>ERZ761607.13-NODE-13-length-470321-cov-14.216416_pt1 | contig 470321 bp, 418 predicted proteins | sample MGYA00511164_ERZ761607 | MGnify/ENA primary metagenome ERZ761607 (study PRJEB28899, sample SAMN02445080) | bioreactor sludge metagenome | biome: EBPR sludge | place: Australia: Brisbane, Thorneside Wastewater Treatment Plant | collected 2011-06-22 ... | reverse complement strand
CTTCCGCCCACTACTGACCAGGCATACGTGTTGCCCACAACATTCGCTGTTGTGTAAACCAGGCCTGCCTGGTTTGCACATGCGGTTGCCGGACCAACAATCGAAGGGGCCGGATTTGTATTGATCGTTACGTTATAAAATGGCGTCTGTACAGAACAGCCAGCAGCTGTCGTTTCGGTAACTCTAACCGTACCCGCTCCGGCAACTCCCCAGTTTACCGTTACACTGTTATTGGTCGATGGACCAACGATGGTTCCTCCGGTAACGGCCCATGAATAGGTATGTCCAACATTGTTGGTTGTGGAATATACCACTCCAGCCTGATTCGCACACACTGCGTTTGAACCACTGATTGTTGGTGTGGGGTTAGGATTTACAGTGACATTATAAAGTGGTGTGGTGGTAGCGCAACCTGTAGCTGAAACGGTCTGTGTTACCTGTACCGTGCCCGCTCCGGCTGAGCCCCATGTTACTGTAATGCTGTTTGTGCCCGCTCCGGCTGTAATGCTTCCGCCCACTACTGACCAGGCATACGTGTTGCCCACAACATTCGCTGTTGTGTAAACTAAGCCTGCCTGGTTTGCACACGCTGAGGCAGGACCAACAGTCGAAGGTGAAGGTGGCAAAGCACTTGTTACTGAACCAACGATGGTTCCGTTGACAAGCCCCTGAATATTAGCGGTGCCCCCGGTTCGTGTGATGTTAAGCGTTTGGGCGGGCCCGCTGACTGCACGCACCTGAAGACCGGATATAATGATCGCATCAAATTTGTCAGTGCCAGTATTGTTAAAAGCGCTAAAGGTTATAGAAATAGAATTAGCAAGAATTGTAAAAGAGTTGATGACCACATCGTCAACTCCTGGTGTTGAAAAGACAGAACCTACGCCAGGTACGAATTGAAAATCCGCAGGAATTCCTAGCGTTAAGGTTACGTTAATCCAATCAGCGAATGGCCCGCCAATAACATCATCGTCCAATCCATTACCGGCATCCGTTTCAGCGATAATAATATTGGTAAGGTTAACGGGAGCCCCGCCAACACAAATAGGAACCCCACCAACGGTAGCGGCTGGGGTAATCGTAACATTGGCTTGGGAAAAAGCTGAAAACGCTCCAAAAACAAGTAAAAACCCGAATAAAAGACGGTAAAGTTGAGGCATAGGAGCAAGTAATCCGACTATAGACAATTAATAACGCATTATCAAAATTGTAACCTTAAAAACAAAATATTTACAAGTTTAAAACGTGCCATTTGGACGCAGTTTAATTAAGGCAATCTTATCCTGCTGACCGGCAAGCTGCATGGTCCCTAAAATCAGTATATCGCCATTGGGTAACTCTGCTGCAGCGGCACCGCGATCATCATTTTCAACGGCTCCAAATTTTATATTGAACTCCGGCACCAATCCTGTACTCATTTTAACAAAAAAGATGTCGCGCTTATTGGCAGTATTGATCTCATTCGCCAACAGCATATATGAAGTTGAGGCAGCAGCAACAGCAACTCCTTCGTATTCATTAGCACCGCTAAGTACAACTCCTTCGGCAATAACGGAGCTTAATGTACTGGATACAACAGCGGCATAGGCTTTACGATTAGCGCCATTAAAATCGGATTGTGTGCCAATGGCACAATACGTATTAAGCAATGGTTTATCGGAGAAAGCAACCATTTTCTCGTCAAGGTTAAGGCTACCAGAGAATAAAGAAACGGCTGCGCTTGTTGGATTATTCGAAAATAGTCTGAAAATGAAGTTATGTTCATGCTCGTTGTTATCAGGCAAATTACTTGACGTTAATTCATCCGAATAGGCCGCATAAATAAACGAGCTACCTGAAGGAACAATATTAACTGCCGAACCCTCATAAGATCCCCCTATCCTATCATCAAACTCGATGGAATAATCACTTCGTAATCGTATTATCAAATAATCTTCAAGAATAGGTGGCGGGGTATTAAGCAATACATTTTTATCACTACCAGCATCAATATCAGTTGTAAGTCCAGCCAAATACATTACTCCAGAAGTTGTGGAAGTAACAGATTTTCCACGAAGACTCAAGTACTGGGCATAATTGAAACTCCTTAAGCTATCCCCACTCGAATTGATAACAGTGAGGCGGATGTTTGTTTGATCGGTAGCTTTATCAAAGTTAGATAGAATTAGAAAATTACCTGCATCGGGGCCACCAACGATGGGTTCAATATCCGCAGCTTCTTCATTAAAATCCGAACCAAGTGTTTTGTTCCACAGTTCGTTGCCTTCTAAATCAGTCTTGACGATGTAAACACGTTTGGTAAGTACAGTTTGACCAAAAGTTACTGTGCCAACAATAATTACTGTGCCATCATCATTGATAATAAAATCCTTGGCCTCATGATTACCGTCTTCGCCATAGTACTTGATGAAGTAATTTTTAAATACGGGATCAATATTGTTTTTCGTATCGCAGGTAAAAAGAAACAGTGAACCCACAATCAATAAACATTCAACAAAGAATCTATACGGCTTCATTTCGATGATTTATTGATTCCTCTTAATACCGATTTCGTGCGGGCCTGTTTCAATTTGCGCGGATTATAAAATGGGTGATAATATCCAAAGCTGATCGAAAGATTATCCATACGAAACATATCGTCAGCATGACCTAACTCAGGTAAAACACCTGTATAATCAGCGGACGATGATGAAGACACAATGTTGGACAAACCGAAATAGTATCGAACATCCACAAAGAAATAATCAAGCCCATACTTATACCTTACCCCGCCTCCAATAAGAATCGAGCGATTAAAGGTATTTCTGAATTCCATTAATGATCGGTTAGTGCTTTCCTTTTCAGGTAGTATTACCGGGTTTAGATCAGATAAATCTCTCTTTTGTGAAATGAATTTGCCATTCTCACTATTCAAAAAGTGAACAGCCAATCCACCATACCCATAAGGTCTGAAATTTCCTTTTGTAAACGTATATTTTACATAAACAGGAATAGTGGCCCACGACTGGTTTGCTGTCAATTCTAACAGATCATCACTGAATCTTGTTTGGGTCTTCTTATATGATGTAAATCCAAATTCAGCCTCCGCGGAAATAGCAATGAACCTTGTAAAATTATAATCAACACCACCGCCTATTTGAAAGCCTGGTCGAAGTCCATACTCGTTGTTAACAGGCTGGCCTGAAGGGCTTACGGTTTGAATAACCCGAACTGGAGATGTATTCCCTCCTACCTTAGCAAAGACTGCAAAAATCGGATCAGCTGTAAATTTTTTACTCAGATAAACCAGGTCAATGGGGTGTAAAGCTGTATCTGTTTCAAACTCAGGATTGGCGCGTAATACTTCGAGGTAACTATTCTCTGCAGAAATTGGATCATCAAGTAATAAATACGTCTGCGCCAGCAATAAAAAAGCACGTTGCTTTTGTTCACGGGAAAAGCCACGATCCACGCAGGGTTTCAGCAAGGAAGGAATTCCATAAAACCTGCCGGAGTTGAATTCTTCCGTGGCCATAGCCAGCGTTTGTTCACAATCGATGCGCTCTTCCTGTGCAATAACACGGATAGAAATTCCACTGATTATGATTAGGCCAACTATAAATTTTAAAAATCCCATGCAGTGGTTAATAATCTTTAATGAGCAGATTCACGCAGGTGTTTTCATATTTGATATCATCACCTACATACTTCTTCCACTCTTCTTCAGTCATGTTTCGTTTCAATAGCGGACAAATCTGGTTCGCCAGCAATTGCGGATCCGTTGGCCATACCCTGATCTCCGATTCATGTCCCGCTGCTATTAAGTATTTGGAATCTCTGGAGAATGAAATATCCCAGATAAATCCATTGTTGTTATCCATTTTAATAGGTAGATCTTCAATAAAATCCAGCACCCACATTTGCAGTAAGCGATCACTACCGGCACTGGCCAATAATTTTCCATCTGGGCTGAACTCTACATCATATACGCCAGCTTTATGGCCTGTGAATTGTCTTTCTTCCTTACGTTGTGCAAGGTTATATAACTTCACCAGGCCACGCTTTTCATTTTTCTCAAACGTTCCGTAAGCCAGTGTCTTTCCATCCGGACTAAATTTAACGGAGAGGATTTGAGACGCATCATAACTCACTAAAGTCTCCAACGCATTGGTTTCAAGGTTCAAAAGCACAAGTTGCCCCGACCAGGATGCGCCCACCAGATATTTTCCATCAGGGCTTATCGATATAGCTTTAAGTTCTGACGGGGCCGTTACTAACGTTCGTGATTTTCCTGTTTGATGATCAACAAAAGAAAGTGTTCTATCCGTTTTACTTACGATGAAGCCTGAGTTGTCTGGCAGAAACTCGATGGCATTCGTAGCACCTTTAAGGTCTTTCACCAGTAAAGGCCTTGCCGTTTCATTTTGGAGATCAAAGATTTGTACCGTTGCGGAGTCCGTACCGTTAACCAGGTATCGTTCATCTTTACTCAGTGCGATTACTTTATTAGGATAAGCATTTTGAAAGGTTGTGGGCTTGCCGGTACGCTTTTCATAATCACCTCCAAAAATTCTTCCATCAGCAGCAGCTGCATAGTAGGTCGTTCCTTTGGATGAAATAGCAAGACCGTTCATCCGGTTACGGGAAGGCCCCGGAACTTTTATCGCATTATAGCTTAAGCCGGAAGAAACCGTGAGGGCATGGTAGAGTGCGTTATACACATAAGGATCATAACGCTTACCCTTATACCGTGTGTGAAAATGATAGGCCTGCATGGCCAATGTTCCCGCGAGATCTTTGTCATCATCTTCCTGAACTGATTTACCCGCCATTTCCTGTGCTTTAGCCAGGAAGTAAAGTCGATTAGCCTCTTCAAAGTTTGCTTCAGCACGAGCAGTTTCCTGTTCCGCAAATAACCTTGCAGCTCTTTCCTGCTCTCCAGCAGTAATTGCTTCCTGAGTTCGCTGTTGAGCTAATAAAAGCAGAGCTTCTGCTCTGTCCTTTTCAATTTTTGCAATCTTTAACGCATCCTCAACCGCACCTTTGGCTTCTTCCAATTCCTTATTTGCTGCTTCAACTTTTAGTCTTTGGGCTTCTGCATCTTGCCGGGCTAATTCAGCCGCTGTCGCTTGCTCAATTGCTTTAGCTTCCTGCAACTTGGCTTCAATGGCGCTATTGTCGGCTGCTATTTTTTGTGTGTAGGCAAACACTAAAAACAAAATAGCTATTACAGCAGCAATCCCCAGTACAATAGCGGTAACACGCGCACGCTGAAGCATTCGCTTCTGCTGCAGTTCCTGGTTTTTTAATTCTGCCTCGTAGGTAATTCTACTGGTGTCCAGAAAAACGATGGCACGCTCGAAGGCTTCATCATAGCGTTGCGCCCACTCGCGTGTGGGACGTTGCTTCTTTTGCCAGTTTAGCGCCAGTTGCAAATCTGGAGGCCTCCACAAACTGGTCTTGCCAATCTGGTACATGGCAGCCGCATCCGATATGCGCTTGTACATGGTGGCCGATTCAAACTCTTCTTCCACCCAGGTATTTAACCTGTTCCAAATACGCATTAAACTTTCGTGCGAAAGTTCAATAAGTGAATCAGCATATAATGAAATGGTATGGGCGGGCATTAGAAACGATCGGCCCGGCCTGCGGAAATGTTCAACCACTTCGATTATCTCATCTACATCGGCATCCGCCAATTCTGCCACCAATCCCAGGCGAGCCGGTCTGCGCATACCTTTGTTGTCCGCGCTTTTTTCCGTTACACTTTTAAATAGTACTTCTGCAATTTCCCTTTGACGGGGTGACAGCTCTTCAAAAATTTCATTGGCGTGCATGGAAAGTGCCTGCGCAATTCTTCCAATGGAATTGTAATGACGAATATCCATCGGCTCACCAGGCTCGCGGTTAGCTACCCAGTAGTCCCACGTGCGCATAAGCGCATGCTGTAGAATAGGAAGCTGATCCTGATTACGGCCCATGTCGGCCAATAACCGTTTTACTAAACGCTGTGATATGCGGCCACCGGCAACGGCAATAGGACCTTCAATGGCCATCCGCTTCTGTTCCCGCGTCATCTGCGGAACCAGGTAATTACTTTCGTTTATAACTTCAGTCAATCCGCTAAACGCAGAACACTTGGCTATAAAATCTGACCGCATGGTAACCGCCACATAAACCGGTGTATCCTGCTGGTGAATAGCATTTAATATGAGGTTTACATAGAGCTGTGTCTCATCAAACACTTCATCGGCAGCTTCAGTCTCATGAAAACGAAACAATTCTTCAAACTGGTCGACCATGAAAAACACATTGTCGAGTTTGTGTTGCTGCAGATATTTTGAGACTTCAATGAGTCCATGTGAACCACTGCGTAATACTGAATTAATAATTGCCGCATGAACTGCGCGATCATCTTCAGCAATGCGATTATGTGAAATCAAATATTCAACAACCGCATCGGTAAGATTTTGTAAAGGTGTTGCACCCGGCCGGGTGATAACAACATGCCAATGCGGACTTGAGTGAGTAACAAACCCCCCATATAACACCGGAACCAAACCACACGACATCAATGAGGATTTTCCACTTCCGGAATAACCCATCACACAAACAAATCTGTGGCGGGAGAGCTTGAGCAGAATATCGTCTACCTGTCCTTCGCGACCAAAATAAAGATGACATTCATCCACCGTGAAGGGACGTAATCCAGGAAATGGATTTGAACTGTCGGGTTGAATTTCCGTCAACACGTCAGGAACTTCCTGGTCTTGTTCCGAATGGGATGATTGCGTCAACATACCATGCTACAAACAACCTGAAAGTTAACCAATTGCAGGTGAAAACTTAAGATCACGCTTCAGGAAATAGTTTAAAAAATCTAAAAAGTTTACGAAGGTTAAAAAATAGTATCGAAATGTAGTAAAAATACCGATTACAGCCAAATTTAGACGAATTCTAATACCTTGTCGGCAAGCCGCACGTCATCCGAAAGCAATTCATAGAACTGGTCCTTATTAATACTCAGCAAACTGATCTTCGTTTTGGCTTTTATCAGGTTGGTAGTCATGAAATTAGGCAAGGAAAGCAGTTCGCCAATAAACTGACCTTCGGCAAAAGACGCTGTAAACTCACCCCGTTGGAAAAAGTCGACTTCACCCTTCGCCAACACGTAAAAGTTGTTGTTGATTTTCTCATCTAAAGCCAGGGTCTCTCCTTCATTCAGGTTAATTTCTGTACTTATATCGGCCAAATGGCTCAACGTAATACCGGGTACCCCATCAAAAACTTCAACTTGCTGAAAGAACATGACTTTACTGAAACGGCTCATTCGTTTGGTCAGCACCACGTCATCCAAAGCCTTGCATTGCTCGGCCGGCAGGCGCCTAACGTTACGTCTATACTCCGCCTCATTGATCTGGGCTAAGGACCAAGCCGCAACTTCCCGGATTAACAAATCAGGGTTAAACATTTGCGCGATAAGATCCAACTTAAAGTCTTCTATGCGCTGCAAACCGATTTCATAGAGCACACAAGCTTTTGTCCAGCGGTTTGATTGTGTGAAATCACGGTTGATCATAAACTTCAACACCAGTTTAGAATCAAGCTTAACCCGCGGATAAAAGATATCAAGTTTATTTATTCGTTCGTTATCGGAGATATCATCAAGAATAGGAATTACTCTTTGTTTTAATTGCTCGGATAAGAACACATCCAAAAGTTCAACCGCATACGTAATACCTTCAGGTGTTCCGCTGTCAATGTTTTCTTTTACAAGTTGAATTGACCGGGTATCGTACAACATGGCCAGCAGCATGTAAATGTGCTCAATGTCATTTTGGATCTCCCACCGTAAAGAACTGATTATGTGGGTGTTAAACCCTTCTGAACCAATCTCTTGTATAGCACTCAGGTTCCACCGTATATCAGCTATATCGGCTTCAATGGCATACTTGATACGGGTTACCTGCGAGATTCCGGCCTTGAATCCACACTCACCCAGTGAAAGGAGAACTTGTGATACAACTACCTTATTGGGGTAATCAATTTTATTCCATAAAAGGTCTCGTGCGCGCTGTCCCCCTATTCTTCCTGCCGCTTGAATGATGCGCTGCATCAGGTGGGTACTTTGCCCGCTGCGGAAAAATGCAGCATCCAAAGCGGGTAATGTTTTGGGGCCGATAAGTACAAGGGCATTCATGGCCTGATTACTGTACACAGGGTTACCCATGTTCTCAATCAGCGCGTTAATTACCTCCGGGTTATTTTTTTTGATCGCGGATTTGATAGCCGTATTCCGAACCTTTGATTCAGAATCGGATAGCAACTCAATCAAAAATGAAATGCATTCTTCAGCGGAAGTATGCAACAACAACTCAGCTGCATATTGTCTGTCGCTGGGGTTTTGCGATCGGGATAGCCTTTGTATACGCTGCTTTGTAATATCACCATTATTATCGATAATCATCTGTAAATCGGCCAGCGATAGCATGCTTTTATCTTCAGTATCAACTTTAGTTTGATCCATCCGGATCACATACTTGTCAGATACGGACAACCCCTTCATTTCATTCATTTTCTCCTGGGCATAATGTCGCACAGAATCATCCTGATTTTTGATCAGGCTATTAATCCATATGGAGGTTTGACTAGCATTTATTTTCTCCAGTAACTTATAGGAAAAAATTGCCTTGTTGCTATCTGGTGCGGCCATCATGTTTTCCAATCGATGGGTTATCTGAGCGAAGCCTTTTTCCAGCTTATCTTGCTGAAAATCAGAGTTTTCCAGCTTCTGACGAATCTTGTCTTTGTACCCACCGTACAGCCTGTTTACCACTATAAAGTAGACCACTGCCAGCAGCACAAGGAATACCGAGATATGGATTACCTTAAAGGCCGGAATAAAGGCCAACACAAAAATCAATAAACCGGCAATAAAGCGGGAGCTTTCATTCACCAGTCCTTCTACACGTGCCTGAACGTTGAACCGAATTCTGTTATCAAGTGGAATAAAGAATAGTTTGAAAACCGGGTTTTCCAAAGACTCACGCAAGGTCCAGTTGAACAACCGGCTCATGGCCACAAACAGAAAGAAGAAAATAAAACCTGTGGGTGAATCAACTTTATCAAATCCAAAAAAAGTTCCTGCCAAAATTGACCCGATGGATAAAACTCCCAAAACTATGGGCAGTATAAATAAAGAAACCCGGAGACCGTAATTGCTGATAATGCGGTTGTTAACGAACGTCTGCATAATCAAGCTTAAGGCATAAACAGCACCCGTAAAAAAGGCATTGAAGTCCGTAAGATCTCGTTGATTGGGATACTGCTCCCGAACCATCTCCTGAAAAGAGAATTGATTAAATACGAAAGCAGTCATTGAAACCACCAACAACATTGACATGAGCAAAATGTACTTGTCGGAAAACATTTTGCGCACGCTGGACTCCTTCCGCACCTCGGCATCAAACTCCCTCGGGTCATTTTTAGAAAGCTCAAACCGACCGGCTATTAATGCCAGTAAAACACCTACCATAAAAATGGCCACACAGCAAACCAATAAATAATCTGAAGTCTCTGGAACAAGCTTAGCAGTGAATGGAATAATGAACGAAGCTGCGATGGCCGCTATAAGCTGGCCGGTATCAATCCAGCCAATGATACTTTTTGATTGACGGAAGTTAAAAAGCCGACCAAATGTTCCCCAATAGCTAAGAAACAGCAGGGCAATAATGGGGCCTGAAAACGCAAACATGGCAAAGATCAGGGGGTTCTCCCACTCAGGATTACCAAAATGAAGCAGAATATATACCCCCATGCTGAACGCAAATACCCCGGCAATAACCAGCAGGGTGAGCATGGAGAAACGAATGTAATTTTGAAGAATGGAGAAAATACCCGTTGAGAGAATCCCCAGAATACCGGTAATCAGAAATGCCTTATCGAGGTGTTCACCGAGTTTGTTAAGAAATAATGAATCAGCCGTGACCTGGTAGGTGGCGATGAATACCCCCATGAAAAAACCAGTTGCCAGCATAAAGGCAACCTGCTTTTGTTCTTGAGTTCTCGTGCGAACGGAAACAGGAAAAAGTTTTGCCATACAAGCGTATGGACAAATATAAAATAAAAAACCGGCTTTAATTCAAATCAAAGCCGGTCTGAAAAAATTGGTAATTGATGTTTATTTCTTGGCAGGCTCTTTTACAGTTCCTTTCTCAGTGGCGTATTCTGCGTTAAGTCCGGTTACTACATCTTGTGTAATGTCCAAGGCATCAACACCAAAAAGAACATCACTGGTGGTGTCAAATTTCAACACCAGGTGCAATCCTCTTTCTTTACCATACTTTTGAAGAAAAGCAGTAATTCGATCATACAGTTCTTTGTTCAATTTCGTCTGATCGTTCATCAACTCTTGCCTGATGCTTTGCTCATAGAGCTGAAGGTTTTGCTGTTTTTTACCCAGGTCTTCCTCCACAGCACGAACCTGGCCAACAGTCATGTTATTCACGTTACGTTGGTACGCTGTAATCTCATTTTGAAGGCTTTGCGCACGGTTAATATAATCTTGCTCAACCTTTTTCGATTTTGCCTCTAATATTTCAGCACTGGCTTTCAGGTATTCATATTTTTCCAAAACAGAGTCGGAATTAATATAGGCCACTTTCAGCTCGCCAATATCAAATGACGATTCGGGGCCTGAGGAGGACGTGATCTTCGGTGAAAAGTGCAGGTAATACAACACGCCAACGGCCACCAAAAGCACAATGTTTAAAACTAGGGATAGATTCTTCATCAGGATTTAATTTAGGGCCAGCCTACCGGCAGGCAGGCGCAAATATATACGAAAGCCTCTCGTATGGCAATGGTATAGTATGAATTTTGGGAATTGAGCAATGAGCTAATCGTGGTAGGTTTAATCTGCCTCCATGCCTTTGGTCTGAAAGGAGTACAATGTTGGATCAAGGTTCAGATCATCCGTGTTAAAATCACGAATAAACTGTTCAATAACTCTCGGGGTAATTTTTTCTACATGTAAGCCGATATCAAGGGCAATACCAAAGTCGACATGAACATCCTGATCGACATGCTCTTTTACTTTTACATGTTCATCTTCCTCCAACTCCATAATCACTTCTGCCATGAATAATCCAATTTCTTCTTCCTGATCATCCAGTGGCTCCAGGTTTCCATTTTCATCCTCTTCGTAGGTAATCTTTTTATAGTTTGGAAAATGAATAGCCGCGCGGTGTTCGGCAATTTCAAACAATTCACTTTCGTGCTGCAGGCGTAGTGTGTACATCACTGCATCAAATATTGCTTCTTTTCCTTCATGCGCTCCAATAAAATAAAAATGTACATATTCATCTGAACTATCGTCCGATTCATCAACCAGGAAAGACTGATCTAAAGCCTTCATCTTAGCCTTGTACTCCTCAATAACCTTGGGATCAAAACCCTTATTTTTACCCGTTTTCATAATTAGCATTCCACCGTTGAAGATACCGAATTAAACTCTTGATTATAGTATTTTCCAATGATATTCATCAGGTTTAGGTGGAACATTCATCATCGGGTTCAATCTGCCCTTATTTCTTAAACCAATTGGCATACATGGGGTAATTTCTTGCCGTGCGTTGAATTACTTCCTTCATTTCATCGCCAATGTCTTTCACGCGTTTGGCCGGAGTACCCGCATAAATGCTTCCGGGTTCTACGATCGTTTTTGGAAGAACAACAGCCCCAGCGGCAATTACAGAATTCTCACCTATGACGGCATCATCCAGTATAATAGCCCCAATTCCTATCAGCACATTGTCTTCAATGGTACAGCCATGTACAACTGCATTGTGGGCAATGGAAACGTTATTACCGATGACCAACTTCGCTCGCTGATACGTGCAATGCAGAACCGCTCCATCCTGAATGTTTGTATTATTTCCGATCGTGATGGAGTGAACATCGCCCCTCACCACAGCATTAAACCAGACCGTACAATTATCGCCCATAGTTACTTCACCTACCACCACAGCACCATCTGCCACATAGCAATTCTCTCCAAATACCGGAGTAAACCCCCTGACTGATTTGATAATTGACATAGACTCTTGCGTTTGATCTTTGATTTTAGACAACATCGGCAACTTAAGTAAAATACCATGACAAGATGTCACAGAATCAATTAAATTGTATTTTTGTCCCCTGAATTAAGAAGAATGCAGCAATTAATAGAAGATTTGGGTGTACTGGAGGGTAGCGAGGCCTGCGAAACGGTTAGCATTTCCAAGGAACAAAATACCGGTAAAAGCCGGAAGCTTTACATTGAAAGCTATGGCTGTCAAATGAATTTTTCCGATAGTGAAATCGTGGCATCCATTCTCGCCAAAGAAGGATTCGATACCACTGCTGATATCAATACTGCAGATGTTGTTTTTCTGAACACCTGCTCTATACGCGAAAAAGCTGAACAAACTGTTCGCAACAGGTTAACTCAAATTAACACGCTTAAAAAGCAGAGGCCAGAGATGTTGGTGGGTGTGTTGGGGTGCATGGCCGAGCGGCTTAAATCCAAATTGCTGGAAGAGGAGAAAATTGTTGATCTGGTGGCAGGCCCGGATGCTTATCGCGATTTACCTCAATTGATTGGACAAGTAGATGATGGAGAAAAGGCAGTCAACACATTTCTTTCGCGCGAAGAAACCTATGCAGACATTTCTCCGGTAAGACTTAACTCTAATGGGGTTACCGCTTTCATATCCATTATGAGGGGCTGTGACAACATGTGCTCTTTTTGCGTGGTACCGTTTACCCGCGGACGTGAACGCAGCCGTGACCCTTATTCCATTGTTGCTGAAGCTACTGATTTGTTTCAACGCGGTTACCGCGAAGTGACTCTGCTGGGCCAGAATGTGGACTCCTACAAGTGGAGCCATGAAGAAAATAACAAGGCTTTTCTGGAGAAAAAGGGCATCAACGATGTGGTGAATTTCGCTCACCTGCTGGAGATGGTAGCCCGGGTAAGCCCGGAACTACGCATTCGTTTCTCAACCTCCCACCCTAAAGACATTACCGATGATGTATTGCATACCATGGCCCGCTATGAAAACATCTGCAAGTACATCCATCTGCCTGTACAAAGTGGTAATACCCGTGTTTTAGAGGTGATGAACCGTGGCTATAGCCGTGAGTGGTACATCAATAAAATTGACAGAATACGCGAGATCCTGGGGGAAGATTGTGGTATATCTTCCGATATGATTACCGGGTTCTGTACAGAAACTGAAGAAGAACATCAGGACACACTTTCATTGATGGATTATGTAAAATACGACTTCGCCTACATGTTCTTTTATTCAGAAAGACCCGGAACCCTGGCGGCAAAGAAATTCGCAGATGATGTTCCTGAAGAGGTAAAGAAGAGAAGGCTTCAGGAAATCATACAAAAGCAAAACCAGCATTCATTGCTACGCAATCAACGCGATGTTGGAAAGATTTTTACTGTGTTGATTGAAGGGTATTCAAAAAAATCATCAGATTTTTTACAAGGTCGGAACAGTGCAAATAAAGTGGTTGTTTTTCCGAAGGAGCATTTTCAGAAAGGCCAGTACGTAAATGTAGTGGTAGAAAAGTGCACGGGGGCAACCTTATTAGGTAAAGTAGTTTCATAACATGAGTTTTACAGATGCAGAAATACAAAGCGTAAAACAACGTTTTGGAATTATTGGAAATTCTACGTTGCTGAACAACGCTGTGCGCGTAGCGATGCAGGTGGCTCCTACCGATATGTCGGTATTGATTACAGGTGAAAGCGGTAGTGGTAAAGAATCATTCTCAAAAATTATCCATCATTTAAGTCCGCGTAAACACGGACAGTTTATCGCCATAAACTGCGGTTCTATTCCTGAAGGTACAATCGACTCAGAGTTATTTGGTCATGAAAAAGGGTCGTTTACCGGAGCACACGAAGCCCGCAAAGGCTACTTTGAAGTAACCAATGGGGGAACCATCTTTCTCGATGAAATCGGGGAAATGCCCTTAGGCACGCAGGCCAGGTTACTAAGAGTTTTGGAGAATGGTGAGTTCATTAAAGTTGGTTCCTCGAAGGTTCAAAAGACTGATGTTCGCGTGGTGGCCGCCACCAATATTAACCTGCTGCAGCGGGTGGAAGACGGGAAATTCCGCGAAGACCTCTACTACCGCCTCAGCACGGTGCCTATCTATGTTCCGCCTTTGCGTGAACGAGGCAAGGATATTGAACTCCTGTTCAGGAAATTTGCGTCCGATTTTGCTGAGAAATACAAGGTTAAGCCAGTGTCATTGTCAGAGGATGCCAAGGAAAACTTAATCAAGTACCGCTTTCCGGGAAACATCCGTCAGTTAAAAAATCTGGTAGAACAAATTTCAGTGCTCTCTACAGAAAGTAAGGAGATCACCGCTGAAAAACTTCTGCACTACATGCCCCAGGAAAGCAGCCTTCCCGCCCTCTACCGGAATGGCTCACCGGAGAAAGATTCTTTCACCGAGCGCGACATCCTGTACAAGGTTTTATTTGATATGAAAAAGGATGTGATGGACTTGAAAAAAATTGTGTTGGAGTTGTACAACCACCAGGGCAATGCCGCACAGTTGGTAAAAGATCATCCCTCTTTATTCGAGGGGGTTGAGTCCGTTGCTGAACCGGTGGTGTTGAACATCCCCTCCGTAAACCCAGGCCTTCAACCCGAACAGGAGCAGGAAGAAGTGCAGGATATTTCGCACGAAACAGAAGAGGACTCATTGTCGATTGAAAAAAAAGAAAAAGAATTAATCATGCGCGCGTTGCGTAAAAACAACAATAAACGAAAATATGCGGCACGCGATTTGGGCATATCGGAAAGAACGCTTTACCGCAAAATCAAACAATACGATCTTGAAAATTAATAAGACCAGGTTTTTAAACGCATTGGTTTCCATCAGCAGCCTGGTTAGCCTGCTTGCTTGGTGTGCCTCATGCGGAATTTACTCCTTTACAGGATCAGGCACCAATGCCAAAACTATCGCCATACAGGAGTTTTACAACAATACCGACCTGGGCCCGGCAAACCTTGGTCAGGTTTTTACCAACAGTCTTAAAGACTACATGATTCAGAATACCAATCTCAGTGTTGTTGCTGAAAACGGTGAGTTACAAATGGAAGGGATTGTAACCGGCTACCAGGTAACACAAATTGCACCACGTGCCAGTGGAGATCCCACGCAAATTGACGCTGCTGCCTCTTCCCGATTAACCATTACCGTTCGGGTTACCTATGTTAACACGCTTGATGAGACCATGAGTTTCAAAGACAAATCATTTTCATTTTATCGGGATTTCCCAAATGATTTAAACTTACCGGATATTGAAGACGGATTAATTCGCCAGATTTTTGAACAGATCATCCTGGACATCTTCAACGCGTCAATTGCCAATTGGTAAAATTTCTCTATTTTTACCATAGACCCTTTTGCTGTGGATAAAAATCAATTAGTCAGTCTGCTGAATCATTTTTCTGGCTCTACTGCTGATGAAGCTGTGGAAGTTAATGCGTTAGCCGGCAACTATCCGTATAGTCAGCTGTTGGAAGCCCTGGCAGCCCGGGTCTCTAAAGATCACCAACTCAAAGACCATCAGGTTACTTTGCAGCGCGCAGCGGTTTATTCCACCGATCGATCTGTGCTCAAGGAAATAATGACAGCAGTTACTGAAGTGAGTCAGGCTGATGAAAGGGTGGCTCAAGAAAGCCTGCAACAAGAACCAGTTTTAAGCCAAAAAGGACCATCGCAAATTCCAACCAATACAGACTATGCTGATGAAGTGATTCACGATCTGGAACGGCTTCAGGAATTGAAGCATAATTTTGAAGCACTGTTTGATCAGGATGGCGTTGCGCTTCCTGTTGTAAAACCAGCAATCACAAAACCCGAAAAGGAAAAGAAAATTTCCAAAAAAGAACGGATTATTCAAATGGCCAGAGAATTGGAAAAGAATAGCGAAGCTCCTGCTGCAACCGATTCAATTCCTGCCAAAAAGAAAGCAAAAAAATCCACTGAGCTTGACCCAATTGTAAGTGAGATTAAAGCAACCCGCAAAAAAGTTCAGCCTGAAAGTGAAAAGACTAAAGAGCAGATTGAAATCATTGATCAGTTTATAAAAACCAAACCCCATCTTGTTCCATCTGCAGCAACCGCTGAAGAGAATCCCGACCTGGCATCAACCCTTAAAAGCGGTGAATTTAGTGACCATATTGTTTCTGAAACGCTTGCCGAAATCCTTATCCGGCAAGGCAAAAAGGATAAAGCTATTGAAGTGTACAAAAAGCTGATTTGGAAGTTTCCACAAAAAAAGGCTTACTTTGCGGCTCAAATTGAAGATTTAAGGAAATAAGCTATGTTCAGTTTCATTGTAGGGCTCATTATTTTTGTTTGTTTTTTGTTGGTTGTGGTCATTCTGGCCCAAAATTCAAAGGGTGGCGGATTATCCAGTCAGTTCGGTGGTTCAGGCGCAGCCAATATTATTGGGGTAAAAAAAACTGGCGATTTGTTAGAGCGATTGACCTGGGGATTTGTGATTACCATCATGGTTCTTACCCTTACCCTCTCAACGAATTTAGTAACCCCTTCGGCTGGTTCAGGTAATGATATTTTGGATAAAGCTGGTGAACAAGCTGCACCTGCTACTACCACACCTGTAATGCCCGAAGAGCAAGACGATAACAACGAGTAATTAATAATTACGTTCATCAAAAACCTGATGTTTTCCCATCAGGTTTTTTTATGCGGCTGCTGAAATGTGCTTTACAAACAAACGCTTGGCTACCGGCATAAATGTTTCATGAAAGGGGAACTTCATCCGGGAAAGAATAAGGTATGTTGCCGGATTGGGTAAGTCCTTAAACTTCCTGATCAAATCAAGTTTAAGTTGCTCATACGTGTGCACCGGTGTTTTTGTAACCGATTCAATAAATTCTGTATTTAAACTACGCAACTGCTCGTGGGCATCTTCAAAGATGCTAACCTGGTAGCGATAAACCTGGGTTTCCTTTTCCGGAGGTTGCGCAACAAATAAATAACCCTCCTTTGCATACAATGGGGTAACGCCAATTGGTGATATCTCACACTGCGATTCTACATATTCAAAAATTACCGCACCTTCCTTGAGGGAATCCTTTACTTGGGGAATTGAAAATTCAATGATCGATTCGAGTTCACTCATGATCGCATCGTCTTCAACGAGCTGACGATAACTGAGTTCAAGTTTCTTGAACTCCTCCAGCGAAAGTTCTTTCGGAAACGATTCTTTCAGCAAGGTTTTGTTTTCCTTTATGGCCAGCAGGTTTCGGTAGTGGAATACCAGGTCTGCCATATCGGGGTAGAGTTCTACCCTTCCGAAAGATGCCTTGACCCGTTTCAAATAGGCCAGTAGAATGTACTTCTTATATTCAAAATCGATCAGTCCCTGAGTTATCCAATCCTTCGATAATCGCTCCATACCTTCTATTTTGACCTAAAAATTAAACAATTGTTAAAACTCTGTCAACTGCCGGTTTATATCCGGTTTAACGAACCTGACAAGCCCCGGTTGCAACCTGACATTTTTGGCAGTCTGGATCTTTGAGTGACTGCCATGTTCTAGCGAAAAGACATTGAAAATGCCTTTTTATTGAAATTTTGTCCGTTATTCGCCCCGCTTTTGGCAATGGCACAATAGCTGATAAGCGGAGTATAGCAAATTTGTTAAACCTTAAAATCCATTACTTATATGGCAAAGATCAACTTCAAACCAAATGAAGACCGGGTACTTGTTGAACCCGCTGAAGCTGAAACCAAAACCTCTTCCGGTTTGTACATCCCGGATTCATCCAAAGAAAAGCCTCAAAAAGGCAAAGTGATAGCCGTTGGCGAAGGCTTGAAAGATAAGCCTGTTACTGTTAAAGTTGGCGACCAGATTTTGTACGGAAAGTATTCCGGTACGGAGATCAACATTGATGGTAAAGAGTACCTCATTATGAGAAACTCAGACATTTTCGGAATCATTTAATCACAACCAAAAATTCAGATATACTATGGCTAAAGAAATTACATTCGATACATCTGCCCGCGACAGACTAAAAAAAGGCGTTGATAAATTAGCAGATGCTGTTAAAGTTACCCTCGGTCCTAAAGGACGTAACGTTATCCTTGATAAAAAATTCGGTGCACCTGCTGTGACCAAGGACGGTGTTTCCGTTGCAAAAGAAATTGAATTGAAAGATCCCATTGAAAACATGGGGGCTCAGTTAGTGAAAGAAGTTGCTTCTAAAACTGCTGATGCTGCCGGTGACGGTACTACTACCGCTACAGTTTTAGCACAATCTATATTCAGTCACGGTATTAAAAACGTTGCTGCCGGTGCTAACCCTATGGATTTAAAGCGCGGTATCGACAAAGCGGTTCAGGCTGTTATTGAAAGCTTGAAAAAGCAATCCAAGAAAATCAAAGACTCCAGCGAAATTGAACAAGTAGCATCCATTTCATCTAACAACGATGAAACCATCGGTAAGATGATTGCTGATGCCATGGAGAAAGTTGGTAAAGATGGTGTGATTACTGTTGAAGAAGCCAAAGGAACAGAAACCGAAGTAAAAACGGTTGAAGGTATGCAGTTCGATCGCGGTTACCTATCCCCTTACTTCGTAACCAACACCGAGAAAATGGAAGCCGACCTGGATAGCCCTTACATCCTGATCTACGATAAAAAAATCAGCAGCATGAAGGAGTTACTTCCTGTACTAGAGCAAACTGCTCAAACCGGCAAGCCTCTTTTAATCATTGCTGAAGAAGTTGAAGGCGAAGCATTGGCTACCCTGGTGGTTAACAAAATCCGTGGCGCGCTGCGCGTGGCTGCCGTTAAAGCTCCGGGCTTTGGCGACAGAAGAAAGGCTATGTTGGAAGATATCGCTATCCTGACTGGTGGTAAGGTAATTACTGAAGAACTTGGCTTCAAACTGGAAAGCGCTACACTCGATATGCTGGGTCGTGCTGAAAAGGTTAATGTTGACAAGGACAACACCACCATCGTTAACGGTGCCGGTAAGAAAGCCGACATTGCTGGTCGTGTGAACCAAATCAAAGCTCAGATTGAAACCACAACCTCTGATTACGATAAAGAAAAACTGCAGGAACGTTTAGCTAAACTTTCCGGTGGTGTGGCTATCCTCTACATAGGTGCTTCTACCGAAGTTGAAATGAAGGAAAAGAAAGACCGTGTTGACGATGCCTTGCATGCAACCCGTGCTGCTGTTCAGGAAGGTGTAATTCCTGGTGGTGGTGTGGCGTATGTTCGTGCCATTGAAGCCCTTAAAACTATTGAAACTGAAAATGACGATCAGGAAACAGGGGTAAACATTATCCGCCTGGCACTTGAGTCTCCGCTTCGTACCATTGCTGAAAACGCTGGTCAGGAAGGTTCAGTGATCGTTAATAAAGTTCGTGAAGGCAAAAAGGATTATGGTTTCAATGCCCGTACCAACAAGTTTGAAGACTTCTTCAACGCGGGTATTATCGATCCTACTAAAGTTGCCCGTCTAGCGCTTGAAAATGCAGCTTCTATTGCAGGCTTATTGCTTACAACTGAAGCTGTTGTTTCAGAGATTCCTGAAGAAAAAGAAGCACCTGCTATGCCACACGGTGGCGGCATGGGCGGCATGATGTAATCATTCCTGCTTCATCCGAATAATAAAAGGTTCCACCTGGGGTGGAACCTTTTATTTTGCCCTCATTTGGGGTTTATCGGGTTGTAATGTAACTTGGAGCTAATAATTCAATTCACTATGGTTATCCATAACAACTTTGCCGACTTCGTACTCTTCCTTTATATCTACATGGCTCATGCTGATGGTGAATTTCATGATGCCGAGCGGGAGGTAATCAAGGAAAAAATGAAACGCCTCTACCCAGAAGATGTTGACTTCAATAAAAAGCTAAATGAAGAGTTAAATTTATTTGATGATTTCGATAAGAACCAACTTAAAACCTTATTCAGGGATACATTTAATCACTTCTCGTCTATAAAATTTCCGCAGAAGTATAAGGTGTTTACCGATATGTACGACATTATCAATGCCGATGGAAAAGTAGACGAATCGGAAACAAAAGCACTGAATGCATTAAAGGAAATAATCGATATTTCTAACTAGAAACAATCCCGTGTTCATTGTTGCAATTGAGATTGCATCTGTGGATTGCAATGACGCCAACATTTTTTAGATGGCCTCGAACAAGACAATCATTATCCAATAAAAAAGTCCTGATTTTTAATCAGGACTTTTTAGTTATAGCGAACTCAACTCAGGAAGTAATCTTTGCCTTCGCAAATCGGAATACAATCAAACCTAATAATATGAACATGATGATGGAAATTAAATCGCTTCCCTCCGGAATAACACCATGCACCGCATGATGTATAACAGCGATTACAGATTTAGGTCCTTCAGCAGTATTTACATTAGTACCTAATAATACTGCTACCAAAATTCCGGTTAGCGCACCTCCGGCAATTAAGCCGGAGCTAAACAATGCACCCGAACTTACTTCTGATTCCTCTTCCTTACGTTTGGTGATTTTATCGGCAATTAATTTGATTAATCCACCGGCAAAAATGGGTGATGTTGTTGATAACGGCAGGTAAGCACCCACAGCAAACGCCAGTGAACTTACACCGCATAATTCCACCACAGCTGATAACCCCATACCGGCAATAACAAGTCCCCACGGTAAATTCTGACTCAGCAATCCTTTTATTACAGTAGCCATCAACATAGCCTGAGGAGCGGGCAATGGATTAGGATGTGCTTCCGTAACGACACCGATTCCCAGTGTATCGTTCAATAGAAGCAAGGTAAAACCAATGGCTACGGTTGACACCAGTACACCAATCAACAATCCAATCTGTTGCTTCATGGGCGTTGCCCCTACTAAAAATCCGGTTTTCAAATCTTGTGAGGTTGCCCCGGCATTGGCTGCAGCAATACAAACTATTGAACCCACCACCAGTGCAATAGGCTGATAGAAATCGCCTGTCCACCCGATGCCAATAAAAATTAATGAAGTTGCCATGAGTGTGGCAATGGTCATTCCTGAAACCGGGCTTGATGACGAACCAATTAATCCGACAATGCGTGAAGCAACGGTAACAAAGAAAAACCCAAACACAACAATCATAATAGCTGAAAGAAAGTTGGTAGGCACATTCGGTAAAATGGCCATCAGCAAAACCAATACGATGGAACCTATCACCACAAAAATTAAAGGAACATCTTTTTCGGTACGTACCTGTGCTTCAGCAGTTGCGGTATTTCTTGACCGCAGGTCTTTAAAGGAATCTTTAAACGCAGTGATAATGGTAGGCAGTGTTTTAATCAGCGTGATAATGCCGCCAAAGGTTACCGCACCGGCACCAATGTAACGTATGTACTTACTCCAGATTTGTGCTGGCGACATTTCAGAAATCAACATGGTTGTTTCAGGCGCCATGGGTGAAGTCAGGTTATCGCCCAGCAGGGTAATTAATGGAATCAGTACCAGCCAGGATAATACCCCACCCGCTACCATAATGCCTGCAATGCGTGGGCCTATGATGTAACCCACACCCATTAGTTCAGGCGTTATTTCAGCGTTCACCGTTCCGTTGGGTAATGCTGATGTACGCCCGAATACATATTGAGGAACTTCCTTCCAAAGACCAAGAATGGACATCAATCCTTTGTACAAAAAGGCAATGCCCAAGCCATAGAAAACATTTTTAGCCAGCGCCCCACCCTTCTCACCGGCAATCAGCACATCCGCACAGGCGGTGCCTTCCGGATACGGAAGATTACCATGCTCTTTAACGATAAGGGCTCTTCGCAACGGCACCATAAACAAAACACCAAGCACACCACCCACAAACGCCAAAACAAAAATCTGGAAGTATTGAAAGTAGGCTTCTCCTCCCGCCAGGAACAACAACGCTGGCACAGTAAACACAACACCAGCAGCAACCGACTCACCGGCCGAGCCAATGGTTTGCACCATGTTGTTTTCAAGGATGGTTGCCTTTCCTAACTTTTTGAAGATGGAGATGGCCAGCACGGCAATGGGAATAGATGCACTTACAGTAAGGCCCACTTTAAGGCCAAGGTAAACTGTTGCAGCTCCGAAAATTATTCCGAAAATAGAACCGAGGATTACCGCTTTGAGGGTGAACTCCGGAATAAAATCGCTGGCTGCGATATAAGGTTTAAATGCTTTATTTTCTTCCATAGGTTTAGAATAAAAGTGAATAAAGAAATCGTTAATGAATATCGCCCATCAATTTCCGGATGGGTTTGTTAAAGATCAGTAATACAAATCCACCAGCACCGGTTGTCAGTACTACAAACCAGAAAAGGTTTGGCAAAATGCTTGGGTCGGCCTGAATTTCGGCATCATCAATTCCGCCAGCCATAAGCCCGGCAATAAGATTTCCAAAGGCTACCGACATAAACCAGATGCCCATCATTTGCCCTACCAGCTTTTTAGGGGACAGCTTGGTAACTGCACTTAGCCCTACCGGGCTCAGGCACAATTCACCCATGGTGTGTAGCAGGTACGTTAATATGAGCCACCAGAACAGCGGCTTATTGCCATCGGTAACGTAGTATGCTGCAACTGCTACGCATGCAAAGCCCGCTGCCAAAAGAAGCAAACCATAGGAAAACTTAGCGGGTGTGTTGGGTTGAATATTCCGGTTTGCAAGCCACACCCACAACCAGGCGAACATAGGAGAAAGCGCAATAATGAAAATCGCATTAACCGACTGCATCCAACTGGCAGGAATTTCCCAACCTAAAAAATTTCTATCGGAGTACTCTAAGGCAAATATGTTTAGGGACGATCCGGCCTGTTCAAAGCCAGACCAAAACAATGCAGAGAAGATAAACAGAATTCCGATTACGGATATTTTCTTTCGTTCCACTGCATTCAGGCCACCGAAAAATAAAATGTAGATGAAGTAGCTGATAACCGAAACAAAAATTATAATGCCTGATGCATTTGCGATAACAAATGGATTTATGGTAATGGTATGCGTTAACCCTAACACTAATACCGTAATGAGTGTAATACCAAAACCGATCAGCACTTTCTTAACCATACTATCGCGCCTGGTTTGAGCGCTGGCATCGTTCAATCGGGCAGGCTCCACACCAATATCACCCAGGTATTTTTCAGTGAGTTTGTATTGTATCAATCCAAGCACCATACCAATACCCGCAACACCGAATCCCAAATTCCAGGCAATGCGTTCACCGATGGCGCCTGCTATTATCGGACCGATGAATGCGCCTATATTAATACCCATATAAAAAATGGAAAAGCCAGCATCACGTTTTGATTGTTCCTGCGTAGAGTACAATCCACCTACTATACCACTAATGTTGGGTTTTAAAAGTCCGACACCCAACACAATACACACCAAGCCAATAAAAAATGTTTCCGTGGTTGGAATCACCAAAAAGAAATGACCCACGGCAATAAAACAACCGCCAATGAATACGGATTTGCGAAGTCCGAAGAAATTATCGGCCAGCCACCCACCGGGCATAGCCAATAGGTAAACAAACATGGTATACAAACCATAAATAGCCGCACTGTTTTTTGCATCTAAACCAAGGCCACCGTTCTCAATGCTGTCGCGTAAGAAGAGAATGAGAATGGCACGCATACCGTAGTAGCTGAAGCGCTCCCACATCTCGGTGAAAAACAAGGTGGCTAATCCACGCGGATGGCCGAAAAAAGTTTTGGTTGAACTCATTCTGTTTTAGGTTGGTTTGGCGTTTCCAAAGTATGCCTATTAATTCAGGATTGCAACAATCGAAAAGTCATAAAAAACCCCTCTTTGCTTGAGGGGTTTAAAACTAATCTAATATCAAAATCTCTCCGGCTCCAGTCTCCACTTTTCAGGTGATCGCCACAAGTTTGAAAGCAATAGCTCACGCATGAATATAAATTCCTTGGGGAGCTTGTCGTACATGCGTTCAAACAATTCAGCATGTTGCAACAATTCAGCTTTCCATTCTTCCCGGTCGATAGCCATGATACTTTCAAACTGATCTTCGGTAAAATCCAAACCTGTCCAGTCCATATCATCATACGTAGGCATCCAACCGATGGGGCTTTCCACTGCATTCACTTCGCCCCTGCTCTTTTGGACAATCCATTTCAGTACGCGCATATTATCGCCAAAGCCCGGCCAGATAAAATTGCCATTGGCATCTTTGCGGAACCAGTTTACTCCGTAAATGCGGGGAGGTGCCGGTAACCCACGACCGAATTGCAACCAGTGATTGAAGTAATCACTCATATGGTAACCACAAAAAGGAAGCATCGCGAACGGATCGCGCCTTACCTTACCCACATCACCAAAGGCAGCCGCGGTTGTTTCTGAACCCATGGTAGAGGCCAGGTAAACTCCAAATGCCCAGTTAGCCGACTGATACACCAATGGAATAGTTGTACTCCTTCTTCCGCCAAAAACAAATGCACTGATCGGTACACCTTTCGGGTTTTCCCAATTGGTATCTATGGCAGGGTTTTGACTGGCCGCTACTGTAAAACGACTGTTGGGGTGCGCTGCCGGCTTACCGGAAGATGGATCCCACTTCTCGCCACGCCAATCCGTAAGATTTTTTGGTGGTTCCTTTGTTAAACCTTCCCACCAAACGTCACCATCCTCAGTAATGGCTACGTTAGTGAAAATGGTATTCTTTGAAATGGTTGCAATTGCATTCGGGTTAGTCTTTTCATTTGTGCCAGGCGCCACGCCAAAGTATCCTGCCTCGGGATTGATGGCATATAATTTACCGTCTTTGCCAGGTTTTATCCAGGCAATGTCATCGCCCACGGTAGTTACCTTCCAGCCCTCAAACTCCTTTGGGGGAATGAGCATGGCGAAGTTTGTTTTACCACATGCGCTGGGGAATGCCGCAGCCACATAGTCTTTCTTTCCATCGGGACTTTGCACACCCATTAACAGCATATGTTCGGCAAGCCAGTTTTCATCGTTGCCCATTACGGAAGCAATGCGAAGTGCAAAACACTTCTTGCCTAATAAAGCATTTCCACCATAGCCTGATCCATACGATACGATTGACCGTTCCTCAGGATAATGCACAATATATTTTACCGTTGGATTAGTTGGCCATCTGGCATCCTGCTGTCCTGGTTTTAATGGGGCACCTACGGTGTGCAGGCACTTCACGTATTCTTCGTCTTCGCCCAGCAACTCAACAACTTTCGAACTAACACGCGTCATTAGGTGCATGTTCACTACTACATACTCTGAATCGGTAATCTCCAAACCAAGTTGAGAAATATCGGAACCGATAGGCCCCATGCTAAACGGAATAATGTACATCGTTCTACCCTGCATACAACCGTCCAGCAAGGTTTGAAGTGTTTGCTTCATTTGTTTAGGATCAACCCAATTATTGGTAGGGCCTGCATTTTCCTTTCGCTTGCTGCAGATGTAGGTTTTATCTTCTACCCGTGCCACATCACTGGGATCGGAAAAGCAGGCAAAGCTGTTGGGTCTCTTCTTTGGGTTAAGGCGTATAAAAGTACCCTTGCTAACCAGCTTTTCGCATAGCTCCTGGTACTCTTCGGCTGATCCATCGCACCACCGCACCTGATCAGGTTTTACGAGTTCAGCAATTTCTTTCACCCAATTCAGTGCCTCCTGATGCCGAACAGGATAGGTATTGGTAGCAATCAATTCATCGATCATAAGTTGAACATTGAAGTTTTAAACAGGCGCTAAAATTACATAGAGAAAGTCTGAAAAGGAAATTATGCAAACGATTGCAAAGCCATATATCGTACAAGTTAAGCCAACCGGTTTAATTCAACCGCTTATCTTACACAGCCTTGTTAAGAAACTGAAAAGCCCTTATACTTCGAGCTTTAGAAAACCTAAGTTTTACCAAAACACAGACAGATGAAGAAGTATTTGAAATTTTTACCCGTGTTGTTCCTTGCAGTAACCTTTAGTGAAGTGTCAGCACAGGATGCCGTTTCGGATGAAGAGTTGAAGAAGTATGCCATTGTTATGGATTCTATTGACAACATGAAGAAGGATCTTATGGAAACGATTTCCGAAATGGTAAAGAGCAACGAGACTATTTCCGGAGCGCGTTACAATGAACTTTCAAAAATTATTACAGACGAGACAAAATTAGCCGCTGCCAAGGCTACACCGGAGGAAGTTGCAGCCGTAAAAGAAATCATTAAAGCGAAGGATGAAGGCACCGCAAAAATTCAGGAAACCTTTAAAAGTCTGGCCACGGATTATATTGGTGCAGCCTCTTTTAATAAAGTTAAAAAAGCCATTACCGAAAATGCTGAGATAAAATCAAAGTATGATGCGATTTTGGCCGAGATAAAGGCTGAAGATTCGGAGTAGAATCTTTTTAATAAGATTTATCAACAGCATACATAAATTTGCTCCTGGGCCGCATGGCCCTGCCTACCGGCAGGCAGGCCCGTGTACTCATCCAGCGCTACGCCCAATCCCCACTTGCCACTGCCAGGCCGAAGATTGGCCGATGCGCAGTCTGAGTACACTGAAAATATTTAAGATTCCATTGAGCCGTGTCAGCAGATTGACACGGCTTTTTCTTTGCCTGATCTACATTTTTGATTTAAATCCTAACCTGATACCTTTGTAATCCTAACAATGTGCAGAAATGCGTTTTTTCATTGGATTGCTATTTTTTAATCTCTCGCTGAGCTCCTTTACAGGCATTGCCCAAAGCTCACTTTTCGAGCCTTTTGATTGCCGCGCTGAAGTGGAAATCATTAACCGTATTGAAAAAGAGAAGCAGCAACGCACGCTTGCTATTCGCGATTCGGTCACCAAAGCTGAGGCCTTGATAGCCCTGCAGAAGCGGGAAGAATTAAATAAGATTCTGGAGTACTCGCAAAATGGCTGGATGCATTGGTCAACGGTAGATAACTTCACCTTCGGGAAAAACCGTGGCGGATTACCCATGATTACCGACCTCACTGCCCTTCACCCCTACTTTCGCGATAAGGTGGCCCGGTTGATTTTCTTGTGTAAACAAAAGGGCATTGAACTTGAAATTGTAGAAACTTTTCGCACCCATGCCAAGCAAGATGAATACAAAAGCATGGGGAAAAAATATACCCGCAGTGGTGCTGGCAAATCGAAACACCAGTACGGGCTTGCGGTAGATTTAGTGCCCATCGTTAACGGTGAACCGGAATGGCACAACAAAGCACTTTGGAGAAAAATCGGGTTACTTGGTGAGCAACTTGGTTTGCGCTGGGGCGGCCGTTGGCGATACCTGTATGATCCGGGTCATTTTGAATGGACCGGTGGATTAAGCGTTTACGACCTGGCTAATGGCAGACTGCCTTACATCCCCAAACAAGAAATAAACTATCCGTGCATTGAAGACGATCTTCAATTACTAAGCCGCTATTGGGAACAATGGGAAACCGAGCAGGCTTCCTACGCGACTAAAAACCCATGACCCTCTCCTTTCCTGATGATTTTATTTTTGGCACCAGCACGGCTGCCGCACAAATTGAAACCGCCTTTGAACACGACTGGCAGGGCGTAAAATCGCGCGATGGTTTTGTGTTTGACCGAACCACCGACCATGAACTGCGCTTTAAAGAAGATGCTGCCATTATCGCTTCCTTAGCGCCTGGCTATCGAATGGGTTTGATGTGGAGTAAATTACAGCGCAAACCCTTCGGGGCTTTTGATGCTGATGCGGTAAAAGCCTATCATGATTTTCTCACCGACCTGAAAGCAAGAGGTGTGTCCATTATGATGGTGCTGCACCACTTCACCAACCCGCTATGGTTTGCTAAAACCGGGGGCTGGGAAAAGGAAGAAAACATTTTACAGTGGGTAGACTTCTGCAAAAAAGTTGTGGACGAGTTTGGTCATTATGTTACATCATGGAACACCTTTAATGAACCAAATGTATACGCCAGTTACGGTTGGATCACCGGCTTCTTCCCGCCATTTAAAATCAACCCCTACCTGGCCGGTAAGGTGGTGAAGAACATGGGCAAGGCCCACAACCTTGTTTACGCGTACATCAAAAGCAAATTCCCGCAACAGCCGGTAGGCATTTCACACAATGCTGTGGTCTTCTCCTCCGAAAATGTGCTGGGCTGGTTTCCGGCACGGCTCTCCGACTGGTGGTTTATGGAATATGTACCCGATCATTTCACTAACGTGGATTTTTTTGGCATGAGCTATTATGCACGCTTATCGCACGACCCCATGCCCATTACCTACATTGACACACCGCATAAAATCAAAGCGTTGGGCAAACAGCATGACGACATGTGGGAGTACCACCCGGAAGGCTTGCGCACCTGCCTGGACCGGTATTGGAAGAAATACAAAAAACCAATCATTATTACCGAAAACGGGGTGTGCGATAGTTCTGATGAGCTTCGCCAGCAGGCTATACTGGATTACGCGGCCATTATTCACCAGGCCATTGCCGATGGCCTTGACATACGCGGCTATTACTGGTGGAGTGCGTGGGATAATTTTGAATGGCACCTGGGCCCCACCTATCGGTTTGGCTTATACGAATGCGACCTGGAAACCAAAGCAAGGCGTAAGCGAAAAAGCGCTGGGGTATATGCAAAACTGGCGCACGGAAAAGAAATTTTTACAGAAGGCGTTCTCAGCGAATAGTAAATTTTGTGGTTTACTCAGGCCCCCGAAATAAAGGCTTACCTTGAGACATTACATGAACCAACTATCTTTATAAGACGATACTCAGTCGCGCCAATAAGCCTGCTTTGGGTCGCTTGGCGAAGGTTTATAGCGTGTAAAAAAAAGTAGTGGGCAACCATAAAAACCGACCGAAATGAAAAAACATTACTTCTCTGTTGTTAGTATCTTTTTACTACTGTTATCCCTGATTGCATTTTCTGATAACTTAATTACAGACGTAGGACAAGAAAGCAACAGCGACCCAAAATTCATAATCCACGGACTGTTTATGTTTGCCTGGTTCATCATATTCGTTGTCCAAGCCAATTTTATTCGGAAAGAAGATTACAAAGCTCATTTAAAATGGGGAATCACAGGAATAATAACAGCCATCGGAGTTTTTCTAAGTACTTTGTATGTATTCATCGCAGTTTATCAAGGATGGGATGTCATGCCCTATTTCGCAAAAGCTAATCGCTTTTTTATGCTGAGCTTTGCCGTTTTAGTTGTACTCGGCTATATAAACAGACAAAGAGCAAACAAACACAAACGGTTTATCTATTTGGCTTCCCTGTTGATTCTCGAACCTATATTGAGCCGGGTTACTGGAAATCTGCATATTGAAAATGTAGAAGCATTTATTGCTATCGTTTGGAATGGACTGTTCATTTCTCTTTTTGTGTTTGACTGGATTTCGCTGAAAAGAATACATAAAATCAGTTGGATGGGGTTTGTGTGGTTTTATATCGTTTGGGCAATATCCGTACTGACTTAATTTGAAAAAGGAAAGGACTGAATAATGTAATCCCACAACAGCACATACACGCAAGCAAGGATTTCGTGCTTCGTAGGACAGAAAAGTGCTAAATTTAAAGTTCAGTTCTTCGTAGGAAGTTCAGTGGTTAAAATCCCTGCCTGCGTGTATCTGCAAAACGTTGGCAGTAACTTAAAAACCAAACTTAAATTCAAGAATGAATATCTACGAGATAATGACCATTTCACACGTGATTTTTACAATCTTAGCATTGTTAAGCGGGCTAATAGCCATCATGGTTAATCCTAAAGGTGGTGAAGTCCATAAAAAATCAGGACGTGCTTATTATTATTTTTATACTGGTGTGATTCTGACCGCTTTTTTAATGCTCACCATCAAGTTCAAAATCTTTTTCTTTGCACTAACTCTTTTTGGTATCTACCTAATTGTTGCTGGTGATTATTACGCAAAAAAAAGTGAAAAAATAATTGCCAAAAATTGGTGGGTTTTGAGCCTACTTATCGTAACAGTTTTTGTTTATGTGATTGATGCTCTCTTTGTAATCAACAACATTGAACACATTGGGCTTGGCTGGACAATTGTACGTTTGACTTTTGCAGCTATTGCATTATCTACACTAATTTTTGAATTAAGTATTAAAAGAAATAGAATACTATTGCACGCAACTTTAATGCTACTTTCGTTTATACCTTTGATTAACGGTTTATTAGCGAGGTTATCTCCAGGTGAATACATTTGGGTATCCTGGATTCTAGGATATGCTGTATTTATACCTCTTATTATACTTTGGTTTAAGATGTCTAAAAAATTACAGGCATTTCTAAAATGAAAGCTACTGCCAATACGGGCTTTGCATCAGGCGGGTGACCCCGACAAGTCGAGAAAGGCTGTGCAAACCTGGAGCTTTGTGCTTCTTATTCTGTTGAACCCTGGACAGGCCTGACATTTACGAATATCAACAGATCAGTCACCAACTTTTTACTGCAGCTGAAGTTCCGTTATCTCTTTCGCATTATAATAGGATTTTGATTTGGGCGAAAAATATTCAACCACCTGAAAGGAAACGCTTGCCTTCTTTCCTACCAGCTTCTTCGGATTATCCATAAAATCATCGGAGCCGGGGAAATAGCGTGTCCAGATTAAGCGGTGCTCTTTACCGGTATCTTCCTTAAAGGTAATGTAAACAAATTCGCCCACATCAACTGATTTTATCTGACCTGAAAACTTAAGTTGTTCGGTTGGATTTTCGTCATCTTTTATAAACAATGTAGCAAATACATCCGGGCATATAATGGCCATTTGTATACCCACTTTCTCTCCAAACTTCCGCATGACTTCCGGATCCGATAAATCTACATCCAGCTTTTGCTTACCCGCACTTTCCAACATGCAAAAACCCAAAGCCATTTCAATTTCAGAGCGATCCTTCATCTTGGAAGCGTCTTTTTTCTGAACGCATTCACAGGTTTCAGTGGCCACGATTTTGTGCACATCGTCCTGGGCAAAAAGCAAAGCAGGCGAAATGAAAACAACAAGCAGTAAAAGGATTTTCTTCATAGCAGTTGATTTTAACATTTTATGTATAATAATTTAACGAGTATCCGCTTCCAAACCTAGCTCGCGTGATTGCGAATGGTGGCGAAGCAATCGCAATCTGCAATCTTAATTAATTTCATAGTCCAGGATCAATCCACCCTTTCGTTCGTTCAACGGCCCGCTTCCAACCAGTATAGAGCTTATCGCGTGTGGCAGCATCCATTGAAGCTTTAAATGTTTTGTTAATCCTTCGGTTTGCAATAATATCCTCTTTCTTCCATAACCCCACGTGTATGCCGGCTAAAAAGGCCGCACCCATGGCGGTAGATTCAATCACTTCGGGTCGCTCCACTTCGGTGCCCAGTATATCGGCCTGAAACTGCATGAGAATGTTATTCGCGCAGGCTCCTCCATCTACTTTGAGTTTGGCCAACTTTAATCCGGCATCTTCTTCCATGGCATTCAGCACATCTTTGGTCTGGTACGCCAATGACTCAAGCGTAGCTTTGATAATGTGATCCTTACCGGTATCGCGCGTTAAACCAAAAATGGCCCCGCGTGCATACATGTCCCAATACGGTGCGCCTAATCCGGCAAAGGCAGGAACAACATACACTTCGTTTGAGCCTAATGCTTTCGCTGCGAAATATTCCGAGTCTTTGGATTCATCAATTATGCCCAAACTGTCGCGCAGCCATTGCACGGCCGCACCGGCAATGAATACACTTCCCTCCAGGGCATATTCAACTTTATCGCCCAGTTGCCACGCAATGGTAGTGATCAATCCATTTTTTGATTGCTGAATTTTAGTGCCGGTGTTCATCAGCATAAAGCAACCTGTGCCATAGGTATTTTTTGCCATGCCGGGTTCAAAACACGCCTGCCCGAATAAAGCAGCCTGCTGATCACCGGCAACACCACAGATTGGAATGTAGGTATCGGATAATTGAACATGACCAAAATTGTGCGCTGATGTATGGACGGAGGGCATCATGTTTTCAGGAATCGAAAGTTCGCGAAGCAAGTGCTCGTCCCATTGGAGCGTTCGGATATTGAACAGAAGTGTTCGCGATGCATTGGTAACATCCGTGGCGTGTACTTTTCGGTTAGTCATGTTCCAGATCAGCCACGTATCAATAGTTCCAAAAGCAAGTTCACCCCTACTCGCCTGTTCCCTCGCTCCTTTTACGTTATCTAAAATCCATTTGATCTTTGTTCCTGAAAAATAGGAATCGATGACCAGCCCGGTGTTTTCACGAACGTAGGCTGTGAGTCCCTTTTCTTTTAGATCTTCACAAATGGAAGCGGTTCGTTTATCCTGCCACACGATAGCGTTGTAAATAGGCTCACCAGTAGTTTTGTTCCATACCACCGTTGTTTCGCGCTGGTTGGTAATGCCTATTGCTTGAATAGAAGTCACATCAACCTTATGCTCACGGATTAAGGAATCCAGTACACCTAATTGTGAACTTAAAATTTCCCTGGGGTCGTGCTCCACCCATCCGGCCTGCGGAAATAGTTGTCTGAATTCTTTTTGAGCGATACCCTTTATTTCTCCCTGCTCATTAAAAAGTACAGCGCGTGAACTGGTAGTTCCCTGGTCGAGGGCGATGATGTGTTTAGTCATTGGGAATTGGTCAGTTGGTCATTAGCAAATTGGTCATTAGTCATTAGTCATTGGTCATTAGTTGTGCCTCCTGAATTGCGTGTTCCAACTTAGCTAATTCTTGTTTGTATTGCTCATACTTCCAACTGAAATATTCTTTGAAGTCACCAAGAATGGTATTCATAACCAGCTTAAGACGGGGCATATCAAAAAACAACATACCCGTTCTGCGAATGAAAAAATCGAGCGGGGTTTGAACCATTTCGTTTTCAAGCGTGAAGAAAAGTTCTGACCGGGCTAGGTTAACGTTACTATCATCACCCGAAAATTTTTCGAGTCCAAACAGTATGTCATCCGTTTGCCTGCCGTAGGTTTCTACCAGGTAATCGGCATAGCGCTCCAAACCAAATGGCGTAAGGTTTGACGCTACGGCTTTTCTATAGGCACGTACATCATCAACGTTACTGAAAGCTTCATTGCACAGACTGATTTTATCGGTATAACAGGATTTTAAATTGCGGTCATCAAACGATTCACTGATAACCATGTCAACCACGCGTTCGGCCATCTTTCGGTACCCGGTTAGCTTACCTCCTGCTATGGAAATTAACCCGGAGGGCGATTGAAAGATTTCATCTTTCCGCGAAAGTTCTGAAGCAGATTTTCCTTCTTCATGGATCAAGGGCCGCAACCCTGCCCAACTTGATTCCACATCCGCAAGTTGAAGGTTAACCTCCGGGAAGGAATCGTTCACAGCCTCAATCAGGTACCGGGCATCTTCCACTGTTGTTTTTACCTCATCAATCGCCTGATGATAATCAGTATCCGTAGTGCCTATGTAAGTGGTTCTTCCTCTGGGTATGGCAAAAATCATTCTTCCATCGGGCACATCGAAATAAATAGCCTGGCGAACAGGAAATTTTTTACGATCAACCACAATATGAACACCTTTGGTGAGGTGCAGTTGTTTTCCCTTTTTCGATTTGTCCAGTACACGTAGTTCATCTACCCATGGACCGGCCGCATTTACAACGGTAGTGGCGCTGATGGCTATGGTTTGCTGCGTCAGCACATCTGCAGCTTTTACACCACACACCGCACCACCTTCGTAACTAAAATCGGTAGCCCGGATATAATTGCTCACGCAGGCGCCATGAGCAGCGGCCGTTTTCATAATTTCAAGTGTAAGCCGGCCATCATCGGTACGGTACTCGGCATATAAGCCGCCACCCTTAACATCATCCGGCTTCAACAAGGGCTCATGCTTAAGCGTTGCGGATCGAACCAGCATAATTCGTTGATCTTCCGGTTTAACACCGGCCAGCCAATCGTATAGTTTCAATCCGAAGGAAGTGAGCAGGCTTCCAAATCCCCTGCCCTCTTTTAAGGGAAGCAACATTTTTTCAGCTACTACCAGGTGTGGTGCAAGCTTATGCAGAATAGCCCGTTCACTACCGACCTCCTTTACTAACCCGAACTCGAGTTGTTTTAAATAGCGAAGTCCGCCATGAATAAGTTTGGTTGAACGTGAACTGGTGCCATAAGCAAAATCATTCTTTTCAATAAGGGCTGTTTTTAATCCGCGTGAAGCTGCATCCAGCGCTATGCCTGCCCCGGTAATACCGCCACCAATAATTAACAAGTCAAATTTTTCTTGCTGAAGGTGGAGAAGTGCTTGCTGACGATTAAACAAATTCATAACCACCTCAAACTACAAAGAAATTCAAGAGCATATTTAATCTCGGATCACAATTTTTTCCAGCATGAGCCAGTTAAATAACCTCATGAAATTCCAGTAACATGCATTATTTTTTACAGGTCAGACAAAACCATATTCCGGCAGAAAAGAACACATTACCCTTATAAAATTTTGGAATATCAGTCTTCTCTCCAACTAAATAATTTCCATCAATATCTTGTTCGTTTACACCATATATGTAATTCGATTGAGAGATTTTACCTAAAAATCCGATCTCACCCACCAACATCGGTCGTAAAGAATTAAACTCACCCCACTTCAGCACATGCGTTATTTGTATCATGGCTTTATACAGCAACAATCCCGAACGAGCAAAAGCATCGGAGTGATTATAAGGTAATGCCTGAAGAGAGGCGGGCGTGTTACCCCTGAAACGAATGATGGAATATCCAAATCCCAATCCACCCAAAGTTCTTATTTCAGTCCGAGGGTGTTGCAACCAGACATACCCTGAATGAAATAAAAAACTGAACGTGTAAGGCACTGATTGGGATAAACGAGGCAGATCAAATGCCGTACTGAACTGAAACGGAATACGACCTCGCTGATAGGTAATATCAAATCCAAATAATGTATTGGATGTAAAACCGGGTACGTCATCTACCCCTTCATTAATAGCCCAGATACGCAAGTCAGAAACATCGGAATAACTTCGTCCCATTTTCATACCCATCCACCAAGAACTTTCAGTCTGGGAACTTACTTGAAAAGCTGATGAAAGTAGGTAGATAATTAACAGGCATCTCATGTAAGTTGAAAAATTAACCAACAAGCACCTTACCCAGCATTACAAAAACAACAGACACATGAAAGATAAGCCATGCGCGTTGGTATGATGGTCTTTTACTCCACGATACCTCCTGTTTGAATGGATCAAAGATGAGCGCCAACCCAAGGTTACTCATGGAAGAACCAAGATCTTTACTAAAGACAAGAAAGTAAATCGACAGAGCCACAAACGAAAAATAAAGTACCCGGTTAAAGGGATCAGACCAGTCGCGCTGGGCCTTTTGGGGAGTTGACTGTGTGGTTGTCATAGGTTAATTTTTTAAGCATTGTTTACTTTTTGAATCATGTGTTGGTAGTAGTAAAAAGCTGACAGACACCAGCATTATGAGTCCTGAAACCAAAATTTCCAGGGCAGGCATTTCACCGGTATAGCCAACGTAGAGTGCCACCAGGAATGCAAAGCCAGCGAAAATACCCATAAGCGTTGCCAGTAAAGCGGTGCCTTTGTAAGAATTACTTTTAAGTCGCATAAACTTATTTTCTTAAATGAGTAACATGAGCAGAGACATTATTACACGATTAAAAAATTAAACATGATAACTTTTTACAGGGTATTTCGTCTATTCATAAGCTATGAAAAAAACAGCTTAGTATAGTTCGCATCGGCTAGCGTAGGGCAATATTCCATAGCCTGAAGTGTTTAAGCAATTGTCCGAATATTTATAGCAAGAAGTTATCTACTATAACTTCAGAAACGGCCTTCCAAGTATAGCTTGTAAAAATACTCCAGTGGTAGTGCCAACATAAAATACTCCTGCTATCAGGATAAAAATTGGCTTACGGAGTACAAAAAATCCCAATAGTGGTAAAACTTGTAACCCGTGCATGCCCATAAAGTGAGCAACTCTCAGGTCGCCATGCAGTGTACTCCAATTCACCACAAGTAAACCTGGGCCACCATCTAATCCTCCTACGGTATGCGCCATTCGGGCACCCATGGTCAAACCTTGCAAACTGAAAATCACAAAAACTATTAATCCCAGGCGTATTCCCCATACATAAGATGTTGGTAACAATGGAAATGACTGTGTAAAAAAAGGGAAGCTTACAACGGCTGTCCAAATGGAAATGGCTACGGCTGCACCAGCCATAACGCTCCACATCATGGCCAATGATGGTGTGGTCACATTAAAGTGTGATGCTAATCCCCGGGCTGCTTGCATAGTGATGTATAAATTTTCAATACCTAACAAGGCAACCATGCCCCAAGAATACCAGTTTATGCTTGGGGAATTTCCCAGGTAATGAAGATACCAACCCATAGACCACACAAAAATTGCAGACGATAGAAAAAATTTAAAGGGCTTAAACCAAGCACTTGTTCCTAACACTTGCATCATTGATGTCTTAGTCAGCACCAGGCAGCACACAGCAGCAAACAGACAGATCAAACCAAAATAGAAGAGCACTTCAGTGCGCTCTTTTAACGAGAATAAAAATTCTTTCATACCCTTACACGATTTCTATAATACGTTGATGGGCCGTCATACCCCCCATCACCTTTTGCATAATCAAAACCTTGGCCCACCGTGGTACAGTACGCAGTGAACCCACTAAAAATTTGGTTAAAAAACCGGGCAGTATGGTTGATTGCCTGCCCAGGGCTTTGAGTATTGGTATGGCAATTTGATCGGGCCTCATGGCCATATTCATTTTTAAGTTCGCGCGCATTTCAAAGCCACTAGATACAGGACCGGGGGCAGCGGTCAATACATCCACCCCATAGGGCTTAAGTTCAACCGCTAAAGCCTCACCAAGTGATTGTACATACGCTTTGGTAGCAGCATAATGAGCAGCATAGGGCACTCCCTGAAAACCAACCATGGAACTGAGTAAGATGATCCCACCCCTGTTTTGCCTCGTAAATTGATTGCCAAAATAATGAACCAACACCATCAACGCTTCGCAATTAACACGCAGCATGTTTACCTCATCGGCTACGTTACCCTGATGAAATAGACCTGAGGTACCAAAACCGGCCGATGCAATTACTAATCCAATTGGTTTTTTTCTGGCTGCCTGAAGCAACTCCTGTACACCGTCATCAGTCGCTAAGTCTGCGGATACAATATCCGTTTGTACAGCAAACCGTTCCTTTAAATCTTGCGAAATCCGTAGCAGCGCTAATGCCCTTCGTCCATGGAGCAAGACATTCAGGCCGGCTTCAGCTAAGCGTGTGGCCAGTTCAAGACCAATACCGGAGGATGCCCCGGTTATCAATGCCCACGGTCCATAGGATGTCTTTAAGCGCAGTTTTTCTTCGGATGATAATTTCATTGTCTTTTTTACGACAAAGCAACGCAAGTACTACCACTGCGAACGATAACAAATGTTTATGATTTCAGAATATCTGATTTTTTTAACCGGCTTAAATGAACCGGTGTAATGCCCAGATAAGAAGCGATCATATGTTGAGGAACACGGTTATGAATGTTTGGAAACACTTCATTGATGGAATCATAGCGCTCCTTGGGGGTACGGGCATAGAGGTTTTTTATCCTGTTATCCTGGTAAATGAAATAATACTCAGCAATCAGGCGCCCCAGCCGGTCACCCTCCTTCATGTTAATATAGCCCCACTCAATGGCTTTGCGGGGCATAACAACTACCTCAGTGTCTTCCAAGGCCTGTAGTGCATAAAGGGCGGATTGCTTTTGAATGAAACTGGAATAATCACTAATGAATTGGTTTTCAAGTGCAAAGTGGATGGTGTGTTCATTGCCTTCGTTATCTGTTACCGTAACCCTGATTATTCCGCGATTAACAAAAAATACTGCTTGGGGTATTTCTCCCGGGTAACTTAATATTTCATTGCGTTTGAAATGCATTACCTGACATTCAGAAAGCAACTTGTTCAATTCATTTTCCGCTACAGAAACCATACTGCGAATAGCCGACTTGATTTTTTCCATATTGGGTCAAACATTTAACCCCCGAAATTGTTATTTCTCAGAACGCTGCCAAAGATGAAAACCACAACCCTTCTCATTTTCTTAGTGTTATCTGCTCTGGTAGCCTTCGGCCAGTCAGGCGAAAAACCAAAAAGTGATTCGGTACACCGGGCTGATTCAATTGCTCGTTGGAAAGCAGACTCCACCCGCATCGCCAATTCCTCCCCGATGCGGATGAATTCCAAACAAAACTCCCATAAAGTAGAAACCGGATCGATACCCGCAGATAAGAAAGTAAAGTCTGACTATGTGTATGACAAAGATGGGCGGGTTTACGGAGGCAATACTACACTTCAGTTAAACAAATCGAAGAAGAAAAAGGATTAGAAGCCAGGTTTCGACAAACACAATTGACAGTCAGGTTTTTTTGAGATAGTTCCTAACTAACACAGGTTGAATTATAAAGAAGTTAAAAAAGCATTTGATAAACCCACGCACCCAACAAACCACCGATAACCGGTCCCACTACTGGTATCCATGCATAGCTCCAATCAGAAGAACCTTTACCATTAATGGGCAACAGGAAATGCGCCAGACGCGGACCAAGATCACGTGCCGGATTAATGGCAAAGCCGGTCGTTCCGCCCAACGATAGACCAATCGCAATAATCAGTAAACCAACCACCAGCGGATTTAACCCTTCGGTGAATTTGTTTGCACCGATGGTGAGTAAACCCAAAATCAGTACGGCCGTTCCAATAATTTCGCTGATCAGGTTGCTAAAGGTTGAACGAATGGCAGGACTTGTAGAAAAAATGGCGAGCTTTCCGGCAGGGTCATCAGTAGCCGACCAATGCGGCAGGTAATGCACCCAAACCAGTATGGCACCTGTAAATGCGCCCGCCAGTTGGGCTAGACAATATCCGGGAACAAGATCCCAGGAGAAACTTCCTGAATATGCGAGCGCCAGGGTTACTGCGGGATTGATGTGCGCCCCACTGATCTGACCCACCGCATAAATGGCCAGTGTAACGGCAAGCCCCCAACCAATGACGACCGTAAGCCAACCGGCATTTTCCGATTTGGTGCGTTTCAACACAACAGCGGCAACCACACCATCGCCTAATAAAATTAGCGTAAGTGTGCCTAAAAATTCTGCGAGATAAGGAGACATAGCAGTTAAAATTTAATCAATTTGTTTTCCGAAAAGATTAAACTTAGCATAAATTCGGAAGTAAAGCGTGTAAAATCAGACTATTAAAAACCTACTTGCGGGTTAAAAACCTTATCCTATTTTTGCCACCTGCTTTAGAAGAGACATGGAACAAGAAACGCTGGTCCGCTATACCGACCTGATTGCTGAGGAATTAAAACAACCCGTAAAAAATGTACGTGCTGCAGCCGAATTACTGGCCGAAGGCGCTACCATCCCCTTCATTTCACGCTACCGCAAAGAAATGACCGGCAGTATGGACGAGGTGAATATTGCCACCGTTCGTGATCGGTTGGAACAGTTGCAAGAACTGGACAAGCGAAGGGAAGCTGTAATTACTTCCATTGAGAAGCAAGGTTTTCTTACTCCTGAATTACTGGCCCTGTTGGCCAAAGCAAAAACGCTCGCAGAAGTAGAGGATATTTATCTGCCTTTCAGACCTAAGCGTAAAACACGCGCCAGTGTAGCCAAAGAGAAAGGCCTTGAACCATTGGCGTTAAAAATATTCGAACAGGAAAGGTTTGACCTGGAAGCTTTCGCGAAATCCTTTATCGATAACGGTAAAGGCGTTGCCGATATGCAAGAGGCACTCGATGGTGCCCGTGATATTATCGCTGAATGGGTAAGTGAAAATGCAGAAGCCCGCAAAAAGTTACGCGATCTTTTCTGGTGTGAAGGAACCATTGCCTCAAAGGTTATGAAAGGTAAAGAAGTTGATGGGCAGAAGTTCAAAGACTATTTTGAATGGTCGGAGCCGATTGCAAAAACACCTTCTCACCGATTGCTCGCTTTACGCAGAGGCGAAAAAGAAGGCGTGCTCGCATTGGATATACTGCCTGAAGAAGAATCGGCTATCAGCTTATTGGAACGTCAGTTTGTAAAAAGTGAAAATGTTGCCGGTGAACAGGTAAAGCTGGCCATTAAAGATTCCTATAAACGATTACTTCGACCCACTCTTGAAACAGAAATCAGGATGGAATCAAAAATGAAGGCCGATGAAGAGGCCATAAAAGTTTTTGCTTCGAACCTTAAAGAATTATTATTAACCGCTCCTCTCGGACAGAAAAATGTATTGGCCCTTGATCCGGGTTTTCGGAGTGGCTGCAAAGTAGTTTGTCTGGATAGGCAAGGCAAGCTCATTCATCACGATGTGATCTATCCTCATGAGCCACAACGTGAAGCAACTAAATCGGCCATGCTGATTAAAAATCTGTGTGAAAAGTATGCTATTGAAGCCATTGCCATAGGCAACGGAACGGCAAGCCGCGAAACAGAAACTTTTGTGAAGAAAATTGGCTTGCCGCATAACATCATTGTTATGATGGTGAATGAAAGCGGTGCTTCAGTGTACTCCGCTTCCGATGTTGCCCGCGAAGAATTTCCGGACAAAGATGTAACGGTGCGCGGAGCCGTCTCCATTGGAAGACGTTTGGTTGACCCGCTGGCTGAGTTGGTGAAGATTGATGCCAAGTCGATTGGTGTGGGGCAATACCAGCATGATGTAGATCAAACTAAACTCAAGCAAGGCCTGGATGATGTGGTGATCAGTTGTGTGAACTCCGTGGGAGTTGAGGTAAATACTGCAAGCAAAGAACTACTCTCCTATGTTTCCGGATTAACCCCCGCCCTGGCGCGTAACATTGTTGAATACCGCAATCAAAACGGGCCATTCAAAAGTCGTGAAGAGTTGACGAAGGTAACACGCTTTGGAGAGAAGGTATTTGAACAGGCGGCAGGTTTTCTGCGCATACGCGAAGCTGAAAATCCGTTAGATGCCAGTGCCGTGCACCCTGAGAGCTATCCGATCGTGAACCAGATGGCAAAAGACCTGAACTGTACCGTAAAAGATTTGATGAGCAGCGTAGAGTTGCGCAGAAAGCTTGATCTGAAAAATTACATCACTGAAAAAACAGGTTTACCCACCCTTACCGACATTGTTACCGAACTGGAAAAACCCGGACGCGACCCACGCAAGGTTTTTGAAGTATTCAGTTTTACGGAAGGTGTAAACACTATTGATGATTTAAAACTGGGGATGAAACTACCTGGTATTGTGACCAACGTAACCAACTTTGGCGCGTTTGTGGATATTGGCGTTCACCAGGATGGTTTGGTGCACATCAGCCATTTGGGTGATAAATTTATTAAAGATCCTAAAGAGGTGGTTACCGTGCAACAGAAGGTAAACGTAACGGTTGTGGAAGTTGATGTTGCCCGCAAACGCATTGGATTATCTATGAAGAGTGATCCGTTTGCTGAAATTCCCCAACAACCTGCTCCTCATAAAAAGATGAGCGCACCTAAACCTGGAACCTCAAAACCTAAAGGAAAACCACAATCAAAACCCCAGCCCAAGCCCAAACAACCCGAGTTGAGCATGGAAGAAAAACTGGCGTTGCTGAAGGAGAAATTTAAAAGGTAACAAAAATCAACGTCATTGCGAACAGAAGCAAAGGGATGAGCAATGGAGTGAAGCAATCCCTTAGTTACAAGTTTAGCCCCTAATTATGTAGTTTGGGATTGCTTCGTCACATAAAATGGTTTGTATGGTTGACAGCATTTTAGTTTGCGTTCCTCGCAATGACGGTAAAAAAAACTGGCGTTGTTAAAAGAGAAGTTAAAAGGTAATAAAAATCAACGTCATTGCGAACAGAAGCAAAGGGATGAGCAATGGAGTGAAGCAATCCCTTAGTTACAAGTTTAGCCCCTAATTATGTAGTTTGGGATTGCTTCGTCACATAAAATGGTTTGTATGGTTGACAGCATTTTAGTTTGCGTTCCTCGCAATGACGGCCAAAGAAAAACTGGCGTTGCTGAAGGAAAAGTTTAAGCGGTAGTACTGAAAAGCTACGTTAATCAATCTAAATTAGATGGATAAATTCTACCTACGCACGCTTTGCCCGAATATATTTAGGATTTTTATTGAGGTTGAATTATCTATTAGATTATGGAACATAGAAACTTAGTATTGAGATTAATCAAGTTCGCCTTGTCAAAGGATTCTTTCACAAAAAGGGAAATGTTTGAACTCCTCAAATTAGAAACAGAAGACAGAGCCTATATTGAAAAATACTTACTATGCTCGGATCACAGGAATGTTTTGCCTAATCATATTTTTGCTGAAATTGATCGGCTTAACATTAAGGATCACATGGATTATAGATTTAAAATATTACCAACAGCAATCTTTCAATACATTGATTACCTTGAAATTGTAGAGGCAAGAAAAGCGGCAACGACTGCTCGTACTTTATCATGGTTAGCCATTGGTGTGTCGGTTATTTTGACATTTTTACAAATATTTTATAACTAGTAATTTCCATTCTCCTGACCTACTAACATCAAGAGGTCTTTTAGTTTAATCAACCCTTTTTCCTATTGCCTATTACTAAACACCTAAAAACATATTAATTCCAAAAACATCAAAGTTCCAACTCAATCGTCTCGCCCACACCAAATGCCTGACCCCCTTGTGAATCATCAGGCTTGTCGCTTTTCTTTTGTCGTGACTTTTTAACCTGATCATCACCCTTGTCAACTGCCAACTGCCTACTGCCTACTTCTTTTTCTTCTTGCTGACTTTGGCTTTCCCCGAAGAGGCTTGCCTGCTCGACTTTTTGCTTTGTTTTTTTGCTTTGGTTGCTGTCGACTTTGTTTTGCTTTTTGGGCTCTTCGAAGAGGCTGGCTTGCTCGTTGGGATCCCCTTCTTTTTTTTTTTGCGACTCGCCACCCTTTCCGGTTTCGGTCGCCTCAATGTCGTCAGCTTCGTCAGGAGATTGCTCTTCCGGCTCGTCTGGTAAATGCACCTTCGCAACCTTGTATTGGCTGAGTCGGTTACCCAGGGCTTTCCAGCCCTTCACATCTACTACATCCTCCAGGTTAACGACCTCACTCACCTTACTTTTGCCCTTTCCTTTAATTAACTCAAGTTCAATTTCAGTTGTTTCGCTTGTTGTAACCAATACTAGGCGTGAGCCTATGGCTTCAGAGATAAACCCGAATTCTTTGTCGGCTGTGGTGGTTTCTACCTTAAAACGCTTCACCATGTGCTGCTTCGACTCCCCATCCACGTACACCGCAGAGATCACTTTTTTCGGATTAAACTTCTCCACCACCAGGGTCTTTTCGGGATCGAATCGGGTGGTTAAATCATAACCAGTTATCCGATACGAACCGTTACGCATAAACGTGATGAGTTGATCATCGCCATCAAACTTGCCGAGGTATTTACCCCTGCTGTCCTTGTTCAAACGACCGGCATCGGCATCATACCATAAGTTTAATTTGCTTAAGGTTGAGGTGCCTGCTTGCAGAAAGTCAACCCGCCTTAACGGGTACTTGGTCAATATATTACCACGCGCCCCGCGACCTTTCACTTCCAGGTCAGCAAAATCAAATTCAAAAACTTTTTTACGTGCTGTACTCGACTGCGATAACTTTACTTCAACAATTTCGGCTTCACCATTTGGGTTACCACTTACGTAGTAAATGCGTGAGTTCGGATGACCTTGTGTAAGATCATATTCTTTATCGCGAATGACACCGGGCATTGTAAAACGTTTCACAAAACCTTTACCGGATTTTCCATCGGAGTAGATGAGGTTGTACACCATACGGTCATCACCCTTTTTCCAAACGCCTATGTACAGAATATCCTTACCCATAAAGACGCGCTCGGCTATACGACTGATCAACGCCTTACCATCTTTACGAATAACGATGATGTCATCAAGCTCGGAGCAATCGCAGATGTATTCATCACGTTTCAGTCCGTACCCAACAAAACCATCGGTGCGGTTTACATAAAGCTTTTGGTTGATGGCTATTACTTCCGTTGCGGTAACAGATTGGAAGCTCTTGATCTCGGTTTTGCGCTCACGTCCCTTGCCATATTTATCCAGCAGATTCTGATAGTAGGAAATCGCGTAGTCGGTAAGGTGTTTCAGGTGGTGCTCTGTTTCCTTCAACTGCTTTTCAAGATCCTTAAGAAGTTCATCGGCCTTGAACGAGTCGAACTTGGAAATGCGTTTGATCTTGATTTCCGTAAGCCGAACAATATCATCGGTGGTAATTTCCCTGTAAAACTTCTTTTTATGAGGTTTTAGTCCCCTATCGATGGTTTTGATGACTTCTTCCCAGCTTTCGCATTCCTCAATATCGCGGTAGATGCGGTTTTCAATGAAAATCTTCTCCAAAGACGAAAACAGGATTTTCTCCTTTAATTCCGCCTTTTCAATCTCCAGTTCCTGCTTAAGCAGCTTAACCGTTTGCTGGGTGTTATACTTCAGGATATCATTTACCGTCATGAATTGCGGCTTGTCTTCCACAATCACACAGGCATTGGGTGAAATGCTGATTTCGCAATCTGTAAAGGCATAAAGGGCATCCATGGCCACTTCCGGAGATTGACCAGGCTGCAGGTGGATCTGTATCTCAACTTCCTTGGCAGTATTATCCACCACCTGTTTTACTTTAATCTGTCCCTTTTCACTGGCTTTCACAATGGATTCCATCAAAGAAGTAGTAGTGGTAGAGAAGGGTATCTCCCTGATAGTTAGCGTCTTTTTATCAACTATATCAATTTTTGCTCTGACCTTGATTTTGCCTCCCCTTAACCCTTGGTTGTACTCAGAAAAATCAGCAATACCCCCGGTAGGAAAATCGGGATAGACCTTTGGGTTCTTGCCCTTTAGCACATCGATAGAGGCCTTAATCAGTTCACAGAAGTTATGGGGTAAGATCTTTGTAGAAAGCCCCACAGCAATACCTTCAACACCATTGGCCAGCAGCAGTGGAAATTTGACTGGAAGCGTTACCGGCTCCTTTTTACGGCCATCATACGAAAGCTGCCATTCGGTTGTCTGGGCGTTGTACACGACATCCAACGCGAATTTGGAAAGGCGGGCTTCTATGTATCGGGGAGCAGCGGCACTATCGCCCGTTCGCACATCGCCCCAGTTACCCTGGGTTTCGATTAGAATGTCTTTCTGACCGATGTTTACTATAGCCTCTCCTATTGCTGCATCACCATGCGGATGGTATTGCATGGTATTACCGATCACATTAGCCACCTTATTAAAGCGGCCGTCATCCATCTCCTTAAGAGAGTGCATAATCCTGCGTTGTACCGGCTTGAGGCCATCTTCGATGCGTGGCACGGCACGTTCCAGGATTACATAGGAAGCATAATCGAGAAACCAATTCTCGTACAGGCCGTCTACACCTACAACAGAGTGTGCGCCATCGTCCCCTTTATTTTCAGCTTTTGACTTTTTTGGTCTAACAGGTGCTGACTTTTTCTTACTCATAGATTAAAAAATTCGCTACTCAGCTTCAACAACTTCTTTTTCTTCAATACTTGCTTCAACCTTATCCAATTCAATCCGAAGGTTATCAATAATAAACTCCTGGCGATCGGGGGTATTCTTACCCATATAGAATTCCAGAATATCCTTCAAATGACTGTCTTTATGCAGCAATACCGGCTGCAGCCTGATGTTATCGCCAATAAACTTCCCGAATTCCTCGGGTGAAATTTCACCCAACCCCTTAAAGCGGGTGATCTCCGGCTTACTGCCCAGTTTGCTTACGGCATTTTGTTTTTCTTCTTCGCTGTAGCAATAAATGGTTTCCTTCTTATTCCGTACCCGGAAAAGTGGAGTTTCAAGGATGAACACATGTCCGGCCTTCACCAGATCAGGGAAGAACTGCAGGAAGAAGGTCATCAGCAACAAGCGAATGTGCATACCGTCAACATCGGCATCAGTAGCAATAATCACCTTATTATAACGAAGTGTATCCAGCCCATCTTCAATATTAAGCGCATGTTGCAACAGGTTAAATTCTTCGTTTTCGTAAACCACTTTTTTGGTTAAGCCAAAGCAGTTTAACGGCTTGCCTCTCAGTGAGAAAACAGCTTGTGTCTCTACATTTCTTGACTTGGTTATGGATCCGCTGGCTGAATCTCCTTCTGTGATGAATACCATCGACCCGAACCCGCGTTCATCTTTTTCATCAAAATGAAAACGGCAATCGCGAAGCTTTTTATTGTGAAGGTTGGCCTTTTTGGCTCGTTCATTCGCCAGTTTCTTTATACCAGCAATCTCCTTACGCTCACGTTCCGATTGCATAATGCGCTTGAGCATAGCATCGGCTACTGATGGGTTTTTATGCAGGTAAATTTCAATCTCCTTGGCTACAAAGTCGCCCACATACGATCGCACGGTTTGCCCATCGGGGGCCATGTTAAGCGATCCAAGCTTTGTTTTTGTCTGCGATTCAAAAACAGGTTCCTGCACCCGTACGGCAATAGCCGCAATGATACTGGAGCGGATATCGGAAGCATCAAAATCCTTTTTATAAAATTCACGCACGCCTTTGATCAGACCTTCGCGAAACGCGGCCAAATGGGTACCTCCCTGTGTTGTATTCTGACCATTTACAAAAGAATAATACTCTTCTCCGTATTGATTACCATGTGAGAAGGCAAACTCAATATCGTTACCGGTAATGTGTACGATAGGATAGCGTAATTCCTCCGGCTCGGTTTTCTGCCTCAGCAGATCAAGCAAACCATCTTTGGAATAAAACTTTTTGCCGTTATAGTTAATGGTAAGGCCCGCATTCAGGAAAGCATAGTTCCACATCAGATCCTCAAGGTACTCGGGAATGAAGTGGTAGTTCTTGAACATGGTATTATCAGGCTCAAATTCAACCAGCGTACCATTACGTTCACTGGTTTTGCTGGCCCGCGGGTCGTTGGTCAGTACACCCTTCTTGAATTCAGCCAGTTTACTTTGGCCATCGCGAAAGGCCTGAACTTTAAAGTAGCTGGACAAAGCGTTGACCGCCTTTGTACCAACACCATTCAATCCTACCGATTTCTGGAAGGCACCCGAATCGTATTTTGCACCGGTGTTGATCTTGGAAACCACATCCACCACCTTACCTAGGGGTATTCCCCGTCCATAATCACGTACGGTTACACCTTTATCAGTGATTTTGATGTCGATGGTCTTTCCATGCCCCATCATGTGCTCATCGATGGAGTTATCCATCACCTCTTTTACCAGCACATAAATGCCATCGTCTTTGGAAGAACCATCCCCCAGTTTACCAATGTACATACCCGGACGAAGCCGGATGTGTTCCCGCCAGTCAAGCGACTTTATACTGTCTTCGGTGTAATCAAAAATGGAAGATGCTTTTTCAGGTTTTGAAGCTTTAGCCATAAAAATTTTAAAACAACCAGTTTAAAAAATGAGGTTATCTGCCAATAAAGTGAATTTTAACATCACTACAAGTGATTTGTAAAATTGTTGAACTACAAAAATTTATAAACTGAAAGGATATAAATCGCTGATAAACAAGTCATAGAGAATTGAGTCTGAAACTTAAATATCAGGATGAGAATTTTCTGTACAGCACAATTAGCGGCCAACTGGTTATCCATACCCCGATAAGGCCTAAGCCAAAATAAAGCACAACCCCTACCCTGCCGAAATCAAATTTCTCGGTGCTGTTGTAAAGCCCGATGAAGCTAAAACCAATAATCAAAAATATGTTAATGGTTATGATCAGCCCGGTAAACCAGGTTCGAAAGGCCTCATCTGAAAGGGAAGATTTTCCGAAAACAAACGCCATGGTATTCACGATACCAACAATTGCCAGCCAGGCGTAAAACAACACATCCCGGTCGATAGCATAGGAAGAAACTTCCAGTTCCCGAATTACCACCTGCTCCGGCAAACCCGCATATATCCACATTAAATTGGCAACCACCGCCAAAAACGATATGAACCAAACCCCTCTGAAAACTTTTAAAATCATGTTTGTAAATTAGCCCCGCAAATAAACAACAAAACACCTTGAACGTAAACCCGATTGTACTTTCCATTCCGATCTTTTTTATCTTGATTGGTGTAGAGTTACTGGTGGAACGCTTTACCCACCAGAAACTATACCGTTTGCCTGATGCCATCGCTAACCTTAGTTGCGGTATAACCAGTCAGCTTTCAGGATTGTTCCTCCGAATTTTTGCCATTGGTATTTACCAGTTTTTATTCGAGCACTTCGCATTCTTCACACTCGACCGTACGTGGTTTTATTGGCTGATGCTTTTTCTGCTTGCCGACCTGGCTTACTACTGGGCACACAGGATGAGCCATGAGATTAACCTGTTTTGGGGCGGACATGTGGTGCATCATCAAAGTGAAGAGTACAATCTTTCAGTTGCCCTGCGCCAGAGTTCGTTGCAAGTAGTATGGACGTTTGCTTTTAGCTTGCCCCTGGCTTTTATAGGCTTCAGAACCCTCGACTTTGCTTTGATGTCTGCTTTTATAACGCTCTATCAATTCTGGATTCATACAGAAGCCATCAATAAAATGGGGTGGTTTGAGTACATTTTCAACACGCCCTCCCATCACCGGGTGCACCACGGACGTAATCCGAAGTATATCGATAAGAACCATGCAGGCACGTTAATTATCTGGGATAAGATGTTCGGTACGTTCCAGGAGGAAGAGGAACGACCCACCTATGGTATTACCAAGCCTATTAACAGCTGGAACCCGGTATGGGCAAATGTTAGTCATTATGCCGATATGGCAAATGACCTGAAACGCATACCAAAATGGAGTGACAGGATTAAGTTTCTTTTCATGAAGCCCGGCTGGCTTCCTGATTACCTCGGTGGTTATCGCACAGTACCTGAAGTGGACAAGGCAACCTACCATAAGTATGATACCCCTGCTCCTATGGCCATGAATTATTATGTGCTTTTTCAATATACCTTATGTTTACTGGGTACCGCGTTGTTTTTATTCAATGCTTCAAAATTTACGTTACTTGAAAAAGCTGGCATTACTGTTTTGATTTCGCTGGTGGTGGTGAATTGTGGTGTGCTGTTTGAAAACAAACGATGGGTGGTGTGGTCAGAGTGGATTAGAATTGTTACCTATCCTGCAGTGCTGGTAGCATTAACCTATTACCTAAGTTTACCCACTTGGTGTTACCCCCTTGCCGGTATTTATTTTTTAATTTCATTCGTGTGGTTTTACACGCTAACCAAAAGGCATGCAACGGTACAACTGGCTTAATCTCATTCTTATTCTGTTGCTCATGGGTTCCTGTGGAAAGCCACTACCCACACTGGAAAATGTTAATCTGCAGACCTGGAAGGAAGATTTGAATGGCTGCAAAGGCAAGCGACTGGAGATGCAGCAATCTGTAGCCGAGCAAAAAGATAAACTACTTGCCTTGGATGAAAAACAACTGATTAAATTACTAGGCCGGCCCGATCAGAACGAATTGTACAAACGCAATCAGAAATTCTATACTTATTTTCTCTCCCCGGCACCATCGTGTAATTCGTCATCATCGGGGTCGATTAAGCTTATTGTGCGCTTTAACGCGATGGGATTAGCTAATGAGGTGACCGTTAACTGATTTAGGCTTTCAGATTGACCTGAAATTTTGTAACTTCATTCCCATCAAACAGAAAAACCATGCAGTTTCACCCGAATGAAATGTTTCTGCTTTACAATCCACAGTCGAGCGATGGCAAGAAAACAAAAGCTATGGCCCTGGATATATGCAGTAACATTAATGAAGTTGACTCACTGAATGAAAAATTTGGGCCAACGTACTGGAAAGAAGTCATTACCATGCTCGGTGTGGAGCCTATGGCATTACTTGATCAATCACATCCTGACTTCAAATCAAAAGTTGGTAATCAAACCTATACGATGACGGGCTGGCTGGATGTTATCATGCACAACCCGCAACTCATTAAAAATCCGATTGCCATCTTTAATGGTAAAGCCATCATTTGTCACCAACCCGCGGATATTTTGAAACTCGGAACTCCTAAAAGTGCCAGCAAGGTACTTCCTCATCTCAAACGGGAAGAGTAATAATCAACTCATTAAAGCATTATGCGGAAGGCTCTGTCTCCGGGCTTTTGCTTTGTCGATGTTTCTTCGAAGCACATTCACCAATTCATCTTTTGATTTATAATTCAATGGATAGATTAGTGAAGTCTTGAAATAAAGCTCCTTACCGAGTTGCTCAGGGTGATACAAGTTTACTTTATACACACCACCAAGCGATTCAATTTCTACGGATTCAATATTTTCTAACGGGATAATATAATCCTGTTGCTTTTGATACACATACAGGAATTCCGGATCGAAAGAAACCTGCTGAAACTTTTCAATAATCTGAACACCTCTATAAAACATCCATCCATAAACAGTAGTCTGAATAACAGCGAATCCCCATCCCACTCTGATCGATAAAATAGCAATGCAGCTAAAGGCAACAATGTAAAGGATGTATAAATACCATCGGTATGGCCCCAAAAAACGTGAGGATAAACGAACGGTTTTTTGTTTTTCAGCCATGGTGTAAAGTATATCTTTGCGCCACAAATTACGAATTGATATGAAACAGATAGCAGTAATTGGTTCCGGTACTATGGGCAACGGTATAGCGCATGTCTTCGCGCAATACGGTTATTCGGTTAACCTGGTTGACATCTCAGCAGATGCATTGAAAAAGGCATTGAGCACCATTGAAAAAAACCTTGAGCGTCAGGTAAGCAAACAAGCCATTACTGAGGACACGCGCAAGCAGGCGCTGGCAAACATCAGCACCCACACCGACTTAAAAACTGGCGTATCCCAAGCCGATTTATTGGTAGAAGCTGCGACTGAAAATGTTGATCTGAAACTTAAAATCTTTAAAGACCTGGATGCTTTCACAAAACCAGAAGCTATTTTGGCTTCCAATACCTCATCCATTTCCATTACCAAAATAGCTTCCGTTACCAACCGGCCCGACAAGGTAATCGGTATGCACTTTATGAACCCCGTGCCGGTAATGAAATTGGTTGAGGTTATAAGAGGTTACAACACCAGCGATGAGGTGACGAGCACTATTATGAGTCTATCCAAAATGCTGGAGAAAGTTCCGGTGGAGGTGAACGACTATCCGGGCTTTATAGCCAATCGCATCTTAATGCCTATGATCAATGAAGCTATCTATTCACTTTACGAAGGGGTGGCCGGAGTAAGTGAAATTGATACCGTTATGAAATTAGGTATGGCCCACCCTATGGGACCATTACAGTTAGCAGATTTTATCGGGCTGGATGTTTGCCTCGCTATCCTTAAAGTACTGCACGATGGATTCGGTAATCCTAAATACGCACCATGCCCGCTATTGGTAAACATGGTACAGGCCGGTCACAAAGGCGTGAAATCCGGAAGTGGATTTTATAAATACACTCCCGGGAGTAAAGATCTTGTTGTAGCTGATCAGTTTAAGTAGTTGTGAGTTGGTAGTTGTTCGCTTAAACTAAAATCAAACTACCAAAGCTTTCAACCAACAACCGTTAACTACCAACCATTAACTATTTTTTCAGCAAATCCCTGATCTCGGTCAACAATTGCACATCCGCGGGTGGAGGTGCCGGAGCGGCAGGGGCAGCTTCTTCTTTTTTCTTGGCGGCATTGATTCCTTTAACGATCAGGAATAAAACGAAGGCAATAATGACAAAATTTAAAACGCCTGCCAGAAAATTACCATACTTCACGGTTCCCCACAAAGTTAGTTCACTTAGTTCGGTAAGCTGCGCAGCTTCAAGGGCAGGCTTAAGCAGTAAAGGTGTTATTACATCGTCAATCAAAGAGCTGACGATTTTACCAAAAGCGCCACCGATAATTACACCAATGGCCAAGTCGATAACGTTGCCACGCATGGCAAATTTTTTGAATTCCTGTAACATAGATTTAGAAGGTTAATTGTCCAAACATAGTCAGTAAAGCGGAAAAATATTACTGATTTGGCTTTAATTTGATTTCCTGTTTGCGCATGGGCATTTGATCAATGACTGCAAAAAGCTGGGCCGACTTCACCGGCTCTCTGCTTCTGAATTTCTCCCCGCCATCCTTACCGACCAAAACCACCATAAACTGATCTGTTTTTGCCTGGTATCTTTTGTAAAGAGTATCCGGGGTTTTTACCGTATCCGCTATAATGATTTTTATATCACGCTCTTCACATCCGTCCCCGTCAAGACTAAGAAAATGGAGCTGTTGGTTAATTGCTTGCTGCTGTGAACCAAAAAGATACAACAGTCGCTTGTTATCCTGGATGGTTTGCGCAGATAGGTTAACAACTGAAAATAATAGTATAGGAAGTAAACAGAGTTTTGCCATGAAGGCAAAACAAACTCAATCCTTAAAAGTTATTTGATCCTGTTAAGTGGATTACGAACCCCTGAATAAGAAGTGAGTTCTACACCAGCGCTGCCGATAAACATATTGGCACTTATCTTTATCGGAATTTTATTTTTGTCATCCGAAAACCAGGCCGTAATCGAATTTTCACCACTGAAAAGTTTGTTGTCGGGCATAATGGGCTTCAGCACTATCGCATTGAACTTGCCGGCCTTTGTCCGCACTGTTTCCTTTCCTAAGTAGAGGATTTTTAGCTCATATAGTGTATCCTCAAAGAATCCTTTCACCACAATAGTATCGCTCACTTTTATCTTACTGAAGTCTTGCGTTCGCATATACATGAACCCGGCTATTAGATCGCGTACCAGGGGGGGAGCATCATAATGATGAGGTTCTTTGTATTGCCCGGTCTTTTGGTTAAGCACTTTTGCTTCGATTTTACCGTTAACATGGTCGTAGCTTACAACTTCATCCTTTTTGTACTTCCCTTCCCGAATTTTTCTATACGACAAGTGTGGTACCAGGGCAACGGTGTCAATATAGGCACCCCATTGGTCGTTAACATCGGCTACCCAATCAACCATGCCGGTTGTACGACCATAAACATCTACCTTAAAACAATCACGATTATTCATTTTATGATAGTTCTGATGAATAACGGTGGAGCCTTTGCCAATGTTGAAAATGCCGTAGCTCATTTTATATTCCAGTACTTCACCTTTGGTAAAGCTATTGTTGCGTACCGGAGGATAGATCTCATTCTGCCCGGAGGTGAAAGCCGAGAGGATAATAACCAACAAAAGGCTTGTGATCAGGGTACGCATACTGCAAAAATTACACAAAGTTATTAAACTGTTGTTTCCTGAACATTACCTGTCAAACCCAATGCCAAAAGACTGTTTTTTATATCAAGACCTAAACTGAAACGCTGTTTTCGCGCAAAGCGTCATTTAGTGAGGTCTTTTTATCAGTACTTTCTTTTCGTTTCCCGATGATCAGGGCGCAACCAACAGAAAACTCCCCTGCTGGAAACTTCTTGTTATACGATCCCGGGATAACCACAGAACGTTCAGGCACATAACCCTTATACTCTACAGGTGAATTTCCGGTTACATCAATAATTTTAGAACTGGCCGTTAACACCACATTGGCACCCAAAACAGCTTCCCTTCCTACGCGCACGCCTTCCACTACAATACACCGCGAACCGATGAAGGCATTGTCTTCAATAATTACAGGTGCAGCCTGAACCGGTTCAAGCACTCCACCAATACCTACACCACCGCTTAAGTGAACATTCTTCCCAATCTGCGCACAACTGCCCACCGTAGCCCACGTGTCTACCATAGTACCTTCTTCTACATAGGCACCTATATTGACATACGATGGCATCATAATTACACCTTTGGAGATATATGACCCATAACGCGCAATCGCATGGGGTACCACCCGAACGCCTAATTCCTTATAATTTCTTTTCAGGGCTATTTTATCATGAAATTCAAACGGGCCAACTTCTATTGTTTCCATTTGCTGAATGGGAAAATATAGTATCACGGCTTTTTTTATCCATTCGTTAACCTGCCAGTTATCACCCTTCGGTTCCGCTACCCGCAACTCACCTTTGTCAAGTTTTTCAACAACACTTCGTATGGCGGCCTGATGATCGGGGTTTTGCAAAAGGCTTCTGTCGTCCCATATCTTTTCAATAATCTGATTTAATTCCATCTTTAGCGTAAAATTTGTTCCAGTAGATTTGTCGCAAGTAAGCAAAATATCAAGAATTGTTATTGCCTCGGTGCTAAAACCGGTGGATGAAACCCGGATGTTCGAAAAACTGGGAACTTCTTTATCAGAAAAAAGTAACTATGAAATTCATGTAGTTGGATTTCCATCAGGCGTAACACAACCCCTGCAGGAGAATTCAATTCAACTTCATCCGTTTTCAAAAAAACCATTTACCCGACTTAGTCTGAATCGATTAGCTGCTCCGTGGAAAGTGTTTCGCAAAGTTGTAAACCTGAAGCCGACCTATCTGATTATCACCACGCATGAGTTGCTTATTGTTGCCATTCTGTGCAGACTGTTTACAGGGTGTAGAATTTTGTATGATGTTCAGGAAAACTACTTTCGAAATATCTTGTACACTCCAGCCTTTCCGATAATCATCAGACCATTTGTAGCGTGTTGGGTTCGGCTTAAAGAATTTCTGACATCACCATTCATTAACCTGTATATACTGGCAGAAAAAGGTTATGTACATGAATTGTCATTTGCATCACCCCACATTATTCTGCAAAACAAAATAACACGCAAAATTGCCGAACACTATAAAAAGACACAGCAAACTGGTTATTCGAAACTTCTATTTAGTGGTACATTGGCAGAAACTACAGGTGTGTACCGCGCTGTTGAGCTGGTTAAAAATCTCCATCGATACGATTCTTCCTTTTCACTTACCATCATTGGCAGTTGTCCGTCAATGCTTGATTGGAATAGACTGAATCAGGAAGCCGCAGAAAATCCATTTATCATTTTCAATGGGCAGCCCTACCCCCTTCCGCATCATGAAATTTTAGATGAAGTCCGTAAGGCGGATTTCGGTATCATCTGGTATCCCCGGAATCCAGCCACAGAATGCTCCATACCTACCAAACTCTTCGAATACATGGGATTATACCTGCCCATACTAATCACACACAACGAAGAATCACATAACCTGGTCACCACCCAACAGGCCGGGATTGTTCTTACTCAACCCATTGATTATCAGCATATAGCTGATCAATTGAAGGAATTTAAACTCATGACCACTCCTTTAAGCGACTATTGGGAGAATGACTTCACCAGGCTTATAGATCACCTGAAATAAATTAAAGTCGCTAAATTATTTTTTTAGAGTAATCTAAACTTTTTAACTTTGCCTGGCGTTAAATAAACGGTATGCTAAGTTTTACAGAAGAGAACTACCTCAAAACAATTTACCACCTGTCGGATAGCGGACTGAAATCCGTATTAACAAATGAGATAGCCGAAGCCATACAGACCAAGCCCGCTTCCGTAACCGATATGGTTAAAAAGCTGGCCATCAAAAATCTCATCTCATATGAAAAATACTATGGCGTAAAGATCACCCGGCAAGGTAAAACTGAGGCCTTGAACATTATCCGCAAGCACAGGTTATGGGAAACCTTCCTGGTGGAGAAGCTCGGCTTTAACTGGGGCGAAGTACACGAAGTAGCAGAACAACTTGAGCACATACAATCTCCCTTACTGATCGAAAAGCTTGATGAGTTTCTTGGCTTTCCTTCTGCCGATCCGCACGGTCATCCGATTCCGGACAAAAACGGAAAGTTTAAGGTTGCCCGGCAAATTCCTCTGGCCGAAGCCATCGGAAAAAAAGTTGTAGCGCGAGCGGTGAAAAACAGTTCCCCTGCCTTTTTGGATTACCTGAGTAAAATAGGCGTGTACATTGGTGCCACGTTGCAGGTGATTGATAAAATGGATTTTGATGGCTCGCTAGAAATTCAGATTGATGCTAAAAAGAAAGTCTATATATCAAAAGAGGCAAGTGAAAACATTTTAGTAACTGAATAATATGCGACTGATTTATAGTGCTCTTGTTTTTATTCTCCTTCTTTCAGGATGCAGTTCCAAAGAAAAAAATGAAGCACAACAAAAACTAAAAATTGTTACCACTACCGGCATGATACGAGATGCGGTACTGAATATTGCCGGTGATAAGGCTGAAGTAACAGCACTAATGGGACCCGGTGTTGATCCACACTTGTATAAAGCCACACAAGGCGATTTAAAGAAACTCACAGAGGCTGATATTATTTTTTACAATGGCTTACACCTGGAAGGTAAAATGGGTGAAGTGTTGGAAAAACTTGGCCGCACCAAACCGGTTGTTGCCATTGCATCAACAATTCCCCCTGGCCGCCTGCGCGAAGTTGAAGGCTTTGAAGGTATAACCGATCCGCACATCTGGTTTGATGTAAGCTTGTGGAAAGAAGCTGTAAAGGCTATCCATACATTTTTGGTTGAGTTTGATGCACCTGACAGACCATATTATGATTCCAGTTCGGCTGTTTATCTAACCCGGTTAGATTCACTGCATGCAGCCGTTCAGAAAAACATTCTGACCCTACCGGAAGAACAGCGCGTGTTGATTACAGCCCATGATGCGTTCGGTTATTTTGGCGATGCCTATGGTATTGAAGTGAGAGGGTTGCAAGGTATTTCAACCGTTTCTGAATTTGGCTTGCGCGATGTTACCGACCTCGTTGACTTCATCATTCAGCGAAAGATCAAAGCCATTTTTGTGGAGACTTCCGTTTCTGAACGATCCATCAATGCCGTATTGGAAGGATGCCGAAACAAAAAATGGAATGTCCGCATTGGCGGAAGTTTGTATTCCGATGCGATGGGCGAAGAAGGAACCCCCGAAGGCACTTATATTGGAATGGTGCACGCTAATGTAAAAACTATTAAAGAGGCTCTTCACTAATCCAATGATTTAAAGAGCCTCCAACGAATAACTAACAACCAACAACGAAATGACACCCGCCCTTGAAATACATGATCTAACCGTTGCCTTCGATCGCAAGCCTGTGCTGTGGAATATCGATTTGATGATTCCGGAAGGGAAACTCGTGGGCATTATCGGACCCAATGGTGCTGGAAAGTCGACCTTGATTAAGGCCATGATGGGGATTCTGCCGCTCAGCAGCGGATATGTAAAATTATTTAATCAGCCTTTAGATGATATTCGCGATCGTATCAGTTATGTACCCCAGCGCGAGTCAGTCGACTGGGATTTTCCTGCCTCTGTATTGGATGTAGTGCTGATGGGCAGGTATTCAAAACTTGGTTTGTTTAAACGACCACGAAAAGCCGACCGTGATGTGGCCATGGAATGCATCAAAAAAGTTGGCATGGAAGGGTTTATCAACCGCCAGATTTCACAGCTTTCCGGAGGTCAGCAACAGCGGACCTTCCTGGCACGTGCCCTTGCCCAACAGGCAGATATGTATTTTATGGATGAACCCTTTGCCGGTGTTGATGCTGCGACAGAAAAAGCTATCGTTACCCTGTTGCGTAACATGACCGCCCAAAATAAAACTGTAATCGTGGTGCATCACGATTTACAATCAGTAAGTCAGTACTTTGATTGGGTGATTATGCTCAATACGCGCTTGGTGGCATCCGGACCAACCGCTACCACGTTTACATCAAAAAATCTTGAAACAACGTATGGTGGCAAACTTACTTTACTCACTGACGTTGCCGATTTAATGCGTAGAGAAAATTACCCAAGCCGGGAAGAGAATATTATTCAACCATGAACGCGTTGCTGGAATTTTTATCGTTCAGTGATCCGAACATACGCTACGTGGCGTTTGGCTCAGTGTTGTTAACCGCCAGTTCGGCCATTGTTGGTGCGTTTACATTTCTGAACAAAAAGTCATTGGTTGGCGATGCTATAGCCCATGCAGTATTACCCGGTATATGCCTGGGTTTTATCATGGCTGGAACCAAAAATCCTGTGGCGCTTATTGTAGGTGCCTTTGTTACCGGATGGATTTCACTTGTATTGGTAGAGTTTATTACCACAAAAACACGGATTAAGGAAGATACGGCCATCGGATTAATATTATCGGTATTTTTTGGAATTGGGATTTTAATGCTGACGGTAATCCAAAAAAGTGGTAATGCCGCACAATCCGGTCTTGATCATTTTCTGTTTGGTAAAGCAGCATCGTTGGTGGGGAGTGACCTGATAACCTTCAGTATTGTTGCTGTAATACTTTTAGTTATTGTGTTTGCTCTATTCAAAGAGTTTTCGTTGTTGGCATTCGATAAAGACTATGCCCGGTCAATTGGCCTGCCCGTAAAAGGAATTGAGCTTGTGCTTACCTCGCTCATTGTTTTAGCTGTAGTTATTGGTATACAAGCCGTTGGGGTAGTGTTAATGGCGGCAATTCTTATTACTCCGGCTGCTGCTGCACGCTTCTGGACGGATAAAATTTCTGTGATGTTTTTACTCGCCAGTATGTTTGGTGCATTCAGCGGATTAAGTGGTGCATTTATATCGTACACGGCTCCTTCCATGCCCACGGGCCCATGGATTGTGATTGTAATTTCCACTATTGCTTTCATCTCATTTTTCTTTGCACCAAACCGCGGGGTAATAAGTCGTTTTATACGGCAAGCCAGCATCCGAAAAATGATCAATAATGAGAACGTCTTGAAAATCCTTTACCAGCTAGGCGAAGAAAACCGAAACTTCTTTATTCCACGATTACCAGATGAAATTATTCGCAGAAGATTCTACGATAAACCAGCACTCATCAGCATCCTGAAACGTCTTTCGCGACAGGGATATATTGATCGCACCCGAAATCTTTGGGCGTTAACAGAAGAAGGAAAAAATCGCGCTCAGCGCGTAGTTAAAATTCACCGGTTGTGGGAGTTGTACCTGACTACCTACATGCACATTGCGCCAGATCACGTGCATGAAGACGCTGAGACTATTGAACACTTATTAACACCTGAGCTGGAAGAGCGCCTGGAACAGCAATTAGGTTACCCGAAAGTGGATCCGCATAAATCTGAGATACCCTATGGTAATGCATGAGTCATTTCTTAAAAGCTCCGAGTCGCGAGCTAAAAGCGTTGAGCTAAAAGTTGCAGCAAGACTGCAGCTTGTAGCTAAAAGCTTGCAGCTAATAGGCTTAAAAACTTTACAATTAAAAAATTCATGAGTAACGATTTATCCATCATACTAACCGCCTCCCTCGTCTCTGCAAGCTGTGCCCTGCTGGGCTGTTTCCTGATATTGAGAAAAATGGCCATGGTGGGTGATGCTATATCGCATGCTGTTTTGCCTGGAATTGTTATTGCTTTTCTGATTTCCGGGTCGCGTGATTCATTCACGATGTTATTGGGAGCAGGAATCATCGGCATGTTCACTACCTTCCTGATTGAGTTCTTTCACAAAAAAGCACGACTCCAAACCGATGCCTCCATCGGTGTAACCTTTACCTGGCTGTTTGCGATAGGTGTTGTGCTGATTTCTTTGTTTGCCGGTAAAGTTGACCTCGACCAGGATTGCGTGCTCTATGGTGAAATTGCATACGTGCCGTTGGATGTCATCATTACACAAGGCGGAATAAACATGGGCCCTAAGGCGCTCTATGTTTCCGGCATTATCCTGATCGTGAATCTTCTGTTTATATTTCTAGCTTACAGAAAACTATTCCTCACAACATTTGATCCCGCGTTCGCCAGTGCTATAGGAATCTCTACCACACTTTGGCATTACGCCATAATGGGGGCAGTGTCCATGACTACCGTTGCCTCCTTTGAATCAGTTGGCGCTATATTGGTTGTTGCCTTGCTCATCGCACCGGCTGCCACAGCCTACCTGATAACCGACAACTTTAAAATGATGCTGACACTGGCTTGTCTGTTTGGTGCACTGTCATCCATGGGTGGCTATTACCTGGCCGTATGGTTAGACGGATCCATTGCAGGGGCTATCGCCTCAGTAAGTGGAGTACTCTTTGCCCTCGCTATGGCACTTTCGCCTACACATGGTCTTTTCTTTAAAAAGATTAAGACAGTTGCCCATTAAAATTCAGCAGATGACAAAATTCGTTATCGATCTTCGGTTAACTTGCACCCCTCAAAATAATCAACCGTGACAAATCACGATACCATTGTTGCTCTGGCCACAGCACAAGGCATTTCAGCCATCGCAGTTATCCGTCTATCGGGTGATGATGCTATTGCTATGGTTCAGCAGGTATTTCACGGCAAAGATTTAACCCTTCAACCATCGCATACCGTGCACCTGGGCACCATACGCGATCAGGATAAAAATATTGACGAAGTACTCGTAACGATTTTTAAGGAGCCCAATTCATTCACGAAACAAAACTCTGTTGAAATTTCCTGTCACGGTTCACCGGTGATCGTGAAAGAAATTATTAAAGTATTGCTAAAACGGGGGGCGCGGCTCGCAGAGCCAGGTGAGTTCACGAAACGTGCATTTTTAAATGGTCGTTTTGATCTTGCCCAGGCTGAAGCGGTTGCCGATCTTATAAACTCCGAAACTGACAATGCGCGGCAGGCAGCACTCAATCAGATGCGCGGAGGGTTCTCTAAAGAAATCAATCATCTGCGCGAAGAATTAATACACTTTGCTTCCCTCATTGAACTCGAACTCGATTTTGGAGAAGAGGATGTAGAGTTTGCCAAACGGGATGATCTTCGAAATCTGATTCTCCGCATTCAGCAGTATCTGCAAACACTAATCGATTCTTTTGATGCGGGCAACGTGATTAAAAACGGAGTACCTACTGTTATCGCGGGCAAGCCCAATGCGGGGAAGTCAACATTGCTCAATATTCTATTAAATGAAGAACGTGCCATTGTTTCTGAGATAGCCGGCACCACCCGCGATGCCATTGAGGATGAAATTGTTTTAGGCGGAATTAATTTCAGGTTTATTGATACGGCCGGCTTACGCGAAACTGAGGATGTGATTGAGGCCATTGGAGTTGAACGAACCCGCGAGCGCATGAAAAAAGCTTCGCTGATTATCTACTTGTTTGATTTAGCCAATACAACCCTTGATGAAGTAAAAAGAGAAGAGGAAGAATTAAAACTTCTGGGCATCCCCTATATTAAAGTTGGAAATAAGATTGACAAAGCAGACCAAAAACTTCTACGCGCATTGGAAGCGAATGATGTCGTGCTTATATCTGCTGCCCGGAAAATCAACATTAACACGCTTAAAGAAAAAATACTCAGTGTTTTTCATATTCAGGATGTTATGCCGGGCGATGTGATGGTCACTAACCTTCGCCATTTTCAAAACCTGGTTCAAACCCATACATCCCTGCAACGTGTTTTGGATGGATTGAATACCGGAATAACGGGTGATTTTTTGGCCATGGACATCCGCCAAGCACTACATTATTTGGGGGAAATTACCGGTACTATTACCACGGAAGATTTGCTGGATAATATTTTCAGTAAGTTTTGTATCGGGAAGTGATTACAACTAAGAATCAATAACCAAAACATACCAAACAGCTAATTCAGGCCAATTTAAGCGATAAATTGTACTCCCCCATTTATCAATACTTATCGAATTTCATTGATTTTTTGTACCTTTTCGTACCTTTACCGTACCTTATAGTAATGAGGTACAAAAAGGAATAACTTTTTTGATCGTATAGCGAAATTATGATACATCCTGATACATAGGGATACGTCAAGATACAACCAGTTACAATGAGTAGTAATATCAGGGTACATCGAATTTGCGAACATTGCGGAAGCCTGTTTGAGGCTAAAACCACTGTCACAAAATTTTGCTCGCATAAGTGTAGCTCAAAAGCACATAAGCTTAGAACTAAACAACTGAAGGTCTCATTAAGTGATCAGGAAACCAGGGAAAAGGTGCAGCAACCAATTATAGAATTGAACGCGAAAGAGTTTCTAAGCATAGATGAAACTTGCACCCTACTGGGGGTTAGTCGGATGACACTTTACCGGCAGCTGCAAAGGAGAAAAGTCGCAGCTAGTAGAATTGGAAGGCGAGTAATTTTAAGCAGAGCCACGATAAACCAGCTACTGAAATGAAAGTATTTCTCAGAGAAAAGAAGATATCGAAAGGGCGTAAAAGCCTCTACCTGGACTTCTACCCTCCTATTGTCCATCCTGAAACTGGCAAGCCTACCAGGCGTGAATTTCTGAATCTATTTATTTATGAAAAACCAAAAGGAGAGAACGAACGCGAACACAATAAAGAGACCAAAATCATTGGAGAGAATGTAAAAGCCAAGAGACAATTAGAGATACAAGCCGGGAATTACGGCTTCTTTGATAAAACAAAGAGCAAGAGTGATTTCATTAAGTATTTCAAGGACCAGGCCGAAAACAGAAAAACCTCGAAGGGGAATTACGACAATTGGCTCAGTACTTATAACTACCTGAAAGCATTTACAAAAGGGCGTTGTCTTATGGAAGATGTTACTGACAAGTTCTGTAATGATTTCAGAGAGTACTTACTAAGTACTCCTATAAAAAAAACAAAATCAGAGAGGAAGCTTTCTCAAAATGCTGCGCACTCCTACTTCAATAAATTCCGTGCAGCTATAAACCAGGCATTTAATGAAAAATTAATCCAGGAGAACCCCCTAAAAGGTGTACGAGCAATCAAAGCTGGTGAAACTCACCGTGAATATCTGACACTTGAAGAACTGAACCTCCTAGCTAAATCTGAGTGTGATCCCCCTGTATTGAAACGCTTAGCACTTTTCTCTGCATTAACCGGCTTACGGTGGAGTGACATCACTTCACTTACATGGGGACAGGTTCAATACAGTAAATCTGATGGTTATTTACTTCAATTCACTCAAAAGAAAACTAAAGGTGTGGAGTACAATCCTATCTCAGACCAGGCAGCTCAGCTTTTAGGGCCTCCCGGGGAAACGAATGAGAAAGTATTCCCGGGATTGGACTACTCCGCCTGGTTACTTTCCAAATTGAAATTATGGGTACTAGGTGCAGGGATTAAGAAAAAAATTACGTTCCATTGCTTCCGGCACACTTATGCTACTCTTCAATTAACGAATGGTACCGACATTTATACGGTCTCAAAAATGCTTGGGCATAAAAATCTGAAAACCACACAGATATATGCAAAGATTGTTGATGCAAAAAAAAGACAAGCAGCTAATAATATCAAAATCGAGTTGTAGCAGAATGAACAGAAAGGATAAAATTTACCGCGTATACAATCCAAAGACGGAAAAGCTAGACCTCAATGAAGCTGAACATGATTTTATTGATGAATTATTTAAAGCCCCTCTGATAAAGTATGAGAGAATTACAAAGGATTATTTTGATTGTAAGAAAGATAAAATTGAAGCACTTGAAAGGATCGATGAGATACTAAACTTTTATTTTATAAATGCCGGTACTAACATAGTTACACCCTTTACCTTTAATCCACAAGGGCTGAATTTAGCTTTTCAAATACTTGAACAATTAAGAATTTCACTTTCAGAAAATCAACAACTCGCACCTAATAGCAAGTACACTGTAAAACAAATCGCTCTTTCACTTGTATATCGTCAAATGGCAGGTAGTCTAGCAGAGTTTGAAGAAGGGGAAAAGGTTAAAAAGATTAAGGAAATTGCAATAAAGGAAGGACTTAGTTGGGATACGCTAAAAAAAGCATTTAGCGCGGCAGGATCAAAAGAAAAACCCTTACAATACAGATTGAAGGTATTGAAGTACAAAAAAAATCAAAATGCAATCTCTGAAATCTTAAAAGATGACTTGGCAGCATTAAACGAACTAAATATTGATATTAGTAAAGTTAGCGACCCCCTCCCATGACCCCTCCTTTAACAGTTTTTACTTATAAATATTTGTGTCAACAAAGTGTTAGTATCCAAGGATTTTTAATATTGGCAGACCAAGAAGCTTTATAACACATGACCAGGATAATTTTTCCCTCCAGAAAATTTTCCGGACAACTAGGAAGTTTGCGTAAATAATTGGCTTGCTTACTTTCGAATATTCTTGCCACCCCGTAACTTGTGTAAGTGTTACGATTACTTTGGCTGATTTTGGGAGTTGCCTTGTCGCTGCCCTGCTTTTCACAAGCGGCAGACAGCATCACTATAAATGCAGTGAGAATTTCACCGGTCGGTGATAGTGTGATGGTTCATAATATCAACCGGATTGACTCACTCCAGCAACAAACACGTGAAAAGCTTATAGCCCTCAAACATGGGTATGACTCTATAGGCTTTTGTTTTGACTCACTCAGCAACAGGCTATTGCTTCAGGTCGATAGTTTATCTAACCAAGGCTTTCCAACTGAAGGCATTTATGCCAGGGTGGATAGCCTTCAACAATTAAAGACTAGAAGGTTGGAAGAATTGAAAGCTGAAGCAAATAAAATCAAGAATACCTGGAAGGGAGAAATCAATGCAGCAACTATCGACTTACACCTGTCCGTTGAGGCCACCAGCGTGCTGGATGAATACGCCAATAGCCTGAATTATTTTGATCTTAGTCTTCCCGGCAATTACATCGCATTTCCCACCCTTGAAATGGATCAGTTTACAGGGCTTGCGTTGCCGGGACTCAACAACCCTTTTGACAAACTTGGACAGCTTGAGCTGGACGGAGCAAGAGATGCTATTGATAAGTTTGTTACTCCTTTGCAAGACTTGCAGGATGGTATGCAGTTACCTGCTGTAAATGATGTGGCTGAACAGGTGGAAGATCAAGCTGGCCGCCTTGCGGTTGAAAAAATTGGGGACCTTCAAGCTCCTCCTTCAATGCCTTCTGAGGAAGAAGCTAAACACCAACTGTTGGAGCATATGAGAGAACAAGCCATTGATCACTTTGCAGGAAGACAGAATGAGTTGAAGGCCGCCATGGACAAAATCAGTAAATTAAAACGGAAGTGCCCAAGTGTCCAAAGCCTGGAGGATTTACCGAAGCGCAGGTACAATCCGTGGAGCGATAAACCCCTGATAGAGCGATTGGTGCCTGCGCTTACCCTACAAGTGCAGAAAAAAAATGAATGGTATTTTGACATTAACCCTATGATTGGATACCATTTCAATAAGCGGATAACTGCTGGCCTGGGCTGGAATCATCGTTTTCCGGTTAATGCTGGTGACCTCAGTATCAAGCAACGTACACGGGTTTATGGTGCTCGTACCTACACTGATTTTAGTGTGGGAAGATACCTTTCCATCCGTGCGGAAGTTGAGTGCTTGAATTCTCCTGTGTTCTCACTACCTAAACAAGATATTTCACATCGTGAATGGATATGGAGCGCAATGGTTGGACTGAAGAGGGAATATAAAATTTCAAAATCATTACGTGGAAATGCTCAAATACTTTACAATCTCTTTGATCCACATCACAAGAGTCCTTACGTAGATAGAATGAATATGAGAATGGGAATAGAGATATTGCTCAGAAAACCACCCAAAGACACACATCATTGAAGCCCATACTGACTACGGGTACAGAAGTTCAACACGTTTCTAAAAGCAGAATGTTCAGCTGGCAAGGTGGCCACGAACTGTAAAGAATTCATTTATCCAGGTGATCTGCGGTAGACTACATCTGAACATTGCACATGTAAGGTTCCTCCCCAAAAGGTTCAGGATTTGATTATTTGATTACCCGGTCGGGCATTAAACACGCATTTTTTGCATTTGTTTCAATGTAAGTTTTGAATATTATTTACTCACTATGATATGGTTTGGGCAATTAGATTTGACAGAAGTCTTTAGTAACTGGAATCAGTTACATGACTTCACGAACTAACCTAAACCTTTATATGATTCGCATAACGATTGTAATTTTCGTTCTTCTATCCGGATTTACTACGATATCAGTTTCCGGGCAGGATGTTGACGTACTCTCAGGCCGGTTTCAATTCTCGATTCCGGTTGCAACCCTAAGAGCAAACGATGTATCAATACCTATTTCGCTCTACCATCATGGAGGCTCACAACAGGTGGCTGAAGGACAAGACCAATGCGGGCTAGGTTGGGGACTTGCGGCAGGTGGTGCAGTAAGCCGCATAGTAAGGGGTTTGCCAGATGAAATAAATTTGGCTGACCGAAAAGGATGGCTGCACAACAATAACGCTTTAGCTGTTCAAAACCTGAATTTGACCGCCAATGATAACCTGACGGATTGCACAGATGAGCAAGTAGATTTCAATGCACTGGAGAGCCTGGTGGGTTCTATGGTTAATGATACTGAACCGGATGTTTTCTTTATCCGGGCTCCAGGGCTTTCCGCTGAGTTTGTATTTGGGACAGATGGATTGCCGAAACTACTGACCCACCAAGACATCAGCATTGTATTTTCAGGCGGAAATTTCACTGTAAAAACCACGAATGGATTCACGTACAATTTCAATTCCCAGGAGTTGGCCGGCAAGTCAACCCAACAGGGATGTAATCTTCAGGATATTAATACCGAGTGCAGGTACTATACAAGCAACGTGAACTATGTTTCACAGTGGAAACTAAGTTCAATTACCTCGGTAGTAACCGGTACGGTGGCTAATTTCCACTATGCAGGCAATGGTGATGAGATAAAAAGCAGGCGCTATCTCACCATAGACTCCACTCGCCATATTGAAACGCGTATTTCTATGCCTTTACGCATCTCATCCATAACACTGAAATCATTTACGGCAAACTTCTCATGGTCAAACAACTTGCTTTCAAAGGTGACAGTGACCGAATCCGGAACTGCAGACAAAATAGAATGTCAACTGGTTTATTCAAGTGTTTCCGATCAGCCGGTTTATCCCTTTCTTCCTATTAATAAATCAGTTTTAACCGGGGTGCTTTTGTCCAATAATTCACCTTTCTCCATGTATCGGTTGGAATATGCCAGCATGCCTACTGTGGCCTGGAGAAAAAACTGGCAGATGGATTTTTTTGGGTACTTCAATGCGGTCAGCTCAAATAAAAACGACCCTACACTTTATTTCTATACTAATGAATCTGATGGAAGAAGGCTGCGAGTGACACCCATACCAGGGGGTAGCCCAGTCATTGAGACAGGATCTGACCGTACAGTAAATGTGTTGGAAAATCAAGCGGGTGCACTGCAAAAAATTATAATGCCTGGCGGTGGCTTTGTTTCCGTTACTTATGAATCAAATACATACTGGGATGCAACCACCAATCAGGAACTTAATGGCGCTGGTGTACGGGTAAAAAAACTGGTCATGCAAGGCGGTGAAGTCGCATTCGGCAAGAGTATTGATAATGTGAATCCATACCGTTCCATTGTCAAGGAATATGAATATAAACTGGCTGATAATAAATCCAGTGGTGTGTTGCTTGCCCCTGTTAAGCTTGGTTATATCCTGGCAAGTGGTATAAAAAAATCTGCCTACAACCTGGGCGATGAACCTGATGTTATGTACACGCGGGTGACTGAAAAAATCACCGGACAAGGCAAGCGGATTTATGAATACAATATACCGGGTGTATTTCCTGAAACAACTAATGGAGACTGGAAGGCAACCAAAAGCCGCATTGCCCGTAAGCTGTCCACCCCTTGTATAGTGGTCGGATCGATCAAGAACGGATTTTATACGTTCCCATTTGCCCCATCAACCAACTATAACCACAAACGTGGCTTTCTCAACCGCGTGTCAGAGTATTCCGAAACAGGAGTTCTGATACGAGAAAGACTTATGACATACACGGAATTAACTTCAAATCCCTTATTGATAAAGGGACTGAAATTCGAAAAAATAGGGGAAATCTACCATTACGGGATATACGAGATGCTGACCGGCAGAGTACAGGTGATCAGCCAGGAGATCGTGAAGGAGGCCAGCGAGGAAAGCCCAAGCCTCTGGTTACAGACCACAACCGATTACACGTACAATAACAACATGGTGCGGGAAGTAAAAACCACTATGCCGGATAACTCCATCGTTACCAAAAGGATCAAGTACGCCAAGGACTTTCAGTTCACCAACCCTTCAACCGATACTATGGCTGTGGCGCTAAAGAAACTGAATGACCAGTTCCGGCATACAGCAGTAGTAGAAGAGATAAACAAGGTAAAGCTCCCAGGGCTGACCGAAACCCTCGGCTCTACGCTTCTGATCTACCGCAATTTCAGTGGTGACCGAGTATTACCGTACTACATCCGTTCACTGCCTGTTGGTGCGGCACTCACAGAGGCCTACGTTAGCAGCCAGAACTTTGTTGCCGACACGGATTACCGGCAGATTAAAACGTTTAAAGAATACGATAGCGAAAGCCGTCTGCTCACAGAAGTCGACTTCCGCAAAAACCGGGTAGGCTACCATTATACATTAAACACATCAGCCCAGGTGGCTGTGCTGGCCAATGCCGCTGCACAACAAGCCATTTACGAAGGATTAGAAACCACCACGAGTTTCGGACTAACGCCATCAGGTACGGGCATTACATATCCGGCAGGATGGACAGGCAAAAAAGGCATCCAGTTTACAAATGGCACGGCCATGCTGGTATCATCATCATTGCCCTCCAACATGGTGCAGAAGGGTGGCAACATTTATCGTGCATCATGCTGGATATACGCCCAGAACGACCGTAAAGTAATATTCACCGTGAAGCAAGGTGCCAGTTCCATTACGGTGGAACTCTTTAACACTCAAACCAACGTATGGACATATCTGGAGAAGGATATCAACATTTCGTCAATCACAGGGCCCTTTACTTTGGAAGTAAAAACAAATGCCTCCGGTTCGTTGCCGGTTATACTGGACGACATCGTTTTTATTCCGCGGGATGCCCGCATATCGTTCCAAACACTTATGCCGTTGACCGGCATTACTTCCACAACCGATGATCGGGGATTTTCAAACGTGATGGCCTATGATGAGGCCAAGCGTCCCGATTATGTGATGGATCGGAACAGGAATGTAGTATCTAAAAGTGAATACAGCACAAAGGTAAATCCGCCACCCTGTGTACTCACAGCGCAATTCACCAAGTCACCAGCTGCCATCACCCTCAACACGCCCATTACGTTTGGGGCAAACCAAAGCTGTGGCACCAACTTAACCTTCAAGTGGGAAGTAGATGGTATTGTTCAAACTTCCACCAGCAGCACAATGATATTTACTTTCGCAACACCAGGAGCGCACAATGTGAAACTGACTGTTGCCGATGGACAATTCGGAACCGAAACATTTACCGAAACAATTTGCGTAGGCGTTCAGCTTTCCATGCAGGTGCATGACCTTTTTGGCAACATCGTTAACCCCGAAACACAATCATTCGATTGCAACAGTTACAATATACCGCTTACCTACACCGTAAATGGATTGGGCTCCTTCGCCTCTCAGGTTGAAATCTTATGGTATACCAGAGTGTACGACCCCATTAGAAATGAATACCAACTTGTCAAAATTACAACGCAAGGAGGAGCTCCTATAGAAGGATTAGATGCTCAGGGCAACGTGAACAAGGGTGTAGTAGCGCTCACCACATTTTACAGTACCACTACTACCTATGTTGCTCGCGTGAGGTACGTTAGTCAGAGTAACCAATTTGGATGCCTTCCTTATACTCAGGACACTTTTGTCACCATAACCTACTTGAACAATTCCAACTGCAACTAATTCCGAAAACGCATGAAAACGTGTTTCATATTCATTCTTACCCTCTTAGCGTACGTTGCTGCAAGTGCGCAAAGCATGCACAACACCGTGCTGCGCTGGACCAGCGACAAAGCGGAAAACCTGAAAAACAGCGAAGAGTTCCAATTTGCGAGCATATTCATAACGAGCCCCACCGATGTAAAGTGGCTGCAAAAGAACAGGCAACATACTACAGTGTTTTCCATAGTCAGTGCCGAAGGCCGATGGAGCGATATTTCAAAAGATGGTAAACTTTTGCTCCATGTATCAGAGAAAGGTAATGGCAGCACGGGCTCCATTCTACTAGAAAGAACAGGGCAGATTGTAACGATCTCACTTGACTTTTCCGGGCTCGGGCCCAATGCCATGAAGCAGAAATTCCGTGTTACCGATGTCCAAAAAGAAAACTGAGTTTATGAAAAAATCAGCACTACTCGCGATCATCTGCACAAGCCTGCTCATGATACCTGGTATGAGGTATGCATACGGTCAGGGGATTTCCGGTCCTGACTATGTAACGGTAACCAATATCGAGCAATACCAATACTATGATGACGTTATCCTGACCAACCCGGTGTGGACGGTTACCGGGGGCACCATAGGATCACAATGGCAATCGGGAAGTATCTACTATTGCGAGGTGTATTGGGCTGAAGAAGGGTCGCAAACACTTTCGTTTTTCAATGGCTCGGCACCTTACGGAGAGTACAATGTACAGGTTAACCCTTGCGCTGTCTCTACGCCATCCACGGCTTTTACCTACACCAGTAATTCAACCAGCGCGGTGGTGACACGGAGTTCAAATCCACCGGGCGATGCACAATGGTTCTGGCAAAACTACCCGCAAGGTGCAAGCACAACCATCGGTTCGTCAAGTTCGGTGAATGTGCCGGCTGGTAAAACATACTTTGTTCGTGCGCGCATGACTGGCTCTCAATGTTGGAGCGATAACTCGGTAGCCACAGTTATCATCCCGGGTAACGCCACCGTATATCATGGATCAGGTTGCAGAACAGGCAGTACAACCAGTGTGGCCCTGTCGGCTACACCAGGAACTAACGCCAACACCATTCGATGGTATTCAGCCGCTTCGGGCGGATCACCGCTCGCTACGGCTACCAACTATAATACGCCACAAATTTCCAGCACCACAACCTATTACGCCTGCTCCTACAACTCCACAACGGGTGCGCATGGCGTGCGTATACCCGTAATAGCCAATGTGTACACAGCCACTGTTGGTGGCTCGCTTAATATTTCAAATACTGAACTCTCCACTTTTAGTGGCACACTCACAGTAACCGGGCAAACCGGAGCCGTTGTGCGGTGGGAAATCAATTCGGGAAGTGGCTGGCAGATCCTAAACTCCACCAGCGCCAATATATATTTTTACAAGCCGGATTACTCGTCTGCCCAATACCGGGTTGTAATCAAAAACGGTAGTTGCAACGAAGCCAACTCCACAGCCATGAAAGTAGAACGATACGGCATTTCGCCCGGCAACACCGTATTGCTTACGGCCCTTACCGGAGCCAACTATCAATGGTATAAAAATGGAGTGGCAATATCAGGCGCAACGCAATCAACGTACACGGCAAACGACATTGCCCTTTACTCAGTACGAACCAACAGCGTGACAACCGGTGTTTTTTATATTCGCGATGCCTTCCATACACAGGCATTCCCGGTCAATGCGGTCAGGTCAAGCACCATTATGAAGCTTGGCATTGGACCAAACACTAACCTCACAACTCTGCTTCCAAACGAAATTGCCCAAGTGATCAACTACCAGGACGGCCTGGGCCGCACCTTTCAAACAGTGGCCGTAAACCAGGCGCCCACTTCCAAAGATATTGTGGCAGCCGTGGGCTTGGGTAGGCTTGGTATGGTAGATACTACGTACCTGCCTTATGTGGCTTCAACAAACGATGGACGTTTCAAACAATATGCGCTGAAAGGCGCCAACAATCAGTACACCGCCAGCGAGCAATACCAGTTTTATCAGGGCACAGCCAAAGTGGCCACCGACAATAACCCGTTTGCTCGTACCCTATACCGTAACACGCCCGATGCAAAAGTGACCGAACAAGGCGCACCCGGAGCCGACTGGCAGCCCGGTGCTGGGCACATGGTGAAGAATATAACCACTTGGAACGGCACCACCTACCCCGTGCGTTTCTGGAAGCCCGATGGAACCACCAACAGTAACTACCCCAACAACTCGGTGGCGGTGAGTATCACCACCGATGAAAACGGTTACATGGTGAGAACCTACACCAACACCCTGGGCCAAACGGTGTTGAAACAGGTACAGTTGGATGAGACCCTGGAAGGCGTATCAACACCTTGGCTGGAAACATACTATATCTACGATGAATATCAACGGTTGAAATACACCGTTCCGCCCAAGGCCATGAAAGTGCTGGGCACAGGAACTTCATTAGATGCCAACGCCAGTTCGGTAAACGAACTGATTTACAAATACACCTACGATGAGCGCAACCGCCTGATCATTAAAAAAGAACCCGGTGCCAACGAACAGCATTTTGTGTATGACCTCCATGATCGAGTTGTGTTTACACAAGACGGAAATCTGCGCACCCAAAGCCCGACTCCGCTCTGGACTTTTGTAAAGTACGATCGGTTTAACCGCGTAGTGTATTCCGGTATTTATACCCGCAACGTAACCCGTGCCACCCTGCAAGGTGAAATGAACGCACGGAACTATAACACTGAGCCTTATTTTGATATTGAAGAAGTGAATGCCACCTACCATGGCTACAGCAATCGGGTGCACCCCACCACCAATTTAACCGTGCTTGCTGTAAGCTACTACGACCATTACGACTTCGACCGTAACGGAACACCTGATTATAATTACGACAATACACACCTTGCCGGGCAAGAGGCCTCCGCCTCCACGCGCACCAGAGGAATGACCACCGGCAGCAAGCGGGTAACGATTAACGAAGCTGGCAGCGTTACTTCAACCTGGCTTGTAAACGTGATATTTTTCGATGCCTACGACCGCTCCATACAAACCCAAAGCAACAACCACCTGTACACCACTGTGGCCGACAAAGGCACGGTGATCTACGACTTTGCTGGGAAAGCAATCAAAACAAAATCCACCCATTACCAAAATGCATCTACTTCTGTAAGCCTTACCGACTGGAACGATTACGACCATGCCGGGCGCGTGTTGAAAACCTTCCGACAGATAAATAATGAAAGCCCGGTTACCGTGGCACAATACGAATACAACGCCTTGGGGCAACTGGTTGATAAAAAACTGCACGACACCGGAGGTGGAGCCTTTCTGCAAAGTGTTGACTACCGCTACACCATCCGAGGCTGGCTCAAATCCATTAACAATGCGCAGCTTGCTGTGAACAGCGCCAACAACGATGACAGCAATGATTACTTCGGTATGGAATTGCTGTACAATACGGTTGAAACTGGCTTGAATACAGGCAATGCATATTTTAACGGCAACATTGCGGCTATTAAATGGAAGGCTCCTTTTCAGAACTCAGGCGATGCAGACCAGCGTGGCTACAAGTATGCCTACGATAAAAGCGACCGCCTGAAAACCGCCACCTTCCAGGCGCACACCGGCTCAGTATGGACCAAAGAGGCCAACACCCTGAACGAAAGCGCGACATACGACCACAACGGAAACATTAAAACCCTGCTGCGCAACCACAACCTGCGCGGCCTGAGTGGCACCACCGTTACCAGTACTGCTCAAACTGTTGATAACCTTACCTATACCTACGCCAGTAACCGTAACCGCCTTACCAAAGTTGATGATGCAGTATCGGCAAGCATCGGCATTGGCGATTTCAAAAATGGTGTTGCCGTTGCCAAGGAGTATAGTTATGATAGCACCGGAAGCCTTGCCCAAGACCTGAACAAAGGCATACAAAGCATAGTGTACAACATGCTGGGCAAGCCACGCATCATTACCTTCAGCGATGGGCGCAAAATTGAATACACCTACAGTGCCAGCGGTACAAAGCTTACCATGAAAACCTTTCAGGGTGCTACACTGCTTACCAACACCAACTATAGCGGGGGGTTTGTGTATGAAGGCGCTACACCGGTTCTCAGCTTCTTCAACTCGCCTGAAGGGCGGGTGGTAAAAAACGGAAGCACTTACGAGTATCAGTATGCCATTGCCGACCATCAGGGCAACACGCGTGTAGTTTTTACCTCTGCAGCACCGGCTCCGGTAGTAAAAACGGCCACCTTTGAAGGCAATAGTGGCGATGACTCCGGGGAGTTTGTGAATGTAAGCAACATAGTAACCTCTACAGCCTCCAACAATACTCCCGGGGGCTCAAAGGTGGTGCGTATGAACCAGAGCTTCCGCGTTGGTCCAGGCAAAAGCGTAAAGGTATTTCCAGGCGATGTATTCAATGCTGAAGTGTGGGCCTATTATGAAAGTGGCAGTGGGTATGGCACCACCAGCCCGGCCCTTTCTGTTATTATAAATGCGGTAGCCGCAACTTTTGGCGGGGTGAATGGTGGCGCAGGCGAAAGCGGTATGATCTATAACGGGGTTAACGCTGGCTATGGCGGCTTTGGTATGGGCGGTAATCAGGGCGATGCAGTGCCCGCTGCCTACCTAAACTACATCCTGTTCGACAAGAATTACAAAGTACTTAACATGGGTTGGCGCCCCGTAACCACCGCCAGCAGTTGGGCCAAGGCTAAGCTCAGCTTTGATCCGATCAACATTAAAGAAGCCGGTTATATATTTGTGTATCTTAGCTATGAAAACGAAAGCAACAACTGGGTTTACTTTGATGATTTGAAACTGACACACACCAAATCACGCATAGTGCAATACAACGAATACTACCCGTTCGGTTTGCAAGCCGCCAACTCGTGGACACGCGAGAACACCACGGGCAACAACTTTTTGGCCAACGGGGCAACAGAATTAAATACCACCTCCCAACTTTACGATTTAGAGTACCGCAATTACGATCCCATACTGGGCAGGATGAACGGAGTAGACCCCATGGCCAGCAAGTACAGTTCACTTACCCCGTACAACTACAGCTTTAACAACCCCGTAACGTTTACCGATCCGAACGGGGCCGACCCTTATAACCATTACATTGGTGGCTCTGGGTATTATTCTTCAGGTGGGTACTATACGTATGATGATGTAGCACGCAATCCTGACAACATGGGCGAATTTCATAGTGCATTTGGGTGGCGGGATAGTTATTCTATGGGATTTTTGGCTTCGGCTATGGGGTATAGTAATACGATGTTTGGCATGGGCGCAGGGTGGAAACCGGGGGATAATAGTCTTTTTAATCACAGGTTTGATGGAACGGGTCTTGAAATGATCTGGAACCCGTGGGCCGGCTCCGAAGTTTCAAAAGGAGTTTATTCAGGGGGGTGGGTTAATAACTCGCCAGGCCTAGAAGGTAAAATACGAGCATACGGATATGATGTTAAAATTAGAGGTGGTTATCAGCAACAGGTGCAGGGAGGGCCAGAGACATGGTACTACATGTTGAAAGAATCAGGTGGTCCTCATGGTTTCGCCTACGATCCAAACAATAACATCATTTATGAAACGAATCATCCTGAAGCAGGACACGGACTTGTAAATTGGCTCATGGGGGGTGAGAAGTCAGTAGTATATCAATGGAACATGAATGATCCTGAGGTCCGCAACGCATTTTGGGCTAGAGAACAGGGGACACTATATCTTTCACCTGTAACAGTTACAAATCCTGCTGAAGCGACTGCGTGGTTCCAATCAAGGAATGGGACATCTTGGGACTACAACTTTTTTACCAATAATTGTATGCACTATGCAATTCAAGGACTAAATGCTGGAGGCGCTGGTCTTAATGGTTGGTACGGAGCTGATCCAGCAAATTGGCCTAATGCCTACACAATGTCTTGGTCAGGTGGTCAATATCCAACTAAGCTGACAAATCCAGTAAGAAGATGACAATCAAAATCAAAGTGATGCTTTTATTGATTTTAGTAAATTGGATGACTATTCATTCATGTAGCATGATAAACTCTAGTGATACTCTACCGGGTAAAATAGCTTTTAGAAAGTTGATGAAACACCAATGTTTTGTCTTCACTGATTCAGATACAGCCACAACTTCATTCAAGGTGCGAAATGACAAAGATGTTCAATATAGTGGATTCACATGGATGAATTTAGAAGACTCTTTTGTGGGTACTGAAATTGTTGTGGGCACAAAGAGGAATGATTACAGGAGCAATATAGTTCAATTTGATCTGTCAGGGGAAATTATTGACAGGATATATGAGGCTGAACGAGGTGAAATAGCAGGATTGGCTCATCCTTCTAGTCGAGATAGAAAATTACTTTTTATCACAGAAAGAATAGGAAATGTAAATACCAACCCACTCGAGGGTCTAATGCGTATGAATTCAATTGTGATAATGGATTTGCAAGAAAGGACAATCATAAAAAGAATTGATAGCATTGGAATGTCTGCTAACCTTCAGATAGCAGAGTCTCCTTGGCTTAAAGACGAAAACCGATTTGTTTATAGTATATCTACCGAGAATAAACTTATAAGTGACGGAGATGTTTTCAATTCTGGAGATGACGAGTCAGAAGGTGTCTATGTTTATGATTTAACCAAAAATCAGAAAAGGTTAATAGTACCTGCTGGTCGTTTTGCAATTGCATCGCCCATTAGAGATCAGATTGCTTACATAAAAGACAACTCGATCAGAGTTATGGATTTGAGTACCAATGAAGAGAGAATAGTTTTCGAATTTGATTCAAAAGATAAAGTAATCAATATACATTGGACGCCCAATGGTGCATCTATTTACGTGGCTTATTTCCATTATTATTTTGGATCTTATCATCTTTCTTCTTCAAGGGAAAAGCTTATTGAGGTTTCAAGTAATAGGGAACTGTCTTTTAAGAACATCGGGATGGGATTTGGCTATTACACTTGGAAGTGATGCTCAGTACATTGTACAATTAAGAACAAACCGGAGGGGGGCCAGGTGATCCGGGATGGAATTACAGTTCATTTGCATATGCCAGTGGCGCTTCATTGGTTCTTTTGGGAGATGATGTTACGGGAATTGGTGTAGTTGATGATATAGCAATCCCTTTCATATATGCCGGAGCCACTACAGTCTTCCTTTATCAGAATAAAGATCTCATCGCTAAACAAGCTCGTGAAGTAGCCAATCTACTCAAGAGAGCTGCCGGGCCTCAAGGGTTCATGTATACACTTACAGTTAATGTTCCAGGTACTTATTTAGATGTCAGAGGTATGCCGGTTACTATGAAAGCAGGTGATGTGTGGAAATTCGGAGAGACTACAAGTAGTAGCCGATATTCACAAAGTGAATTAAATGCAATGATTCCTGGTGGTGTAACGATGATTCCAACTTTCTTTGGTAATCAAGTTGAGATTAAGGTAGCAGAAAAGGCAGCGATATACGGTTACTTCTTTCAAAATGGCTCGTTACCACCTGGTAATAGAATTTTTAGGTAGATTATTATGACAATTGGTTTTGCTCCGAATTTATCCATTGAAGTAAGTAGACATTCTGCTGTTATTAATTCTGTCAAGAATGACATAGAGAACTTAATTAGAGATAAGAACTACGGTGAAGATATATCTGAACTTCATATCGGTATTGTGAGCGTAAGCCCACAGTTCCAACAATTTTTCAAACCACGATCACCAAAATACACTAAAGGTGAGAAGTCCTACATGAAGGAGGATGTTCAATACAAATTTTATAACAGTTTTGAATACGATGTTCGATTAGACTTTGAAGCCTTCAAGAATGCGAGTGAACAGGAAGCACAAAAGATAATTGCTAAAGGCATACTGTCTTCGTTTGACGTATTCAAGAGGTTCAAGAAGTTTGACAGTAATCAGTTCAAATCCGATTTGGAAGGCCTGTTTAAAGCCAAGGGCTGGATATAGTTATGAAACCGAAAGAGAAAGCGATTGAAGATTTGCAACTTTTGCGTTCGGCAAAAAAGTTTGTGGCAGATGAATCTATATTTTATCCTGGTCTTGAGAATGAAAGTATCAGGGACAGAATAACAGGTTTGATTAATCGAGGTATTGACGAATTTATATCTCTTGCTCAAAACAATGGCACCGAAAGGGATTTTCAGCAGGCTATAAGTAGAGCATTGAGTTATTTTGAGACTTTAGATTACAGCCTGGACACAGAAGACCGCGAACGTGTATGTGGGTACTTTGAGGAAATGATGGATGCCATAGGAATGGAAAGTTCAGGTGGCATCCTTAATAAATGGATGTATGGATTTGATATAAAACAAAACCCGGCTTAGTACTGGGCTTTTGTTTTATTTACTCACTGCGAGTTTGTTTTGGATATTTGCTTTGAGCAGGAAAGCATCGAGCATGGCATATACGTGAGCCTTTTCTTCGGTGGATAATTTTTGTACATCCTGTAAACGCTTGACAGTAGCTTTATCGAAAGCAGCGTTAGAACCTTCGCCTACCAGGTAGTCAAGAGAAACCCCGAAAGCATCAGCAATTTTTTTAGCAGCTTCAATTGAGGGTGAAGCTTCACCACGTTCATACTTACCGATCATCTCACGAGATACCCCGCTTTCATTGGCCAGGTCAGTTTGCGACCAATCCTTTTCCTTACGAATCTCCGCTATTCTTTTGCTAATGTTCATGGCTTAAAAGTGCTTTTTGAGTCTTAAAATCGTGTTGTAGATCAAAAGTAAGGGATTAAAGGACACAAAAGAAGCTGATAGTTCTTTGCAAAAGTGGAACTATCGGTTAGTTTTGTGTCTGATAGTTCCAGAAAAAATATTTTTCTATGGCAGACCGCAAGCTGAAAATTTACCACTCGTTCCGCAGCAGCGATAAGAAAGCAGTGCCGGAAGTTCGATTGATAGGCCAATGGCTTGAACAATCCGGCTTCAGGATCGGAGAGCAAGTTCATATCACTATCAAAGACCAGGAGATCATTATTAAACCTGCAAGCTGATGGAGATACAAGAGATCAAAGCCCAATTGAGTTTAGCCCAGGTGCTGGATTACTACGGACTAAAACCCGACAAGCACGGCAAACTGAACTGTCCTTTTCATGAAGATAAAACACCGAGCTTCCAGGTGTATTGGAAAACTCACACGTGTTATTGCTTCTCATCGAACTGCCCAACGAATGGCAAGAGCTTAGACGTGATTGATTTTATCATGCACAAAGAGAAAGTGAATAAACACGAAGCAATTGTAAAGGCTCAGTCATTGATCAGCAACCCGGAGAGTCAGGCCACACTAAGCCGCGAAGTGTTCTTAACCAAAATGTTCACCTACTTTAAGAATGCCGTTTACAATGCGAAGACGGCACAAGCCTACATCAATGGCAGGTCACTCGATTACAACCTTGTAGAGATCGGTTATAATGCAGCACAGTTCCACCATGGAAACCGGAAAGACGAAACGTTGCTGAAGAACTGTGTGCAGTATGGTTTACTCAAACCCACCAACCGGATGAACGCGCGGGACAAGGAAACCAATGTGTTCAATGTGTTCGGTAAATACTGTATCGTGTTCGCCTTACGCAACAAGGAAAATCAGGTAAGCAGTCTATACTTCCGCAGCACGATCAACGACACGGACCAGAGACATTTTTATTTAAAGGACAGACAAGGTTTATATCCATGTTACCCAACTCCTGAAACCAGGAAATTAATTTTAACCGAAGCGATCATTGACGCGGCCACGTTGCTACAGGTTGAAGCGATCACCGCGGACTACTCGGTACTGAGTTGCTATGGTACGAATGGTTTAACCGAAGAACACGAACAAGCCATTAAAGAATTACAGCAGCTTGATGAAGTGATTTTCTTTTTTGATGGAGACGAAGCCGGACAAAAAGCAGTTGAGAAATACACCGAAACCATAAAGCATCTTAAACCAGGCGTAAAAGTTACGAGCATCAACACACCGGAAGGTGAAGACGTGAACAGCCTGGCACAAGGCCACGAACTGGAGATCCTGGCGCACCTGGTAGAGAAGCGAGACGACCCGCGATTTATTTTTTCATTTGAAAAGAAAAATCCACAACCTGAAATCACAGAAGAAGAACCGGAAGTAGCAGCGCCCAGGAAGAAAGCACCAACACCGAAAACTGAAATACCACAGCAGCCACCGGAACAGACTCCACCAGTTGTGATCGGACAAGTGAGCATGGATACCACCAACCCGGAGCGCATCATTTTTGAAACAGAGATTTTACACATCACGATTTGGGGCGGCATCGAGAAAGAAAATTTAAGTCGATTGCGCATCAGCGTACACGTGAGAAGCAAGAACGACAAATACAAAACCTACCGTGATGATGTGAACTTATACAGCCATCCACAGGTGAAGAAATTAGTGCAGAGCATCAACGAAAGTTTAGAGCTTCCCAGTCCGCACGTCACGCAGACTATTACCGAACTCACCGAGCAATTAGAAGCGTACAGACTTGCCGAACGAAACGCACAGGTACAGGCACTCAGGCCGAAGGTTTACGAAATGACTATCGAAGAACAGAAGGCAGCAGAGCGATTACTGAAGAACAAAGACCTTGTAAAAAACACGCTCAAACTAATCTCACAAAGTGGATTGATAGGCGAACAGAAAAACGGACTGCTGCTATACTTTTTGTACCTGTCGAGAATTACAGACGAGCCATTGCATGCCATCATCTTCGGAAAATCAGGAAGCGGAAAAACGTATCTGCAAACCAAAGTGAGCGAGTGCCTTCCGGAAGAATCAGTACGCACCATTACAAGCTTAACAGAGAACACACTGTACTACTCAGCCAAAGATTTTTGGAAACACAAGGTGCTCTTAATCGAAGACCTGGAAGGAGTTTATAATGCGTTCTTACCTCTCAGAGAGTTCATGAGCAAACAGAGTATTAGCAAGCTGACTACGGATAAGGATGCGAAAGGCAACAACGTTCAGAAAGTTTTAACAGTCGAAGGCCCGATATGCGTATCAGGAGCAACCACCAAAGAGAGCATTTACGAAGATAACGCAAACCGTTCCTTCCTGATCCATATAGATGAAAGCGCAAGCCACACTGATGAAGTGATGGACTACCAGCGCAAACAGAAAGCCGGCATCGTCAATGAAGTTCAGCAACAGGAAGCCAGGCAACTTTTACAAAACACGCAACGGCTTTTACAGAATGTGAAAGTAATAAACCCGTATGCGCTCGATCTCCGAATACCTGACCTGGTGTTTAAGAAGCTGCGGACAAACATGCACTACCTGAGACTGATTGAAATCATTACCCTTTACCACCAGCAGCAGCGAGAAGTAAAGACCGATAGCGCAGGCCTGCGCTACATTGAAACAAACCTAACCGATATCGCCTGCGCCAACTGGTTGGTAAAAGAATCCCTGCTAAGAAAGAGTGACGAGTTGAGCGGAGAGCTGAGAGAATTTTTTGAACGGTTGAAAGTAAGCACGAAGAAAGAACAAAGCTTTTACGCCAAACAGATCAGGGAGAAATTTAGAATGAACCCCATGAGAGTAAACAGGTACTTGCGCATACTCGAACACATGGGCTACATCAACCAGACAGGCGGGAACCGGAAGAACGGATTTGAGTATCAGGTGAAAGCATGGGAAGAATACGAATCACTGCAAGCAGGCATCAACATCCTGGATGAACACTTAGAGAAGCTGAAAGCAAAGATGAACGGGCATACACCTACGAAAGAAAAAGTAAGTGTAACATCAGTATAACAGAAGTATAACACGGTCTTGCTCTCCAACGACCTCGCTGAAATCCAGTGAGTTAACCCCAAGTGTAACAGTATAACAAGTATAACACGGCAAGAGCAAGAGGGGTATTTTTTACAATCATCGTAAACGTAGAATTTATGTCATACGTCCGCTACACCGAAAGTTTTAAAGAGTGGTTACAGATCATCAACTGCAGCGCAAGCAGCATCGAGCGAATGCCCCGGCAGCTGCAGGAATTTTTTGAGTGGTTAGAAAACAATCAAGTCAATAACCTGGAGCAGATCACACGCCAACACGTGAACGACTTTTACAATTACCTGAAGTACACACGCAAGGCACAGTACACCGATACGTTTTTGAGGCCACAGACTTTAAACAGTTACATCCGGTGCTTAAAACTCTTTGCGCACTACCTGGAAGAAACACAGCAGGGATACTTGCCTGTGACCTTGCTCTACGAAAAAGGAGAAGCGCCTATCCGGCAGATACTCACCACGGAAGAAGTGCAGCAGCTTTACCAGGCCACGAGTGAAGACCATTACGGAATAAGGGAACGAGCGATACTAAGCCTGTACTATGGTTGTGGATTACGCAGCAGTGAAGGCATAGCGTTGAACCTGGAAGATGTATTGCTCGATCAGCAACTGATCTACGTAAGAAAAGGCAAAGGCTACAAAGAAAGATATGTTCCCTTCATCGAGAGCCAGAAAGAAGACTTCGAACATTACTTAAAGCAAGCACGGCCAAAACTATTACGGGATGATGAAAACGAGAAAGCTTTTTTGATCGGCTACCAGGGCAAACGCATCAGCTATGGAATATTGCTAAAAACACTCAAGCGCCTGCAGCAGCAAACCGGAAACGAAACATTGAAAGCAAAAGTTATTGGCCTTCATGCTTTGCGTCACAGCATAGCAACACACCTGATGCAAAGAGGAATGAAGTTCGATTACATCAGCCAGTTTTTAGGACACGGATTAATGAGCAGCACACAAATCTATACCCATCTTGCCCATGAACTCGAACACAACACTTGAACAAGACTACATCGGATATTTAAAATACAAACGCTACACTGAGCGTACCATCCAAAACAAACTCGGCCACCTGAAGCATTACACGGACTGGCTGGAACAGGAACACTTAGACGTAACTCAATGCAGCTACAGCGACATCATGAGTTTTGTAAAGCAGTTGCAGCGGGATGGAAGAAGCATTGCCAGCCAGAACCTTCACCTGAGAGCGGTACGGCAACTGTACGAAGGCTTGATATTGAACGAGAAGCTGACCTACAACCCGGTAAGCAACCTGAGAGTACGGGGTGACATCGAAAGAATACCACACAACTTACTATCACCGGAACAACTGCAAGCGATCTACGACAGTTACAAACCAACAACGGATTATCAACTGAGGAACAAAGTGATCTTAGGGCTTTACATTAACCAGGCATTGATCAGAACAGAACTCAACCGGCTGGAAGTGCATGACATCAACTTAACCAAGGGAATTGTTCACATAAGAAAGAACATCAAACTTGCCGAGAGGATTTTACCATTAGCTGCGCACCAGGTGTTACTGTTGCAGGAATACATTAGCAAGATCAGGCCACAACTCTTGAAGCAAAGTGATTTTGAAAAAGGTGACCGATTATTTTTTACGTATGCGAATGGACAAACCATCAATGAAGCCTTGAAGAAATTACTGCATGTGATCCAGAAGAAACACCCGGAGCTAAAGACCTTGCAACAAATAAGAAGTTCGGTATTGGCCAACTGGATAAAAGAAAAGCCGATACGTGAAGCGCAATACTTAGCCGGACACAGCAACATAAAAAGTACCCAGCGATATCGGGATGTAAACATGCAAGACCTGCAAGCAAGTTTGAATGAGTACCACCCGTTGAAATAATCCCGCCCTGCTTCCGACACACAAGCCGACCCGCGCCTGGCATCCTTTGGCATGCCACAAGGAAGAAGCGGAGTGCCGGGCACAAGTTGTTCAGGCCTCGGAACACAAGTCACGCCAAACGCTTCACTACAGCAATTAAAAAAATCGCGCAATGGTCGTGAGCAAAAGCAAACTTCAGTTGAAAAAAATAAAGCGGTGTTTGCTTTTGCTCACCACCATTTTTTGCCGACACACGTTCCCTATTTTTTTAAATGCTTCCGCTTCGCTTATTGTCATGCCTTGTGTGCCTCGGACGTTCTCCATTCGTTCGTGCCTCACTCATTGCAAACTCACTTCACAACTTATTCCCGTCACGGCTTTGGCGCGCACCGATTTTTTTCTGGGGGAGTCAGCGGTGTGCGCGCCAGCCTGTTTTTTGTCCGCGCCTTGGCCGGCCGGAACGGGCCCCCAGACCCCCCGTTTAAACCCGTCCGGCCGGACGCGGGGGCGCTCCACAACCTGCGTTCGTTCCTCACTCCGGTTGTTACGCGCTGTCTGATATCCACTGTTATTTTTCGCAAGGAAAGTTCGTGCGACTCGCTGGTGAGTTGAAAGACAAGTGCAAGTAAAGCCACATCAAAAAAAGAAGCACAAAGTAGGTGGACGGTTCGGCCGCAATCAAGGTCAAGCCCTACGGGTTTTGAAGAAAAAATTTTGATGTGTTGATTTTTTAGGGGACAAAATTTTTTCTTCAAAAACCTTGCTTCCGTCCGCCCCGCCACCAGGACAGAGCGCTTTCTTTTTTTTCTGTTTTTTTCTTTTAAAAAGTATCTGTTATGAAGTATTACATCATCGAAGAAAACCACGAGTTGAAAATCATCAAAGTGAAACCTGAGCAGGAGGAAGCATTCCTGGAAGATTACAAAGGGAAAATCCTTTGTAGTGGTGAGAGCCTGGCGGAAGCCTTGCAAAACTTTGATAAGCTCAATAGGAAGTCCGGGCAGTAGCCCGGATTTTTTCTTTTCAATTGAAAAAATAAAAGGCTATTTTTGGCAAGTAAGAGTTCATTGAAAAACTGGTGGTGTTGGATGGAGTGATGGCAAGCTGAAATGGGTATGTTTTGGTGAGTAGAGGAAGGAGAACAAACCGGAGGGGGGCCAGGTGATCCGGGATGGAATTACAGTTCATTTGCATATGCCAGTGGCGCTTCATTGGTTCTTTTGGGAGATGATGTTACGGGAATTGGTGTAGTTGATGATATAGCAATCCCTTTCATATATGCCGGAGCCACTACAGTCTTCCTTTATCAGAATAAAGATCTCATCGCTAAACAAGCTCGTGAAGTAGCCAATCTACTCAAGAGAGCTGCCGGGCCTCAAGGGTTCATGTATACACTTACAGTTAATGTTCCAGGTACTTATTTAGATGTCAGAGGTATGCCGGTTACTATGAAAGCAGGTGATGTGTGGAAATTCGGAGAGACTACAAGTAGTAGCCGATATTCACAAAGTGAATTAAATGCAATGATTCCTGGTGGTGTAACGATGATTCCAACTTTCTTTGGTAATCAAGTTGAGATTAAGGTAGCAGAAAAGGCAGCGATATACGGTTACTTCTTTCAAAATGGCTCGTTACCACCTGGTAATAGAATTTTTAGGTAGATTATTATGACAATTGGTTTTGCTCCGAATTTATCCATTGAAGTAAGTAGACATTCTGCTGTTATTAATTCTGTCAAGAATGACATAGAGAACTTAATTAGAGATAAGAACTACGGTGAAGATATATCTGAACTTCATATCGGTATTGTGAGCGTAAGCCCACAGTTCCAACAATTTTTCAAACCACGATCACCAAAATACACTAAAGGTGAGAAGTCCTACATGAAGGAGGATGTTCAATACAAATTTTATAACAGTTTTGAATACGATGTTCGATTAGACTTTGAAGCCTTCAAGAATGCGAGTGAACAGGAAGCACAAAAGATAATTGCTAAAGGCATACTGTCTTCGTTTGACGTATTCAAGAGGTTCAAGAAGTTTGACAGTAATCAGTTCAAATCCGATTTGGAAGGCCTGTTTAAAGCCAAGGGCTGGATATAGTTATGAAACCGAAAGAGAAAGCGATTGAAGATTTGCAACTTTTGCGTTCGGCAAAAAAGTTTGTGGCAGATGAATCTATATTTTATCCTGGTCTTGAGAATGAAAGTATCAGGGACAGAATAACAGGTTTGATTAATCGAGGTATTGACGAATTTATATCTCTTGCTCAAAACAATGGCACCGAAAGGGATTTTCAGCAGGCTATAAGTAGAGCATTGAGTTATTTTGAGACTTTAGATTACAGCCTGGACACAGAAGACCGCGAACGTGTATGTGGGTACTTTGAGGAAATGATGGATGCCATAGGAATGGAAAGTTCAGGTGGCATCCTTAATAAATGGATGTATGGATTTGATATAAAACAAAACCCGGCTTAGTACTGGGCTTTTGTTTTATTTACTCACTGCGAGTTTGTTTTGGATATTTGCTTTGAGCAGGAAAGCATCGAGCATGGCATATACGTGAGCCTTTTCTTCGGTGGATAATTTTTGTACATCCTGTAAACGCTTGACAGTAGCTTTATCGAAAGCAGCGTTAGAACCTTCGCCTACCAGGTAGTCAAGAGAAACCCCGAAAGCATCAGCAATTTTTTTAGCAGCTTCAATTGAGGGTGAAGCTTCACCACGTTCATACTTACCGATCATCTCACGAGATACCCCGCTTTCATTGGCCAGGTCAGTTTGCGACCAATCCTTTTCCTTACGAATCTCCGCTATTCTTTTGCTAATGTTCATGGCTTAAAAGTGCTTTTTGAGTCTTAAAATCGTGTTGTAGATCAAAAGTAAGGGATTAAAGGACACAAAAGAAGCTGATAGTTCTTTGCAAAAGTGGAACTATCGGTTAGTTTTGTGTCTGATAGTTCCAGAAAAAATATTTTTCTATGGCAGACCGCAAGCTGAAAATTTACCACTCGTTCCGCAGCAGCGATAAGAAAGCAGTGCCGGAAGTTCGATTGATAGGCCAATGGCTTGAACAATCCGGCTTCAGGATCGGAGAGCAAGTTCATATCACTATCAAAGACCAGGAGATCATTATTAAACCTGCAAGCTGATGGAGATACAAGAGATCAAAGCCCAATTGAGTTTAGCCCAGGTGCTGGATTACTACGGACTAAAACCCGACAAGCACGGCAAACTGAACTGTCCTTTTCATGAAGATAAAACACCGAGCTTCCAGGTGTATTGGAAAACTCACACGTGTTATTGCTTCTCATCGAACTGCCCAACGAATGGCAAGAGCTTAGACGTGATTGATTTTATCATGCACAAAGAGAAAGTGAATAAACACGAAGCAATTGTAAAGGCTCAGTCATTGATCAGCAACCCGGAGAGTCAGGCCACACTAAGCCGCGAAGTGTTCTTAACCAAAATGTTCACCTACTTTAAGAATGCCGTTTACAATGCGAAGACGGCACAAGCCTACATCAATGGCAGGTCACTCGATTACAACCTTGTAGAGATCGGTTATAATGCAGCACAGTTCCACCATGGAAACCGGAAAGACGAAACGTTGCTGAAGAACTGTGTGCAGTATGGTTTACTCAAACCCACCAACCGGATGAACGCGCGGGACAAGGAAACCAATGTGTTCAATGTGTTCGGTAAATACTGTATCGTGTTCGCCTTACGCAACAAGGAAAATCAGGTAAGCAGTCTATACTTCCGCAGCACGATCAACGACACGGACCAGAGACATTTTTATTTAAAGGACAGACAAGGTTTATATCCATGTTACCCAACTCCTGAAACCAGGAAATTAATTTTAACCGAAGCGATCATTGACGCGGCCACGTTGCTACAGGTTGAAGCGATCACCGCGGACTACTCGGTACTGAGTTGCTATGGTACGAATGGTTTAACCGAAGAACACGAACAAGCCATTAAAGAATTACAGCAGCTTGATGAAGTGATTTTCTTTTTTGATGGAGACGAAGCCGGACAAAAAGCAGTTGAGAAATACACCGAAACCATAAAGCATCTTAAACCAGGCGTAAAAGTTACGAGCATCAACACACCGGAAGGTGAAGACGTGAACAGCCTGGCACAAGGCCACGAACTGGAGATCCTGGCGCACCTGGTAGAGAAGCGAGACGACCCGCGATTTATTTTTTCATTTGAAAAGAAAAATCCACAACCTGAAATCACAGAAGAAGAACCGGAAGTAGCAGCGCCCAGGAAGAAAGCACCAACACCGAAAACTGAAATACCACAGCAGCCACCGGAACAGACTCCACCAGTTGTGATCGGACAAGTGAGCATGGATACCACCAACCCGGAGCGCATCATTTTTGAAACAGAGATTTTACACATCACGATTTGGGGCGGCATCGAGAAAGAAAATTTAAGTCGATTGCGCATCAGCGTACACGTGAGAAGCAAGAACGACAAATACAAAACCTACCGTGATGATGTGAACTTATACAGCCATCCACAGGTGAAGAAATTAGTGCAGAGCATCAACGAAAGTTTAGAGCTTCCCAGTCCGCACGTCACGCAGACTATTACCGAACTCACCGAGCAATTAGAAGCGTACAGACTTGCCGAACGAAACGCACAGGTACAGGCACTCAGGCCGAAGGTTTACGAAATGACTATCGAAGAACAGAAGGCAGCAGAGCGATTACTGAAGAACAAAGACCTTGTAAAAAACACGCTCAAACTAATCTCACAAAGTGGATTGATAGGCGAACAGAAAAACGGACTGCTGCTATACTTTTTGTACCTGTCGAGAATTACAGACGAGCCATTGCATGCCATCATCTTCGGAAAATCAGGAAGCGGAAAAACGTATCTGCAAACCAAAGTGAGCGAGTGCCTTCCGGAAGAATCAGTACGCACCATTACAAGCTTAACAGAGAACACACTGTACTACTCAGCCAAAGATTTTTGGAAACACAAGGTGCTCTTAATCGAAGACCTGGAAGGAGTTTATAATGCGTTCTTACCTCTCAGAGAGTTCATGAGCAAACAGAGTATTAGCAAGCTGACTACGGATAAGGATGCGAAAGGCAACAACGTTCAGAAAGTTTTAACAGTCGAAGGCCCGATATGCGTATCAGGAGCAACCACCAAAGAGAGCATTTACGAAGATAACGCAAACCGTTCCTTCCTGATCCATATAGATGAAAGCGCAAGCCACACTGATGAAGTGATGGACTACCAGCGCAAACAGAAAGCCGGCATCGTCAATGAAGTTCAGCAACAGGAAGCCAGGCAACTTTTACAAAACACGCAACGGCTTTTACAGAATGTGAAAGTAATAAACCCGTATGCGCTCGATCTCCGAATACCTGACCTGGTGTTTAAGAAGCTGCGGACAAACATGCACTACCTGAGACTGATTGAAATCATTACCCTTTACCACCAGCAGCAGCGAGAAGTAAAGACCGATAGCGCAGGCCTGCGCTACATTGAAACAAACCTAACCGATATCGCCTGCGCCAACTGGTTGGTAAAAGAATCCCTGCTAAGAAAGAGTGACGAGTTGAGCGGAGAGCTGAGAGAATTTTTTGAACGGTTGAAAGTAAGCACGAAGAAAGAACAAAGCTTTTACGCCAAACAGATCAGGGAGAAATTTAGAATGAACCCCATGAGAGTAAACAGGTACTTGCGCATACTCGAACACATGGGCTACATCAACCAGACAGGCGGGAACCGGAAGAACGGATTTGAGTATCAGGTGAAAGCATGGGAAGAATACGAATCACTGCAAGCAGGCATCAACATCCTGGATGAACACTTAGAGAAGCTGAAAGCAAAGATGAACGGGCATACACCTACGAAAGAAAAAGTAAGTGTAACATCAGTATAACAGAAGTATAACACGGTCTTGCTCTCCAACGACCTCGCTGAAATCCAGTGAGTTAACCCCAAGTGTAACAGTATAACAAGTATAACACGGCAAGAGCAAGAGGGGTATTTTTTACAATCATCGTAAACGTAGAATTTATGTCATACGTCCGCTACACCGAAAGTTTTAAAGAGTGGTTACAGATCATCAACTGCAGCGCAAGCAGCATCGAGCGAATGCCCCGGCAGCTGCAGGAATTTTTTGAGTGGTTAGAAAACAATCAAGTCAATAACCTGGAGCAGATCACACGCCAACACGTGAACGACTTTTACAATTACCTGAAGTACACACGCAAGGCACAGTACACCGATACGTTTTTGAGGCCACAGACTTTAAACAGTTACATCCGGTGCTTAAAACTCTTTGCGCACTACCTGGAAGAAACACAGCAGGGATACTTGCCTGTGACCTTGCTCTACGAAAAAGGAGAAGCGCCTATCCGGCAGATACTCACCACGGAAGAAGTGCAGCAGCTTTACCAGGCCACGAGTGAAGACCATTACGGAATAAGGGAACGAGCGATACTAAGCCTGTACTATGGTTGTGGATTACGCAGCAGTGAAGGCATAGCGTTGAACCTGGAAGATGTATTGCTCGATCAGCAACTGATCTACGTAAGAAAAGGCAAAGGCTACAAAGAAAGATATGTTCCCTTCATCGAGAGCCAGAAAGAAGACTTCGAACATTACTTAAAGCAAGCACGGCCAAAACTATTACGGGATGATGAAAACGAGAAAGCTTTTTTGATCGGCTACCAGGGCAAACGCATCAGCTATGGAATATTGCTAAAAACACTCAAGCGCCTGCAGCAGCAAACCGGAAACGAAACATTGAAAGCAAAAGTTATTGGCCTTCATGCTTTGCGTCACAGCATAGCAACACACCTGATGCAAAGAGGAATGAAGTTCGATTACATCAGCCAGTTTTTAGGACACGGATTAATGAGCAGCACACAAATCTATACCCATCTTGCCCATGAACTCGAACACAACACTTGAACAAGACTACATCGGATATTTAAAATACAAACGCTACACTGAGCGTACCATCCAAAACAAACTCGGCCACCTGAAGCATTACACGGACTGGCTGGAACAGGAACACTTAGACGTAACTCAATGCAGCTACAGCGACATCATGAGTTTTGTAAAGCAGTTGCAGCGGGATGGAAGAAGCATTGCCAGCCAGAACCTTCACCTGAGAGCGGTACGGCAACTGTACGAAGGCTTGATATTGAACGAGAAGCTGACCTACAACCCGGTAAGCAACCTGAGAGTACGGGGTGACATCGAAAGAATACCACACAACTTACTATCACCGGAACAACTGCAAGCGATCTACGACAGTTACAAACCAACAACGGATTATCAACTGAGGAACAAAGTGATCTTAGGGCTTTACATTAACCAGGCATTGATCAGAACAGAACTCAACCGGCTGGAAGTGCATGACATCAACTTAACCAAGGGAATTGTTCACATAAGAAAGAACATCAAACTTGCCGAGAGGATTTTACCATTAGCTGCGCACCAGGTGTTACTGTTGCAGGAATACATTAGCAAGATCAGGCCACAACTCTTGAAGCAAAGTGATTTTGAAAAAGGTGACCGATTATTTTTTACGTATGCGAATGGACAAACCATCAATGAAGCCTTGAAGAAATTACTGCATGTGATCCAGAAGAAACACCCGGAGCTAAAGACCTTGCAACAAATAAGAAGTTCGGTATTGGCCAACTGGATAAAAGAAAAGCCGATACGTGAAGCGCAATACTTAGCCGGACACAGCAACATAAAAAGTACCCAGCGATATCGGGATGTAAACATGCAAGACCTGCAAGCAAGTTTGAATGAGTACCACCCGTTGAAATAATCCCGCCCTGCTTCCGACACACAAGCCGACCCGCGCCTGGCATCCTTTGGCATGCCACAAGGAAGAAGCGGAGTGCCGGGCACAAGTTGTTCAGGCCTCGGAACACAAGTCACGCCAAACGCTTCACTACAGCAATTAAAAAAATCGCGCAATGGTCGTGAGCAAAAGCAAACTTCAGTTGAAAAAAATAAAGCGGTGTTTGCTTTTGCTCACCACCATTTTTTGCCGACACACGTTCCCTATTTTTTTAAATGCTTCCGCTTCGCTTATTGTCATGCCTTGTGTGCCTCGGACGTTCTCCATTCGTTCGTGCCTCACTCATTGCAAACTCACTTCACAACTTATTCCCGTCACGGCTTTGGCGCGCACCGATTTTTTTCTGGGGGAGTCAGCGGTGTGCGCGCCAGCCTGTTTTTTGTCCGCGCCTTGGCCGGCCGGAACGGGCCCCCAGACCCCCCGTTTAAACCCGTCCGGCCGGACGCGGGGGCGCTCCACAACCTGCGTTCGTTCCTCACTCCGGTTGTTACGCGCTGTCTGATATCCACTGTTATTTTTCGCAAGGAAAGTTCGTGCGACTCGCTGGTGAGTTGAAAGACAAGTGCAAGTAAAGCCACATCAAAAAAAGAAGCACAAAGTAGGTGGACGGTTCGGCCGCAATCAAGGTCAAGCCCTACGGGTTTTGAAGAAAAAATTTTGATGTGTTGATTTTTTAGGGGACAAAATTTTTTCTTCAAAAACCTTGCTTCCGTCCGCCCCGCCACCAGGACAGAGCGCTTTCTTTTTTTTCTGTTTTTTTCTTTTAAAAAGTATCTGTTATGAAGTATTACATCATCGAAGAAAACCACGAGTTGAAAATCATCAAAGTGAAACCTGAGCAGGAGGAAGCATTCCTGGAAGATTACAAAGGGAAAATCCTTTGTAGTGGTGAGAGCCTGGCGGAAGCCTTGCAAAACTTTGATAAGCTCAATAGGAAGTCCGGGCAGTAGCCCGGATTTTTTCTTTTCAATTGAAAAAATAAAAGGCTATTTTTGGCAAGTAAGAGTTCATTGAAAAACTGGTGGTGTTGGATGGAGTGATGGCAAGCTGAAATGGGTATGTTTTGGTGAGTAGAGGAAGGAGAACAAACGCAAAGGGGGCCATTAGTCAGTGAATCATATTTTCACTTTGATGGCGGGTTTATGTTCAGCGATGTTGAGTATGGACTAAATACCTTATGGAACGCCAGCTTCAATAGTAACGGTACTGTTTACAAAGAAAACCTGGGCTACTTTACACCCGATGGTTTATTGATCTTACCAAACAAACACAATACAACCCATAGCTCCAGACACGCACTTCCAACAGCCCCAAGAGATGGCAAGCAATTTGTTTTATGGAATGGCAAGTATGTCGAGATACTAGGAATTATTCATACACATCCAAATAGAAGCGGGAAGCAAGACCATTCACCAGGCGTTGATTTTCAAATGGGTTTTAGCGGAATACATAATTACGTCATGAGCCACGGATCACTGTATGATGGGTATTTGAAAGGTGGCAGAGAAGTGATTGACCGATTGGGCCCAAGGAATGCGTATAATAGATTGCCTGCAGAATTTTTTGGGTTCACATACACTGGTTGGTAAAGCGTTTATGATAGTTAGTATCATTTTTTCAATATCATTTTTGATGGGCAGTCAAAATACAACTGTTCCTAAAGTTGCTATTCAAGATAGTGAAGTACTCAAGTTGTTGGAGCAATACGAAAAGCACATAACGAAAGAAGGCTTTGACAATCCTCATAAACAACATTTGCTTTTGAGAATCGAGAGAGATGAGAAGAAGCAATTTGTTTATTTAGGGTGCACAAGCTTAATCAGTTTTTTTGTTGACGATGTACCAAATAGTTATGCAGAATATAACGGCAGAATGGTTTACATCTACTCAGGAGAAGGCTCACACAACAGGGGAAAGTTTCGTGAATTTTATGATCAGTTTGAGAAGGCCTTAGGAAATGATATAACCAGGGACATTCAACAGAACCCATATTTTCAGTATGGATTTATTCACCACCCAGAAACTTGGAGAGCTGAATTTTTAGCCAAGCGTTTGAAAAGAATCAAACAAATTCCTCAATTCCCTTCTTACAAATTTTATGAAGACTATAGGTACAATGATGATGGGCAAGTGATTTACAAGGATGGTATCTATCACGAAAGTTCTATTGACCCTCATCAGTGGGAACCAGATAATTTTGATTTGAGAGTGTACATTCTTCAGAACACATCTATTCCAGAACACTTGCTTAGGAACGAAATGGTAAATGCTGTTTTAGTTATTGATGAGAAAGGAAAAGTCACTGAAGCAAACATAGAAGGTTTGACTGATGAGAAAATGATAGATGAAGTTCAGCAGGCTTTGAGAAAAATGCCTGCATGGCATCCTGGAAAGATTGAAGGAAAACCAGTTAAGGTCAGACTTAGGCAGAGATTGTAAACAAAGCCCGGGCAGTGTACGGGCTTTTGCTTTTTTACGAATGAGCAAGTTTTTGTTGGGTGTGCGAGAGTTGGGCATCGCGTAGAAGCGCATCAATGACATGCAGAATCCTATCCCTTTCCTTTTGATCGAGTTTGTCGAGTAACTCTAACCGGTAAGCCATTTTCTTATCCTTCACCAACACAGAAGAAGAACCGATGAGATAATCAAGCGAAACGTCCAGGGCATCGGCAATCTTTTTGGCCATCTCCACAGAAGGGGTCCTTTCATCACGCTCATATTTACCAATCATTGCACCGGAAGTTCCCACGGCATTGCCCAAATCATCCCTGTTAAGGCCTTTTTTCTTACGCAGTTCTACGATCTTATTCCCAAAATCCATACTCAAAAAGTTAAGTTTTTAACCGAATCAGAGTGCTTTTAGCAAAAGTATTGCATGGATAAGGTAAAAACAAAACTAATAAGGCTTGCAAAAATTAACCTTTCCGCCCACTCAGCGTCACTCATAGAGGACGCTGAGCATTCGAAGCTGAATTTTTGTAGTTTACAAGGCAATCTCTAGCCTTTGTTGGTGTTCTTCACCAACAAACGTGCACAATTGAATAACCGGTAAAACCGTATCTTTAATATATGCAAGTGTACGCCAAACGGCAGCCGTATTTTATCACCTTAGCCTATCGCAATTACGATCCCATACTGGGCAGGATGAACGGAGTAGACCCCATGGCCAGCAAGTACAGTTCATTAACGCCTTACAACTACAGCTTCAACAACCCCGTAACGTTTACCGATCCGAACGGGGCCGACCCGTATAACCATTACAGCGGTGGCTCCGGGTATTATTTTTCAGGTGGGTACTATACGTATGATGATGTAGCACGCAATCCTGATAACATGGGCGAATTTCATAGTGCATTTGGGTGGCGGGATAGTTATTCGATGGGATTTTTGGCTTCGGCTATGGGGTATGGACGGATGAGTAGTTGGCAGGGTAGTACGTTTTTTGCAGGGATACCCATGCCGGTAGGTGCACAGCGTCAACGAATAATGAATGGCGTAACCGAAGCCCTAACTAATAAAGATGGAGGCATTTGGGATGTTAACCCTATAACGGGCAAGGCTACGCAATTATGGTCAGAGAGCAAATTCCTGGAACAGCTAGAACTACAAAAGTATTTTGGCATAGACCCTAATTCATTGACAACATGTAATGAACCTAACTGCAAGCACGGGGTTGCAAAATCAGGAGTTGTCAATACAGCAGTTGGAACTGCAACAGCAGTTGCAGGTGAATTATATTATAGCGAGAAAGCTGGGACATGGATGGGTAAAAATTTTAAGATATATGAGCAAACTTGGGGTGGAAATGGTCCCACGGGTGGCAAGTTGAAATTTGGGAAGAAAGTATCAACAGGATTTAAAATAGGCGGATATGGCTTAGGTATCTTGAGTGCCTATGATATCAGGCAACAAAATAAGGTCGGAGAAATAACTGACAGACAAAAGTATATTGAACAAGCCTCTAATCTGTTTACTACCATTGGCGGAATTTATGGTGCTTCATGGGGAGTAGGTTGGGAAATTGGCAGAGGAATTACCAAAACTGAATGGTATCAAGAAATGAAATTTAACCTTTTCTATGACTACTGGGAGAGCAAAGTAGGGCCCCCATCCAGGAGCAATGAAGAATTATGGATTTACTTTTTTAAGAATTACAAGCCATGATAAAAGTTCTGTACTATCATTACTATTTATTCTATAAGAAGATATTAAAAGACAATGAACCACATATGCTTGCAACCCTTGTCTTGGCTTTTTCGCTTTCTTTGTTTCTCATGGCAATAATTGAAGTTATACTGGCCAATTTATTTAAACTGACTTTAGGGCGCTATGAAATGTTAGGCATAAATTTGCTGCTGATAGGTGTCTTATATCTTACTTTACATAGGACAGGAAAGGCTAAAGAGATTGTTAATGAGAAGCCGATGCTTTTTAAGAGTCCATTGTTATCGAAACTGATAACATTTCTATTTTTTGCACTAACATCTTCATACTTGTTTTGGGGATCTATTTACGTGGGAAACATTTTAGGAACAAGATAAACCCTACATTGTATATTGAACTCGCCTCAGAGTGCCTTGCAGGACACTCTGAGGCAAATCAATTTGTTTTAAAGTACAGATTAAAAATACTGTCATACGAAAGAATCAAGAAGCGATCTCTGAAATCTTAAAAGTTGACCTGGCAGCATCAACGGACTAAAGATTGATATTGATCGAGTTTTAGACCCCCTCCCAGGACCCCTCCTATAACAATCAGCACATTTTGCTTATAAATATTTGTGTCAACAAAACCAGTTGACACATGAATAATCCATTTGAAACAATCGACTCCAGACTCACTTCAATTGAAAGTATGCTTCTGGATATTAAGCAGCAACGGACTGACAACACCATCAGTAAAAAAGTTGACGAAGATGAAGTTCTCAACGTTAAGCAAGCTAGCGAGCTACTTGATCTGGCGGTTCCCACAATCTATTCACTTACATCAAATAGAATTTTACCCCATTCAAAGAGAGGTAAAAAACTCTATTTCAGTAAATCGGAATTAGTTGCTTGGGTACAGTCAGGTAAGCGCAAAACGGTTTCTGAACTCACAAAATAGTCTAATCACCACTTAATTTAAACAACAATGAAATCTCTACAATTCAGCATTAAACAATGCAGGACTTCCTGATGACTATTTAATCGGAACCATCTGAAAAGGATGTTGAAAGGAGTAAGAAGGCTGGAAAAAAGTAATTGACCCTTGTGTAAAAAAAAGCCCGCTGCAAACGGGCTTCAATATTTTTTAAACTATAAACTAAGGTAATATGGCAAAGGTAATTAAAAATCTTGATCTAAAGCGCTTAACCGATAAGCGCTTTAAACTACGCTCAAAACGAACCAAATTATCCAGGCGAATAGGCAAACTGGGTGCTCAAATTTTAGAACTAAATAAAGAGTTTGAGGCAAATAACGGTTCTAAAAAGAATCCATAAACGGTTCAACAAATGAGTGAGCTTAAATTAAGTGTCATAAAGGATGACCTTGAACAAAACCTTCGTCAATCTGAAATAGCACCACCACCCGAAACGGGCATCACCTACCTGCAGCAGCGTCTCAATAAGCTGGGCATTACCGACCAGCTCAACCGGCATATTTTTTATAAGCCAGGCGAGGTAGCCAAAGTGCATGAAACAACCGTGCCATGGTTTGAAGCAGACACAGAGGGAAATGTTGTTATCAACTATTTCAGTTTAACCGGGCAGCCCTACCATTGGAAGAAAGAAGAAACCAAATGGCCGCGCCCATACACGCGAACGAGGTTGCGGGTGCCCGGGCACTACAGGAGGCAAGAGCTGAAAACTAGAAATCAAAAATATTTCCAAGAGAAAGGCTCTGCTCAATTCCCGTACTTCACGCCAGGCATACTCAAAAAGTATAAAGCATGTAAAGAATGCATACTGCCTGATGGTAAATCCGCACCTGATCCGATCGAAACGCTTTTCGCTGTCGAGGGTGAATTTAAAGCATTCAAAGGCGACATGCACGGGCTCGATATTATTGGTATCCCAAGTATTCACGGTTTTTATAATGGTGATGTTCGCGGGCGGTTGCATGAAGATATCCAGGAGCTGATCATTACTTGCCAGGTCCATAAAATAGTTTTTCTGGTCGATGCCGATTTGCTCACCCTGAAATGGGAAGCGAACAAAGACCTGGCGAAGCGGGCCGAGAGCTTCTACTCTTCAATAAAATTGTTCCGAGAAAGCCTGCAACTGCTCATCGATGACAGCAAGGTAAAACTCGAACTGGTGTATTTCATGCACATCAATACCCGCTACGCAAATGAGGCGAAGGGGCTCGATGATCTGCTCTGCACATACTCATCCGTGGTGGATGAGATTAAGAAGGACTTGCTAGAATTTCAATTTGCCCGTAAATATTTCGCGGGCAGGATGATCAACGACCCGAACAAGGACATGGCGCAGTTGCGCAAATACCTGGGCTTAACGGATGAACAGGAATTTTACGAAACGTACAAAGAGTTTATTGGCGATCGGGAATTTCGTTTCCGCCAGCGTAGATACGAATACGATAAGGAAGCAAAACAGGTTAAATTCGTACGCCACGAAGATGCAGATCGGTTTATGCGCATTGGACCGGATTGGTTTAAGATCGTGACCAAAACCGACAAGTACGGTATTGAGTTTGATGAGTTAAAGGTTTGGAAGATTTCCGAAATAACCCGTGACTACAAAAAGTACCCTGACTTTCTCGACCAGGTGCAGAAGTATGACGACTTCACTAATGAGCCTTGCTGGAACGGCAATTATCAGCGTGTAATAAAGGGCTGCTATAATTTATGTTGGCCCATCCGCTGGGACCGTAAGCCGGGAGAGTTTCCAGCTACAGAAAAATTTCTGAAACACATTTTTGGCGGTGACGGAACCCTAACCAATAATATTACAGGTGATACATTCACTATTGCCCTTGATTGGCTCACCATCTTCCACCAACAGCCAAAGCAAGCTCTTCCGGTGATCGTCCTGGTCAGCAAAGAGAACGAAACCGGAAAGAGCACATTCATGAAGTGGCTTCGCACAGTGTACGGCTCGAACAATGCAGTAATTCTGAGTAATGAGGAGTTTAAAATGAAATTCAACGGGCATTACATTTCAAAGACACTAATTCAGATCGATGAGGGTTTTCTCGATGTCGATAAGCGAGCGGAGAAAGAGCGATTGAAGAAGCTTATAACCAGCGACACTGCTTACATCGAATTCAAGGGCGCGGATCTTAAGCTAATCAATTACTATGCAAAAATAGTGATGAGCAGCAACGATGCTGAGCGTGTTATGAAGATTGAAGAAGGAGAAACGCGGTGGTTTGTTATAAAGGTACCGATGCCAAACGTTAAGGATCCGGACCTAGAACAAAAAATGAAGGATGAAATACCGGCATGGCTCGACTTCCTGGGTAATCGCCAGGTATTTCACAAACGCGAAAGCCGGTTGTGGTTTAACCCTGAGTATATTATCACAGATCAATTCAAAACTATAGTTGATGCAACTAAAAATCGGTTAGACAGGATTTTTGAAGATTGGATTGCTGAGATGTTTACGATTACCGGAAAGTCTGAGCTTGAGTTTTCGCGGAAATTCATTACCCAGCAAATTGCAGATGGTAAAAAAAGTAAGTACGCTATTGATGATACCGACATTAAAACATACCTGAACTCAAAGGGTATGGAATTGTCGCCAGTGAAATGGATTCGGAGCCCGCAACTGAAACCAGAGAATTATTCAATTGACCCTAGCCCGGAAGCCAAAAAGGCAGCAGATCCTCAATTTGATTGGGTTGGCTATACGGCCCGGGCGTACACATTTAAGCGTGAAGATTGGATAAAACAGGCTGGGCAGTCGGAGCAGGAGGTTGAGTCTATAGTGGCTAGCCAACCAACTAAAAGCAGCGATGATCTACCCTTTTAATAATAGCGTAAGTTTTGTAAGGTTTGTTATAAATGCCATTTTTATTATCTATTCCAATATTTTAAACCTAACAAACCTAACAAAAGGCCACAGTCAGCACCTTACAAACCTAACTTACATAACGCCTTACATCACTTTTTTACAGCGCGAGCTGGGGGACTACCTTGGTATAAAAATCCCTACCAAGCTAGATCAATTTGATTGCCACAAATCCCTCGATTTGGTTGAAGTAGAGCGTAAAACCGTTTAATCGGTTTAGCGCAAAACGGTTGGGCATTTGCGCAACCCGCAAATGGAAAACCTGACAACTCATGACATTAGAGGGTTTATCCTATTTCGATAATGCTACAGGCTGACTAGGTTAGCGCCATGGACGACAAAACCCTGATTCATTTTATTTCGGGATATGGTAGCCGCAAAGGAGCAACATGGGAGGAAGTAACTTCCCAAACAAAATAAGGCGCAAGCCCAGGTGAGTGTATTTACACCCAATTGAAACGGTTGCAAATGGCCGGATTGATAGAGGTTAAGAACTGGTTTGTGTCCCACCAATTGTTGTTGGCGCAGGAGTTGCGCAAAGCGTTTAAACGGTTGCGCACATAATTCTTTGCCACCGAAAGGGGCAAATTGTGGGTAAAAACGAATACTTACTCTAGATCCTTCTGTTTTTTTGTAATTTCACGGAGCAGTTCTAAGACCTTCGCCTCTTTACTCAAGTGCTTATTTGCCCAATCCAAAGTAGTTTTCATTTCAATCCCACCATTGGATATAAAAATGCAAAATTTGCCCCCAGGCAGTAATTCCTTTATCCGACCCGTAACTTTTTCCATTAAAAAATATCCTTAATCTAATCACTTCATACGTGTTTTTTACTTCTGAGCATGGCCCATCTGCTTTATTCTGAGATAATTCGAGTAAAGACAAAATTTTATTTGTCTGAAAATAAGATAGTTAGACCACCGGTGTAATATTTTGCTCTCAATTATACCAATTTAGTTAAGATTGCATGTTAATATTGCTCTTGAGGTAAATAGAAAGGGGTAGGTCCTCCTGACCTACCCCAATCATCGCTTACACCCTTAGTCTACAAAGAACCTGAAGACTTTCGCCTTCTTCGGGTATATCCTACGGCCATTTCTAACGATATAGCGACAGAATATTTCTTTCCGACCTTTGGGCTTTTTTGCATTACGATTTCCCATCGGTAACTCCTTTCTCCTGCGTTACTTGCAGGCACGCCTTAACGAGTGAAACATTTAAAAAAAGGCCCGGTCGTTAAGGTAACCGGGCCAAGTATCTTTTCTAGGTCTTAGGACTTTTATGTTGCCATAGCTTTTCCTTGGTCTAATGGTGCTACATTTTTTTCTACAAAGGGGGGTAAAATCTAAAAGACTTCCTCCATTTTCACCACTACATAAAAACTAAGTCTAAAAAAGGTACCGGAGTTACCCGGATTTAATCGTAATGCAAGGCAAACGTAATCAAAAGGGCCCTGTTTGTCAATAAGTTGATTTTTAAAAAGGTATTCCTACATTTGCAGTCGTGTTTCAATGACACATACTGTCAAAGTTTCTAACGAGGTACCCTCATAAGCTCACGCTACTCAATCATTTAATCAATATGGATCTCAATACGGATCAATTTCTAAGTGGTGTTTTTATTCTTCTTGGAGTATGGTTAGGAGCTTATATAACAAATCGATCCAATCGAAAAAATGAGAGACGTCTTGCTAAGGCTAAATTGGTTGAAGCAATCAGTCTTTTCTTTTCACTCAAAAAGGAAATATTCTATTCAATCAATGCTGGGAGCATAGCTATTGCTGAATATAACAATTTAAAAATTCATGACAGTCAAATCGCAAACGTAGAAAAGGAAATTAGAGATGCAATTAATGTTATTGAGCATAACAGAAGACTGGATGAAAAGTACAAACAAGCATTAATGGAGACCCGTGCAAAGATTAATGGTTTAGTTGTAGAGGTAGAGTCATTGTTCGGTACAGAAAAAGGAAATGCCGTTTTAGAAATGATTTCGAAATACTTAACCTCAAACACACCAGACCCAATTCAATATTACGACTGGAAAAAGCTTCCGTATGAAGAATTCCAAAAGAAGCGAATTGAATTTCAATCACTCCATAATGCAAAAAAAATTGAGATAACAGCAAGTTGTGATGAACTGACAAAGTTTATCCGCAAAGTATTAATATAGGATCGATCAATTATTCTCATTAATATCAATTCTGACCCTCAAAAACAACTCTGATTCAGCTATCTCAATCTCCCTTCTAAGATACTCTGTGTAACCAGGTCTCCCCATGTCAACAAATAGCCTTTCTAGCTTTTGTAACTCCCTATCTTGTTCAATGCCTCGTTCAATGAAACTTAAAAGACTAATATTTTGTGGACATTTGGCACTATTGATTGATACAAAGATTTGGGCTTCGATTAACTCATTGTTGCGTCTTGAGAATTCATTGGAATCAATTTCATAAATTATTTTCTGTGATTCTTGCGCTTCTTCAATATGTCGTTCAATAAACTTTATTAAAGATGGATGATGTTTTATAGGCTTTCCTTTTTCCATAAATTTTAAGTTTAGACTAAAGTGATGACGGTCAAAAGGATTTAGTGAAGTAACAAATTTGCTCCTTATTTGTACCTTACTCTCTAAAATTCATTGATTTTAATATCAAAAAGCTATTCTTAACTTTCTGTATCGGGAAGTAACCTTCCAGACAAAATCAATGGACTTAGTAAAAATTATATTGCTGATTGACCTGTCTGAATCATTTGGAAGAAATTTGATCCGTGGCATTTCCCGTTACTCAGACATTTATGGCCCCTGGTCGTTTTGTAAAATGCCACCATTTTATCGCGAAACATATGGTATTGAAGGTATTTTAGATTTCGCCAACGAATGGGGCGCTCACGGTATTATCGGACAATTTCATCAATCGGAGGAGATCAGTAAATTGATTGACTCCGGACTTTTTATTCTCGCTGTGGATTTCCGTGAACAGTTTAATCAGATCTCCAATATCTCCGGTGATTATGCTAAATCAGGTGAACTGGCCGCTGAGTATTTTCTTTCAAAAGGACATAAGCATTTTGCTTTCTATGGAACACATGACACAGTGTGGTCGCGTGAGCGGGAGAAAGGATATCGCGATTACCTGAAAGCACATGGCTTTGATATTTCAACCTACGCTCCTAACGCTGTAAGAAGCCATAATTTCTGGTATTATACACCTTCACCTCTTCAGGACTGGTTGCTTTCCTTGCCCAAACCTATAGCCATTTTTGCCTGCGATGACAATCGCGCAGAACATTTGCTGGAGTCGTGCAAACTTGCCGCGCTAAATATACCGGAAGAAGTCGCCATTCTGGGTACCGATAACGATGAGATCATTTGTCAGTACGCCAATCCCCCATTATCAAGCATCCAACAAGAGGAAGAAAATGGCGGCTATCGCGCTGCAGCACTAATGGCAAGAATGATCAGGGAAAAAAGAATCATCAAAGAAGACATCATTTTAAAACCACTTCGGATCATCACCAGAAGATCTACCGAAACGTTGGCAATAGTAGATCCATATGTAAAAAAATCATTGCTCTACATCCGTGAAAACCTCGATAAGCCATTACACGTTTCCGACCTGGTGAAGATTGTACCCCTATCGAGAAGAGGACTTGAAAAAAGATTCAGTAAGGTCATGGGACGATCGATGTACAAGGAAATTCAGCGGCTGCGGATGGAGAAAGTAATCTCATTATTGCTTGATACTGAACTTTCCGTTTATGAGATCTCTATGATTTGCGGATTCCCCGATAGCAAGAATCTGTCACGGCAGTTTAGCTCACTCTACAAGATGACCCCCATTCAGTTTAGAAAAAGAAACCAGTCATAGGAAAACACGAACTGTGCGCAAAATGAGGTTTTCTATTCGCATTTAATCACCTTTCTTACCCATCTACCCTCTTATTTTGATGTATTCAAACAGAATAATGGCAAAATTAGGGATTGATCTGGGAGGTACTAATGTCAGGGCAGCCTTGCTGGAAGAAGATGTACTAAGTGAGATTCATTCTATCCCTGTAAATAAAACCAATGGACGGGATAGCGTACTGGAACAGATCGTTACACTGGTCGAACAATTCGAAAAGGATACGCTTGAAGGAATTGGTATTGGCGTACCCTCCTATGTCGATATAGACCAAGGCATAGTGTATGACACCGTAAATCTGCCGGGATGGGATGCAGTTCCATTAAAAGCAATCATCGAAAGTAAATTTCATCTTCCAGTAAGTGTTAACAATGATGCTAATTGCTTTGCACTGGGTGAAAAGTATTATGGTAAAGGCAAGCCCTATTCATCGTTAGTGGGCATAACCCTCGGAACCGGAGTTGGTGCAGGCATCATAATCAATGGTCAATTATATGCAGGGCAAAACTGCGGTGCAGGAGAAATCGGGGCGTTACCGTATCGCGACAGAGACTATGAGTTTTATGCCGGAGGCAGCTTCTTTACAGAGATACATAAAACCACAGCGCGCGAAGCATTTGAAATGTCAAAACAGGGCGATAAGAAGGCATTGAAAATTTTTAACGCGTATGGTCATCACCTGGGAGAATTAATCAAGCTGGTATTATTAACCTATGATCCCGAAGCGATTATCCTTGGTGGCTCCATCTCGAATGCCTGGAAATACTTTAGTGAATCAATGACTACTTCACTACACCAATTTCTTTTCAAACAATACATAAAAAATCTGAAAATAGAAGTTTCATCACTTGATAATGCCGGCATTTATGGAGCAGCGCACCTCGTTGGTAATTAAACACTGAATGGCAACTACTAAACAATACGGATAGATATATGGATCACACTTCGCCACGCTATACTCAATATTACATCTGCACGGAAATGTACGAGACGGCAGATTTGATACGCCACCTTCCAGCGCTTAAGTCATCGGTTACTTCTATTGCCGATAAAAGGAAACCTCTCTTCATTACGGGTGAAGGCAGCAGCAGAATCATACCGGCTAAAAACGTGATGTACAGAAACATGACAAAGGGTTCACCCGTTCCGATTTTCACCGAAGGCGCTACGCAAGCACTGGAATACAATTTAGCGGAAATGACGGTTGTCGGACTATCCAATTCCGGAAGAACAAGGGAGTTGATGAGATTGGTCCACAAACTGAAGTCACAAAACCATCATGCACTGATAGGCATTACCGCAAACGAAAACACCTTACTGGAAGAAAATGTAAAAGAAACCATTATACTCAGCTGCGGGGAAGAGCAAGCTGTTGCCGCAACGAAAAGTGTGGTTGAACAAAGTCTGGTGGTTGAACAGATCTTCAATTACTTAACTGACTCACCGGATAAGAATTATGCTGCATTAGCATCAGCATTCAAAGCTGTTCTTGACCTCTCAATCGATAAAACGATAATTGATAAACTTGCCCGTGCTCAAATGGTATATTTCTCAGGCAGGAATGATGGCTTTGGTGAAGAACTTACCTTAAAGACCAACGAAATCGTACGCAAAAAATCGGAATTCCTCGAAGGCACATTTGGAATCCATGGAATTGAAGAGGTGATGCAAAAAGATGAAGTGGTAATTCTTTTAGATCCCTTCCCCGAAGAGCAGCAAAAGTATTACGAGGTATTTGTAAAGAGTGTTGGTATGGATGTCATCGCGATCTCCAGAAGTAAAACAATTTTTGAGACTATAATCATACCGGATTTTCCGGAATTTCAAGGCTACCTAACGCTGGCAGCAGGTTGGAACTTACTCGTTGAAGTAGGTTTGGCTTTAGGTATTGACTTAGACAAACCAGTGCGCGCAAGAAAAATAGGTAATGAATACGTTGCTAATTAAACAGATCAATAAAGTAAAGAAATAATGAAAACGCTTAACACTTCCCGCCTACCACTAAAGGTGATATTACTCCTTATCACGGCACTGACTTTCTCCTGCCAGAGTTTTCAGAAGAACGAAGAAGAATTTGCAACATCAGATTTTTTGTCTGGCTGGCAATTGGTTTCTTCTGACAGTATCAAGGTCACCGGAGCCGCACTATCTTCACCAGGCTATTCCTTAAAAAAAGGATTGACGGTAGACCTTCCGGCAACGGTAATGGCAGCGTTAAATCGTAATCAAGTATACCAGGACATTTTTGTTGGAGAGAATTTAAAAAAGGTAAACGAAGCAGCCTTTGATGTACCCTGGTGGTATCGAAAAACATTTTTTATTAATGACGTTGGTGAACTGACTAATTACCAGCTTCGGTTCGAAGGATTAAACTATAAAGCGAATATCTGGTTGAACGGAAAATTGATCGCGTCTGCAGATTCTATTGAAGGTGTATTTCGAATGTTTGAGTTTAATGTGACCGATAAACTTTTGGCTGGAAAAAATGCATTGGCCGTTGAAGTTATCCCTCCGAAAAAAGGCGATCTGACAATCGGGTTTGTCGACTGGAACCCATGGCCACCGGATGACAACATGGGCATCTGGAGACCCGTGAAGTTAATTAAGACAGGTCCGCTTGCCATAAGGAATTTATTTGTCACAACAGATCTTGATACGAAAACTCTTGACAAGGCGGATGTTCAGATTGCAACGGAACTTGTGAATTATTCTGGTCAGGAAACCAGTGGTCAACTCGAAGTTTCCTTCGATCAGGTTTCAATAAGCTTACCGGTAACCTTGGCTCCAAATGAAAAGCGCCATGTTATTTTGAGTGGTAATGCATATCCTCAATTAAAACTTGTGAAGCCCCGCATCTGGTGGCCTGTGAATATGGGTGATCCGAACCTTTATGAATTGACTGCACGCGTAAAATGGAATGATACTGTGTCCGATTCTACGGCAACACGATTTGGCGTTCGGAAAATTGAAGACTATTTTAACAATGATGGTCATCGGGGTTACATCATCAACGGTAAAAAAACTTTGATAAAAGGCGGTGGATGGGTTGATGATCTTTTCCTGGACGATTCTGATGAAAAACTGGAAGCCCAAATACGGTATGTGAAGCACATGAATCTGAACACCATCAGGCTGGAAGGATTCTGGGGACGTGACAAGCGTTTATATGACCTCGCTGATGAAAATGGAATTCTGATTATGATCGGCTGGAGCTGTCAATGGGAATGGACGGACTACAGCGGTCGCCCGGAAGAAGATGATTTCCTGCAGATTCGCACCGATAAAGAAATTGCCGAACATACGCGCGCTTTCCAGGATCAGGTAGAATGGCTGAGGAATCACCCCAGCGTATTTCTTTGGGTATATGGAAGCGATAAACTGCTGGTGCCGAAACTCGAAACCAGTCTTAACAACATGCTTGCCTCAATAGATGGCACCCGCCCGATTCTGAATAGCTGCGGTGGCAAAATAAGTGAGGTGACCGGAAAGAGCGGTGTTAAAATGAATGGACCCTATAGTTATGTAACGCCTAATTACTGGTATGTGGATAAGACACGCGGTGGAGCATTCGGCTTCAATACCGAAACAGGCCCGGGTATCCAACCTGCTCCCATTGAAAGCATCCGCAAAATGATTCCACTGGAAAATCTCTGGCCTATCGATAGTGTGTGGGGGTATCATTTAGGCAGAAGAGAATTCACAACATTTAAACACTGGATGACACCCTTCGTAGAACGGTATGGCATGGAGAATGATGTTGCCTCCTTTGCCCACAAGGCACAGATGGCAAACTACGAAGCCATGCGCAGTATGTTCGAAGCATTTCATGTTAACCGTCCGAATACAACCGGCATTATTCAATGGATGCTTAACTCTGCATGGCCTGCAATGATCTGGCAGTTGTATGATTATTACCTCATGCCGAACGGAGCCTTTTACGCTACCAGAAACGCATGCCGGCCGTTAAACATTGCATATAATTACGCTGACAATGGCATTTACATTACCAATGAAAATGCTACAGATATAAAGGGTTTATCCGCAGAAATAAGTGTATATGATATTGCAGGCAGGCAAGTATACAAGAATACACTGCCTATTGGTCAAGTGAAATCAGAATCATCAAAGTTAACCAGGCTAATAAGCCCTAAAGGAGTATCAACAACTTACTTCCTTGACTTGCGGTTAGTGGATGAAAAGAATACACCTATGGTGATCAATTTTTACTGGCTCTCAACTAAAGAGGATGTATTGGATCTTGAAAATTCAGAATGGTATGTAACCGAAAATAAGTCGTATGCCGATCTTAAAGGTCTTAACACTATGACTTCCGTGGAGATAATCTCCTCTCATACCATCGAAGCAAAGGGCGATACATTAATAGTCGAAACTATACTAAAGAATCCATCGCAGAATATTGCCTTCTTTATTGAACTCGGTCTAAAAGACAAATCAACCGGACAAACCGTATTGCCTGTATTTTGGGATGACAATTATATAAGCTTGTTACCCGGTGAGACCAGAAAAGTGAAAGGGTATGTATTCAGAAAAGATACTACAACGGAACAACTTCAGTTTGAGTACCTTGGCTGGAATGTTAAATAAGATAAGAATTAAGTATCAGCAATGAACAATCAATCGCAACGCAGCTATTTCAAATTAGGATTACTGATTCTGATTTTTTTTGTAGTTTCCTTTTTTACCAACATACTGGGTGCGCTTAACCCAAGCGTTACCACAAGTTTTGATCTTACAGAAACACTTGCTGGCTTGTTGCCATTTTCCTTTTTCATTGCCTACGGTATTATGTCAATTCCTTCAGGGATTCTGGTTGAAAAATACCGCGAGAAAAAAATGTTATTAGCTGCATTTCTACTCTGTATGGCAGGTGCCATCATATTCGTGGCCTTTCCTGCGTTTCGTGTATACATGATTTCACTTTTCACCATCGGCACAAGTCTGGCGATGCTACAGGTGATCATTAACCCGTTGCTGCGAGTAACCGGGGGTGAAGAGCATTATGCTTTTAACTCGGTTTTAGCACAGTTGGCTTTCGGAATGGCTTCTTTTGTGAGTCCTAAATTATATACATGGATTGTTACCAATGTTCATGCATCAGAAGAGCCTGGCGCCATAGGCCAATTCCTTAATTCTGTAACGCCAAAAGATCTTTCATGGGTGGCGTTGTATACTGTCTTTGCGATTATCAGTGCAGGTATGCTTATATTAATCGGAGCGACAAGGTTTCCAAAAGTGGAACTAAAAAGTGATGAGAAATCAGGTGCAGTAAGTGATTACATTGATCTGTTTCGAAATAAAACTGTCATCCTTTTCTTTTTCGGGATCTTTGCATACGTAGGCACTGAACAGGGTATCTCCTATTGGCTATCAAAATTTCTTGCCGATTATCATGGCTACGACTATGAAACCACAGGCGCTGATGCAGTCGCCAACTATTGGGGATTGATGACGTTGGGCGGGGTGTTAGGATTGGTGCTGTTAAAACTCGCTGACAGTAAGGTAGTATTGCGGTGGTTTACGCTAATGACCATGGTAAGCTTTTTACTCGGACTTTTTGGAAATGCTAAAATGGCATTGCTTCTATTACCCGTTACAGGATTTTTCATGTCTGTGATGTACCCGATAATTATTTCACTTGCATTAAACTCTGTTAACAAACATCATGGCTCATTTGCCGGAATTCTCATGACCGGCATTATGGGAGGAGCGGTTATTCAGCTTTTGATTGGCGGTCTGGCTGATGTAATAAATCTAAAGGTAGCCATGCTGCTGAATATGGTAACGTTAGGCTACATCCTGAGCATAGGATTCTGGGCCCAGCCATTGGTTAGAAATAAAACACTTCAAGTTTTTAAATCAAAAGGCGGTTAATCAGATAAGCCTTCCTTGAGAGGGCAACAGGATAAAACCTGAAAAGCACCGTATGAAAAAGCGGGATTCACATGGAGAAGTAACAGCCTTCCAATTTGGTAAGTCAGGATTGTTCCTGAATTTTAGAATTATCTCAAAAGTCATGGCTGAATTGAACACAATTTAACCTTGAATTTACAAGCCTGAATGCTATCTTAGCCAATTGATAAGACTAAACTTTTACCCGATGACCCTCCCCACAGTGAAATCGCTACTTATTGTTGCGTTGATTTTATCATCAACCGGACTTTTTGCTCAGGATTACTACGTTGTAATTGGCGCCTACCGCGTTCAAAAATATGCTGATGCCTTTACCGGATATGCGCGAAATGCCAAGTATGACGCCCAGCAAGGTGTACACGAACAACGAAAGCTTACATATATCTATGTGCTTAAAACATCCGATAAGAAAGAAGCATCAGCTATGACCCGCAGGCTTCAAAAGGAAACTGAATTTGAAGACACCTGGCTATATGAAGGTCCGCTTACAACCGGAGAGCCAACTCAACCCATAGTCAAGCAAGAGCCCAAAGAAGAGAAAATACCTGTAGTTGAACCTAAGGTAGAGCCTGTAGTAGTTATTAAAGAAGAGCCTAAAGAAGAACCTAGGCCTGAGCCAAAAGAAGAACCTAAAGAAGAACCAGTTGATGTGGATAAACCCCTACCTCCTGCCCGGGGCAAATATTTTAAGTTTATTGTTACTACACAGGATGGACAGGAGTTAAGCACCTCAGTACACAACGTAGACCGTATGCAAGGCAGGGATTTAGCCACCTATAAAACCAACGAATATGTAGATGTCACACGTCCGGTTGACCCCTCGATGCCTTTATCTATTGTGTGTGGCGTTTTTGGATTTGCTGAAGTTGTCAAAATCATCGACTTTAACGACCCTAGCCAAACCGCGGATGCCACGCAAGATGAAAAAGGTGCCTGGGTTATTCCCTTCAAACTGGAGCGTTTAAAAAAAGGTGATGTATCAATCATGTATGATGTTGCCTTTTATAAGGATGCATCCGTTATGACACCTGCATCCAAAACAGAGTTAGACGAGTTGGTAAACATGATGCGCATGAATCCCAATTACAGAATTAAAATTCATGGACACAACAACGGTAACGATAAGAACATTCGTATTACTACATTGGGTAAAGACAAAAACTATTTTGCCATGGCTGGTTCAACGACAAAAAATGGTAATGGTAAAGAGCTATCGAAATTGAGAGCCGAGACAATTCAATCCTATCTGGTCGACAATGGAATAGACAAAAAGCGCACAGAAATTTATGCATGGGGCGGAATGGAAATGTTGGTAAAACAAGGTTCTAACGTTGCCGCCAAGTTGAACAACCGGATTGAAATTGAAATTCTGCAGGACTAAAAAATAGTATTAAACAGATAATAAATGGCACCTTTGGGGGTGCCATTTATGTTAGAAAATAAATCAAAATAGAAAAATGAAAATTGTAAAAGCAACTTTACTTCTATTGCTGATCGCTACTTCAGTCAGCGCTCAACAACAACCTGAAGTATACCCACCACACTGGTGGAGCGGCATGAAGAACTCTTCGCTTCAACTCATGATTTATGGCCCCGAAATCGGTAAAAACAATCCTTCTGTTACTTTAAAATATCCCGGAGTGACACTTAAAAAAGTGCACTATCCTGAAAACAGCAATTACTTGTTTATTGATCTTGACATTTCCTCAAGGGCTACACCCGGTAAATTCACCATTACTATCAATCAAAAATCAAAACCGGTTACAACCGAATACACACTAAAGCCGAGGCGCAATGGCAAGGGAACAGAATTTGCCCAAGGTGTTACATCTTCCGACTTTGTGTACCTGTTGATGCCCGATCGGTTTAGCAATGGTGACCCTTCTAATGACAGGCTTCCTGGTATGCGCGATCAAACCTTAAATCGTGATTCTATATATCACCGGCATGGTGGCGACCTTCAGGGTGTAATCAACAAACTTGATTACCTGCAGGATTTAGGAGTGACTGCGCTGTGGATGACACCGGTTATTCAAAACGACATGCATAACCGAACCGAGCACGGCTATGCTTTTACCAACCATTACAAAATTGAACCTCGCTTTGGTGGCGAAGAGGCTTACAAAAAACTTGGCTACGAATTACACAGACGTGGTATGAAACTTATCCAGGATGCTGTGTATAATCATGTGGGGCTCTATCACTTCACCGTTCAGGACAAACCCATGAAAGACTGGCTGAATGAGTGGCCACAATATACCAACACGACCTACAAAGATCAGGTACTTTTTGATCCGTATGCAGCACCCAGCGAACAAAAGCAACTGAGTGACGGATGGTTTACTCGCTTTATGCCCGATCTAAATCAAAAAAATCCTTTTGTTGTCAACTACCTTATCCAACACGCCATCTGGAGTGTAGAAGAATTTGCGGTGGATGGATGGCGTATCGATACCTACCTGTACAACGATATGGAGTTTATGAACCGCTGCAATAAGGCCTTGTTGGATGAATATCCTAAACTGGGTTTGTTTGGCGAAACGTGGGTACATGGTGTGCTGAACCACGCCTTCTTCGCAGAGAATAATTTAAACATCTCTTTTAAAAGCAATCTTCCGGGTGTAACCGATTTTCAGTCGTTGTTTTATGGCATACAGGCAGCCCTGAACGAGAAATTCGGGTGGACTGATGGTGTGAATAAATTATATCAGTCCCTTGCACAGGATTTTGTTTATAAAGATCCTATGAAGAATGTAATCTTTCTTGACAACCACGACCTCAGCAGGTTTTTTTCGGTTGTTAATGAAGACCTGAACAAAATAAAAGTAGCATTTACCTGGTTGCTCACCTGCCGCGGCATTCCTCAAATGTATTACGGAAGTGAAATATTGATGAAAGGTGTTACTAATCCGGATGGTTGGGTTCGGTTGGATTTTCCGGGTGGCTGGCCTGAGGATAAGGTAAATAAGTTTACTGCTGAGGGCAGAACGAAAGAAGAACAGGAAATGTATACCCTAATCCGTACGCTCGCCAATTTCCGCAAATCATCTTCGGCACTTAAAACCGGGAAGATGATGCAGTACGTGCCCGTGGATGGATTGTATGTTTACTTCCGCTACGATAATAATCAAACCATTATGTGCGTGATGAACACCAGCGATAAAGAAAAGGCTATTGATTTTTCAAATTACGCTGAACGAACCAATGGATTTACAAAAGCAGACAATGTACTTACCGGGGAATCGCTCAGCACGTCATCCTCATTCAACATTCACTCGATGAGTATGATCGTAATGGAATTGAAGAAATAGTTTTAGACGTTAGTAGCAAGACGTAAGTAATAAGAAGTTCTGAATAAAATCTCTTCGGTCTTATTACTCTCGTCTTATGTCTTATGTCTTTCTTCTCACCACTCCCCTCACCGCTTGCGCTGTCCACGGATCATCTGGCCATGAGTGCTTAGGGTAACGTCTTTTCAATTCTTTCTTTACTTCATGGTACGTAGTGTTCCAGAAACTTTTCAGGTCTTGCGTAACCTGAACGGGTTTATAGCCGGGAGAGAGTAAGTGCATGGTTATTTTCACCCGACCTTCGTTAACTGCAGGAGTATCGAGCAAACCGAAACACTCTTGCAGTCGTACTTCCATCACCGGTGGTTGTCCATTGCGGTTGTACTGGATTTTAATCATCGATCCACTCGGCACTTCCAGTCGTGTGGGAGCAAACTCATCAAGCTTTCGTTGTAGTTCCCAGGGAACTAGTGTGAGTAAAATTGAGTGCCAATCAAGTTTTTGCAACTCGCTTAACGAATTGATCTGATCTAAAAATGGCGGGAGCCAATCATGAACATGATTTAATAAATATTCGTCTGATAAATCAGGCCATGCTTCATTCTTTCGCCAAATTCTTATACTGCTTACACGCGTTTGCAATTCACGGACAGATTCCGGAAATCCAAATGCGCTGATCCCTGATCCGTGAGCAGCACTGCACAACACACTTATACGCTTGTCGTCAGGAATTGACGTAAGCTTTTTCTGTGATAATACAAGGTTTCCAATTCGCAATTCCTCTACTCCTTCTACTACTCCACGCTCTTTGTTCAACCTAATTTCCTGCACCGGCCTGGCAATAAGCTTCAGATCTTCTTCGTGAACCGGAGCCGCCAGAAATATTTTTCCTTCACCTGAGCCTGCATCGAGTTGTGCCACAACAATCCATTCAGCATGCATCAGCGGATCATGAGCAGGAAGTTTTGCAACACGACCATTCATCAGTTTATAACGCTCACTGTGCTTCTCCATCCGTTTGGCAATACGATCAGGGTACGCCAGGGCTAATAATTTCCCAACCTCATAGTCACTGACTATTTTATTATCGACTTGTATGGAAGATGACTTTCGCCACGACAGTGACAAACGTTCAATTCGCTCCAACACATTCCGGTCGGCCTGAACAAATTCCTTACCTCGCCATTTTCGTAAAACTTCAAGGCGCAACGTCAGGTCAGCACTTCCTGAAGCACTTAATGGATCGCGCTCCTCCAATAACGATGCAAGATCTGATGCTAATGCAGATTCATTTGCGCTACTAACCAGCATGTGCGCAATCCGCGAATGTGTTGGCAGTTCGGCCATGGCCCGTCCATGTTTTGTTACGCGGTCATCTTCCAAAGCACCTAGCTGTGTCAGCAATTCTTTCGCCTGACTTACCGCGCCTGTTGGTGGCGGTGTAATCCAGGTCAACTCATTAGCATCGGTTATGCCCCATGCCGCTAGTTCCAGTACCAATGAACTGAGATCGGCCTCCAATATTTCAGGTTTGCGGTTTGGCTGAAGATTGCGATGAGTGGCTTCACTCCATAACCGGTAACAAACACCGGGGCCAAGACGCCCGGCACGGCCCATGCGCTGATCCGCAGAATCTTTGGTAACTCGAACGGTTTCCAAACGCGTTAGTCCGCTGCGTGGATCAAATTTAGGTACGCGAGAATATCCTGAATCGATAACCACACGAATGCCTTCAATGGTAAGCGAGGTTTCGGCAATGCTCGTTGCCAACACAACCTTTCGTCTTCCCTGCGGATCAGGTAAAATGGCTTCTTGTTGCTTTTTGAAAGGCAGATCGCCATACAGTGGGAAAAGAATCACAGGCAAATTTTCCTGTTCCAATAATTCAACTGTTCGTCTGATTTCGCCCGTACCGGGAAAGAATGCCAGTACATCGCCCTTTTCTTCTATCAAAGCTTTTCGGATTGTCCGTGCCATATACACAGACGTATGAACATCTTTATCATCGCCCAGGTAGCACACCTCAACCGGGTATTGTTTTCCGTCACTGCTGATGAGTGGGGCCGTTAGTTTTTCTGATAAGGCTTGCCCATCCAATGTTGCCGACATCACCAGTATGCGCAAGTCATCGCGCAGCACGTGTTGTGTTTGAAGACAAAGTGCCAGTGCAAGATCAGCTTGCAGGCTTCGCTCATGAAATTCATCGAAGATGACTAGCCCCACATCGTCAAGGGCATTGTCGCGCTGGATCATGCGGGTGAGAATTCCTTCCGTAACCACCTCTACACGCGTTTGATTACTCACCTTATTTTCAAAGCGTACACGATACCCGATCTTTTTCCCCACCTCATCATCAAGCAACGAAGCCATACGCATAGCCACCGAACGGGCTGCCAACCTGCGCGGTTCCAGCATAACAATCTTTTTATTCTCCAGCCAGCGTTCATCCAACAAGTGCATGGGAACAATGGTAGATTTACCTGCACCGGGAGGAGCTTGAAGAATTACCTTGGTATTTTCTTCCAGATTTGACTTGAGCTCCGAGAGAATTTCTTGAACCGGGTATTGCATAGGAGGTAAAACTACTAAAGCGCATGATTATGTTAATGCAACCTATTGATGCTTTCCCGACAATAGTTAATTTATTCAACGTGCACAGAGTCCCCTTGTGGGCGATTAAAACACAAGTTATGCTCCATAAAAAAGGCTCGTGTTACCTCTTAGTAATTAAGGATATCAAAACTCCTTACTTAGGCTCCAGCGCCTGGTTGATTCGTGTAACCACATCCTGTAAATGGTAGCGGCTCATCTTATCGGTAGTGCCAGGAAGAGCAGCATTGATGTCGCTGCGCAAGGCAATCAGGTGGCCACGCGCAACAGAGATGACATCGCTTTTCTTTGGATCGGCAACCGGTGAAGCCGGTGAGGCATTTGGATTAACAAATCCCTGTCCGCCAGCTGGTGGTGTGGCTGGTGGGTTTAACAAGCTCACCATTTTTTCCACATAAACTTTCTGCAGGTTTCTGCGGTAAACATCAATAGTCTTTTTGGTCCGCAACTCCGACCAGATGCCAGTGCGCATGTCGGTAAACAAGTCATCAAGGCTGTATGCAGTAGCTGACTGTGCACTGGATTCAATCAATCGTTGCATGCGGGCGTAATCGTAAATGCTGTTTAGCGTGGCTTCCTGAATAGTCTTTACCTGGTCAACACCGGAGCCTGGTCGGATTTTACTGAGCACATCCTGGTTCATTAACCAGGTTGGCGTTTCAAAAAGCTGTTTGTTCAAAAAGGCAACGGCATCGCGTTGGATATTCCGGGGAGTAGGTTCATATACTACACCTGCTTGATCGTAGGTTTTTGGTGTTTCATATATACCGCCAATATTTTTGGTAACATGCCCCATGTACCTGCGGTACTGCCCCACCACCTGGTTGTACATTTCATTGAGCATGGCATACTTCTCGGCTTCTTCTTTATACCAATCGGACAAAGAAGGAAGGATGCGCTTCAGGTTTTTAATACCGTAATCGCTGGCCAGCATGGCATTATTGCCCAGGTCTTCACTTTGTGTGCGTGGATCGTAGGGATTGCTTTCTGTTCCGAACCAATACATAGGGTCATTGGCATGACGTAACACCCATTGATTCAATATCTTTTTGTCTTCTTCTGGATTCTTCGTGTCGAAAATCGGCTTGTACCCCCATTCAATGGCCCAGCGGTCGTACACACCAACACCAGGAAAAAGTAATTCAGCTGGAATATTATCTTCTGGTTGCGCTACATAGTTAAAGCGTGCATAATCCATGATGGATGAAGTGTGTTTATACTTCTGCAAAAATTCCTTGTCGCGTAACTTCTCTACCGGTGTGGCATAGCTTGCCCCGAAGTTATGACGCAAACCCAGTGTATGGCCTACCTCATGGGCAGCCACAAAGCGAACGAGTTCGCCCATTAATTCATCATCAAACTTTCGGGTGCGCGCCCGCGGATCAACCGCAGCAGCTTGTATGGTATACCAGTTGTTCAACAGGTTCATTACGTTGTGAAACCAACCGATGTGGCTCTCTAGAATTTCCCCTGTACGCGGATCGTTAACATTGGGGCCATAAGCATTCTGGATATCGGAAGCGAAATAACGAATGAATGAGTAGCGGGCATCCTCCGTACTGATGGACGTATCCCCTGCCGGAATGATTTTCGCCTGAATGGCATTTTTAAAACCGGCCTGTTCAAAAGCTACCTGCCAGTCTTCTACACCTTGCTTTAAATATTTCCTCCACTTTTCCGGTGTGGCCGGATCAATGTGAAAGACAATCGGTTTGATCGGCTCCACCAACTCACCACGCTTCATCTTCTCTACATCTTCCGGTTTGGGTTCAAGTCGCCAGCGCACAGCAAACACTTCACGTTCGGCACGCTGTGATTCCTCACCATATACGGTATACCCATTCGCAAAATAACCAACCCGGTTATCGAACAGTCGCTTGCGCATCGGGTTGGCTGGCAACAGAATCAAGGAAACATTCATTTCCAGTGTAACAAATCCTGTGCTGGCACCGGCCGGAAGTTGTGAAACGGAAGATGGACCCGATGTTTGTGGAGGTAGGTTCGAAGCAAAGGTTTTCACCATACGTACTTCGGTGTTGATCGGAAACGACTTCATACTTTGTATGTACGACCTGTCCTTCTGAATACCGCCCAGACTATAATTGCGCTTGAGTGCAGGGCTTAAGGACACCAATTGGTTGTCGCTGTTAAAAAACTCGTTTACATTAATCACATAGCTCTTACCATTGTTGATGGCCTTCACATCGAAAGCTGAAATAATTGGCTCTACATTAGAATTGCGAACAGCTTCGATAATAGGCGCTGTCGAATCGCTGCTGGCGTTGATGTACAATACTGCTTTTAAAAATAATTTATTGTTTGGGCCTTTTTCCCAACGTAACACCTGGCGATTGCGTTCCTCCCCTCCGTAGCCGGCTCCGGTGGGCGCTTTTGCGATTCGGGTAACAGCTAAAAACTCCTTGCCTAAAATGGAGTCGGCCACTTCAAAAAAGTAATCATCGTTCACTTTATGAACAGTAAACAATCCTCTTTGCGATTTTGCCTTGGCGGTAATCACCTGGCTATAGGGTTTAAGGCCACCGGCACTACGGGCCTTGGTTGTATCAGCCTTTGGTGCCGCAGGCTGCTGGGCGGGAGTTGAAGGCTTCTCTTTCGATTTTTTCTGTGCAAAAGATGGTTGAAAGTATGATAGTGTAAGGAGCATGATAAGTATACCCGCACCCAGGTTTAATTTTTGCCTCATTGTAGTAATGCTTTTAAATCAGGCGCAATTAGAGGGAAAGGACTTCAAAAACAAAAGGGATAAGTACCGGCTTACCGTAAATTATGTAAGCGGTAAAGAGATGATACTAGAAATCCCTGCCGGTCTTCTCTTCATCCTTAGGTGTATGAAAAGCCAGCAATGGGATATTGGTATAGTATGAGAACTTCTTGGTGATACTGGGGTTGTAGATTTTTTCAAACAGGTTACGTTTACGGGTAGCCAAAGCAATCATGTCAACTTCACTTTGATCGATTAAGGCATCCAATCCGGCATTTACATGGGCATCGCTGATTACTTTACCACTTATTTTTTCATATCCGGTTAACAGCTGTATCTCTTTGGCGAATTTATCAACAATAGCCTTTTCCTCATCCGTTTCTTCTGCGCCTACCACTACATGACCAAAAACAATTTCAGCATTGAAACCCTTTGCTATTGCAACCAGCTTTTTCGATCCTTCAATGTCACTGTAAGAAAAGTTTGTGGCAAAAAGAATTCTTTTTGGAGCGCTGTAGTCAAGACCTTGCGGAATGCACAACACCGGGCAATCCGCTTTTTCGATTACGGACGCTGTATTGCTGCCGAACAAGACATTTACCATTTTGCTGGCCCCCTGTGTACCCATTACAATCATGTCCGCCTTTCTATCCCTGGCCAGGGAAACAATTTCACGTACCACATCACCAATGGACACATGCACAGTACATGCTACGGCTGGAAACTCAGCATTAACAGTTTCGGCAATGGCCTTTAATTTTTCCCGATAAAGTTTAGTCGCCCGGGCTGTATCTTCCGCCACAACAGTCTGCAGGGCACTTTGCACCGACACCGGAGGATTGTAAACCGACATCACCAACACGCCTGCGCCAAGGGCATTGGCCGTTTCAACAGCATACTCCAGCGCATGCGTGGCATTCTCAGAAAAATCAGTGGGTACCAGGATTAGTTTCATGTTTCAAATTATTCCAAAAAATTAGCGCTCTTTAATATTTTCAAGTTGATTAAACGCGAGCGGCCAATTTAAAATAAATAGGCAACACCATCCGCTGACGTACAGGCTTCCCTCTCTGTTTTGCGGGTACCCATGGAGGCGCACTTTGAATTATCCTAACAGCTTCCTCATCACAACCGGCTCCAATGCCCTTCACCACTACAAAATTGGTTAACGTGCCATCTTTATCTACAACAAATTCAACAAATACTTTTCCTTCAACATTCATACGCCTGGCTTGTGACGGATAATTTATATTCTTGGAAACATAGTCGTAGAAAGCTGCCATTCCTCCTTTGGGTGCGGCTGTTTGTTCCACTACTAGAAATATTTTATCAGGCTCTTCTTCTTCCACTTGCACAACAGGTGTTGTATCAATAGTGAATTCCTGAGAAACCGTGGTGTTGGTAACATCAATATCAAACTGCACTTTTATTTCTTCCTTTATTTCCTCCTGGTTGGGCACCTCCACAATGCGGGGCTGTTGTAACATAGGAGGAGGTGGTGGTGGAATTTCAGTTTGCGGGACATCCATTATTTCTTCAAAATCGGATGCCTGACGGGCAACAACCTTTTGCTCCGTCTTCTCAGCAGTTCGCCATTCAAATGCCGCTATCACCAGCAGCAACGTAATGATTAAACTGATATTAAAGATTACAGGCCTGATCCTTTCCAGGTCTGCATGGTTGGTTTTTTTTGGTTCATGAAAAAGGCCCATGGCTTGCGGTTTTTGTTAGACGATGTTACCACAAATCGCACAGTCAGGATATGACCTTTGTTAGTGTTAAGGATGATTAACGGCAGATTTACCTGTAGCCTATTTTTGCCTTACCTCTTCCTTGCCATCCGGATACCGGGCAAATCTTCCCCGCTCCCGCGGATGGACATGTTCATAGCTGGGCCAAGGCCATCCACCAAATTGGGTTTGCTGATACTCACGAAAAGCCTCCTGAATATCGGCTTGTGTATTTCCTACAAAAGGGCCGTGCTGTACTACCGGTTCATTAATAGGCTTGCCTTGCAAAAGCAACAGATAACTTTCAGTAGAACCATTCTTTAGCGCTACAGGCATATCAGCATAGAGTTCAACAGCCTGATGGGTTGAAAATGCCTGACCCGCAATGTCCATTGAATTTCCTTCATAGAAATATAAAGTTCTGTTGGCTTCAGCCGATGCAGCAGGTAACGTCCATAAAGCACCAGGTTCCATACGGATAGTCCATATGGCTACTTCGTGCTCAGGATCAGCCGCCCAGGAATTTGGAGCAGGGTCGGGAGCGTTTACAGCATTCACCTGTCCGGCAATAATCTTAACGCTTGTACGCTTGCCTGCAGAATCCTTAACTACAACTTCAGGGATGGTATCACTCCATAGCATGGCAAAATGAGGATCTGTTTTCTTTTTCGCTTTTGGCAGGTTAAGCCAGATCTGGAAAAGCTCAAGGGGGTTATCCTTGTCTTTGTGGACCAACGGAAACATCTCGCAATGCTGAACGCCTTTTCCGGCTGTCATCCATTGTACGTCACCAAATCCAAACCGGCCTGCAGCACCAAGTGAATCCGAGTGATCAACCAATCCCTTTGTTACGATAGTAATGGTTTCAAATCCACAATGTGGGTGAGCGGGAAATCCTGGCACTTGCTCACCATGGTACATGCGCCAACCTTCCTTGCTGGGTGCGAAATCCTGCCCTAATGCCCTGCCTGCGAGGGATGCGGCTGGCCCCATCACTTCGTTGCCTTTGGGATAGAAATCCTGATGGTGTACGCAAAACAAAAATGGATCCTGGGTTTGCCATGGAAAGCCCAGTGGTTTAATACTTTTTATCATGCTGACGATTCTTTGTTTTCATTAGTGAACAGTTTGCGCTTTTGTGTTTTTGTGGCATGGTGTACTTTAATTTTCTTGCCACTAAATCACGAAAGTACAGGATATCATTTTAAAATTGTGAGAATCCGTAAAGAGTCCTAAAGTATTAAGTTGACGTCATTGTGAGGGAGCCTGCCGGCAGGCAGGGTACGACCGAAGCAATCTCGTTTTCTACGTTAAAATTGGGATTGCTTCTCCGACTGTGGCGGATCGCAATGACGCCAATTTTAGGATTGGAAGCGGATACTCACATTTTAAAATAATGGTTAAATAACCCCAATCAGATCAAAAAGGTTTTGGCATTACCTCCAGCTAAAGCCTTCGCAGGTAATTCCATTATCGCTCATCAATTTTCGGATATCAGAATAACATGTATTGGTATTGAATTTTGATGCCATGACCGCTAATAAATCATCCCTGTTGTTGTTCACAATGTTGAAGTAATCAAGCAGAAACTCCACACCTTCAAGGGGTATGGTCAGCACATACTCATAGTCTGAATCTCCCCAATATTCTTCTACCCTTTTTCCTATATCATATCCATCAATAATCAGTTTATCGCCATCAAAATAGGCATCAATACTGATCTTAATATCAGGGCCGGTGAAGTGGTATAATGAAACGCTCTTCATAAAGCTGTTCAACTAAGCGAAATAATCTAAAGCTAAATCTATCGGTTAACCTATTTGATTCTGCCGATTTGTTCAACCGCCATATTCCTCCCCTAATTTAAGTCATACAACTGCATTCCCGATTATTAGCCTTACCTTTGTGCTAATCTTAACTACGGGATTTGCAACGTCATCCCCCATCCGATTGGCATCGGGCATACATGGGATCTCTTCGCAATGACGTTGTTTTGCAAACTTTAACATACGAAAACATTACATGAAAAATTTTCAGGCGCTAGGCTTGTCTAAAGGACTGGCCGATGCAGTACAACTTATTGGTTTTGAAACACCAACCCCCATCCAGGAAAAAGCCATTCCACTTTTATTAACGGGCGACCGCGACTTCATCGGGTTAGCACAGACCGGCACAGGTAAAACAGCAGCCTTCGGGCTTCCGTTGCTGGAACTTGTCGATGAAGACTCATCAGCAACACAGGCGCTGGTTTTGGCTCCAACACGTGAATTGGGACTACAGATCGTTAGTGACCTTGAAAACTTCTCGGAAAAATTTAAGAAACTGAATATTGTGGCAGTATATGGCGGTGCCAGCATAAGCGAACAAATTCGAAAAGTTAAGCGTGGTGCTCAGATAGTGGTGGCCACCCCCGGAAGGCTGATTGACCTGTTGGGTAGAAAAGCAGTAAACCTGAGCACGATTCAATATGTCGTGCTCGATGAAGCCGATGAGATGCTGAACATGGGTTTTAAGGAAGACATTGACGAAATACTTTCAAAGACCCCCGAAACTAAAATCACCTGGTTATTTTCGGCTACGATGCCACGGGAAGTACGGGCTATTGCCAAAAACTACATGAGCGACCCGGTAGAGATAACCGTGGGCGATAAAAATACAGGCAACGTCAACATCGATCACCAGTATGTAGTAGTACACGACCGTGACAAGTACAGCGCTCTAAAACGTCTGCTGGATTATACCCCTGAAATATTCGGGTTGATCTTTTGCCGTACCCGGATAGACACCCAGCGGGTAGCTGAGATGCTGATGAAGGATGGCTACAATGCCGACTCCCTTCATGGCGACCTAAACCAGGCCCAGCGTGACAAGGTAATGATGCGGTTCAGAAACCGCGCTGTTCAGATACTGGTCGCTACTGATGTAGCGGCTCGTGGTATTGATGTAGAAAGCATCACCCATGTTATTCACATGAACATACCTGACGAAATGGAGTACTACACCCACCGCAGCGGACGCACAGCCCGTGCCGGTAAAAAAGGTATATCCATTGCGCTGGTGAGCCCTAAAGAAGTAGGTAAAATCAGGCAGATTGAGAAGACGGTTAAGACAACTTTTATACGTACACAAGTACCCACCGGACCGGAAGTTTGTCAAAAGCAATTGATTGCTTTAATGAAAAAGGTGCATGACGTTAAGGTAAATGAAGCTGAGATAGAAGCCTTCTTACCCTCTGTATATGAGGAACTTAAGGATATTACCAAGAACGATCTGATTAAACGTTTTGCCTCCATTGAGTTTAATCGTTTCCTCGATTATTATCGTAACGCCCCAGACCTGAATGTCAACGGGCAGTCCGGTGATCGTAGCGCTGAACGCTACAGCACCGGAGATCGATTCTTCATCAACCTGGGTAAAATGGATAACCTCGACAAAGCCGACTTGTTAGAAATGCTGGATGACTGCTGCGGAGTTGGTAAAAAGTTCGTTGGGAAGATCGACATCAAAGGGGCTTACTCATTCTTTGAAGTGGAGAAAGAAAAGAGCGATGCCATTATACCCGGTTTTAAAGGTGTTGAGTATGAAGGCAGGCAGGTTAGGGTCGAACTAACGGAGGGTCGCAGGGAAAGCTCCGGCCGTTCAGGCAAAGAAACCAGTCGAAGTAACGACAGCAAGAAATCCGGAGGCTACAACCGAAGAGGTGCAGGTAGAAGGAGATGAATCTGCATGGCACCTGCTAGAAAATAATTTTTTGTAGACTGAAGCCTTCATTGACAAAGAATACTTAACTTTTCAGCCTTAATAAATAAACGTTGCTATGGCTAAGAAAAAAGTTGCTAAAAAATCTAAAGCGAAGCCTGCCAAAAAGAAGGCCGCTAAGAAGTCTGCCTCCAAGGCAAAAGGTAAAAAGGTAAGCAAGCCTGCCAAGAAAAAGGCTGCTAAAAAAGTAGTGAAGAAGGCTGCTCCTAAGAAGAAAGCGGCTCCGAAAAAGAAGAAAGCTGCTCCGAAAAAAGCTGCTGCTCCTGCACCAGTTGCACCTGCAGTTCCTGTTGCTCCTTCACCTGCTCCTTCCCTGTTCGACAACCCGACAGGCTCAGGAAACTAAACTACTTTTACCAAGAGCAAAAAACCCTGGCATTAGTCGGGGTTTTTGCTTTTCAAGAGATTAACTGTTTCAAGCAGGTATGAGGTGCTTCAGTCCCTTATCAGCGTGTTTTCCCTCTACAGGTCCTAGAAATCGCAAGATGTTATTAAAATCCTGTTGTTGATCTTCTGAAGGATAAAAAGGATCCGAAAAAATGACCTGCTTATTTTTGAAATCAAAACCCACCATTACAATAGGAACATTTGCCTTTTTGGCGATGTTGTAAAACCCTGTGCGAAGACGATCCACCCGCTGACGGGTTCCTTCCGGTGATAGGGCAACAGCCAGTTCATCGTGCTGATCAAACAACTGAGCTACCTGGTCAACCATATTCTGGCTAGTACTTCTGTCAACCGGTGTGCCTCCAAGCCATCGGAAAATAAATCCAAAAGGAGGCCTGAAGAGCTCTGCCTTCCCAAGGTACCTCGACTTTGTAAGCCTGAGTACGCTGCGGTACATCACCCCTATAATAAAATCCCACCCGCTGGTGTGTGGAGCGACAATAAGCACATACTTCTTGGGCTGAACGGGAAACGATCCTACAGGTGTTGTTTTCCAACCCATGAGTTTTAGGATTACCGATGCAAGAACCCGAAACACAATTAATCGATTAACACACCACTAAACTTTTTTGGATTAGCCAATACACGGGCAATACCACGGCTTACGGAGGACAACGGGTGCTCATCGAGGTGAACTGGCAGCTTAATATTCTTTTCGAAGCGATCTTTAATTCCCCTCAATAATGAACCACCACCTGTCAGGTACATGCCATTCTGGTAAATGTCTGCGGCCAATTCAGGCGGGCAGGTTTCCAGGGTTTGAACAACACTACGTTCAATAGAGGAAATTGATTTTTCAAGAATGAAGGCAACCTCCCGATGATCAACCTTGCGGGTAACCGGAATTCCGGTAACCATATCTTTGCCTTTTACAGAAACCTCATCTGGTGCCGGATCAATTGTTTCACACGCTGCACCAATTTTAATTTTGATCTGCTCGGCAGTTTTTAGCCCAATGGCCATGTTATAATTTCTGCGGAAATAATCCTGAATGTTAGTATCAAAAGTATCCCCTGCAACCTTCAACGATTGAAAAGCTGCCACTCCAGATAGTGATATAATTACAATTTCTGTAATGCCCCCACCGATGTCGATTACCAGTTTTCCATCTGGCTCCTGAATATTCAGGTCCATGCCAATGGCAGCGGCCAGCGGTTCAAACAATAAGGATCGCTTACGCGGATTGAATTGCTCAAGCGCATCGCGTAAAGCCCTGCGCTCAACTTCAGTGGTGTAATACGGAACACCGGAAATGATATGATCAAAACCGGAAAGAAACGAACGTTTGGAATATGCCCGGTTCACCATCTCGCGAAGCATGGTACTGGCTGAATTGAAATCAGCTATTACGCCACCTTTCAGTGGTTTAACTGGAGTAAGATTATCATGGGTTTTCTCAAACATCTCAAACGCCTCATCACCGACTGCCTTTACGGAATGGTTTGCATTGAATACTATGTATGATGGCTGGGCCAGCAGCATTCTATCAGCACTGGCCAGCAGGGTATTGTTATTACCCAGGTCAATCGAAAAGCTCTGATGTTTGAAAACATTAAACATAACCACGAAAAATACAGGTTTAATACTGATTAGCAAATGATTAAACTCATGAATGGCTGGGGGCAGCCATGGGAAGCCGAACAATAAACGTTGTACCCACATATTGTTTTCCCGACCACGTGATGGAGCCATTAAGCTTTTCCACAGCTTTTTTTACAATGTACAAGCCCAATCCATTACCCTTTGAACGCTCGTTGCCACGAAAATACATGTCGAAGATCTTTTCTTTAAGTTCATCATCTATACCCTGCCCGTTATCATGTATTTCCAAAACAACCTCATCATGCTCCTGATGTGCCAAAATATGCACGTATGGTTCATTAGGTGAACAGAATTGGATGGCATTCTCAACCAGGTTTTCCAGAATAATTTTTACCATGGCCGGATACGAGCAGAAGATATCTTTCAACGTAATGGTGATCTGGGTTTTTATTCCCTTCTGTTGTATTTCATTTTTGAAATTGAGCAGCACTTCACTTACCATATCGGCCAGAAATACTTCCTTGTAAACAAGTTGTTGGGCACCAACATCACTTATCGATTGCAGCTTCACAAGCATGCGATCAAGCGTATGCGCAGTTTCATTCACTTTCGAGAAGAGCTCCAATGCGTTTTGATCTTTTACCGTAATTTTAGCAACTTCTGCCAAGCCCATAAACGTGGTTAGGGGTCTTCTGAAATCATGCGATGAGCGATAAAAAAAAGTATCCAACTCTTTATAAGCTTCCTTTAGTCTGTTGGTACGTTCATTAACTTTCTCTTCCAGGCCAAGATTAATCTCATTAATGGTTTGGTTAGCCTCCATTAGCTCCTCCGACTGTGCCTGTATCTCTTCATTCTTCTCAGTCACATCGCGGTTTAGCCTGACGAGAATTTCATTGGCATCAACCAGTTCCTCGGCTTGTGTCTGTATTTCTTCCTTTTGTTCCAGTATTTCAACGTTGGCACGTCTAAGACGTTTGTTGAATAAGTATACGTTAAAGGCAAAAACAGAAATCAATATAAGCCCTAACAGTGCGGAACCAATGATAATGTTTTGAGAGCGGATGCGCGCTTGCTGCAGAATAAGTCTACTCCCCTGCAACTCTTTTTCCTGACTCAATAGCTTAATTTGTTGCTCCTTTTGTTCAACCCGGTATAACGCCTCTAATTCTGCCAGTTTGGTTGCACTGTTACGAGAATAAATACTGTCATCTAACCGCTGAAACCGTACATGACTTTCATACGCACGCTTATAATCACCCAAGGCTTCATACAGCTGAGCATAGTAGCCAAAATTACTTCTCTTCAACAAGATTGAATTTGTTTCTTCCGCAACCTTGGAAGCCGTAACAAGGTACTGCTGGGCTTCATCAAATCTTTTCATTTTTATCAGCAAGGCAGCTATTTGATTATAGGAAATACCAAGATTGATTGGATTCCTAATTTTTTCCTCGGTTACAATAGCGTTTTTTAACAAGGCTAAAGCTTTGTCGTACTGTTCGAGCGATTCATACACCAGCGAAAGATTGAAAATGGAAGAAGAAACACCTTCGGAGTGACCAATGCGCTCACGAATTTTTAGTGCAGCATTAAGATCATCCATTGCTTGATTATACTTTTTTTGCTGATAATAAATCAACCCGCGAATATTCAAGCTATTGGAAACACCATGCAGGTCGTTGATTAATTCCCGTAGTTCGAGTGAGCGTTGAAGGTAAGATAAAGCCAACTCAAAATTGGACTGCTGCTTATACAACCAGGCAAGCTCGGCATATAGTTTTGCAGTATTTCTCCTTAAGCCAAACTCCTCAGTTATCTTCAGTGCCTGAAAATAATATCGGGAAGCAAGATCATACTGACCCAGTTCTGCGTAAACTTCGCCTGTAAGGGTATAAATTTCAGCTACTTGTGGAGGATACTCATACTCACCAAGAAATTGAATAGCATTAAAACAATTCATCAGGGCTGTTGAATAATCACCCCTTCGAAAGGCCAATTCAGCTTTTCGTAATTCGCATTTTATCTGATGAAAATTAGTAGCATCCTGCTTAGCAAGATCACAGAGTTTCGAAAAATAATGATCCGCCTGCTCGTACTCAATGATGTTTTCATAGACTGTTCCCAGATTACCGTAAATCTCCGCTAACAGGTATTTATCATCGAGCTTGACGGCAAGGTTTTCGGCCTTGACCAATAGTTCAATGGCTTCATTGTTTTTCCAAAGTATCGTCAATAACAATCCATAATTCTTATAAATAGTAGCCAATGAATTTGCCGATAGTTTTTGTTCACCGAGATTGAGTGCTTCATTGTAGAAATAACTGGCTGAGTCATACACACCCCTGTCTCTATATGCATTGCCCATCAGGTTAAGGTTGTAGGCGCTCATATCAGTAGCATCGTCCACCAATACCGTTGCTGACAATCGGAAATTCCTAAATGCAGAAGCATAATCCGCCTTACTCAGCATCCCTAAGCCCACCATGGTATAGGCAGATTTCAAGCCCCGGTTATAACGGTGCTGAAGGCTCAACGCCAATGCCTGCTCGGCAAAACTAAGTGCCAGACTATCATTACGGTCATAGCATTCATAGGCCAGTGCATTCAACAGATCAACCCGCTTCACGGGCAATTTTGTACCATCAAGTAAGCGACTCAGACTATCAATAACAGGGGTTTGAGAAAATCCTGAAACTATAATGATCATCAATAGAAATACGACTAATCTAACTCGATTAATCAGACGGCTTACATATTGCATCTTATTGATTTTCAATTAATTGTATTTATTTGAAAAATAAAGTCGCAGGTTTAGTTACGAGTATACCAAAACAATTTAAGGTAAAGGCAATTCGCAAAAGTAAATTATCTTACACCCTTATTGTACCATGCAAATACATTCACTAAAGTCGCTATTAAGCCGGGTTGAATTACAACGCGAGAAGCAAAAAGATTACCGCAATGTGGTCTCTATTCAGGTGCTTATTGTTACGCTGGGGTTGGTTTTATACGCTCCGCTATTAGAAGACCCGAATAGTAATATATCCAAATTTCTGATTACTCTTTTTTCTGCTTTTGGTGGTTTATATGCCTTTCTTCTATGGGATTTGCTCAGGAACTTCACGCAAAGCAAAGTTCTCATTCTAACCATTCTAATTACCCTTATTGTAATATCCGTTTTCGGAATATTGATTGAATTCCCTTATTACAAGGTAATCCATCTTGAGAACCGCCAGGCCGCCCTCCTCTTTATTCATGGCCTTCTCTTTCCTATAGAAGTGACCATTATCAGTTTTGCTATCCGTGACATATTTATGGGACAGTATTTCACAACTGACAAGCTTTGGGGCTCTGCCTGTGTATTTCTCATGATAGGGATTTCCTTCGGAAGCCTGTACGACCTGATCTGCATTGCCATGCCCGGCAGCCTGGGGGTTGAAATTGCCCTGGGCATACCCAATTATTCTGAATGCGTGTCCTACTCCTTTCATGTATTGGGCGGCATTGATACGGATTATCCTGATGCAAATAAACTAATCAAAAACATTAGTGTTATTGAAGCCGTTTGGGGAACTTTGTTCACCGTTCTGATCATCGGAAATCTGATGATACTGCCGAAACCTCCTGAATCAACCGAATCTTAAACTACAACTTAACATACTATGAACAACCGCAGACTCTTACCTTTTATTATCATTGGTGTCATCGCTCTTTTTGTGGTGGCCGGAATATCATCCAGTCTTTTCTTTACTGTACAGGCCGATGAACGCGCTGTTATCTTTTACAAGTTTGGTCAGGGTCTTGACAAAGACCACATTGTGCAACCCGGATTTCACATGAAGGCCCCGTGGAATGAAGCATACATATACGCTGTGCGCGAAACCTCCGCGGATGAAAATATGGATGTGTTGGATAGAAATGGTCTGTCCATACACGTTGAAGTTTCCGTGCGTTTTCATCCTGTACCTGAAAAAATTGGCTACATCCACGAGAAGTTTAACCGTGCTTATGTGAATGTGCTGGTTATACCTGAAATGCGTTCCGTAGTGCGCCAAATCATGGGACGGTATTCAGCGGAAGAAATCTATTCTACCAAACGGGCAGAAGTGGAAGCAACCATTAAGGTTGAATCAGAGAAAATTCTGGGTCAGAATAATGTTACCATGGTGGCCCTGCTTATTCGCTCCATTCAATTACCAGAACAGATTAAAGTGGCCATCCAAAACAAGCTTCAGCAAGAGCAGGAGGCCTTGGCATATCAGTTCAGGCTTGATAAGGAAAAAAGTGAAGCCGAACGTAAGCGCATTGCCGCTGAAGGTGAATCACGAGCTAATAATATCATCAACAACAGCTTAACTGATAAGTTATTGAAGATGAGGGGTATAGAGGCCACATTGGAACTGGCTAAGTCACCCAACTCAAAAGTTGTTATTGTAGGCTCAGGCAAGGATGGATTACCCATGATTTTGGGTGGTAATTAGTCCATAAATTATACCTGAGGTTTCATTCTCCGGCCATGAACATTTATATTTAACACGTTTAAATTTTAGCCTTTTTACTATGTCCAAGACTGCAGAATTAATAATTGACGGTAAGTCATACACCTTTCCGGTGGTGGAAGGAACAGAGAATGAATTAGCCATCGATATCAGCGATCTTCGCGATAAAACCGGGTATGTTACCCTTGACGTAGGGTACAAAAATACCGGTGCAACCAAAAGCGCCATTACCTTTTTGGATGGCGAAAAAGGCGTGTTGCATTATCGCGGGTATGCTATTGAGGAACTGGCTGAAAAATCAAATTTTCTTGAGGTCGCCTACCTGCTGATATTTGGCGAATTGCCAACCAAGGAGCAATATACCAAGTGGAACAGCGATATAACCAAGCGCACCCTTGTGCATGAAGATATCAAGAAGATCCTTGATGGATTTCCTTCCACTTCGCACCCTATGGGCGTACTGTCGTCATTGTTCTGCGCGCAAACAGCTTTCTATCCTGAATCGCTAAACCCTAACCGCCCTCCTGATGGTGTGTACCTGAGCATTATCCGTTCACTTGGTAAAATGCCAACCTTTGCTGCATGGTCATACAAAAACGCTGTTGGCCACCCGGTAAACTATCCTGATAACAAGCTCGACTATTGCGCACGCTTTTTGAAAATGATGTTTGCATTACCGGGGCAGGATTTTGATGTAGACCCCGTTGTAGCCGATGCCTTGGATAAGTTATTTATCCTGCATGCCGACCATGAGCAAAACTGTTCAACTTCAACCGTAAGGATTGTAGGTTCATCAAAAGCAAGTATATACTCATCCATTTCAGCCGGCATTAATGCCTTGTGGGGACCGTTGCATGGCGGAGCCAATCAGGAAGTGATTGTGATGCTGGAAAACATCCGCAATGATGGCGGCAATGTTGACAAGTGGATGGAAAAAGCAAAGGACAAGAATGATCCTTTTCGCTTGATGGGATTTGGTCATAGGGTGTACAAGAATTTCGATCCGCGTGCCAAAATTATTAAGAAAGCTGCTGACGATGTACTGAAGAAACTTGGCGTGCATGATCCGGTTCTGGAAATAGCCATGAAGCTTGAGGAAATCGCTTTGAAAGATCCCTATTTTGTTGAGCGTAAACTATACCCTAATGTTGACTTCTACTCCGGAATTATTTATCGCGCATTAGGCATTCCGGTTGATATGTTTACCGTAATGTTTGCTATGGGAAGATTACCCGGCTGGATTGCACAATGGCTAGAAATGCGTAAGAACAATGAACCCATTGGCAGGCCACGACAAATCTATACTGGTAATGTGGTTAAACCCTACGTTGAAATAGGTAAACGTAAATAACCTGATCATCTATCCACACAACGTGTCAGCTTTTATTTTGTACGTTGTGTGGATTTCTTTATTCTAACCTTTCACAAATTCATTTCCCTGCCTCATGGAACTCCAACAACAATTCGAAGCTGCAGTTGCCCGGTCAAAAGAATTAACACAACGTCCTTCAAACGAAGAATTGCTCAGGCTATATGCACTTTACAAACAGGGATCAGACGGTGATGTAACCGGTGACCGTCCGGGTGGATTTGACTTTAAAGCCATAGCCAAATATGACGCCTGGGCAGAGCTAAAAGGCAAGTCGAAAGAAGAGGCAATGAAGGAGTACATCACGTTTATGGATGGGCTTTATCAGCAATACAAATAACATAAGTATCCTCCTTCATGGAGAATCTTTTTTATCAACCAGATCTTTCACAGGGAGCCTTATTCCTCACCCCTGAAGAATCAAAACATTGCCTGAAAGTACTCCGCAAAAAACAAGGTGATACCATTACGCTAACGGATGGAGCCGGATATTTTTATGAAGCCTTAATTACGGAAGCAACTATCAGCCAATGCAGATTTTCCATTCAACGCAAGTGGCAGGAACAACTAAAAAAATACCACATACACCTGGCTATATCCCCCACAAAAAATCCTGATCGTATAGAATGGATGGTGGAGAAATGTGTTGAGATAGGAATTGACCAGATTACATTTCTAAGCTGTAAAAACACGGAACGAAAATCAATTAAAAGTGACCGCATGCTAAAGGTTGCTTTAAGCGCCATGAAACAATCTGTCAGGGCAACACTTCCTGTTCTGAGTCCGCTGACTTCATTTCAGGATTTTATAAAGACAGACTATTCAGAAACAGCTAAGTTTATAGCCTATGTCGACATGGAAAATCCAACTCACCTGATGTCATTGGCCAAGCCGGGAAAGCACTATCTGGTGCTGGTGGGACCTGAAGGCGACTTTACACAGCAAGAGTTAAATGCGGCCCTGCACAAAGGTTTTACTAAAATCAGCCTTGGAAATCATCGGCTGAGAACTGAAACAGCAGGACTTGCCGCCTGCCTAATGCTCAATTTAGTCAATACTTGATGGCTATCTTACATGCGTGCCAAGGCCCGAATGAATAATAGACCACGTCAAGGAGGCTATTCATATTTTTGTTAAACTTGTATTATGGAACCACGCAAAGCTGAAATTCAAAAAACCATTTACGACAACGCTAAGTCGCATTTTCTCGGAAATTTCCCTGATTCATTACCCATTGAACAGGCCTATGTTCATATCGGTATGTACCTGGGTTGGATTATTGATAACGAGTTGTACTCCGAATTTTTTGAAGAAGAAGCTTCCATTCAGATCTTCCGTTTTAAAAGACGCGAAATTTCATGTACAATTTTAAGTGAGATCTGGGATGGGTATCTTGGTTATGAATTGTTCAACCGCCAGGGTAACATGTTCACCTATTATTACTATGGCGGAGGTTTATACAGGCATGATTATGATGAGCTACTGGTAAAAGCTTTGCCCTCCATTTATCATGTAACGGATAGTTGGGAGAACTATGAAAAGATGTCCACCCGCATTGAAATGCGCTTTCAGGATTGGAAAAACCTGGTTGGTGCTTAGGGTGATTATTTAAGTTTTCCGCTTTTATCCAGCACTGCACTTTTATCAGCACCCTTAACTTGTAATTCTCCGGATGACTGAATAAATTCTAAATCATCAGGGATAAAGTCAAGTTCGTAGTTATGACTCCACGATAAACCATCTGACCGGTAAATTTTAGCTACCGAAACAGGATATTTATCTTTTACTTTGTTCATAGAAAAGATTAACACGAAAAAGATATGTCCCCCATCATCCGTGGCAGACAATCCTTTGGTTGAGCTAAGTCGCTTCTCCCTGAAATTAGCTTTGTCAATCGGAAATCTAACACTAACATCCGGAACCCTCGAAACTGTGATCGCACTAAAATATCCTTCACCGGAAACAGAATCAGCAAATACAATTCCGGCAGTATACTTCTCCTCTTCGATTACGAGCGGTTTGAATTTAGAAGTAGGCGTATCAGCAAAAAGTGGAATGGAGTCATTGCCTTGAACCAGCCATTGCATAGCCCTTTTCCGAACGGTCAGTTCCTTTTCCTTTATCTTCTTTTCGCGGTCTGCATATTCCTTTTCAGCCTTTGCATAGCTCTTTAACAGCACCGTATTGGTGTAAGCCTCTGCCACGAACGTTTTATAGTTAAGCGCTTCCTCATCGATATTTACCGATTGAAGTTTTGAGGCTACACTATCTAATTTTAGTAAAGCCTTCAGCTCATGCTCAGTTTGCTTAAGCCTTTCAAAAACATCATTTTTCTTATCTCCTTTAATATGTTCAACCAGGGTCGACCGGTACTCCAGATTAGCTACTTTCACTGCAAATACATTCATAGGAAGTGGATCAGGATCGAATTTTTTAAGCTTCTCACTCAGCAAGCTGGCTACCAGTTTGGTTAAATCGCTCTTCACGGATACTGAATCATTCTTTAATTTCTCTCTAAGCTTATTTATCTCGATATCGTATTTCAGTAAATTCTCGCGAATAGGCTTTAGCTCGTTATTTACCAGTGCAATGGACTGATCTGCAAATTTTTTATAGTCCCACACCTCAAGCTTATCCTGATAAAAATCGGTAAGTGTGTTGCCTTCCTTTTTAAAGTTTTTAATTTCAGAAACACTCCATGAATGATTATAACCAGTCTTGCCCAGGTTACCTGAACTTACTTTGTAAGAATCAAAAGCCTTTTTTGCCGATTCATATCGGGAAGACAAATCTGTCAACTTTTTTAGTACAGCTTCATCTGCACGTAAATAGAATTCACGTTCACCCGGAAAAGAGTTTTGAAGCGAATCAAATAGGGTGTAAGCACCTTTATAGTATTCTTCGGCTTGCGTAAAGTAATAATTAACCATTTTAACCTTATCCTTTCTTTCCTTCAGAGCCGCTGTGCTTTTTTCAATGATAAACTGTACATCCAGAAGCTTAACACCAAATTCTCCCGAACGTAAATCACGTTTACTATACATGGCGTAGTAATCCTTACTGCTGCCCTTAAATTCCTTTTCATTAATTGTAGCGTAGGCCTTGTCAAAAAAGAATAAAGCAGAGTCTATGTTTGTAAATGACTGTTGAACATTTTTTAGAACATCATCCTTAGCTGTCTTCTGTTCATAAATAGTAGCCATAAACAAGTAGGCACTTGGCTCAACGGATTTTGTTTCATTAATGTAGCTACGAAGAAAGGGCTCTGCCTTTTCATATTCCTTGGCGTCAAGTAAATTAAATATTTCCTTGTACTTGAGCTTTTGCGCAACTGAACCAAAGGGCAACAAAAACAGGATAATAAGCTTGATTATCAGCGATTTATTCATTTCAATGGAACTTATTATCTTCGAAATTAATTAAAATCCTAATATTGTCTAACTGGTTTCAATTACCAGGCCAAATTTCGAGGCTTATCTCTCTTTTCAACCTTTGACAATGAAACGTTTCATTCCCCTTCTGTCCCTTATTCTTCTCATTGTAGTTTATTTTATTGGCTTTAATAGTCCGGCAGCGGTTAGTTTAAAGGACGAAGCTTTTAACTACAAGTTCACCTTAAAAACATTGGATGGTGATAATATTTCTATTGAAACCCTCAGAGGCAAAGTCATATTTCTGAATATGTGGGCTACCTGGTGTGGCCCCTGCCGCAAAGAAATGCCCGGCATTCAAAAGCTCTATGAAAAAACCAAATCGGATGACATCGTTTTTGTTATGCTTTCGGTTGATAAAGAAGGTGATCAAAACAAAGTTGCCTCGTATCTGAAACGGAATAGTTTCACCTTTCCGGTATATATGCCCACTGCGAATATGTCAACTCAACTGAATGTTCCTTCTATTCCTACAACATTCATCATCAGCAAGGATGGAAAAATAGCGCATCAAAAAGTAGGCAGCACAAATTACGATAGCGAAAAGTATAAAAGCATGTTGCTGGAACTTGCTGCACAATAACCCTAAACGCAACCTGCTACAAGACGCAATCCTTCTAACGTTAGGTTTGGTTCAATTCTGGTAAACGTACCATTAGATGCCGGTGTAATTACTGAAGACAACCCTCCTGTAGCCACGGTGGAGAGATTAGAGTCATTTAACTCAGCTCGTATGCGCTCGAGCATTGATTTAACCAGCCCTTCATAGCCCAACAATATTCCAGCCTGTATGGCATGCACCGTATTTTTACCCAGGACAGATTTAGGAAGCTCTAGCGGTACTTCAAATAATTTAGCGGTGTTTTGAGATAGTGCCCTGATCGCTGTTTTTAATCCAGGGGCTATGGCCACACCCAAAATTTTTCCTTCACCCGATACTGTGGTAAATGTAAGTGCGGTGCCAAAATCAACAACCACACAATTTGTCTTAAACAAGGTATGCGCAGCTACAGCATTGGCAACCAGGTCGGAACCAATTTCATAGGGATTCAAAACCTCGATGGGAAGTTTCTTATAAATATCCGGACCGAGTACAATAGGATTCTTTTCAAATAGGGTTACCGTTACATTTATAATTTTGTCTGTCAGGTTGGGAACAACGCTACTCAACACAATCTTTTCAACATTACTGATTGACAACCCTGCTTCGAGCAAATAATCGCGAAACTTGATGCCATAATACAACTCAGGTCTGTCTGCCACGGCAGGAATTCTCCAAGTATACTTTAACGCCTGCTGGTCAAAAAGTCCAATGGTAATATCCGAGTTGCCAATATCGAGTACAAGTATCATGAAAGTTCCAACAGTTTGGGTTTTAAACGCGCCAGTCCTGTACTGGCTTTATCCTGAATCATTTCCAGGTTTCTAATATAGTTGATATCCGGCAGTTTAGGATCAACCACGAATTTAGGAACATCGTACCGAACATAATTGATTAAACCTGCTGCAGGATACACCACCATAGAGGTGCCAACCACCAAAAAAATATCGGCCTGCGATGCATAGTCTGCCGCCACTTCTATCATCGGAACCAATTCACCAAACCATACAATGTTTGGCCGAAGCTGAAAACCCTTTTCACACATATCGCCCCAATTCAATTCCCATCCTTGTATTGGATAGACTAATGTCTCATCACCGGTGCTGCGGGATTCAAAAAGGCTGCCGTGCAAATGAACTACGTTAGAGGACCCAGCACGCTCATGGAGATTATCTACATTTTGAGTAACGATGGTGACATTGAAATGGGTTTCCAACTCAACCAGAATTTCATGCCCACGATTGGGCTTAACGTCAAGCGCTTTCTTTCTACGTTGATTATAAAAATCTAAAACCAGCTTAGGATTTTTAGCCCAGCCCTCGGGCGTAGCTACCTCTTCAACTTTAAAACCTTCCCACAAACCTCCGGAATCCCGAAAAGTTGGGATACCACTTTCAGCACTAATGCCGGCTCCGGTAAGGACAACTATATGTTTCAATCGTAAAGAGAATCTATGAAATTATGATTCAAATTCAATTCTAGGCACTCCTGACTGGCGGATTATTGACATCAAGGTACCAATCTTGATTTCTTTATGGTTTGGAACCGGAACGGTAATAGTTGATTTTTCAAGTTTCTTTTGCATCATGATATGACTTCCTTTTTGGCGTATTTCAGTAAAACCATGTCTGGTAAGAATCTTACAGATGTCAGTTCCAGAAAATTTACCAATCTTACCCAACCGAAACTGCTAGTTGAGTTACAAAGATTTCATGGTGCTGGCGGGTTTTAATCTCCTCTTCAGAAGCATGTTCATAGAATAATTCTATTGCCTCTTTAAGATTTTCACTGGCTTCTTCAACTGTACCTCCCTGCGAAGCAATGTCCAATTCAGGACAAAAAGAAACATACCCGTCACCTTCACGTTCAATCACTGCAGTAAACTGAAAAATCCTATTCATAGAATAAAGATAAGGGATTAATCACTAACAATTATGACTTCTTCTTTCGTGCTGCTGCCTTTTTCGCGGTCTTCTTGGCAGGAGTCTTTGCCGGTTTAGCGGCTTTTGCAACCACAACATCAGCCTCCTCTTTCTTTTTAGCGCCACCAAAACGACCCCATCTACCCTTCTTCTCAGGCGCATTGGCTGCAAGTTCTAAACATTCTTCCAGGGTTAGATCTTTCGGTTCTTTGTCCTTTGGAATTTTTACATTCTTCTTCCCTGCTTTTATGTACGGACCAAAACGACCGTTCAATACCTGAATATCAGGATTCGCATCAAATAATTTAATGGTCTTATTGGCGTCAGCAATACGTTTATTCTCGATCAACTCAATGGCTCGCGCTTCAGTTATTGTGTAAGGGTCTTCACCCTTAGGAATAGAAACAAACTTTTTATCATGTAGTACATACGGGCCAAAGCGACCAATATTGGCAACCACCGGTTTATCTTCAAACATGCCTAACTCCCGCGGCATCTTCAACAGTTCAAGTGCATCCTCCAGCGTAATGTTTTCGATAAATTGCCCCGGGCGCAGACTCGCGAACTTTGGTTTCTCACCCCCGTTATCATCCGGGTTCTCGCCAATCTGAATATAGGCACCAAACTTACCGAGCTTCACATAAACATTTTTGCCGCTCTTCGGATCAACCCCGAGTTCACGGTTTTTGCTGGCCGATGAACGCTCCACCAATTCGGTCTTTTTTACCTTTTTATGAAATGGTGTATAGAAATTGTCCAGCATTTTATGCCACTCCAGTTTGCCGGTAGCAATCTCATCAAACTCTTGTTCAATTTCAGAAGTAAATGAATAATCGGTGATATCGGGAAAATGATCTACCAAAAAATCATTTACCACCATGGCAATGTTGGTTGGGAATAACTTATTCTTCTCCGCTCCGGTTATTTCAGTTTCTTGATTTTTTGAAACCTCATTGTTGGCAAGTTTTAATACTGTGTAATTTCTTTCTACACCTTCCCTGCTTTCTTTAACAACATAGCCACGCTTCTGCACCGTTGAGATAGTAGGTGCGTACGTAGAGGGACGACCAATGCCTAACTCTTCAAGTTTTTTAACCAGGCTGGCTTCTGTATACCGTGGGGGGTTACGTGAGAAAGACTGGCGTGCAATAAGTTCGTCCAGTTTAAGATCCTGTCCCAGCGTTAGCGGGGGCAGCACCTTGCTGTTTTGTTCATCATCTTCATCATCGCCCGACTCCATATATACCGATAAAAATCCCTGGAATTTTACCATCTCTCCTGTTGCCGTAAGCGTGCGAGGGTTTGTTGAGATATTAATGGTGGCAGTAGTCTTTTCTAATTCTGCGTCTGCCATTTGAGAAGCAATAGCGCGCTTCCAGATTAATTCATACAACCGTTGGGCGTTGCGGTCCATACCCGGATCAAGAACAGAGAAATCTGTTGGCCGGATGGCTTCGTGTGCTTCCTGTGCACCGGATGACTTCGTTTTATACTGACGCAGGTTAACAAACTCCTTTCCATAAGCAGATTCAATCTGACGCTTAGCACCTTGTTGGGCTTCATCCGAAAGATTAACTGAATCCGTACGCATGTAGCTGATTTTACCGGATTCATAAAGCTTTTGCGCCACCATCATGGTTTGCACCACCGAGAAGCTAAGTTTTCTGGATGCTTCCTGCTGCAACGTTGATGTTGTAAAAGGAGGCGCTGGCGAGCGCTTCAAGGGCTTGGTCTGCAAATCGGCTATAGAAAACTTTGCTCCCTTGCAGGATTCTAAAAATTCATAAGCCTCTTCCTCTTTATCAAATCGCTCAGGTAATTCGGCCTGGAGTGTCTTTCCTTTACCCAAATCAAACTGGGCAGTAACGCGATAGGATGTTTTTGTTGTAAAGTCATTTATTTCCCGTTCACGTTCTACCACTAACCGTACAGCAACAGATTGTACACGACCCGCAGAAAGGCCCGTTTTAATTTTCTTCCAAAGAATCGGAGAAAGTTCATACCCAACAAGACGATCAAGAATTCTTCGTGCTTGCTGCGCATTAACCAGGTCAACGTCTATTCCACGCGGATTCTCGATCGCGCTCAGTATCGCTTTTTTAGTAATCTCTGTAAAGACAATTCTGCGAGTTTTTGCATCGTTAAGATCAAGCGACTCTTTTAAATGCCAGGCAATAGCTTCTCCCTCACGGTCTTCGTCACTCGCCAGGTAAACCATCTCTGCATCATCCGCTAATTTCTTTAGGGTTTTGATGATGTCCTTTTTATCAGGACTTATTTCATAGGTTGGCTCAAAATCATTCTCAATATCAATAGCACCAGAACCTTTTGGCAGGTCGCGAATATGACCCATACTGGAAGTCACCTTGAAATCTTTCCCAAGATATCCTTCAATAGTCTTCGCTTTAGCCGGAGATTCAACGATTACAAGATTTTTTCCCATGTCTTCACATTATTCAAAGTGCCCAAATATCTGCAAATTTTTAAAAAATCAAATTGCTGGTGTTTGTAACGCTATCTGCTCATGCGCCAGCAACACACTCAAACGTTTGTTTAGACTACCCTTCTAACCGGAAAGAAAATTTTACACAATACGCTGATAAACAGAAGCATCAACCTGATTTCATACCCTGCTTATTCGCTGCGATTGCTTATAATTTTTCAAGAGTCAAAAGAAACATTAAAAAAATTTTAATCTTACATCTCCAAACATTCAAATGAGGTGCTTTTTATGTATTCAGAGTTAAAATCATTATTCCGGAAAGAATTCCTATTTTTAGCGCGCTAACACACATTTAATAGTTAATTCATGAGCGAACTGATTGCACGAATTGCCAATGAGATTTACACACCGGTTGCCTTTCTGTTAATTCTTGGCGGATTATTTTTTCTGGTGCGCTCACGCTTTGTGCAATACAAGTATTTCAAGCATGCGATTAATATTTTACGTGGTAAATACGCTAATCCAAACGACCCCGGACAAATTAATCCATACCAGGCACTCTCCACTGCGTTGGCATCAACTGTTGGCATGGGAAATATTGCCGGTGTAGCTGCAGCAATTTCTATCGGGGGACCCGGGGCACTCTTTTGGATGTGGATGACAGCACTAGTGGGCATGTCAACCAATTTTTTTACCAGCACCCTCTCGGTGATGTATCGTGGAAAAGATTCAGAAGGTGTCATTCAAGGAGGACCAATGTATGTTATTCGTGAAGCACTTGGAAAAAAATGGCAGCCACTGGCTTTCCTGTTTTGTGTGTGCTGTTTGGTGGGCTGCCTACCGATATTTCAAGCCAATCAACTTACGCAAGCTATTGTAGATATTGGAATTGATAACGAAGAAATTAAAAACGCCACCTTCACGCTGATGGGATTCGTGATCAGCACACCAAAGTTCATTATTGGAACCACCCTTATGATTATTGCCGGAGTGGTTATTTTAGGTGGCATACAACGCATTGGAAACTGGGCAGGTAAGATGGTGCCGATGATGATCATTATTTATTTTCTTTCTGTTTTTGGTATACTAATCATGCACCTCGATCAGATTCCGCATTATTTGTGGATGATTATTTCAGATGCCTTTACGGCTGATAACTACAAAGGAAGCCCTGCACTGGGGGGTATTTTAGGTGGTTTGATCATAGCCGGTGTGCGCAGAGCATCATTCTCTAACGAAGCCGGTATTGGAACCGCGCCTCTTGCTTTAGGGGCATCTAAGAGTACAGAACCCATTCGCGAAGGTCTTGTGTCCATGCTTAGTCCTGCCATTGATACACTTATTGTTTGTACGCTAACCGCGCTTGCTATTTTAGCCACTGATGTGTGGCAAACAACAGGCGCTAGTGGTGTCACCCTTACTTCAACGGCTTTTCAAACCGCTATCCCGGGTTTTGGAAAGTATATCCTTCTGCTATGCGCATTTTTCTTTGCGGTCACCTCTGTCTTTTCTTATAGTTATTATGGAAGTAAATCACTTTCGTTCCTCTTTGGGGTGAAAGCGAGCAAGTGGTACAATTACTTTTACCTGGTTACTATTGTGTTAGGGGCCATAGCTTCCATGCAGGATATTATGAACATCATTGATATTGCCTATGCACTCATGGCTATACCCACGATGCTTTCGGGATTTGTTCTGGCACCAAAGGTGATGACAGAAGCCAAGCGTTACTTTGCAGCGTTGAAGATAAAGGAGGGTTAAGAAATCTCTACTTGTCGCGGCTGATAATCGAACAAGCCACGCTCTTTAATGGCCTCTGCAACTTTGTGCGGAACATATTTTTCCCAACCGCTTTCCCCATTTCGTATCATCGCCAACACATGATCGGATATAATGTGCAGATTTTTGGTGTTCGCATCCTTGATGTCCTCAAGCTTATTGTTATCCATCAGGTAACGGAACAAATTTTTAAGGTTAGCTGGTAAATCCACTTCAAAGTCGCCCAAGGTGAGCAGGTTTTGTGAATCGCGAATAAGAGCCGGATAAATATAAAGTTTCACGTTTGTTCCAAACAGTGAGGCAAAGCACTCCAGAATACCACCCCGGGTATTCTCATAGGTTTTTTCATCGAAAACTTTTTGTAAGGCATTAATGCCCATGATAATCCCGATTTTCTTTCCTTTTGTTATTCTTGAGAGATAATCGACCAGCCGGTAGTATTCAAAATAATTTGAAATCAATACATGCTGACCCAGCGAGCAAATAATATCTGCCCGGTGAAGGAAATCCGTTTCATCAATGTTGCCATCCGAACTCAAGTCGTTTAGCGTTAGCTCTGTAAGTACTACAATTTTTGATCGCTCCACATCAGGCTCGTGCTTGAACCTTCTACGGGCCGCCAGCAACATATCTACATTTACGTGCGTAGGCGGACGGAATCTTCCTCGCAATACCAGCAGATGTTTCTTATATAATTCATCCGATGGTTGCATCACCTCCCCATCCGGTCCAAACATCGCAGCTTTTGTTAAACCGTTTTTCACCAGCTTCAGCGCCATTAACCGGTTGTCCACATGTCGGAAGTCCGGACCGGTAATACGAAACATATCAATTTCAATTCTTCTGCCGTGCAGGCCATCCAACAATGACATGAGTATTTTTTCAGGGTCATTGAAGAATGTACACGCATAAATCATATTAACACCTACAACACCCAACGCATATTGTTGTTGTAAGGGATCATTGTCGTGCATCTTCACGTGAATAATACAATCGTTGTATTCTGCTTTCGGTTGTAACTGAAAACGTAATCCAATCCAGCCATGCGCCTGGTTGGTCCGGTCGAAGTTTAATATCTCTACCGTATTGGCAAAGGCAAAAAAGCGGGTGGTCTCAACACGATGCGGAAGGCGTTCAGCCAGTAACGGGAATTCATGCTCCAGCATTTTGATGAGTCGCGGCTCACACACATAGCGCTCGCAATACCCGTAGATGGCATCACTAAACTTCATGTCGTAAGCCGACATGGTTTTTGCAATAGTACCCGAAGCGCCACCGGCTTTGAAAAAGTTAGCAGCTACCTCCTGCCCTGCACCAATTTCAGCAAAAGAACCGTAGACTTCTTTGCTCAGGTTAATCCTCAGTGCCTTCTCCTGCGTGGTCAATTTTCTGAATTCATCCATATCCCAACTGTCGATTAAAGCCCGTTTAAAAAATCACATCAAAGGTAAACAACCTATACCGAACACCCCATGCTTTACAACTTTTTTGATAATTGACCTATAAGGTCTATTTTTCGAACTTCACATACTATAACACATGGATCTACGAGGAGGTTTTACCAGCAGAATAGGATTTATCCTGGCAGCAGCAGGTTCGGCTGTTGGTCTTGGTAACATTTGGAAATTCCCTTATGAAACCGGTCAAAATGGTGGCGCGGCTTTTTTACTGATTTACCTGGCCCTCACCTTTTTGCTTTGTTACCCGGTTATGGTGGGCGAAATAGCCATCGGACGAAAAGCCGGACTGGATGCCTATGGTTCATATCAAAAACTGGGAGGCAAAAAATGGGGCTACCTGGGATTGTATGGAATCATCTGCGGGATCATGATCCTCTCCTTTTATAATGTGGTAGCCGGATGGGCCTTTGGATACTTCATCGAAATATCATTCAGCGACTTACTGGAAGAAGAAAACTATGGAGCATTTTTCGGGCGCTATGTAGTAGATTTTTGGGATAACCTTATTTTCTCCCTTTGCTTCATGCTTATTACTGCATTTATTGTGATAAAGGGTGTTCAAAAAGGTATTGAGCGGGCTTCCAAGATCATGATGCCCACACTCTTTATTATATTAATTGCACTGATCATCTACAGCCTTACTTTGCCCAGTGCAATGGCTGGAGTTCAGTTTTACCTGTTACCCGATTTTAGTGAAATCACAATAGAAACTTTGTATTCGGCCATGGGTCAGGCCTTCTTCTCACTTTCACTCGGCATGGGTGCGTTGATCACGTATGGGTCCTATGTTGATAAAAACCAGAATGTGTTAAGATCTGCCGCTACCATTACTGCTCTTGACATTGCGGTAGCGTTTCTGGCGGGCTTGCTCATTTTTCCGTTAGTTTTCTCACAAGGTCAAAAACCTGACGAAGGTCCAGCATTGGTATTTATTGTACTCCCTGGAATTTTCCAAGCCATGGGACCTGTGCTAGGCAAACTCGTTGGTGGAGGTTTCTTCCTGCTGCTATGCTTTGCTGCCCTCACCTCCACCATCTCGTTGTTGGAAGTACCGGTGGCCTATTTTGTTGATCAGAAAAAGATTCCCCGAAAAACCAGTGTATGGGCATTGGCCACGCTGGTTTTCATTCTGGGTTTACCCAGTATGCTCTCGCAAGGTGCAGTGAAAATGTTTTCTTCCTTGCCGTTTTATAACGGCAAATCAGCGCTGGATTTTGTGAGCGAAGTTTTTTCCGATATCAGTTTGCCGTTAGGTGGATGCTTGATGACTTACTTTATTGCTACCCGGTGGGGTACAAAAAATATGAGCGAGGAATTAGCGCACGGCAACCCGCTCTACAAAGGTTCATTTTATGAACGCTACATAAACTTTACCATTCGTTACATCTGCCCGGTTTTGTTAGGCATTTTTTCCATCATGATTATCATTGATAAGTTTATTGGCTTTGATAAACTGGGATTGAAGTAACAGGAATTTTTAACCTTCTTAATGAATTCATGGATAGGTAAACATGCACTTGTTTTAAACTGGCTTCAACAGCGGCTTAGCGAACGACAATTTTTCATTCTTTCCAGCATGCTGGTGGGTTTAACGGCCGGTCTTGCTGCGGTACTTTTAAAGACACTTGTTCATTTTATCTACAAAGTAGTTTCCAACGACTACAGTCTGCCTTTTCAATTTTCGATCTACATCTTCCTTCCGTTTATTGGTTTACTGCTCTCGGTATTCTATGTGCAGCGATTTCACAAGAATACCTTTGACAAGGGAACCGTATTCGTACTTTACTCGATAACCCGCAAGTCAAGCTTACTGGCTCCCTTCCACATGATTGCCCATATCATTACCAGTGCCATTACTATTGGTTTTGGGGGTTCATCAGGTTTGGAGGCACCTATTGCTACAACAGGTTCGGCCATCGGTTCGAACTATGCACGCACTTATCACCTGAATTACCGGCAACGAACACTGTTGCTTTCATGTGGTGCGGCAGCAGGAGTTGCAGCAGCCTTTAATGCCCCTATTGCGGGAGTATTGTTTGCCATTGAGGTGTTACTGTTAGACATCAGCGCAACAGCTTTTATTCCGTTGATTATTGCGGCCGCTATGGGTGCCTTATGCTCCAACATCATTCTTCAGGATGGTATTCTCTTATCCTTCAAAACGCAGGTACCCTTTGATTTTCATAATATTCCATACTATTTATTAATGGCTGTTTTTGCCGGATTGATTTCAACATATTATTCAAGAACTTTTTTAAGAATTGATTCCTGGTTTGGTAAAAGGAAGAGTCCTTATACCAAAGCATTACTGGGAGGCGCCATATTAGCGATATTAATTCTGATGTTCCCTCCTCTTTTTGGTGAGGGTTATTCAAGTGTTATTGCGCTGTCCGAAAAAAATACAGCAGCATTATTCAATACCAGCCTGCTTAAAGATTTCATTACCAATGAATGGACGATTTTGCTTTTTATAGGTGCAATTATGCTTATTAAAGCTGTAGCGGTAAGCGCCACCATTAGCAGCGGAGGAAATGGTGGTAACTTCGCTCCATCCTTAATGACCGGAGCTTTTCTGGGATTTTTCTTCGCACGGGCCGTCAATCTTTCAGGGTTAGGCAAATTACCGGAAAGCAATTTTACTTTAGTGGCCATGGCTGGTGTAATGAGTGGAATACTGCATGCCCCGCTAACGGCTATATTTCTTATTGCTGAAGTAACTGGTGGGTACGGACTAATGATCCCCCTCATGATTGTTTCCTCTATCAGCTATACCGTGGCAAAGTTTATTGAGCCTGAATCCATTGAAAGCAGAAAACTTGCTGAGCGAGGCGCTGAAATCATTCACGACCGGGATAAAAAAATTCTTTCTGATTTATCACTCTCTAATTTAATCGAAACCAATTTTCAAACGATACAGGAAGCCGACCGGCTACGCGACCTGATCAAAGTGATTGAAAAAACAACGCGCAACATAATACCGGTAATCACAGCGGACGGCAAACTTGCTGGTGTGGTGGAACTCAACTCCATTCGTGAAATTATGTTCAATACAGAATTGTATGACCAGGTATTGGTTAAAGAGTTAATGCGTAAATCGCCTGCCGTAATTGAACCGACTGAATCGATGGATGAGGTGATGAAAAAATTTGATTCGACCGGGTCGTGGAATTTACCGGTTACCGAGAATGGGAAATACTTAGGGTTTATTTCAAAATCGAATATTTTCAACAAGTACCGCAGCCAGCTTATCGAAAAATCAATGCATTAGGCTATGGAATACTTTTCCCGCGCATGTTCTTTCATTTCCTCCCACTGATCTGGTGGTGGCGGCAATCCCCTGTCGAACTTATCGAGCAGCCACTTCACCACTGCTTTGTTCATGCTGAAGCGTTTGGCCACATCTTCACAGAATTCAATTTCACGTTTCTCCACTTTTCCATCGGCATACACCATCAGCATCAGATCATATAACAGGTTCATCCGATCGTGGAAATTGTCAGGAATATTTAATTCAAAAACCTCCTTGGCATCCACCAGGTTTTGAATTTGCCAATCCTTTAATCCATACTTTTTTCCAATTTTGAAAAGTAGTTCAATTTCCTTTTTATGGATGTTTCCATCGGCATTGGCAAGAGCCAACAGGTTTTTCAGGTGGTTCTTTTTGTAGGATAGATATTGGTGCTCAAAAAAACCTTTCATGGAAATACGCGATTTAAATGGACTGGCAAATTAAACAAACGGGGCTTTTGGTCAAAAGCCCCGTTTTATTTGTTCATAACGCATGTAAGGTTAATCCACCCATTCCGCTACAAATAAATTGGTATCACGACTCCCCCCGTTATTCCGGTTTGATGAAAACACCAGGTGTTTACCATCGTAGGAGAACATAGGGAAAGAGTCGAATACTTCATCGTGGGTAATGCGCTCCAGCCCGGTACCATCTTCATTGATCATAAACAGGTTAAACTGAAAGCCACGCTGACCGTGATGATTGGAAGAGAACACAATCTTTTTACCTGACGGATGATAGAATGGCGCCCAGTTGGCCTTGCCCAGGTTTGTTACCTGCCTGAGGTCAGAGCCATCAACATTACACACAAAAATTTCCATATTGGTTGGCGCCACAAGGCCTTTTGAAAGATAATCTTTATACTCTTTAATATCTTCCTCAGTTTTTGGCCTTGAGGCACGAAATACAATTTTACTTCCATCAGGCGAGAAGAAAGCGCCCCCATCATACCCCAGTTCAAAGGTGATTTGCTTTACATCAGAACCATCAATGTTCATGGTGTATAAATCCAGATCGCCATTACGAGTTGAGGTAAAAACAATTTTATCACCTTTTGGGGAAACTGTTGCTTCTGCATCGTATCCAGTCTCAGTAGTCAGTTGCTTGAGAATATTTCCCTGAAGATCAGCTACGAAAATATCGAACGTAGGAAAAATCGGCCATAAGTATTTTCCACCGGGAACACGCTCTGGATCCGGAGGACAAGCCTCACCACCAAGATGTGTTGATGCGTAAACAATGGTTGAATCGCCCGGCAAAAAGTAGGAACAAGTAGTGCGGCCCTTACCTGTGCTGAGCATAACAGGTTTATTGTTTTTCAAATCATCCTGACCAACCGTGGTGTAGAAAATCTGATCGCAACCAACACCCCATGTTTTATAGTTCGATTGAAACACCAGTTTCGAATTATCAAAACTCCAATACGCTTCCGCATTGTCGCCACCAAAGGTTAACTGACGAAGGTTTTTGATATGTGTCTCCTGCGGATACCTCAATGTGTCAGCTGGTTCAGTCACCTCGGCTTGTTCTTTCTTTTGTGAACAGGACGCGAGTGATAAGGTAAAAACAAGAATACTTAGACGATAGATCATAAAATCAATTTTAAATAAGTGGCAAAAATAGAAGTATCGGAATAAGAATTATACCTGATCTGGAAAGATAAATACCATAACCAACCTGATTTTAATCAGGCAGCCGCAGTTTCTTCTTTCAACGACCTTCTCAGAATTTTTCCTACATTGGTTTTGGGCAACTCAGCACGAAATTCATAATGTTTGGGCACCTTATAGTTAGTAAGATTTTCGCGGGCAAAGGCTTTTACTTCATCAACCGTGAGGGATTGATCTCGCTTTACGATAAAGGCTTTAATGGCCTCTCCCGACTTTTCATCCTCCACCCCTATAGCCGCTACCTCCAGAATTTTCGGATGCTCAGCAAGTATGTTTTCAATCTCACTCGGGAAAACATTGAAGCCTGAAACTTTTATCATGTCCTTTTTCCGGTCTACTATCTTGAAGAAACCTTGTTCATTCATTAGACCAATATCGCCTGTGCGGAACCATCCTCCGGGAAAGAAAACGCCAGTATTATCCTTTTGCCAATAACCTGACATCACTTGAGGGCCCCGGGCACAAATCTCACCGGTTTCTCCTTGTGGTAGCTGATTGCCATCATCATCAAAAATAGACACCTCGGTACTCGGCATAGGTAAACCGATAGTACCCATCTGGTGTGTACCATCCAATGGATTACAACACAGCACTGGTGATGTCTCGCTTAGTCCATACCCTTCTACCAACGGTCTTCCGGTAACCTGCTCCCATTTCCTGGCCACCACATCCTGAACCGCCATGCCCCCGCCAACAGCTCCTTTCAAAAATGAAAAATCGAGCTTAGCAAAATCGGGATTATTAAGCAGTCCGTTGAATAATGTGTTTACACCGGTAATAATGGAAAACTTATGTTTCTTAAGTTCTTTCACAAAGCCGGGAATATCACGCGGATTGGTGATCAGTATACTCTTGGCTCCTTCGCTGAACATCAGAATTCCATTCACCGACAACGCAAAAATATGGTACATCGGTATGGCTGTTATAATCACTTCCTGAATGCCAGGATGTTGCTTTAAAAACGGATGAAACCAAAATGTAACCATGGAATTGTGCGCCACCAGGTTACCGTGCGACAATTGAGCACCTTTTGAAATACCTGTAGTTCCACCGGTGTATTGAAGAACCGCAGTGTCATTGGGTGTAAGCGTTGGTTTAGAAAGTGATAAAGATGCTCCTTTCTTTAAAGCATCATTAAAAGAAACGGCCATCGGTAAACTGTAGGCTGGCACCATTTTCTTGATATGCTTCACCACAAAATTTACAATTGTGCCTTTTAATCCACCTAACATGTCGCCCAGTTGTGTGACAATAACATGCTTTATAGATGTGTGGGCAATAATTTTTTCAAGACTATGAGCAAAATTAGCAACAATGACAATCGCCTTTGCTTCTGAATCTTTGAACTGATGCTCCATCTCACGTGGAGTATATAACGGATTTGTATTGACCACGATAAGCCCGGCACGCAAGGCACCGAAAAAGGCAACAGGAAACTGAAGCACATTGGGCATTTGGATTGCAATCCTATCGCCTTTCTGCAAGCCAAGACTTTGCAAGTAGGCTGCAAAATCCTCAGAAAGTTTATCTACTTGTCCGAAGGTTAATGGAACACCCATATTTTCAAATGCTATCCTATCGCGATACTTTTTGCATGATTTTTCAAAAAGCTCTACAAGTGAATGGTGATCATAAAGATGAATTTCTGGTGGTATTCCTTCAGGGTAATTTTTGATCCATGGAAAATCTTTCATCAGACAAGCTGGTTATAAGTGAACAACAAACGTTTGTTTGAGTCAAATATAAATCAGAATTGTAAATGCCGGACACCGTCTGTACATAAAAACAAAACCCCGACCATCAGATCAGGGCTTGTCTCAAACTTAATTAACCACGAAGAGCAGCTGTAGAGGGAGGGTTCGAACCTCCACGAGGAAGTTAGCTACAGGACAAGAGAGAACAGTGGTGGTCAACCCCTGTCTGCCGAAGCCGAAACTCCGGCAGGCTATATCCTGCGTTTATCCTTTTACTCCTCACCCCCGAGACAGGAGGGCTTGTCTGCCAATTTCAACACCCTACAGTATAATGTTGCAACAAAAAAACACTTTAAGTGATCACGTGTCAATAAAATGTATATTATTTTATGTAATTTTTAATTAATGTATCTATTTTTGAAATATTCATAAAATGGACATTGTATAATGGATGCTAATTACCAAGTTGACAAAACAGACCTGAAGATTTTGGAAATCCTCATGCAGGATGCCAAAAGACCCTTTACAGAAGTTGCTAAAAAGGTGTTTGTTTCAGGTGGAACAGTTCATGTGCGGATGAATAAAATGGAAGAAGCCGGTATCGTTGAAAAGACTACCCTAAAAGTAAATTACGCCAAATTGGGCTACGATATCACTGCCTTTCTGGGTATCTTCCTGGAAAAGAGTGCTTTATACGATAAAGTGCTGGCCAGGCTCAAGGCCATTCCTGAGATTACCAATATCCATTACACTACAGGCAACTATAGCATGTTCTGTAAAATCCATTGCCGTGATACCAATCACCTCAAAGAAGTACTTCATGATAAAATCCAACAGGTAGACGGTATTGAACGTACCGAAACCATGATATCGCTGGAAGAAAGTCTAGACCGCAACCTTGACCTTATGTAAGGGTAAACTTATAGCGGTTTTGAACCAAATAATGGGCTTTCTGTTATATATTTGTCCGATTATTTGAAATTAGTCTAAATAGACTGGCATGAGTAAAGACAATCAGGTTCTTGAAGAACTCACCTCTAAGGAATACGAGCATGGATGGACCTCCAATATTGAAATGGAGTCAGCTCCCAAAGGCTTGAACGAGGATATTGTCCGCTTTATTTCTGCCAAGAAAAATGAGCCCGAATGGCTTCTGGAGTGGCGACTTAATGCCTACCGTCACTGGCTAACCATGAAGGAGCCCACCTGGCCAAACGTCAGCTATCCTAAAATCAATTATCAGGATGTAATTTATTATGCTGCTCCCAAACAAAAGGCTAAAGTTAACAGCCTGGATGAGGTAGACCCTGAATTATTAAAGACCTTCGAAAAGCTTGGCATATCTTTAACCGAACAAAAAAGATTAACAGGCATTGCCGTTGATGCCGTATTGGATAGTGTATCTGTGGCAACCACGTTTAAAGAAAAGTTGGGAGAACTGGGAATAATTTTCTGCTCATTCAGCGAAGCTGTAAAAGAACATCCTGAATTGATCAAAAAATATCTGGGTTCGGTAGTGCCCATGAACGACAATTACTTTGCGGCCTTGAACTCCGCTGTATTCAGCGATGGTTCATTCTGCTATATTCCGAAAGGCGTTCGTTGCCCGATGGAACTCTCCACCTACTTCCGTATTAATGCCGCCAATACCGGTCAGTTTGAAAGAACTTTAATTGTTGCTGATGAAGGTTCGTATGTTAGCTATCTTGAAGGTTGCACAGCTCCCCAGCGCGATGAAAATCAATTGCATGCTGCGGTAGTGGAAATCTATGCCATGAAGGATGCGCAGGTAAAATACTCCACTGTGCAAAACTGGTATCCTGGCGATAAAGAAGGCAAGGGTGGTATATACAACTTCGTAACGAAACGTGCACTTTGCTTTGGCGATCATTCAAAGGTATCATGGACACAAGTGGAGACAGGATCATCCATTACCTGGAAGTATCCTTCGTGTGTTTTAAAAGGAGATTATTCATCAGGTGAATTCTATTCCGTTGCTGTAACCAACAATTACCAACAAGCCGATACAGGAACCAAAATGATTCACATCGGCAAGCACACCAAGTCAAGAATCGTATCGAAAGGAATTTCGGCAGGACACTCTCAAAACAGTTACCGCGGACAAGTGCACATTATGAAACGTGCTGAGGGCGCCCGAAACTTTTCGCAATGTGATTCCCTATTGATGGGTGACAAGTGCGGTGCACACACTTTCCCCTATATTGATGTTGAAAATAACTCAGCCAAAGTGGAGCATGAAGCTACCACCTCCAAGATTGGCGAAGATCAGATATTTTACTGTTTGCAACGTGGCATCGATGAAGAAACGGCTGTTGCCTTAATTGTAAATGGATACGCCAAAGAGGTACTCAATCAGTTGCCTATGGAGTTTGCTGTAGAGGCGCAGAAGCTTTTAGCGTTGACGCTGGAAGGAAGTGTTGGGTAATCAATTCAAAATTTAAGGTTCAAGATTCAAAATTTGATGGCCAAGATTAATACATTCGAAGATTTAGAAGTTTGGAAGAAAGCCCGTGAACTTTCAATAGCTATCTTTGAGATCACTCAAAATGGAAGTTTCTCAAAGGATTATTCTTTGAAAGATCCAATTAATAAGACGACCGGATCCATCATGGATAATATAGCAGAAGGTTTTGACAGGGGCGGCAATAGAGAGTTCATTCAATTCCTTTCAATTGCGAAGGGTTCTGCTGCGGAAGTAAGATCGCAACTCTATCGTGCGCTCGACCGGAATCATATTAATCTATCTGAATTTGAATCTTTAAAAGAAAAAACAGTAGATGTGGGTAAACAACTATCGGGATTTATGACTTATCTGAATAAATCTGAAATGAAAGGTTCTAAATATGTTAGTGAACCGAGTGAAGACTATGGGTGAAATTTTGAATTTTGAATCATGAATTTTGAATAAAATATGTTGTCGATAAAGAATTTACACGCAAAGATTGAAGAAAATCAAATCCTGAACGGGTTAAACCTGGAAGTGAAAGCTGGTGAAGTACATGCCATTATGGGACCTAACGGTTCAGGCAAAAGCACATTGGCTTCTGTATTGGCCGGACGCGAAGAGTTTGAAGTGACCGATGGAACGGTTGAATACTTAGGTAAGAATTTACTTGCGCTTGCCCCAGAAGAGCGTGCACATGAAGGTGTATTCCTCGCCTTTCAATATCCGGTTGAAATTCCGGGCGTGAGCACCATTAATTTTATGAAGACAGCCGTAAACCAGGTACGGGAAGCCCGTGGGCAGCAACCCTTGGATGCCGTTTCTTTCCTGAGTTTGATGAAAGAAAAAATGAAGTTGGTTGAAATTGATCAATCACTTTTAAACCGTTCGCTAAACGAAGGTTTCTCCGGTGGAGAAAAGAAACGCAATGAAATTTTCCAAATGGCCATGCTGGAACCTAAGCTGGCTATTCTTGATGAAACCGATTCCGGTCTTGATATTGATGCCTTGCGTATTGTAGCCAACGGAGTAAATAAATTACGCAATAAGAACAACGCCATCATCGTGGTAACACACTATCAGCGTTTGCTGGAATACATCGTACCGGATTATGTACATGTTTTGTACAAGGGCAGGATTGTAAAGTCGGGCACGAAAGAACTGGCGCTTGAACTTGAAGCCAAAGGTTACGACTGGATTAAGGACGAAGTAGCTGTAGTGTAGACTGGTATGAGCACATTAACCGAAACAACTCCCCTTCTCGCTGATATTCTTGCCACTATAAAACCTGAGGCAGGCATAAGGGCTGATGCTCTTGCCATGCTGGAACAACTTGGTCTGCCCGGTAACAAAAGCGAAGAATACAAGTTCACGCCCATAACCCGTGCGCTGGAGAAAAACTTTGCCTTTGGTGACCCAAGTCGCGAAACTAATATTTCAAACATCGGTGAATTTCTTATCCCCGACCTTGAAGGCAACATCCTGGTATTTATCAATGGAATATTCTCAGAAGAACTTTCAACGTATAACCATGAGGAGCTTCACATCAAACCAATTGATGGTAAAGAAAAAGGATTCGCTTCATTAGCAGATTTTAAATCCGATGCTTTGGTGGCCTGGAATACTGCAGCATGGACCAGTGGAATTTCACTCGATGTTTCTGCCAATACAGAAGTGCATAAACCGGTTATTCTTCATTACATTAACGACACTACCCAGGGTGATGCGAAATCCTGTACCCGAAATATTATACGATTAGGCAAGAGCAGTAAACTTACCGTTGTCGAAAAGCAGGATACCATTGGCACACATGCCGGATTTTCTAATGTTGTTACCGAAGGCTTCGTAGAAGCGAATGCTGAGCTACATCTTTACAGTATCCAGGCAGATGGCGGAAAGCGATTTCACTTCGGTCAAACAACAATCTGGCAAAATCGCGACAGCAGGGTAAATACATTCACCCTTACGCTGGATGGTAAGCTCATACGCAATAACCTGCAATTGATACTGGATGGCGAAGGCTGCGAGTCGCATATGAACGGATTGTATATTCTTCAGGGCGACACACTGGCAGATAACCACACCGTTGTTGATCACCGAAAGCCAAATGCCAACAGTAACGAATTGTACAAAGGCGTAATCGATGGCAATGCTAAGGGCGTGTTTAATGGCAAAATCTATGTTCGTCCAGATGCACAGAAAACCAATGCGTTTCAGTCCAACAGAAATATACTACTCTCCGACAAAGCAACTGTAAACACCAAGCCCCAGCTTGAAATCTGGGCCGATGATGTAAAATGTTCGCACGGATGTACCACCGGTCAACTGGACGAAGAAGCCATTTTCTATTTACAAACCCGTGGCATCAGTAAAGAAACTGCCCGGGCCATGGTGCTGTATGCCTTCGCGCTGGAAGTAGTGGAAACTATTCCATCCGAAAATTTGAAGAAATACATCGATGCAATGATCAGCGAGCGTCTACACAAAAGCTTTTAAAAATGAATGCTCCCATAACAGGTATTTTAAACATTGCAAAAATACGGGAGCAATTTCCGGTGCTTCATCAACAAGTAAATGGAAAACCGCTGGTGTATTTCGACAATGCCGCCACCAGTCAGAAGCCGGTAAGTGTAATCAATGCGTTAGTCGATTACTATAAAGGCTATAACGCAAATATCCATCGTGGTATTCACACGCTGGCCGAAAAAGCAACCAAAGCATTCGAAGATACCCGGCATACCGCAAAGGCATTTATCAACGCAGCATCTGAGCAAGAAATTATTTTTGTGCGTGGCGTGACTGAAGCTGTTAACCTGGTAGCATCAACGTACGGAAGAGCATTCGTAAAAGCCGGTGATGAAATTATTATTTCCGGACTGGAACATCACTCGAACATTGTTCCGTGGCAAATGCTTCGCGAAGAAAAGCAGGCCTTTTTAAAAGTTATTCCCGTTTTGAAAAATGGCGAATTGGATTTAGGTGCTTTCAAAAAACTGCTGTCCAGTAAAACAAAAATTGTTTCGGTTAATCATGCGTCCAACAGCTTGGGTACGATTAATCCGATAAAGGAAATTATTGATCATGCCCATGAAGCAGGTGCAGTGGTTTTGATTGATGGCGCACAAGCAGGCGCCCATCTTGAAATTGATGTGCAGGCCTTGAATTGTGATTTCTATTGTTTGTCAGCACACAAGATGTATGGCCCTACCGGAGTTGGTATTCTATACGGAAAAAAAGAGCTTCTGGAAAAGATGCCTCCCTATCAAGGTGGTGGCGAAATGATAAAGGAAGTAACGTATCAAAAAACTACGTACAATGATTTGCCCTACAAGTTCGAAGCCGGCACACCCAATATTGCCGATGTGGTGGCTTTTAATTTTTCTATGCAGTTTATTAACGAGCTGGGCAAAGACAACATAGCGGCTCATGAACATGAGCTTCTCTCCTATGCAACCGAAAAAGTATCAGCGCTTAAGGGTGTTAAACTTATTGGCACTGCTAAAAACAAAGTGAGTGTGCTTTCTTTTGTTGTTGATGGCATTCATCCGTTCGACATCGGACAAATGCTGGATACACGCGGAATTGCCGTTCGAACCGGGCACCATTGCACACAACCGTTGATGGATCACTTTGGTATTGACGGAACCGTGCGGGCTTCTTTTGCAGTGTACAATACAAAACAGGAAATTGATAGTTTGGTGGAAGGGCTTGACAGAATTATACGCTTCATGAAATAATGACCACCATCAACACCATACAAGACGAAATCATTAATGAGTTTGCGCTACTGGATGGCGACATGGAGATGACCGTGTTTTATCTGATGGAACTCGGTCAGAAATTACCACCCATGAATGAAGCAGACAAAACCGAAGACAATATTGTTAAGGGTTGCCAATCGAAGGTGTGGTTAACAGCCAGGCTTGAGCATGAAAAAATTTATTTTACTGCCGACAGCAATACGGCAATTACAAAAGGTCTGGTAAGCTTGTTGGTCAGAATATTTAATGGTCAGCATCCGGATGATATTTTGAATGCTGATCTGTATTTTATGCATAAAATTGGAATGGAACGGTTTATCGGAACACAGCGTTCCAATGGTTTTGCTGCTATGATCAAGCAAATGAAATTCTATGCTTTGGCCTTTAAAACTAAATCAGAAGTCGGCTCATGAATGAGGCAGCACACGATAACAAAAACACAGCAGAGATTGAGATACCCAATCTGAAGGAAAAGATTGTGCAGGCCATTAAGGGGGTTTACGATCCTGAAATTCCGGTGGATGTATATGAGCTTGGTTTAATATATGAGATTAATGTTTACCCGATTAATAACGTATATATCCTGATGACCCTTACCTCGCCATCATGCCCCTCGGCTGAAGTAATTCCCGGAGAAGTAGAACAAAAAGTAAAAGCCATTGAAGGTATTAACGATGTAAAAGTGGAGATTACCTTTGACCCCCCCTATTCGCAGGATATGATGAGCGAGGCGGCCAAATTGGAACTAGGCTTTTTGTGATTCCATATTCAAGGTTCAAAATTGGTTTGAACCTTGATTTTCAATAATATGTTTATATCATAGTTTTGCTTGTAAATTTTGAATCTTGAATCTTAAATTTTGAATAAATATGTATCCTGAACCATTAGTAGCCCCCATGCGGGCCGATTTAACCACAGCAGGGTTTACTGAACTTAAAACCGCTGCAGATGTCGATAACCACTTAAAAGACCATAAAGGAACCACCCTGCTTGTAATCAACAGCGTATGCGGTTGTGCGGCAGGTGCGGCACGACCAGGTGTGCGTTGGGCTATTGAACAGTCTACCAAGAAACCTGATCACCTGGCTACCGTGTTTGCCGGTGTGGATAAGGAAGCTGTGGCAAAGGCAAGAGAATACACACTGCCTTATCCGCCATCTTCTCCCTCTATTGCCTTATTCAAAGATGGTGAGTTGGTTCACTTTGTTGAACGTCATCATATTGAAGGCCGCAACGCCCAAATGATCGGCAATCATTTGCTGGAAGTATTTGAAGAGTATTGTTAATTTTTGCACTATACGAAGTAAAAGGCAGCCCAAGGTTGCCTTTTGTTTTTTTATAAATGCTGACTCAACACTGAGAAGGCAAGTTCCTCCAAACCACGTTTGCTGTCCTGTAATGCTTTTTCTTTTCCAATAAATTCTGTAAGAGAATCAACTCTATTTATACCCAGCAATTTCCCCGCTGCTTCGCTTATTTCGTTTTCTCCGCATACAACGTATACCTTCTTTCCTGACTTCTTTACCCGGCTAACCACCCCGTCCACTACTTTACCCTGCAAGGATTGCTGATCAAACTTTCCTTCCCCGGTTATCACCACATGAGCCCATTCAATTGAATCGTTAAAGCTGGTTAGTTCAAATACCACATCTGTACCACGTTTAAGATCAGCGCCAAATAAAGCATATGCTCCCCCGGCAAAACCACCCCCTGCACCAGCACCCGGTATCGCTTGAACATCAATACCTAATTGCTCTTTAAAAACCATGGCCACTTGCTTAAGGCCATGATCTAATCTGATAACATCGGCAGGTGAAGCACCCTTTTGAGGCGCGTAAACAAATGCAGCACCCTGTTCACCATAAAACGGATTGGTTACATCGCAGATGGCGGTCACCAAAACATGCTCCAGTCGTGGATGAACATTACTTCGATCAATGCGCACAATTTTACTAAGTACTTCCCCATTAGGACTTACACGATTGCCGGCCGAATCAAAAAATTGAAACCCCAAAGCTTCCGCTGCACCCAAAGCAGCATCATTGGTTGCGCTGCCTCCAATTCCGATTATAATTTGCTCAACACCGTTGCTCAGCGCATGGCGGATTAATTCTCCCGTTCCATAAGAACTGGATTTTAATGGATTGTACTCCTCCGGTTTTAATAACATCAAACCACTCGACTTTGCTATTTCAATAAAGGCTGTTTTACCATCCTCCGATAGCGCATAAACAGCTTTTATCTTTCGCATGAGCGGATCATGAACCTCCACTTCAATAAGTACACCCTGTTGGTGATAAAGAAAAATATCCAATGTGCCATCGCCCCCATCGGCCAAAGGAAATTTTCGAATCCTAAATTCTTTTCCTGATTTGCTTAATCCAGCCTCAATGGCATCGCACACCTGCGAGGCCGTTAGTGTACCTTTGAATTTATCAGGGGCAATAAGGATGTTCATAATACGATGAAATAAAGAAGCAAAACCATAAGTAATGCAGTTACCCCTTGAATAAAAGACATGATGGTAATGCCGCGATAAGCAGAACCCAGATCAAATCCGCTGAACTGCGATACCACCCAGAAGTAGGAATCATTGGCATGCGAAACTGTCATTGCTCCTGCCCCAATGGCTAACACCAAAAGTGATAGTTGTATCGGATCGCTGAATCCAGCCTCCATGGTGAGCGGTGCCATTAAGGCACTGACGATAACAATGGCGCTGGTACTTGAACCTTGTGCTGTTTTAAAAAGTGAGCTGATCAAAAATCCAATAAACAAAAAACCCATACCGGAAAGTGTTTGATCCTTTGCCCATACGCTGATCATATCGGCTATCGGACTGGCTTTCAACACTGCCCCCAATGCTCCGCCACATCCGGTCAAAACCAATATTGGCCCTGCCTGACGAATTCCTTTTTCAATCCACACTTTGGATTGCATTTGTGAATGAAAGAAAATAAGTGCCAATGAAACTGTAAGTAACAAAGCTATCATGGGGTTGCCGGCAAATCGAAGAATAGTGAAAATGAAACGATCACCTTTGTACATTAGCTCTAGAAGCGAAGCAGTAGCAATAAGTACAATCGGTAATGCCAGCAGCAACACTGATTTAAAAATGGAACCTTGAATAGGCCGAACTTCTGTTTGATGTGCGGTCACTTCAAAATGTAAATGTTTACCGATTCGCCTGGCGTAATAATGAGCTACGATAACCACCGGAATGGAAACCACTATACCCAATAAAATGATAAGCCCCAGGGAACTGCTTACACCCAGGTTACCAGCAGCTGCTACCGGTCCGGGCGTGGGCGGTACTAACGTATGTGTTGTATATAACCCGCTGGACAAACTCAACGTCATGATAGGCAACGGAATCTGTGCTGTGGCAGAAATAGATTTAGCAAGACTTACTAATATGATAAATCCTGAATCGCAGAAAACAGGGATGCCTAATATCATTCCCAGAAAAGAAATGCCCACCGAAGGATTACCCCCGGCTCGCTTTTGTAAAGCATTGCCTAAGCGCTGAACAGAGCCTGATTCTTCCAGCACTGTTCCCAGGATGCTGCCGAGTACAACAATGAGTCCGATGGCTCCAAGCAATGTGCCAAAGCCTGAACCCATTACAGAAACTATCTGAAGAAGTGGAATGCCGGCAAGAAAACCAAAACCAATAGCAGCCACTACTAAACTTAAAAGCGGATGCCACTTTAAATAGCTGCCGGAGAGGATGATAAATCCAATGGTACAAATCAACAAAAGCCAAAAGTATAGATCGGCCATTATTTCAATTTATAAAGACAAACATTACTCATTGGTTTCCAGAATCAACCTGGTCTCCTCCAAATCCAACTCATAGTCTATTTTACGCAAAACCTCTTCATTGATTTTACCTTCCTTTCTTAGCAAATACACCATCTTTCGTTCCGTCTCAATGAGTTCCCGTTGAATGCGCAAAAACGCCTGCACGGTTTCGTCATCAAGTTTCTGTTTGGATTGATCTTTTCTTATCCGTTGTATTCGTATCTCATATTTGCTCTTAATGATCGGTAGCAGGTCATCACCAATGAGGGAATAATTCTCTTCTATATGTTCAATCAATCCCGAGGCAATACGAAGCCGCGCTTCTTCCTCGTCTTTCGCAACCTGGTTATCTGGCTTTAAGCCAAGCCATTTAATAAGTGGTCTCAGGCTTAAGCCTTGCAATACAAGCGTTGCAAAAATCACACTGAAGGTTAAAAAGATAATCAAATCACGATTTGGAAACGGTGAATCATTGGCGACCGTCAACGGCAAAGCCATAGCTGCTGCCAGCGAAACCACTCCGCGAATACCCGACCACGCTACTATGGTAACAGTTTTCACGTTGGTGGAGGTTTCCCGTTCACGAATTTCTTTACTCAACCAACGGGGTATGTAGGCACCAGGATAAACCCAAATAATCCGAACTAATATCACCGCGCCACTGATCATCAATCCGTAAAGAATAAGATCAGCCAATGAGAATTTCTGTATAGCATCCAATACATATGGAAGTTGAAGCCCGATGAGGATAAAGATGATACCGTTCATGATAAACACTACCGTATCCCACGTGGCAATGGCTTGAATTCTTGCCTTTTGTGAAAGAAACTCATTCGCCTTGCGACTTAACAACAAACCACACGCTACTACGGCCAGCACAGCCGATAAGCCCAAATGATCGGCAACCAGGTAGCAAACAAAAGGTGTAATAAAGGTAAGGGTTGTATCAGTGGTTGCATTATCGGGTGTTATCTGATGTATCCATTTAAATATATACCCGATTCCTACTCCCAGCAAAATGCCACCTCCCGCTACAACAAAGAACTGAAGGGTTGCATCCCCTAAACTAAAGGCACCGGTCACCACAGCCGCTACCGCAAAGCGATAAGCAATTAAACCCGTTGAATCATTCACCAGACTCTCACCTTGAATTATGGTTACCACGCGCTTAGGCACATTCAGGCCTTGCGTGGCAGCTGTTGCCGCCAGGGTATCAGTAGGCGAAATGATGGCGCCCAACACAAAGGCTTCAGGCCAACCCACACCTGGTATAAACGTGTGCGCTACCCAGGCAATGGCACAAGTGGTAAAAATAACGCAGCCGACCGCTAACAAACCTATGGGCCGTCTGGCCGCTTTAAAGTCGGGCCAGGAAGTGTACCAGGCATCAGCATAGAGCATAGGTGGTAAAAAAAGAAGGAAGATTATATCCGGATCAAGGTCAAGCCTCGGCAAACCGGGCACAAAACCTATAGCAAAACCGGCCAAAACCAGCAAAATCGGGTAAGGAATCCTTACCTTATCGGTAATTTCAGCTAAAGCCGTAACAACCGCTAAGAGTATTATAATTATCTCTATAACATGCATATGTGATCCGATAAATATTTAAACTTTCTTCCACTAATTCACCCAACCTTGTATCTTTAAAATTGTAATTAAACGTAAAAAGGCTCTAACCCCCAACTTGCATGAGATTAGTTTTTACTCTTGTGGCAACCTGTGCTATTCTTACCACGTCTCTGCAAGCACAAGTTGATCCGCTCTACTCCCAATACTTGAACAATCCCTTTTTGATTAACCCTGCCTATACGGGTATGAACAAGTATATGAACCTCATGGTAGGGTATCGAAAGCAATGGGCAGGTTTTGATGGAAGCCCTACTACCCTGTCGGCTACCGGTCATACCAGTCTTATGGATAACCGCATGGGTGTGGGTTTGATTATTTCACAGGATAAGGTAGGAGAAAACACAAATACCTTCGTTCAAGGTACTTACGCGTACAAAGTACGCTTTGATGATTACCGCTATATATCATTTGGCCTGCAAGCGGGTATTATGAACTTCAAAAGCGATAACAGTGAACTCAATATTGCTGATCCCTCAGATCCACTATTTAATTCGAATCAAAATGTGATTTCACCATCCTTTGGAGCGGGTGTCATCTACAGAACAGATAACCTCTTTTTGGGCTTGTCGGTGCCGCGTATGCTTAAAGCCAGCGAAAGTTATGACGATGTTACTGCTGCACTGTACACTCAGCATTTTTATGGTTTCGCCTCGTATGTATTTTTACTTTCGAACCGGGTTAAACTGAAACCAGCTGTATTGTTCAGAGCCGTAAGCGGATCTCCGCTCTCTACGGATATCAATTTCCAATTCAATATTGATGAACGTTATGCGGTAGGCTTACTTACCCGAAATTTCAATACTTACGGACTGCTGGCGCAAATCAAATTCAATGAATTCAGATTTGGTTATGTTTTTGAAATGCCTACAAACAAATCGGTTGGAACTAATTTTACATCACATGAAATTACACTTGGACTGAACCTGAGTGTGTTTGGCTTCCACGATTTAACACAGGTAAGCGATTTCTGATCAGAAACTTAGCCGGGCTAAAAATTCCTCCAGTTCTTCTCGGATAGTTTTTGGATTATGAATATTTAATAATTCATTCACTGCTTTATTTTCCTTAATCATCAACTGATTAAGCTTCATATGCTGATTGATCAGAATAAACTCCAGATCAGGAATGAGTTGCTTTAATACATCCACAATATCCATAACCGATAGCGTGCGGTCCACCAGATTATACGTTCCGCTTTTTATGTTGGCTGATAGAACGCTAGCCAGCGCCCGGGAAACCAAATCGATATGAATAAACGTGCGGGCTTGTTCACCATTCCCATGAATGGTTATGCGCTTTTCAAAATTTGCCTCAAAAACAAACTTATTGATTACGGCATCAAAACGCATACTTGGGCTATACCCATATACATTACCACAGCGAAAGATATAGGTATCCATCTTATCCTTCAGGCGCGCCACATGCTCTTCGCCCCGAAGTTTTGAAATAGCATAGAAGGTTTTAGGGTTTGGTGAAACCGATTCATCCAGTGCATGGTCGGATGAACCATAAACTCCTACACTGCTGGTGTAAATAAATTTTTTAACCTTGCTGGCCTCAACGGCATAAACCAATTCAGCTGTACCCCAATGATTAATTTGCTCATACAGGTGCGCATCGGAATGTGCAAAAGGCGTGGTAACCCGTGCCGCCAGATGGTACACCACATCAATACCGTCAAGGGATTTTTTCAGGTTTCGTGAATCCAATAACTCTCCTTTTGCAAAAACAATTTTCGATTGTTCTGAAAACCGATCGCCTAAAAACAAATTATAGTTCTGTCGGCTAAGGTTATCATAGACAACAATCCTATCCACAGCTTTATCTGCGGCAAGTCTCCTGACTAACTCTGTACCAACATAACCTGATCCGCCTGTTACTAAAATATTCATAAACTAATTACCTCTTAACCTGATGACTATTGACCAGTGACTAAGAACAAATCCTATTTCGAAACCAACTCAGTATGCAACCCACATTCTACCTTTTTCAATCCATACCAACGCGCTTCCCGCTCCTGCATGGCCGGATCAAGTCTGCGTGTACAGGGCTCACACCCAATACTTATATAGCCCTTTTCCTCCAGTGGGTGCTTTGGCAGATTATGCTCCTTTTGATATTCCCAAATCATTTTTGCTGACCAATTAAGCATGGGGTGAAAACGCACCGTGCCATAGGGTGCCGGTTGCTCCTCCTTCAGGGCTGCCCGTACTGCACTTTGATCGGCCCGAACACCATTGATCCAGACATCGTACGTACGAAGTATACCATCCATGGGCTGAGTCTTATTCAGGTAACAGCAATGGTCGGGATCAGAAGCAAACAAAAGTTTCCCTTCTCCATCGCGTTGCATGTACTTGGGCACCTCCGACATAAGATCAATCGTATTCAATCCAAACAGCCCGGTTATATGGTCCCTGAATTTTATCGTCTCCGGAAAATGGTACCCGGTGTTTATAAAATAAACGGGTATGGACTTATCAATACGGCTTAAAATGTGTAACAGCACCAGGCTATGCGACTGGAATGATGAACTGGTGAATAAGCGCTTTCCAGCCCTGGTGTAGGCTTCAATCTTCTCCTGAATTGCTGTAGGATTCATCTTTCAAAGAAAACAAAATCATGGGACATTAATCCTATGGGGAAAAGTGATCTTGACTGCAACCGATTGTTTACAGTCATTACACGTTGGTCTTAATTAATTAATTTTGTTGATTCTACTGAATCCAGAACCTTTTATACTATTTCCTGTTTTAATTAAGCACATGAGAATCAAAGTATCCCGTAAAGAACACTTTAATGCCGCCCACCGCCTGTTTAACCCGGCCTGGTCGGAGGAGAAGAATAAGCAGGTTTTCGGAAAATGCTCCAATCCCAACTACCACGGGCATAATTATGAACTTATTGTATCGGTCACAGGGGAACCCAACCCTGAAACAGGGTATGTTTATGATATGAAGATACTCAGCGACCTTATTCGTGATCATGTTACCCAAAAATTTGACCACAAAAACCTTAACTTAGATACTGAATATTTTAAAGCTCTTAATCCCACCGCTGAAAACATTGCCGTTGTCATCTGGAAGATTCTGAGAGAAAAAATTGATTCATCACTTGATGTAAAAATTACACTTTATGAGACAGAAAGAAATTATGTTGAATATCCGGCCAATTAACGACACCGATGAAGTAGGTGATGATCATGCCGCATCATCTTATAACACCCCACTCAGGCCCGATGCATTCGAACTGGATGATGATGAAAAGGTAGAGCGCATAGAAAAGCACTTCCGTGAGATCATGACTATACTTGGTCTTGATCTGAACGATGATAGCTTAAACGGGACCCCCAGACGGGTAGCCAAAATGTACGTGAAGGAAGTGTTCAGTGGACTGAATCCTAAAAATCGTCCGCACGCCAGATTGTTTGAAAACAAATATAAGTACGATCAAATGCTGGTGGAAAAAGATATTACGTTTTACTCGCATTGCGAACACCACTTCGTTCCCATCTTTGGTAAGGTACACGTTGCCTATTTTTCCAGCGGAAAAGTAATCGGTCTATCAAAGATCAATCGCGTGGTTCAGTATTACGCCAAACGTCCACAGGTACAAGAACGCCTAACCGTACAGATTGCCAAAGAGATGATGCGTGTGTTAAAAACTGAAGATGTTGGCGTGGTGATTGATGCTACTCATCTTTGCGTAGCCTCCCGTGGAGTTGGGGACACGAACAGCAAAACCGGTACAGCGCACTTCTCAGGAAAATTTCAGGATGAAAATGTAAAGCGGGAATTCCTGAACTATATCAATACAAAATAATTCCAAAAAAAGAAGTAACACTTTTAGCTGAGGCTAATACGAGGAAGAAGAAAAGTTGAACAAAGTAATAGGGCAATGCTAACTTGTTTTCAGATTTTACTCTATACACATGAAAGAATGTGAGCATAGCAGCTGAAACAATAAACCAGCCGATGTAGTTTTGCATCGGTACAACGCCACCTTTCCAACTCCAGAAATCAAATCGAATGGCTACAGGTTCAATCAATGTATCCATTAATACCGCCAGGAAAGCGCCCAATAAAATTTTTGGAAGTGTACGAAGTGTTAACGATTCAGTCAATACACCAATACAATAGATAACCAGTAGCCAGTTCAAACCAATAATAATAGGCACACCAAAAAGTTTCGGGCCCAGGGTTGATCCATACGAATAGTGACCAAAAATAAAACCGTATTGTACCCCCAGAAATTCTACACCAAATCCAAGCGTAAAAACAGTCAGGGCAAACATGAGAAAGGACGTTGACCTGTCGGCATGATTAAGCCATAACAGGAAAGCACTGACCACCAGGTTAAACGGTGTCAAGAGTCTGAAGTAATCCTGAAAGGGAGAAAGGAGTCCGATAATCCCTACCAAATGCATCGCCACAACCACAGGAACTGAATAGGGCGTAATGGTAACTCGCAAACCTCGGTATAGTCGGGCAATCATATATCTCTAACAACCTTTCACTTAAAGTGTTTACTCACCAGGTTACTGGTAATCCTTGCTGCTTGCAGGCAAAGCGGGATACCCCCACCGGGATGAACGCTACCTCCGCAGAAATAAAGATTAGGTATCAGTTTACTATGATTGCCGTGGCGTAGAAATGCGGCATATCGGCTGTTGGAACTGGTGCCATACAAGGCACCTTTGTACGAGTTAGTACGCTGCTCAATAGATCGGGGATCAAGAACAGATTCATTTTCAATTAAAGACTCTACGTTGGTCTTTAACTGACGGCTTAGCTTTGTCAGAATATTTTTTCTGGCCTTCGCTATAATCGCATCCCAATCCTGTCCTTCCATTGCGGGTACATTAATCATCACAAACCAGTTTTCACAATCGGCAGGAGCATCAGAAGCAATGTATTTGGATGTGATGTTGACGTAGATGGTGGGATCATCTGATACTCGCTTGTGCTGAAACAGCTCTTCAAATTCCTTACGATAATCCGCGGCAAAGAAGATGTTATGCAAACTCAGTTCTTTAAAGGTTTTTTTAATACCCCAATAGAAGATCAGCGCTGAACTTGATCGCTCCTGATTCAACGTACGCTCAGGCGGAGGAATATTTTTCAGCAACTTGTGCCACGTGAAATACACATCCATATTACTCACCACCACATCGGCTTCATAAATCTTACCTTTCGATATTACACCCCTCGCCCTACCTTCCTTCAAAACAATTTCATCAACTTCCGATTCGTAGAGAATAGTAATACCCTGATCGTAAGTCAATCTTACTAAGGCTTGTGTAATGGCGTGCATCCCTCCTTCAGGTAAAAATGTCCCCACATTAAATTCCAGGTGCGGAATGGTGCTGAGGATTCCGGGAGCCTGGTAGGGATCCGATCCGTTGTACGTAGCATAACGGTTGAACAGTTGAACGAGTCTTGATTCCTTAAGATGCTTTTCATTGAATTGGTTCAGACTCGTGAACAGCCCCATCTTTGGAATTTTCAACAAAGCTTTCGCCACTGCTTTGGATAGCCAGGTGCGCCAGGCTCGCAGGGGTTGTTCGATGAATATTTTCCCTGCTGATTCGTATAACGTTTTTGAAAGCTCAAGGTAATTTCGAATGATTTTTTCAGAAACCTGAAGCTTACCCGTAATTTCCTTGACCAGTTTTTCACGATCGGCATAAGCAATTATGTGCGTACCATCTTCGTAAAAGTAGTGACACGTTACACCAAGCTTTTTGTATTGATAGTAGTCTCTGGGATTACGGCCGCAGGCAATAAACACATCATCCAGAAAATGAGGCATGGTAAAAAGTGAAGGTCCGGCATCAAACCGATAGCCCCCTTGTGTAAAGGCTGTAAGTTTACCTCCCGCGTAAGCGTTGGCTTCAAAAATCAGTACCTCAAATCCTTCGGCACGCAACCGGTTGGCGGTGGCCAAACCTGCTACTCCCGACCCGATAACGATTGCCTTCATCCGGAATCATCAACACCGACAAAGCCAAAAAGTTATCCGCCCAATGTACCCTTCTCTAACCTCATGAAACGAGATTCATAACCTCGAAAACCATTGGAAAAACTAAATAATTCGTAGTTTAGCAGTCCTAAAAATGAACACTTATGGTTTTTGATTTAGACATGATTAAAGCGGCCTATAAGGCCTTGCCGGGGCGAATAGCCAAGGCCCGTAAAGTGGTTGGAAAACCGCTTACCCTATCGGAAAAAATACTCTACTCCCACCTGCATGAAGATCAGCCTATACAGAACTTCGGGCGTGGAAAATCTTATGTGAATTTCTCTCCCGACCGGGTAGCCATGCAGGATGCAACGGCACAAATGGCCCTGCTTCAATTCATGTCGGCCGGAATACCCAAAGTTCGTGTACCCTCTACAGTGCATTGCGATCACCTCATCTTAGCCAAAAATGGTGCCTCACAGGACTTGAAAGAATCACTTACCGCCAGTGGAGAAGTATTTAACTTCCTGGAGTCCGTATCTAATAAATATGGCATCGGTTTCTGGAAACCCGGTGCCGGTATTATTCACCAGGTAGTGCTTGAAAATTACGCCTTCCCCGGTGGTATGATGATCGGAACGGATTCGCATACGGTTAATGCCGGTGGTTTAGGAATGGTAGCGATTGGTGTGGGTGGTGCCGATGCGGTAGATGTAATGGCCGGCATGGCATGGGAGTTAAAATTCCCTAAACTTATTGGAGTGAAACTTACCGGTAAGCTTAGCGGATGGACTTCCGCCAAAGATGTGATCTTAAAAGTGGCCGGTATCCTTACTGTAAAAGGTGGTACTGGTGCTATTGTAGAATATTTCGGACCAGGTGCGTTAACATTATCCTGTACGGGTAAAGGAACCATTTGTAACATGGGGGCTGAAATTGGCGCGACAACCTCCACGTTTGGTTACGATGAAAAAATGGCCGAATACCTTCGCGGAACAAACCGCAAAGAAGTGGCTGATCTTGCTGATCAGGTAAAAGAACACCTTACCGGTGATCCGGAGGTTTACGCTAACCCTGAAATATATTTCGACCAGGTAATAGAAATTGACCTGTCGACATTAGAACCTCATGTAAACGGTCCGTTCACTCCCGACAGGGCTATTCCTATTTCACAATTTGCCGATGAAGTTCGTAAGAACGGCTGGCCGAAAGAACTTGAAGTTGGCTTGATCGGATCGTGCACCAACTCTTCGTATGAAGACATTACCCGTTCTGCATCATTGGCGAAACAGGCAGTCGATAAAAAACTAAAAACAAAAGCTGAATTTACCATCACTCCCGGATCGGAATTGGTTCGCTATACAGTTGAACGCGATGGATACCTTGGTACATTCGAGAAAATGGGCGGTGTTGTATTGGCGAATGCCTGCGGGCCGTGTATTGGTCAGTGGGCACGACACACCAACGATCCGAACCGGAAAAATTCAATCATTACTTCGTTTAATAGAAATTTTGCCAAACGAAATGATGGAAACCCCAACACACATGCGTTTGTGGCTTCCCCGGAAATCACCACTGCGTTTGCCATTGCAGGCGACCTTACCTTCAATCCCCTAAAAGATACACTTGTCAACGAAGACGGCCAACATGTAAGACTGGATGAGCCTACCGGACATGAATTTCCACCAAGAGGATTTGATGTTGAAGATGCCGGATACCTTGCCCCTGCCAAAGACGGAAGCAAAGTACAGGTAAAGATTGCACCGGATTCCAATCGCCTGCAGGCCTTAAGTCCTTTCAAAGCATGGGATGGAAAGAATTTAACAGGCATGCGGTTGCTTATTAAAGCCAAAGGAAAATGTACTACTGATCATATTTCTATGGCGGGTCCCTGGCTTCGTTTCCGCGGGCATTTAGATAACATTGCCAACAACACACTTACCGGAGCGGTAAATTACTTCAACGAAAAAACCGACAACGTTAAGAATCAACTTACCGGAGAATATGGACCGGTACCGGCAACACAACGTGCGTACAAAGCAGCAGGAGTTTCTACCATTGTAGTGGGCGATCACAACTATGGTGAAGGTTCATCACGCGAACATGCAGCCATGCAGCCACGCCATTTAGGAATTCGTGCCATTCTAGTTAAGTCGTTTGCACGCATACATGAAACCAACCTGAAAAAGCAAGGTATGCTGGCCATTACTTTTGCGAATGAAGCTGATTATGACAAGTTTCAGGAAGACGATGTTATCAGCATCACAGACCTGACTTCCTTTTCTCCGGATAAGCAGCTTACCCTCGTGCTCAATCACAAAGATGGAACCAGTGATACCATTAAGGTGAATCATACCTACAATGCCGGACAGATAGAATGGTTTAAGGCGGGTTCTGCCCTTAATCTTATGGCGAAGGAAACAAAACCCGTTAAGCTTGCTGGCAAAGCATCGAAGAAAAAAACTAAGAAGACTGCAAAGAAGGCACCTGCGAAGAAAAAGCCAGCTAAAAAATATGCTCCGAAGAAATCGGTTAAAAAGAAAGTTGTAGCTAAGAAGAAAACAAAATCATTAGCTAAAAAGAAAACCGTAACCAGATCCAAGGTAAAGAAGCAGGTTAAGAAAGCCCTGAAGAAAAAAAGTGCTACAAAAAAGAGAAGACGTTAAGATTATATTGATTAATCTGAATAGGGTTGTTAGCAGAAACTAGCAACCCTATTTATTTTAAATCAGCCCAAAGACCTAAAACTTGATTTCAAATCCAGCAGTAATGAACCGGGGCAATCCTACACGAATGCCTTCAGGCCTTCGAGTGGATATGTAACGCTCATCGGTTAGGTTTTTAACCGAAAGATTAAACTGGGCATTTATCTTCGCTATTCGATGGTAAACGGTTGCATCTAATACATTATACTTAGGCATTTCACCAATACGGCCATTATTCGATGGGCTTATGGTATTGAGCTCATCGGTAAATTGATTTCCAACATAGGTATAAGTGAACCGTAAACCTGTTCCAAATGTAGACTCTACATTGAACGCTGACGATAAAGTGAGTTCAGGGGCATACGGCAGTCTGTTACCGTTTACATTAATGGTTTCATTTCCATTGGCCACCAACCGGTCGGAATTGTAAGTTGCCTGGGTATATGTTCCATTAAAATCTAACAAAAATTGCCAGGCAGTTCCCAACATTTCACGAGTATCAAATATAAAAGCAGCCTCAACGCCTTTATGAAGTGTTTTACCAGCATTGGTGACTCCAAAACCTGAACCGCCAACAGATTGTGATGAAGGAATGATCTGATTATCAAAATCCATATGGAAGTATGTTAGTTCAGCAAAAATTCCTGGCGTAAGCTGAGTTCGCAATCCAAGTTCAAAGTTCCAGCTCGTTTCAGCCTCCAAATCAAGAACAGGATTCTCAATACTAAAATCAATCGCATCTTTTATACGTGGAGGCGCGTAACCCCTGTGGATGCCTGTGAACAGATTCCATTTGGAACCAGGTCTGAAATTCAATCCTACTCCGGGTATTAATTCGCTTATGTTATTCTCAGCTACTTTATAAACATCAACGTTTGCTTCCCGCAAAATTTCACGTTCATAATTGTAAAACTCTGCTCTCAAACCTGGCGAAAGATCAAGTTTCGGAAGCAAAGAAATCTTATCCAGGAAATATAATGCAACGGCTCTTCCAGTTCTGATTTCATCATTGACTAATGCACCAGATTGGGCTGTCGCTGTGGAACCATTTATTCTTTGTTCATATGCCCGTTCATAGAGGTAACGGTATCCGGCAGTGAGGTTATTAGAAACAGAACCTATTTGAAAAGTATAATTAATCTTCTGCTCCCACCCTGTTACTTCAAACTGTCTGTCGCGGTTGCCTGTTCGGTTACGCAGGTATATCGCTCCCCCAGCTACGCCTTCATCACCCCACACCACACCTGTCCAATCGGCTGGAGGAGGATTTAGCACTCCACCGGTGTAGCTGTTATAAACATAGTCCTGCCTTCTCCAGTTGCGCGTGGTGGTGTACCCATAAAGCATTGATTGAAGACTAAGCTCCTTCCCTAATTTTGTTTGATGAGAAAAGCTCATCAGGTAACGTTTAACATCCAACTCATCATTGGGCATGAGAACACTGTAATCATCACCACCGGTATCATACATTCGCTGTGTAATCCCAACATAGGTAGAGTTCGAAATTTCGTTGTAAGCAGCGAGTTTCACCCCTAAGGTTGATAGCTCGGTAAGCGGGATTTTAATCTTGGCAGAAAAGTCATTTACGGTAAAATCGGTTGGCCCCATGCTTTCTGCCTGCTTTCGCAAATAGGTTACCTGAACTCCTGTTTTATTAAATGTATTGCCATAACTTCCTAAAGCACTAAGGTAGCGCCCTGATCCACCCTGAACCCTTAATCGGATTTGCTCTTCATCCGGAGGATCGGACGTGATATAGTTAATTACACCTCCCACAGTTTGTGGGCCATAAAGAATCTGGCCGCTGCCTTTCAGAACTTCCACACCACTCATCCGGTCCATTGCCGGAGTATAATACATCTCTGGCTCACCGTAAGGATTCAACGCCACCGGAATTCCATCCTCCATCATCAACACACTTCGGCTTCTATCAGGATCAAGTCCGCGTATACCTATATTAACCCGCAGCCCTGCCCCTTCTTCATCTACTACATTTAAACCGGGTACCCGCCTGAAAACTTCATTGCCCGTGACAGGTTTTAAGAGAACTAGCTCGTTCTGATCAAGGTAAGTTACTGAACCTGGAACCTTGCTGAATAATTGATCGCGTGTGCTGATTACGTATACCTGTGATAAAAGATGGGGATCATCAATTAACTCAATAGAAATGCTTAAGCCAGTATCGGTAGTGACAGCAACCTGCTTTGATACATAAGCCAAATGCGTAATCAACAATGTATACGAGCCGGGTAATACTGATTTTATGATGAATTTACCTTCACCATCAGATATCGCACCTAAAACAGTACCAAGCACTTGAATATGAGCACCTTCAACAGGCAAACCATGGGAAGAATTTATTGTACCGGAAATGCTGGTTTTATGCTGGCCGATAACCAATGTATTGCAAAAGCAAATGATACCAAGGAATGCTAAAAGCAACCTAAAACGCATAATTTGATTATTTAGAATAAATATAAATAAGGCACAATGGTATAACCTGTTTAGAATTAATCCAAATAATAATCCTTGATTTTTATCATGATTTGAACGTTTCTCTTAAAATTGACCTTATCTTTCAAAAAGAAGTTAAAATTCAAAAATTGACCGATGAAGCAACAAATCGTTACCCCTTCCCGCTCCCTCTCCAAGGAAACCGAAGAACTTTTGAACAAACAAATTGTCCACGAAGGCAAGTCGTCAGCAGCTTATTTGTCGATGGCGTCATGGTGCGAAACGAAAGGCTATGAAACTTCTGCACAGTTTCTGTATAAACATTCGGAAGAGGAACGCATGCACATGCTCAAGCTTATTCATTATGTGAACACCGCGGGCGGGCACGCGCTTCAACCGGAAATCACCGGCATTAAACATACCTTTAAATCACTGCGCGAAGTTTTTGAAACGGTACTCCACCATGAATTGGATGTAACCCGTTCCATCAACAGTATTGTCGATCACTGCTTTCAATCTAAGGACTTTGCTACGTTCAACTTCTTACAATGGTACGTAATGGAGCAACGCGAAGAAGAAACCATTGCCCGCAGAGCCGTTGAATTGTTTGACCTTATTGGTGAAGAAGGTGTTGGTTTATGGATGATCGATCAGGAGATCGGAAAGCTGGAAGCGTTTGCTACGAAGGTTGGGTGAGTTCGTTAACCACCCACCGAAACTCATTCAACATCATAGCCGTAGCGCCCCAAACAATCTCTCCCTCTACTTCAAAATGTGGTGCGAGCATCCGGTAACGGCCTGCCGCCATAATCTCCTGCGTTCGTATCGCATCTTTACCAAGAATATTTTCCAACCTGCCATGAAGCACGCGAGCCACTTCATGCTGATCAGGAACCCAAGTGGGTTTTCCGGATACTATACCAATAACAGGAGTAACCATAAAGTTGCTGGGTATCACAAAAAATTCACTGAGTGTGCCTATTACCTTCACGTGTGATGGATTAATTCCAATCTCCTCCTGGGCTTCGCGCAAGGCGGTATCAAATACGGTTTCTCCGGGTTCTGCTTTTCCGCCCGGCAGACTAACCTGACCGCTATGAGCGCCCAAATAATCGGGGCGCTTTATTAAAGGAAAATAGATTTCATTTAATTCCGGATAAAGCAGAATTAAAACACTGCCGGGTTTTGGAGGAACCTTATGTTCAAATTTAGGAAGCGTTGTGCCAACCGGTGTCGCGCGAAGCAACTCGTGCGCCTTAGCACCTGGCAATTCTCCTTTCAGTCGCTCCTGCAACTTCTCAACCAACTCCAACAGGTTCATCATGATCTTAAAGAAGTTTACGCTTGCGCATCATGCTGGCAAACAACGATGGTGCAAGGCGTTTTAAAAATATAGCAGACTTTTCAGGACGCCCGGCAATAATAATTTCATCCTTATTCTTTTCAATCGCTTTTAAAATCTTTTCCGCCACATCATCGGGGTCCAATCCCTTGGCTATTTTATCGTTATCCTGATTAATGGCTACACCGTCCTTATTCAACGAGTTTTTGGCTACGTTGGTACGAACAAATCCAGGACAAACCAATAGCACCCCTACTCCATCCGATGCTACTTCAAGTCGTAGCGTATCATAAAAACCCTGCAAGGCATGCTTGCTGGCATTGTAGGCCGCCTGCTTTTGAACTACCATCTTACCCAACACACTGGAGATAACCACAACGTGGCCGCTTTTATTTTCCAACATCTGCGGAAGCACAGCTTTGGTTAGTGCAATACCTCCAAAAAAGTTTACGTTGAAAATTTTATGGATCACATCAAGCGAGAGGTCTTTAACTTTCGTCCAGTGGCTGACACCCGCGTTGTTGATCAGGATATCAATTTTTCCAAACCGGTTGTACACCTGCTTCGATAGTGTGACAACAGATTCTGTATCCGACACATCCAGTGGAAGAATTAAACAATCGTCATCAGGCAAGTTGGCGGTTGCTTTTACCCGCTGCAACTCTTCTACCCTTCTGGCCGACAAAACAAGCTTTGCACCTTGTCTCGCAAAAGCATACACCAACGACTCACCTATACCGGAAGATGCACCGGTTATCCAAACAACTTTACCGTTAAAGAACATTTTTTAAATTTAATTTATAAAGTAAGTATCAGTTTACAGTTCAAAATATAATTTGACCGTCATTGCGAGGGAGCCTGCCTTCCGGTAGGCAGGGTACGACCGAAGCAATCCCAAACTTCGCGTTTTGTTTTCATTATATAATCAGGGATTGCTTCGTCACAAAGCGATTTTTGTAATTGAGTAGTCTTGTCAATGTTCCTCGCAATGACGAGCTAAAATTTAGGACTACAAGCGGATACTCATAATTTACAATTTCCAGCCGGCACGATACTCCCGCTTCACAAACTGATTAGCTTCGTCAAAGTTGGTGATTTTCATGTTCACACCATCCCACAACAACTTGATGTCTCTGCCCGGGTAATCGAATTGGTTTGGATTATCCTTTCGCGGAAAGCGTATGTCATGGCTGCGAATGGCGAGGTTGCCCATCAGCACCATTTCGGTAAGCGGACCGGCAATTTCGAATGGAGAACTCAACTCGGTTTTACCATACCCGGCCAAACATCCTTCTACCCAGTTGGCATAGTGACCCCTATCGCCATTCGGCACACGCTTAATCGTTTGAGGCACGTTTACTTCCTGAGTTCTTGAGGTAGGTAAAAGTTTTGGCAGTATACCGTAGGTACCGCACATCATCTTGCCTTTTGTGCCTATAAATAAAGCACCATTACCACCGTCACCAAACTGTTCATTCGGACCTAATTCTTCGGGACGCTCAGGCTGAATGCCGCCATCCATCCAGTGCACTTTTACTTTTGGTTTATTGCCACGCTCGGGGAAAGTCATAACAATGTGTGACGATGGCGGACAGCTATCAGGGAAATATCCTCTTCTGAATTCACCAACATACACACTGCCCACACTGGCCTGCACATCAATCGGGTAACCTAATTCAAGCACACGAAATGGTGGCTCAACAATGTGGCAGGCCATATCGCCCAGGGCACCTGTTCCATAATCCCACCAGCCGCGCCAGTTAAACGGAACCAGGTTATCGATGTAGTCTTTATAAGGAGCCGTGCCCAACCACAAGTCCCAATCAAGTTCTTTGGGCACTTCAGCCTTTTGTGCCGGCCAGGGAATACCCTGCGGCCAAACCGGGCGATTCGTCCAGCAATAAACTGTATGCACCTCACCGATAAGCCCGGCCTGGTACCACTCCATCAATTGCCGCACCCCATCACCGGAAGACCCCTGGTTGCCCATTTGCGTTACAACCTTGTACTTTTTTGCCGCTTCGGTAAGCATTCGCGCCTCATAGATATCATGCGTTAAAGGCTTTTGCACATACACGTGTTTGCCCAATTGCATGGCGGCCATGGCCTGCACGGCATGGTTATGGTCGGGTGTTGAAACCGAAACAGCATCCATGCTCTTATGCTCTTTATCGAGCATTACCCTGAAATCCTTATAGTATTTTGCCTTAGGAAAATTCTTTATAGCATTGGCAGCCCTGCGGTCGTCAACATCACACAGAAAAGATATAGTAGCTTTTTTGGTAGCGGCAATTCCGTTTACATCGCCATTGCCCATGCCGCCTACACCAATGCCGGCTACGGACAGGGTATCACTGGGGGCTAAAAATCCTTTTCCGCCCAGCACATGGCGGGGCACTATGGTAAAGGCAGCGGCTGCGAGGCCCACTTGCTTAATAAAACTTCTGCGGCTGTTACGGGGTGTCATGGAAATATTCAGTTAGTTGAATAGGTTTCAAAGTACAGTTTTCTACGAAAAGAAAAAAGCAGGATTTTCTGGTAACATACAGGGAATTCCAGGATAAAGAAGCAGCAAAACTAGCGCGCAATAGAACCATGTAAGCACAAAAAGCAGTCTAAAAATTAACTCATCCTTTGATACCTTATGACACCTCTTTACCTTAGAAGCAGACGCTATGCACCTTCGCCAAGCGCACCAAAACTGGCGGTATAGGCGAAAGTTTATAGCGGGTATAAGAGAGTTGGCGGTCAGGCTAAAAAGACGACACGAACTATAAATGAAAATACCAGCATACATAGAAACTGAAAGAACCGTATTGCGACATCTTACGGTAGATGACGCAGAAGATTTTTATACTCTAAATCTTGACAAAGAAATATTGAAATATACCGGAGACCATCCTTTTGAAAACATACAAGCTGCAAAGAATTTTTTAATTAACTACGACCAGTATAAAAAATATGGAGTTGGACGATTAGCAGTAATTGAAAAGATAACTTCAAAATTCATTGGTTGGTGCGGACTTAAATACAATCCTGAAAGAGACGAATTTGATATTGGGTTTAGATTATTCAGAGAATATTGGAACAAAGGCTTTGCAACGGAAACAGCAAAAAGATGTCTTGACTATGGATTTAAGGAATTGGGTATTGTAAGAATTGTCGGAAGAGCAATGAAGGAAAATATTGCTTCAATCAAAGTACTTGAAAAAATAGGAATGACATTCAAAGAAACTTTAGACTTTGACGGACACGATGGAGTAATTTATGAACGAACAAAATTTGACAAGGATTAGACCATTATGTGATGAGAAAAAGGATTAACTGATTATGAAATCAATATCTCAAAGAAAAATTAAATGTATTGGCTGTGGAGCTTTGGTAGAAGACTTAGCGGGAAAACCACATAAATACATAGGGGCATCTCAAGAATGCTGGAATTTGTATGGCGAAGTTTTGGCAAAAGAATATGGGGAATACAACTATCCGCAATTAACACACAGACTAACAGTAGATACTTACGCAATTCAACATCCTGGCGAACCCATTAGACAGGCAATTCAGTCAGTCAATGTTCATTTGATTAGTCTTTATTTGATTTTAGTAAAGGGATATGACGGTGAAACAGCTACAAAAAAAATGGGCGAAATCTTATCAAAAGAGCCGAGATTTGAATGGTTAGAGCCGCCATCACCCATTGGGCATATTACCGTTGCTGATGTTTTGACTGCTACCAATCAAGAAGAACACGAGAAAAAAGTAAGAGAATGGGTAGATAATGTTTGGACTAATTGGTATTCAAAACACGCATAGACAATTAAAACCCTTGTGAATGACAATTTTTGAACAGAAAAAAGAAGCCCGAACCGCTAACAGCCGTTTGGCGTAATGGCGGGTGCAGTGCTTCGTATGACAGTTTTGTGGTAGGTTCAAGTGCAGTTCTTCGATTGAACTTTTGTGCTAAAAATCCGCCACTACGCCAAGCCGCAAAACGTTAGTGACAAGCATAATGAGAGACAACATCGACAGCAATAACCAACAATTAAAAGGCAAAACAAAAAAAATGAATATAGATTTAGCTAACCGACTAAAAGAAGTTTTACTAAACGGAAAATGGATTGCTAATACCAATTTCAAGGAACAGATAACAAGTATAAGTTGGGAACAAGCAATTGAAAAGGTTGAAAACCTGAACACGATTGCATTATTGACTTTCCACGTAAACTATTATTTAAAAGGAGTGCTAAACGTGTTTCAAGGTGGAGATCTTGAAATCAAAGACAAATACAGCTTTGATATGCCAGAAATCTCGTCTGAGACGGATTGGCTTAACTTAGTGAACGAATTTGTAAGCAATGCCGAAAAGTTTATAAGTCACGTTGAAAAAATGGACGACAACTTATTGACACAACCATTTGTGAAAGAAGAATACGGAAGTTGTTTAAAAAATATTGAAGCTCAAATTGAACATAGTTATTATCACCTAGGACAAGTCTCATTGATTAAAAAATTGATAATGCTGAGAGAATAAAATGAACAATTCAAATTATTATAACCTTCATAAAAACGAGAATGCCAGCCACTAACAGCACCTACCCAAAAGTGGCGGTTCAGTGGTTAAATCAAGCTTTGTGCTTCTATCAAAGTTTGTACTTGGTTGACAGTGAAGTGCTTCGAAATCCCCCACTGCGACAAGCGGCAAAACGTTATCCACAATTAGAACAAATGAGAAGAACAGTCTATATAATCATTTCATTTATCTTCAGTTCAAACCTAGTTTTTGGACAGGATACATTATTCACAGGATTTGCAACAAGTATTATTGACACCAATTCAAGGCTAATAAAAACGTATGGTTTTAAAGACAAAGAGAAGATAGCAAATTACGATAGTACTACCATCCAGCCTGTTGGTTCGGTAAGTAAAGTTGTAATTGGTTTGGCTCTAATGAAGGCAAATGAATTGAGTTTTGTCAATCTTGACACTGACATTAATCAATACATAGGTTTCAACATAATTAACCCAAACTTGAAAAACAATCAACCGATTACATTACGACATCTAGCAACGCACACATCAGGAATAAGAGATAATGAAAAATTTTATGAACAAGCCTATACAAAAGGTTTGATATCCCCTTTTTCATTGGAAGAATTTCTTGTGTCTTATTTGGATAAAAACGGAAAGAGATATTCAAAAAAAAATTTTGGCAATTATCCAGCAGGTGAAGAATATAACTATTCAAACATCGGGGCAGCACTTGCGGCATATGTAATTGAGTCTGCATCAAAAATACCTTTTGACCAATTCACTAAAAGATACATATTTCAGCCTTTGAATATGTTACAAACACATTGGTTTTATGATGAAAATCAATTGGATAAATACACACAACTTTTTGACGAAAAAGACAATCAGCTTGATTTTTATTCTCTTGCGACCTATCCAGATGGTGCAATGAAAACAAACATTGTTGATTTGAGTAAGTTGCTACAAGAACTTATTAAAGGTTATGCAGGGGAATCAGACCTTCTTACAGAGAATTCTTGGAAAATATATTTTACTAAGAATTTTTCTGAAAATAGACCTGTAAAGGGAGTGAATCCAAAAGAACCCAATAGTGGTATTTTTATTATGTATGTAAAGAGTGGTGCAATAGGACATACAGGCTCTGACCCAGGTCTTTGTACTTTTATGTTTTTTAACCCTGAAAATATGACAGGCAAGATATTTATGGCAAATGAAGACTTATCAGAACAAAATCTAAATTCTTTTAAAAATATATGGGAAAACTTACAACCAAATAAAGACTAACTGTGGCTAACACGGGTTTTGCGCCTGCCTGGCCGGTAGGCAGGTCAGACGGGGTGATCCCGATGAAAAATCGGGACAGGCTGTGCAAACTTGGAGCTTTGTGCTTCTATTCAAGTTCAGTGCTGGTTGACAGTTTTCCCGATGAATCGGGACAAGTCGTGCTCCGAATTCCGCCACTGCGCCAAGCGCCAAAACGTTAGTGGCAATTTAAACAGACAACCTACAAATGATAGACAACATAAAAATATTAGACACCAAAGTTCTTTCCGACAATTGGTATGTACTTAAAAAAATTACTTACGAATATTCAAAAAAGGATGGGACAAAACTAACTCAAAGCAGAGAAGCCTACGACAGAGGAAATGGTGCAACAATTTTACTTTACAACAAAGAACAAAAAACTGTAATTCTCACAAGACAATTTAGGCTTCCTACATTCGTAAATGGGAATGAAACAGGAATGCTAATCGAAGCTTGTGCAGGGCTTTTAGACAAAGACAATGCGGAAGTTTGCATAAAACGAGAAACTGAGGAAGAAACAGGATACAAAATTGCAGAAGTTCGCAAAATATTTGAGGCATATATGTCACCAGGTTCTGTTACAGAAATTTTATACTTCTTCATAGCAGAATATGCTAAAGAAATGAAAGTAACAGATGGTGGTGGCGTTGAACACGAAGAAGAAAACATAGAAGTTTTGGAACTTGATATTTCAAAAGCAATGAAAATGATAGAAAGTGGGGAAATAAAAGACGGTAAAACAATAATGTTACTTCAATACATAAAACTTAACAACATACTTTAAAATTATGATGATTCTTATTGCAGGACCTTACCGAGGAGGGACAAATGACGACCCTGCATTAATAAAGAAAAATTTAGACAATCTTGAATCGGTTGCCTTACCACTATTTCGTAAGGGACATATTCCTATGATTGGAGAATGGGTTGCTTTACCGTTAATGCACTAGCAGGTTCAAAAGAAATTGGTGACAGTGTTTGGGACGAAATACAATATACTGTTGCACATCGTCTTCTTGAAAAGTGTGACGCTGTTCTTCGCCTCGAAGGAGCATCAGAAGGAGCAGACAATGACGTGAGAATTGCCAAAGAACGAGGATTACAAATTTATCATAGTTTGGACGAAATTCCAGATTTGACACAAAAATAAACAGCCACTAATATCGGTTTGGCAATATGGCGGCTGAAGTGCTTCTATCAAACATTTGTGCAAGGTTCAACAGCAGTAATTCTATCGAACATTGGTGCTAAATATCCGCCACTACGCCAAGCGGCAAACCGTTATGCGGCAGCTTAAAAGAAGACATTCACTCACAAAAATATAATTTGAAATAATGACAAAAACTGAAATAGCAAAAGCATTTTCAAACGGAGAATTTGAAAAGACCTATAACTTCATTGCTGAGAATTCAGAATGGATAGTTGTAGAAGAAAACACTTTTAAGGGCAAGAAAGCAATTATTGAGAACTGCAACCAAGTTGGTAGTTACTTTAAATCTGTAACGACAGACTTTAGAACTCATAATATAATCGTTGATGAAAATAAAGTGGTGATAAACGGAACAGCAGAGTTTTTGAGAGATAATAAACGTGTTTCATTTGTTTCTGCCTGTGATGTTTATGAGTTTAATGACGATAACCAGATTCAAAAGATAACTTCATATTGCATTCAATCAAAGTAAATCTATTTCAAATATTAATAAGATGAGAAAACTTATAATGTGGAACGTAATGACCCTTGACGGTTATTTTGAAGGAACCCAAAATTGGGACTTATCATTTCATAATCTTATTTGGGGACAAGAGCTTGAAAAACTGAGTATAGAACAATTAAAATCTGCTGACTATCTCATTTTTGGACGTGTGACTTATGAAGGAATGGCTGCATATTGGACAAAAGCAGAAGCCGAAACTGCGGAACAAGAAGTTGCTAAACTAATGAACAGCATACCAAAACTTGTTTTTTCTAAGACCTTAAAATCGGCTGATTGGAACAACACCACAATTATTAGTGAAAACGCTTCAGCAGAAATACAGAAATTAAAGGAGCAAGGTGGAAAAGACATTTATGTTTTCGGTAGTGCAAACCTATCGGAGACATTTATAAACGACAACTTGTTTGACGAATTTCGAATAGGAATTGCCCCGGTTATTTTAGGTAATGGACGACCTCTTTTCAGAGAAGGCATTGCTTCTAACAACTTATCACTCGTTTCGACACAGCCACTTACGACAGATGGTGTTGTCTTGAAATATTCAAACAATAAAAACCAACAAGGTTGACAAAGTATATAATGACACGAACACTAAACGAGAGAAGAGAAAGCCGACCGCGTAACACGGGTTTTGCGCCTGCCTGGCCGGTAGGCAGGTCAGGCGGGGTGACCCCGATGAAAAATCGGGACAGGCTGTGCAAACTTGGGGCTTTGTGCTTCTATTCAAGTTCAGTGCTGGTTGACAGTTTTCCCGATGAATCGGGACAAGTCGTGCTCCGAATTCCGCCACTGCGCCAAGTGCCAAAACGTTAGTGGCAATTATAACAAGACCATCCACAATCGACAATTACATTGAAAGTTGAACGAGAGTAATATTTACCTTCATCTTAACAACGAGAGTAATTTTTTAGTATTTCCGCCCTTGTATATTGGAAGACAAAGAATAACAGCCGATAACGCGGGTTTTGCGCCTGCCTGGCCGGTAGGCAGGTCAGGCGGGTTGACCCCGATGAAAAATCGGGACAAGCTGTGCAAACTTGGAGCTTTGTGCCTCTATTCAAGTGCAGTGCTGGTCGATCCGCCTCAGGCGGATGCCCCTAAATCCGCTTCTTCGTCAAGCGCTAAACCATTATGCTGTTATTCATTCATATCGCAACGACTTCACCGGATCGCTGGTGGCGGCTTTAATTGATTGATAACTAACGGTTATCCACGCAATCAGAATAGCCACTACACCTGCACCAGCAAAAATCCAAAATCCAATTTGAATGCGGTAGGCGTAATTTTGCAGCCACCAGTGTTCCATTACATACCAGGCCACCGGGGCTGCAAAGACAAAAGCAATCGCCACCATCTTTGTAAAATCTTTCGACAACAGGATTACAATACTACCTACTGATGCCCCTAATACTTTTCGCACACCAATTTCCTTAATGCGAAGCGTGGTGATATAAGCCGATAGTGCGAAAAGCCCGATACACGCCACAAAAATTGCCAGCCCGGAAAACACAGCGAACAGATTTCCGGTTTGCTGCTCAGCTGTATACAACTGGTTCAGGCTTTCATCCAAAAAAAGATACTTGAATGGTTGTTCGGGCACTACTTCTTTCCATTTGCTCTCCACCAACTGAATAGCAGTAGTAAGTTGATTTTGATTTATGCGCGCCACAATGTATTGATTGCCGCCATTAAAAAGTTCATTACTCTGGAGAACCAATGGTGTAACCTGGTCGCGCAAAGAGTTAAAATTGAAATCTTTCACAACGCCAATAACCTGAAACGGAACAGCCACAATCTCATTCTGCTGCTGTTGCATGGCTATTAATTTCCGGCCTATTGGGCTTTCAAGCCCCATTGTTTTTACGGCTGTTTCATTTAAGATAACAGAAAGGGAATCGTTAACATTTTCTGCAAACAGTCTTCCCTCAACCAACTCAAATCCCAGGGTTTCGATCAATCCATCAGAAACCACCATCGACTTGGTGGTTAGGATTTCGGATGAGCCTTCCGGCTGAAACTGAATTCCGAAAAAATTATCTTCCCTGCCAGGTATTGCAAAAGCACCGGCAGCCGATTGTATTTCAGGTAACCTTCTGATTTCTTCAATTAATGTTTTGCCTTGTTGCGGCTGCAGTGTGAAGCCCCGCTCCACCACAAGCAATTGCTCCTTATCAAAGCCAAGCGATTTTTCACGCATAAATTTCATCTGATCACCGATCACCAAGGTGCCGATCATGAGCACAATGGAAATCCAAAATTGGAATACCACCAACCCGTTTCGTATCCACCTGCCCTTCTGGCTTCCGGTAAACTTACCCTTCATCACCACAACAGGATTGAACGATGACAAAACAAAAGCCGGGTACAATCCGGCCAATAGTCCTACAACGGTAGTCAGCAGCAACAATACCCCAACTGATGTTAAATCGAAGGGAAAATTAAGTTCTTTGTCAATCAGGTTGTTGAAAAACGGCAAAAATGAGTTCATTAAAACCAATGCCAGCAGCACACCAACAGCACTTAATACAAAAGCTTCCGTTAGAAATTGTGTCATCAATTGCTGCCGTAGCGAACCCATAACCTTTCGCACACCTACTTCGCGCGAGCGCTCGGCTGAACGGGCTGTTGAGAGGTTCATAAAATTAATGCAGGCAATAACGAGGATAAGTATAGCCACCGCAATCATAATGTACACCGAGTTGATGTTTCCGCTGGGCTTCATTTGGGCTTCGAGGTAAACGGGATCGAGGTGAATGGAAGAAAGCGGTTGAAGGTAATACCGGTAGCCATTGCCTTCACGTTTATAATCTTCCCACGATTTTCCAAGCTCACGCTCAATCTGAGCTGCCGCATAGGTATCCACCAATTTTGAAAATTTCTCTTGGAAGGCTCGGGTATCTGTTCCGGTTTTAAGTTTAAAGTATGTATAATTTGAAAAGCTGACAAAATTCTCCTGCCGCGTGAACGGAAAGGTTGAAGCCGATAACAAGGCATTGAACTTAAAATGTGAATTTTCAGGGATATCCGCTACCACGCCCACTACCTTAAAATCTCCTTGTGGCCCTGGGCCCCGAATCGTTTTATTAATCGGATCAGCTTCACCAAAATAGCGCTTAGCCAATTCTTCCGTAACAACAATTTCGTTGGCTGCCTTTAACGCACGCTCAGGATTGCCTTTGATAAAGGAAAAACTAAAAACATCAAAGAAGGAACTATCGACTACCAACACCATTTCCTCATCAAACTGAATTAATTCTTCCTGTTCATTGGTGAATGAAAAAGTAACATTCGTAAACCGGAACGCCTGTGTTGATTCTTCTACTTCGGGCAGATCGCGTTTGGCAACATCTTCGTAGGAGGCGGGAATAATGGCATAATGGGTTGAATGATTGGGGTACTTTCGCTCCAGCACCATCCTGTAAATCCGATCCTGATCCTTAAAGAATTTATCATATGAAAATTCATTCCGGATGAACAAAACAATCAGCAGGCAGCTTGCCACACCCACGGCCAATCCCATTACGTTGATAAATGAATAGATTTTCTGCCGAAGCAAATTGCGGATTGCAATTTTCAGATTGTTCTTAAACATAATTAATACTTTATTTAAACTACTCGTAACGAAGAGACTGTACCGGGTTTACCATAGCAGCCTTAACTATTTGTGCACTTATTGTTAAGAGCGCTATAATCATTACAACCAGGCTCGGCAAAGCAAATATCCACCAGGTTAATGTAATCTTGCTCGCAAAACCTTGCAACCACAAATGCATAATCCACCAGGCTACCGGAACAGCCAACACAACGGCTATTGCCATTAGCATGAGATAATCTTTACTTACCAAACGAAGGATACCGGGCACGGAAGCACCAAGTACTTTTCGTATGCCGATTTCCTTAGTACGTTGTATGGCCGTAAGTGACGATAATCCAAATAAACCCAGGCAGGCAATAAAAATAGCCAGCCCACTGAACACGCCAAACACACTTCCAAACTGCTGATCGGCCTGGTATTGCTGATTATAATGATCATCTAAAAAGAAGAAGTTGAATGGATTGCCCGGAAAGAATTCTTTCCATAGGGCTTCAAAATGAACCATCGACTCCTTCACTTTGGTTGTATTAAGTTTGATGGAATAAAATCCGCCTGGTGCAGGTGAATAACGGAACACCAAAGGCTCAACCGACTTCTTCAATGATTCCTGAGCATAATCCCTTACCACACCTACTATCCGGAATGTGTCGCCCCAAAAGTTTATCCGATCGTTGATTGCATCATCCAGGTTGGTAAAGCCCATCAACTTTGCTCCGGATTCATTCAGTATTACTGTACCTTCTTCACCGCTAACCTCGCCAGAGAAGGGCCGACCAGCTGCTATTTCAAGTCCATAGGATTGAATGAAATCATGATCCATCATAATTACCCGGTACTGATTAGCCTCATCTTCACGCTGACTCAATCGCCTGATTCCACCGGCATTCCAATCGGGCGATCGGCCCGGAACTGAACTTGATGCACTCACGGCACTCACCTCCGGATATTGCAACACCTGCTGCTTAAAGGCTTCAAACTTGGTCAGCAAAGTGGAATCAACAATATTGGGTGAACGTAGCACAAGTGTTTGATCAATGTTAACACCCAATTTTTGTGTGCGCATAAAATTAATTTGTTGGTAAACTGTGAATGTGCCAACAATCAAAGCAACAGATGCCATAAACTGTACCACAACCATTCCCTTTCTGAACCTAACACCCTGCCCGGTGTTTTTAAATCGTCCCTTCAAAACTTCAACCGGACGAAAGCCAGACAATACAAATGCAGGGTATAAACCAGCTAACAGGGCCCCGGCCAGTATCATCAACACGACACCGATCCAAAACTGTGGTTCTCGGAATAAGGTCAGGTCAATTGGTCGTGCGGTAAGCTGGCTAAACCAAGGTGTTAACGTGGCAACCAATCCAATAGCCAACGCTACAGCAACACTATTCAACAACACCGACTCGAACAAAAACTGCTGTAAAAGTTGAAAACGAAATCCGCCCATCACCTTTCGCACACCTACTTCACGTGCGCGTTCAATTGACTTGGCCGTTGATAGGTTTATGTAGTTAATCCAAGCAATAAAAATAATGAGTATGGCTACTACGGAAAGAAACTTTACAGTACTTCGATCTCCATTCGGCTTGAACTCACCAATAAAATTTGAGTCGAGATGAATGTCAGAGATGGGTTGCAAGCGAAAGGTCATGCCGGCTTCCCATCGCTTCAATTCTTCGCCTTCACGCTGTTCAACAAATGCCGGCAGCTTAGATTCCAATTCCAATGATTTTGCGTTTTTATCCAACAATATGTAAGTCAAAAACCCATCCCATTGCCATTGATTCAGTTCAGCCTCATTTGTACGACCGGTAAGTATCGCATACGTTGCAAACGACAACAGCGCGTCAATTTTCATGTGAGATGTCTCAGGGATGTCTTCAAACATACCGGTAATCACATACTCAACCCTGCCGTTGTTTCTCATCGATTTTCCCACAGGATTTTCATCGCCAAAATATTTTTTAGCCAATGAACGGGAAATGACCATAGTGTACGGTTCTTTTAGCACTAGTGAGTCTACTCCGGCAACAAGTGGAAGGGAGAAAATCTTAAAGAAGTCAGCACTGGAATAAAAAACGTTATCTTCTTTAAAAAATATATCACCATGGGCAAGCAATGCGTTACTCTTTGACAGTCGAACATACCGGTCCACTTCCGGGAAATTCGCTTTCAGGTCGGGGCCTATGCCCAGGCAGCCCGAGGCCCATCGTGTTGAAAGCTCACCCTTGTTGTATCGGGTCAAGCTGAACCCTAAATATGCGATCGCTCTTATCCAAAAATTTATCATAGCTGTATTCGTGCATTACAAACTGAGCAATAAGCAAGCAGGCTGTCATGCCAATGGCCAGACCCAATACATTTATAGCCGTGAACGATTTATTACGCGAGATATAACGCCAAATGGAGGTCAGGTAATTTTTGAGCATGGTACGAGTTTAAGAATGAATACTCAGGCACGAATGAACAATTACACTCAAATACCCAAATAACAATACCTTCAAATACAATGAAAGTGCCACATAAAAAACTCCGTTTTAGGGCCTTCATTAAACTTTCCGATAAACCCAATGTTCTTTAACGAACTTTTTCGTCCGCCACCGGACGGTTAAAACAAGTCTTTGGCGATCTTATAAATAGGGTCGGATTTACCCATGGAATAAAAATGGAGTGTAGGCACACCTGCTTTGATTAACTCTTTCGATTGATTCACCGCCCACTCTACTCCTACCTGGCGAACAGCAGCATTGTCTTTACATTTCTCAACCTCATCCGCCAACGCTTCAGGCAAGTCGATATGAAAAATGGTAGGCAATACACTCACCTGGTTTCTGGTGGTGATTGGCTTTATGCCCGGAATAATCGGAACATGGATGCCAAACTCCCTGCACTTTGCCACAAAATCAAAATACTTCTGGTTGTCGAAAAACATTTGAGTAACAATATACTCAGCGCCCAAATCAACTTTTAGCTTTAAATATTTCAAATCGGTTTTGAGATTAGGCGCGGCAAAATGCTTTTCAGGATAGCCTGCTACCCCAATGCAAAAATTAGTAGGCGTGTGATTCAATAACTCTTCGTCAAGATAAACTCCGTTGTTTATATCCACCACCTGCTGTACCAGTTCTGATGCATATTTATGCCCGTCAGGTTCAGGTACAAAACGCCCCTCATTTTTAATTCCGTCCCCCTGCAATACCAATACATTTTCTATACCCAGAAAGTGCAGGTCAATCAATGCATTCTCGGTCTCGTCTTTCGAAAACCCGCCACAGATAATGTGCGGTACCGTATCAACCTTATAATGGTTTTGGATGGCCGCGCACAACGCTACCGTACCAGGTCTTTTCCTTGTTGACCGTTTTTCGAGCAAGCCATTTTCACGTTTTTTATAAACATATTCTTCGCGATGGTACGTTACATCTACGAAGGAAGGTTTGAACTCCATAAGCGGGTCCATATGATCGAATAATGATCGGATGTTTTCACCTTTTAAGGGAGGAAGAACCTCAATCGTGAATAAAGTTTTTCCGTTTGATCGTTTTAAATGTTCTGTGACCTTCATTGTCTTAATTTAAACTTTGTTAATTTGAAAATGTGCTGATTTGAAAATTTGAAAATTCCATGTTCGGTTGAATGTGTGTTTATTCTCAAATCTTCAAATTGATAAATTTTCAAATCAAAAATCAATCATATGCTAAGTTAGGTGCTAACCACCTTTCAACTTCTTCCACCTTCATCCCCTTCCGTTCTGCATACTCTTCAACCTGATCTTTTTCAATTTTGCCCAATCCAAAATATTTTGACTCCGGGTGTGAAAAATAATATCCACTGACGGATGAAGCAGGGTACATAGCGAAAGACTCCGTAAGGCGTATGCCAGCCTGACGCTCAGCTTCTAATATTTCAAACAACGTTCTTTTCTCCGTATGATCCGGGCAAGCCGGATAGCCAGGGGCCGGACGGATACCCTGGTACTTTTCAGAAATCAATTCAGTATTGGAAAGTTGTTCAGATGCTGCATAACCCCAGTATTCTTTACGCACCTTCTCATGTAAACACTCGGCAAAAGCCTCCGCCAACCGATCGGCCAATGCTTTTACCATGATATCAGAATAATCATCATGAACAGCCTGATACTCAGCAATCAATTTCTCGATGCCAACACCAGCGGTAACAGCAAATATTCCAATATAATCTGTTTTTCCTGACGAGTCAGGAGCAATGAAATCTGCCAGTGAAAAATTAGGAAGTCCGGAAGCCTTCTTGTTTTGCTGGCGCAGAAAATGGAATGTAGCAAAGGGCTGATCCATCTGTTCATTGATGTATAACTTTACATCGTCTGTAGCAGTACGCTTTGCCGGATAAAAACCAACAACTCCATTAGCCTTTAGGCTCTTCTCCTTTATTATTTTATCCAACATGTGCTGGGCATCATCAAATAGTTTCTTTGCTTCCGCTCCCACCACCGGATCGGTAAGAATTCCCGGATAACGACCCGCCAACATCCAGGTTTGAAAGAAGGGCGTCCAATCAATGTACTTTCGAAGTTCTTCCAACGGAAAATCCAGCAATACTTTATTTCCCAAAAATGAAGGTTTGTGAACATTCAGGTTAGTCCAGTCAATCAGTGTTTGGTTTTTTCTTGCATCGGTTATAGAAAGAAAATTCTTTTCCTGTCTGCGGCTTTCATGCTCCGCTCTGAGCTTTTGATACTCAAGTTTGGTTCGGTCCCTAAAGGCCTTGCGGGTAGTTGTACTTATAAATTCACTGGCTACCGGAACACTGCGGGAAGCATCGAGCACGTGCACCACCGGTCCATCATATACCGGATCAATTTTTACAGCTGTATGAATACGGGATGTTGTGGCACCGCCAATCAACAAGGGCAACTCGAAATTCTGACGCTGCATCTCCTTCGCGACATGCACCATTTCATCCAGTGATGGGGTAATCAATCCGCTTAAGCCAATGATATCTACTTTCTCCTGTTTGGCCCGTTCTAATATTTTATCTGCCGGTACCATTACCCCCAGGTCAACAACATCATAATTATTACAGGCCAGTACCACACCCACAATATTTTTACCGATGTCGTGTACATCGCCTTTAACGGTTGCCAACAAAATTCGCGCTGCTGGTTTGCCTACATCCCCACTTCTTCTTTTTTCCTCCTGAAGAAATGGCTCGAGATACGCCACTGCTTTCTTCATAACACGGGCACTCTTTACAACCTGCGGAAGAAACATTTTTCCGGCACCGAACAAATCGCCAACCACATTCATGCCATCCATTAAAGGTCCTTCAATCACCTCCAGTGGTTTGTTGTATTTCTGTCGCGCCTCTTCCGTATCCTGATCGATGAAATCAATAATACCTTTCACCAGTGCATGGGTAATACGTTCCTCAACGGATCCGCTTCGCCACGCATCATCAGCCTCTTTCTTTTTTACCGATCCTTTAAACGTTTCCGCAAATTCAAGCAAACGTTCAGTTGCATCATCCCTCCTGTTCAGCAATACATCTTCAACACGTTCCAACAACTGCTTATCAATTTCATCATACACTTCCAGCATGGTTGGATTTACAATACCCATATCCATACCGTGTTGTATGGCGTGATACAAAAAGGCTGCATGCATAGCTTCCCTCACCTTTTGATTTCCGCGAAAACTGAAAGACACATTACTTACCCCTCCACTCACATGGGCATGAGGAAGATTTTCACGAATCCAGCGGGCAGCTTTAAAAAAATCCACAGCATAATTCCGGTGTTCTTCAATGCCTGTAGCAACCGGAAAAATATTCGGGTCGAAGATGATATCTTCAGCCGGGAACTTAACTTCATTAACCAGGATATCGTACGCGCGCTTGCAAATTGAAATCCTCCGCTCGAATGTATCGGCCTGACCCTGCTCATCGAAAGCCATTACCACTACGGCAGCACCATACCGCCTGACCAATTTTGCCTGGCGAATAAATTCTTCTTCACCGGCTTTCATGCTGATGGAGTTCACTATGCCCTTGCCTTGCAGGCACTTCAAACCAGCTTCTATAACCTCCCACTTGGAGGAATCAATCATCACCGGAATGCGGGAGATTTCCGGCTCGGCTGCCATCAGGTTAAGAAACCTGACCATAGCCGCCTGAGAATCAAGCATTCCCTCATCCATGTTTACATCAATAACCTGCGCACCGCCACGCACCTGATCAAGCGCTACTTCCAGCGCTTCATCAAATTTATCGTCTTTAATAAGCTTTAAAAATCGAGCGGATCCAGTAACGTTTGTCCGCTCACCAATATTGACAAAGTTAGAAGCCGGTGTTACAGTAACCGGTTCGAGTCCGCTGAGGCGTAAATACTTATGCATGGGCTACCTCCGCTACTCTTGGTTTGTATTTAGCTGCTACTTCAGCGATCTGCTTAATATGATCTGGTGTACTACCACAGCATCCGCCAACAATATTAACAAGTCCCTCCTTTAAGTACTCTTCCACTTGTGCTGCCATTTCTTTTGGTGTTTGGTCGTAATGGCCAAACTCATTGGGCAAGCCGGCATTTGGATAGGCGCTGATAAAGCAATTCGCCTCTTTCGCCAATACCTGTAAGTAAGGTCTAAGTTGACTGGCACCTAATGCACAGTTAAGTCCGATGCTTAGCATGGGAACATGAGAAAGCGAAACTAAAAAAGCTTCGGTAGTTTGTCCGGATAGTGTTCTGCCACTGGCATCTGTAATGGTTCCTGAAGCCATAATCGGAAGTTGCTTTCCGGTGTCCTCAAATAATTGCTGGATTGCAAAAAGAGCTGCTTTGGCATTCAGGGTATCAAAAATTGTTTCTACCAACAACAAATCTGCACCACCATCTACTAATCCCTTAGCTTGTTCATAGTAGGTCTCAACCAATTGATCGAATGTAATAGCCCGGTAGCCCGGATCATTTACATGAGGGGAAATGGAAGCCGTTTTGTTGGTGGGGCCTAGGGCACCAGCCACATAACGAGGCTTATTAGGTTCCTTTTTGGTAAACTCCTCAGCTACTTCCTTAGCTATTTTTGCCGATTGATAGTTAAGTTCATATGCCAAAGTCTCCAAGTGGTAATCGGCCTGGGCAACACGGGTACTGCTAAACGTATTTGTCTCAATGATATCTGAACCCGCAGCAAAGTACTGCCGGTGTATTTCTTTAATAATATCCGGGCGGGTGATGGACAGCAAATCATTGTTGCCCTTCAACGGATGTGCATGGTCTTTAAACCGCTCACCCCTGAAATCCTCTTCCTCCAGCGTATAGCGCTGTATCATGGTACCCATAGCACCATCCAGCACCAGAATTCTTTCCTTTAGAACATCTTCAATTTTCATAGCTCTCTAACGCCTGATACATCACATCGTTATCCAGAGAGCCCGGGAAGGTGGGTTACTTATCTTCGGCTGATACTGCGATCAGCCTGGGATTTAGCACAACGTTAAACAATCGTTTGAACAGGATGCTAAGACGTCAAAGGGCCCAATCCCTCGGTCTTTCTGGATAAGCACTGCAAAGAAACATAATAAGTGCTTAAAAAGGAAAAGACAAAGACGTATTTTTACAGCACATGAAATTAGCTGCAGTTGATATTGGCTCCAATGCCATTCGCTTTCAAGTCTCCTCCGTACTCGATAAAGAAAACAGGGTCATCTTCAAAAAAATGGAATACGTACGCTTCCCGCTTCGGTTGGGGCACGATGTATTCACCATGAACCGTATCAGCGATAAGAGTAAGGAAAAGTTCAAAAAACTAATGCGCGTTTTTAAGATGCTCACCGAACTTTACGAAGTTGACGATTACATGGTTTGCGCCACTTCGGCTATGCGTGAATCGGAAAACGGACAGGAACTTGCACGGGAAGTAGAAGACGAAATCGGGTTGTCCATTAACATTATCGATGGCAAACAGGAGGCAGAGTACATCAACCAGGCCATTATATCGTACCTCTCAGATGCTACGTACCTGCACATTGATGTAGGCGGTGGCAGTACAGAACTAAACCTGTATGTACACGGAAAAAAAATCAATACCCGGTCTTTCAAAATAGGTTCAGTAAGAATCCTGGAGCATCACGACTCCCCCGAAATGTGGGCAGATATGGAGAGGTGGGTAAAGACCCATGTAAAAAGTAATTACGGAAAAGTTACCGCTGTAGGAACGGGCGGTAACATCAGCAAAATTTTTGACCTCGCCCAACTTAAACCACACCGATTGATGTCCTTAAAAAAAGTTCGTGAAATCAAAGAGATGGTTGAAAAGCATACCCTTGAAGAACGCATCTACCAACTACAAATGAACCCCGATCGTGCCGATGTTATTGTGCCCGCCAGTGATATTTACATTAAGGTGATGGATTGGGCTAATGCAAAATACATTCAGGTACCCGAGGTGGGCTTAAAAGATGGTATCATGCTTCACCTGTTCAGAAAAAATTCAACACAGAAGAAAATCGAGTTTGCAAACATTGAAGATCAATCGAAGGGAAGAAAAATTCTAAGGATGTAAATCAAAATAACTGTACATCCTTGACCATCTCTTTTGACACCGTATAGAACTCCTTGTGGATATTAAAGGGCTGTTTATGATCCAGTTCTTTCAATACATACGTTCCATCTTCCTGCATGATGTAGGTGTTCACATTATCCTTCAAATTAAACCGAAGAATATTCATTGCCTGCTTTTTTAAGATGGCTTCTTCCAGCATAAACAACGACTCAATTCTCCTGTCAAAACTTCGAACCATAGCATCAGCACTTCCTATATACACTTTCGGATCGCCACCATTATGAAAATAATATATTCTGGAATGCTCGAGGTATTCACCCACAATGGAAATCACCTCAATATTTTCACTTAAACCTGGTCGGCCTGGACGCAAGCTGCACATCCCGCGTACAATCAACTTTATGGTAACACCCGCCTGAGAGGCATTGTATAATTCATCTATAAGTTCTTTGTCCTGTAACGAGTTGATCTTAATAACAATTCCGGAAGTTAAACCCTGCCGGGCATTTTCTGCTTCACGTTTCACCAGGTTACATAACTGAATTCGCATATCGCGCGGTGAGGTGATCAGGTTTCGATACGTTGTGGGGTACGAATGGCCGGTAATAACATTAAAGAATTCAGAGACATCATTAGCATAGGCTTCCCTGGTGGTGAGCAGTCCTATATCGGTGTACAATCGTGATGTTGATTCGTTATAGTTACCACTGGAAAGATGCACATACCGGAAAACACGATCATTCTTTTCCTTTCGCACAATGAGCATAAGCTTGGTGTGGGTTTTTAAACTACCTACACCGTAAATCACAAAACAACCTGCCTTTTGCAGGCGTTGGGCTTCGCGCATATTGTTCTCTTCATCGAATCGGGCCTTTACTTCAAACAGCACCGCTACGTGCTTTCCGTTCTCTGCAGCCCGCAACAATGCGTTTGTCACCCGCGATTCCTTAGCCACACGGTAAATGGTGATTTTAATAGACAGTACATACGGGTCATCAGCAGCTTTTTCGAGTAACTCCAGCACGGGTTCCATGGAATTGTACGGATGATGCAGTAACACATCGCGTTCTTTCAAAATCTCAAATAAATCCTGCGAAGTTTCCTCAGGATAATTAAGCGGAAGTATAGGTTCCGGATATTGACCTCTCCGTCCTTTAAACTCTGAGTGACCAATGATTTGGGTTAACCCACCCAAATCAAGAAAACTCTGATTAGGTATCGTAAAAATGTTGTGGTCATCAATATCCCATTGAATCTTTAACAGGCGCATCATCCACGGATCGGGCGCACCCTGAACTTCCATGCGCACTACCCTGCCGCTGCGCCTTGTTTTCAGCTTTTGCTTAAGGTCTTCCAGAAAGTTAGATTCAATATCATCGCTTTCATCCAACGTAAAATCCCCGTTACGGTTAATTCGGAACAGATTGATACTTTGAATCTCAATATTGCGAAACAACTGATGAATATTGTGGCGGATAATTTCCTCCACCGGCACAAACCGAAACAATTCCTCGTCCAGTAACTCAAAGAAGCGAGGAATATTGCTGGGCACCTGAATAAACGATACCCTGTTTTGTTCCTGACTCTCCCCCGCCACCTTTGTTACTACACCAAAAAGTAAACGGTTATTCTTAAGTACCGGAAAAGTGTGATACGAATCGAACGCCATGGGTGTGAGCATCGGAAAGATGGTACGATTGAAATAATCGTTTACCAATTTCTTGTGATCGACTGAAAGATCCCCGTAAGGGCAAATCATAAACCCGTTGTCTTTAAACAACGGTTTAAGTTTGTAAATAAAATATTCGTGCTGATCCTGCACAAAATTGCGGATGGCATTAAGCAAGAGTTTGCGAAATGGTTCTTCGCGCAGCCCGCTATAGTCAAAACGCTCCTTTCCGTAGTCGAGATAATTATACAAACTCCCCAATCGAATGGTGCAGAATTCATCCAGATTGGAAGCTGTAATGGCCAGGAATTTTAACCGGTCAAAAATACTACGGTTGATGTGCTTGACCTGGTCGAGTACGCGATAGTTGAATTGGATCCAACTGAGGTCACGACTGATGTACCGGCTTTCATCAATCCGGCTGGTTACTTGATCTTTAATCGCTACGGGGTCGTTCATAGCTGGAGGATGTTGCAAGGTGGTGTGAGCCACCCTGACAACAGCATTAATACGGTTAAAAAATTGTTAAATATCGATGCGTGCGTATTTCGCGTTCTTCTCAATAAAATCTCTGCGAGGTGCTACTTCGTCTCCCATCAACATGGAGAACAAATGATCTGCTTCAGCAGCCGATTCAATACTCACTTGCTTTAGTGTTCTTCGTGCAGGATCCATCGTGGTTGACCACAGCTGTTCCGGATTCATTTCACCCAAACCTTTATAGCGTTGTAAGTTCACAGAATCATCCTTTCCTCCACCCAGCTCTTTCACCAGTGCATCACGCTCCTCCTCTGTCCAGCAATAACGCTCTTCTCTTCCCTTTTTAACAAGGTATAACGGAGGCAAGGCAATATAGATATAGCCATTCTCAATCAATTCGCGCATGTAACGGAAAAAGAACGTAAGAATAAGCGTACGAATATGGCTACCATCCACATCAGCATCTGTCATAATTATGATTTTGTGGTAACGAAGCTTAGCCATGTTAAGCGCCTTGTTGTCATCGGCTGTCCCGAAGGATACACCCAGTGCGGTAATCATGTTCTTGATTTCTTCGTTGTCGTAAATCTTATGCTCCTGTGCCTTCTCAACGTTCAGAATTTTTCCGCGCAATGGCAGTATGGCCTGAAAGGCGCGGTCTCTTCCCTGCTTGGCAGATCCACCGGCCGAATCGCCCTCCACGAGGTAGAGTTCACATATACCCGGATCCGTACTGGAACAGTCGGCTAGTTTTCCGGGAAGGCCGGTTCCGGTTAAAACATTTTTACGCTGCACCATTTCACGTGCTTTGCGTGCTGCGTGACGCGCCTGAGCGGCCAGAATAACCTTGCTAACAATAAGTTTCGCTTCACGCGGATGTTCCTCCAGGTAGTATTGCAATACTTCACCAACCGATTGATCCACCGCACCCATAGCATCGGAGTTACCCAATTTGGTTTTGGTCTGTCCTTCAAACTGGGGTTCGGCAACTTTTACAGAAATAACAGCCGTAAGGCCTTCACGAAAATCATCGCCATTAATTTCAATTTTGACTTTATCCAACAATCCCGACTTATCTGCGTAATTCTTTAACGTACGGGTTAACGCCCTTCTGAAACCAGCTACGTGGGTTCCACCCTCATGGGTGTTGATGTTGTTTACATACGACACCAGGTTCTCACTAAATGAAGTGTTGTAGCTCAACGCCACCTGAATGGGAATTGATCCCTTATCATTTTCAATGTAAATCGGTTCGGGTATGAGCTTTTCGCGGGTTGAATCAATATAGGCTACGAATTCGCGCAAGCCTCCAACAGAAAAAAATTCATCCTGACGGGGTTTTCCTTCATCATCCTTTTCACGAAGATCGGTTAGGAAAATTTTAATACCCGGATTCAGAAAGGCGAGCTCCCTAAGCCGTGAGGCTACCGTAACATAGTTGTATTCAGTAACGATGAAAATCTCTTTATCTGGAAGGAAACGAACTGAAGTACCACTGCGGTCAGACTCACCGATCACACGAACAGCATATTGAGGAGCCCCTCTGTGATATTCTTGCTCCCATATCTTTCCATCACGATAAACGGTAGCCTGTAATACTTCTGATAGTGCATTCACACAGGAAACGCCCACACCGTGTAGCCCTCCGGAGACTTTGTACGTGTTTTTATCGAACTTACCACCTGCGTGGAGTACCGTCATTACAACTTCCAACGCAGAGCGCTTTTCCTTAGCGTGCATATCCGTGGGAATACCCCGACCGTTATCCTCTACCAGTACGGAATTATCTTCATTTATGGTTACCCGAATCTCATCGCAATAACCTGCAAGGGCCTCATCTATGGAGTTATCCACCACTTCCCAGATCAGGTGGTGGAGGCCTTTTGTACTAACATCACCGATATACATGGCGGGGCGTTTCCGAACCGCCTCTAAACCCTCTAAAACCTGAATATTACTGGCCGAATAATCATCCGCGCCTTTCTTCTTTCTTTCCGTCATGATACTTGGTTAAAACCTTCAAAAATAAGCTTTTTTACGCGTAAAACGTAAGAAAATCAGGTAATTAAGGGCTAAAAAACTAACTTTATTTTGAGTTGAATTGGTGACTATAAATAACTCCTCGGATTAAAGATAATTGAGCCCCAAAAACCTGTGAAAAATACAATTGTTCTGATTCTGTTTTTACTTCTTACCCATGCTGTACTGGCCCAACAATCGGTGCCTGTATTCGCCAGCAAAAAGGATTCTGCTGACCACGCTCAGGTTCAAAAGGCAATGCAAGAAATATTTAATCGAAACCAACTGAATAGTGGAGAGAAAAAAAGCCTTGATAGTCTGCTGGCGCTCTCCAACTTGCTTCGCGCTAAAGTTATTGGCTTTAAAGTTATTTATAAACCAACAGCAAGCTTTACCGCTTATGAAGAACTGACATCGGGTAATGTAAAGCCGGACGAGGTTACCCAACTCAGTTTTTCAAACAATAAATCCAAAAAAATACCTGCTCTGGTTTTTAAATGTAATAATCTGAAAGAACTCGAGCTCGTTAACACGAAAGTGCGCAAGCTACCCGGGAAATTTAATCAACTTAAGCAACTTAAAAATATCTACGTTTACAATAACACACCTAAAGGCCGTCTTAAGCTGGGTAAAAACCATGTCACAGAAGAATTACTTATCCGTGGCACGGATGGCTCACGACTCCCAAAGAACTATAAAACGCTTACTGGGCTTCGTGAACTTGACCTATCTGCCAACATCGGACTCAGTAACTTTCCGGACATCACTAAAAACGAGAGCCTCACAAAATTAAACCTCCTCAATAATCAGTTAACCTTTAGTGATCTGCCACGAGTTCACAATTCATCCTTACAGGAATTAAACGTACTTGGAAATAAAATTACCTCTGTTCCTTCCACTATTTCTAATTTTCCGTCCCTTAAAAAATTAGTATTCAGCAATAACCCAATTACCGCCATTGATGCTGCCATCGGCAAACTGAATCAACTGGAGGAATTAGCTTTTTATAATTGCAAACTTGTTGAACTGAACAACGGCCTGGAGAATCTGACCAACCTAAAAGTAATTGATCTTTATCACAATCAATTGAGCAACATTACTATTGATCTGACCAAACTTCAACATCTGGAAATACTCTACCTGTCTCACAATGCGCTTACAGCGCTTCCTGAAAATATCGGTGGTATTACTAATCTTCAGGAGCTTTATGCATCGCATAACAAATTGAACTACCTGCCTGAAAGTATTTCGAAATTAACAAACCTGAAGGTTCTACGGATTAACAACAATTCACTCACGTCATTTCCATATCAAATCCTATCGTTGAGAAACATTGAAAACCTGGATGTGTCTTCGAATAATCTTTACCAAATTCCAACAGAGCTCAAGGAATTCGAGAAGTTGCAGATTTTTGCGCTCACCGGAAATCCATGGGAAAGAAATGAAGATGTGATTCAGCTTGCTGAAGTACTACGAAAAAAGGGAACGATCGTTCACCTGAATACCTTGGAAAAAGAAGTTGATCCACCTAATCAAAATTAGTTTTAATCAGGGGTTATAAGTTTAACATTTTTACTCTTCTTCCTGGATTTATCTTTTCCATTTCCGTTCTCCGCCATCAAATGAAGCCTGGCCTTCTGGAGTTCGGCTTTTTGTGAATCCGTAACGGTTGGATAACTCAACTTCAACTTTCCAAACTCGCGGTAAATAACGGCAGCAATGGCTAATCGGGCATACCATTTATCATCAGCCGGAATAATGAACCATGGAGCGTGCTCTTTGGATGTTTCGGAGATAGCTTCCTCATATACCTTCTGATAATCATCCCAATATGCTCTTTCTTTTAAGTCAGATAAAGAAAACTTCCAGTTTTTCGATGGGTCATCAATCCGTTCAAGGAAACGCTTTTTCTGTTCCTTTTTTGAAACATGTAAAAAGAATTTAAGAATGATGGTTCCGTTTTCCGCCAGGTTTTTTTCGAAGCGGGTAATTTGTTTATAACGCATTTCCCAGAATGCCTTATTAATGTCTTTCAACGAATCAACACCCGGAATATTTTCATTCAGTATCCATTCGGGATGAACTTTAGTTACCAGCACATTTTCATAGTGTGAACGATTATGAATAGCGATTTCGCCCCGTGCCGGCATAGCCAGGTTATGGCGCCAGAAAAAATCATGATCAAGCTCGTGCGAGTTAGGTGCCTTAAAGCTATACACCTTAACCCCTAAAGGATTAAACCCCGACATGATGTGCTTCACCGCACCATCCTTTCCAGCTGCATCCATCGCCTGAAAAATAATAAGGACACTATACTGATTGTGAGCATAGAGTTTATCCTGAATTTCTGCCAGATGCTTACGTCCCATGTCAAGTAATAGTTCAGCATCTTTTCTATTCAGTTCTTTACCTGTATATCGGGTATCAAAATCCTTTAGACTGATTTTCTTACCTGGCTTTGCATACAGTTTTTTCAGGTTAATAAGTTCTTTATCGGACAGCATAATAATTGGGATTTAATGCAAGGAAGATAAATCTTTTATTCCGATCCCGAACATGATTTTGATCATACCCTACCGGTGAAAGGATTTGTCTATTCAAGCCCATTTCATTAACTTAAAGACACCTAACCAAAACCTATGAAACTGGCTATAAAAAAGCTTGATTTCCTGCTTATTTACTTAACACTGAGTTTTGTTGCCATTGGGGTTATCCGAAAAGTTATTGCCGGAATAGTTGACATGATAGAAGAATTTCCGGGACCTATGGATAACCAGTTTGCTTTCTGAGTACTGTTGTTTTTAAGCGGTAATCACAAAATCGATTTTTAAACCAACACCCCTTACGTGTATGAAACTTGCCATCCACACCTTAATCTTTTTACTCACTTTGTCGTGTATTGGTTTATTCGCACAGAATAAAAAAAACAAACCTCAAACTGCCCCATCGGGCAATGATGAAACCTCGATAAAGGCAATCATAGAAAAAGAAACAAAAGCATTTTTTGAAATTGACCAGAAAACCTGGGCCAGCTTATGGGTTCATGAACCGTATGCTTTTTGGTCGTTTGCTGATACAACCGATGTAAATTCCTTTTCAGGTTGGGAGGATATCAATAAAGGATTTAACAACTACTTTAAAACTTCAAAGCCCTCTACCGCCAATATTAAACGCGACTGGCTTCATATTAAAGTACAGGGTAATATGGCTTACATTCGCTTTACCCAACAGGTAACGGATGATTCAAACCGTCCGCCACAAGCTGAGGTTCGTGTAATGGAGAAAGTAAATGGTGAGTGGAAAATAGTCTGCGTTTCTGTTATCGCTATCCAAAAGGATAATGAGCCTGTCCGGTGACGGAATTAATACTGGCCTGTACGTAACATTACCAACGTACACGCTTCAACAGGTTCTATATTATTCGCGATAGCAAGTTTTTCAAATTCAGGATTTTCCGTTCCCGGATTAAAAATAATACGTCTTGGCTTTAAGTCAATCAAGTATTTATACCATTCGGGTTGATGCTGCGGACCAATGTATAGGGTTATGGTATCGACATCATTAATTTCCGGTAGCGCACGAATATTTAATATTTCCTTTCCGAATAGTTCACCTCTTTTAATACCAACAGGTACAATCTCGTGTTCGTATTCGGTAAGCATGTCAGCCGCCATGTAGGCATAGCGTGATGGATTTGGTGTAGCCCCTACAATTACAGTCTTCATGAATTCAGTTTCAAAGTCAATTTTCTTACTACTGCCTCCGCGCATCGTTCGCCATCCATGGCTGCGGAAACAATGCCACCGGCATAGCCTGCACCCTCGCCACACGGAAAAAATCCTTGTACCTGTGGATGCTCCAATGTTTCAGCATCACGAGGTATGCGAACGGGTGAAGAAGTCCGACTCTCCACCCCTACCACTTGCGCTTCATTAGTCAGATAACCGCGCATCTTACTACCAAAGTTCCTGAACCCCTGACGCAATGCTTCCGAAATAAAGTCGGGTAATACTTCATGTAAGTCAACCGAAGCAAGGCCGGGTTGATATGAAGTGTCCAGCAACGAGGATGAAACTTTTCTGTCGACAAAATCTACCAATCGCTGGGCTGGAGCAGTTTGTGTATTACCGGCTACCGCACAAGCCTGTTGTTCAATGGCTGCCTGAAAATGCATTCCTGCCAATGGACCGAATCGGGCAAAGGGAAGAAAGTCTTCTTCATTAACTGAAACCACAATACCTGAATTTGAGAAACGAGAATCTCTGCGCGATGGACTCATTCCATTTACAACAACCTCACCGGGCGCAGTAGCAGCAGGGACAATAAACCCACCCGGACACATGCAAAATGAAAACACACCACGCTGTTTTCCGTTAACCTTCGCCTGATGTACCAATGAATAAGATGAGGCAGGAAGATAAGGCCCGCGATCAACCGGGCAGTGGTATTGAATCCGATCAATAAGTTGTTGACTATGTTCAACCCTCAGTCCCAAAGCAAAAGGTTTCTGCTCGATCAAAATACCTCGTTTGTATAGCAACTCAAAAATATCGCGCGCGGAATGTCCTGTGGCCAATATCATTGCATCGCCTTCAACAACACTACCATCACTTGATTTTAAGCCTGTGAGTTTGTCATTCTTAATTATAAAATCACTAACACGTGTATTGAAATGAATTTCACCACCGGCTGCCAGGATACTCTTCCTTATTTCTTCAATAAGCTTGGGCAGTTTATTGGTGCCAATATGCGGATGTGCATCGAAAAGAATTTCTTCTTTTGCTCCATGCGCTACCAGTATCTCCAGAATCCGGTTTACATCACCGCGTTTCTTTGAACGGGTATATAACTTTCCGTCCGAATAAGTCCCTGCTCCACCCTCGCCAAAGCAATAATTGGAATCCGTGTTGACGATGTGCTGCTTGTTAATGGCAGCAATATCCCTGCGCCTGGTTTGTACATCAAGGCCGCGCTCCAGGATAATTGGCTTCACGCCAAACTCAAGTAAGCGAAGCGCAGCAAATAACCCGGCCGGACCTGAACCCACAATCAGCACACGTTTTGCGTGTGTAACATCAACATAATTTTTGGTATAGGTAATGATCGGTCGCTTTTCAGAAGCTGCCACGGTTTCGCAGAGTACACGTACTACAACCTTCCTTCCGCGCGCATCAATAGAACGTTTTATTGGGCGTACCCAAACATCACCATCTTTTTTTAAACTAAGTTTTTCATACAGCGATTGGGTAAATCGATGTTCATCAAAAGCCTCTTCAGGCAAAAGTACTATTTCTTTGGCAGGCATACAGGAAGGGAGTTAACCTTCAATAAAGAAGAACAAATATAGCAGGGCTAACGATAGGAAAACACATTACCTATGTTGAGGCCAAACGTAAAATTGGTTATTAATTTTGACTGATCAACATCCTGAAAATAACTGGCGCTTGTGGGGTCAACATCAACGCTACGGAAACCAATGTTAGCAGAGCCATAAAGATCAATGGTAAAACCGCTTACATTATTTCGCTGGATAATTCTGTATCCGAGTAAAACACCATACTCGATCCGCTGATCAGGGGCCGTAAACGTAATGATCGTTTCCGGATTGGAGTTGTACATCACATTGGTAAAATGCCCGATATTACTAAACCTCAATTGATGACCGAAATACCACATGCCGGCTTTTACAGGATTATAGAATTTCTGTTTGATGGCTATGCTGTAGCCCCGTTCAAAAAGTTTTCCGGGAACAACCTGATCATCGGCCTCAAAAAATGGATTTCGAATACCGATGAATTCAAAGGCATGCCCCAGACGTTCCTGTGAATAAAATTCAACGGCCATCGGGAACCGTCCGGCAAACATCAGCACCGGATTGCCTTCTACAATTACCCCTTTATATTCATTGGCACGAGCATTAAAGTAGCTAAAGCCTTTGGCTGTCGGTCGGTTGGATGCTTCCTTCCGCGCAGCCAGATCATTAATTTCCTTGGCCAGGTTGGGCTGGTTATAATAAGGCCTGTAATAGCCGGATAATGTTCCATCCCGTTCGTAGAGTTCCCAGGTCCCAATTCTTTTATCACCATCAATTTCACCACGCGTTTGCAGGGAACCATCACGGTAATAGCCATAATATGTGCCCTTACCCCGATCAAACTCACAGTCGCCTTCTTTTTTACCATCTTCATAGTAAAATACCCAGGGCCCTTGTCTTTTTTCATCCACCATCAAACCGCTAACCTTCAACTTACCGCTGGGATAATACTCACGATAATCACCCGTGCCACGATCGTAGTTTACTTCACTCAATAATTTTCCACCCGTTGAGAAGGAACTCCAGTAACCATTTCTCTGCCCACCCAGGTATTCACCGGAGGAACTTATCGAGCCATCTTCAAAATAATATTCCCACTTACCAACCGGATTATCATTTTCATAACTTCCCTTAACAGCCACACTCCCACTCGAAAAATAGGTTAACCATTCACCTGTCTTCCTTCCGTTTTCATAATCGCCTTGCGAGAGTAAAGCGCCATTACCTTCATCGTAAAATCGCCAATGACCAACCTGACGCGTGCCCATTTTGGGGCCTTCAGCAGCAACCTTCCCGGAGTGAAAGTATTCTGTATATCGGCCAAAGTCATCAACATACTCGATTTCACCTTTCTTTACACCATCTTCAAAATAACTCAACCACAAGCCCGACCTTCGGTTGTTCACATAGTTACCAATTTCCTTTACCTGACCATTTTCATAAAACATTTTCCACTCGCCTTCGCGGTTCTTTCCATTCACAGTACCCTCCATACTTTTCTGACCACTCTCATAAAAGTATTCCCACATGCCGTAGTTTGCGCTTTGCCGAAGAGCTCCACGCATTTTCAGATTACCGGATTCATAAAAAAATTCCCAGATGCCGGTGGTCTCATTGTTGGAGAAGAATCCTTTCGATTCTATGTTACCGTTCAGGTAATAGGAGACATAACGTCCATGCAAAATGTTTTTCACGGTATCCCTAACCTGAAAAACTTCTTTAATGTATTTCTTCTCCTGATCGTGAAAAGTCTGCCGGGTAAAAACCTGGGCATAGGCTTGAACCGTAAGGATAAGGAGTGCAACTACAAGGGATAACCTTTTCACAGCTAAAAGATTACCGAAAGGTACGAAATTCGGCTCTATTTACGGATAAAAGCTGCTTTGCCCCATTCGGCCTTCTCCTGCTCCGACCACAGTTCAGGGAAAAAGATGATTTTTTGAAAACGTGGCGGAAGATACTTTTGCCAATTGGTGCCACCGGTTGCTTTAATATCTTCCGGATCCTTCTCCAGGTAATGCGCTGCCGATTTCATATGCGCCAGCGGCCACAATACATTGGCCAGTGTATCGAACGCTCGAAGCCGGTCGGTAATGTTTTTATTACCAGAAAAATGTTTTTTATAGAGTTGATATACATTCTTTGACTTTAGTGAAATCCCTAAGTCGCGAAACTGATCTAGATACTTTTTTTCAAACTGTTGCAGGGTTAACGTTTTCTTGCCGGTAGCTAATTCTGTAGCTCCGCTTCGCCAATAAAGGTTAGGAAGAACATCATCAATATTGTTTCCATCTGTTACAGATTTACGGTCTTTCTCCGCCACCAGGTTTATAAAATCGGTAGCATAAAATTCGATCATGCGATACTGAGCCGATTGAAACCCGCTGGCCGGTAAAAGCGACATACGGAATTTTAAAAACTGATCGCGTTCCATTCCCTTCACCATAATATCGAACGAATTTTCCAGGTGCCCGAAATAACGGTTTACCCGATCAAGCCGCTCACTAAAGAATTTTTCATCGGGATTTTCCTTCGCGGTTATCTGTTCGAGCTCCAGGATGATCAATCTAAAGTAGAGTTCAGTGATCTGATGGTAAATGATAAAAATATGCTCATCTGGAAAACTGGTTTTCGGGTTCTGTAAACTAAGCAGGGTGTCCAGGTGGATATAATCCCAATAGGTCAGGTAATCGGAATAAAGCAGGCCGTCCAGGTAGGACGATAAGTCCTGCCCCATTGCGGCATACTTTTCCTGTAATTTCTTGAGTTGTTCGGCTAATTCGGGGTTAACCTTAGGCTCCTCCATGGTGTTAAGGATTGTGATTTACTTAAATTTGCATGCAATTAAACAAAATCCTATGGCAACCCACACGTTGGATAAAAAGACTGTAAAATCCTTAAAACAAGATGCTTTTGACCATCCTGACCTTTATGCTGTTGACAGCCTGTTAACAGCAGAACACAAGCTTATCCGCAGTTCCATCCGCGATTTTGTAAAGCGCGAAATCAGTCCCTACATAGAAGATTGGGCACAGCGTGCACACTTCCCTTACGAGATTGTAAAGAAATTTGGTGATATCGGTGCATTTGGCCCAACCATACCTCTTGAATATGGCGGTGGCGGACTGGATTACATTTCGTACGGCCTGATCATGCAGGAAGTTGAGCGTGGCGATTCGGGCATGCGGTCAACTGCTTCTGTGCAAGGTTCGTTGGTTATGTATCCCATCTATAAGTTTGGCAGCGAAGCACAACGCAAAAAATACTTACCCAAACTTGGCTCAGGCGAATGGCTTGGTTGTTTCGGGTTGACCGAGCCCGACCATGGTTCCAACCCGGGTGGCATGGTAACCAACTTTAAAGATATGGGTGATCATTACCTGCTGAATGGGGCAAAGATGTGGATATCCAATTCCCCGAAAGCCGATGTGGCCGTAGTGTGGGCAAAGAATGAAGAAGGCAGAATACACGGATTGATTGTAGAGCGTGGTATGCCGGGATTTTCAACACCTGAAACGCACGGCAAATGGTCGCTTAGGGCCAGCGCCACCGGTGAGCTGGTTTTCGATAATGTTAAAGTTCCAAAAGAAAACCTGCTGCCCGGTAAAAGTGGATTAGGAGCACCTATGATGTGCCTCGACTCTGCCCGTTATGGTATTGCCTGGGGAGCGTTAGGCGCTGCTATGGATTGTTACGACTCTGCCAGAAGATACGCGCTGGAAAGAATTCAGTTTGGAAAGCCTATTGGCTCTTTTCAATTAATTCAGAAAAAGCTGGCTGAGATGCTTACCGAGATTACCAAAGCGCAATTGCTAAACTGGCGACTCGGCACATTAATGAACGAGGGTAAAGCTACCACCGCACAAATTTCTTTGGCCAAACGGAACAATATTGAAATTGCGTTGGATATTGCACGTGAAGCACGCCAGATTCATGGCGGCATGGGCATTACCGGTGAGTACCCGATTATGCGCCATATGGCCAACCTGGAGTCTGTTTTAACCTATGAGGGTACACATGACATCCACTTACTGATTTTAGGTAAGGAGATTACGGGGATACAGGCGTTTGTTTAATATTTAGGTTTGCAATTATCGCATCTGCTTTAACTATTAATTTTTAGCATATGACCAAAAAGCTAATCCCCCTTGTGATGATTGGCCTTGCATTATCACTTTCAAAATGTTCGGATGAGGAAAGTCTACGCTATCCTGCTGAACCATACATTGAATTCATATCAGTCAAGTTCACAGAGATACCTGATGTTACTGAACCAGATAAAATTGATGTGACTTTCAATTACCGCGATGGTGATTCAGATTTAGGACTAGCCTACTCCACTGAATACACAAGTGACCCATTCCATTTCACTTCTTTTTTTAGAAAAAGTGATGGCAGCCCGCTACACGCTGATATTACCTTATCAGGTGAATATCCATTCGATGACCTGATACAATTTACCGATAGGGAATCTCCACCGTTCGATACTATACCCAGTTCAAACCAATACGATTGCAGATATTGGTATTACCATGAAGGCAAGTACCTATACCATCAACGAAATGAAAACTATTTCAATCTTATCGTGAAGTTTCTGTATAGTAACGATGGTTTGAATTTCACTGAATTCGATTGGAGAGAACTGGTCTGTCACGATTTTAACGCCAGGTTTCCTGATCTTAGCGGGGCACGAAAAAATTTTCATCCATTTCTTCAGGACCGTTTAATATTCAGCTAAAGAATAACCTTGAGGGGAAAATTACCTATACCATGCTAAGCACTGGTTTTAAAGCTTTGTTTGGCGGAAAAAAGCTTAAACTGTCTATTCAGGTCAAAGACAGAGCTTTGAACCGCAGCAATATAATTGAGACTGATGTTCTTGAACCATAGAGCCAAAATCAATTATAAATCAATCCACCACACCGCTTAGTGTAATACGCTGCACCGGGTTAACCGGATCGTTGGAATAAACCGTAACCGACTTAGTTTGCGTTCCTTTACGATCCTGAGGATTGAAACTAACTTTTATGGTTGCACTTTCTCCAGGCTTTAGTTTTGTTTTATCTGTTTCTGTCTGTATACAGGTGCAGTTACCCTGAATGGAACGAATCTCTAAAACCGATTTACCGGTATTGGTCAATTGGATTGATCTTGTAACGGATTGATTTTGTTTCATAGAACCATACTCAATTGACTGGGCGGCAAATCGTAATTGTGGTGCTTTGGCTGCCTCGTCAGGTTTAAGTTCGGGAAAATAATCTTCCAACGTAGCATACACAGTAAATCCTTTCAGGGGCTGAAGCTCATCATCGGTATGCAGGGTTATGTGGTCGGATTGAAAGCCGTACTGGCCTTTCATCTTTCCATTGTAGCTTAATTTGATGATCCCCTTCTTCCCAGGTTCAATTGTCGATGGTTCAACTGAAATGCGAATGTACTCGGGACCTTCTGTTTTTCCGCTATAGGTTACCGGCTTTACTCCCGCATTGTAGAATTCATATTCACGTACTACAAACTCATCTTTCAAAAACACCTTGCCCAGATTAAACGACAAACTCCTTAATCTCAAGTTTCCATTTACAGCCTGAAACTCAACGGCAGAATACCCATTCTTTGAGGAAACAGTTCCTTTAATCTGCAGAATAACCGGCTGGTTATCCATATCGGTTGTTACCGTCAATGATTTATTGAAATAACCCGGGCGGCCTTTTGGGTCATACTGTGCCTTTATGGATCCGGATTTCCCAGGCATGATCGGCTCTTTCGACCAACCAGGTGTCGTGCACCCGCATGAAGGTTGAACGGACAGGATTTGCAATGGCTTTGTACCAACATTGGTGAATACAAATTCATGCGAAACAGGGCCATCTTCTTCAATTACACTACCAAAATCAAATACCTCTTCATTAAATTTCAATGGTTTAACCAGTTGGGCAAATGCCCCGATGGTTGCTACTATCAACACCAACATTCCGCTGATTCGCTTCATAACTAAACTTTATTGACCTCACAAAAGTAAAACATAATTCGGTTCGGGTTATTTTATTTTCTTTGCGACATGACACGCATTTTAACCGGTATTCAAAGCAGTGGCCGACCGCACCTGGGTAATTTATTGGGGGCTATTATCCCTGCCATCAAGCTTTCCAAACAACCTGAAAACGAGTCGTTTTTCTTCATTGCCGATCTTCATTCCCTCACTACTATTAAGGATGCCCAACTACGGGCAGAAAATGTTCGTGCCGTGGCTGCCGCCTGGTTGGCTTTTGGCTTTGATGTTGAGAAGAATTTTTTATACCGCCAGTCACGAATCCCCGAAGTGTGTGAACTTTCCTGGTACCTGAACTGCTTCACACCCTTCCCCATGCTGGCCAATGCACACTCATTTAAAGATAAAGCAGACCGATTAGCCGATGTAAACGCAGGTTTATTTACCTATCCTGTACTGATGACGGCAGATATTATTTTGTATGACGCAAACGTTGTGCCTGTTGGCAAGGATCAAAAACAACACCTGGAAATGGCGCGAGATATCGCCTCCTCTTTTAATAACCACTACGGAGAAACATTTGTGGTTCCGGAAGCAAAAATTGAAGAGCAGGTGATGACCGTACCCGGAACGGATGGCCAGAAGATGAGCAAATCATATGGAAACATCATTGATATCTTTCTCCCTGAAAAAGAATTACTGAAACAGATTAAATCCATCGTGTCTGACAGCACCCCGCTGGAAGAACCAAAAAATCCTGATAGGGATAATACCTTTGCGCTTTATAGTTTGCTGGCAACATCTGAACAAGTTGAAACCATGCGCAACAATTACCTGCGAGGTAATTACGGTTACGGTCATGCAAAAAAAGAACTACACGAACTTATTCTTAAAAAATTTACTGCCGAACGCGAAGCCTTCAATTTCTACTACTCCAATCCGGAGGAACTTGAAAAGAAGCTACAGCATGGAGAAGATAAGGCACGTGTAATAGCCCACAGTGTACTTGATCGTGTTCGCAAAAAACTTGGCTACCGGTAAACCTTAGTCGGCTTTCCAGACAACTTCCTGCTTATCACGGACTGCCAAGGCGATGCACGTGGGGTTACTGTTCAACACCAGGCGCACTTCCTTGCCTGGGTATTTTTGCAAATCAACCACGATACCTTTACCGATATAAGCAGTTGGAGAAAGTACATCCGTATCAGGACAAAACCGGTCATGTACTTCCTGCAGTTTTTCTTCGAGGAAACTTCCGAATTCTTCAACGAAAGAATCCTCCAGATCGTGAAGGGCATCTTCTATTTCATCATACTTCGGGTCGTTATAATCCAGCGATTCAAGCTCCTTTTTTTTTCGAATGATCTCAGAAAGGTCCTTATCCAGTTTTTTGCTATCCATGTTAAGTACTTTTTTGCAAAGATTGCATTATTCAGGGAAATAGAAAATGTATTCCTCCAAATGAAATACGGGATATACAACCATAATACACGCTTTGTACAATATTGTTTGTGAGAAATACAGTAACTCTGATTTTCTAGCAGAAACATAAAAGATTGAGGCAATCGGCTTAACTTTACCTGATAAAACTACCACCTTATGGCAACGGATTTTCTACCCATCAATGGCACCGATCATATTGAATTCTATGTAGGCAATGCCAAGCAATCGGCTTTGTTTTATCACTATGCTTTTGGATTTGAAATGGTGGCTTATGCAGGGCCTGAAACAGGGGTGCGCGACCGGGCTTCGTATGTATTGCGCCAGAACAAAATAACCCTGGTACTCACCACATCGCTACACCCCGATTCAGAAATTTCAGAGCATGTTAAAAAGCATGGCGATGGTGTGAAAGTGCTGGCCCTGTGGGTAGACGATGCTACGAAATCGTTTCAGGAAACAGTGGTTCGCGGAGCGGAACCTGCCTTTGAGCCCAAAGTTTTGAAAGATGAGTTTGGCGAAGTGGTGGTATCCGCCATCAAGACTTACGGTGAAACCATTCACACTTTTGTAGAACGATCGAGATACAAAGGTCCGTTCTTACCAGGCTATAAAGCACGCAGCAGTGGAGTAAAAGCTGAGCCTATTGGATTAAAGTACGTTGACCATTGTGTGGGTAACGTGGAACTCGGAAAAATGAATCATTGGGTTGACTTCTATGAAAAGGTTATGGGCTTTAGTTTGCTGGTGACTTTTGATGATAAGGATATCTCTACTGAATACAGCGCCTTAATGTCGAAGGTAGTTTCAAACGGAAATGGCTATATAAAATTTCCGATCAATGAGCCCGCCAGCGGCAAGAAGAAATCGCAGATAGAAGAATACCTCGATTTTTATAAAAGCGCAGGGGTGCAGCACATCGCCATTGCTACCGATGATATCATCCACACGGTTGGTGAATTAAGAAGACGAGGAGTTGAATTCCTGTACGTACCCGAAACTTACTATGAAGATGTATTGGATCGTGTAGGCACCATCAATGAGAACCTTGAAGAATTAAAAAAACTCAATATTCTGATTGATCGCGATGAGGAAGGCTACCTGTTACAGATTTTTACCAAACCCATTCAGGACAGGCCTACCGTATTCTTTGAAATCATTGAACGCAATGGCGCCAAGTCGTTTGGAAAAGGAAACTTTAAAGCCTTGTTTGAATCTATTGAACGAGAGCAGGAATTAAGAGGTAATTTGTAAATCCAAATTTTAATATTTTTCAACGAATGACTGATCTATTAATTTCAGTAAAATCAAAAGCACAACAATGGCTTACCAGCCCGGTAATAGATGCGGAGACCAAAGCACAAATCACCGTCTTGGTCAACAATACCGATCCAAAGGAACTGATTGATAGCTTTTACAAAGATCTTGAATTCGGTACCGGTGGCTTGCGCGGCATAATGGGTGCAGGGTCGAACTGCATGAACAAATACACGGTTGGTGTAGCCACCCAGGGATTGAGTAATTATTTACGGAAAACATTTCCCAACAAACAAATTAAGGTGGCTGTTGCATACGACTGCCGAAATAACAGTTCATATTTTTCACAAATCATAGCTGATGTTTTCTCTGCCAATGGTATTGAAGTACACATCTTCCCGGCCCTTCGGCCTACCCCACTCCTATCCTATGCCATTCGTTATTTGAACTGCGATTCAGGCATTGTTGTTACTGCTTCGCATAACCCAAAGGAATACAATGGCTACAAAGCTTATTGGAACGATGGCGCCCAGGTGGTTCCTCCGCATGATAAAAATATCATTCAGGAAGTAAATGCCATCACCTCCTTTGAGGAAGTTAAGTTCACAGGAGAACCCTCTCGAATACACACCATTTCAGCGGATGTCGAAGAAGCTTATTATGCTGAAGTTCTGCGGGTACTTCCGAAGAAAGAAATAATCAAAAAGCATCAGCACATCCCAATCGTATTCTCCGGACTGCACGGCACCGGTTCCACCATGGTTCCCGAATGCTTACGCAGAATAGGATTCACCAATGTTCATGTGGTGGAGGAACAAGCTAAAGCAGACGGAAATTTTCCTACGGTAAAATCACCTAACCCGGAAGAACGTTCTGCCATGGAGATGGCTATTGCTAAAGGAAAAACAGTAGGCGCCAGCATGGTTATGGCCACCGATCCTGATGCTGACCGGGTGGGTATTGGTGTGCGCAATCAGCACGGTGAGTTTGTGCTTCTCAATGGTAATCAGGCCTTCAGCTTAATGATGTGGTTCATTCTGAAGAACCTGCAGGAACGAACCAATACCTATATCGCAAAGACCATAGTTACCTCCGAACTGGTGGACACTATTGCGCGCAACTATGGTGTAGATTGTTACAACACCTTAACCGGATTTAAATACATCGCTCAACTGATGGGTGAGCGCGAGGGCAAGCAGAAGTTTGTTGCTGCTGGTGAAGAAAGCTATGGGTATATGGTAGGCGATTTTATTCGTGATAAAGATGCTGTATCCGCCTGCGCATTTTTTGCCGTAATGACCGCCACTGCCGCTGACGAGGGTAAAACTCTGTATGATTGGCTCATCGATATGTATGTTGAACATGGATTCTATAAAGAAGGCCTGATCAACATCACCAAAAAAGGACAACAAGGTGAACAGGAAATTAAGGCCATGATGGAGAAGTTCAGAAATAATCCACCGGCTTCCATACTTGGGTCATCCGTTGAACGCATACTTGATTATAATACGTTGAATGAAAAGAATCTAAAGACAGGAAAAATCACTTCGCTTAATTTTCCCAATTCCGATGTGTTGCAGTTTTATCTTGAAGACGGCACTAAAATTTCGGTACGGCCATCAGGAACCGAACCAAAAATCAAATTCTACATCAGTGTAAACACCAAACTCAACTCTCGGAAAGAGTTTGACCAAGTGAACCAGGCATTGGATAAAAAAATAAAAAACATTGAGGATTATTTACTGACGCTTTAAAATTATGGCAGAGGATTTTCTCACTTCACTGGTCACCGTTTTTAATCGCGACCTTGCCAAACTGGAAGAGGAGATAAATCTATACCCCAACGAAGAGTCTGTCTGGACAATACAAGGTGATATTAAAAATTCAGGAGGAACATTGTGTCTGCACCTTTGCGGCAATCTTCAGCATTTTATCGGTGCTGTACTGGGCAAGAATGGCTACGTGCGAAACCGTGAAAATGAATTCGCGGCACGCCATGTACCCAGGCATTTATTGCTGGATGAGATACTAAAAACCAGGGAAACGGTTAAGCAGGTTCTTCTTCAACTCGATCCATCGCAATTGGAGGAAGAATATCCCGTACAGGTTTGGGGCTACCCCATAACCACCACCTTCTTTCTAATCCATTTAGCCGGTCATTTAAACTACCATTTGGGGCAAGTGAACTATCACCGGAGAATACTCGTTGGCTCGAATTAGAAAACTATTTTGAGTGTTTACATCTCACTTCTATAAATCAAACATTTCACTTAAAGCATTTTTTATAATTTCAATCTCATCTCGCTTTAAAAATCCAAGACTACTCTTACTCAACCTGCTCTCATCAACTGCTCGGATTTGATCGAGACATACCTCGCAAAACTTATTTTGAAATCTTAATTCAACCCGCGAAGGGTAACCACGTAGTGTTGTGGTCATTGGCGCTATGATTACCGTGCCCAAAACTGCATTCATTTTAGTTGGTGTAAGGACCACGTAAGGTCGACTCTTCTTAATTTCGAATCCTATAGTGGGATCAAGATTTACAAGGTAAACATGATAATCCCTCACCATGTCCACTCCGTTGAGTCAAACTTATTATGAATATTATCTACTTGCTCCCTTTTTTCACGCTTAAAGTCCGACCACTGCTTTTTAGATTGAGCAGGAACAATGGTAATAACATTATCCTTTAACTTTATTTCCACCTCATCCTTAATCCCACTTTTTACCAGAATTGATTTAGGGAACAATATCCCTTTTGAGTTACCAATGCGTCTGACTTTTATTATTGTGCCCATCTAATTTATTGTTATAACACAAAGTTATAACAATAAGAGGTCATATCAAAACACATTTAACCAGTAAATCGGTAGCTTTTGAACAGGCCCCCAGCCTTGTTATCTTTGCAGCCTTATTATGAAAAAAGTAGCATTTTATACGCTGGGCTGTAAACTGAACTATTCCGAGACCTCAACGATCTCAAGGATGTTCGAGCAGAAAGGCTATAAAAAAGTGGACTTTACCGACACTCCTGATATATTCATTATCAATACCTGCTCCGTTACGGAGAATGCCGATAAAAAATGTCACAAGATTGTTCGTGAAGCGCGGGGTATTTCACCCGAAGCTTATGTTGCTATCATCGGTTGTTATGCGCAGCTAAAACCAAAAGAAATCTCCGAGATCCCCGGGGTTGATGCCGTACTTGGTGCTGCTGAAAAATTCAGGTTGGTTGAGTTGCTTGATGGTTTCGTACGGAAACCACAACCGGAAGTTTATACCTCCGAAGTTGAGGCTGCAAAATCGTTCAACACCTCCTATTCGGCACAGGATAGAACCAGAACCTTCATGAAAGTTCAGGATGGGTGCGATTACTCCTGCTCCTTTTGTACCATACCACTGGCGCGGGGGTCTAGTCGCAGTGATACTATTTCCAATATTGTTAAAACTGCTGAAGAAATTGCACGGACCAATGTGAAGGAGATCGTGCTGACCGGTGTAAATACCGGTGACTTTGGTTTACAGGATGGCAAACGTGTTGAACATTTCGTAGACCTCATTAAGGAACTCGACAAGGTAGCGGGTATTGAACGTTTCAGGATTTCTTCAATCGAGCCCAATCTGTTGACAGACGAAATCATTGAGTTTGTCGCTACATCAAACCGATTTGTACCTCATTTTCATATCCCGTTACAGTCGGGTTCCAACAAGATACTTAAACTCATGCGCAGGCGCTACCAGCGCGAGTTGTATACCAGTCGGGTAGAGAAGATAAAAGCTGTAATGCCCAGGTGCTGCATTGGGGTTGATGTGATAGTTGGCTTTCCGGGAGAAACCCATGAAGATTTTCTTGAAACCTATCAATTCCTGAATGAATTAGATATCTCCTACCTTCACGTGTTCACCTACTCGGAAAGAAACAACACGTTGGCAGCAACTCTGCCTGGAACAGTATCAACAAAAGAACGGGCTGAACGATCCAAAATGCTCCATATCCTATCGGATAAAAAGCGAAGGAAATTCTATGAAGAACATATCGGCAATGAGTTTACCGTATTGTTCGAAAATGACATCGAAAATGGCTTTATGCACGGATTCACCGAAAACTACATCCGTGTATCTGCCAAATACGACCCCATCCTGATCAATGAGCTCAAACCAGTGCGGTTAACAGGCATAAATCCCGCAGGCCTGATGGAGGCTGAAGAGTCAACTCAGGAGGCTCTTCACCACATGAGTTGATTTGTCACAATAATCCCAATGTGGACTTAAGGTTCAAAATGGTAAAATTCTACTATTTCAGGAGCTTTTCATTAATGCAATGTTAAGCAAGGGCATTTGTAAGAATATCCTGATTTATGGCCTATTGCAGAACCCTGGATTTAATCCTAAGTACTTATTGTACAGTTACTTAAATTCAATTTGAGAAAGTCTTATTTTAAGCCTTTAAGAGCATACCTGAGTAAATAAAGCAGTAAGGGATTAACAGGATTTGCAGAAAAGCATAGATCAAAAAAGCATTTTTTACATTCTGATGACTTGCCCTTACATGAAATAGAATCAACCTGACATCATCAAAAGCAGCATCCACTACCACTATACTTTTGCTACATGAAAACAAACAAAAGTATTGGCTTTATGAAACGCACCGCTCTCTTATTAAGCATAGTAACCTGCATTGTACTATCTTCCTGCAGTTTTGAAACCTCACATTGTCCGGCTTATTCGAACCACAACAAAATCACCAAGCATGGCGAAAAGGCTCAGGATAAGTATGTAAGAAGGAAAATCTGATCAGTCACCCTTAGATACGACTATTCCGTCCCGGATCTCAATAGTTCGGTCGGCCATACGCGCAAACTCCTGATTGTGCGTAACAATGATAAAGGTCTGGTTTAGCTTTTCTCTTAAATCGAAAAACAATTGATGTAACTCCTGGGCATTCTTTGAATCCAGGTTACCGCTTGGTTCATCAGCAAGCACCAATACAGGATCATTGATCAACGCCCTTGCCACCGCAGTTCGTTGCTGTTCGCCCCCTGATAATTCAGAAGGCTTATGGTCAAGCCTAGAGCCCAATCCGAGCAATTCCAACAATTCCTTCGCGCGCTTGGTTACATCCTGCGTGCTTCTGCCCGCAATCCAACCCGGTATCATTACATTTTCCAATGCCGAGAATTCAGGCAATAAATTGTGAAACTGAAATACAAAACCAACCGACTTATTCCGGAAGGCCGCCAGGTTTTTAGATGAGTAACTGAATACATCCAAACCCTTGAGCATCAACTTACCTGTATCGGGTGTATCCAGTGTTCCTATAATGTGAAGCAGTGTACTTTTGCCGGCACCAGAAGCTCCAACGATGGCAACAATCTCTCCCGAATTTACCTCCAGGTTAATACCCTTCAGCACCTTAAGCGAACCATAGGACTTTTCAATATCAACAGCCTTAACCAGCGGGGTATTCACACAGATTTCTTTGAATTAAAAGGTTAAATAAAGTAGTTTAGCCTCAAAATAAAAATTCATGAACATTCACGAATACCAAGGCAAGGAAATACTCAGAAAATATGGTGTGGCGATTCAGCGTGGAATTGTAGCCGATAATCCAGAGGCAGCGCTTCAGGCGGCCAAGGAACTTCATGCGGAGACAGGTACGCAATGGTTTGTGATCAAATCACAAATACATGCTGGTGGACGTGGTAAGGGTGTCATTAAGGAAACTGGCTCAAAAGGAGTTGTTCTGGCTAAAAGTCTGGCTGAGGTACCCGAAAAAGTGAAAGCCATTTTGGGCGGAACCTTAGTAACCCACCAAACAGGTCCGGATGGAAAAGTGGTCAATAAGGTATTGATTGCCGAAGATGTGTATTACCCAGGTGAAGCCGAGCCTAAAGAATATTACATGAGTATTCTCCTCGACCGTTCAAAGGGTATTCCGGTAATTATGGCTTCAACCGAAGGTGGCGTTAACATTGAGGAAGTAGCTGAAACACACCCTGAAAAGATCATTAAGGAATGGATTGATCCAACAATAGGACTGCAGGCCTTTCAGGCTCGTAAAGTAGCATTCGCGATGGGCTGGGAAGGAAATGCCTTCAAGGAAGGGGTCAAATTCATTCAGTCATTATACAACGCTTATATAGGCTTGGATGCATCTATGTTTGAGATCAACCCCCTGCTCAAAACTTCCGACAATAAAATTTTAGCCGTTGACTCAAAAGTAAACCTGGATGACAACGCGTTGTATCGTCATAAAGATCTGGCAGAACTTCGTGATCTTACGGAAGAGGATCCATTAGAGGTGGAGGCTGGCAAAGCTGGCCTTAACTACGTTAAACTCGATGGCAATGTCGGTTGTATGGTTAACGGAGCCGGGCTGGCCATGGCCACCATGGATATCATCAAACTTTCCGGGGGTGAGCCTGCTAACTTCCTGGATGTGGGTGGTGGAGCCAATGCAGAAACCGTAGAAGCGGGTTTCCGGATTATATTAAAAGATCCCAATGTGAAAGCCATCCTGATTAACATTTTTGGTGGCATCGTTCGTTGTGACCGGGTTGCCAATGGTGTTGTGGAGGCCTACAAGAAAATCGGAAATATTAATGTTCCCATCATTGTACGACTTCAGGGTACTAACGCTGAAGAAGGGGCTAAAATCATCGAACAATCCGGGTTGAAGGTTTACTCGGCCATTGTGCTGAAGGATGCCGCTATGAAGGTAAAAGAGGTTTTAGCCTGAGAATATTGATATTTTTAAAAAAGGCTTAAAATCACTACTTTAGTGGGATATAATGTGCTTGATATGAGATTTTTACGTCTATTGTTGGTATTGGTCCTGTTTTTACCCGAATGGCTCAGCGCACAAAGCTTTTATGCGGTGAGGCGGGAAAGATCTGTTATAGGTTCTGTGGGTTTAGGTACAGCTACCTACTATGGAGAGCTTGCTAATCCTGGAGATTATTTAGATGCCAAGCCTGCTGTTAATATAGGCATGCAGTATTTTCTCAATAATCGTATTAGCATTCGCTCAGATCTTACCTGGTTCCAGATTGAAGGTGATGATGCTCAGGCAGATGATGCAAGCCGTGTAAGAAGAAACCTCTCATTCAAGTCAAGCAATATAGAATTAAATGCCATGGGCTCAATAAACCTGGCTCCCCATGGTCAACGTTACTACCAGCGTCCAAGATTGAATTTTTATGCTACAGCGGGTATAGGCATGTTGTACTCTAATCCTAAAGCTGAATACCAAGGAGAAACCTATGCCTTACAACCATTACAAACTGAGGGAGTAAAGTACAGCAAATTTAATTTTGTAATACCTTATGGTCTTGGTACACGAATCATGCTGAATCCCTTTACAAATTTAGTGTTTGAAGGTATTTTTCGTCTCACGTTCACAGATTACCTGGATGATGTTAGTACAGTTCACTTAGGTTCAGCCGCTTTTTCTGATCCCATTGCTGCCGCACTATCTGACAGAAGGCCAGAGTTAGGATTACCCGAAGTAGCACCCGGCACGCAACGAGGGAATCCGGATAAGAACGATAGCTACATGATCCTTCAGGCAAAGCTGGAATTTTATATTCCTGATGATGTGTTCTGGAATTCAAACAGCAAGCTTTATCGATCGAAACGTAAAGCTTACTATAAGAGAAGGCGCTAACTTAATTAGTTTGCTATTTCTGCCGGTCAAGCACTTCGTACCGTGAATAGTTACTTTTAAACTCCGGCACAAGTTCTTTCATTAAGGCAACCATCTTTAATTCGTTCCGATCGTTTAGCAGGTCCCAGAATAATTCAATATAATTATTGATATCAGAGAAAGCATACTCAGAAACACGCGCTTTCATTATTTTAGGATGATGGGTTGCCACTGTGTTTTCCTTATCTCCCAATAATTCTTCATAAAGCTTCTCTCCTTCCCGCAGTCCGGTAAACACAATTTCAACATCCTTTCCAGGCTCCAATCCTGAAAGTTGAATCATTTTTCTGGCGAGATCAAGTATTTTTATGGATTGTCCCATGTCAAAAATAAAAATCTCACCACCCTTTCCCATAGCCCCTGCCTCCAACACTAACTGACACGCTTCAGAGATAGTCATGAAGTAGCGCGTAATTTCGGGGTGGGTTACCGTTACAGGGCCACCTTCCTGAATTTGCCTTTTGAATAACGGAATGACGGAGCCATTTGATCCAAGTACGTTACCAAATCGTGTAGTAACAAATAAGGTATGGCGGGTATCTGCTTTATGAAGGTGGTTGTTTAACGCCTGCACATAAATTTCAGCTATCCGCTTCGAGCATCCCATCACGTTTGTTGGGTTTACCGCCTTATCTGTAGAGATCATTACAAATTTTTCTACGTTGAGTTTTACGGCAATATCAGCGAGATTCTTTGTTCCCAGAATGTTGCACAGCACCGCTTCGGAAGGATTTCCTTCCATCATTGGCACATGCTTGTAGGCAGCAGCATGGAAGACTATGTTTGGTTTATGTTCTTCAAATATGGCATCAATACGCTCGTGATTAGTAATATCAGCCAGGTAAGGAAAGATAGCAACCTCTACTGAAGCTGCATTTAAGTCTCGCTCCAATTCATATAAAGCCGATTCACCCTGATCGATAAGGACAACTTTTATAGGTCGATAAGTAATCACCTGGAATACAATCTCTCTACCTATAGATCCTGCTGCTCCGGTTACGACAATAACTTTACCCGCCAGTTCACGGCTGATGTGTTCGTTGGAGAGACGAATAGCATCGCGACCGAGCAAGTCTTCAATATTGATATCTTTAATCTGGTTCAGACTAAGCTCTCCCCTCACCCAGCGCTCAATCGGTGGAATGGTTCGTATCTTAACCTGGTGGCGCAGACAACTGTCAACAATTTCAGACTTTCGGTCGAATGGCAAATCCTTTACCGTGATCACCAACTCATCCACATTTAGAGAAACCAACAAGTCTTCAATATTCGATTTGTTCCGGTTGAAATAAATGGCAGAACCCGCCAACGCTTTTCCGGCCTTGTTTGTGTCATCCTCTAGAAAACCTACTACCCGCAAATTTGAAGATGCTTCAATAACCTGTTTGGTTATCATACCGGATTGTCCGGCCCCATAAATCAAAACATTGCTTCGTTTTTTTAATGCATTTCTGTAGTAGGAGAAGAAATACTTAACCAACAACCTGTAATTAAACAGAAATAAGAATGAAGAGAGAAAGCTTATAAAAATTACCGAATAAGGAATAAGGTTTTGGTGAACGTTATAATGAAAAACCAGGTTGGTAAAACATACTAATGCTACGTTAATCAATAACATATAAAATATCCGCACACCATCCTGAATACCGGTATAGCGTATTATACCCCGATAGCTTCCAGTAATAAAAATGGCTACTGCTCCACTAAGGGTGTAAACAAAAACACCAACCTCAAAATCGTTCTTCAGTAAATCAGAAGAGGAAAAATTGAAGCGAAGCAAATACGCCAGCAGGGTTGAAAAAGCAAGAATGGTAAGATCAATGGAAACGATGACCCACCGGGGCAATATTTTGAGATTATGGATAACTCTGGAAAACAATTTATACAGGCTTACTCAACCTTCTTCCTTGAATTCAAAAAACGCTTCACGCCCAAGGCAGCACCCGCTGCCAACAGCCACTCGATACCGGTTATAGGTACATCAGGGTCTCCTCCAGGATCACCCGGTTGAGCCCATAAGGAGGTAGAAAAGATTAATAACAAAATGATGATTAAAGCGCGGGTCTTCATTTGCTGGTCTTAATAATTTTCACTTGATGAACTAGCTCACCTTTCTGTATATGCAAGATATATATTCCGTCAGCATTCGAGGTTAAGTCGACTGTACCAGACTTAATTGAACCCGAACCTGTAAGTACTGAGGCCGCTTGCTGTTTACCGGTAATGTCCAAAGCCCTCACCCCCACCGGTGATGCTGATTCAACTTCAATATAAATTTTTCCTATTGTGGGGTTAGGGAATATTTTAATGGTACGATCGAAGGAAGATTCAACGCCTGTAAATACAAATTGAATATCTGCATTGGTCAGACAGCCCCCGCTTGCAGTTACTTGTAAAGAATATAAGCCTGAAGCATCCGTTTCATAGTATTGACCTGTGGCTCCTGGTATTGGGGTTCCATTAAGCAACCATTGATTACCGGTTGCGAAATTTGAAATTAATGTATTGCCTTCGTTACTGATTGAAGCTTGCGGGTATTGATGAACTACAGCTTGAACCGCCACTCGTTCACCTTCACAACCAATTGCATTTGCAACAGTGGCGTAAAAGGCTTTTGATTCAGTTAATGTTGGAGTCATAAATGTTGCTCCATTCCCAACAGGCTCCGTTGCTAGAAGTTCATCATACCATAAAACTTGACCAGTTGAATTTGCTACCGACAACTCAACACTACCCGAGAGGCATCGCTCCGAACCTTGCGGATTCATAATTTGATAGGTCTCATACACCGATACGGGCAGGATTTTCTTAACATTACAGCCAGGAATATAGCCTCTGATTTCGAAATTAGAAACACCTGGAGATAAGGCAGTGGAAGGCAATGTAAGGACAATGTTCTCACCGTTTCCATTAACGCTTGACGATACGGCAACCGAACCTTTAAATATGCGATACAGTACATCCGGCTGTGAATTATTAATCACTACCTCCAAGTCGGTTCCCTGACAAATCTCAGCTTCTGCTTCAATACTAAAATCGCTCCTTACTTCTGCACCACTAAAGCGTATGGTAAACCGGGAATCACCAAAACTCAACGGGTTCGCAGTAACCTGAAAAGCATACGTTGATTGATCGCGTAAATCAATTTCATTACCTGAGAAGTTATCAACCAAGGTCAATCCTATGTAAGATTCAAATGTTTCAATAGACGAGAATTCAAGCGTATAATTACTGGGTGTAACACTGGAAACATCAAGCTTAACACTCTTAGCGCAATTAAAATCACCAAAAGAATTGATTGCTAATTTTCCAATTTCATCCACTACGGTTGAAAGATTTAATGTAGTATTGGGTAATTTCCATGCATCCGCATGCGCATCAAAACCATCAGTTGCATCATCACGGAAGTGTATGATCGCTTCATCGCGATTAGCGCCATTCGTTAATGCAAATTTCAAAATATTATATTCTGATCGCTCCCTGAAAAACGTGGTTTGTGTTCCGGCTGCCTTCACATTTTCATTGGTGGCCATGTTGGGAGCAGCTCCAGTAGCCTGTACCCAAAAGCCCTGCCCCATAGCTACATAGCGAGACCCACCGTTAAGACCACCTGAACCTGATGTATATACAGCATATTGACCGGTGGCATTGTTTCTGGTATAAATCGTACCACTAATATTGGTGCGCGTCCATCCGGATGGCGCATCCCAATCCATGGTGGATGGATAGGGATTACCTACCAGGTTCCAACCATCGTTGGCAGGAATTCCACTGGATGTAAACGTAACACCATAGTTGATGTTGTCGCGGTTAACAGGGCCCCGAACATTCCACAAAGCTGAGCCAGCAGACAAGAACGGTTCAATATTTCCGCGAATAAAGATGGCGTAACCTCTGCCTGAAGTAAGTGTCTCAGCATTTGACGCTACCGGAAAGGCAACATATCCATCATCAATGCCTCCCGTAGTTACAGTCTCATCATAACGGAACATGGACGCATTAGTCAAACAACCTGAACAAACACTTGAACCGGTAAATGAACCTGTTACAGGAATTTCATTTTGGATATCAGCAACCGTTGCATTTTGAACAGGACTGGAAATGTATCGGTATATCCGGTCATTTGTTCCTTCCAGCGACATAAACCGTTGCACCGTTACATTACCCTGAACCTGCGCCCCTGCATTCGGGAAAGGTGCGATGGCTGCATCCTGGGTTGGGTCATCGCTGGAGGAGATCAGCGTGAATATCCTGTTATTGGCAGCGCCATCGGCATCGAAGGTTGCTGTTAGAGCAAGGGTCAGAACACCGGTCATGTTTTGATTGCTTTCAATAATAACATCCGGCACTGCAGATGTATTCGATACACTAATGTTATGAAAGTTTGTAACGGTAGACCCGCTAACAATTTGTGGTGTTGCTGCCGTTCCCAAAAATGCAACAGTGCCCGTTCCACTATTATTAAATAAGCCATTATTCGTAAATGAACCGTGGACATTAAAAGTTGAAGGAGGTGTTAATACCCCATTAATGACTACATTCTGGAAGGATGGATTATTCAATCCACCCAGTGTAGAGTTACCATTAAATTGAACTGTGCCGGTATTTCGGTTGAATGTACCATTGTTAATAAAGTTACCCGTTAATGAGATGGTTGATGTTTGTGCATTTAAAGTACCCGATAAATTAAGTATATCGGTAGAAATTGTATTGGCGCCACAAGCAAAGGTGCCGCTGTTCACAGATAGGGTATTCGCTACCGTTATATCTCCTCCGGCAGTTAGGGTTCCCGAGAGGTTACTGGTCAAATTCTCAAGATTCCCCCGCGCTTCAACACCGGCAGTCAAAGTTGTTCCGGAATAAAAAAGATTATAAGGCCCCCCGCCAGGAATTGCACTACCGGCAGAAAATGCTGCCGTATTAAACCGCGTTACATCAGCACCGTTGCTAAAAGACAAACCAGAGGTGTTCAAAAAATCACCATCTTGTAATGTAAAAGTATTTTCAACCAACAATGGTGAATTTAAAGTTACCAAGGTACCAGCTGTTGGCCTGTTAATATAAAAGGTGCCAAGAGTATTTCCTGTTGGAGAAAAAGAAATCGTTCCTAATATACCTGTGTTAAGAATATTTAAAGTTGAACTGGCATCAGCGGATAGAAGACCTGTGCCGGTTAGTTGATTACGTAATTCAAGGGTTTGTCCCTCAAAGAATAAGGTTGTTCCTGCACCTAAATTCAATGCCCCTCCGGCAGTTAAGTTTGCATTCATGCGAACAAGACCTGAGGTAAGGGTAGTTCCTGCGGTTACGATCAAATCCTCATTAAAAGTTACCAGTCCCGACCCTGCACGGTTAATTGTGAGTGCTTCGATGGTAGTTGCGCTTGGTAAGGGAAAATCAATACTCAAATCACCCGTTCCATTTATTATCAGATTAGAATTGGCTCCTGTAAATGAAATAAAATTACCACCGGTTATGTCCCCATTTATGATTAGAGTTGCGTTAGCCGTACCACTGGATACGACAATATCACCTCCATCTAAAAGTATATTTCCACCAACCGATATTATTCGGGCTGTTCCAACCGTTGTAAAAAGAACATTACCACCAGACAGGTTTAAATTTTCGCCAATATCTAACCCGTCTAATTCAACTGTAAGATTTCCGGTTTGTACTTCGAGATTACCTCCAATGGTAACAGTAGTTGCAGATGTATTATTTAATGATACACCGGCAGGATTGTCTATAATGGTTAACGTCCCCGCGACATTCGGCTGACCATTACCAATAAACTGAGGCCCTGTTCCCCCATAAATAATAACTGCTCCGGGGTTATACGTACGATTGGTAACCCGCACATTTCCAACGCCCGTTCCAGCTCCTGTGAAAATTGCACCAGTCCCATTCTCAGATTGAACAACAAGCGTTCCGTCCACTGTCAAAGAGCTGTTGGCATTTCCGCGAAGTTGAGACTCACCCAATACAAATAGCGTATTTGAAGCAGGAACAACATAATTAATCGTATTTGAAATTAAGCCTGTATTACTAAACAAATGGGTCACATCCGTACCAACAAAAATAATATTTCCGTTTGCCGTACCCCCTGCACTTTCAGTAATAGTACCATTCTGTAAATCGAAGTTACCGGATATGTTAAGTGTACCCGTTCCATTGGCACCACCAGCAAAGTTAAACTGCCCCCCGGGAGCATTCATAGTAAAATCGCCTGAAAGATTTATGGTGCCGGTTCCTGTTGTAGTTAAACGAGTGCCGCCTCCTGTAGCATTCGTAGAATTGTAAATCAGATTGCCACCAACATTAACTATGGTATTCGTTCCAGTTGTAGAAAAATCAACCCTTGAAGTTCCATCAATGGTAAGGTTTCCTGCAATGTTTATGGTTGGATTCTGGTTTACTGATAATCTCAAAATAGAAGTACCCGTACTTAAAACTTCAACGTTATTCATGGATACCAGAAATCCAGCAATTGTAGCAATACCCGTCTGTGCAGGACAATTCCATATGAAGTTTCCAAAATCCTGCCCCCAATTCCCTGCGACAGTCGCTGTGAACGTACCAGTATAACCTTCTATAACCACTTCCGAATCAGCATCCCAATCTGCTAAGGGAATAACACCTTGTGCCGTGGTAAACTGATGTCGGTAAACTGAACCGGCAAGAAATGATGCGTTGGCAGCCGTCATTCCAGCATGGGTTGATCCGTTGGCCAGGATAAATTCCCCTTCAACAATCAAATTGCCATTTACGGTAATATCTGTACCCGTACCGTTGTTAATCGTTAGCGCTGCCCCTGGATCAACATAAAGCGTTGCGCCAACCTGAACAGTTGTTTGATCAATCGAAAAATTTGCATTAACATTTATCTGATCGCCAGCCAGAATGGTTATTGTACCAAATGTAAAATCAGGCACAACACCGCCTTGCCAACTGGCCGGATTACTCCAGTCTCCACCCCCGGTTCCATTGGATTGAACCTGGGCTTGAACGGTAAAAATGAGAGAGGCAAAACATAAAACAACAAACAACGATCTAGCCATAGTACTTCTCTTCAGATATTAGCGACAAAAGTAATCAAAAATCACTCGATTTAAAGGCATTTAATATACTAAATGCCTCTGTTTGTGCCTATTGTAACCACTTAAATTTATGCTTTAATCAACGCTGCGACCATCTCTACCTGAGTGGGTGTCAGCGACTGCCCACTCGGCAGACATATGCCGTGCTTAAACAAGTGATTGGCATGACCGTTGGTGATGGAATGTACCCCATGAAATACCGGTTGATCGTGCATAGGCCTCCACAAGGGTCTGGTTTCAATAGTATTTGCCTCCAGTAGGGAAGTAACACGGTTCCTGGTTGCCTCGTTTGGAAACAAAAACGTTGAAAACCAACGGTTTGAATACGCTCCGGGTATTTCGTCATGGCTTTCCATACCTAATAATCCCTTGTACAGGTTAAAAATGGAGCGTCTTTTGGCCACATTTTCTTGTAAATCAATTAGTTGCGACATTCCGGCCGCTGCATTCAACGACCCCATGGCATAATTATATCCCATTGCACGATGCTCATAATAAGGAAGATCTTCGCGGGCTTGATTTGCCAAAAACCGCACTTTTGAAGCCCATTCAGGGCTTTTTGTTATTAGAATACCCCCACCGTAAGTGGTTACCACCTTGTTGTTGTTAAAGGAATAAATCCCCACATCGCCAAAGGTTCCTACCATTTGTCCACGGTAGGTTGAGCCCAACGATTCCGCAGCGTCCTCCAGAACCCTTAACCCCTCACGCCTGGCAATTGCCAAGAGTCTATCGAGCTGACAAGGCATTCCATAGGTATGAACCAGCACCATCACTTTCGGCCGTTTACCCTCATTTTTGAGTTTGAGAATCGCCTCCTCCACTGCATCAGGATCCATATTCCATGTAGTGGCCTCCGAATCGACCAATACGGGCCTGGCACCCAGGTAAAGAATCGGGTTAATGGTGGCCACGTATGTAAAGGTGGGCGCAATAACATAATCGTCAGCCCCCACCCCAAGAATTTTTAATGCAAGATGAATAGCTGCCGTGCCCGAATTCAAAGCCACCGCAAAGGGCGAGCCTGTAACTGAGCACATGGCCGATTCAAAATCAGTTATGATCTGATTGTGGTGAACACCCTCGTAACGGTTTAAAACCTCCGCCAGGCGCGGAACGTTGATGGGGTTATAGGAAAGCGGAATGGAGTAGCGCATGCCTTGTTGATACAAGGCGAAAGTTACTAATTTTTAGTACGGATGCGCTGATAAACGAAACCCGCCATCAGTAAAAACATCAGCAGCGGATTTACAATAAGGCGATGAACCTGCGAGAGCAGCGGGGAGGAAATTTCGGAGTCGCCTTCCAAGGAAAGTTTGATGATGAAGTAAACAGGGAGCAGAATAAATAATTCAATCAGAAAGATAAAAAATGCCAGGGTAAGGTATTGACGCTGTTTAAACCACACGAAGATCAACATCATGCAAGCAGTATCATTCAACACCAGGCGAATGGTTTTGTTGATCACAAAAATTGTATTCGGGTTTTCAATCTGGAATGGCACTAATGAATTGAGCGCTAGCGCATAATTAAATCGCTGAAAGACAAAGACCAACACCAGTATCAATAAAGCAACGGAAATCAGTACAACATTTTTCATGAGCCTTCAGAGGTCATGGCTTTGCGTATAGAAACCTTGTTGATTTTTTCAATCCACCACCACCAGAGTACAAACACAATCAGGTATATGGATGCGGTGAAAGCGTATTTATGCACGTAATAAAAGTATTGCTGAAAGTATTCAGCCACCAGGTACAAACCACTTACGCGGAGCAGGTTAGCGATATGAATAATCAGCAAACCCAACGGAATAAACCACATGATTTTTTTCCGGTCGCCACCAAAGGCAGCCATGAAAGCAAGGAATACAATGGCAACATTAATGCCGTTACAGCCTTCAAAAACATTCACCACAATGCGTGAACCCTTAAGGATGGAGATGGTGGGTGTGTTGAATTTTGGTTTTGTGTAGGTGTCCTCTCCCAGCCAATTCAAGAGTATAGATGATTGTGTCGTTACCCAAACTGTTGCCGGATCAGCTTCATCGTAAGTGGTGATCCACCAACCGTAAAGCAGGTTCATAGTCAGGTAAAGCCCGACAAAAACTCCCAGAAATCGTAAAGCCGGTTTAAATTCCTTAATCATTTTTCTTTATGGGTCGTGCAGGAACGCCCGCCACGGTTCTACCCTTTTCTACCGACCTGTTAACAACGGCACCAGCACCAATGACTGCCCTATCAGCAATGGAAACATGTTGCAACACTGAAGCACCTGTGCCGATGAGTACCTCTTCACCTACGTGCACGTATCCCGAAAGGTGTACTCCGGGCATAATGGATGAATAAGAACCGATGGACACATCGTGTCCGATGGTGGTATTGAGGTTCAGCAACACAAAGTCATTAAGAGTAATGTCAATCGTAAGCCGGCAACCTGCCGTAATGATGCATCCTGCCCCAGCTTTAATATTTTCACCAATGGTGGCAACAGGATGTATCAGACTTGGAAAATTCAACATTGGATTTCTGATCTTATCCACAATCATTTTCTTGGTTCGTGGATCACCCACCGCAATTACTACCGACAATTCCTTTTCATAGTTATTTAAATCATCAACATTGCCCAATACGCGTAGGCCTGCAACCAATGAATCTCTTTGTATGCCATCATCAAAAAAACCAATAACCTGCCAGTGCAGTTTTATGGCATTGATCTGGTTGATCATCACCAGGGTTTCCTTGCCAAATCCCCCGGCACCGACAATGGCTATTTTAGCTGGTTCACTCACCGGTAAATTGTTTTTCTTCCAACGAAACGTCTCTCTTCAGGGATAGTATCAACGCGAATGTCTTAAAAAGTATTTTCAGATCAAGCAAGAAAGATATTTCACGAACATAGTTCAAATCATATTCAAACTTCTTACCCCAAGGTAGATTGTTTTTACCATTTACCTGGGCGAGTCCGGTAATGCCCGGCAAAACTGCGTGCCGTTGTTTCTGTTCTTCAGAAAGGAGTGGTTGGTACGCAACCGGCAACGGGCGTGGGCCTACCAGCGACATCTCCCCTTTCAACACATTCCAAAGTTGGGGCAACTCATCCAGGTTGGTCATGCGCAGGAATTTTCCCAGCCAAAACTGCCTGTCGCTTAATGGAAGTTGTTCGTTACTCTTTAGTGTACGGAATTTCAGCATCGTGAAAGGGATACCTGATTTGCCCATGCGCTCAGATCGATACAGAATCGGAAACTCAATAGCTAACAGGTATAAGAGAAGGATCAGGAGAATCAACCAACTGAATGCAAAGATGAAAACCGCACTAACTACTTTATCAAACCACACTTTACCCGTTTTGCTATAACCAGACATCATTTTCTGAAGATCGAATAGATGGTTTGCAAAATGATCTTGATATCCAGCCAAAAGGACTGACGCTCAATGTACTTCAAATTAAGCTCGAGTTTCACAGGCATGATCTCTCTAATGTAGAAGTCAATCGGGTCGGGTTTACCTTCCAGTAATTCGTTTTCATTCCGGAATTGGATGGATGCAAAGTCGGTGATACCGGGTTTGACAGAAATAACTTTCAACTGCGCTGGAGTATATAGATCAACAAACTTTTTTAGTTCCGGACGTGGACCTACCAGGCTCATCTCTCCTTTCCATACGTTAATCAATTGTGGCAATTCGTCCAGCTTGAATTTTCGAAGCCAAAATCCAACGCGTGTTATGCGTGAATCTCGTGCACCAATGGTGATGGCCGCGGCTTTATCGGAGCCAACACGCATGGTTCTGAATTTAAAGAGTTTAAAAAGTATTTTATCTTTTCCTACACGTTCTTGCAGATAAAATACGGGTCCGGTTGAGTCAACCTTTACCAGAAGAGCAAGCAGTATAAAAAAAGGAAAAAGTATAAGCAGCCCAATAGAAGATGCCACAAAATCGAATAAGCGTTTTAGCATGTTAAATGTCTTGCGCAAAATGCTATTCCACAAAGTTTCACAGAGAACCACAAAGAAACTTTGAGCAACTCTGTGCATCCTTTGTGTGCTTTGTGCAAAAACTGTCTACTATGAAAATCAACCTGTCGCTATTTCACAAAGTTGCACGGAGAGCCACAAAGAACTCAGTAAACCTTTGTGCATCCTCTGTGTGCTTTGTGCAAAAGCTATCTCTTATAAAATTACCCGGTCGCTATTCCACAAAGTTGCACGGAGACTCACAAAGAGCACAAAGAAGCTCTACGCTACTCTGTGTATCCTTTGTGTGCTTTGTGCAAAAGCTGCATCTTGTAAAATAAACCGGTCGTTATTTCACAAAGTTGCACGGAGAACCACAAAGAACACAAAGAAACGCCTTTAATTAATTATCCTCTTTATTCCCTCCTTTAGCAACCCGGTGTGGAAATTAATCAACAGACCCAATTTATAATTCCCAAGTCGTAAATAGGTCAACACCTGAGCCGTATGAACGTCTGTAAAAAATTCAACGGTCTTAAGTTCAAGTACCAGTTTATTTTCAACCAATAAGTCGATTCGGTAGCCATGGTCTAGCTTAACATCCTTATAAACAATCGGCATAGGTTTTTCTTTCTCTACGTACAAGCCACTCTGTACTAAATCATAGTATAAGCATTCGCGGTATGCAGACTCAAGCAAACCTGGACCAAGGCTCCGATGCACCTCAATGGCATGACCGATTACTGCAGTGGCTAGTTCGTTTTCTGTCATTTAAGATTGATGTTACAAAATGCTATTCCACAAAGTTTCACGGAGAACCACAAAGAGCACAAAGAAACTCTGCGCAACTTTGTGTATCCTTTGTGTGCTTTGTGCAAAAGCTATCTCTTATAAAAATCACACAGTCGTCATTTCACAACGTTGCACGGAGAATCACAAAGAACACAAAGTACTTTGTGAACCTTTGTGGACGCTTTGAGTTCTCCGTGTAACAGCTTATAAAGACTCATACGCACGAACAACAGCATCAATAATGTAATCAATCTTGTCCTGATCAAGTTGCGGATAGATTGGAAGCGATATCTCAGTAGCATAACAGGAAAAGGCTACCGGATAATCTTCGATCTGATAACCTTTTTCTCGAAAAACAGTAAGTATGGGCAGTGGTTGAAAATGCACATTAACAGAGACACCTGCTTCTGTAATGCGTTCGATCATCACATCGCGTTGAGTTTCTGTGATCCCCTTTATGCGCAAAGCAAATACATGGTAAGAAGACTCCCGCTCGGCATCTTTTATGGGTGGTAGTATTGCCCACGAATAATTTGCTAACCCTTTAACATAAGCCTCCGCTACACGTTTGCGGTCTGGTAACATCAGCGTTGGATACTTTCGTAGTTGGGCCAACCCAATGGCCGCGCAGATGTCCGGCATGTTCATCTTAAAACCCGGATAAACAATGTCGTATCGCCAACCGGCACCGTTTGTTTTGGCTAATGCATCTTTCGTCTGGCCGTTTAGCGACCACAACTTCAGGGTGCGATAAACTTCTGAATGATTAAAATCCGATTGCGGCAGGTTGATGCACATCGCTCCGCCCTCTGCCGTTGTTACATTTTTAACCGCATGAAAAGAGAACACGGAAAAATCACCCCACACTCCTATCGGCTTGTTCGCATACATGGCTCCCAACGAATGGGCGGCATCACTCAACACCAAAATTCGGCCGAGCTTTTTCTGGTTCTCTGTTACCGGGGTAAACTTGGCCATTACTTCAGGTGTATTTATCAGATCAAAAAGGGCGTGATAATCACACGGCCAGCCGGCAATGTCTACCGGGATAATGGCCTTCGTTTTTGATGTAATCTTATCCCTGACTTTCGCGATGTCAATATTGAAATCATCACCACTATCCACCATTACCGGTGTAGCTCCAAGATGCATCACAACAAGTGCTGTTGCCGCATAGGTATAAGCTGGAATAATCACCTCATCGCCTCGAGTTACACCATACCAATGAAGCAAAAGCATTAACCCGGAGGTAGCTGAATTGCAGCATGCCACATGGGTTAATCCGGTGTGTTCCGCTACCAGCTTCTCCAGCGCCAATACTTTGGGGCCAGAGGTAATCCACCCGGACTCCAGCGTGTCCAGCACTTCACGCTTGATGTCGTCATCGATGTAGGGCGGGGAAAATGGGATTTTCACAAGTAAATCAATATCGTTTAAAACTATAATTCAACCTGATGCATGTATGACTCAAACAATTCAATTTTGTTTGCATCCCTTGGATAGAAAAGAAAAGGAGAAACATCCATTGCCATTGCCTTCATATCAATTTTTGCGCACGTCTCGAGCACCCGGTTCTTTAATGCTGCCGAATTAGTTATGCCAAGCTTTAGATCAAGATAATCGTAATTGGGTTTAATGTTACGCGAAAGCAAAAAAACAATATCAAAAAAATCCCTACCCTTTGATCGCTTTCGATTAATCACTGCAAAAAATTTTTGCGCCAGTAAGATATCCATCGGAGTAACAGGAATCTCCGTGAACACATCAAATTTATTGAGTATGAAGGGTTGCGGAACAAACGTAAAATGCTGGGGCTCTGTATCCAATTGAATAAGAATTTTCTGCTCGTGATGCCCGCTTAACGATTCCTGAAACAGCAAACCGGGAAATCGGATATAGCAATGAAAGGCACCTCTCATTATCGTTTTCATTTCAACATCATACCCCTCACGCGATAGTTCTTTTTGAATGATTTCGGAAAGATTCTCGAATTCCAGATCAGTTAATCCCAGATTATCAAAATCGATATCTTCTGAAAAACGGGAATTTCCATGAACAATCCGAAGGCAGGTGCCTCCTAAAAAACACAGCTTCTTGGCTTGTTCAGGTGAATTGAAAATAATCTGCAGGATTTTACATTGTAAATACTCCCGTAAAATAAATTCGCGATAGCCATGAAGCGATTTGTCGTAGTAGGGCAACAACTCATCAACACTAAGCATGACCTATCGTTTTTAGAAGATGGTCTACTCTTTTTTCCAACAACCTGTTATTAAACAAAGTCAGGTAGCGCATCAGTTTGCTCACCTGAACGTGTTGAGTAAATGCTTCTTTGTTTATTCGTAAAGACTCCATGTCGGTCTCATTTTTCAGCGAACTGTTCAGATATAGGTAATCCAGAATTACTTTTTCAGGTTCTGCCATTTTAATGGTATATCCATTCACAGTCACCAACTGATAACCAAAAAACAATTGCGGACGAAGATGCCGGAAAGCAAACCTGCCTACCGGTGTATCAAATGATTTTGTAAGTAACGTTGTAGCAGACGTCATGGAAAAAACTCCTTCAGGAATCAATCGGTAATAGGCCAGGGCCGATTCAAACGATACATAGGAAGGTGAATAAATCCGGTTTGCCGTTAACTGCAATAGCTTTTCATCAACCAATTCATCCGCAAACAGGTACCAGCGGTTTATGAGTTTGACAACATAGTTCTTGTCCTGCCACTCGACCAACCTACGGGTATCAAAGTCTGCATCCCACTTCAGTATATCACGCGTTGAAAAAACCTTAAAAGGCTTGAAATGAGCTTTAAACTCAAGAAAACGCATATTTATTTTCTTTTATTGTTAAAAATAACAAAAAAAGTAAATAAATCTTAAATCTGACGATTTAGCGCAGCTTCCATTCTATAGCAAAGGTGGTGAGAAAGGGATTTTCCTGGGTGTAACTTGCATCAAAAATAGTTCAGTTTAGACGTTTTTCCATCGAAATTGATTTCTTGGTAGCATCCAACACCATCCAACCATTACGCTTATAGGATTTGATTGCCTGTTCATTATCTACATTTACAGTTAGTAACATTCGTTTCAGTCCATGCTGGATTGTTTTTCGTTCAAATTCTGTAAGAATTGCTGAGCCATAGCCTTTCCCCTGAAATGAAGGGTGGACTCCGATAACCACTAAGCCTACATAAGGCTCTAAAGGCTTTACTGCACTTCTTACTTCACTTCTTCTGAATTTATTTCTTATTCGTGTCAAAACATTTCTGGCAAACAAAGCATAACGTGATAAAAAATCAGGGTGCAGAAACAACCACGGGCGCACCAATAAGGCCTTAATTGAATCATAAAAAGTGTGTTGGGCTAAACTGCTGGCCGAACCATGAGCCAGCGTACCGTCTACAATCATGCCTCCGGCATAGCCCACCACATTTCCTTGATCTTCAATAAAAAACAGAAAAGCCTTCTCTGTAGACAGGTACCAGCTAAAGATTTTCTCCAGGTATGGCACACCCATTTTTGAAGTCAAAGATTTGGGAAAAACTTCTTTATGACAACAAGCAATCCGATTCAAATCCCTCTGCTGTGCTACTTGAAACTTATTCATTGACTAACTTTTTAAGTCCTAGCAGAAATCCAGTACCATAACTTATATGCAGGACAGGAAACACAGTACATGCCTTTATTTTTAACTGCAGAGAAAGATTTGCTTTAAAAGAAAAATAAACATCAAAAATGACATACAGTATCATCGGAATAAGCGCGAGCCATCCGATAAAGAAAATGGCTGGAAATAGCGTAAGCAAATACAATACAAAACAAGCTGGAATTAAATGTCTGGCGCGGATCCCTGCCTTAACCTTTTTTAGCACGAGAGGCTTAAATAACCCATATTGAAAATACTGCTTAAACAAACCCGAAAGGGTCTCTCGCACATAATATACGCATTGCATTTCTGGCACCATCAAGATGCGCAAACCTGCTGCATTCATCCGGTAATGAAACTCATCATCCTGATTTCTGATCAGTTGCTCATCCATCAACCCGATTTTTTCAAAAACCTCCCGTCTGTAAAACGCGAACGCCACACTATCTACGTATTGCTTTGCAACTGATGTTCTAAATTCAGTACCTCCTACCCCAAATTTTGTGCTCATGCAATAAGCAATAGATTTACCTGTGTTTGTGTTTGCAGTTTGTACCAATGGTCCTCCAACAGCATCGCATTCAGCTGTTTCAAAATACGATAATGCTTGTTTAAAAAAAGAATCACTATAAATTGTGTGAGCACCTAAAAGAGCCAGGTATTTACCGGATGATTTCCCATAGCATGTATTAAATGCAAAACTCACATACTTTTTAGGGTTATCAATCAAAAAAATAGCTGGATAATCTTTCGACCACTTTAAAACAATTTCTCGTGTGCGGTCAGTTGATCCCGCATCCGCAATAAATAATTCGGAAGGCTGAGGACAATTATTGATAAATGATGAAATAATTCCTTCAATATGGCGCTCCTCGTTCAGTACAGGGCAAATGATACTGAATATTTTATCAGTCATTGATTAAGGACTTAATAATTTGGGGTTTTCCTGATGCCGTAGGCTCTATATGCTGAACTTCCTGAAACTCAATCTCAAATTGTTCCTCCAATTTATTGACAATCACAGATCGCACTTCCTCCAGAACATAAGGTGAAAAATCAATTTCTGGAATATATTCAATGATTATCGAATCCAGATCTTGTTGAATTACGCGGAATTGTCTAATCTTTTCAAAATGTTCAAAGATACCTGTAAAGAAATGAACAATTAACAATTTTCCTGATCGTGTCCTAACAATATCCGTATCACGGCCCACTATCTGTCTTATCATTGGAAGCTCCCTCCCACAGGCACACTTCACTTCTTTAGCTTCTTTCACGGCAATATCTCCAAGGTAATACCGAATCAACGGCATAGAATACCCATCAAGTCGTGTAACTACAACATAACCTGGCTCACCATCCCGGACTTCTTTACCCTCCTTATCCAACAACTCAAGATAAACATGAGGCGATAAAACATGGTAGTTCTGAAACTCACACTGACCCGCAATAACAAAGCCCTCTGTACTTCCATATGTATCCGTAACAGGAGCACCAAAAACTTCTTTAATCAATTTCCGATAATGAGGAAACATTTTATCACCCCACGAAACGACCGATTTGAAATTAACTTTTAATTTCATATCGCGGGCATAAAGAGCATAACCATACAATCCGGATGCATAGCCGCCCATTACACACTGTGTAAAATCTATCTTCTTTGTGAGGGATTTTTCTACTTCCACCCGACTGATATTAAAAGCCTGCTGATAATAAGTTCGCAAAAGAATATCTTTGATCTTCTTAACCATAGGTCGCCTGGTTGTCATGCCTAGCTGAAAAAACCTATTACCTAGTTTAAAACCACCCCACTCCCACAGCAGTGTCTGCCATGCTTGTGTTCTGGAAGATTCTTTTGCTGACATATAAACGGTTACCTGCACACCTGAAGAACCACTGCTGGATTCCGCAATAAGTTTATTGCCATCTTTAAAAATCATGGATGTAGCATTCTCCTTTATTGTATTCTTATAAAGAATAGGGAAATTCTTGAGCCATGCTACCGGATCATCTGCACTGTGTACGTTAAGCTTTTTATAATAGTCAACATTTGTGGAAATATGAATCAGAAGCTTTTGAAGCATATCCGATTCATAGCTTACCAATTCATTTCTGGAAAAGTGTTGGATTTTACGGGCCAGTTTCAACTGAGCAATAAATTGAGTGCCAAGAACCCAATCACCCGCTGGTAGCACCAAATTTTCAAGTACGAAATTATAAAGGTTCAACAGTTTTACGGATTATGAATTTACTTTTTCTTTCGTGCTGAACGATATTTCCTTCCACTTTTTTTTTACCACTTGCCAGTCAAATCCTTCGACCTTTAGACGCGCATTGCTCGACAATTTTCGAGCTAATTCAGGTTGATTGATAAGCTTCTCAATGGCATCGATAAAACCCTGTACATCACCTGTGTTAACCAAGAAGCCATCCTCCTGATGATGAATAAGGTAAGGAAGTCCACCGGCATTGGTTGAGACAACTACCAAACCCAGTGCCATAGCTTCAATTACACTCACAGGCATGTTATCAAAATTGGTAGTATTGATGAAAATATCACAGTGTTCAGACTTTTTCCTCCACTCCTCCTTCGTAAGGTAGCCGGTAATCTCTAACCGATTGGCAACTCCATCTCTTTGGGCTTTACTTTTCACTTCGTCCATACTCCCATCCTTATCTGTGCCAACCATGGTCAGTAAAACATCAGGATACTTAATAGTCAACGACTTTAAAATATCAATTGCCAAAAGTGGATTATAAATTTTATGAAAGGCTCGAACCCACAGAAGCCGGGGCTTTAATTGAGTCCGTTTAAGAAATGCATACTGTCCTATCTCGATGAAATTAGGAATATACACAACATTAAAACCTGAATTCGCAAAGCGTTCTTTCAAGTACAGCGAAGGAGAAACATTAATATGAGCATTTGCAAAAACAAATCTGGATACAACCGGGGAGGATTGTAAACGATTAGGTAAATCACCTCCATGCAAAATCGGGACATAGGGTATTTTATAACATCGCGCCATCGCACTTACCAAAACAACATACCAAAATGCAGTTGAGCTATAACAATCAATCAATAAAATTCGAGCTTTCCTGTACCTGACAACATGCATCAACATATCAAGTAGTCTTAAAAATTTGTTGGCTTTTCTTGATGCCATTACTACCTGATCGAATTCTGCAAGACGTGGTCCTAAAATTTCAATGACCGACACTGACTTACCTAAATGCGAGAGTATGTTTCCTAGATAAAGTATCAATTTTATTTTCCTTTTTAACTACAACTAATCGTACAAAGCTCAATGCATAAATAAACATGGGCGCTGCAATACGCGTTGCCGCATGTGTCATGAAAATAAAACAAAATCCCACACCCATGATTATCAATATCCTATCGTAAACGCTTTTACTTGACACAAAATGAATAACCGGCATATATACCAATATGAGAATAACAAGCAATCCAAAGAAGCCATGCTCAGCCAAGAGCCGTGTAAACTCAATGTGCGCAGCCACCTTCATAGGATAGCCGTACTTCGGACGAACCACTTTACCCATTCCCATACCTACTCCTACAATTGGGTGATCCAAAAATATTTGCCAGTCTATTACTGCTATTAAAGACCGCCCGGAAGAATATTGATCTACAGAAAGTTGCTTATTCTCTTTGATACCGGCATATCGCTTATACAAAGCATCTTTGGTTAGGCTATTGGCATAATCAAACATGAAATAAGCTGATACAACAAGCACTATCATAATACCGATATTTCGGAGAATAAGACGCTGAGAATTAATGGTCTTGTACATCCAAAAGAGATACAAAACTCCCAGTACAATAAGAATTGTAAAGATGCCTCCACGCGAAAATGTAAGCAGTCCTCTAAATGCAAATAAGCCCGCTATGAATAACCCCGTTAACTTCCAATGGAAGAGTGGCAGCCTTATTAAAAAGGCAACCACAATCAGCATTACACCCAATCCCAAAATTGAAGAAACCTGATTAGGTCCGTACAAGGCTGTTTCAAAATTCGATCCATAGCCAAATTCAATATCATTCCAATCGGGAGTGTTTATAGTTAGGTAACCTATTATAGATGCCAATGGCAAAATCATGGCCACGAAAATCAACTGTAGTTGTTTTGGTGAAATTGGCCTTTTGTAGAAATACAGGCATGAAACCACCAGGCATACAGGCCCTGAAAAATTCGCTGAAATAAGCTGTCGTGTTTGCTCAAAACTACCTCCATCTGACAGGGTCATTGCCGGAATTTGCAACAGTCCGATTAGTACAAAGGCCCAATAAAGCTTTTTACCTTCAGCAAACAGGGCAACCAAAAATATTAAGGTTACCGCGTATTTGGTAAACTCGTGGGGAAGCCCGGATGATGACATACGAACTAGTAACTCCATGCCACATAAGTATGATGCCAAAATAGGTGCCCATATCAGTTTTCCATTTGCCATCAACCAGAATAGCCCGATAAGAAATACACTGATAGTCCACAAAAAAACCAAGCCACCCGAATTACCGGCAAAAAAACCTAAGGCTAGATGGATACCCAATAAAATCTCAGGCAAATAATCAGGCCGCTTCATTTTCTACTGCCCAGGATTTCATTCCTAACCCTTTCATTGTAAACCTCATATGTAAATGCCCCCGCCATCTTAGTAGCATTACCCGCAATAAAGGCAAGCTTTTCCCTATTCAGGATGAATTCACTTAATGCGCTTGCTATTTCTTTCCCGTTTGCTTCTTTTTCCAATAGTATACCATTGAATCCATCCGAAATATATTGACTTATTGACGAAACATTAGATACTACCGGCACACATCCAAAAGCAGCAGCCTCAGCAATAACTTTAGGAAATCCTTCAGATTGACTTGGCAATAATATTATGTGGCTTTTGGTATATAGCCGTTGGAGTTCGGCACGCGATATTGCACCGCTAAAAATAACAGGAATGCAGAGCGACTTAGCGCCAACTTCCAGTTCATTGCGTTGAGGTCCATCTCCTGCGACAAGCAACTGCTCAATGTTTTCTGCACTAAAAGATCGAAGAGCATCCAGTATTTTATGCAACCCCTTGGAAGGTATCAGGTTACCAACAAATAAAATAGTTAGTCTTCCATCATAAGACTTATTCCCATATGACTCTAGTCCATACTGCAATTCTTTAACTGTAAGGCAGGGATTTTCAAAACTCAGTATGTGCTTTTGCTGACCACTCCAGGAACCATTAATTGTAACAACTGTTCTTTTATTCAATTTTAATAGCCAGCGATGTAACGCATAAGCAATAGGAGATTTCTCCTGCATCCAATTACCTGCATACTTATGCCAGTACAAACGAGACGTATCAACCAGCGAAATCATAGAAACAATAAGAGCAGGTATAGAAGGTCCCCGTGTGTGAACTACCTTGTGTCTCAATACGTTTTTAACGATTACTATTAGCAGGTATGGCAGGGATGGTAAAATCCTTAATTTAGAAAAAAAAGAATCTCCTCCCGTTGCTTTTGGCAGAAGGATAAAATCTATTTCCTGCGTTTCAGGACATCGCATGGCAAGATTCGAATCAGACTTATAATTGAACCCTATCCAAGTGATATGGGTAAAAACCTCGAGAAGATTTTCCATTTCACGCAAAGCCGGTTCAAATACAAGAATACCATCCTTCGTATAAGCCATAGCTGTATCGGATACTACAAGGAGATGCTCTTTTTGTAAATCTTCAGCCATTGAGAAAAATAATTATCGGTGTCATTGATTGCTTCAAAAACCCCTTCAAGGCTTGAGTACAAAATTCTTCCGGTCACCAAATCGAATATCCTATGACGCCATGCTTTTGCGTCAAAATCATTCATAAAGAACATGGGCAAGGTCTTAAAAATCTGATCGGATATTTCACCTGTGCGATAGCTCACAAAAGGAACATTCTGAGCTAAATACTCGAGCAGAACCAAGGGTCCGGATTCCTTTTTCGAAAAATGTAAACCGATGGCATATCCTCCAACAATTTCCTGAACAGCGTCCACATCTTTTAAGAAACGAACCCGATCTTGCAATTTAAGGTTCGTTAACTGATTACTAATCTCTTCAAAATATTGTTCGTCCATCACTTTTCCTATTACATCAATCTGAACACCTCCATCCTGTTCGAAAATTTCCTTAGCCAGGGGGATCAGGAAATCAATGTTCTTCTCGCGTTTAATATTAGAAACAAGTACAAAATTTTTATTACGGATATCATTCCTACGTTCCACTTTATCAATAACATTAATGACCTTAAAAACCCGGTCAACTTGTAAACCGATATTCTGGATTGCCCAGTTCACCCCCGCTTCATTTACACTAACATAAATATGGCCACTCAATAATTTATAATAAATTAAGTTCGAGATCTGTTGTTGGGAGAATTTATTAAAATGATCATGCAGTATCAATGTCCTTTTCGACAGAAAATTGGCAAGATAAACATATCGGTACACATGTCGCATATGCACGTGTATAACATCATATCGGTCAAGAATTTCACTAAGGTCATAAATAGTTTTTATGTTGAATTTACTTTTTCGATGCAAACAGATTGTTTTAACCTGAGGCTTGAGAAATTTACCCAATGGGCCAACCTTCAAAAGTTCCAAAACTGTTACATCATATCCCTTAGAAGAAAACAGGTTTGCCGTGGTTATACATATTCGCTCCGCACCACCCAATGAAAGCGTGTCAATAACATGAAGTATTTTCACGATGGAAATTTACAAGTTATATTGTCGTTTCTTAATACCCATATTAGCAAGACGTATTAAAAAATGCTGCTAAATAATAACTTTGTGTTCAATTTTATTCCCTTAAAGAGGTGCCTGCAAAAATTATTTTAATCTGGGATTATGACACTCCCCTCACAACAATAACTGCCACAAAACCATATAACTACAGTTTTGAAGCCAGTTTGCAAGAGGCCAATGATGTTGACACGATCTTACGGTATGCAGATGATAACTTGCTCAAATTTACATTTGCTGTCTTGGGTTTTGGTGCAGAAAAATCAGTATACCCATTTGACGTACGTGAAAAGATAAAAAAGATCCATAACCATGGCCATGAAATAGCGTCACACTCCTGGAAACACGAATGGTTTCCTCATCTCACAAAATATCAGATTCAAAAATCGCTTGAACGCAGCAAGAAATCCCTGGAAGAATGCATTGATGCGCCTGGTTCAGTAATTGGCTTTGTACCACCACACGACAGGCCAACAAGCTGGCCGGCAAAATTTGCTTTTAGCCTGGACGACCGCGCGCTGTATCCTTTCCACCCGGGTGCCAATATTGGCTACCTGTTGCAGGAACTTAACCGACAGAAGTACGGTTGGTGCCGTGTGAGCTATCGCCCGTTTTGGAAAAAGTTGATCGACTGGAAAGGTTCCGATTTTCACGTGCGGCTGAATAAATCATGGCAGGTAAGCGATGGCGTTGTCCATTTCCAAGGTACGTACAGCGGATTTGACGAACCTCTTATTCCGTTAATCGACATTGCCATTAAAAAGTCGTATCCTATTGTTATCGTTGGCCATCCCGCTGCGCTTTCAAGAAACAAAACTGGGAACATCAAGTATTTCGATAGTTTCATCAATTACCTGGTTACAAAAATAAAAGCAGGTGATGCGCTTACATACACCGTTAATGACTATATTAAAACAACGAGATTATTAAATAACTCATGAAGGCTCACATAAAATGCATTTCCTACTACCTTCCCGATTCTACCCTAACTAATGAAGACTTAAATCGTGAATTTCCGGAATGGTCGGTAGATAAAATTTCAGAAAAAACCGGTATTCATAACCGACATATTGCATCTTCAGAAACACTATCCTCAGATTTAGCCGTTTTAGCAGCCGAGAAGCTTTTTACAGAGCATGGTATCGATAAGAATGCCATTGACTATATTATACTATGTACACAAAGTCCGGACTACTTTTTACCAACCACTGCCTGCCTTATACAAGCGAGGCTGGGTATCCCAACAAATTGTGGCGCTGTTGACATAAATCAAGGTTGTTCGGGTTATATCTATGGGCTTGGACTAAGTAAAGCATTAATTGAGACGGGACAAGCACAAAATGTTTTGTTTATTACAGCTGAAACCTATAGTAAATTTATTCACCCAAAAGATAAAAGCATTCGCACAATTTTTGGTGATGCCGCAGCCTGTACACTCGTGACATTATCTGAACGAGAGGATGCCGGAATATTAAATTTTGAATATGGAACGGATGGAACCGGTGCCAAAAATTTAATAGTAAAAGGCGGAAGTTTAAGAGAGCAAAACAATAATGACCTTAACAAAGAATTTACTGATTCTTTTGGAAACACCAGAACAGAAGCAAGTCTATACATGAACGGACAAGATATATTTTCATTTACATTGAAATCTGTACCGCAGCTCATTAAGAATGTTTTAACCAAAAACCATCTGAACCCTGAAGATATTGATCTCTTCATTCTGCATCAGGCTAACAAATTCATGCTCGAGGCGCTTCGAAAAAAAATTGGCATCTCCGAAGAAAAGTTTTTCATCTATCTTGAAGATTGTGGAAACACGGTGTCATCAACAATTCCAATTGCGCTGCATGAAGCTGCCAGGCTTGGAAAGGCCAAACCGGGTGATAAAATTCTTTTGGCCGGGTTTGGAGTTGGATATTCGTGGGGCAGTACGATTATAAATTTATAAATCAAACAAGCAATGGAAATAAACAAGTTTATTGAAGATTTTGAGCAGCAATTTGAAATCATTGAAGTTGGCTCTGTAAAACCGGATTCTATTTTCAGAAACATAAAGGGCTGGGATTCCTTAACAGCCATGTTGGTTATTGATATGATGAGTGAAAAATACAACACGGTCATTTCGGCTGAAGACCTTCGGAAATGCCAAACGGTTATTGAACTTTATAAACTTACTCTGAACAATAATGCCTGAATTGAGACTTGAGCGATTAAAGAAAAAAGCTCAACAGGTAATTAAGTACTTATCAGCCGAAACCGCTTCCAGTCACAGCGATTTTGTTAACAAGGCGTGGCCTACATCAGCCTCCAGGAAAGACCCCAACTACCTGGCCTGGAAATTCAGATCTAATTCCACTACCGAAATCAAGAACCTGCTCCTTGCCATCCATAATGATACCGTGGTCGGCCAGCTTGGATTAATTCCCGTACAAATCAACACAGGAAAAGTAATTACGGATGCCAAATGGGGCTGTAATTTTAAGGTGTTGCATACCTATGAAGGTGGTGGGTACGGAGCCCTACTGGACATTCAATCACTGGGATTAAGTGACGTAATCTTAGGTGCATCCCCCACACCTCAATCAGAAGAATTAAAGATACGGCTCAACTTTAAAAAAATGGAAGGCCCCTTTAAGATGGTCTATCCCCTCCGGTTTCTGCCATTCGTTGAGATGAAACTTCATGGGTTACCACTTTTCCTAAAAAAAATAATAGCAGGCATAGCCGGCTTAGCCTTTCGGATCTGGTTTTTCTTAAACCACATAAATTTTAACCATACTCCTGTTGAAAACGGTACATATAAAGACGTTATTGAACAAATACAGAAGCATCGGTCTGCCTTAAAGATTCCACATATTGTGCATGATAAATCATTCCTGGATTGGCGGTGTGGACAGGTAAACTCATATCGAACAGAAACGTTAAGCCTTTACACATCAGATGGAAGCTTTATACTTTATTATCCTTCAAAATCATATTGTTACCTGTACGAGTACTTCTTTAAATCAAATGGAGCAATGAAGTCTCTCTTAAAAGAAGTTTCCAAAATAGCGGCTGAAAAAAAATGTACCGGCTTATACACATATGTAAACTATGACGAGCTGAAGTGGCAACTAAGAAAATTTGGCTTCTTCGCTTTTCGCGAGAAAGTTGTTGTTTATGGATACACCAATAATCCAGCCGTCACGTTTGGAGATAAGTTTCATTTAGATGCTTATGATTCCGATGGGAACATTTAGGCTCGGGAAAGCAGCTTAATTAGCGGACCTTTTTTAATCATCCTGGATGATAATTCCCAGGACTTTGCTATCGCCAGCACAATAACCGGTGCCAGAAAAATTGAAAACATGCTTGCAACTAACAGCAAAATGGGGTTTCGTTTAAATCGAAATGGCATAAACGAGGGCGGCACCTTCATGGTTATATCCAGCATGGCTGTTTCTCGTCCAAAATATCGTCTGATCAGATACAAAACACTCGGCACCGGTCGTGGCGCAAAGAAGCGTGTAGGTCTGTAGCCATCCCAGCTACCCATCTGCCTCAGGCCGCCCGATTCTACCTTTAAATGCACACGCCTGGCATGTGGATTTGAAATATTTTTATATCCGGCCAGCAATGCACGCAATCCAAACTCGCCATCACCCATACGTTGTTTTTCAAACTGCCTGTCAAACAATCCTATCTTTTCAAAAACTTCACGCTTCAACATCACATTACCCGTGTCCAACTGATCTGACCATCGAAAATAACTATAGTTTTCCGGCACTTTTGCGCCTACTACTGAAAGCGAGACACCGGCTGAAATTTCACATTGAAAGTAATCAATACATTTGAGGTGCTGTTCAATCCAGTCAGGTTCAACTCTTGAGTCGTCATCGAACAATAAAATGTATTTTCCCTTCGATTGCTCAATAGCAGTATTTCGAGCCAACCATAAAGCCTTTTCCCGTTGTTGAATAACGTTGAGTTTCAAACTTCGGCCTTCGTAAAAATTTGCCTGAAACGGATCTGTTTGATCGACTACGATAACCTCAAAATTTCTGTAACGCTGATTTTCCAAATCAACCAACACATCATGCAAGTATGTGTATCTGTTAAGTGTAGGGATAATGACTGAAACTGTTGGAGCGCTCTTCAAAAGCGATGAATGAAAATCGTTCCATGCCTCATGTGTTGCATGGTTTACAAATACGTTGACACGCGAAACACCGATGGTTGTAAAAAAAGACCAAAATTCACGCAGCGGATTATTAAAAGTAATGATGCGTATTAGTAATACATAAATCGACCATATGGGGTTAAAGTACTTTCGGATAAACCTGTACTCATCTACAATTGGCAGACGATCAACGTCAGCAGGTAATGCTTTCGTTACATCTTGTATAACAATGCCCTTGTGCCACGCCTGGTATGCAGCATCTCTCAGCGTTGCAGCAGTTGATTGGTACTCACCATCAAAATCAATCAGCTTTTTATGCTCCGCATCGAGCGCATTATAATTTATCCAGTAGGGTATGGTATGCGGAACGCGTAAATTAAAGTACCAAACCGGCTGCACGTAACGATAAAAATAAAACAGGTAATTCGTTTCGGATGCCATCAATTAAGCGTTGCTTGTTTAACAAACTCCTTTTCTGACAACCAACGGGCAACCAGCAAGTTGGCATGGGGTGTATAGTGTACCATTCCTTTATTGATAATGGAATCCGGGGTTTGTTGATACTGATCAAACATTAAGCGATCCATCGATACATACCGTAATTTACGCTCTTCAAATTTATTCTTTAACAAAGCCCAGGGGTCTCCCTCACCCTTTTTCCAATCTTCAAACGTATTCAGATTATCAAGCAACACAATGTATAGTTCTGCATCATTCTCCTTCACTTTCTCATTCAAATACGATAAGATATTCAGGCAATAGGTTAAACGACTATCATCCGTTTTATAAATGGGTTTCCTGGCATTTCTCCATATTGAAAGTGTTTTCAATACTCTGATAACATAAAAATGATCAGGCCAACGTTTTACAAAAAGAGCTGGATACCCAGATTCACGCGCAAAAAAAGCACTATGCCCGGGATTCTGAAATTCCGACTTTAACGCATTGCCGTGAAGCGCAGGAATGTTTTTAACAGTGACCGAATCGCCTGTGAACTCAAAAATGGGTTTGGTTTTTAGTCCCCCTCCGGAAAGTCCATAAATTTGTGTGCATGCCCGTTCAAAATCCCCGGTAATAAGACCGAGCAAAACAATTTTCGATTTCGGGGAAAACTTGATGTACCGAAGTGTCGCCTGATCAATGCCGTATCCTCCCACACCCAAATTCAGTACCGGTGCCTTGGTTTCTTGCTCCAGGTAGTAGGGCCAGGCTTGTTCAAATAAAACCTCATCGCCATGGGTAAAAGAATCGCCAATGCACGTAATTGTGTAGGCTGTAGTGTCCCTCAACGTTGAATCAGCAACACCACGTTCATAGTCATCTTTTGAGCATCGTATACCTTCACGATTTGCATAGTAAAGCGGAACTGCCGATCCCCACGATTTATATGACCATCCGACATCTGCATCATAAATGCCATACCCATCAGTTTGTTGATTTATATCCGGAAACTCTTCAGGTACATCAAGCGGTGCCAGGTAATACGACTTTTTCCCAAACAAGTACGTGACATGCCCTTTCTGAGTAGAGGTTAAACGCAACGTAACCTCCAGCAGAATGAAGGTAACGACAATTAAAAACAAGGCGTAAAAGATTTTACTCTTCATACTTCTAACGGTCAAACTCAAAGAAAGCCATAAAACCCTTCACATGTGTGTGCACAGAAAAGGATTCCAATGCCTGGTTTACTTTTTCCTGATCATTACCGAAATCATTATTCCTTTTAATAGTAATCAATTCTTCCTTTAAGGCCTGCACGTCACCAACCGGAACCTCTGCAATCAAGGCAGAAACTATTGAGCGTGTGTAGCATTGTAAATTAGAATGAAACGTAACCACTCGCAAGTTACTGGCTAGTGCTTCCAACATAGTATTACTGACACCGCTAACTAAATGGGTATGAATGTATACGTTATACTCCCGGTAGAGCGCTCTTAATTCTTCATGATTCTTTTTCCCAACAAGCGTTACTTTGTTATGAAGTTTCAAGTAATGAATCAGATAGATCAGTTTATTTCGTTCCGGTCCTTCTCCTACTATGGTTAACTGAAAATCAATATTCTCACGTTCAAGGTAGAGGCAAGCCAGCAATAAAAATTCCAATCCTTTTATATAATGTAAGCGGCCTACCGTAATTAGCCGCAACTTATCGGTTAGCGGGGCTCCATTAAATAAGAATTTTTCTGTATCAACTCCCTGATAAATAATTTTTTCGCGCCCGAAGGTAATGCCATATTCATGCGTACGCTGTTGCAACTCTTCCGATAAAAAATGGTTAGCATAAATGCGTTGCGCTATTTTTTTATATACAGATACTATTTCGGGTTGATGTACAGGCGTCACCGTAATATCGGTACCACGAATAGAGGTAAATATTTTCTTCCCGGATAGCCCAATAACAGGTTCAAATTCCCGTAGCATCGAAATAAATGGAAAATACAACTTATCAGCCCTACCGCTTTCAATTACAAATAAGCGGTAAGCGATTCGGAGATTGATTTTTTTAAGTCTAATGAGGAGGGCCGGCAGGTGAAATAAAAAGCGAAATGAAAAGGGTTGTTCAATAGTGCGAACGGAAACACCGGGCGAGGTTACTAATTGACCTCCTCTTAAGCTAATTACTTCAATACTTTTTTCTTTTGCCAGTTGCGTGAACAACTGAACCAGAAATACTTCTGAGAACCTGTCGTATTGATTAACAAAGACACTAAGCTCCGGTTTCATGGTATTGAAATAGGGCTGACAAGGTAAGTAACATACTTACAGCATGCGCGTGTTGCCTTGAATCAACCGCTGTGAATTTTTTATAAAAGTCGTCTACAAGTGAAGTTGACACGAAATTCAGAAAATTCTTATCCCGGTACAGAAATGACTTGAGGTTCTCAACGTTATCCTTGCCTTCCAATTGAAGTTGCCAATTCATACTCACCGGAGGCCCCATCAAAAACTCCCTCGTTACTGCTATCATTTTGTTCTTTACTCTCCGTGGAAAATCAGGCAGGGTATGATAGCGATGATAATTAAACAAATTGTACGGGGCATATGTTTGCCACGTAACTTTTCCAATCGCTGGAGCAACTTTTCGGATGTATTCCATCTGAATCTTACGCGCACTCAAATACTCCTCTGGAATGCCGCAGATAAACTTGCACATCTCTTCACTGAAGTAGGGAAGAAAAGAGGGTTTATAATGTGAGAACAATTGAAGATTTACGGCTGTCCACCGGTATGCCCAGTGTAACGATTTAAATGCGCGAATTCTTGATGGCGGGTAATCAATTTCAATTTCCTTTAACCACCGGTAAATCTCCGCGTTTAAGTATTGTTCAAAGTCACCTGTTAACCCCCAATGATTCCAAAGGGCCTTGCCAAGCTCAATTCCACCTTTTTTTAAAATTTTCTTTCTGATAAAATCAACTTGCTGCGAATCATCAAACTTTTCCGTGTTGGGATAACTGTCAAACAGAACGTCACCCCAGTGCCCTAGCGCAAAAACATCGCCACGGCTTGCTACCTGATCCAAAATAGCCAATGGTCTGGCGTGCGTAAATTCGCAGTAACATTGATTAATGTTGGCCATTAACTCAATCTTATCCCACAAGTAGGCATCAGGAATTACATACCTATCAAATTGAAAACCAACTGCGCGTGCCACTCCTTCTGCATATTTTGCTTCCGGAACGATTGGTTTCTTATACTCGTATGAAAAAGAGTACACATGCCCGTGGTTTCTCAACGCTACAGCCAATGTGCGGCTATCCAATCCACCGGAAAGGGGTAGCAAAACGTTTTGATTGGATAGATGTTTTGCTGTAAGCTCATCCATTACTGCAGCAAACTCGTCTACAACCTGGTTAAAACTAATGTTACGTGGTTGGTAGTTCCACCTAAACCACGGCTCAGATTTTAGTAGTCTGCCCGTTTTATCAAATTCATAGTCACGCCCTGGTAAGCAAACTTTTGATTGAGTGTAAAACGTACTATCTCCTAAAAAGAACCCGATCGCTGACCAGATACAAATACTTTTATAGTCCCACGCAGCATCCTGATCAACCCTGTAGTGATGCTGCTTAACCGGAATAATATCGGTACGGAGCTTATTCAATCAAGCTTACTTGTTTAGTACATTTTTAATTTGCTCCAGGGGCTTTTCAATAAAAAACTCCTTTACCCAGCGTTGCGCTTCTTTTCCCATGGAGACAACTTCATCCATGTTATTATGATAGTACAGCAATCGCTCAGCAATTGCATCAGCTTTCTGCGCATTAATTAAAGGATAAAGCCAGGGGTATGAATCCTGATACAGCGAATCATCACGGTGGTGAATGACAGGTTTACCCATCACCATGTTCTCAATGATGGTTCCAAAGGTTAAGTAGCTCCTTCCAAACTCACCACTTCCAATATCAATTTTGGATACCAAATACATGAGGTCTTTTCGATACATCTGCGGAAGCCAGGTAACGTGCTGCTCGATTCCCAATTCACGAATCAATTCTTTTGATGCGCCAACATCTGATCCAAAGTCAAGCATAACCAAATGCACTTTCGTATCTGGATTTTTCCTGGCCATAAATCTGGCGAATCCTCTAATCAGTTCATCGTTATTTTTACCCGAAAACTTGTTTAAAAGAACTTTCCAATATTGCCTGCCATGATACAGGATAAGCAAGTCATTCTCCTGCCTGAGCCGGTCAACGTACGAGCGCCAATGAACAGAGGGCTGTGGGTTTTTAAACTCAGCCTCGTATTCCGGATAAAAAATAAAAGGCATGGGCACATAGGCGAATTGACCTTGAATACCAATGCGATGAAGAGTTTCTTCAAACTCCGGGTTACTTTTATCCATAAAAACATAGCGCGCTGTTTTTATAGCCTGGTATAAATACTTTGACGGTGTGCCGGCAAAAACATCCCTGAAAGTATGTCCTGATTTTTTTCGTGTTAGTAACCGGAATTTCTCCCAAAGGGAATAGTGATGGGGCAAGTGTGCATACTTACTGATGTCCGTTCCATACGGAAAATAAATATCAATAGTAATCCCACAATAATTCAACACAGCAGCTTCATCACCTTGCGCAATTATCTTATCAAACGCAGAAAAAATATTTCTGATTTCGTCTTGATTGAGATCAGCCGGTCTGAATCCCTTTTGCAACCAATTCACTTCATGGGTATAATGAAGATAATGCAAATCGAATGTATCGGCTTTTACATGAAAAAAATGCGGCCAGGCCCGATAGTATAAATGAGCATCATACCCCTCATGACGCAGCCATTTCATAATGGCTGAGAAGTTATTATTTAAATTACCTACTAAGGCTACTCGTTTCACTTTATGTCAATTTAATCGAAATGCAAATTTGAATATTGAAGCGTACCGTGGATTCATGGCCATCAGCTTATTCATGACTTGTATCAAAAAATTGCTATAAAATATTTTTACTAAAGCATAATATGCTATACAATAAATTGATGCCACTATAAAAAATTGTACAACAGGCGATGAAATCAAACCAAACATACTTGCTATAAATGCTATACAGATCATTACACAAATTGCATTTTGCACCAACACATCTTTCACTTTCTGAAACCACTCCCTAACCGAGCTGTCAATATGCGATAGAGCGATGTGCATTTCATAGGGTGTATATAAAAGCTTTAATGCCACCACAAATGCAGCCAGGCCGGCTATTCCAAAAAAACTACCCGCATACGAGACCGCAAGATGTAAAGGTGCATAGATCAACACCAGCTTAAAGCCTATATGAGGTTTTCCTATTGAGTTCAGTACAGAACCTGTTGAGCTTGTCAATGTTCTAAGAATAGCAAAAACCGATAAAATCTGGAAAGGAAGCACTGCCGCACCCCATTGAGTTCCATATAATAATGTGATAAGCGGACCTGCTGCCAATGCCATTATGGTTTGTATAGGAACGGAAAAAAAAGCAAGGACCTGAAGAAAGCTATAAAATTTGGATTTCAACAGTGCCACATCATCGGCAAACTTTGGAAGCGTTGCACTTAAAATGCTGTTACTCACCGTTAGTGTATTGTTGGGGTACAGGTTTGCCAACTGAAAAGCCATGTTATAAATCCCCAGGCTTTCAAGCCCCAGAATACCACCCAAAATGATTTTGTCCCCTTCCGTTGATACCCTCGATAAAACCATTGTACCAATCATATTTCTTGAAAATGAAAAAATTTCACGCCAACGATTTATGTACAGCGTGAGGCCGGGAACAAACTCTGCTTTTCTAAAAAAAAAAAATGCCTGAAAAAACGTTAGCACCAATGTAGGGATAACAAGACTATACACACCAAAGCCCGCGTATGCACAGCCAATTTTACCCAACGGCATTAAAATCAGGAAGGGGTATTGGATTCTTACTTGGGCTTTAAACTCAAGTTTTCTGGATAGGATATTTTTAGGCACCGCCTGCATTTGGGATAACAAAAAATAACCGGCAACATACCATCCCAGGTTTACGATACGCTCATCATGATTGGCATCAGCCCAAAATGGAAGGGCAATCAGAAAAACGCCAGCTATAACCAACGTTCCGATCGTGAGAAACCAAAAAACTGCTTGATAAATTTCTGCTTCATCTTTTTTTCGGTAAGCCAGTAAAAATTCGATAACACCTGCTGACCCAATAACACCAATAAGATTAATAAGCACTTCCGTAATACTCACCAACCCAAAATCATAAGGTGAAAGCTGCCGGGCCAGGATAATCATCGACAAAAGCCCTATTACCCGTGACAGCATATTGCGGGTAAGGAAGCTTAAAAAACCAGCAGAAGCTTTCGAGGTAATATTTTTCAAATGCGAATGCTAATAAAGGTCATACTATTTCAACAACATTCATTTTTGAATATTGAAGTTTCAGAATACATGCTTTAGAAAAATAGACTATATTAATCCAAAAATTAATATGGCAACCTCTTCCACAATTAAATTTGGTGAACAAAATAAAAAGCTATTTCAATCCCCTGTTCTTGAGATTGGAGCACTGCTAACGGATTCCTATTTTCAGGAAACACCTCGCTCTATTCACGAAGGCGTGACTGACTATATCGGCATTGATATTTTTCCTGGAAATGGTGTAGATCGTGTTCTTAATTTGTGCAGAACCAGCGAAATACCAGTTGAATGGAAAAACTATTTTGGAACCATTCATTGCCATTGCGTACTGGAGCATGTGACTGATATCTTCACCATGTCTAAAAATATTGATGCTATCACCAAACCAGGTGGAGTGTTGTACTTAACAGTTCCTTTTGTATGGAAAATCCATCGTATACCGCTTGATCTATGGAGATTCACTCCCCAATCCATAGATTATCTGTTTCCAAATTTTGAGTTCAAGAAAGAGTTATGCCGGGTAGCTACCCGGAAAAATATTATGTCAGCTATTGACGACATTCCCGAACTCAATCTTGGAAACGGGCTTGAGAAAGAAAATGTGCTTTTAAAATACTCATTGAAGTTTTTAAGGAAGTTCAAACTGGATAGAACTTATTTTATGAACAGGGCTCTATTTCCTGAGATTAACCTGATTATGACCGGAGTTAAAAGAGAAAAACATCACTACACTTTTATTGATCAACAAGATATTAAACTGCTGTAAGAGTGCGTAAACAAAAAAATCCATGCAATGCAATCACTGGCCCCTAATCACACATATCTAGATAAAACTGCTCATGCACCTTAACTTCCTTTTCTATTGTGTAATTGTTTGTAACATGATTTCTAAATCTATAACCCAGTTGCTCAAGTTCTGCATCGGTTAGCGCAAGATATTCCATAAGTTTAGCAGAAAGCATCGCATCATCACCAGGCGCAAATAAATGAGTTTTAAAATCCTGAAGCTGATCGCGAACTCCGGCTACATCCGATGCCAGTACGCATTTGCCCGCTGCCATTGCTTCTAACAATGAAACAGGCGACCCCTCCTGCCTGCCTTGGTTTAGTGTTGGTAAAACAAAAACATTCGCTGCAGCCAGAAAATCCCGTACATCGGTCCGCTTACCGGTGAAGTGTATTTGGTTTCTGGCATCGCTACCCGCTGCTAATTGTTTGAGCGAGCGGGCATAATCGCTGGTATCATCACCCACAATGACCAGATGAACTTCGGGTAGTTGCGGGTGTAGGGTATTGAACGCTTGCATAAGCACCTCAATACCTTTTACCGGAACCAAATTTGCCACGGTAAGAATAATTTTTGCGTTTTCGGGTATACCAAACTCAACTCTGATTTTAATTTTGTCTGATTCCTTTCCTGCAAACTCATTTACATTCACGCCTCGCGGAATCAAGCTTACCTTTTTCGACTTCCCGAAGAACTGAAACATGTCTGTGTTCTGCGCAACTATTCCATTGGCCAACCAGGAACGCAGCTTCCAACCGTTTGCTGAACTGCCGCCCCAGTTCATATTTTTTTTGGTGTATACCCACTTGCACCCCGCTAAGCGTGCCGCCAGGGCTTCGCTGTAGTCAGCCGAATAATGGAATGAATGAACAATGTGCGGCTTAATCCTTCTGAAAGCAGCCGCTATTCGAAGAACGTGTTGGAGACCACTCCACCGGTTGCTCATGGATGTGGTGAGTTTCATAATATGTATGGGGATTCCACTTTCCCTGACTACCTTAAAAAAAAATCCCTTCTCACTTTCACAGGCTATCATGGGTTCAAACGATTCCTGATTCAGCCGGGTAGCAATATTCAGTAATGCCTTTCCGCTTCCGGCAGTATCAAAATTAGGGATGGTAAAAAGCACTTTTATTCTTCGCTTTTTAACTTCCATAAATAAAGAGAATACAGCGTGAACAATGGCCATTTGCAATCTTCACCCTTCATGTGCCTGTTAAATAGTGCATTAACCACTTTTGAATCAAACCCGAAGTGATCGCTCAGTCTTTTGCTTAGAATAATATCTGCGAAGGGCTCTTTTAGTTTTTGTCTGATCCAATCACCTAACGGAATGGTAAATCCCTTCTTAACATTATCCATCGGATTACCCGGTAAGAATTTTCCGAGCAGTCGCTTTAAGATCAGTTTCTTTTCCTGAGCCGAATAACTCACATGTGTATCAATTGACAAGGCAGCCTCCATAAATGACTTCTTCAAAAAGGGTACCCGCACTTCAAGCGAGTTAGCCATGCTGGCAGCATCTACCTTACGAAGGGTTTTTTGCATCATGCCGTAAAATTCTGCCTTTCGCATGGCGCCCAGTAAGTCTGTTCTGGTATTAAGCGCGGGATATCGGTAAACATCATAGTCCGCAGGGTAATTAACATGCTGCAATTCCGGAGCAAGTGAAAGCACCTCAGCGGGCCTGAACCGGTTATGCATACTTTGGTGAGCCTGGGCAGGTGAATCAAAAAGCAGCGCACCATTTACATGCTTATTACGGAAAATAAACTTATCGAAACCATACAAGCCATACCGCAAGGCGTACGGAAGTTTATGCCAGCCAAAATTTTTTTCAAGAGAAGTAAATCGTTCGTAACCCCAGAATAATTCATCTCCCCCATCACCGGATAGGGCCACCGTAACCTGCTTGCGTGCCAGGTTGGAAACAACGTAGGTAGGTAGTATCGAAAAGTCAGCGAAGGGCTCATGCAATGAATCCATAGCTTGTTGTAACCAGCCAACGGCTGCTTCACTATTGAGCGAAAGCGAAGTATAGTCTACCCCTATTGCTTTCGCATACCATGAGGCATTTTCAGACTCATCGTGCATTTGGCTATCGCTTCCAATTGAAAATGCTTTTAAAGGCGCCTGTACTTGTGATTGCGCCAGGCAGGTAACCAATGGAGAATCAATTCCGCCCGATAAGAAAGAACCCAGCGGCACATCGGCTAACATCTCATCCTTAACCGATTGCTTCAATTCTTCTTCTACAAGTAAAAGTGCATCTTCAAGGCGCTTTACCGGCTGGTTTGGTGTTAACGGTAATTCCCAATAAATTTCTTTGTGGACTTTACCATGTTTATTAAAACAGATGATTTCTCCCGGCCTCACCTGGAATGTATCGGTTAAAAAACCGAAAGGAGCCGGAACATAATGCTGCTCTAAGTATACTTTCAGCACATCAGCATTCACGCGGTTATCGCGGAATGCCGGGTGCTTCGAAACCTGATCAAATTGGCTTGCAAACACTACCCGCTTATGGTCGAACCCATAATACAATGGCTTTATGCCTGCAAAATCACGAATAAGAAACAATTGCTCTTCGCGATAATCAAACACGCCCATAGCAAACATACCATCCAACTTACTTACCGTTTCGCGAACACCCAGGTGATCAAGCATGGAACAAATGGTGGCTGTGTCACTCGTGCTTTCTATCGCCTGATGCTCAGGAAGCTGCTTACGGAGCGTGAGGTGGTTATAAATTTCACCATTGAAAACGATGATGTAGCGTCCGGAAGGAGAATGCATGGGCTGCATACCTTTCGAACTCAGGTCCAGTATGGCTAACCGGTTAAAGCCAAATTGAATATTTTTTTCATCGGAAAAATATCCCTGCGCATCCGGGCCCCTTAGGTGCGACAACTTTTGAAGCCGGATAAAATCATCTTTCGCCAGCAGCGAATCACGAACTGCAAACTCACCAATGATTCCGCACATGGCTATCGTTTAATGGCCAACACATCAATAATAGCCTGAAATCCATAAAATCGTTTAGGAATTGCCGGGCGAACAGTTACACTGTTTTTGTTCTGATTTATGCCACCTTCATGCGCCATGTGCTTACTCTCAAAACCTGCTTTCGCTAACGCACCACGCAGAAATGATTTTGTTAAAACAAACCTTACTTCCCTCCCTGTAATCCAATGCTTAATCGTTCGAAGAAAATAACGAAACACATACGGTATTCTGTACCGTTGGCTTCCCAAAATGCCCTGATCGATAAGCAAGTGGAGGTACCATCCCCATGTATCCACACTTAAGTACAATTTTCCTCCAGGTTTAAGGACACGATGAAATTCCTTGAAAACTTCAATCGGGTGTTTTCCGCAGAGCATGAGCACACTGTAACAGGTAATGCCATCAAAAGAACTATCGCTAAAGGGCAAGGTTGCAATACTGGCCTTTTGTACATAACAATTTGTTGCGTTGCCTGACGATGCCAGCAACGCGGAGAATCGCAGGCAATCATCATCCACATCAATCGCATCAACACGCTTATTTAAGGAAGCTAATGCTACTGACCACTGGCCTGTACCACACCCGGCATCCAACACCCGATCCATGTTTTCAAAACCCAGCGCCTTTAATCTCGATCGGTAATATTCTTTCGATCGGCCTGCGCTAAGTTCATCTCTTACCGTTTGTTGAATAAACTGAGGGAATGAGTCAAACTCATTTACCGGTAAATTCCAACCTTCCCCATTTGCAAGGGCAAATGTATTTACTTCACGCATCAAGCCGATTACTCGTAAAAATGATTTTCAAAATAGGTGTCGGGATGAATTAAAATATGGAGTACCCGCGGCTCGTCCAAAGCATGAAGTGAAGGCGGCCTGCGATCATCTTTCAACAGTTGCCCATTGTGATAGGCCTTCCAGCGCGTCCATTCTGAGTCTGATACATACCTGCACGCGTGAAACAAATTAAATTCGGGTTGCGTGTCATAGGCCTCATACAACAATCCAAAATCGGAAGGCTTTCGGTTTTTCCAAAAATCAAGATTGTTGTTACCGGTCATGCCTCCGTGGCTCGCCACACCTGAAATTTCTATGTTAAACATTCGGTTCATTACATCAATGTCCCGCTTCAGGCAACTCACGGCATCTTCATTCCAGATAACAGACTCGTCTACTACCTCACTATGATAACCAATTTCATGTCCTTCATTGATCAGTCGCTTAATGATGCGATAGCCTTCGAACGAAAACGGATTATATTCAGGAGCATGTAAGCGGATAAAAAATGTTGCGTGTATTTTCAACCGGGCAAAAATATCGGCAAGCCGGGCTGCCTTTTTTATAGAGAAATCAACATCAACTCTGTTAACTAATACCTTCTCCTTCTGTGCGCTTACTTTTTTCCACTCTACATATTCCTTGCACGTAATAACCTTGTACCCTGCATTCAAGCATGATTCATACTCGTGCAACAAATTCGTGTAGGTAAATTTGAATTCTGGCTGATCACTCATAAAGCGGCTTGTAATTTTTCTTTATCAGGAAAGTTAATCAATACGCCCATACCCTTTTTTTGATAAACTACCATGCTTCCCAATGCAACAGCCGATGCTTTTGCAACCGAAACCGCTTCTGTTAAATGTTTCACATCGCCCGCGCCTCCATTGGCGATAACCGGTACATTCACGGCCCCTGCAATACTTTTAATAATCTCAATGTCATAACCCGACCATGTTCCGTCTTTATCAATAGACGTAATCAATAATTCACCCACTCCTCGATTGGTGAGTTCCCTTGCCCACGCCACAGGATCCAGCGATGTTTTATGCGTTCCGTCATGAGAATATACATGATACTTACCAAACAAGTTCTTTTTAACATCGATTGACCCGATCACACTCTGAGCGCCAGAATGATCCGCAATTTTTGAAACCAAATCGGGTTGTTCGATGGCGGCAGTATTCAAAACAATCTTTTCAAACCCGATCGCCAGTATCTCTTTTGCCTGATCTGCATGACGAATACCGCCTCCGTAAGCCAGCGGCATAAAACATTCGTCTGCTATCTCATGAAGTATTTCAATATTGGGTGGCCGGTTTTCGACCGTTGCACGAATATCCAGGAAGCAAAGTTCGTCTACCTCTAATTCATTAAAAATTCTAACGGTATTAATAGGATCACCGATATATGTATAATTACCAAACTTAATAGTCTTAACAAGGGATTGGTTAACCAGCTGAAGACAAGGAATAACGCGGGTACGAAGCATGCTAAAGTTTCGCGAAATTTTCCAGTAGTCTCATTCCAAATTTATGACTCTTTTCCGGGTGGAATTGTGCCCCATAAATATTTTCAAACTGCAATGCAGAGTCAAATTCAACACCATATATAGTTTTCAAGATAACGTTCTCTGGATTGCTGCATTTCACATAATAGGAATGAACAAAATAAAATCGGGGTTCTACCCCCAGGTTCTCAACCAATTTTGCCGGGCGTTGAATAGCAACCCTGTTCCAGCCCATATGAGGAACCTTTAAATTTTGTTCCTTCGGAAAGCTGAATGCATGTGTGTGTCCTTTTATCCAACAAAGCCCCGGTAGCGTTCCTTCATCACTCCCTTCCGTAAGCAGTTGCATGCCCAGGCAAATACCGAGTACAGGCACCCGCTGTTGCAGTGCCTTATAATCCAGCACTTCCCTCAATCCGGTAGCGCTAATTTTTTGCATGGCGGTATCAAACGCCCCTACGCCAGGCAGGAGAATTTTAGAAGCTTTATGAATAACATCCGCATCTGAAGAAATTTCTACCTGAGCTCCAATTCGTTTAAACATATTTTTAACCGAACCAAGGTTGCCCATGCCGTAGTCAACAATGGTAATCATGAGCTAGTCTTAACCGGAAAGCAATATTTCAGATAAAAACTCATGGGTACCAGGTTGGCTTTTGCAAGAACTGCAAACAGGGGCCTGAGCAATTCAAAGCGTTTTTTATAAGTCGGAAACTCTGTCCATGATTTGGGGGGCATGGCCATAATCTTGTCAAATTCCTCATCGCTGAGTGCCAATCGTTTTTTAAAGTAGGCTAAGAGTTCAGGCTCCAGAAGCGGTTCTGTATTGTAGGCTGCCCAGGCCTCCGCCCGGGACAAAATTCCATTTCGAACCATAGCTGAAAGTGTATTATTTCGAAAATCAGTATTGAACTTTTTAGGCATATAATAACTATGAAAAAATGCCGTCATACGATTTTCAAGGTGGTGCCCCCCATAGTACTGCCATCCAAATTCCTTTTCCAAAAAGGCGCGCGCGTCTTCCTTGTTATAGTCAATGTACCAATACGGCCTGATTTTTCGAATCCGTAACAACAGGGTGGAGTACAAAAATCTCCAGAATGTCATTAAGGGATAGGTCTTCATGGGTCTTTTACCAAACATTTTATGGATAGACGAAATGTATTTGCCATCAAAATAGTTTCTACCTACCGGAGAAATACCTTCTGTAACAAATGAATGACCCTCAAAAACATACTTAATATTATACTTTGCCGCTGCCCGGTACATGGTTTCAGCAAGTGCCAGGTCCGTAGCTGCTTCAATCTCTGCGACACCCGCATAGAAAAATGACCGGAAGATGTCATCAGCTTCTTTGTTGTCTACTACATGCGTATATAAATCAACTTTAAGCTTTCCAAGAACTTTGCGAATGTTTTCTGTAGCGATGGCTGAGTTCCACGTATTGTCGTAGTGAACAGCCAATGGCCGCAATCCCCATTTTATTGTTAAGTATAGCATGTATGATGAATCCGTTCCACCGCTTACACCTACTATACAATCGTACGGTTTACCGATTCCCTCCTTTTTAATTCTGTCAATAATCTGTCGAAGTTTCTCTTCTCCCATCGCTTGACCGGTACCATACATCACTTTTAATTCATCTATCTGCCGACAATAATTACAAACGCCATTTTCGTCAAAGCTAATGCTGGCAACGCGTTCATCATAGATGCATCGCGAACAGATTTGAAACTTGGTTTTGGTGATATCCTGCTCTAATACCATTTCTTCTAAACTAATTTAGCGGGGTTTCCCGCTATTTTACTTCCTGCAGGGAAAGATGCATTGACAAAACTGTTGGCACCCACAATGCATTGATTTCCCAGCTTAACACCTTTTGAAATAATCACATTTGGGCCAATGTAGCAGTTATCCCCAATTTCTGTCTGAGCATACTCGTATTGTTCTTGCCCCCCCGAAACAGCCCATTTAACCGAGTCGTGTGAGTAAATCTGAACACCGGATGAAATTGAGCAGTTGCTTCCAATTTTTAAACCTCCACTTCCGTCAAGCAAAGTAAACGGGCCAATCCATGTCTTCTCACCAACCAATACATTACCCAACACTAAACTGGAGTCATATATACTAGAACCTTTACCAAAACCAAGGTATCTTGCTTTTTCCCAGCGATCAGAAAAGTAATCACCCAACGGCAATACCCGATTAAATTTCGATTTGATCGAATTTCTCCGAAACCGTAAAAATCGCCTTAACACCTTAGCTAAACCCATTACTACTTTTCAACTTTCTCCCTGTTCAGAAATATCCTGCACCACCATTCAAAATTCATAAACGACCAAATTAACAACCGGTGATTGATGTGTTGGTTTACATGTTCATCTACAATCCTCTTTATATAGTCCTGATTGATAAACTCCGAACTAACGGTTTTACTATTCAGGAGCAATTCGCGTACATAATCTGCATTTTCACCACGGTACCAGCTTTCATCGGGCGCTGAAAAGCCCTGCTTTTTACGGTTAATGATTCTTTCCGGTATAAAATCCATCATGGCCTTCCGTAATACGTTTTTACCATCATGAAATTCCTGATAGAGTTTTCTTTTATCCCTGAAATCATTCTCATCAATACGCTTCATCTGTTCCAGGTTGCCCAACTTATGGCGAACGGGGATTTTCTGGGCAAAGGCAACAAGTTCATTATCCAAAAAGGGGAATCTTTCCTCCAGGCCACTGGCCATAGAAAGCTTGTCCCCAACAAGCAATAACCCCGGCAGAAAAGTCTTAATCTCAAAATACAAAGAGTTATTGATATGTTGTTCTGGCGTAGTATACCGGAGTTTGGGATTGAAGGTGAACACACGCTCAAAAATTTCACGGGGTTCTTGCGTTTCAATTTGGGAGGCTACTGATGCGGTGAACAACTGTGGTCTGTCCTGATCGGGAACTAAACGTTGCCAGAAGTTATAATAAAGATTGAAAAAATCTTTCTGGCTAATGGATTTATGAATCCGATAATACCGCCATGGATAGCCACCAAATAATTCATCCCCCCCCGTTCCCTGCAAACATACCTTCACAAATTTCGAAGCAAGCCGCGAAATGTAATAGTTTGGGTAGGACATACCTACCCGCAGATCTTCCAGATGGTTAACCACACGGGGCAAGGACCATCGTAAATCTCCGGCATTAATGACCTGCTCGTAGTGCTCGGTTTGAAAATAGTTAGCCATCAATTCAGCATCCCTTCGTTCGTCAAAGTTGGCCTCAACCCCGGTAACCGCGCTCATGTCAAAGCCACATGTAAACGTGGTAATTCTGTTCAGATGTGATGACGCCACCGCGGTAATTGAACCTGAATCCATGCCACCGGATAAATAAGAGCCAACGGGCACATCAGAAACCATTTGTCGTTTAACGGCATTTTCAAACAGCCTTTTTGTCTCTGCCCTCGCATCTTCAAACGTCATGGTATCATCAGGCTCGGTAAAGTCATAATCCCACCAGGAGTGATGCTGAACAAAAGTGGAGGATGCATTTACTCTTACAGTATTGGCGGGAGGCAACATATTTACACCTTCAAATAAGGTGCGGTACGTAAAAATATTTTGAAAGGTGAAATATTCATTTAAGGCACCCAAATTCAGCCTTACGCGAAACTCCGGATGCTCACGAATAGCTTTGATTTCAGAAGCAAAGGTTATTGACGTTCCGTTGAACCAATAGTACAAAGGCTTTATACCAAACCTGTCGCGGCTTAAATAAAGACTTTTTTCTGTTTTATTCCACGCACCGATAGCAAACATCCCATCGAGCCGTTGGAAGAAGGATGGGCCATACGCAGCGAGGCCTTCTGCAATCACTTCGGTGTCAGAAGATGAAACAAATTGATGTCCTTTATTCCTCAGTTCTTCCCGCAATACCTGAAAATTGTAGATGCATCCGTTAAACACAATAACCCAATCGCCATTTTTTGAGCTCATTGGTTGAGCTCCACGATCAGAGGTATCAAGAATAGATAAACGTTTGTGAGCAAGGGCTATATTTTCATCCGTAAAGAATCCTTCTCCATCCGGACCCCTATGCGCCAGGGTCGCAGCCATGCGTTTCAAATGCCTATCTGAAAAGGGTTCTCCATTCAAATTAAACACCCCTACAATACCGCACATATTTTATTGATTCTATACGTCATTCTTAAAAAATATGGGCGTCATTGCGATCAGCTACAAGCGGAGAAGCAATCTCAATTTTTGTTACTGAAAGTGGAATAACTTTAAGTCGTTCCCTGCCTGTCCGGCAGGTAGGCGCCTTCGCAATGACGTACTTTCTATTTTTGCAATGGCTTCTAAAAACTTTTTAATACCTCTACTACGAAATGATAATCATCAGTTACCATTCGATTGTGGAGTGGTATTGCCATGGAACAATTATTTGCCGTTTTAGCACCAGGAAAATCATCCGGGCTAAGGCCAAACTTCTGTTGATAAAAATTTAGCATATGTACGGCATGTGTTCCGGGTCTTGTAGAAATGCCTCTTGCCTGAAGTTTCTCCATGATCATATTTCTTGAAAAAGGAGATTTAGTCTCATCTATCAGGGTAACATAGGATTGCCAACCATGCTTAAAATCGGTTGAGAATTCCGGTGTCTTTAGCCATTCTATGTCTTTCAATTGATGAGAATAGAATGAAGCCCATGTACTTCTCTCGTCAATAAACTGATCTATTTTTTTAAGTTGCACAACACCCACAGCACCCTGAAGATCCGTCATCCTGTAGTTAAAACCCATCAGGTTAAAATCAGGAAGTATATAAGGCCGAGGTCCATGATGCCGTTGCTCTTCGGAGACCGAAGCACCATGATTGCGTAACATAGATATTTTTTCTGCCAGTTGATCATTATTTGTTGTTACCATACCGCCCTCACCGGTGGTGACCGATTTACGCGGATGAAAGGAAAAACAACCTATATCCCCCAACGATCCTGCTGGCTTGCCTTTATAGGCTGCACCGGCTGCACATGCTGCATCCTCAATTAACGGAATGCCGTGGGCCGTCTCCTTTATACGATCCATATCGGCACATAAACCAAAGAGATGAACAGGGATAATGGCTTTTGTCCTATTCGATATTTTCTTCTTCAAGTCATCGATGCTGATATTGAAAGTAGCTGGATCAATATCAACAAACACTACCGTAGCACCGCAATAAAGGACAACATTTGCCGTAGACACCCATGTGAACGCAGGCACGATCACTTCATCCCCTGGTTTTACATCCAACGCAACAAGCGCCAGGTGGAGGGCAGTAGTAGCACTGGTTACCGCTATCGCATGCTTGACGTGATGACGTTCGGCAAATAGTTGTTCAAACTCCCTTACTTTTGGCCCGGAAGTTAACCAACCACTCATCAGGGGCTCACGGACGGCCAGCCATTCTTCCTCACCGGTTACCGGCAACGATATGGGTATGTTTCGAACGATCATATATTCACTGGCTTCATCTTGTCAACCCCGGTAGCCAATCGCCAGTCTATAAGTTTTTGTAGTCCTTCACGGAGGGAGTATTTATAAAGAAAACCTATTTCTTCCTGTGCCTTTTTAATGGAACCAATCCTGTTTTGCACAAGCTGTCTTGCATCATCGGATGAATATGGTTGGTATTGAACCTGAAGTGAAGATTCCTTCAACTCAAGAATTGTTTCACAGAGCATTTTAATCGAAGTTTGAACACCGGTACCTGAATTATAAAATCCGAAAGATCTTTTGGATTTCAAAGCGCATATATTGGTGCGTGCAACATCTTCCACATAAATAAAATCATACGCCTGTCTTCCATCACCATTTATAATGGGTACTTCATTCGCAGCAATTTTATTCAACATAATTGGTACAACACCGGTATATGCTGCGTGCTGATCCTGACCTGGTCCATACACATTCATATAACGCAAACCAATCACAGATAAACCATAACGATCATGAAAGGCAGTACACATAGCCTCTCCTGCGATCTTGGTTGACCCATAAAAATTCTTGTTGTTAAACGGATGATCTTCCGTCATCGGTAGTTCTACTGCATCTCCGTAGACTGAAGCTGAAGACGAGTAGATCAGCTTTTTCACGTTGTGTTTCACACATGCTTCCAACACATTAAACGTACCTGCAATGTTTACGTCAAATGCCGTTCGCGGAAAGTCTTTACAATGCAAAAGCCACATGGCGGCCAGATGAAACACGTAGTCAACACCCTCGAATGCTTTATCTAAAATATCAACTTCACGGACATCACCACCGTATGGGAATACACGGCATCGCTTGTCCTTTAAGGAGGCCTGGATATTTTCCATCTTACCTCTCGCGAAATTATCATAGATGATAACCTCGGCTACATCTTCTTTCAGGAGTTCCGCCACAACAAATCCGCCAATGAATCCCGCGCCCCCAATTACAAGTACTTTGGAATTTTTTAATTCACTCATGTTATCTCATTAATCTTCGTAATACCCTTGTCCACCACGTCTTTTTCGTGAGCCATAACCATACCCATAGCCATAACCGTATTGATAGGCATAGCCCTGACCATACCCATAACCCAAACCCGATTTATAAATATCGTTGAGCATAAGGCTCATATTTTTCAGCTTACCGGAACGGTAGTATTCATCAATACTGCGCACAAATTCCTTTGGAGAATAATTCTGCCTCAACACGAAAACAGTGTGGTTTACAAATTTTGAAATCACAAACGCGTCCGTAACAAGGGCCAGTGGTGGCGTATCAATAATAACATATTCAAATTCTTCCAGAGCGGTTTTAACGAAGGACTCCATACGCTCAGTCAGCAATAATTCCGATGGATTGGGTGGAACCGGCCCTCCGCTTACCAAGAACAGATTTTCAATTTCTGTAGCCTGAACAATCTCCTTAAAATTAGAAATTCCCGAAAGGTAGGTACTTAATCCTGTGCTGTTGCTGCACTTAAAGTCTTCAAAGATTTTAGGCCTGCGCATATCAGCACCTACAATCAAGGTCTTCCGTCCGGAAAGCGCAAACACCGTAGAAAGGTTTATCGTGGTAAATGTTTTTCCCTCACCGCTGATGGAACTGCTCACCATAAATACCTGCTTACTTTTATTGCCTGTAAAATAATTTAGGTTTGATCGTAACGCCCGGAAAGATTCAGCCACTCCGGATTTCGGACGTTCGCGTACAGTAAGATTATTACCAGAAGTATTATGACCAACGCCTCCAATAAAAGGAATGTTACTCATCTTTTCAATATCTTCCTTGGACTGAATTTTGTTATTTAGCAATTCAAACAAAATGAATAGCATTAGCGGAATGGTTAGCCCGATTATGGCTGCCATGGAGTAATTTTGCGATGGCTTAGGGGAAATAGCTCCGCCACTCATAGGAGGATTAACCGGAACAATATCGGAAGTATTGGCCGCCTTGGATATGCTTGCCTCCGACAACTTTTGCATCAGGTACACATATAAATTCTCCAGCAATGAGTAATTACGCTGTACAGCAATAAGTTGGCGTTCGGAAGCCGGCAAACCACCTAATTGCTTTTCTGTTTCGCTTAACTGGCGGTTAAGAAAATCCATTTTTATCTTATCCGTTGATTTCAGTGTCCGAACAGCTTCTTCTATATCCTTTCGGATATCTTTAATTCGGTCAAGTTTGGAAAGCACAAGAGGGTTGGTAACCTTTTCCTGTCCAACAAACATTTTGATCTCCAGTTGAAGGTCGATCATTTTGCCTAACAAAGAAGAGAGTATAGGATCAGTAATACCCATGGAGGAAGGCAAAATAACCTGATCAATACGGTCAATACCTTGAACCAAATACTTATCCAGATATTGATAATAATTTTGTCGAATCAACAATTCAGCGCGCTGAACTTCAAAAGCCTCAAGCTTCATGTACAGACGCTGAGCATCCGCACTCATATCTTTAATCCGGCTGCTGTTTCCAAAACGCTCCAGTTGAAACTCCACAATCCGCAAGGAATCTTTAATGCCCTTAAGCTGGTCTGTTATAAATTCAACCGTGCGGGCAGCTGTCTCGTTTTTCTTTTCCAAATCATTTTCACTATAGCGTCCGATCAGCGCATTTAAAAAATCAATTTCCTTTTCCGGATTGGTTCCCGTCAAACTCAGGTTAATAATTCCGGCTCCTACTTCAGCCCAATCAACTTGCAACCGTGAAATATATGAACCCGCTACCTGAGTGGGGTTTCTTATCTCCAGAATAAACGGCACACCAATTTGTCCATTTATTTTTCGTTCAGGGATACGCCTTACGCATAATGCATAGTCCAGATAAATAATAGAGTCGCCTAATGTGAATACCGGAGAATCAGATTCGCGATCCTCATCTGTGAACTTACTGAGCGTATACCGGTTCTCGTCCAGTAAAGTGAAAATAAATTTTCCGGTTTTTACATCCAGCGGATTACACCAAATAGCCTTCACCGGCATATTGCTATAGGATTCACTGGTTACAATGTATCCCTCTTGCAAAAAGGAGATATGAAAATTCAAATCCCTCACTACGCTTTCAATCAGCGGATAAGACCGGATTATATAAGGTTCATTTAGGTAGTTGCGGTAGGGATCGACTAGTGAATTTTTATACAAAATTTCAGCACCCTCTGTTTCCTGCATTTCCTTGATCAATATGGAGGCAGAGACAGTATATTGTTTAGGTGTATAGCGGTTCTTATAAAATGCTACCACAAAAGCAGCCGTTAAAGAAATAACCACTACATACCAGAAACGTATGGCCCTGGAAAGTACACGCTTAAAATCAAGAGCAAATCCTTGTGGGGTTTGCTGTGCTTCCTGTTCAAAAAGTGAATCCGCCATTTAATTAGTCGAATTAATCAGGGAAATCGTTAACAATAACAAAGAAAGCGAAGACAAAACCAGGGAAAGGTTTTGACCAAAATACTTGCGGTAAGGCCTTTGTTTCAGCGAGGACACCATTAAAACATCATTTTGATATACATAGTAATAAGGAGAATTAATAAAATTCTCATCCAATAGATTCAGATACTGTATTTCAGTTTTACCATTGATTTGTCGTATTAATTTGATATTTGCACGATCAGCGAGATCCGTCATACCACCGGCCAAGCCTAGCGCCTCCAACATGGTGACGCGATTATTGTTAACGTTGACAGTGCCTTCTTTATTTACTTCTCCGAGAACAGTAAAACGAAAATTAATCAACCGAACTTTCACTACCGGCTTATCCAGATACTGCTCAGCAATAGCCTGTAATTTATCCTGGGCTTCAAACACTGATAATCCGCCAAGCTTTACTTTGCCCAAAAAAGGAAATGGGATTTCTCCCTTGTTATCCAACAACTCGCCTATAAGTAATGCATTACCAGCCTGAAGATTCATATTAGCACCCTGCATCATAGGGTTCTGATTCAAAAAGTCGTAGTCGTCCGGTGTAAGGCTTTCAAAGTTAACGTATACAATATCCTCCGGTTGTAACTTATATTCAAAACTCACCGGTTGGTAGGTTCTCACTAAACTGTCCTTTGGAAGCTCCTTACTGTGCAGATCATCCTTTTGTAACAATACAAATTTCTTGTTGGTAACACAGGAAGTACCCAGTACAAGAAGTATCAAAAACCAAAAAGCATTTTTACAAGTCATAGCAGAATTAAACGAAGCGGCAAACCTACTAAAAACCATGCTTTCTACCCAATTTCTTAGAGCTTCGCCTCCTCAGTCCCATACAGGAAGAGTAGGTACACTAGGTCTACTTAATCCGACTGTGTCGGATACTTATTCTGCCTGCCAAAGCAACAATGCCTGGTCAGGATTTAAGTTTTTTCTGTTCCTCTCAAACTCAGTTTCGGTAAGCACAAGGGTGCGTACTTTCCGGTTGATAAGTTTCTCTGCTTTTCGTACACACTCCTGCAAATAGGACTGATCAATATCTCCCACCAATACCAGGTCTACGATCCCTGTATCCCTTCCTTGGGCATAGTCACCGGTAATAAAGGCAAGGTTTAGTGTACCCAGTCGGGTAAGCACTTTGTGGATGATATTATCAAGTATCTTGTCAATGCCCAGGTATTTGTGTACCAGATTTTTGATTTCCGGAAAAAGGGGATGATTGGTATTGGCGCGGTAGTAAACCGAACGGCCTTCTTCTCGTGCGATGAGATAGCCGGCTTGTGATAAGTTATTGAGCTCGTGGCGTATAGAGTTGGTTGATTCTCCAAATTCCTTAGCCATTTCCCGCAAATAGGCACTGGAATGACTGTTCGAGAAGAACTTGAGCAGCATTTTCAGCCTTGTTTTAGAGGTTATGAGGGTGTCCAGCACGGGTTAAATATAACAAAAGAGTCTATTATGAGTAAAATCTTTACTCGTTATTTGATCCTTATGAGCAACCTCGGATCGATTTCTACCCGCATAGCCTGCCCAATGCCGTCCAAAAAAAGTATGAACTTACCTGGATTTTTGGCCGCCACCTTGCCACTGGCACCCTTAAGCGGACCATCAGCAACCGTCACCCAATCTCCTTCTTCAACTGCTGCAGCCGGTAGAACTTCTATGGTTAAGCCTGTTTCCAGAAAGCGCTGTATAGCTCGGTATTCTTTGTCATGAAGTTGAGCAGGTTTACCGTCATGACGAATTGTCCAGGCAATACCGGGCTCTTGTAATACTTCTGGAATCCGGTATTCGGTTGTTCTGATAAAGAGGTACGAATTAAAAAGGGGCACTTCCACTTTTTTCTTCCGGTCACTCCATTGTCTTACTACCCTTTGCAATGGGAGAAAAACATCAAACCCTTTCTGCTTCAGAAAATCGCGGACTTTCTTCTCCTGCCGGCTTTTGGTATAAAATACAAACCATTTTTTCTCTTCATGCATACGTCCATTACTTACAGCGCGCGTAACGTATCACTGATGAATTGAACCTGATCAGCAGTAAGTTCTGTATGCATCGGCAAGGAAAGCACACAGGTTGAAAGTTTTTCAGAAACCGGCAGCCTACTGGTTTGCAAGGGCTGATAAGCTGGGGTTTGGTGAAGGGCCACCGGGTAATAGATCATGGAAGGAATTCCGGCTGCTTTTAATTGTGCACTCACTTCGTCACGCTCTTTGGCCAAAACCTGAATGGTGTATTGATGATACACATGCGTGCTGTAGGGGGCGTGATGAGGAGTTTTCAACCACGATAGTACCGATAATTTTTCGGTGTAGAATTTTGCAGCCTGTTGCCTCCTTTCAATATAAGCATCGAGGTGCGTTAACTTAACCCGAAGGATGGCAGCCTGAAGGGTATCGAGCCGGGAGTTTACTCCCACGCGTTCGTAAAAATATTTTTTTGATTGTCCATGACCGGCAATACTTCGCATGACAGATGCAAGGTCAGCATCGTTGGTAGTAATTGCCCCGCCATCACCATAGCAGCCCAGGTTCTTGCTGGGAAAAAACGAGGTTGTACCGATGTGCCCGATGGTGCCTAGTTTCTTTCGCGAACCATCGTTGAAAATATAATCTGCACCAATGGCCTGTGCATTATCTTCAATAATAACCAGGTTATGTTCAGCCGCCAATGCCATCAATTCCTCCATGGGCGCTGCCTGCCCAAATAAATGAACGGCAATGACTACCCTGGTTTTGGAGGTGATCTTTCGCTTTACATCTTCAACATCAAGTGTAAACAAGCGTTCATCCACATCGCAAAAAACCAGTTTGTATTTCAGCAAGGCCACCACTTCTGCGGCAGCCACATAGTTAAATGAAGGCACAATAATCTCGGCATCTGGCGGTAAGTCGAGTGCCATCAAGGCCACCTGGAGAGCGTCTGTTCCGTTGGCACAACCAATTACGTGGGTTGCGCCCAGATATTTTGCCAATTCCTGCTCAAAAGATTTAACCGCTGGTCCGTTGATGAAAGCCGTACTTTCAATTACCTGCCGGATGGCATCATTTACTTCTTCTTCGATATGCCGGTACTGCCCCAGCAAGTCTACCATGTGAATCTTATCCATGACTTACTTTACTCACCACACCATTTTTCAGTTGATACTTTTCCTTACTCTCCGGGCAAATGGCTAAACCCGATGTATCAAACTCCAGTTTTTGTCCGTATTCACTCATCCACCCTTTTTGTCGCGCAGGGTTGCCAACCACAAGGGCATACGCAGGTACATCTTTGGTAACTACAGCACCTGCTGCAATAAACGCAAATGTTCCGATTTCAATACCGCAAATGATCGTAGCGTTTGCGCCTATTGACGCCCCCTTTCTGACGAAGGTTTTTTTATATTCTGATTTACGATTGACCGCGCTTCGCGGATTGATCACATTGGTGAACACCATAGAGGGTCCGAGAAAGACATCATCCTCACAGATCACTCCGGTGTAGATGGAAACATTATTCTGCACTTTAACATTGCTCCCCAACACGACATCAGGCGACACGACTACGTTTTGGCCGAGGTTACAATTTTCACCAATGCGGCAATTGGGCATGATGTGGGAGAAGTGCCAGATTTTGGTTCCCTTTCCGATTTCACATCCTTCGTCAACTATTGAACTGGGATGCACGAAATATGAATCGCTCATGTTATTTGCGGAACTGATAAATACGCTCTATAATATCCACCACTTTCATGCCTTCCAGGGCATTGGCCGTGATGGTGTCATTTCCCTTCAGGGTGTTGATTACATTCTCGAAAACATAATGATGGTTGGCTGCACTTCCCTTAAACGGGCCGTAATCATTTGGCGGGTTCGTTTCCGGTAGTTCAGGCATCACATAATCCTGTATATGACAATATTCAATTTCATTCATATACTGACCCCCAACCTTTACCGATCCCTTTGTGCCCACAACCGCAATGGAACTCTCCATGTTCGTATCCCAAACCGAAGTAGAAAAGTTAATGCAACCCAATCCTCCGTTTACAAATTCGAAGTTAACAATACCGGAATCTTCAAACTCGGTTGAATCCTGGTGATTGAAATCTTTCAATGACGCGTGGATGTTCTTCACATCACCAAACACCCAAAACATGATGTCGATAAAGTGACTAAACTGGGTGAACAATGTTCCTCCATCAAGCGCCAGTGTACCTTTCCATGAGCCCTTTTTATAATAACGGTTATCCCGGTTCCAGTAACAGTTTACCTGCACCATCAACACCTCACCTATCGTACCATCCGAAACAATTTGTTTCAGCCACTTGCTGGGCGGACTGTACCGGTTTTGTTTTACTACAAACACATGGCGGGCAACTTGTAGTGATTTTTCCACCACACGTTCACACGATGCACGGGATAGCCCCATCGGCTTTTCTATAACCACATGGCATTTATACTCCAAAGCCAACAGGGCATGTTCAACATGAAGCCCGTTGGGTGTACAAACACACACTACATCAACTGGAATATTGGCATTAAAGAAGTCTTGAATGGTGTCAAAGAATGGAATTCCCTTTGGATAGAGTGTGTGCTCTTTTTGTTTTGAATCCGTATCAACAATGGCCACAAGCACGGCTCCAGGAAAATCATGAATGATTGTCGCATGTCGCTTCCCGATATGACCAAATCCGACTACAGCAAATTTAATAGGGTTCACAGTTTAATAATAAGGCGCAAATATAAGATTTAGTCAATTGCAAATCTGCTACCGGATGTACTTCTCAAAATTCTTATAGTCCCGCTCAAAAAGAATTTCACGGGGCAGGGATTTGAAGTATTCATAGGTTATCTTGAGTCCTTCGGCACGCGATACCTTCGGCTCCCACCCCAAAATGGCTTTAGCCTTGGTGATGTCGGGCTGGCGTTGTTTCGGGTCGTCTTTAGGAAGCGGCTGGGTAATGATTTTCTGACTGGTGCCTGTTAACTTGATTATCTCCTGGGCAAATTCCATTATCGTGATCTCATCGGGGTTGCCGATATTCATGGGCAAGTGGTAATCCGACATCAATAACCGGTAAATACCATCGACTTCATCATCTACATAACAGAACGAACGGGTTTGTGAACCATCGCCAAATACGGTTAAGTCTTCACCGCGCAACGCCTGACCGATAAAAGCAGGCAACACTCGCCCGTCATTCAGGCGCATACGCGGACCGTAGGTATTGAATATGCGCACAATTCGGGTGTCCAGATTATGATAGGTGTGGTACGCCATCGTCATCGCTTCCTGAAAACGTTTGGCTTCGTCATATACACCCCGTGGGCCAACAGGATTTACGTTGCCATAATAATCTTCCGGCTGTGGATGAACCAACGGATCACCATACACTTCAGAAGTAGAAGCAATCAGTATTCTTGATTTTTTAACGCGAGCCAATCCCAGCAGGTTATGAATACCAAGGGAACCAACCTTTAACGTTTGGATAGGAATTTTAAGGTAATCAATCGGGCTGGCCGGTGAGGCAAAGTGTAAGATATAATGAAGTTCACCGGGCACATGTACAAAGGTGGATACATCGTGATGATAAAACTCAAAATCGGGATGTTTGAACAAGTGTTCAATGTTACGCAGGTCACCCGTGATCAGGTTATCCATGGCAATCACATGAAAGCCTTCTTTGATGAATCTATCACATAAATGAGAACCCAGAAACCCGGCTCCACCGGTAATGAGGACACGTTTTTTAGCAGTCATAATTAAAATTGTAAGCGCTAAAATATGGGAATTTTAACAGAATGCTTGTTAAAACGACCTTTTCTAGAAATTTAATTGTTCCACAAACTTGATTACACGTATATTTACTAAATACACGTGTATTTATGAAAACAAAGCTTACCTTAACTGTACAAAAGCGCGTTATTGATCGGGCGAAAAGATATGCCAGGCGCTCAGGTAAATCTATATCACAAATTTTCGAGGAATTATTTGAGCAATCCGAGAACCCGGTCATTAAAACGGAGGCACAGCACGCAGCCCAACGTTTACTGGAAACCTTAGAAGGCGTCAAACCAGTAGAAACTTTAAGTGATAAGGAATTAATCCGAAATTATGTTGCCCGCAAATATTCCTGAAGTTTTTCTGGATACCGATGTTGCATTTGATATTATCTCAAAACGGGAGCCGCATTTTTCAGATTCAGTCAAGTTATTGGAATTGGCAGCACTTGGAAAAATTCAGTTAGTGATCTCTGAGAGTTCGTTGGCCAATCTGTTTTATCTTACATTTGACATCTATAAATTAAATCGTGGAAACGCGAGGCTAATTGATTTCATTGAAGCGTGTAACCTGATTCATGGAAAAAAGCAAATTGCTTTGGAGGCACTGCAATCGTCATTTAAGGATAAGGAAGAAGCACTGCAGTATTTCACTGCAAAACATTCAGGAGCTGATCATTTTATTAGTAGAAATATCAAGGACTATAAAAAATATCAAAGCAGTGATCTGAAGGTCCTGACTCCTAAGGAATTTTTAAATCTTATTTAGATTCTATTTACTGCTGATTCATAATCAACTTCGGGTTCTGCTACAACATCTGTAAACAACTCGTTAAGGTCTAGTTGAAAACCTTGTAAGGTAGCGCTAAAAGCAATATCTCCACGCGTGAGCGGCTTAGATGGTTCGTACTTTCCAGCTTGATTAAGTACAAATATGATTAATGATTTATCTGTTGGATGAATGATCCAATACTCCCGAACACCCGCTTGCTCATATACCTGAAATTTTTCATGAAGGTCGTGTCTTACAGAGGATTTGGAAACAACTTCCACGACTAAATCGGGAGAACCAATACAACCCTGAGTAGTAATTTTGGAACGATCACAAACTACAGTTAAATCCGGTTGCACAACAGTATCTTCATTACTACCAATTGGTAATACAACATCAAAGGGCGCTGGAAAAACAGTGTATGGTGTTCCCTTCAAAAACTGAAAAAATGCTGCCGTTAAGACAGAAACAATATGTTGGTGTTGACTCGAAGGCGCAGGAGACATTTTGAAAATCTTACCCATAATCAATTCAACTCGCTCACGAAATTGCCACGTGAGGTAATCGGCATAGGTATAGCTACGCGAAAAATCCAATTGACGTATGTCTGAAATGATAGCCATAATGTAAAAGCTTTCAAAGATAACGAAAAGTCAATAGTGAAATTACTTTGGATTGTTGCATTTGCTTAATGACCCCTCAGAAAACTAAAATAATTGACAGTCAACTATATCCCTATTCAACCAATGCAATAAAATGAGGATTCAACAAATCCTCCTTGTTATACATCAACTCCTTATCCCTATCCTTCTGTTTCACCGAAATTCCTACTGCATTAACAATGGCATGCGCAGCAGCGGTATCCCATTCCATCGTGGGAGCAAAACGTGGGTAAACATCAGCTTTACTTTCAGCCAACAACATAAATTTTAAACTACTTCCCTGCGAAACCAACGAAGGATCTTTTAATACATCGATAAAGTCTTGCGTCTCCGGACTCATGTGTGAACGGGAAGCCACCACACGCAAACCGCTTTGGGTTAATGAAGCAGGAGAACGCTTTGGTAATACAATGGTTTGTCCATTTCGTTTCAGGAAAGCTTTTTCTTCTGCAGCGTAAAACACATCGCCACTTACCGGAACAGCAACTACACCAAGAATTGGTTTTTGATTATAGATCAATGCGATGTTTACTGTGAACTCGCCATTGCGCTTTAAAAATTCCTTGGTGCCGTCAAGCGGATCGACCATCCAAAAGTATTCCCATTGCTTACGTTCTTCATAAGGAATCTTTTTTCCCTCTTCACTAAGAATGGGCAAACCCGTTTCCTTGAGTACAGAAACAATGGAGGTGTGTGCGCGCATATCGGCAAGGGTTAATGGTGATTTATCATCTTTCGATTCGGCTTGAAAATCGTTAGAGTGATACACTTCCAAAATTTCCTTACAAGCAAGTTCTGCAGCTTTGATGGCGATTTGATTTAATTCAGAATAGTTCATGTTTAGAAAGGCATTTTAAATATTTTACCGCAAAGGCGCAGAGGCGCTGAGGAGTCAGAAATTATTTACAAATCGTTTAAAACCATTCTTCAATAACGGTACATTGAAATTTATTAGAAAACCTAGGCGCCTATTGGCAAGCTTCAGGTAACTGATAATCTGAGCTTCATGCACAGGCAAAATACCTTCAACAGATTTTAGCTCGATAATTATTTCATCTTCAACAAGAATATCAATGACGTAATCTTTATTCAATAAATGACCCTTATAAATAAGCGGAATAGGAACCATTGTATCCACTTTGATATCTCGTATTCGTAATTCCTTCACCAGACAATGCTGGTACACAGCCTCCAGTAAGCCCGGTCCCATTTCTTTATGCACCGCAATTGCACTATCTAAAATCTCCTTCGATATACTGTTATATTGTTCTCTTTCCATAGATTTCTTTGCGCCTCAGCGCCTTTGTGGTGAATTTACCAGCCCTCACACAATCATCCCCGCAGCCACCGTTTCATTTGTTCCTTCATCCACCAAAATTAAACTTCCGGTAATTCGGTTCTTGCGGTAGCTATCAAATGACAAGGGTTTTGCCGTGCGGAGTTTTACCCGCGCAATGTCGTTCATCACCAACTGTTCCACACCCTCAACGCGTTGCAATGAGTTTATATCCAGTTTGTATTGAATTTCCTTTAGGACTCCACGGGTTTCATGCGTGGTATGACGAACATAAAATTTTGAATTCAGGTTTACCGAACGTTGGTTCATCCAACACAACATTACATCAATGTCCTGTGCTACTTCAGGTTGGTTATTCGGTTTGGAGATAATATCTCCTCTACTGATATCAATTTCATCTTCAAGGGTAATAATCACCGACATGGGCGCAAAAGCTTCACTTAATTTCTTACCATTCACTTCAATAGTTTTGATTTTTGAACTAAAGCCTGACGGTAGGATCAATACATCATCGCCTGGCCTGAAAATTCCTCCAGCCACCCTGCCGGCATAGCCCCTGAAATCCTGATGCTCGTTGGTTTGAGGGCGAACAACATATTGTACCGGAAACCGGCTGTCGATATGGTTGTAATCGCTTTCAATATGAACAGATTCCAGCATGTGCAGTAACGTAGCGCCTTGGTACCAATGCATATTATCCGAACGGTTCACCACGTTATCACCATTCAGTGCACTGATGGGTACAAACTGAATATCTGAAACCTCCAACTTGGAAGAAAATGCCTTATAGTCTTGTACAATTTTATCAAACACCGACTCGTCATACTTCACCAGATCCATTTTATTCACACATACAATCACATGAGGAATTTTTAACAGTGATGCAATGAACGAATGCCTGAATGTCTGTTCGATTAAGCCTTTACGTGCATCAATCAGAATAAGTGCGAGGTTTGCCGTTGAGGCACCCGTTACCATATTTCGGGTGTACTGAATATGCCCGGGTGTATCAGCAATAATGAATTTACGCTTTGGTGTAGCAAAGTACCGGTAAGCCACATCAATGGTAATGCCCTGTTCCCGCTCCGACTTCAAGCCATCAGTCAGTAAAGAAAGGTCGACATAATCAAAACCTTTTTTTGCGCTCGAGGCTGTAACGGCTTCGAGTTGATCTTCGAAAATAGATTTACTGTCATAGAGTAATCTTCCGATTAATGTGCTCTTGCCATCGTCAACGCTGCCTGCGGTGGTGAAACGTAGTAGTTGGTTCATTTGAGTTGCGGGTTCGGGTTACGAGTTACGAGTTACGGGTTGCGCGTTACGGGTTTGCATTCCAGTTGTCTTCAACCCATTGAATGTACTTATTTAATTTTCTGCCAAGTTGATCGTAAGATGAGCTTAGCTCTTCGTACAAACTTTTATCCTTTAGTGAATCAGTCTCATGAAGAAATTTCAGATGAAGAATAGTCTCATCGCATTCAGCATGCGCATAGGTCAGGTATTTAATAAACTCAGCCTTGTATCTGCTTCGACCATATCCTTCAACTATTGCTGAAACAATAGCCTTTGACGATCTTCTGATCTGACTCCCTTCTTCATAGGCTTCAATCTTAGGCAATGACAAAGTCATTTTGTGGATCTTTATAGCCAGTTCCTTACCCCATGTGTATATCTCCAAATCTCTATAACTACTCATATTTTTTCTCATTATCATAACCCGAACCCCAAACCTCGCAACTCGCACCCCGTACCCCGAAACCCGTACCTAAAAATACCCCGACTTCTTCCTGTCCTCCATGGCCGTCTCTCCGCGCCTATCATCAGCCCGTGTACCCCGCTCGGTTTTGCGAGAAGCCGCTACTTCAGCAATGATTTTCTCCATCGTATCCGCATCCGATTCTACCGCCCCGGTAATCGGCATATCGCCACAGGTTCTAAAACGCACACGTTTTATCATTGGCTTTTCCTCCGGTTTCATGTTAAGCCAGGGTGACGTTGACAGCAACGTACCATCCCTTGATATCACTTCGCGTTCATGAGCATAGTACAACTTTGGTATTGGAATGTTCTCTGTATACAAATATTGCCACACATCCATCTCTGTCCAGTTTGAAATCGGGAATACCCGGAAATGCTCGCCTTGATTTTTTCTTCCGTTGAAAATATTCCACAACTCAGGCCGCTGATTTTTGGGATCCCACTGCCCAAACTCATCGCGATGAGAAAAGAAGCGCTCTTTAGCTCGTGCCTTTTCTTCATCTCTGCGTGCCCCGCCCATAGCCGCATCATATTTATGTTTTTCGATGGTATCGAGTAAGGTTACCGTCTGCAAGGCATTGCGACTGGCGTTATAACCCGTTTCTTCTTTAACCCTGCCTTTATCAATACTTTCCTGAACAGACCCCACTACCAGTTGAACACCTAATTCGTTGATCAGCCAATCGCGGTACTCCATGGTTTCCGGAAAATTGTGTCCGGTGTCGATATGCACCAACGGAAAAGGAATACGTGCAGGATAAAATGCTTTGCGCGATAAGTACGCCAACACAATAGAATCTTTCCCACCCGAAAATAACAGGGCCGGTTTTTCGAATTGTGCCACCACTTCGCGGATAACATATATAGCTTCCGATTCGAGTTCCTGCAAATGACTTAAGTAGTACTGACTCATGCGCTTGTAGATTGTTGATTTTAGATTTTAGATTGATGAGTACTAATTTTTGGAAGTATGCCTTGCTGAAGTATCCGGATCGATTCTTCAACCGATAACGTATGGGTTTGTAGAACAATATCCGGGTGCTCAGGTGACTCATAAGGAGAATCAATGCCCGTAAAATTTTTCACTTCACCCGCCCGCGCTTTTTTGTATAAGCCTTTTACATCGCGTTGCTCACATACCTCAAGCGGGGCATCCACAAATACTTCCAGGTAATTCTCAGGACCAACAATTGTTTTTACCTGTTCACGATCAGCCTTGAAAGGTGAAATAAAAGCCGACAAAACAACAATACCTGCATCCAGCAGTAACCTTGCTACTTCCCCTATTCTGCGAATATTCTCAACCCGACCTTCATCTGTAAACGATAAATCCTTGTTCAACCCTGTGCGGATATTATCGCCATCTAACAAATAAGTTTTAAAACCTTTAGCATGAAGTTGGGCTTCCAACTGAACCGCCAACGTTGACTTACCCGAACCCGAAAGTCCCGTAAACCAGATAAGCCGCGCATGCTGTTGCAGCAATTGCTCACGCTGTTGTTTGGTTACCTGGGTTTGTATGGGATAGAGGTTCATTCGTTTTTAGTTGTTAGTTGTTGGTTATTCTCAAATCATAACTCGAAAATCATAACTCGTAATTCGTACCTCGTAATTCGTACCTCGTACTTATAACTGGTAGTACCAGGAAATAAATCCAATGCAAATAACTGAATAAATCACCGTTAGCGGTGTTCCTACTTTTACAAAATCTTTAAAGGTATATCCACCCGGTCCGTATACCATCAGGTTGGTCTGGTAGCCGATGGGCGTCATAAAATCACCTGACGCAGCAAAGGCTATAGCCACAAAAAAAGGAGTGGACGGAAGTTCCAATTGTTGCGATAACGACATGGCGATTGGGAACATGATCGATACCGCTGCCGGATTGGTTACCAGGGCAGTCAGAAATATGGTAACCAGAAACAGTGCACTTAAAACAGCTACCGGACCGATGGATTGGCCGGTTTTGATAAGACCGGTGGCAATGAGCGCAGCGGTTCCGGATTTCTCCAGGGCAATACCAATGGCCAGCGAACACACCAGCACCATGAGTAAGTCAAAATCAAGTTGTCTTCTGATCTCTGTGATGTTCAAAATGCCCAGAAAGATTAAAGCAGTAATAATGATTAGAGTAGCCGTAAAGAGTGGAAGAATGCCCACTATGCCTGCCAACAATATCAAAAAGCTACCGGCACCCACCCAATATTTCCATGCCGGTTTTTTGTATTCAATCTTTTTAGGTAACGAGAAATAGAACAATTCTTTTTCGTGTTTCGCGGGATTGATTTCATCCCCCGACAACAGTAAAAGAAAATCACCACCTGCCAATTGCATCTCCCCCACTTTTCCGGAGACCCGCTTTCCGTTTCGATGGATAGCAACAATGGATGCATTGTACTTCTTTCTGAAATCTGAATCTTTAATCCGCTTGCCGATTAAATCGGAACTGGCCGGAATAACTGCCTCAATAAAATTGAATTGATTCTGTGTCTCCAGGCTTTCCTGCTTAGGAATACGGAGCCCGTTATCCTGATGAATTAAATTATAGATGGACTGCGTGTTACCCGAAAAGAATAAGGTGTCATCCGCTTCCAGCTTTTCTTCTGGTGATACCGGAGAGATTACCTCATCGTTACGAATAATTTCTACCAAAAATAAATCCTGAAGATTTCTAAGTCCGGCATCCTTTACAGTTTTTCCGATTAATGATGAGCCTTCAAAAATTTCTGTTTCAACTATGTATTCTTTCAGGTTTAAGCGTACATCCTCAATTTTATTCACGTTCTCAGGAAGCAACTTGTACCCGATAAAATAAATGTAAATCCATCCAGCTACCGTAACCAGCAAACCCAGAAAAAGAAAATCTTTAAAGCCAAGCAACGGCAAGTTATATTCCGACATTAATCCTACCAACACCAGGTTGGTGGACGTACCGATCACCGTTATCATACCACCGAGTATAGTAACATACGAAAGTGGTATCAGCAGTTTAGATGCCGGTGTGCCGGTTCGGTCGGCCCAATCCTTTACATAAGGAATAAGAAAAGCAACAATCGGTGTATTGTTTAATAGTGAAGAAATAGAAGATGACATTACCATCATCCGAAACAAAAATGCTTTCGGTTTTAAGGATGTATTGAACAGTCGCGTAAAAAACTCTGCCCCAAAAACAGCACGGATCCCAGCCGTTACCAGTATCAATAAAAAAATGACGATGATCTGCTGATTGCTTAATCCCCTAAGGAGTTCTGTCGGGTTAATAACACCTGCAAGCAGCAACGCCAGCACGGCTACAAAAAAGGAAAGCGCAGGATTAAACCACTCGCGATAAAGTGAAATCACCAACAGGATGACAATCCCTAAAACAAGGCCTTGAATAAGTGTGAAATCCACTAATTCGGTAGATTTTAAAGGCAAATATAGGAAAAAGACGCAAGTAGCAAGACGAATGATTCAAGAAAGGAAATGTAACCGGTGGCAAAAATCAATTAAACTATACGTGAGTATCCGCTTCATCTCCTACACTCATACCTCCGTGGTTCGTGTCCTCACGAACCACTTCATTATTCGCATTTTGGGTCTGTGGGACACAGACCGAGGAGATTTAATTTTTTATTATGGGACTTGAAATGTACTTGTAAACAAACTCATTAATGTAAGTATCAAAGTTTTATTCCAATGGATTGCGAAAATCACGAAAAGCTTTCTAAGTTGGAAAATTGTTATGTTTTACAACAAACTGACAATCTTAAAACATGATCACCATGAAAATAATCAAGCTCCTGATCAGCCTCTCTATTACAGTCTTACTTATTTGGGCCTTGGATAAAAGCTGGGTTGTGGGCGGCAGTCGCATCCCCCCGTTGGGAAAGTTTCTTGATCCATTTCATGGATTCTGGCAAAATATAGAAAGCAAAAACCACAAGCTGCCCGAAAAACTGGAAATACCAGGACTGAAAGAACCCGTCACCATTGTGTTTGACAGCATAATGATCCCTCATGTATTTGCTCAACACGATGAAGACCTGTACCTGGCACAAGGCTATGTAACCGCCCTTCACCGTCTGTGGCAAATGGAATTTCAAACCCATGCCGCAGCGGGAAGGATTTCAGAACTGATTGGTGCCGGAAAGGACGATGCTGTTTTGAATTACGATCGGGGTCAACGCAGACTGGGAATGGTGTTTGCTGCTGAGAATGCCTTTAAGCGAATGGAGGGTGATCCGCTAGCCAACAGGGTGGCAAACAGGTATGCCGATGGTATTAATGCTTATATCCAATCACTATCGTATAAAGACCTGCCATTGGAGTACAAGCTTATGGACTACGCTCCCGAAGAATGGACACCCTTAAAATCAGCCCTTCTCTTGCGCAGCATGGCACAAACCTTAAACATGGGCGACAAAGACATGCAAATGACCAATGCCTTAGCCTTGTTTGGAAAGGAGATGGTTGATCTTCTCTATCCGGATTTAGAACCTATGGGTGACCCGATTGTGGACCGCACAGACCGGTGGGATTTTGAACCTGTAAAAACCGAAGATACTCCACCAGCATTGCCTGCAGAATTGATTGCCATTAGCGGATTAACAACTCCCGATCCAACCATTGGAAGTAACAACTGGGCTGTGAGTGGTAGCAAAACAAAAACAGGCTCCCCTATTCTCTGCAACGATCCCCACCTCAACATTACCCTTCCTTCCATATGGTATGGCATTCAACTTCAATCCCCAACGGTTAACGTAATGGGAGTTTCCCTGCCGGGCGCACCAGGTGTAATCATCGGCTTCAACGATTCCATAGCCTGGGGAGTTACCAATGCACAACGCGATTTGGTGGATTGGTACAAAATCAAATTTGAAAATGACCGAAAAGAAAAATATGAATTGGATGGTAGCTGGAAAGAATCACGAAAAGTTGTAGAGAAATTTTCCGTACGTGATCAGGTCACCCGATATGATACTGTAATTTATACCCATTGGGGCCCTGTTCCGTATGATGAAAATTACCGTGCCGATAACAACCGCAAGCATTACGCTTTCCGATGGATTGCCCATGATGAATCAGAAGAGCTGTTAACCTTCTACAAACTGAACCGGGCAAAAAATCATAATGACTATATGAAAGCTTTGGATCATTATTCCTCACCGGCACAAAACTTTGTATTCGCATCCGTTACCGGAGATATTGCCATGCGTATTCAGGGAAAGTTTCCGGTGCGTAGAAAAGGGGAAGGCAAGTTTGTGTTAGACGGAAGCAAATCCTCAAGCGGGCCGCAAGCCTACATACCTTTTGATCAAAACGTAATGGATAAAAATCCTGAACGGGGTTTTGTTAGTTCAGCCAACCAATATCCTGCCGATGCCACGTATCCCTACTACGTTAATGCTGTTAGCTACGAAGCCTACCGAAATCGAAGGATAAATAACATCCTGAGGGAATCAAATTCAGTTACCGTCACCGATATGATGAACCTGCAAAACGATAATTACAGCATTAAAGCCGAAGAGGTTCTTCCCTTTTTATTGGATCGTTTGGATGTTACCGGATTTAATGATGTTGAAAAATATAGCTATGAAACGCTAAAAGCCTGGGATTATGTTTATCATGCTGATTCAGAGAGCGCCTCCTACTTTGAAGCCTGGTGGACCAACCTTTTCCCGCTGATCTGGGATGAAATGCGCAATGATGAAGTATCACTCTCCTACCCAACCGCCTGGAACACCATTAACCTGATGAAGACAAAACCTGATTTAGAATTTTACGACATCAAAGAAACTCCGGAAAAGGAAACACTTACCAACTTAATCAGGGCATCCTTCTCAAAAGGCATAGCTGAAATAGAACAATGGAAAAAGGAAAAAGGAGTAACCGAAAAAGTTAACTGGGCTGATTTTAAAGACACATACATTGAACACCTTACCCGAACAGAAGCGCTTGGTTTTCATGTGCAGCATGGCGGCCATGCCAATGCTGTTAATGCAGCCTCGCGCAAACATGGGCCATCGTGGCGTATGGTGGTCAGCGTAGAGAAAGACGGACCAAAAGCTTTTGCCACTTATCCGGGCGGGCAGTCCGGTAATCCAGGCAGCCTTTACTACTCCAGCATGCTTGACCATTGGTCGAACGGTAAATATTTTAACCTGATTTTTTTACAAAAAGCTGAAGATGCCGGCAACAAAGCAAACTTCACTACCACCTTAAAGCCGAAATGAGATGAAATTCCTGATACAAGTTATTTTGATTATTGTGATCGCATGGATTGCTGAATTGTTTTTTCCATGGTGGAGTGTGGCACCGGCAGCAGCTTTGGTTGGGTTTCTGTATAAATCCAAAGCAAACTTTCTGGCAGGATTTATAGCTATAGCCCTGCTCTGGTTGATTATGGCGTTGGTTATCGACATGAATGCTGCAGTACCCTTAGCAGAAAAGATTGCCAAAATTTTATTGGTTAACAGCAAAGTATTACTCCTGTTAATAACAGCCACGCTTGGCGGATTAGTGGGTGGATTTGGGGCATTAACCGGATCGCTACTAAGGGGAAAATAGTCTTAAACTCTTAGAAAACAGACGAGCCATGCAAATGCATGGCTCGTCTGTTTTACTAGTAAAAGAAATTCAAATTACTTCTTCACGTGGTTGTTAACCACCTTGGCCAGTTCAAACATAGAGATCTGATCTTTACCATCGAATACAACTTTGAGTTTGGCATCCGCATTGATCATACGCTTGTTCACTGAATCCTGAAGTCCGTTCGCTTTAATGTAATCCCAGATTTTCTTGATAATTTCTGTGCGGGCAGCCGGCTTGTTACCGATCACTGCAGCAAGCGCATCACTGGGCGCCAACGCAACCATGAACGCTGCGTTAGGCTTTCTTGCCGATTTTTTAGGGGCTACTTTTTTAGGAGCAACTTTCTTGGGAGCCGCTTTCTTGGGGGCTACTTTTTTTGCAGCCTTTTTAGGAGCAGATTTTTTTACAGTCTTTTTAGCCGGGCTCTTGGCCGCTTTTTTTGAAGCTTTCTTAGCAGCTTTTTTTGTAGTCTTCTTTGCCATAATTTGTTTATGTAATGTTAGGTTAAGTCTTCCGCAGGCTATTCATTTTGCCAATGGAAATCGGGTGCGAATATACCGATATGTTGATCATTACCATACGAAGAGATATTGATTTATAAAGCAAAACATAAAAGCCCACCAAGTGCAGAAGTAACATAACAGTTACTCAGGTAACTGTCAGGCACCACGTTGACATATATTATACACAGTAACTCAGCTTCCTTTCGCGAATTACAAAATAGCAGTCATGCGGTGAATAACCCTTAATATCCGCATTTTTTGCGGTAAATGTATAGGAAATGTGGTTAGTAAGGGCTTTATTTGCCGCATAATCTGCGGATTATGAGTCAATATATCTATCAACTAAAAGCCTGGCCTACCTTCATCTGGAAGGATGAAGAGCTCATATTGCCCCTATCTGAAGTCCGCCACAAGCAGGGAAGGCTTCTCGGAAAACTAGAGGGACTAGGTTTTCAACTTAGGGAAGAGGCTACACTGGAAACTCTCACTCAGGATGTTATCAAATCAAGTGAGATCGAAGGTGAGAACCTACCCACCGACCAGGTCCGCTCCTCAATTGCCAGACGTCTCGGTATCGAAATAGCAGGTGAGATCACTGTCAATCGAAATGTAGAAGGCGTAGTTGACATGATGTTGGATGCCACACAACAGTATGATCAACCTTTGACAGATGATCGACTTTTTGGATGGCAAGCTGCCCTGTTTCCAACAGGTCGTAGCGGGCTAAACAAAATACTCTTAGCCTCATGGCGCGATGATGCAAAAGGCCCTATGCATGTAGTATCAGGAGCGATAGGTAAGGAGCGCATTCATTACCAGGCTCCGGAGGCACCCCGACTTAAACGTGAGATGGAAAAATTCCTGAACTGGTTTAATGGACAAGCAAAGATAGATCCTGTACTCAAGGCCGCAGTAGCACACTTGTGGTTTGTAACCATCCACCCATTTGACGATGGAAATGGTCGCATTGCCCGTGCCATTGCTGATATGCAACTTGCCCGAGCTGATGGAAACCGGCAACGCTTCTACAGTATGTCAGCGCAAATCCAGCGGGAAAGAAATCAGTATTATGATATCCTGGAGAAAACACAAAAAGGTGATCTGGATATAACACAATGGTTATTATGGTTTCTTGATTGTCTGAATAGGGCGATTTCATTGTCTGAGCAAAACCTTTCAGGTGTTATTCACAAAGCCAGGTTTTGGGAAACTCAACAATCGGCTACCATCAATGAGCGGCAACGAAGTATGCTCAATAAACTTATGGATAGGTTTGAAGGAAAGCTTACTTCTTCCAAATGGGCAAAGATTACAAAGTGTTCACCAGACACGGCATTAAGAGATATTCAGGATTTGATAGAGAAAGGAATACTGGAAAAGGAAGAAGGAGGAGGAAGGAGTACAAGCTACCGGATCATAACCAGAGATATTTGACTTGCACTTTAAATCGCATTTGCGTGTCTTGAGTAATGCTATCCAAGTGACTTGCTAAAAAAATGTAAACACAGTATTGTCCAAAAACATAAAAGCCCCACAAATGTGAGGCTTTTGTCGCCCTCCCTGTACAATTCTCGAACTTATTTTTAGATGACCTGAAAAGGCTGGCAAACCTAGCGGCTTAAAAACCGCCCGTTTGCTGGCCTTTTTGGCTTTTATCTGCTGAAAATTTATGGAGGGCACAAGGAAATCAATTTGGGATGAGGTTAAGAGGATCGATCTGGTGGACTATTTGGACACGCTAGGGATTCGACCTCAAAAAATACGAAACAACGACTATTGGTATCTCTCGCCTTTCCGCCAGGAGAAAACACCATCATTTAAGATCAATCGGAATCAAAATGTATGGTTTGATCACGGATCGGGTGAAGGCGGGACAATCATTGACTTTGGAGCAAAGCTATTTCAGTGCACTTACCATGAGTTCATTGAAAAGTTAACAAAGGGTAATTTCCCAGACCTGCCTAAAGCCACGCCAAAACCATCAGCGGATCGGCCGGAAGCAAACAAGCTAGAGATCATAAGGGTCTGCGAACTGTCCAACTCTGAGCTAGTCCGGTATTTAAAGGAAAGGGCTATCAACCCAGAGCTGGCCAAACGATACTGTCATGAAGTTGAATTCCGGATTGGAAGCCGCAGCTACATAGCCGTTGGATTTGTCAACCGCTCCGGTGGTTATGAACTCCGTAACAGCTGGTTCAAAGGCTCATCCTCACCGAAGGACATTTCTCTAATATCCACCGGCCAGGACAAAGTTAGTGTACTGGAAGGGTTCATTGATTTTTTATCGGCCTTGCAGATTGAAAACAGGACAATACGCCAGCTAACCCATCATTCCGATTTCCTTGTCCTTAACTCGTTGAGGATGGTAAACCGGGCATTGCCAATCATCCATCCTTACGGTCGGGTTAACCTATTCCTGGATAATGACCTTGCTGCCAATCACGTCAAGGACACTTTGAAGGCAAACGGCATCCTGTATCGGGACGCTTCGCCTCTATATGACAACTCCAAGGATTTGAACGAGCACCTGGTATCTACCAAAAGACTCGGACAATCCAAGGATGAAGAACAAACACTTCGACCACATAGAAAATCAAGAGGAATGAGAATGTAGAGTCAAGAATTTCAAATCACTAAAACAATATAGACCATGAAAAAGAAAATCCATTTTATCACACAGGCCAAAGGAGGCTCTGGAAAATCAGTGCTGACGTTCATGCTCGCAGAGAAGTACAAGAACGCGATGCTTCTTGATCTTGATGATGCAACCACAACGACCATGAAACAATTGGCCTATCGTGATCCTATTAAAGTTTCATTTCTTGATCGCGAGACTAAGCGCATAGACCGGGGCGCTTTCAACGGCCTTTTCGAAAGCGTAATTGACGCTAAAGAGGATTTGTTCATTGCTGACCTGGGGGCCAGCGTTGCAGAACAATTGCCAAAATATCTGTCGATGAATGGGATCGAAGTAATTACCGATCTCCTTAATGCAAGTGAGATCCAATTACAGATTATCTGCGTGATTGGCGGTGGAAATATATTCAAGGCAACGATGGAATATCTTGTTGAGCTTGTGGCTGCCACCAGTGGAGCCCTTGAAATCGTAATTGCACACAATGGATTCTATCCCTGTTCGGATGAACAACAAAATACATTACAGCGTTACGCTGGTCAGAACAATCTGCAGGTGATTCATTTCGACTTGGTGAAGGACAAAGGCGAAACTGCCATGCGAACCGTGGAGAATGTATTGAAGGCTGGAAGAGGAATTTCCGGTTTAAGCCCGTTCAGTTCAATCTATTTCAAAAAGCCAATTGAACAATTAAGTCTCTAACCCCGCGACCATGACTACCCAGGAACAGAAGGATCTTCGATCATACTGTGCTTTGCTATTAAATAAGTATGGGTTTCATTTTCCACCGGATGATCCGGTCATACCGGCTTTGTACATCATTTACATGCACATGAAATCCAATAACGAAAGTAACGAGGCACTTGCTTCACAGATCAAAGAATCAATGTCGAAGACCAAGCCAAAAGAATTCCATTTCCACTATCCCGGAGAGGCTTGGAAATTTCGAATGGCAGGTCTTTTCAAATGGTTGCTCAGCGGTTTGGCTGTTCTTGCTCTGTTGTTGTTTGGTGCATGGCATTGGTCTCGGGTAAATGACGTAGAGGCAGCGAGGGCAATAATCGAACGTTCAGGGAACATTGATAAGCTATTCCATCGAGTGCAGAAAAGTGATGATGGAATCTACTTTATCGATTTCACAGCCAGCACGGGAGATTCGGTCAGACACTTTGTCGAGTATGAAAAGCTGGACCGAAAAGCAGTTCGCGTTTACGTAGGAAGAGAATCCAAAGAGGAATATAAAAATGGAAAAGAGGCATCTAATTAGGTTTTTGAAGCAAAGTAAGAAAGGGTCTTACAGTGTCCTCGTGCAAGCATATCAGGAACTGATTGCTTCAATGCCCATTGTGATGGCGATAGAAATCATTCAGGAGGACTTGCAGAAAGATACTGGAGAGCGAATTAAACTCAACTATTTCAGCATGGCCAGGGCTGTTGCAAGATTCAAAAAGAAGAACCCACAGGCGGCCACTCGAAAGCAAATTCAGTTTAAGGATGCACACGAAACAGATGATGTTCAATCAAGTCCAGGGAGATTCAAAATAAAGCAAGGATGATTGAGCATCATCAAATAATGTTCAATAGTATTCAAGATTATTCATGACAAATACAATGAAATGCAGAAAAGATCAATGGACAGAAATGCTTAGTAAGCTCGGAGCAAGCCATGTTTTCGCTACGCGAAAACGGCTTGCTCCTTGATCCACTGCGTTCGATTTTGAAAAGTTATGGGAAGACCGAGAATAAACGATCGTGAAAAAAGACAGGTACAGGTGAATATCCGGCTGACAACTGATGAAAATAACAAAGTGAATGAGTTTGCATCAGCCTGCGGATTAAGCTCAGCCAACTGGATACGTGCTAAAATCTTTACAGGAAAATTCCCTGTCGTAAAGATGTCTCCGTTAGATACTTCTTTATACCTGGAGCTCAAAAAGATTGGTGTTAACTTGAACCAGGTAACCCACAAAATCAATGCTGGAGAGTTTCCAAAGGAATACCTAGTGCGACAACTTGAGTTAGCTGAACTGCTAAGGAATATCATTAACCTATTGACTCATGACCGGCAACCAGATCAAGGGTAAGGGATTTCGCGGGGCGCTAAGATATAACTTGGAGAAAGTCAATAAAGACGTAGCTGAAATTCTCGACCATTCCTTTGCTTCCACGTTTGAAAGAACAATCATGAAGGAAATACAGATGGTGAAAGTGCTACGCCCGAACCTTCAAAAGTATTTCTATCATACATCGATCAACTTCCCGCCCGGAGAGGATTTACCAAACGATAAGATGAAACAAATCGGACTCGACTATCTTGAAGCAAATGGATTTACGCAGCATCAATTCATCATGTTCCGGCACTATGATGCGGATCATCCACATCTTCACATCCTTGTTAACCGGATTGGCTATGATGGATCAGTGGTAAGTGATAGCAATGATTTCGCTCGTAGCGAAAAAATACTTCGTGAATTGGAGAGCAAATATAATCTTACCCAAGTCCCATCAAGTAAAGAGGCAAAGATGCGAGCCATCACGAAGGATGAACTGGAAATGATTAAGCGCACTAATACTCCCTCGCATAAGGTGAAACTTCAAGGCATTGTTCGGAAAATTCTTCAGGACAAACCGAGGCTAACCACGGAGGAATTTATCAAAGCACTTCATCGCAATATGGTCGATGTTCTGTTCAACCAGGCATCGACCGGCTATGTTAGTGGCATATCGTATCAATACAAGGGAGTGATTATTAAGGGAGCCAAGCTTGGAGATGATTTTAAGTGGGGTTCAATCAAGAATAAAATCAACTATGATCAGGAAAGAGATCGGGAAGTGATTCAGCAAATAAATGCTAAATCAAAATTTGGCAAAGGGCTATCCGCTCAACAAGACGACAGACGGTTGTGCAAGACTCCGGAATCGTCAAAGAACCTCATTCCGACATCTCTATCAGATGGCCACTACCTTGAAGATCTTATCCGTGCAGATTCCCAACCGGAAATTAATATTGAAAGGGCTTTGAAACTGAGAAAAAAGAAAAAGGGCAGGAGAGGTTTGAGACGCTAGATTTCACTTCTGAAATATCTTGATCAAATTTTTCACAATCCCAAAATTAATTCTCTCGCAAAGATGCTTAGGGTGGCACACTAAAGGAGTGAGCCCAAAAGCTTGCCGGCATAAACGGTTTCCCCCTTCCATTCCTTCGTCATTTTTGACCGGTACAACGTTCGAATACCAATTATTAAAAGAGCCGAGATAATAATTAGATGATAAGTTATCATCATTTTTGGACGGCTGATCAATAGAAATCCCATTATCGGGTTTTCATACATTTTGTATTTCTTTTGTGTACTCATGTCAATGCGTTTTAATTATTTAATCAATTTTTCTATGATATAAGCTGGAACCTGGGCTGAATATGCATCTTCATCATTAAGTTGATTTTTGGTAACAAGTTCCAAATCGAAGATTAGCCCCAATACAAATACCTGATCCACTTTTAGGTCTTTGTAGAAGTTATCATATTTTCTTCGCCCCAATAAAGTGATCTTATAGAGGTGAAAAACACCTATGATTTTACGGAGTTTAGAATAGCGTTCCATCGCTTCATTATAATTTCAAATACTTTGTTATTTGTTCACTGGCAACCATTTCCCCTATTTTTATCAGTTCATCTGCTTTATGAAAGTCGAAGGTAATGGCCGAATCATTAGGGATATTAATTAAGATATCTGGTTGGTATCTTTCAATCTGCTGTCTGGCAATTTTATGTATCATAGCAGAAGTGGTTGCGGTTAACATAGAATAATAACCTAAACTTCCTTTATCTCCTGATGAAACCAGTTTGGCCATATTTTTCATGAGGCCATTAAGCTGGTTATCGTTCGAATTGTTATTTGGCAAAACATTTTTGTTTAATTCAATTGTTTTATCTCCATATAGATTTACCACAACAAGAATATCATCCTGTTTACGTTCTACATACTCAATGGGAACCGGATTTAATACCCCCCATCTACCAGCAATAAGTTCTTATACATAACAGGTGTAAAAACGGTTGGAATTGCTACCGATGCCCGAATAGCCTCATAAAAACTACCCGATTTAAAAATCATTTCGCGTTCGTTCAGCAGATCAGTAGCGACAGCCGCAAAAGGAATACTCATCTCCTCAATGTTCATGTCGGGGATAAATGTTTTCATCTTGTCAAATACTTTATCCCCTTTCAGTAACCCGGAGGTTGAGAAAGCAAAATCCAAAAGTCCCCAGATTACCGGTCGGTTTATTGTTTTTACCCAATAGGTGTATTCGGGCAATTTACCCATCGCGTGAAGTCCGCCAACAACAGCACCTATAGAAGATCCCGAAATAGAATATATTTCAAACCCTTGTTTCTCCAATTCATTAATAGCACCAATATGAGCCAGCCCTCTTGAGCCGCCACTTGATAATACTAATGATACTTTCCTTTTCATCTTTTAAAATTCATTATTTAATTTCTATTCTATAATTAATCCAGATGTTTAGTCAATTCTACTTTTGAGTAAAAATAGCATTGCTTTAACGCATGTTCTTATCCTCTCTACTGATACCGGTAACTTGTAAATAGGTTGATATTGCCAGTTGATATTGAGTTTTTGCTTCAATCAATTTATCAGCAGTTTCTGTTTTTAGTGCTTGTGCTTCCAGTAAGTCGGAAAGGGTTACAATACCACTGTTATAACTGGTTTGCATTACTTTCAGATTCTCATCAGTTTGCTGTACAGTTTCTTCCATCATTATAATTTGACGATACGATTCGTTTACATCTGTCCAGGCTTTTTCCATCTGAAGCTTTAATAAACCTTTGGTGTCATTGAAAGTGTTCTCGGCTATTTGTTCCTTGATTTTACCTTCTTTGATGGCGTGCGAGCCTCCCCACCAATCGGAAATAGGTATAGATACCGTGCCATAAATCAAACCATTGGTAGTAGTATTGGTTCCTTCGTAATAGCTATTGAAGGAATAACCAGCAGCGCCTACAGCTACCTGTGGCATATAATCACCTCTTTTCATTTTAGTTTGTAACTGCTCTGCTTTTACCGATTGCTGCAACAACTGATATTCTGTCCGGTTTGGTAATGCAGTTTCGATATCGGTATAAAAAGTGCTTGGCAATTGTATGTTTTGCAAATCTTCCAGCACTACCAGGGCTGAGTCATACACTATACCGATGGTTTGACAGAACTGCCTGATCGCTAACTGTTTGCCGCTTTGCAGTTTACTTTTATTGGTTCGAAGTTCACTTTGCTTTATCTGTACTTTCAACGCATCGTTTTTAATAATTAACCCTGATTTGTAAGCATCATTTACTTGCTTGCTAATATCATTTAACAACGCTTCATATTGTGCGATGGTCTTTTCTTTTTCCTGAAGCACTACAATCTGCCAGTATTGTTGTTCCGTTTTTAAAAGGGTTTCCTGTTGACTTAATTGTTGTTGCTTCTCTTTTACGTCAACTCCCAATTGGGCGAGTTTATTTCCGTTGATGATTTTTCCGCCAACAAAAATGGGTTGGGTTATATTGAGTAATCCAACCGTTGCCCTATCTAAAAGCTGTAGGTTTAAACCCGGAAAATAAGCAAACTCCGTAGCCGTTGCGAGGTTAGCCGGATTACCATCATATACTGGCAAATTTCCTCCCGGCATATTGAATTTAATGATGGGGTCCATTGCACGCATACCAAACGCTGTTGCACTTACTTTAGGAAAGTAGTTGGTAAAGGCATTTTTCTTTACCTCCAGTGCCGCCTCCATTTCCAATGCGCTGTTTTTAATGTGCACATTATTTTTAATCGCCAACTCTTTACTTTCTTGTAAGCTCAGCGTTGTCTGACTGTATCCTTCTGTTATGAGAAATAAAGCGGCAGCTATGATGATTGTCTTTTTCATTCTAAAGAATTTTAAACAGTTGATTTCTTAAGTGATAGATGATACAGCGCAGGCAGTACATACAAGGTAAGTATCATGGATATCAGCAGGCCAAAGCAAACTACAGCACCTAAAGGCCCCCAAAGCGAAGAGCCACTCACAATCATCGGCACCACGCCAACGGCAGCCGCAAATGAAGTGAGAAAAATCGGGCGCATTCTACGCTTACCGGCAGCCAGGGCTGCTTCCGCTAACGGCATACTGTTCTTGTTGCGTAACTCTTCAGCATAATCAATCAGGATAATGCCATTGCGCACCACGATACCCATGAGGCTCATTATTCCCAGGAAGGAGGTAAGCCCAAAAGGATAACCAGTAAGTACTAAACCCATAGCCGCACCCAGAAAACTTAAAGGCATGGTCAGCATCACTAAAAAAACCAACCTCGATCGCTTAAACTGAAACAACAGAATAAAATAAATCAGTATAACACCCGCCAGCATGGCTTTGCTCAACGGTGTATAATTTTCCAATTCACTTTCCTCCTCACCGCCATACGTGAGTTGAACAGCGGACCCTGTTTTTATTTTATTGATTTCCGGTTTTAGTTCAGCTAATATTTTATACGGTAGCATCTCTCTTTTTACATCTGCCCGCACGGTAATGGTGCGTACACCATTCCTACGAATGATTTGTCCCTCGCTCCAGTCATTGGTGGTGGTAGTTACCTGTCGCACAGGAACAGTAGTGTTCAAAAACAGCGATGTTACATTTTGGTTTTCAATATCATCAAAGCCGTCTCTTTTATCGGTTGGATTAATGACTTTCACATCCACCGGATAATCGCCTTCCCAAACAGTGCCGATTGGAATTCCAGAGAAACCGGAAGCGATGGATGATGCGATTACCCCTCGGGTTAACCCTAAGCGGTTGGCGAGTTCATCATTCACATCTACACGCACACCCTGTCTTTTATTAAGATAATCCGTACGTGCCCATATTACAGCATCGTTTTGTTGCATTATACTTTTTACATTTTCAGCTATGGCTTTTATGGAATCAATGTTGTTACCGGAAATCCGTACTTCAATCGGAGCGGTCGTACTAAGCATATCCAATTGTTTCATACGTACATAGGCATTTGGAAAAGCATTGCGCTTGGTTTTCTCATACTCACTGAGTAAGGCCAAGGCATCCTCGGCTGTTTTAGTATTCACAACAAGTTGTGCGTAATTTTTTGATGGAAAATTAGGTGCGTAGGTGGTGTGGAAACGTGGTGAACTGGTACCCATGAAGGAGGCCACATTAATCACCCGACTATCGCTCATGAGCAATACCTCCATACTATCGGCAACAGCAACTGTTTGGGCAAGGGTGTATCCTTCCGGTAGATAAATTTCTACGGCAAACTGATTCCTCTCCACTTTTGGAAATAACTGTCGTGGCAGCAGCGCCATGATTGCTCCGCCTAACACAATGGAAATCAAGCCAACCAGCATGGTCAGCTTTGGGTTTCTGAAGGCACTTTCGAGTGTACTGTTATAAAACTGTTGCACCCAGTCGAGTAGTGATTTTTTGCTGGCTTTTGCTTCTTCCGATTCTCCTTTCCTGACTCCTTTTTTGATAAATACATAGCTCATGTAAGGGACAAGAAAGTAAGCCACCAGCATAGATGTAAACAAGGCCACACCAATGGTAACAGGCAAAGAACCAACAAAATCACCAGTCATTCCCGATAGAAAAAACACTAATGGAATATAGGTGGCGATAATGGCGAGGGTAGCAGAAAATACAGGAACGAAAAGTTCTGAGGCACTTTTCCAGGCAGCATCCCAGGGTGTAGCACCATGATCTAATTTTTCTACGTGACTGTCAATAACAACAATGGCATTATCCACCACCATGCCTAACACTACTATCAATCCTGCCAGGGAAACGGTGTGTAGTTCAACACCTAATAAATATAAAATGCCTACGGTTATAAAAATGGTAATGGGTATCGTTACTCCGGCAACCGCAGCTACCCGTAAAGGCAGTAAGAACATCGTAACGATGATCACAGCAATAATAGCAATGAAAAATTCTTGCAGGAAATGAATAATGGAACGATCTACGGCTGTAGGCATATCAGCAATCTTATCCATGTTTACATCAGAAGAAATTTTTTTCCGGATAGAAACGAGTGATTGATCCACCTGTTTTCCAAAATCGACAATGTTGTTGCCAGGTTGCATTTCCAGTGATACCAGCAGACTTTTTGCCCCATTGTTTTTTATGAAGGAGTCGGGTTCCTTATATTTTCTAACTACCGTAGCTATATCCTTCACACGGATGATATTGCCCGTAGGATCGGCATACACAATTTGGTTTTTAATGTCTTCTTCCGATTTGAAATTTGCAGGAATATGTATCGGTGTAATCAGTTCTGAATTATTGAGTTCGCCACCGTAATACACAGCACCCTCTAATTGCATGGCGGCAAGCACCGTAATAGGACGCACACCGTAATAAGCCAGTTTTGCATTATCGAGATAAATGGCTATCTGTTCCTGTTGAAGTCCGTAGTGTTTTACTTTAGAAACAGCCTTTATTTTTCGAAATTCCGTTTCGATAATTTTCAATTCTTTCTCCAGCTCTTTATAGGTTTTGCTTTCTGATTGTATGGTAAGTAGCAAAGCGGCTGTATCGCCAAAATCATTGTTGGCAATCAGCGCAAGTACCTGCGGTGGCAACTGTAATTTTAATTCACTGAGGCCGAATTTTATTTTATCCCAAAAACCATCAGGGTCTTTTACGTTGTTGTTTACCTCCACAAACACAACCAACATTCCTTCCCTGGATATGGAATAGGTTTTCTCCCGGTTTACTTCTTTAAAACCGTAAAGAAAACTTTCCACTTTGGTGGCTAATTGGTCTTCCACCTGTTCGGAAGTAGCCCCCGGAAATACACCAATGATCAATCCCTGTCGAATGATGAATTCAGGAAATTCATTCCGGGGCATTACCCAAAGAGAAAATACACCAAACAACACCAACAGACCTGTTATGGTAATGGCTATTTGCTTATACTTCATAGCCAATTCTATGACATTAAACTTATGTGTCGTCATGATGCTATTTTATAATGTTTACCTGTGAACCCTGACGAAGTTTGTCTTGCCCTGCCACAATGATTTTATCTCCTTCTTTCAAACTTCCGCTGACCAGAATTTTTTGGTCAATTAAAGCAATGGTTTTCACCGCTCGCTTTTGAGCCGTGTTATTTTCTATCACATATACAAACTGCGACCCTTGTAAATCCTGCTGCATTGCTTTGTTAGAGATAAGAACACCGGTCGTCTTGTTTTGGGTTGTAAACTTGACCGTACAAACCATGCCTGGCTTAATGGCTAAATCAGAATTGTCAACTTCAAGTCTTACCGGATAGGAGTGTGAAAATATATCAGCCGAAACACCAATTTCTCTTACAATACCGTTGATTGTTTTTGAGATAGCTCCAACCGTAATGGTGGCCTGATCTCCCTTTTTGAACGAACTGATTTCATCTTCGGGTACGGGAATTTTTACATGCACTTTACTGATGTCAAATAATTCAAAAACTGTAATATTTGGAAATACATTTTCTCCCTCCTGAATAGATTTTTTGCCTATCACACCCGCTGTAACAGCATATAGTTTTGTATCGTCAAGTCCTTTTTTTGCAATGGCTGTAGCCGATTTTGCCTGACTTAATCCGGTTTCTACCTCCACCCATTTTATTTCAGGCAGGGTACCATTTTCATGCATCGGCTTTAAGCGGTCATACGCATCCTGGGCCTGTTGTAATTTTTGAAATGCCATCTGGTAGGTATTCTCCATAGTCGATGGATTTAGTTGTGCCAACAACTGTCCTTTGTTTACCTGCTGTCCTTCTTCTACTGCTATTTTCGAAACGGTTCCTGGCACCGAGAAACTGAGTGGTGTATTTTTCTTTGGCACCACGACCCCGGAATACCCAACTGTATGGCTTCCTTTATATTGAATTACTTCTTCTGTTTTAACATTGAGGGAAGTGCGCTTCTCACTTTCCAATGATGTATTCTCTCCTGACGAGCATCCAGTCAGGATGACGGAAAACAAAAGAGCGATGTACAGTTTATTGACTTTCATATTCATTGTTATTTCTATAATTACAATTAGACTATTTTAGTTTTTTGGTCGATAATGGGTTAAAAAAATTACCTCGCTATGATTCCATAAAAAAGCACATTTAGCAATCCTTCAAACCGCTTTTCTGTTTTTGCGTTATTGTTTTTAATGAATAAAGGATATTCTAAACCCTTTAGTGCTGTTACCAGGGCGAAGGCGGTGAGGTTGATGTCTTCTATTTTAAATTCCCCATCTTCAACACCCGTCTTCAATATTCCTTTGATGGTGTTAACCTCTTCGGTGTCATACTTCACTCTGACATTTTCAATAAAACTATAGTGCTCCAGATATTCATCTTTTAGGGCGCTATACAGATTGGTTAGATTGTTAATGCCTTTCATTCTTGCTAACACATAAGCACGTATTTTTTTTTCAGATGTAGTTTCAGCATTGATTGCTTTTGCTATGGCAGCACTTAGTTCATCCGCTTCCTTCTCAACAATTGCCTTGAAAATATCCTCCTTGCTTTTGAAGTAATGATAGATGGAACTTTTGCCTTTTCTTGCAGCCTGAGCTATTTCATCCATTGTGGTTTTCTTAAAACCATACCTGGCAAAGATGGTTTTAGCAGAATTCAGGATGATTTCACTTACATCGTCTTTAATGTCGATGGTTGTTTCCATTGCTTCTTATTAAACTAATAATCGACCAAATTGGTTTTTCGGTCGAACGCAAAGGTATAGTTTTTTTACAACCTACTTACTCTTTAAGAATTCTTTCGGTTGGGGAGTTTAGCTCAAGCAAGCTGATTTTTGCGCAAATTTGACCGGCTCAAGTTAAGATTCAAATCTTAACACACTATACACACATCTTGCCAGAGCAACCGGCTCTTCATTGCCCGGTTGAAACAATTCTACATCCACCTTAATGATTGTCTTCCCTTGTTTAATTATTCGTGCTTTTGCTTGCACATCCGCCTTAACGGCTGCATGTAAATAATCTATGCGCATATCAATGGTGTTCAGCCTGTCATTGGGTGAATGTAAAGCTGTTGCCCCGGCCACCCCTCCGGCCGTATCGGCAATGGCGGCAAGAATACCTCCATGCCAGCGGCCTTGTATAAAATCACCAATAAACTCTTCTTTGAATGGAACAAGAATATGAACCGAGCCTGCTGTAATCTCAACTATTTTTAAACAGAGTATTTTGTTAGCAGGCATCATGTTTTCGATGGCGTGCTTCAATAGTTGAAAATTATTTTCGTGCATGGCTAATCTTTTTTGTTAAAATTTATTTTTGCTCACTCCAACTTCGTCTCACTTATCTCTTATTTCACCCATTGCAAATTGATAGGAACGAAAAACAATTTTTTTAATTACTTCAGCCTCCTCATCATTTCTGGGGGCATAAACCATTATGAAGTTTGGCGGCAACCATCCTTTATGTACTACAGGATGAAATTCGCCCCAACCCAGCTCAATTACTTTCTTAACATCACGTTGCGGGAGGCCTAAGTGCATACTGCCATCCGGAGCAGGATGAAAATGTGCAAATTCCGTCTCAACCATAAAAGCATTACAATGTGTACACATTTTTTCTTCTGACATACACATGGCCTGTGCTCCATGTACAGATATTTTGCTATGCTCCTTTGAAATATCAGGAAGCGAGAATGCCCAACCCATAAGTTCATCCACCAGCTTTCTGTCAGATGGTTGCTGGTCCAGTTGCATGTGCGGATTGCTCGGTGTAGTAGTTGGTTTGTTCCCTGTTCTTTTTGGAATCTCAAAATCAAATTGCAATGCCATGTTCTGATATTGTTTAATGGGTTGGCTCCATAATAAAACTGCGGTCGCTAAATGCAGGTAAAAGATTTTCATAGGTGTGCTTTATTGTATCGTTGGTATTCAGCATAGCCATAGAATAAATTAGTGGCACATAATGATCAGGAGTCGGGGCAGCCATTTTTCCAAATTTTGTTTTTTCATAATTCATCAAACTTTTTATGTCACGGTCCACCACTCTCTGTTTTATCCATTCATCAAATTCCTTATCCCATCCATACAAGGTTTTATCGCCTTTGAAAAGTCTGGAACTTGCCAATTGAAGATTATGAACAACGGAACCGCTGCCGATAATCAAAACACCCTTCGTTCTTAATTTCTTCAGTTGAACTGCTAACTCATAGTGGTATTGAGGAGATTGATAATAATCAATGCTCATCTGAAAAACCGGAGTGTTGGCATCCGGAAAAAGATGGCGAAGCATGGGCCAGTTGCCGTGATCGAAACCCCAGTCGGTGGTAGTTTTAATAGTAGGAATGGAATGCGCTACCTCTTTGGCAAATTCTGGCGCACCTGGTGCAGGATATTTAATAGTGTAATATTCAGGTGGGAAACCATAAAAATCGTAAATCGTTTCAGGCCACGGAGAAACATTCACGTACGTGCCTTTGGTACACCAATGTGCTGATACTACCAATATGGCTTTAATTTCTTTTGGATATTTTTTCCGCAAGTCAACACCTAAATCAAAAACATAAGTTAAAAAAGGATTCGCTTTATGAGGAAGGGGAATGTCCATTGGGTTTCCGTGCGAAGTAAAAATAACTGGAAGGGTTACTTCCTGTTCGGGTAAGTCCGTTATCGCATTGGCCCAGCTTTTTACACCTGAAGTTCCAAAACCTATTGTTGCTGCTCCCATTATCTTTATAAAGTCTGATCGGTTCATTTTGCAATTCAAAAATGAATTTAAATCGGACGCACATTACTCAGCTACCGGATAAAATCATTCCGATGAAATAGAAGGTTCTTGCTGGTAATACTTTTCATCATCAACAATGTCCAGCATAAAGCGGGCAACATCTTTTCGGCTGATGGTCATGTTTAGTTTTTTATCGCCTTTAATGCTTACCCGAACTGACTTCTGCTTTTCACTGTTGCTAAGCCCAACCGGTCGAACAGATGTCCAATCCAGTCCGCTTTTTCGGAGCAGTCTCTCCTGATCTTCGTGACCTGCATAGGCTACACCAACGTTGGTTTTTTTGATGAGAAATTTAAATATCCAATTTGTTTCTTTGTAACTATCACCTGTTCCCCAGGCTGAAACAGTTATCACACGCTTTACACCATTTTCTTGCATGGCATTTATCGTATTATCAATACTCACACGTAATAAATCCAGCGGTGAAACCACCTTAGACCAGGGCATATCAGTTTTTCTTCCAATGTTCAGTGCAACATAAACAGCATCTGTTTCTTCAACCACCTTTGTCACCTCATCAATACGCATTGGATTTCCTTCAACGACATGCAGATTGGGATTTGCCAGTTTAATTTTTTGTTTGTCCCGAACCAGTGCTTTTACAACCCAACCCTTTTCCAGGGCTTGTTTTACAATTTCAATTCCTGTTCTGCCATTGGCGCCTAATACAGCTATTGTTTTCATGCTCACTTATTTTTTTGTAAAACTTGCAAGCATTTCGGGATTGCGCAGGTAATTACCAATCCAGATTACAGTCAAAATAATGGCAGGCATTACAAACGATTCCTGATGTTGTAGATGAGTTGCGATGGCTCCACCAAAGTGGGCGGTTAACAAAAGAAAACCAAGAGAGGATGTTCTTGGAATAATAAATAGAATGATGAAAATCAATTCGCCAGCTCCTATAAAGGTAAGGTTATCTTCCAATCCCCATTTAGCGAAATTGGTTACCAATTCTTCAGCGTGCATCAGTTTCATGGTGGCGCTCATAATAACCAACGCACCCACCAATCCAATTAATACCCATGCTGCAATCTTTCTTATTTTACCCTTTGATTGTTTTTCCATGTTTTTGTTGTTTAATGATTTTTCTTTTTGTCCATAAATGCACTACTAAGTATGATGCTCACGCAAGAACTGCCAAGTAGTTCACTTACCTGGTTATATCCGATCAAAATCAGGGCAGGAGATAAACGATTACAGTTATAATTAATCCGATACCAAAAGCATAGGCAAGCAATTGCCAGGCTCTTGCTCTGTCTTTCGCCCGGAATTCTTTTTGATCGATGGTGTCGGTTTTTCCCACCTCTCCTAAATTGAACATGTGCCCAAATCCGAAGTACACGCAGAACTTATTGTACGCCTGGATGAACCCAGTTGCTCCCATTACTGCCGGAATGAAAACAGCCAGTCGCATCCAATGGGGGGCGTTAAACCATAGTAAGAGTGTAATGGCAATTACGGTAAGTACCAACCCTGTCCATCCACTTGCTTTCCGCCTTTTGATTTCCTCTCTCCCCATATTGCAGGTTCCGGGAATATATTTTTCATTCGAAGAGTTGCTGTCATTATTTCTATTAAACCCGGACATAAGAACGATGGGATGATTAAGTGAAATCGTGCTTGTTTTCATTTTGATTTTAGTTAGTTGAATAATAAAACCGCTCATTAATAATTTGTCCATCAGCCCATCTTTGAACGGCTACCTGGCACATTTTCATGCGGGGTGCGCCTTTGTAGGTAACGTCAAATTCCCATTCAACCATGGTAACATTGTCTCCAACGGTTACTGCATGGACTTGAGCGCCATGAAAGGTTTCAATCATCTGCATCCCTTGAATTTCTCTCTCCCTGTTTGCTGATTTACCAACCATTGGGGGTTTGGAGTTTTCCTACATTACCACATCTTCATGATAATACTTTTCAAAAGCATCCATTTGTTTACCTGACAGCATTAGCTTGATTAGGTCTTCGATTTTTTCTTTGATATTCATGATAAATAGCTTTAGGTTTAACTACATGCAAGATAGAAAGATATATTGAAATACATCTATATATTAGAGTGAAAAAAATTACTTCACCAATTCTCCTTTAAGGGATTCAAGATACTTTTCAAGTAGTTTCTTATTTACCGAAAGAAGAGAATGTTGTCCATTCTTTTTTGCATGGATAAGTCCGCAATCATACAGTATTTTAGAGTGGTGTGATATGGTAGGTTGAGAAAGTGTAAAGTGGCCTTCCAGTTCACTGCAACTGATTTCTCCTTTTGCCATGAGTGTCTTCATAATTTTGAACCGCGTGGCATCAGCCAGTGCTTTTGATATTTTGAGCAAATCCATTGCAATTATTTTTTTAAAGATAATGGATATTAAAGGAATTAGCTATTAACTCAACCAACAGCAGTGAAAACGATTCTTTATGAATACAATGTTTATGGTTGTGAAAAACAAAAGTGGTTGGACGGTTTGGGCGATAAACTGAGCATCATAAAATTATCTGCTAGTCCGTAATCATACCACTAAATTAAGCTAACGATAAGATTATCAAACAGATTTGTGTTGTATCGCCTGTTGAGTTTAAAGCAGAACTCATCCAGGTAGTGTTGAAGGTATTTTTCCTTGATTACGTGGTAAATCCCTAGCAGATTTCTCTTAGCGTTGGCAATGGCAATATGTACACATTTAAGTTCATCTACACTTTCCCTAGTCGACTTAAAGCTGACATGTAGGTTCACAAGATTTTTTAAATCGACATAGCTTGACGATTGATCGGTAAACACAACGCTGTCCTTATCGATCGAAGATTTAACCAACTGTTGAGTAAATGTTTTCTGCTCAGATTGGCCCACTTTCATTTTAAGCTGCCCACAATATCTTTGAGCTATCCCGTCAATCTCTAATGGAAATGATTCTACCATTACAGTCACTTTCGACTTTTTCTGACTGCCTTTACCTCGCTTAAGTTTCTTTCGTAATCGCTTAGGTGTGCTGGTAGAAAAATAAGCGTCATCCCACTCAATCATACCTGTAAGCACCTGATCATCATCGGCTTTGCCCATAGCAGCACGAATTTTTTTCATCATGGCCCAAATAGGTTCATAGCGCTTATGCCCAAGTTATGTGCAAGCCCAAGAAAATAAGATAAGGGTAATATGAACTTTATGTGTAGTATAAAAGCAAGATTAAGCCATATTATGAACAAAAGGTCATAGGAGTTGAACTAATGAATAAACCCAACAGCACTCAAATTAAAATTTTAAAAACCATGAATAGAATGAATTCAATTATATTTTTTACACTTATTATGCTATTTACAGCATGTTCCAAGGATGGCGAAATGGTTGAAACTTCGGACACTTATGATGTTATTGAACCCCCGTACAAAAAACTCACTATTAATGGGGAAGACGCTCCTTTCGGTATCTTTGATCCAAGCCTCGAATATGATGACAATGGCATTGGATGGATGACTTATTCATCGGTGAGTAGTCCGACCATGGATCATAAATGGGTTGTTCAGACCGAACTGGCAAAGAGCGCTAACAGAGGGACGACATGGACAAAAGTTCAAACGGTCAACGAAGCAGACTACGAAACATTCACAATACATGGTGAGGAAACTGAAGGACATTGGAACAAAGAAACCTCATCATTGCTTTACGACAATGAAGACCCAGACGGACAGAAAAGATGGAAACTCTTTGCACATCGTATTTTCAGTCCAAATGAAGGAGATGAACCCGGAGCTGGTAATTTGCCATTTTATTCTTTTATTTCATATATGACTGCCCCCGAACCAACTGGGCCTTGGTCCGAAGAAAGATTCTTATTTGGAACATCAAAAAGTGAAGTTCCTGACTTGGTCGATATCCATATTGATAATCTTGCTCTGAGACTGCGGATGCAATAATAGTTACAGAGTCCGGAGCGTATGCACAGAATGGTAGTATTTATGTTAGCCTTAACGTATTCGGAAGTGTACTAAAGGATGTCATTCTTCTCGCTTCAGAAGACCACGGAGAAACATGGAATTATGTCGAAACCCTTATCAGTGCTGGTGATGCCAATATGCTAGGTTTCGATAGTTTTGATCATTCAAGCATTGTTCGAGCAAGCGAATATTTGTATCTGTTTGCAGCACCTAAAAATGGCGAAGAAAGTTTCGGCACATATATTTTCAAATTTGAAAACCTGCCAAATGGTGGGCTGAAAAGAGAAAATGGAAAACTAAAAATCTATAACCATATAAAATCCGACAAGAATGAGGGAGCGAATGCGGGAGAAAGCGATTATGATGAGCAAAATACCAATGGAGGTATTTTGTTTCCTCAAATCATATTGTCCGATGTTCCAGAAGTATTTCAAATTTTCAAAACAGAAGTATTATTAAAAAAATAGTGAACAAAAAACTGTAACTAATAAATAATGCCAGCACATAACAATGTATAAAAATAATAGCCGAAACGGTAGTAAATACAAGGGTTGTAGCCCGCTTCAACTTTCTTGTAACTTGACAGGTAAATGCCGCAATCGGCTACTATTCTTATACGAACCGTTGTCTTCTAACTTCATGAGCCGAAAAACCCTTTTTGGTTGAACTCATTAAATGTAGGGTAATGTACCAATAACGATAGCTTAATTTACTACTCTCTAAGATAGTACCGCTGCGAAGTGTTGTACGAAAACCACATGTCTTACACTGAAATTGCTCCTTGCCAGAAAGCTAATAGTGCTCAATACCTTGGCATTTCTTACAAACAACCCCCTTTGAAAAGCGATGATCTCTAAAATGATTCCTGCACGAATCCTCGGAAGGAAATTGCTTTATAAAACTGAGTAAATTCATATCCCTTGATTTTTAAACCAAGGTCTTAATCCACTAAGACAACCTATGTCAAGTTTGGGTATCTTTACGGACTAGCAAATAAAACTATGTTCACTAAAAGCCGGAATAGTTGTTGTTTTTTATAAATTCACTTCTTTTCATTTAATCGGTTGTAGCGGCTGTGGTTCTTGTTGTACGTTGTCTGTCGTTTTAAATTAGTCTTTCGCTTCAATTTTCTCTCTGACAAGCGGAATTACTTTTGTCGCATAAACGCTGATTGCTTCTTTAACAATATCGTGTGGCATAGTCGCCAATGGCATTTGAATGATAAATCTATCAATGTTCAAATGTTTGCGCAGCAATAAAATTTTATTAGCTACTTCTTCGGGTCCACCAACAAATAATCCTTGTCCTGAGGAACGAGCGTAATCAAAGTCGCTTCTGGTGTAAGGCGGAAAACCACGTTCTCCTAATAAGTGATTTCTGTAATACTGTAAGTATGGAAAAAATGTGTCGGCAGTTTCTTTGTTGTCGCTAAGCACAAAACCATGTGCATGAACACTAAATTTTAATTTATCCGAATCGTGTCCGCTTTCTTGTGCTACTGCGCGATACAATTTTTCGTAATTACTGAAATCAACAATGTTGCCACCCAACATAGCCAAAACTACGGGAAGTCCAAGTTTTGCTGCTTTAATAACTGTAGTCCGCGAACCGCCCAACGCCATAGATATGTTCAATGGTTTTTCGGTGCGTGGATAAATACCTAAGTTATCAATTGGGCTTCTTGTCTTTCCGCTCCACGTAACAAACTCGTTGTCTCTTGCTTTAAGTAACAATTCAAGTCGTTCATCAAACAGTAAATCGTATTGATTAAGGTCGAAACCAAACAAAGGAAATGATTCTGTAAACGCTCCACGCCCAACCAACAACTCTGCGCGTCCATTACTGATTGCATCAATAGTAGCAAAGTTTTGATAAACACGAATAGGGTCGCTAGTCGATAAAACTGTGACGGTACTACCCAATGTAATGTGGTTGGTGTTTCCCGCAGCCCCAGCCAACACTATCGCTGGCGATGAAGCCGCAAAATCAGGTCGGTGATGTTCGCCCACGCCATAAAAATCAACTCCCAACTCGTCAGCTAACACAATATCATCAACTACTTGCCGAATGCGTTCTGCTTGTGAAATAGTTACGCCCGTATGTGGGTCGGGCATAACATCGGCAAATGTGGAAATGCCAAATTCAATCTTCTTTTTCATGCGTTACTAATTACGCCAATAAGGTTAAACTATTTTTTATGCAGTTTATGAATGCCTCTATGCACTACTCACTACCTTTTTGAAACCGAAGATGTAACCTAAACCGCAATAAACCCGGAATCGGAATTTGATAATGCCTTTTCTTCCCTGAACTTTTTAGCCCCAATAATGAAACCCCCTACATAGGCGATGTATTATTGAGCGCAAAATTCCTTTTGGCTTAGATCACTGCTTTTCCATTTTTGAATAAGCTCACCAAGTCTTCTGAAGATCGTCTTCACAAAATCTTAAGTCTCAAACTCTTTGTACCTGGCTTTTCTTGCTTCATTTAACAGCCCGGTTTTTATCAAAGCTCTGTCAACAAGCTGATAAACTACTGGAACGACCACTAAAGTTAAAAACATGGAACTGGTCAAGCCACCAATTATTGACCAGGCAAGTCCATTTTTCCAGTCCGCTCCTGGTCCAGTGGCCAACGCCACTGGCATCATCCCCGCCACCATGGCAATTGTTGTCATCAGGATAGGGCGAAGGCGTTCCTTAGTTGCTTCCAACAACGCCTCTTCTGTAGTCATACCTTTTTCTTTGAGGTGATTTGTAAAATCAACTACTAGTATGGCATTTTTGGCCACCAGTCCGATAAGCATAATAATACCGAGGAGAGTAAACAAGCTCAGCGTTTGGGCGGAAAGGGCCAATGCAACCAGGGCTCCTATGATTGCCAATGGTATGGAAAACAATACAACAAATGGGTAAACAAAGTTGTCATAAAGTGCCACCATTATGAGATATACTAATATTATAGATGTAATAAAGGCAAATCCTAACTGCCCAAAAGATTCTTCTTGTCTCTGCTGATTTCCACCAAAAATAACACTTACTCCAGCGGGTAAGGTCATGCCATCAATGATTCCCTTTATTTCCGCAGCTACCGTTCCTGACGGGCGTCCGAGTAATTGAGAATTAATATTGACGGAAGTTATCCGATTAAACCGTTCAAGTTTGGATGGCCCAAAACTTTCTTTTACTTCGGCAAATTGGTCAAGCCTAACCAGCTTTCCGTATTTACTTAGAAAGGTCAGCGCACGCACATCCTCAATGCTTTTACGGTTAAACTCATCAAATAGTATATTTATATCATACTCATACTCGCCTTGTCTGAAACTCGCATCATTATTGCCATTGAAAGCATATTGCATAGTGGCTCCAACAGTTTGGAGATCCAGGCCCAACTCGGCCATCTTTTGTCTGTCTGTAGTAACAACAACCTCGGGACTTCCCGCCTCTACCGTAAGCTTTACCTCCTGTGTTCCCTCCACTTTCTTTACCTTCTGCATGAGTTTATTGGCCGCTACCATTACCGTGTCAAAAGACGGGCCGGTAACGATAAGTTGAATCGGTGCTTGCTCGGCAGTACCCAGTATTGATATGGGTGTCGATTTTACTTTTACACCAGGAAATTTATCCATGATCTCATTCTTTAAAAGAACACCATAGATATCTGAACTCTTTTCGCGCTGATCTTCCGGTACGAGTTTAACTGTAATCTCTGATTTGTAGGGTGTTCCGGTAGCGGATCCAAAGAATCCACCTTCATTGGTTTGTCCGATGGTAGTGATGGTTGACACAACCTCTTTTTTGGATGAAACAAACTCCTCAATTTTTCGCGACTGAATATTATTCTGGGCAACAGAAGTTCTCTTTGGATATTCAAGAACCAGGACGAATTCGCCACGATCTCCCTGGGCAATAAATTCTGATCCAATAAAGCCTGCTACAATTAAGCTAACTGATCCAAGAAAGAGCAGTGTAGCAATGGTGAGGGTGATAAATCGGTGTTTCAATGACCATCTCAATACGTTCTGAACCCAATGAATAAATCTGTCTAAAGTCTCCTCAAATCTCAAAACAAATCTTCCAAAGAATGTTTTATCGGTCAAGCGCTCCAATTTTCCAAATCTTGAATATAGAAAAGGAACCATTGTGAATGACACCAGTAATGACAACAAGGTTGCGATCACAATCACGATAGAAAACTGCCTCATAATATTAGAAATAATACCGGTTGTCAGCGCAATGGGCAAGAACACAACAACGATTACCATTGTTATCGAGGTAACAGTGAAGCCGATTTCTTTCACCCCATCATAGGCGGCCTGAATTTTATTTTTACCCATCTCCATGTGGCGATAAATATTTTCGATTACCACAATGGCATCATCTACTAATATGCCAACCACCAACGAAAGACCAAGGAGCGACATCAGGTTCAGTGTAAATCCGAACAACGACATACCGATAAAAGTAGCTATCAGAGAAAGGGGTATCGCTACCATGACAATGATTGAATTCCTTATGGAATGCAGGAATAGTAACATGATAGCTGCCACCAGGATGATGGCGAGAATAAGATCATGTATTACGGCATCGGCTGCGTCCAGGGTGTATTCGGTAGAGTCCCTGGCAATGGTAAACTTTAGATCAATATTGGAATACAAGTGCTCAAGTTTAGCTAACTCCTTGTGCACCAATTCACTCACAGCTACTGCATTGGCGTCAGTTTGCTTTTGAATGCTCAGCCCAATTGAGTTCAATAAATCAATGCGGTTGATGAGTTTGACTTCTTTCTTGGTGTCCTGAATTTCTGCAACATCTCTTAAATAAACAGGTCCTCCCTGGGGTGTTGAGGCAACCACCAGATTTTTTATTTCTTCCAACGTTTTGTATTTGCCGGCCAATCTTATCAGGATTTGTTCTTCCTCGGAAATTATTTTCCCCGTAGGAAAATCAATGTTGGAGGTTTTAATCAGTTGAACGAGTTGGGGAAGGGAGAGACTATATGCCTGTAGTTTATTTTTGTTGACGTTAATGCGAATCTCACGTTCTTCGCCACCGATTAGGTTCGTCTGCGCAACACCTGGAATTTTTGCCAGATTTGGCTGAAGACGCTGTGTAACCAAATCATACAAATCAGTCGCGTTCATTTTAGCCGAAATGCCAAGATTAATAATAGGCAGATCATCGAAAGAGAACTTTCCTAATGAAGGTGTCTTTACATCGTCCGGAAGATTGGATAAAATAGCATTCACTTTTCGCTGAGCATCTTGCAGCGCCAAATCAATATTTGCCTCAGTGCGGAGTTCAATAACAATGACCGATAAGCTCTCATAAGAACTGGCGGTGATTTTATCAACATTTTCCATTGAGGATATGGCATTTTCAATTTCCTTTGTTACGGAGTTTTCCACTTCATTTGGTGAAGCTCCCGGATAGATTGCGGAAATTGTTATGATAGGTGCACTGAATTTGGGCATCAATTCATAACCTAATTTTTTATAGCTGTTAAGGCCTAGAAATGTCAGTGTTATAAAAAGAACCAATATAAGAGATGGCCTTTTTATCGAAACTTCAGTTATTTTCATATCAGTGTTGTGCTAAGGACATAATTAATTTTCATTCAGGATTGTTACTTTGGCACCTTCAGTCAAGTTGATTTGACCGCTGATAACTACCTTCTCACCTTCCTTTATACCATCAAGTACTTCAACATTATTGGAGAAAAGCCTCCCGATGATAATCGCCCTTAACATAACGGAGTCTCCTGAAACGACATACACCTGAGCATTTTCAATGCTCCCCAAGAGTGAAGCCCGGGGAATCACCAGGGAAGTTTCAGCCGCAGGCAACTCAAATGTGGCACGACCAAACATTCCACCCCGAAGGGGTTTGTCTTTTACATTTGTGATTTGAAGTTCCACCGGAAAGTTCAGGTTGACATCGGCAGTCGCGCCCACAAACTTTACACGGGCCTCGTAATTAACATCAGGATAAACATCGGCTGACACCTTAATTTGCCGGGCTTGATTTACTCTCAACACTTGATCCTCTGTTACGTTCACCACCATTTTCATCTTCGTCAGGTCGACAATCTCAAAAGCTTCTTTGGCGGATGCGATGTACTGGCCATTTTCTATGAAGCGCTTATTCACATAACCGGCAAAGGGTGCAGTCAGGTAAGTGTCTTTCAATCGTTCCCTGGCATTTATCAACCTTGCCTCCCCATTAATGTAATTCAGGTTAATCTCATCAAGCTGAGCCTGCGTAACCCCTCCTGTTTTTACCAGGTTCACATAGCGCTCCTTATCAGTTTCCAACTTCTTTAGGTTAGCAGTTGCTGACTTGACATCAGCTTCAAGCGACTCATATTCCATTCTTGCCAGCAACTGTCCCTGCTGAACGAATCGTCCTTCGTCAACGGATATGTTCACAAACTTGCCGGCCGCTTCAGTGGAAACAATGACTTGTCTGAATGGCGAAAAACTTCCAGTAGCTGTAAAACTGCCACCCAACGCTTCCCGCTTTGTTACTGCTATCTGTACTGGAATTGTTGCATTAGCAACCTTTGCAAGCTCAGTTTTTTCCTTCATCCTCTCCTTGTTGTTCTTGAGCACATAAGCACTAATTATTACAAGTGCAATGATGATAATTATTGCGATTATGGTTTTTTTCATATAAAATTCCTGAATTAGATTAATTAGAATTTAGTTTAATAAAGATTTGATGTTACCGTTGGCCCTAAGCAAGTCTATTTCCGATTGCTTTACCTTTAACAACGCCTCGATCAGCTGGCTTTGTGCCTGGATTCTGGCAGTCTCTGCTTGCAATAAGTCAGTTAGAGGACTGATCCCTTCGTTGTAATTTTGCTCGGTTACATCGTAAACACTGTTGGCTAGCAGAACATTTTGCCGTTGAGCCTGAAAATTTTTGTAATTCACTTCAAGTGACCGGACAGCATTTTCACTAACAGTTGACGATTGTTGCTTGACAAATGCCAAATCTTTCTCTGTTTTCATTTGCCGGATACGGGATTGCCGCATTTGTGCATGCTTTCGAAAACCATCAAAGATGGGGACGTTTAAGCGTAAGCCAATTGATGCGACATCAAACCAAAGTGGATTCGCATCACTCGACAGGAAAAACGAATTAGATTGTCCCTGGTAAGTGTAATTCGCAAATGCAGACAAGGTCGGGTAATAACCTGCTGAATAATTTTTTCTCTCCAGTTCATACAGGGAGAGTTGAGTGGTTAATTGCTTATACTCAATCTTGTCTTCCCATACGAATTCTGTTACTAATGGGGTCGGTGTATAATTTAAGAATGCAGAGTCTAAATCAGTAGGCAATTGGAAATCAATGTCGAAAGCAGAATCCTGGTTAAGGCCAATTAGTAATTTTAACTGGCTTATTGACACACTATAACTGTCCCGTATGGTGGCCAATTGAGTTTCGATATTGGTGACGCCTATCCGTAACCTGTCGACATCAAGCTTCCGGGCTAAGCCATTGTTAAAACGATCATTGGTGATGGCAAGGCTCTTTTGCAATTCTTCTTGATTAGTCTCCAAAACAATTTGCTGTGTCTTTAAAGTGGCCACGCGGTAAAACAAGGATGCAACTTGGTAGATTGTCTCTTCTTCAATACGTTCACGATTAAACCTGTAATAATCTTCGCCTACTCTTGCAGCCTTGATACCCGTAAACAGGCTTTGGTTAAATATCTGTTGATTTGCCTGAACATTAATTGATGTTGCATATTTTAGCCCGCCACGTAGCACAATGTAATCATCAGGACCTGCATTCGGATCGCCCAATGCAGCCGGAAAAACGAACGCTTGCCGCAGCACATTATCAATCAGTTCCCCAGTTGCATTAATCTGAGGAAAGGCTGTTGCTTTCACTTCCTTTGTTTTTTGCTTTCCTTCCTCCTCATCCATTTGAGCTTTGAGAATGGAAATATTCTCGGTCATGGCCTGTTGAATACACTGCCTGAGAGAATAGTGTTGAACCTCTTGCGCAAAGAGTATTGCTGGGAAGAGATTAAAAAGGATAAGTACTGACTTTAGATTCTTGATACTCATTAACTGATTATTATTTTTATGGTTTAATGAAGATTTTGAAGATTGTTTAATTTCAGATTCTTGCTAACACGCCTCCCTTTTTCGGTAGCAACCCCACTGACCAAACAATCAATTAAATTGATTGTTAATGCCTGTTCTGAATATTTTTCCCGTGGTAAAAGTTTTTCATTGTTAGACAACCGAACCACTTCAAGAAAAAAAACAACATAGAAATTCACATCGAGTGTTGAGTTGAAGTAGTGTTTCTTGATTCCAGCCATTACAATGTCTTTAATCTTGCTGGTCAAAAAATCGTCTCTGAACTCCTGTAGAATTTGCCATCCATTCTCGTGATACTTTTGTAAATCGTAAATCAATGAAGGGCTGGTTTCTCTCATCATGGATGTGATGCAGATGAAAATTTTTATCAACTGTTCAACAGGGTTTGCAGGTTTGTCCAAAGTGGCAGCAACTAATCCCTCCAGTCTTTTTCGAAGAACGGTTATGATGTGATATACGATTTCATTTTTGTTTGCAAATGACTCATAAATGGTTTTCTTGGACATGTTCAGGTGATGAGCAATGTCATCCATAGAAATGCTTCTGGTGCCGTATTTTCTAAAAAGATTCTCGGCACAGGTAAGTATTTTCTCCCTGTTTTCAGAATTGTACATAGCTGTTTGAGTCAGTAACAATGCCTTCAAACCATTTTGAACCATTAAACCGAGCGTCAAGCATTTCTGGCATTACGAGGCATCGTTCCGTAAATGTAATCCCACAAAGGAGAAGAAACGCCAAAGACTAATTCACCGTCCTTGTAATGGTGAATGCTGTGGTTTACCCAAAGTACTTTAAAAAAGTTTCGAGGCGGTGGAAAGGCGTGAATGATATAATGGATGCCAAGATAAACTGAGTAGCCCACTAAAAATCCGGGTAAAAATGCAAAAACATAGTCACCCATCACTAATCTTAAAACCAATAGCAAAATTGTGGAAATGGTTACGCTTAGTATTGGAGGCATGGCCAGCCTTTCTTTGTCTCTTGGATACTCATGATGGACTCCATGTATTGTGTATTGAATCTTTGCTCTCAGCTTCGAGTACGTGGCCATGTGAAAAACATACCTGTGTGCATTGTATTCGACCCATGTAAACACAAACAATCCCGCAAAGAAAAGAAGGGTAGCAATGCCCCATGTCAGTGCAGTATGTGTCAGACTCCAATAAAATAGGGCTGCCGAATACAAAACAAGTATTGAAGTTGGGACAGCAATATGCGTTCGTGTTAATCGCTCAAGCACCACACTGTCAAATAGTTTGCGTGTTCCGTCATTCTTTGGCTTTACCTCCATCATTCTTTAAATATTTTGTTTTAGTGAGTTTCTCTTCTATACGGTATAACGATAACCGGCACAGTAGCGTGCCTTATCAAATACTCTGCATTACTCCCCATAACCCAATGGGATAGACCTGTCTTACCATGTGTTCCAATGACCAGGTAAGAAATGTCAAGCTTTGCTGCCTGCTCGATTATTTCCCTTTTTGGATCTCCGATTCTGATCACAATCTCTTTGTCAACGTCCGAATACTTTTGCGTTCCCTTGGTGAGAAATTCGATTGCGTACTGTTCAACTTCTTCCCAGTTCCAAACTTTAGGCAGCGTGGGGACATAATTGGAATACTGTAATGTATTGTCCACAACATGGATAATACAGACAACTCCATGGAGTTGTCGCACAAGCTTGATCCCTTGCTCTATGATAAGCAAAGAATCTTCACTCAAATCACTTGCAATCATGATTTTCACCTCGTACACAAAACTTGTTGTCTAATATCTTGACGCTGTAAAGTTAATAGAATAACTTTACTTTTAACAGAATTGTTAAAATACTAAGTTAAATCAAAAAACATTGAAAATGAACCTAGAAACAAGCCTTTCCACGGAAGAGGTGATTTTGGCGGCAGCAAGAAAGGTGTTTGAGTCGAAAGGATTTGATGGAGCCAGAATGCAGGAGATATCGGATCGTGCTGGAATCAACCGGGCATTGCTTCATTATTATTTTAGGACAAAGGAGAAAATGTTTGAGCGGATTTTCGATGAAGCGCTTGAGCGCTTCATGCCCCTTTTATCTACATGGGATCAGGATCTGGAAGAAAGTTGGGAATTGAAACTGAAAAGATTTATCATCAAGTTCATTACTTTTCTCAAAACGAATTCGATGCTATTCCTGTTGCGGGAAATCATTCGCAAGCCTGAATTACTGGCATCAAAAACTGAAAAGCATAGAAAGAAACTCAACAAATTTGTGCTCTACTTCGATAGATTGAAACAGGAGCGACTGATTCGTTCTGATGTGGATTCCAGGTATATCTATGTAATAATTCATTCACTTTGCTCCTTCCCATTGATGAATGGAATTGTTTTTTCGTATAGCCTGCGAATTTCTCCGAAAGAGTATGATGAACTGATGACAGGATACCCGGAAATAATCAGCGATTTATTGATCCAGCTGCTGAAGTATCAAAAAAACTGAAAAATCAATGAATGAAGAATTTGAACTTTCAGATCGTGACGACTGCGCCCCATTAACCACCGCGACCAGCCCTCACAAGCAATTGTCTCAAAACGGAGCCCTTCATATTCATCGCCAACTTGTGCTTTGGACGTATACCATAAGCTTTGTAGAGATAAAGCCATCAATAATATCAAAGTCCCCGGCACATGGGTTGTTTCTTTCCGAAATGGTTAAACTTATAAATCCACATGCGTTAGTGGAACGGGAATTTGGTCATATTCATCCATACCCCGATGGTAGCTTACATTTGCTTCTTCCGATGACAGACGCTAAGGAAATTGTTGTAAAAGGGTGGGGAGAATTCCATCCGTTGGCTTTTCTAAAAGAGATTCCGTCAAACTTTATTATGCTTTACAGCCCACGTTCGCAGGATGAACTGTCATTGGTCAAACGTATTATTTTACGATCGTATTCATTTGTTGCTACCTCAGCTAATGGTCAAAGAAATAGTCATGTCAATATTTGAATTTGATAGTAATCCACTAATTTATGAATCCAGATTTTACGTCACAGGATTGTTCAACAATTACCTTCCTGTAATCTGCAAGTTTCACAATATTCATCATACCCTTAATGTAGTTCAATTTTGCCATGAGCTTGGCGAACATTACCGGTTGACAAAAACTGATATGGAAAAGCTTCTGCTGGCCGCCTGGTTCCACGACACAGGATATTGTTTGGATATTGACAATCATGAAAATGAAAGTGTTACCGTTGCATCGACATTTCTTGATTCGCACAACGTGACTGAAAAGTACATGCCGTCAGTAAAAAATTTGATTTTCGCCACAAAAAGATTAGAGGAACCAGTAACGCTTGCGGAACAAATTATATGCGATGCTGATACGCAGCATCTTGGGGCCGAAAATTATTTCAAATGGTCGATGCTCCTCAAAGAAGAGTTTCAACTAAAAAATACCCAGGAACTTTCAGATAAAGAATGGAACCACATGAATATTTCTTTTTTTAATTCTCATCGTTATTTCACAGAATATGCACAAAGAATGTGGGGAGAGCAAAAATTAAAAAATCTCAACCAACTTAAAGGAGAAAGTGACTACATAAATTAATGCTCAAAAAACTTCTAGAAAAAAACCTAAATATCAAACCATGACAAACATTGTAAAAGGGTTAATTGTTGGGACAGTCTTGGGTCTAGTCTCCGTTATTCCAATGGTTTCAATGACTTTTGAGGATAAGGCACGGGCCATGACAGCGTCCTTTATCAGTCGGTTCGCCATAGGATTTATAATTATTAATATGGAACTTCCAATGCCAGGCTGGATAAAAGGTGGTCTAATCGGGCTAGTCCTTAGTTTGCCTGATGCCTTGGTGACTAAACAGTATACACCAATTTTGGGGCTTGGAATGATCGGGGGCGTTATTTGTGGCTTTTTTAGTAAGTAGGTTATGTTTCAATCTCACTCCGACAGCAATAAAGCAAGATTCTATATTTTAGCAACTGCTCATTTTCTGGGGAATATACCTGATATTTTGCTGGTTGAATCGCCCATTTGATGTCGCGAGCATTCCTTAGCTAACAAACGCTGTAACAATTTCAGACAATTGACTAAAAAGCCTATTAACTCCCTACAAACTATTTTCAACTTTTGTTCAACCCATTTACAACAGTTTTCTGTCGTCCGACAGTGTCATGCAGAATTGAACATATTCCTTCAAATTCCTTCATAATACTTCACAATCGTTCATAAACATTTAAGCGCTTCGAGACACCATATATTTTGCTTCATGACTCAAAACTAAGGCGTAGAGCAAATTTTGCGTCTATTTGGATTTGCCTAAATTTTCAATTTCAAAGGTGGGGAAAACGGCCAGTCTGGAACAAGCTGAATACAGAAAAGAAGGACAGGGCAAAGGGATGGCAGTTACTTGGTTATGCGTTAGCAATAAGATTGCTTGTAGCGGTAACGGTTTATTTTTTACACTGATGATAAAGGAAAAGATTCAAGCACATAATGGTTTATTGTTTGGCGGGCAGAGCAAAAAATGGAGCATTATAATTAATTTGTTTAACCGCTTTATGTTTAAACATATAATATATATCTTGTGTCAGATTAGAAAGGTTGGGTTCGCCCGTCCTTTATAATAACCATTTAAAAATTTTATGCACTTAAACAAACCAAAGTTATGAATCTCAAAGAAAAAGTCGAAGACATGAATAACATGATCCTAAGCGGACAAACGATGGAGGCTTTTGAAAAGTATTATCACAAAGAAGTGTCAATGCAAGAGAACAATGCACCACCCACTGTCGGGAAAGATGCGAATAGAGAGAGGGAAATCAAATCGATGGGAATGATTGAGGAGTTACACGGAGCAGAAGTCAAAGGTGTGGCAGTTGGTGATGACCTATCCATGGTAGAATGGGAAATGGATGTTACTTACAAGGGTGCCCCTAGGGCAAAAATGGCTCAGGTAGCCGTGCAACGATGGGCTGACGGACAAATTATTAATGAGCGGTTTTATTATTCATCTATGTAAAATAAATGTTTTGTGCATGCGAATTGGTGATAAGGCTCCTGATTTTGAACTTACAAATCAACTTGGTTCAAAAATTAGATTGAGTGACTTAATAATGAGCAGGAACGTTGTTCTGTTCTTTTATCCTAAAGATGACAGCCCGGGCTGTACTCGGGAGGCCTGTGCTTTCCGAGATAGTTACGAAGTTTTTAAAGAAGTCGGAGCGGAGGTAGTAGGGATAAGCTCTGATAGTGAAGATTCACACCAACATTTTGCAGATAAGCATAATCTGCCTTATACGCTGTTGAGTGATAAGGGCGGTACTGTGAGAAAACTCTATGGTGTACCTAAAACATTGGGGATTTTACCAGGTAGAGTTACTTACATAATTGACAAGCAAGGAGTAGTTTGTCATATTTTCAACTCACAATTGAATTTTGAAGGGCATATTGAGGAGGCGCTAAGTATTTTAAAATCAATGGACAATAACTAAAAATCAAGGATAAAACTATGGAAACAAAAGAAATGAGTAAAGGAAGAAAAATCACCGGATGGGTGATCGCTGGATTAGTCACTGCAATGTTGCTGTTTAGTGCCATGGGCAAGTTTACTACGCCAGAAATGGTAGAAAACTTTGCTAAGTGGGGATTGGGAGACTGGATAACAATCGTGGCAATTGGAGAGATTATCTCCGCACTGCTTTTCCTTTTTCCAAAGACCAATGTTTTTGGTTCATTCTTACTTAGCGCTCATATGGGGGGAGCTATTGTCGTGCACATGAGTCATTACGAATCATTTATGGTGCAATCTATACTACTCATTTTGGTATGGGCCGTAGCATTTGTTCGCAATCCCGAACTGCTGGCCAAATTCAAATAGTTAGCGATGAGGAGAATCTGCATTTTTGGAGCCACAGGCCGGACTGGCAAACATCTTGTCAATGTGGTGGCAGAACGAGGCATGACCCCTGTTTGCTTGGTCAGAAAAGAGTCAAAAGAGAAGCCGGTGCATAAGTCAGCAGTTCTCGTGGAGGGCTCTCCATTGGTATATGATGACGTGAAGCGCGCCTTGACCGATTGTGATGCGGTGCTAGTCGCACTGAATGTGGCCCGGAAGAGTGATTGGCCATGGGCTAAACTCGTATCTCCCCCGGATTTGCTTGAGGTAAGCATGACTAACATCGTGAAGGCTATGGGTGAGACAGGAGCTAAGCGGATCATCACGGTTTCTGCGTGGGGAGTGGGCGATAGCTACGCTGAAGCCAATGGAATATTCCGATTCCTTATCAACAAAACCAATGTTGGGACGGCCTATGCGGGGCATGAGCAACAGGAGAAAGTGTTGAAAGAAAGCAACCTCGATTGGACAGCCGTGCGCCCTGTCGGGCTGACCAATAACACTAAGCATTGCCCGACAAGAGTTAGTCAAAATGGATCTACTAAGCTAAAAATGTCAATTAGTAGAATGGATGTGGCTATATTTATGTTGGATATACTTGATAATGTAAAATATTACAAGACAACGCCTAGCATTTCCAACGATTGATAAATGGGCATTGAAAATGAAATAAAAAGCAAATTCAGAAATGAATACCACAAGGCTGTGGTAAACCTGTATTACACCAACAATGTAATTGGTGAGCAGTTCTTTAAAATGCTAAAGGCGTATGGGTTGGCAGTTCCTCAATTCAATGTGCTTAGAATACTAAGAGGGCAACATCCCAATGCAGCTTCAATAGGGTTGATTAAGGAGCGAATGCTGGATAGGAATTCGGATGTAAGCCGCATTGTAGATCGATTGTTTAAAAAGAAACTTGTTGAACGAAAAGAAGGTAAATCTGACCGAAGGCAGAAAAATGTGTTGATTACAAAAATGGGTCTAGAACTACTTGAGAAAATGGCAGTTTGTGAAAAACAGGAAGATGCTATTCTATCCAACCTGAATAAAAAAGAAGTAAAACTATTGAACGAATTGCTGGATAAGATTAGGGATAAATGAACCGTCCATCTTTTATAAAGCTATTAGGTATGGTAACACTTGGTGCAGGAACATTTGGTTTGTCAGGTTTAGCTAAAGCACTTAATGAAACAGAGCAGTCATTCCAACATTCATTAATCTGATTGAAGGAGAAGAATTTGGAAGAGAAAGGAAACATGAAACGCCTGTGATATAGGCATGTTGTTCTCATGAGCACTGGCACTCAAACTCAGTCCCTCAGCCAATCCCTCGATTCTCATCCAGGGATTGAATGGCAGGTATTCGCAGATTTGAAAGAAGGATTTTAATTGCATGCCAGATTTTCCGATGGATTAGGACTGTTTCCAAACGACAATCCTTGATCTTAAATAGGATGAGGTAATAAAAATATCTTCATCACCGCTCTATGATGGTGGAGCGATTTGCCAGTATGGTGAACCTTATCAGTAGTCCCCAGTAGAAGAACCCGACTGGCGTTTCTGGATCAATAGAGCATCTGTCAAAGGTCTTGAATTGAACGGATTCTATGGGAACGGTTTTTGGTAAAGTCGGAATGATGTTATTTCCCTCGAGTAATACAAACGAACCACATATCGGGCTGATATACAAATCACCGCCATTCCGAAATTGGAACGCTACCCAGCGAGTTCACATAACTGTTTAGTAGCGATCAAATCCGGGCCTGAATATTTCTAAGGACGTAATTACCGGTGGGCAGTTCGTTATTGACACTAATACGCTCAACAATGAGGATCGTTCGAGTGCAGCTATCTGTGGCAGGTTTTGTAAGCATCCCCGTTTATACAATTCAAAAGTAGAATTCATTTTCATTATTGCAATAGTTATCAATGTTGAAATGTGGTCAACTTGAATGGATTTTTGGGTTGGGGAGTTGTCCATATTTCAACATGGCCGGGGTTTTTCCGTTAAGACTTTCATGGAGCCTGTAGTTATTATAATCCTCCAGCCACTTTTCAGTTTCCATTCGCAGTTCATCGATATTATCAAACAAATAAGCATCTAAAACGCACATAGCAACTTAATTTACTTAAAGAGCTTTATTAACAGATTTCAAGATATCACGATCTGAATAAAACTTATCAACAAACTCTTCAAAATTAGTTATCACGTCAGGAAGATTCAATTCCATAACGGACAAACTCAATAGCGGCCATTTTTTAAACCGCATCATAAACCCGAACAACGGAAGATACGGGGGGGCATAATGGAAAGAGTTTTCGATAAGTTCATCATGCAGGGCCGGTTTTAAGGCCGTCTTTAAATCCCGTACAACATCGTAAAGGATTTTAATTCTGCTTCCTTCGCTTAACGTTTCGGCAAGAACGGGCATCCCCTTGTCGTGGAAGAATGTTAATAGGTATTCGCGGAAGCCGTCTTCGGTCACGTCACAGAGGTCGCGACAATAATAGAGGTATTGTTCTCTGAATCGTTTGAGGGAGAAGTCATCTACCGTTTTATCGATCACAAAGTCAATCAGTTCATTTTCCTTGGCAATGACCTGTTCAAGTGTTGGACCTCCTTTTTTTCCGGCAGCCAATAGGTGATATTTAGGCTTGGAGAATAACTCAAAATAATAACTTTTGTAGAAGGTTGTCTTCCGGTCAAAGGTCACTTGTATGTATAGGGGGTGCGTCAGTTTGCCATGAAAAGAAACTTCCTTGAGCCGCTCGTTGAAGTACGTTTTGTAGGTCACCTTATAAGTTCTGCTCATTTAGCTCTCTTTGGTTTTGCTCCGTCCTTGAAGGAATTCAATTGGTATCAAATCAAAGCATTCCGTTCATACTAAATGGATGTGAATGCCCATCATTGCACTAAATTATACAAAGTTTAGACATATATTATGTTATCAAAACAAATATTTTTATATTAGCGTTTAATAAGGTACCCCTTGCCGCGCTTACCGGTGACGGGATAGAACCAGGAGGTACCAGATGGAGAAATTGAGTCCGGAAAAAGTAATGGCCATGCTCAAGGAAAAAGGTGTTGAAGTGTCGGTTGAGCAGGCAGCTTCGATTCTCAAATTTCTCCGAAAACTTGCAAATATTGTGGTTGCTCAATATCTAAAAGGTGGAAAACAATAAGCATAAATCAAACTGGCAACTTAATTCGTCTCCTATGAAAACAGCCGATCTTTACATAAGAGTAAGTACCGATGAACAGGCCGACAAAGGGTACTCCCAGCGGGGTCAGGAGGAGCTGCTTCGCAGGTATTGCGACATCAACAAACTGACGGTACGAAAGGTGATCTATGAGGATCATTCAGCCAAAACGTTTGATCGTCCTGAATGGCAAAAATACCTGAGCAACCTTCGTAAACATAGAGGACAGAGTGACCTTGTGCTCTTCTTGAAATGGGATCGGTTCAGCCGGAATGCCGGTGATGCCTACCAGATGATAAATATCCTGCGCAAGCTTGGCGTGGAACCGCAGGCCATTGAACAGCCCCTTGACTTGTCCATCCCTGAAAATAAACTGATGCTGGCATTTTACCTGGCAACGCCCGAGGTGGAAAATGACAGGCGTGCATTGAATGTAATTCATGGTATGCGCCGGGCCAAAAAAGAAGGTCGTTACATGGGACATGCCCCGGTAGGGTATGCCAACAGGACGGATGAATCGGGTAGAAAATTGATTGAACCAATAGAGCCAATGGCGGGCGTAATCCGCTGGTCATTTGAGAAGATTGCTGAAGGTGTATTCAATACTGAACAAGTCTACAAGATGGCAAAGGATAAAGGTTTTAAAGGTGCAAAAAGCTTGTTTTGGACTGCTATCCGCAATCCGGTGTATTGTGGCAAAATAGAACTCCCCAAATACAAAGAAGAAGAGGAGCGTCTGATCAAAGGACAACATGAACCCCTTATATCGGACGCGCTATACTACCAAGTGCAAGATGTTTTGGATGGTCGGAAAAGGGGAAAATACCGACTTAAGGTGGCATCCAATGAAACCATGCCGCTACGAGGATTTTTGATTTGTCCCCAGTGCGGCAAGCTTCTTACAGGTAGCAAATCCAAAGGCAACACAAAATATTATTCCTATTACCATTGCTTTGATGGATGCACCTGCCGCTTCCGTGCGGACAAGGTGAATGACGTTTTTGTCAAGGAGCTAAGCAAATACATTCCACGTTCTGAGGTTGCGGATGTCTACAAGATCACACTCATTGAGTCATGGAACACCCAGACAAGTCATTTGCGAAATGGTCACAAGCAACTGTTATCGCAGATCAGAGAACTGGAAGACAAACTTTCTTACATCCGTGATTTACTTTCATCAAGGCAGCTTCCCCCTGAAGACTTCCGGGAAATGAAGACCGAGTATACAACCAAATTGGAGAAGCTAGAGGCAAAGCTGAGTGCAACTGAGAATGATAACGTAAGCATTGATGGCCTGCTCGACAAAGGCGTGAAGAATCTTTTGGTATTGGACACGATCTACAATGACGGAGGTATCGAAAAGAAGCGCGAAGTGATTAGTTCGATGTATCCAGAAAAGTTGACTTTTGACGGAACGTTACTTCGAACTACCCGCGTCAACGAGGCGGTACGATTTATTTATATGATTGACAGTGAGTTAGGCCAAAATAAAAACAGGACAAATCTGAAAAATTCAAACTTGTCCTGTCAAGTCGGGGTGGCCAGATTCGAACTGACGACCTCTTGGTCCCAAACCAAGCGCGATACCGGGCTACGCTACACCCCGAACGTTAAAAGAAGGCGCAAAGATATACTTAATCTTTTAAGCACCAAGTGATCCGACAGGGACTCGAACCCCGAACCTGCTGCTTAGAAGGCAGCTGCTCTATCCAGTTGAGCTATCGGACCAATAATTCAAAAGCCCTGCATCAATACAGGGCTTTGCGGAGAGGGGGGGATTCGAACCCCCGGTACACTTTGACATGTACGACAGTTTAGCAAACTGCTGGTTTCAGCCACTCACCCACCTCTCCTGGTGGTTTAATATCGTCATTTTCAACTGGGCACACTTTATTGTGTGCGACAGTTTATCCCGCCTCAGGCGGATGGTTTCAGCCCTGCCTACCGGCAGACACTCACCCACCTCTCCTGACTAAAAAAGAATTGCAAATATAAAGGATGTGCAGAAACTCCCTAAAAAATCATCCTAAAGAAATCAAAAAGCCACATTACGCTTACAGTGGTGGCTTGCACCAAACCTAGCTTCGTTGTTACTTGCAGCGTGAGCTGGTATCGCACGTTAGGCACATCTGAAATCATTTTTATAGCACTTTTTATAGTGCTCTACACGGTTTACCTGATTCGAATAATAAGGATTGCCAAATCCCTGCGAACACCCTTTGCTACTGTATTCATCAAACTATTCCTGCGGACTGCTGTATTTGCTCTTTTGATTGTTGCCCTGCTGGGGCCATCCTTTGGGGCAGCCAAACGGGAAGTTCAATCCGTTGGGAAGGATATTATGATTTGTGTGGATCTTTCGAAATCCATGGATGCCTTTGATATAACCCCTACCCGGCTGGAGAAAGTGAAGTACGAGATGAAGAAAATCGTTCAGGCATTCAACTCCGACCGCATCGGCATCATCATCTTTTCTTCTGAAGCCTTCATGCAATGCCCCCTTACCTACGACCAAAATGCACTAAATCTGTTTATCGAAACCATGAACACCAACCTGGTGCCTTCTTCGGGTACTGATTTTGCTCCGCCCCTGCGAATGGCCATGGAAAAACTGGAAAATGATAACGTGCGGCTTTCGCAGACAACGTCAAAGGTGATTGTGCTCATCAGCGATGGAGAAGACTTTGGAGAAGAAACCAACACCATAGCACAACAAATTGAATCGAAAGGCTATAAACTATTTACCTTGGGTGTGGGCACTGAAGAAGGCGGACGGATTCGTGCAGGAACAGGCTATCGCACCGACCGGCAGGGAAACGTTGTGGTGACAAAACTCAACTCAAAGGCCCTGCAATCGCTGGCCAGCAAAACCGGTGGGCACTACTTTGAAATCAACGAGAACCGAAACGATGTGGCACGCATGATCAACACGATTAATACCATTGAAGGCGAATTGATGGACGCACGCCTGATCGATGTTTCGGCAAATAAATATTTCTATTTTTTATTAATGGCTGTAATTTTACTGGCCGTTGATGTGTTGGTACATATACGGACCATTCGGATATGAAGATCAGTATACTGTTTTTAACGCTTGCTCTTATACTCACCGACCCTGCAAAGATTGGAAAGATCAACCGTGTTAAAGAAGAAGCAAAAAAGGCTTACCTGGCGGGTGATTACGAAACAGCGGCAGCGAAATACAAATACCTGACGGACTCACTGGCCGTGACTGAAGAAGAGGTATTACTTAACCTGGCTAATGCTTATTTCGAATTAAATGATACCACAGCAGCCATTTCACAGTACCAAAGTCTAACCGCGAGTTCAAATAAAAAAATACGCTCATTAGCACAGCAACAATTAGGTGTTGCCCGTAACAAGCAAGCCAAATTTGAAGAAGCGCTGAATCATTTTAAGGAAGCCATTAAAGCAGATCCTGCCAACAATGATGCCCGCTACAATTACGAACTGCTGAAGCGTAAACTTGACGAGCAGAAAAAACAGGAACAACAGCAGAAAGATCAGAATAAAGATCAGCAACAAAACGATAAGCAAAAACAAGATCAGCAGAAAAAAGAAGATCAAAAGAAAGAGCAGGAGAAAAAGGAACAAGACAAAAAAGACGAACAGAAAAAGGACGAATCAGGAAAGCCTGATCAGCAGAAAGAAAACGAACAAAAAGAACAGCAACAAAATCAGGAACAACAATCCGAAAAGGATCAGGAGAAAAAGGACACCCCTCCTTCTTCCGAAAAGTTACAGCAAATGAAAATCAGTCAGGAAGCCGCCAATAAAATTCTGGAAGCCATGCGAAACCAGGAAGTTCAATACCTGCAACAAAATAAAAGAAAAGCAACGCAGCCCAAGGATAAAAACAAACCAGACTGGTAAACAGACAAAAGATACAAGACATAAGTAAGAAATTGGAAATACAACACACTAACATGAAAGAAGTATATATCATCTCAGCCGTTCGTACACCCATAGGAAGTTTTGGAGGAAGCCTCGCCTCTGTTTCTGCTGTTCAACTTGGCGCAACAGCGGTGAAGGGTGCAATGCAAAAAGCAGGCATTGATCCAAAACTGGTTCAGGAAATTTTTATCGGAAACGTAATTTCCTCCGGGTTACAACAGGCACCCGCTACGCAAGTAGCCGTAGCCGCAGGATTGGGCTATGAAATCCCATGTACCTTAATTAATAAAGTATGTGCTTCAGGAATGAAAGCTGTTATGATTGGCGCACAGTCCATCATGCTGGGCCAAAATGATGTAGTTGTTGCAGGCGGCATGGAAAGCATGTCAAATATTCCCTACTATCTGTTAAAGGCACGTTATGGCTATCGTTATGGCAATGGAGAAGTAGTAGACGGGCTGACTTACGATGGCCTGACCGATGTATACAATCATTGTGCAATGGGTGTGTGTGCCGATAACACAGCCAAAGAGATGAACATCTCCCGTCAGGATCAGGATAACTACGCCATTAATTCCTACAAGCGCGCTGCGGCTGCCTGGGCTGCCGGAAAATTCAAAAATGAAGTAGTCCCTGTTGAAATAACCGATAGAAAAGGAAATGTGACATTGTTTGCCGAAGACGAAGAATACAAGAACGTGAATTTCGATAAGATACCCGGCCTGCGCGCTGTATTCACGAAGGACGGAACCGTAACAGCCGCTAATGCATCTACTATTAATGATGGAGCCTCTGCCCTTGTGCTGATGAGCAAAGAGAAAGCCGTTGAACTTGGTTTAAAACCCATCGCTAAAATCCGTGGGTTTGGTGATGCTGCTCAGGATCCGATGTGGTTCACTACTACTCCCTCATTGGCTATTCCTAAGGCTATCCACCATGCAGGCATTAACGCAAAAGATGTTGATTATTACGAAATCAATGAAGCCTTCTCAGCGGTTGCTATCGCCAACAACATCAAACTGGGGCTCGATCCTGAAAAGGTGAATGTTAACGGAGGTGCTGTTGCCATCGGCCATCCACTGGGTGCATCCGGTGCAAGAATTATCACCACACTGATCAATGTGCTTAAACAAAACAACGAAACAATAGGTGTGGCGGGTATTTGCAACGGTGGCGGTGGCGCTTCGGCCATTGTTATTGAAAATGCCTGATCGATCCGTACTATATTTTTTGAGTTGCAATAAACGGTAACAAAGTGCCGTTTAAAGAGCATCCCAAATTCCGCATAACATGATTCGCAAAGCATTATCTATTTTGTTTATCATTCCGTTGATTGCTTCTGCTCAGCGTGAAGTGCGCACGTATTACGATGCATCACGTACACAAATTCAGGAAATATATGCCGTAGCCCTTGATGACAATGAAAAGATTGTGGGCAAATATCAGCGCTTTTTCCCGGATGGGAAACTGGCCATAGACGGCACCTTCAACAATGGTAAAAAGTCAGGTGAATTTATGGAATACCATGACACCGGGCAGCCTGCGAGAAAACTGGTGTATGTAAACGGTATGCGTCATGGTCCGGTTGAAGTATATGACGAGGCCGGAAAAAAAGTACAGCGCGCGTATTATCAAAACGATATTCTGGTAGATAGTGTGCAGTCGTACTACGACAATGGTGTGATGAAAAGTGAAACGGTTTTTAAAAAAGGAAAACCCGATGGCGTGGTTCGTGAGTACTATAGTAATGGAAACTTGAAAAGCGAAATCAACTACCTGAATGGAAAACCTAACGGCATCACCCGCTATTTCTATGAAACGGGCACGGTAGAGAAAGAAGCAAATTATAAGAATGGGATACTTACCGGCTTCCTAAAAACATACTACTTAAACGGACAACTGGAAACCGTTTCCACTATGGAGGAAGGTGCGAAAAATGGGTCCTTTAAAAATTACGATTCAGAAGGACATCTGGTGCTGGAAGGGTCATTCATGAACGGACTGCTTCATGGTGATAACGTTGCTTACTATGCCGATGGTACCGTTAAGCACCGCTTCAAGTATGTGGAGGGTCGAAAAACCGGAACCGGATTAGTTTACCATGCTAACGGTAAATTAAAACTAAAAGAACAATCCTCACTTACAGGTAAAGATTGGGTAATCGATGAGTACTCAGCATCTGAAAAGAAGATATCCTTGAAGCGCTTCCGCGACAATACTCCACACGGTATATGGATATTCTATCATAATGATGGCACAACAGAAAAGATAAAGGAGAATTACGAATCGGGGAAACTTTCAGGAATTCGTTATGAATACTATCCAAATGGAAAAACCCGACTGGAAGAAACCTATAAATTCAACCTGCTGAATGGACCATTTAAAACATGGTACGAAGACGGTACCCTCCAATCACAGGGCGAGTGCAAATCGCAGCGCAAGCATGGGCAGTTTACCGCATACTATCCCAATGGAAAGATCAAAGAACAGGGCGAGTATGTAGCCGACAAAAAACACAAAGAATGGAAGGAGTTTGACGAAGCAGGAAACCTGATCAAAACCTACATATTCAAAGCCGGTATTTTGGTTGAGTAATCCTTTTCGTCATTATTCATTAGTCATTGGTTATTCATCATTTTTTGTAAACCTCTATCAAATTTTCTAGTGGAAGATTAATTACTTTGCGCCTTTGTTCAACTTATGGAGGCCATAAAAGAAACCAATTTTTCCTTCCCCGGGCAAACCGGTTTTTACCGTGGTAAGGTCCGCGATGTATATTACTTCGGCAACATTATGGCCATGGTGGCCACCGACCGTATTTCAGCGTTCGATGTTGTATTGCCACGGGCTATTCCCGATAAAGGAAGAGTATTAAATCAAATTGCTGCTAAAAACCTGCTGGCTACAAAAGACCTGGTTCCCAATTGGGTTATTGAAACCCCCGACCCGAACGTTACCATTGGATTTACCTGCAAACCCTTTCCGGTAGAAATGGTGGTTCGTGGCTACCTGGCAGGCCATGCATGGCGGGAATACCGTTCAGGCAAGCGAATGCTATGTGGCGTTCCGTTACCGGATGGTTTGAAAGAAAATGACAAACTGCCCCACCCTATTATAACACCAACTACCAAAGCACATGAGGGGCACGATGAAGACATTTCCCGCGAGGAAATTTTAAAGCAAGGAATTGTCAGCAAGAAGGATTATACTCAATTGGAGGAATATACATTTACGCTCTTTGCGAAAGGATCGGCATTAGCGGCTGAGCGTGGCCTTATTCTTGTCGATACCAAATATGAATTTGGTAAACACAACGATACCATTTACCTGATTGACGAAGTGCATACGCCCGATTCTTCACGTTACTTTTATGCAACCGGCTATGCAGAGCGCCAGCAAAAAGGTGAAGCCCAGAAACAGCTATCCAAAGAATTTGTACGACAATGGCTTATTGAAAATGGATTTCAAGGTAAAGAAGGGCAACGGGTACCTGAAATGACCGACCAGGTAGTGACCTCCATTTCATCACGCTATAAGGAACTATTTCAACAGGTGACCGGCTCATCGTTGGAACCCATTGATTACAGCGCCATTGAGCAAAGAATAGAACAAAGTATCCTTAATTCACTAAAATCCGTTAATTTAGGAGCCTGATAAAAACGCAACTAACCGTTAATTAACCTCAAAAAATGAAGTATACCATTGATAAGCAGGAAAAGTATTGCCTGATGCGCCTGCACGAAGAGAAGCTGGATTCAAGTGTGGCTCCCGGATTGAAGTCAGAATTGATAACCCTTCATGCTGAAGGTGTTCGCAATATTGTTTTGGATTTGAGCGAAGTGAAGTATACCGACTCATCGGGTTTGAGTGCTCTTTTGGTAGGCAACCGGATTATGCAGGAGGATGGTGGAGTATTTGTATTGGCGGCCCTGTCCGATCACACCTCTAAGCTTATCAAAATATCGCAACTTGACAGCGTGTTGAATATACTCCCTACCGTAGAAGAAGCCGTGGATACGGTATTCATGCATGAGATCGAAAAAGATCTGAAAAATACGGATGGAAATTAAATCATTATGGTAACGTATACCAGACCAAAACCCGCAAGGTTTTGGTCTTTTTATTTAATAACCCGTTGAGCTTTAAAATTACCATACTCGGATCAAGCGGAGCAGTACCGGCATTCGGAAGATTTCCGTCATCACAATTAATTGAAATCCAAAATCAGTTTTTTCTGGTAGACTGTGGTGAGGGAACCCAAATGCAGCTACTGCGCTATAATGGCAACCTGCATCGCATCAATCACATCTTTATTTCACACCTGCATGGCGACCATTACCTGGGTTTACTCGGACTGATCTTCACCATGCACCTGAACCATCGAACAAACGACCTGCACATTTACAGTCATCGGGGTTTAGGTGAAATCATAACCACACAATTTCGATACTCGTTATCGGCACCACGGTTCAATATAATTCTGCATACTTTAACACCGGATAGACAAGAAGTTATTCTTGAAAATAACCAGCTTACAGTAACTACTATACCTTTAAAGCATAAGCTTGATTGTTCAGGGTTTCTTTTTCGTGAAAAGCCCAAGCCCCGAAGAATAGATAAAGATCGCATTCCAACCGACTTAAGCCTTCAACAGCTGGCAAGCCTAAAAACCGGTGCCGATATACTGGACAATGAAGGAAATGTGCGCTATCGAAATGCAGCACTGACCCATGCCCCGCGTAAGTCAAGGAGCTATGCCTATTGTTCAGACACAGCATTTGACATCGACCTGATAAACCTAGTACAACAGGTAGATGTTTTGTACCATGAAGCTACCTTTATGGAATCGGAAAAAGATAAAGCGGAAGAAACCAAACACAGCACGGCTGCCCAGGCGGCTGAAATAGCTATAAAGGCGCATGTGGGTAAACTTCTGATCGGTCACTTTTCCGCTCGCTATAAAGAACTCGACCCGCTTTTAAATGAAGCCAGGTTTATTTTTAGAAACACCGAACTCGCGCTGGAAGGGCAAACCTTTACCATAGAAGAATGATGATTACCCTGGAGCAAAAGAAGAACCGCCTGTTCATTGTATTGTGTGGAATATTCCTCACCAATGCGCTGCTGGCCGAAATGATCGGCACGAAAATTTTTTCAGCAGAAGCTACTGTTGGTTTGGATCCTGCGCACATCAACATCATGGGCTTTCTCATGGACTTTAACCTTACCGCTGGCGTTATAATTTGGCCTATTGTTTTTGTAACCACCGATTTAATAAACGAATACTTTGGCAAACCCGGGGTAAAACGGATCAGTTACCTCACGGCCATGCTGATCGCTTACAGTTTTGTAGTAATTTTTCTTACCATAGAATTACCACCCGCGCAATGGTGGCTGGATGCCAACAGTAAAGATGCTGATGGCAATAGTTTTAACATCAACTTTGCCTTTTCCAAAATTTTCGGACAAGGACTTCGGATAATTGTAGGTTCCTTAACCGCTTTTCTGTTAGGCCAGTTAGTTGATGTGTTTGTTTTTCAACGTCTGCGAAAACTAACCGGCTCGAAAATGCTTTGGCTTAGAGCCACCGGATCAACACTCGTATCACAGTTTGTTGACAGTTTCGTGGTATTGTTCATCGCCTTTTATGGTGTGTTCTCCACGAAGCAAATTGTAGCCATCGGCATTACCAATTACATCTACAAGTTTGTAATCGCTATTGCTCTTACACCGCTCATTTATCTGGGTCATTCATTAATTGACAAATACCTGGGCAAGGAGAATGCAGGGAAGGTGATGGAGGAAGCGGCACAAAAAAGCAAGGGATTCTTTTAACCAAAGCTTTACTTACCTCGTCTGAGGTTATCACAGATAATGGCCGTAGCAACAGCAGCATTCAGCGACTCAGCTTGTCCGAAGCGGGGAATAGTTACTCTTCGCGTTACCAGCTTTTCAACACGTTCAGAAATTCCACGGGCTTCGTTGCCGATGATGATAATACCCCCCTTGCCCCGATCCATCGTGTGAACATTCTCACCATCCAAAAAAGTACCCAATATTGGAACGGCCGCAACTTGAAGATAGTTAGTCAATTCTGTGTAGTAGACCGCTACTCGTGTGAATGATCCCATGCTGGCATGAAGCACTTTGGGGTTATACAATTCAGTAGTATCCGGGGAGGCAATAACCTTTGATATCCCATACCAATCGGCCACGCGTATAATGGTTCCTAAATTTCCAGGGTCGCGGAGGTCATCTAACATTAATGCAAATTCATCAGGATTTACGTGAAGGGAGATATTAGGCTTCATTTGGGCAATAGCAAGCGCGGAGTCATTTGTCCTGAATTCGCCCAAATCGGATAGCACACTTCCTTTCACTTCTACAATCTCTCCGGCATACCCGCTAAGGATCGGCTGATAGGAATCGATAAATTCCTGTGTACCAATAACGGTATGGGTAACAAAATCTGACCCCAGTAGTTCCAGCACACTCTTTGCTCCTTCCACCACAAATCGTTGTTCCGATTGTCGGTATTTCTTTACTTGCAAAGATTTAATATACTTAATACGGGCTTTAGAAAGCATTTTAGTCAACCATTGAACTTCGCGAAAATTAGATATTATTTTTTCATTCTCAGCATGGCACTGGTAATGCAAGGGTGCCTGGGCACACGACATCTGAAAGAGAATGAGAAGTTGATGTACAAACAACGAATAGAGCCCAGAAAATTAAGTTCTTCAGCCACACGGGATCTTTATGTGATGGAGAATAATAAAAAATTCCTTGGGCTTCCCATTTACCTGCTGGTTGAAATGTACTATTTCGGAGCAAAAAAATTCAAACCGGAAAAGATCGAGCAAAAAATAGTAAGGGTTGAAACCAAATTCAACAGGAAAATAGCCAAAGCCAAGTCTGAAAGAAAAGTACTCAATCTTGAATTTAAAAAACGGAATAAAACTGAAGCTCTGAAAGACAAACTGGAAAATGGGAACATCTGGATGAAATGGGGTGAGCCGATTACTGTGTTCGACAGCGCTAAAATGCAACTTACCGTTGAGAAATTAAGTGACTATTTGTTCAATCACGGATATTTTTTGAATCGTGTTGAAGCCGAAACACAACCCTTGGGCAATAAAAAAATTCAAGTACAGTATAAAATCATTCCAGGTCATCAATACACGATCGATACCCTTTTATATCGTATTCCGGATTCAACCATTTACAGACTTATTCTGGACACACAACGTTCGAGCCACCTGAAAACAGGAACTCCATACGATCAAGATAACTTTTCAAAAGAACGCGAACGCATTGATTTGCTGCTAAAAGGAAATGGATATTACGATTTCAGTCGTCAGTATGTAGAATTTGATATTGATACCAGCTTCCGAGAAAATCATAAAATAGCCGTTCGGATTCTTATCAATAATCCTGCGAAGCGTGGCTTTCATAAAAAGTTCACTATTGATGAGGTGCACTTTACTACAGATGCCGGAGTAAGTTACACCGGGATTTCCCGAACCAGGGAAAATTACCGTGGTACCAATTTTGAATATTTTGAAAAACAATATAGCACTAAAATTTTAAGTCAGCGTATTTTTATACATCCCGGAGAATTTTATAACCGCGACAGAACTTTTGAAACGCAGCGTCAACTAGCCAACCTCGACAACTTTAAATTCGTAAACATTAACTTTGATACCACCGGAGGAAAATTTGTTGCCAATATCTTTACCAATCCGCAGGAAAGATACCAATGGTCAAACGAAGTGGGTCTTAGTGTTACACAGGGTTTCCCTGGCCCGTATTATAACCTTAACCTGAAAAAGCGAAACATATTCCGCGGTCTTGAAAACTTTGAAATCAACGGCAGAATTGGTTATGAGGGGGTGGCTTCTGCAACCGAAAACAACAACGTTTATCAAAGCATTGATGCCGGTATAAATGCTTCCATAGTTTTTCCCCAATTTCTTTTTCCGCTTAAAGAAGAAACGCGCTTTAAACTTGGACGCTTAAACCCGCGAACGCGCGCCCTGGTTGGTTTTAATTATACCGATCGCCCGGAATATATTCGTTCAGCTACCACCTTCAACTATATCTATAGTTGGGAAAACAGACGAACCAGAAGATTCGACTTAACGTTGGCGAATCTTAGCATTATCAATTCAAAAACCGATAGTGCCTTTCAAAAGCTACTGGATGACCTGTTCATTAATGAGGGGAATACCCTATTCAGAACGTTTGAACCATCCTTTGTGAGCAGTATAATTTTCAACATGGCCTGGAATCACAAGAATTATGGAAATGCTGAAGAAAATTCAATTTTTTTCAGATGGTCCATTGAAAGCGGAGGCACATTTCAGGATCTATTTCAATTTCCAATTGTGGAACGGCAGGGTTTACAACAGTTTCAGTACCTGCGATTAAGTGCCGACCTGAGGAGTCTGACAATCATTGATCGAAATACGGTATTGGCCAAGCGTATAAATGGTGGTATCGGATTATCCTATGAAAACCCAAAAGTACTTCCTTACGAAAAATACTTTTTTGCAGGTGGTAGTAATAGTATTCGCGCCTGGAGACCGCGAAGATTGGGACCAGGAAGTTTCAGACCTCAGGAAAGCGCAAATCCGGAAAGCGATGGCTTATATGATTATAGAACTGAGCAGCCGGGAGAAGTGCTACTCGAAGGAAGTATCGAATTGCGTAGAAAATTATTTGGGTTTGTTGAAGGTGCTGTGTTCTTGGATGCCGGCAACGTATGGACACTGGATCCGCGTACCATTAGCGATAGTGAAGGAAATGTAATTGAAAATGGAAATTCTCAATTCAAACTTAAAGAGTTTTATAAAGAACTTGGTATCGGAACTGGATTTGGATTTCGGTTTAATTTCTCCTTTCTCATTTTACGATTTGATGTTGGTCTGAAAGTATACGACCCTGCCAGACTTGAGGGCGATCGGTTTGTTTTGGATAAAATAAAATTCTTCAGGCCGTTTGGCGTAAATCGTGAACCGGTAATCTATAACGTAGGAGTTGGATTTCCTTTCTAGTCACTCATGAAGGAAACAATTGCGTGAGCTACCCTTTCGGGTTCCTCTTCTTGCGGAAAGTGACCAGCGTTTTGAAGTTTAACAGCCTCACAATTCTCAAATCCAGAGATAAATTTATATAAATATCTTTCGGTGATGAATTTATCGGCCATTCCCCAAATAAGCAGGAAAGGTTTTGCTTGCAAACTATTACGGCTATTCCAAAGAGCTTCAAACCATTGCTGGTCAGTCAGTAAAGATTTTGCAAAGCTTAGCAAGCCATAACGTTGGCTTTTAGATGCGAACGGTTTAATGAATTGACTTAATATATTTCGCGATAACTTTTTCTTACCAAAAGATTGCGGCAATAGAAATTTTGGTGAGAAATTCAGGTACAGATAGAGGAATGGTAACAATGGACTGCGCAGTACTTTGCTAAGCTTAATGAATTCAGGGTCAGCCTCACTACTTCCGATCCACGAATTTAAAATAACCAATCGATTAATATTTTCCGGAAATTTAATAGCATAGGAAAGCCCGATAGGCCCGCCAAAATCGTGCAACACCAGGGTAACGCTTTTCAAACCCATGTATGCGATAAACCTTTCCAATCGCCTGGCATGATGCTGCACGGTGTAATCATAATCAGTCGGCTTATCGGATAAGCCAAATCCAATATGATCCATCGCTACACAGCGATACGAATTTGATAAGCATTTTATCACATTCCTGAAATCAAAACTCCATGATGGGGTACCATGAACAAATAAAAGCGTATCACCTTTGCCAACATCAATATAATGCTGTTTTGCACCCTCATCATCAAAGAAATGCGATATAAAGGGATACTCACCCCTATCTAGCCATTTAGGTTGTTCCATACTTTTTCTAACAAAGAAAACCCAACACGATACCAATCATGTTGGTATAGACCAACCTTATATCTTCACCGAGTTATAGAGCTTGCTGAAATTGGTAGGATCAATACCCAGATAAGACGCAATATATTTATGCGGAACCAGCTGAAGCAGATGCTTGCTTTGCCGGGTAAACGATTTAAAACGTTCTTCAATGGTAAGGGTATGCAGTTCGATGTGCCTGGAAATAACACCGACCAGGAACGCTTCCGTCATTTTTCTAAAAAGCCTTTCCATGGTTTGCGACCGGTCAAAAAGCATGTTCAGCTCAGTAAACGTTATGGCTTCACACTCACTTGCGGTAAGGCTTATAAGGTTATAAGGAGCAGGCTTTTGGAAAAGAAAAGATTCAGGAATAGCGCATATGTTTGGAGGATACGTAAACGCTACTACATGCTGCTTTTGGGCGGTGTCAACAAACGACATTTGAACGCCTTTATTTACAAAATACAATTCCCTTTGAATTTCCCCTGCACAAATGATTAACTCACCTTTCTTGAAATCCCTTCTTTTGAAAAAAGAAGTTAGTTGGGTATATTCTGAATCATCGATAGGATGAAACTGTCGGAGGTATTCAAGAAAATTCATGCCGATTAGTAGGCCAACAGATCAGTAATTGCCTTTTCAACCTTATTTGCATTCGGCAGCATCATTTTTTCCAGATCAACATTAAGTGGTACTGCCGGAAGATTTTCTGCACCTAAAGTCCATACGGGTGCATCCAACGCTGCAAAGCATTCGCGCTGTATCCTTCCCGCCAGCGACTCAGCAAATGAATTTAAAAGTGGTTCTTCAGTAAGCACAAAAGCACGATTATGTTTTTTAATCGATGTGACTATGGCCTCCCAGTCAATCGGGTTAAGGCTTCGTAAATCCATGATTTCAATGCTTTCAGGAAATTTCTTCGAAGCCTCTTTCGCCCAGTACACACCCATACCATAAGTAATGATCACTGCCGATTCACCCGTATTAATTTTTTCAATCGAGGCTTCCTGAACAACACGGGCTTTGCCCAATGGAATGATATAATCTTCATCCGGTTCTATGGTCTTAGCTTCCAACGTTCCGGGAACCTTACTCCAGTACAATCCTTTGTGTTCAAGCAACACCACCGGATTAGGATCATAGAACGAAGCTTTAAGCAAGCCTTTCATATCAGCCGCATTGGAAGGATACACCACCTTTATACCCCGTATGGTAAGCAATGTAGATTCAATACTCCCTGAGTGATACGGTCCACCTCCTCCATAAGCACCAATAGGCACCCGTATTAATGCTTGTATCGGAAATTTTCCTTTCGACAAATAACAACTCTTTGATAATTCCTCCACAAGTTGATTAATGGCCGGCCAGATGTAATCAGCAAACTGAATTTCAACGATGGGCTTTGCCCCTACTGCCGACATGCCTGCCGTTGAACCTACAATATAAGCCTCCTGTATTGGGGTATTGAAAACACGATGATCACCATACTTTTCGGCCAGCGTTGCAGCCTCCCGAAACACACCACCCAATCTGCGGCCAACATCTTGTCCGTAAAACAAAGCCTCCGGATGTTTGTGCAGAATTTCATCAACAGCATGAAGGGCAGCATCCACCATGATAACTTTCTCTGCTCCTTTTGGCGATCGCTCACCCAACTCCTCGGTTACAGGTGTTGGCGCAAACTCATGGGAATCAAAATCCTCAACATCAGGATCAGCGGCTTTAATGGCTTGCTGATAATCGTGTGCTACTTTATCATAAGCAATCTTCCTGATGTCACTCAGCGTTTTCTCCGTTTCACCGGAAGCACGCAACCACTGTTCAAATTTTACAATCGGATCACGCTGTTGATGAACATCAAGATCTTCACCCCTGTACCACTCCTTACGCACACCTGAGGTGTGGTGCCCCAACAGCGGGCACCTGGCATGAACCAAAACAGGTCCTCTGTTTTTCCGCACGTAAGCTATTGCCTTCTTTATTCCCTTATATGAATCAACAAAATCTGAACCATCCACGCGCATGCGTTCCATACCTTTAAAACCAGCTGCATACTCATATGCATCCATGGCGCGCATCTCATCGCCTGTTGCCGAAATACCCCAACCGTTATCCTGCACCAGATAGATAATGGGCATCTTTTTTAGCACGGCCATTTGAAAAGCTTCAGCTACTTCTCCTTCGGTTACTGATCCATCACCCAATGAGCAAAGCACAATGGGGCTACCTTTATCATCAAGAAGTTGCTGTGATTCCAGGTAGGCAATGCCGTGTGCCATGCCGGTAGCCGGTATGGCCTGCATGCCCGTAGCCGAACTTTGATGAGGTATAACCGGAAAACCTTCGCGCCTGAGAGAAGGATGTCCGTAGTATGATCGTCCACCCGAAAACGGATCATCCCGTTTGGCCATGAGTTGAAGCATTAATTCATAGGGCTCCATTCCAATCGCCAGCAAAATAGATTCATCACGATAATAAAGTGATGCATAATCCCACGGCTTTAATTGCAACCCTGTAGCCAGTTGTATGGCCTCATGCCCGCGCGATGTGCTATGTACATATTTACTGCACACCTCCCTGTTTTCATCATAGGTTTCAGCCATGCGTTTGGCGGTACACATCAACTCATAGGCTTTCAGTAAAACCGTACGATCAATACTGGATTTTTTAGGTGCTTTTTTCTCCTTCACACTTTCCGTTTCAGCCATAGTCAAAGGGATGCTGGTTAATGCCGAAAGATAAGGATTTTGAAAAATTCAAACGATTGAAATTTCCGCTGTCACTGATTTAAGTCATATTAATGCATGACTGCCATCATGGTATTTCTCAATCCATAAAATCACTTTAGTATCAACAAAAGTTCTTGTTAAAACTAAAAAATAAAGGAGGCAATTATGACACTGCTTAAATCACCGGTATTACCTAACTTGTTCACAGACAAGTGGTTGTCTGATTTCTTCGATAACGATCGTTTCTTTGATGCAGACTGGATGAAAAGGATTCAGGTCGTTCCTGCAGTTAACGTAAAAGAACTGGAAAAAGGATTTGAAATCGAAATGGCCGTTCCCGGAATGACCAAAAAAGATTTCCACATTAACATTGAAAACGGGATGTTGACCATCTTCACCGAAAAGAAAGAAGAAAAAGAAGTGAAGGAAGAAAACTACACCCGTAAGGAGTTTAACTACACCAATTTCACTCGCTCCTTCAACCTGCCTGAAAATGTTAATCCAGACAGAATTGAAGCTAAGTATGAAGATGGATTACTCAGGATTATGATTGCTAAAAAAGCATTAACGCCTGATAAACCCATGAAAATGATAGAAGTGAAGTAGGTTTAGCGTTTAGGTAAAAAACGTTGTGCGTCCACCGCACGGTTTAACGGGATCACAAAGAATCCCAACCAGTCAACAAGGGGTACGGTTTGATAGGTTAAGCGCAACGTTTAAAAGCCTTGGCAGCAATGTCGGGGCTTTTTTTTTGATTGATGCCCTTATTCTTTCTTGGTCACATCATCTAGGCTTGCGAATTTGCGTCCAAGACCAGAAACGGAAGCAACATTGAAAAACCCAACAGCCTTCTTACCGTTTGGATTTACATTTTTGATGTTGGTGGAAACATTCGCCAACGGTGTTGAAAATAATTCAGAGAAACCTCCCGGCCGATCCGTTTGTACAACAACCTGGGTTAAGAAATCGAATGACGCATCGGTTAGCGAATGAAGTTCAACATATAAGGAATCTCCTACTACATACGGAGATAGTAAATTATTATCTTCATCCTGATCAAAAGGGTTAATAGAAGTACGGATAGGAGCAATAAAAACTATTCCGGAAAAATTACTACCCCGTGAAAAACCTGCATCATACGCCAGACTTATTTCAGAAGGCTTATTTAATAAAGTGGAATTTTTATATGTCTTTATCCAATACGTATCACCAGGTTCCAGCGGATCGGTGGCCCAGAATTCGGCCAGGTATAAATCCGTTACAAACTGATTACCCTCCTGCAACTGAAAGGTAATACTATCAATGGGCGGCACTCTGCCCATTCGGGTTGACGAAGTATACGTCTCACCTTCTGCCGAGATCCTTAATGTGTAGGTAAGCCCTGTCGCACCAAAAACCTCATCGGGAGCGGGCGTCCATATATATGCACCAGGTTCCGTATCACTCTCTAAAAAAGTATACACTTCTCCGTTACTGTCTTCAATCGTTACCGTTGCACCCAAAACTCCAGGAGGAAGTGAATTATCAAAATACGATTGCGTTTTCATAAGCTTGATCACCTGGGGCTCCTGCTTATTGGTAATCCAGGCATCGACTACAAGAACTGGTGTAGCCGGCTGAAGGGTTGGGTCAATCACCGTTTCACAAGCCAACAGCGCTAGTGTACTGATCAGAATAAATATTTTAAGTAAGCTTTTCATAGGCATATCTTAGAAATGAAAATTATAGGATATCGCTGGCACTACTGTACCGATGATAGAAAGCTGTGTGGCCTGACTATCAATAGGCTGTCCGGCAGGTACGCGCTCATCGGCTTGAGAAAAATAAATAGAGAATGGATTTCTTCTGCCATACACATTATACAATCCAAACACCCAGTAATCGGTATTCTTTCTAACCTTTCCGTTTTTCTTTACTGTTTTGCCCTCCAGCCTGGCAGAAATATCTAACCGGTGAAAGGCAGGTATACGAACATTATTACGCGAATCAGTTTCATTATAAGGAATAAGTATTCCTTGCATGATGTATCGCGATGTTGGAAATGTGGTGGGTGTACCAGACAGCAAGGTAAAGTTTGCAGAAAGCGAAAACCTGTCAGACACGTCATAGAACCCGGTTAACTTAAGGTTATGGGTTTGATCAAAACGCGTTGGGTACCAGTTGCCCCGATTAATGCCTTCTACCTGAAGTTCGGTGCGACCTAATGTATAAGCCACCCATCCATTAAACTTACCCGTTTTCTTTTGCAGGTAAAACTCCAATCCGTAAGCTCTTCCTATACCATTTAACAAATCACCTTCCAGAAATTCATTGATTAACAAATCAGCGCCATCAATATAATCGATTTGATTTTTGGTGTCACGGTAGTAAGCTTCTACTGAAAATTCATAGTCTTTATCCTTTCCAAAATCTGTGAAATATCCAAGTGTGAATTGATCACCAAGTTCAGGCTTAATGTTATTCGAGCTTGGCGTCCACACATCCAATGGATTAGACGCAGTAGTGTTGGAAATCAAATGAAGGTATTGAGCCATGCGGATATAACTTGCTTTCAGTGAACTGTGGGCTGTGAGTTGTGCTTTTACGGATAAGCGCGGTTCAAAATTTCCATATTCACTCATCACTTCACCTCGCTCAAAGGGAATTATTTCAACCGGAGTTCTTCGCACACCGGCAGTGGTGTCGTTGTAGATAATCTGGTTACCCGGACCAAAGCCCCAGAAGTAAGAGTACCGCAGGCCGTATTCAACTGAAAAAGTTTCATTGATCCGTTGGTTGTTGCTGATGTAGACAGCCGCTTCGAGATTATACTTTCGTGGCAGACTAATATCAACCACATCGCCACTGGATGCACCCGAAGCATTGGCTGGTTCAAAGCTGTAGTAGTTTCCTTCTGCACCAAAAGAAACCTCATTCTCACTGTTGATGAAATAACTGAATGCCGGTTTAAAAGTATAATTGGTTATGGATGATTTCCATCGAAAGTAATCGCGGTCATCTTCTCCAAACTGAAGGGAATAATCATACTTACTGTATACGCCCGAAAAATTAGCGAAGAGCTTGTCGTTTAGTATTGAATTCCAACGCAGGGTAGCTGTGTTATTGCCCCAGGAAAATCCCTGGTTCTTATCGAAGAAAAATATATCACGACCCGTGTAGCCTGAAAGGTACAAGCGATTCCGTTTATTGATATTATAATTTGCTTTCCCGGTAAGATCATAGAAATTTAACCGCGCACCATCTTGTAATACATCCACAAATGGCCGTGCCAATACATCAATGTACGATCGTCTTCCGGCTACAATGAATGATCCTTTATTTTTTAACATCGGACCTTCGAAAGCAAGGCGACTGAATATGGTACCTACCCCACCATTTAACTCGTAGTCTTTATTGTTTCCTTCTTTCATCCTCACATCAAGCAAAGATGAAATTCTTCCACCGAATTGTGCAGGTATGGCACCCTTGTAAAGCTTAACATCTTTAACCGCATCCGGATTGAATACCGAAAAGAATCCCAATAAATGCGATGAGTTATAAACTGAGGCTTCATCCAATAAAATCAGGTTTTGACCTACGCTTCCGCCCCGCACATTAAAACCGGAGGCTCCCTCCCCCACGGTAGCCACTCCTGGAAGTTGCTGCAAACTCTTAATTACATCGACCTCACCCAGAAAGGCAGGTATCTTGCTGATTGTTTTTATATCAACTTTATTAACACTCATTTCAACCGATTGCACTTTCGATCGCTCAACCGACCCGCTGATGACTACTTCCTGAAGCTGTTTACTTTGAGAAAGTAGCTCTATATCCAACCGTACATTCTGATCCAATGAAACAGAGCGTTGTTCCGTAGTGTAACCCACATAGGAAAACTCAATGTCGTAATTGCCTTTAGCAAGTGTTATTGAATAAAATCCGTAAACGTTTGTTGTGGCCCCTGTTTTCAAGGAGGGGATATAAACCGTGGCACCAATAAGCACCTCCCCATCAGCAGCATCCTTAAGGTATCCGCTAAGGGTAGCCTTTTCCTGCCCTAACACGGGTAAGGTGAATAAGAGACTGAGAAAAAATAGTATTGCGTTTTTCATACTTCGATTTGTCGCTTACAAACAATAAAAGTTACCGGAGTGTTCAATTTTACAAGAAGTAAAATCTTTGGGTAAGAATACTGTTCAGGGAAGGTCCTCAGCACAACACTATCCCCGTTTAAAATGAATTCCTTGCGCAACATCCGCTAAATAAGTAGGTTGTAGAAAAATATAACCTATGCGTAATCTTTCATTCATCATCCTTAACCTTGTATTCATCCTGGCTGCAGAGGCACAAAAATCTTCACCTAATAAAAAAACAGTTATTACCTCCATCGATAATCAATCTGCGCGGATGATCGAGATCAGCGATAAAATATGGGCACATGCCGAAATCGCCTTTCAGGAAACGCAGTCGTATGCCCTGCTAGCCGATTATGCGGAGGTAAATAGTTTTAAAGTAGAACGAGGTGTGGCTGAAATACCTACTGCATTTGTGGCCACCTATGGCAGCGGAAAACCCGTTATTGGAATTCTGGGTGAATTTGATGCCTTACCGGGATTATCGCAGAAGGCTCAACCCACCAAGGACCCACTCGAGGCCGGCAAGCCCGGTCACGGCTGCGGGCACAATTTATTCGGCATGGCCAGCCTTGGAGCGGCCATTGCTATTAAAGAATTAATAGAGCAAGGCAAATTGAAAGGCACCATCAAATTTTATGGAACTCCTGCCGAAGAAAAGTTCTTTGGCAAACTGTGGATGATACGGGCAGGACTCTTTAAAGACGTAGATGTGGTTATGGACTGGCATCCTGGAGCGGAAACGAAAGCGGCCGTACAAACCGGACTAGCACTTGTAGATTTCATTGTAGAGTTTCATGGTCAGGCTGCGCACGCTTCCGCAGATCCGTGGAACGGAAGAAGTGCATCGGATGCACTTGAACTATACACCACTGGAATAAACTACTACCGCGAACACGTGAAGCCTACCGTACGCATTCACTATCAGATACAAGATGGTGGTCAGGTGGTGAATGTGGTTCCTGATTACTCCAGGCTTTGGGTACGTGTGCGCGATGTAAAACGCGAAGGCATGAACGAAGTGTATGAACGCATTAAGAAAATGGCAGAAGGCGCGGCAATTATGGCTAATGTTGATTATAAGATCTCCCTTGTTTCTGGAATTTATGAAGTACTGGTGAACCGTACCGGAGCCGGTTATCTCCAAAAAAATCTGGAATACCTGGGGCCACTGACTTACACACCCGAAGAAACAAGTTTCGCAAAAAAAATTCAAGAGGCTACCGGCAAGCCACAAGTTGGTTTGCACAGTAAGGTTGAGCCGCTGGAAGAAACCAAGGAGAATGCCGGGGGCGGGTCAACCGATGTGGGCGATGTGAGTTGGGTGGTACCAGTGATTCGTCTGAGTGCAGCCACAGCACCTGTTGGCACACCATGGCACTCGTGGGCCGTAGTGGCGTGTGGCGGTATGTCTATCGGGCATAAAGGTATGCTGCATGCCTCCAAAACCTTGGCGCTTACTATGGTGGATTTGTTTGAAGATCCTAAAAAGGTTGAAGCTGTAAAAGCAGAATTCAACCAACGCAAGGGTGATCATGTGTACAAAGGTTTAGTACCCGATGGACCACCCCCTATTGGCAAGGAATGAAGGAGCCATTCAAAACGGATCAATCACCTGGAGAAGAAATTGCCAACAGCATTAGTCATGGATTAGGGGCTATTGGTGGAATAATAATCATACCCTTTCTGATCATCAATGCCATACCCTACGGAGCATTCGCCATAGTAGGGTCATCGCTGTTTGGCGCATCCATCATTATTATGTACCTGAGCTCAACACTATATCATGCCTTCCCGGTTAGCCGTACAAAAAAGTTGTTCCAGATTTTTGATCATAGTGCTATCTATGTGCTTATAGCAGGAACCTACACACCGTTTGCGCTTGGCATTTTACAAGGCTTTTGGGGCTGGGTAATGTTAACCGTTATGTGGACTCTTGCTGCTGCCGGTATTGTATTCAAATCCATTGCCGGTACACGAAAGAACATACTCTCCACCATTTTGTATGTGGCCATGGGTTGGATGGGGATGTTAATGATCAAACCCCTTATGGCCAATATGGAACGCGAAGGACTGTACTGGCTACTGGCAGGCGGAATTTCCTATACGGTTGGCGTTATCTTTTACCTGATGAAAAAGGTACCCTATACACACTTCATCTGGCACCTGTTTGTGCTAGGCGGCACGGCTTGCCATGTTGTTACGGTTATGCGGTTTGCGAATTGACAATTGGTAAAAGGATAAACCCCACCGCCAATACTTTACCATTCTCCTCAATCAATGGGTGCTTGATTACTTTTAATGCCTTATAGGAGAAGAACTCCATCATGGGTTAGGATCAATAATTCTATTGAACTTTAGCTGAATTATCAGCTCCCCATACAATTGTTGTTGTGCTATTGGCCCGAATCTGAAATCCAATAGAAGCAAAATAAGTTGCAGATGAAACTGTAATGTAATAATTACCACTATTTAAATTCCTTTTCGCTTTTCCGTTATGATCAAGCTGGAAAACATCGATTGGAATTTCTGTGTTCTCTATTGAAAAAATCATTACATAAATATCCTGTCGATGGTTCGTAAAGGATACACTCAATTCTCCTGTCGTTGAGATGTCCTCATCTTCACAATTAGTCATTACTAATATTAAACTAGCAAATAGAAATAATTTAAAGAATCTTAATTTTTCCATTTTTGAAATATTTTACACTCGATAATTTTTGAATTTTAGTTTCCTTTTATTCCGGTCCTAAAGTATTTTCTTGTACATAGCCTCATCAAACCCTAACGTCAACGCCTTGCCATTCTCCTCAATCAAAGGCCGTTTAATCACACTTGTTTTTTCAAGCATCAGGGCAATGGCTGCTTTTTCATTAGTGATTTTCTTTTGTGTGGCTTCATCTAACTGTCGCCAGGTGGTGCCGCGCTTGTTCACCAGGCTCTCCCACCCTACCTGTTTACTCCAGTCTTTCAGTTTGGCTTCGGTAATGCCCTTCGATTTATAATCGTGAAATTCAAATTCAATCCTTTTCTTCTTCAGCCACTCCAATGCAGATTTAACGGTGTTGCAATTTTTTATTCCATATACGATCATAAAAGAACTCCTGATTTTAGTTCGTGAAATATATGCATCCAATCTTAAATTTTAACGTCATTGCGACCCGCCACAGGCGGAGAAGCAATCCCTAATTTAATATAATAAAATAAGATTGCTTCGGTCGTACCCTGCCTGCCGGCAGGCTCCCTCGCAATGCCAGTAAACTATAATAATGAGACTTAAAATGTATGCTCATATTTTAGATTTTAAAGCATTATCAATATAGACATCTACCTGCATTTCTAAAACGGTTAACGGCACGGATCCATTCTGAAGAATGGCTTCATGAAATTCACCGATGTTAAATTTATCCCCCAGGGCTTCCTCTGTCTTTTTCCGCAAGGCCTTGATTTTGATCTCTCCAATCTTATAACTCAACGCCTGTCCCGGCCAACCAATGTAACGATCTATTTCTGTGGTTACTTCGTGAATAGATAAAGCTGTATTTTCCGATAAGTATGCCAGTGCCTGTTCACGTGTCCAGCCCTTATAATGAATTCCAGTATCTACCACTAATCTGCAAGCCCGCCACATTTCATAAGTATAGCGGCCAAACCAATCATAGGGTGTGGTGTACATGCCCATCTCTTCGCCCAGAAACTCACTGTATAAACCCCAGCCTTCACCAAATGCACTGATGTAGTACTGATTTCTGAATCGGGGTATATCTTTCAATTCGGCCGCTAAGGAAATTTGCAGGTGGTGACCTGGCACAGCTTCGTGCAAGGTGAGTGCAGGCAACGTATACAATGTGCGGCTCTTCAAATTATAGGTATTCACCCAATAAATACCCGTACGTTTGCTTTCCCACGATCCGCCAACATAGCGACCGCCCGTATAGGTTGGGGCAATGTTATCGGGTACAGGTTCAACGGTGAAAGGTAATGTATAGAGTTTGTTGAATAACTTTGGAAGCTGCGCCTCAGCGCGCTTGCTCAGCCAGGCGGCATAGTTCAGCAACTCCTGCGGGGTTTTGGCATAGAACTGTGGATCGGTGCGAAGGAATTTTAAGAAATCAGAAAAGGAGCCGCTAAACTTAACTTCCTGAATTATCGCTTCCATGGCTGCCCGGATGCGGGCTACTTCTTGTAGTCCCAGGTTATGCACCGAGTCAGGCGAAAGTGGAAGTGTGGCATAATGCATCACACGATTCTCATAATATTCCTTACCACCGGGTACCAGGCTTATGCCAGGTGCTTCCTTCGCTGCAGCCATGTACTCATCCGCCACAAAAGTTTTTAATGATTGGTATTCACCCACCAGTTCACCTACTAATTGATCGGCCTTTTCCAAAATGGCTTTGCGATCGGTTTCCTGAAGATCAGCCGGCAAGGTGCCAAAAGGTTTATAGAAAATTGAAGTGTGGTAATCTTGTACAACCCAGGGCTTCAGCAATTCCAACGTATTTCGAACAATCACCTTAGGCGCTACAATCCCTTCCTCCATTCCCTTCTGCATCAGTATTCTGTTTTCCTTCAGCACCGTAATGTACTTCGGAAGCCAGTGAAGGTAATCGTAATAGTGTTGGGCGGTTGTAAATGGAAGGCGCTGTAAGGTACGCTCCATATTGTTATAGAAGCCACCCTCGGCATTAAAAGGGATGTAATATATTTTATAGCGAAACTGATCAATCCTGTCGCGCAAGCTTATGATCATAACCTGCTTACTGATTTTTTCCTGTTCAGAAAGATTAACATCTCCGATAGAAAGGACTTCATCCAAAAATTTTTGAAGGCTGTCTATCCGCTGTGCACGAGCTTCTGGCAAAGCTGAGCGCCAGGCTCCTTTCGGATGAAAACCCCTGTACAAACTGTCCTCAGAAGAACTGGAAAATTTCTCGATTTCATCGAAAAGTTGAGCGAGCTTTTGACCATCGGACTGAACTATATCCTTTTCTGCAGGCTGGCAAGCCAGCACAGAAAGCAAAATAAAAAACAGGTAGCGTTTCATAGGTCGTTCGTTAGGAAACTAAAAGTAGTGATTTCTATTAACCGGATGTCGATGACCCATTACCGTACAAATAAAAGTTTACTGCACCAGGCATACCTTCCATAAATCTGGCTATTTTGAGCATCAAGAATAAACCTACCTATGAAAAAAATAGCTACCCTGTTTTTTGTTGCCAGTGTTGTTCTGTCAGCACAAGCCCAACGCGACTACTTCTATCCCAAAGCGTCAACATTTAATACCGGAATCCCAACACCTGAGGAATTTCTCGGGTACCCTGTCGGAACGCACCATACTCGCCACGACCGCGTGGTGGAATACTTTAAAACACTGGATAAACTATCCGACCGGATGACCCTGCTGGAGATTGGAAAAACTTACGAACACCGGCCGCAGATAACGGCCATCATCACTACACCTGAAAACCATAAAAATCTGGACGACATCCGCAGCAAGCACTTGCAACGCAATACGTCAACTCAGTATAACCATATTCCGGTGGTAATCCTTTTGGGGTACAACGTTCACGGCAACGAACCTTCCAGTACCGAAGCTGCCATGCTAACAGCTTATTACCTCATCGCCAACGAAGATGAAGAAACACAAGCGTGGTTGAAAAATATGGTCATCCTGCTCGACCCGGTGTATAACCCCGATGGCCGCGACCGCCACAGCCATTGGGCCAACATGCATAAGGCTTCACCCCTGGTAGGCGATCCACTGGACCGCGAGCACAACGAAGTATGGCCGGGTGGGCGTACCAACCATTATTGGTTCGATCTTAACCGCGACTGGTTTTTGGGGGTTCATCCTGAAAGCAGAAATCGCGTGAAGCTATTTCATGAATGGCGTCCGTACGTGATGACCGACCATCATGAGATGGGCACCAATTCAACTTTTTATTTCGATCCGGGAAAATACAGCAGTAACAACCCGGTTGTGCCTGCACAATTGTATGATGTACTCTACCCGAAATTTGGAGAATATTTCGCCAAAGCTATGGATGGCATTGGTTCGCAATATTTCACCAAAGAAGCATTTGATAAGTTATATCCGGGGTATGGATCGAGCTATGGCAATTTTTACGGAGGTGCTGGTTTTCTATTCGAGCAGGCTAGTTCCCGAGGCCATTTACAGGAAACCACCACTATTCCCCTCACCTTTGCCTTTACCATCCGCAACCAGTTCACCGCATCGCTGGCTACGCTCCGTGCATCACACAACGAACGCGACATGCTCTTTAACCTTCGGTTGAATTTCTTCCGCACGGCAGCCAATCAGGCAAAAGCCAATCCAGTGAAAGGATATGTTTTTGGTGATACTCATGATGTGAACCGAACAAACGCTTTTGTTAACCTGTTGCGCATGCACGAAATAGAAGTTTATGATCTGGCCAGGGATATGGCTATAAGTGGAAAAACCTACGAAAAGGGTAAAGCATTCATCGTACCTACTGAACAAATGAACTACATTATGGTACGTTCCGTATTTGAAAAAGAAATAACGTACTCCGATAGTATTTTTTACGATGCTTCAACGTGGTCATTAATCCATGCGTTCAACTTACCACATGCCGAAATACGCGGCCCGATCAGCAAAGGCAACCGAATTGAAAAAGACCTGGTCAAAACTGCAGCATCAGTTACACGCAGTAACTATGCCTACCTTATGGAGCTTACCGATTACGCAGCGCACAAAGCAATCCATCAATTGCAATCAGATGGGGTTATTGCAAAAGTTGCCTTCCGCTCCTTCAACTCAATAGTAAATGGAAAAGAAAAGTACTTCCGACATGGAACGATCATCATACCAGTAGGTCAGCAAACAATTGATAGCGACAAGCTATTTGAAAGCCTGAAAAAAGTAAGTGCTTCTTGCCTTGTAGATTTTTATTCAATCGAAACCGGATACAACCTGAAGGGTATTGATCTTGGTTCGGGCTTTGCTGTTCCGCTAAAGCAACCAAAAGCATTAATGGTTATCGGTAACGGAGTTTCCGGCTATGAGGCCGGAGAAGTGTGGCACTTACTCGATCAACGCATCGGTATGCCGTTAACTAAAGCAGACGTGAGCAACTTAAGCCGGGTGAGCTGGGATAAGTACAACGTGTTGGTAATGGTTAGCGGCACATATAACTTCGACAAATCAACGATAGATAAAATCAAAAGCTGGATACAGTCAGGCGGCACGCTTATCACCCTAAAAACTGCAAGCGAGTGGGCCATCAAACAAGGACTTACTAAAGAAAAACTAGTACCCACCGATACCACCAAAACCAAACCACGAACAAACTACGAAGATGCCGCCAATACCGAAGGTGCAAGAAACATTGGGGGCTCAATCTTCCAGGTTGATCTGGACATAACCAACCCGATTGGGTTTGGGTATACTGATCGTACTATTTCAGTGTACCGCAATGGGCTAACATTTCTGCAGCCAAGCAAAAACCCATACACTACAGTAGCAAAATATACCGCCAAACCTTTGATCGGTGGCTACCTACACAAAACCAGCGCACCAAAGGTTGCTCACTCCGCTGCCGTATTGCTCAGTGGTGAAGGCCAGGGAAGAGTGATCATGTTTTCGGACAATCCGAACTTCAGGGGCACGTGGTACGGGACAAATAAAATGTTTTTGAATGCGTTGTTTTTTGGCCCCGTTTTAAATGTTCCCAACAGCAGTCTGGGTGAATAGCCGCTTTATGATTTTAACGTACGGATAAAAGTGGAAATATCCGTTACAAGGCCTGTTGATGTGGAAAGCAATTTTATAAATGCACTACCTACAATAGCGCCCGCACCATAATGGCATGCTGCAGAAAATGTTTCTTTATTGGATATACCGAAACCAATCAGAAATGGATTTCTAAGTTGCTTATGCTTTAACCGCTGAAAGTACTTTATTTGATTTTCATCAAACTCATTTTTCGAACCAGTGGTGCTGGATGATGAAACTGCATAGATAAAACCACGACTGGCCTGATCAATGCGTTGAATGCGCTCATCAGAAGTCGTTGGAGCAATTAGAAATATAGTATACAGGTTAAGGTCTTCCATCTTCTCCTTATAGCTACTCTCAAACTCATCAAATGGCATGTCGGGTAAGATTAACCCATCAACACCGGCTGCAGCAGCGTCTTCAAAGAAACGATCCATACCATATTGCATTACAGGATTCAAATACCCCATGAGGATAATGGGCATTGAAACTGTTTTACGTATTTCTCTAACCTGATCCAACAGCAACTTTACGGTCATGCCATTATCAATAGCCTGCTTACTGCTTTGCTGAATAACCGGGCCATCAGCGATTGGATCAGAGAAGGGTATCCCTATTTCAATCATATCCACACCAGCCGACTCCAGTTGTCTGGCGATCTCAATAGTATCGTTAAGGGCAGGAAAACCAGCTGTAAAGAAAACTGAAAGTATATTTTCTTTCTTTTGCTGAAAAAGTTTGTCGATACGATTCATAACATTAATGATCTCCATAATTCTTTTCTCCTGCAGGTATGGCAAAGGGCAATACGTTCTGTTTCGGTGGCAACGGACAAGTGGCAAACTCGGTGAATGCGCAAGGCGGATTATATGCTCTATTAAAATCAATGATCACCTTTTCTCCTTCGTAGGGTAGCGGTACATACATATACCGTCCGGCACCATAGGTTTCGCGGGCATTAGTTTCATCACCGAAAATAACGAAGAACTCATCCCCATCTTCATCAAGGGCATCCAGCCGGTATTCATTACCCTGCCAGGTAAATACCAGCGTTCCTACCGATCGCTGCTGAAGCGTCTGTCCTAATACGTTTGTGATTTCAATCGTGCGTGAAGAATCAGCCCACTCCACGCGTCCTTCTAATCGCCAAACCGGATCGATATCAAAACAATCAATGCCTTTAAATGTCTTCAGATTAGGATGATCCAGGTCACGTAAGCGTATACCAATCTTGTCATCACGCTTGATGATAAACCAACGAAGGGAGCCGTATTCCATAATGTTGCGGGAGGAATCCGGATGAAACATAATGCCGGAAGATGTTGGTTTACCATTTACAGAAATCATAAAACCTTCTGATGTTTCCAGTGTAACAACACCTTGTTTCAATAAGAAGAAACCTGCACGTTCAGGTATTTTACCCTCGGGAAAAACAAAGTCATTTGACTTACCACTACCGAAGGTGTTAATGCCCTCCTTTAACCAAAACAACCCCGCCAGGTTTACCCAGCCTTCTTCGCTTACCTGGTATGCATTACGCTTTTGTTGCCATTGTATAATTTCCTCCCGATAGGCTTCAGTATCAAAACTTTTATCCTGCCTAACGGAGGATGTGCAGCCCGCAACCAGTGCACTAAATAGAAGAAGAAAATTTAGTTTAGTATTCATAATTCAATTAGTCGAAATTAATTAAACCAAAAAGGCCCTGAAGCACAAAGCACTCGTAACTCATACCTCGCACCTCATACCTCGTACCTCATACCTCGCACCTCGTACCTCATTAATACTTTCCCCACCTGATATACGTCTCCAAATCCTTATCTCCCCTGCCCGAAACATTGATCACCACAACATCATCCGGAGAAAATTCCATCTTCTTTAAAACCGCAACCGCATGTGCTGTTTCAATCGCTGGGATTATTCCTTCTGTGCGGCTCAATTCAATACCGGCTTTCATCGCTTCATCATCGGTAGCATTTAAAAACTTTACCCGTCCGGTTTCAAATAAATGCGCATGCCACGGGCCAATGCCCGGGTAATCCAAACCTGCTGAAATGGAATAAGGTTCTACCACCTGACCGTCTTCCGTTTGCATCAGCAAGGTTTTACTTCCGTGCAGTACTCCAGGTTTTCCTAAAAAAGTGGTCGCAGCCGATTCACCTGAATCAATTCCTAACCCGGCTGCTTCCACACCTATTAACTGAACATGTTCATCGTTTACAAAATGATAAAAAGCTCCGGCTGCGTTGCTGCCACCGCCAACACAAGCAATCACATAATCCGGATAGGGATTTCCTTCCTGTTTGTAAAGCTGGTTTCTGATCTCTTCACTGATTACGGATTGAAACCGTGCTACCATATCCGGATAAGGATGTGGCCCTACTACGGAACCAATGATATAATGCGTATCTGTCGGATTGTTGATCCAGTGACGCATAGCCTCATTGGTAGCATCTTTTAATGTCATGTTGCCGGAAGTTGCCGGAACCACGGTTGTTCCCAGTATACGCATGCGTTCAACATTCGGTCGCTGGCGCTCCATATCAAGCTGCCCCATGTACACGATACACTCCATGCCCATAAGGGCACAAACTGTCGCGGTTGCAACACCATGCTGACCAGCACCCGTTTCAGCGATGATCTTTTGCTTGCCCAACTTCTTTGCCAGTAAAATCTGGCCAATGGTATTATTTATTTTATGAGCTCCCGTGTGACATAGGTCCTCACGCTTCAAATAAATCTTTGCCTGGTAACGTTCCGACAATCGATAGGCATAGAAAAGCGGTGTAGGCCGGCCAACATAATCATGCAACAATTGACTGAATTGATTTTGAAAATCAGCTTCTCCAATAATATCAAGGTATCGGGAACGAAGTTCTTCTATATTGGGATAAAGCATTTCCGGAATATAGGCCCCTCCAAAGTTTCCGTAGTAGCCGCGTTCGTCAATGGTGTAGGTCATATGGTTGTTGGTTGTTCGTTATTCGTTGTTTGCAGATGCACTATAAGCTCTTTGATTTTATCTTTATCCTTTAGACCAGGATGGATTTCAACCCCACTATTTATATCAAGTCCATACAAGCCCTTGAAGTTTAATCCTGAAAGGCCAGAAATGTTTTCCATGTTTAAGCCACCACTCAAAAAAAACGGAATATCATAATTATACCCCGATAATATCTTCCAATCAAATGCTACCCCATTGCCACCAGGCTTGAGTCCTTTCGTGTCAAACAAAAAAATATCTACAACACCAACAAAGGGTTTAAGCAAGTTAAAATCGAATTCAGTACTTATCGAAAATACTTTAATAATCTTTACTTGTTTCCTTCGCAACGATTCGCATAAAACTGGTGATTCATTACCATGAAGTTGCACATGCGATAATCCGTAGCGGATTATCTTGCTAAGGATGTATTCTTCCGGCTGATCAACAAAAACCCCAACTCTATTGATTTGCATCGGAAAGTTTGAAGGCAAGACAAAATCTTCGCCCACAAAACGTGGGGATGGTTCATAAAATATAAAGCCCATGTAGTCAGGTTGAAGTGCTGCTACCTGCTGAATATTTTCAGCATACTTCATTCCACACACCTTGAGCTTCAGTTTCATGAATGCACGTCAATACTTTCAATAAACAACCGGCAAGCCTCTTCGGGAGAGGAATGCTTCATAAAATTTTGCCCCATCAAAAAACCCTGAAAGCCGGCTTTCTTCAACTTAAGCAAGGCTTCTGGTGAATCAATACCACTTTCAGATATTTTAACAGCAGAAGACGGTATAAGTGGCAATAAATTAATCGAAGTATCCAGTGATACCTCAAAGGTCTTCAGGTTTCGGTTGTTTACACCAATAATATCTGCTCCACTGTCTAAATTACTTTCCAATTCATTCGCTTCATGTATTTCTAATAAAACTTCTAATTCAAGTGAATGAGCAAAGTTTGTCAGGTGTTTGATATCAGCAGGCTTCAAAGCTGCAGCAATCAGAAGAATAACATCTGCCCCCATAGCTTTTGCTTCTATAACCTGGTATTCATCCACCATAAAATCTTTTCGAAGGATAGGACAATCATTTATTTCACGTGCACGCAACAAATCTTCCTGTGTTCCACCAAAATATTTGTAATCGGTTAATATGGATAGAGCCGTTGCGCCAGCGCTTACATACCCGGTGGAAATCTTTACAACATCAACATTTGGATGGATAACGCCTTGAGAAGGCGACTTTCTTTTGATTTCTGCTATTATGCCTGGGATATCTTTGCCTAATAGCCTCTCCTTTAATGAAGCACAAGGCCGCGAAAAGTAAACCGACTTTTCCAAAACTGAAACAGGATATTGTTCTTTAGCCTGTTCAACTTCTTTGTATTTATCGGCCAGTATTTTATCTAAAATGTTCATGGCCTCATTTGTTCAATAGTCTTTTGAATACACCCAAAGCCTTTCCTGACAGCAACGATTCACGCGCCAACTCTACAGCGGGTAAAAAACCACTTGATTGATTGACGCAATACAACGCCATGGCCGCGTTGGCTACAACCGCTGCATTTTGTTGTTCCGTTCCCTTACCTTCAAGAATATTCAGGAAAATCGATGCTGATTCCTCCACCGTCTCCCCTCCCCGTATGTCGGCATAGGAAAGTTGAGGCAATCCAAGATCATCCGGTGAAGCCAACCGCTCGCCAGTATTTGAAAAAAATTTAAATGGTCCGGTAAGCGAAACTTCATCATAACCATCCAATGCATGAAGGATGATGAAATCCTTATCGGAATCCTGATAAAGATACCCATATTGCCGCGCCAGCTCCAGGTTAAACACACCTACCAACTGACGTTTAGGAAAAGTCGGGTTAACCATCGGACCAAGCATATTAAAAAATGTCTTTACCCCAAGCTCTTTGCGTATGGGTGCCACGTTTTTCATAGCCGGATGAAACAACGGTGCATGCATGAAGCAGATGTTGGCCCGATCAAGGCTTCGTTTCAGCTCTTCACTATTATTGGTAAACGAATACCCAAAATACTCCAGCACATTGGATGAACCACACGCAGATGAAACACCATAGTTACCGTGCTTGGCTACTGGTTGACCTGCCGCTGCAACAACAAACGATGACAGTGTTGATATATTGAATGTATTTTTTCCATCGCCCCCGGTACCACAAACGTCCATCACCGGTGCATCTACCTTTACCGGAACGCACAACTCCAGCATCGCATCCCGAAAGCCTTCCAACTCCTGAACCGTTATGTTCCGCATCATATACACCGTCATGAAAGACGACATCTGGCTTGGGTTGTATTTGCCGGATGCCAGTTCCATCAACACCTGACGTGCTTCTTCCTTACTTAAGGATTGATGATCGATCAACTCACTTAAAACATGCTTCATAACTTCATTCTGATTCACTTAACAACTAATAACTAACAACTAATAACCAATGACTAACGACCAATGAACATATTCCATTAATTAACTCCTCAACCAATTCTCCATCATCCTTGGCCCCTCAGGGGTCATGATGGATTCCGGATGAAATTGCAGTCCTTTAACATCATACTTTACATGACGCAATCCCATTACCATACCCTCCTCGTTGGTAGCAGTAACTTTCAGATCAGACGAAACAGATTCCGGGATAACTGCCCAACTGTGGTAGTGACAAACCTGGAATGTTTTCGGAAGTTTTTTAAATAGGATTTCATGCTCGTCTACTACCGATGCTGTTGATGTTACACCGTGCAGTACGGTAGGTATGTTGTAAAGTGTTGCCCCAAAAACTTCGGCTATTCCCTGGTGCCCGAGGCAAATACCTAAGATACTTTTTGAAGATGCGTATTCGTTAATAACAGATTTCATTATTCCAGCCTCATCGGGAATACCCGGACCGGGTGAAAGCAAAATCTTATCGTACCGCTTAACGTCTTCCAATGAAATTTTATCATTACGAAATACATCATAATCATATTTTAATGCACGGATGATGTGCACCAGGTTGTAGGTAAACGAATCGTAATTATCGAGAATGAGAACTTTCATAGACTATAATGTTTCGGCCATCACTACCGCTTTGCGCAGCGCGGCCAGTTTGTTGTTTACTTCCTGCAACTCACTTTTCGGGTCAGACTTGGAAACAATACCCGCTCCTGCCTGATAGGTCAATTGATTATTCTTGCTTAAAAAAGTTCGGATCATAATGGCATGATTAAAATCACCATTAAAACCAAGGAAACCAATCGCTCCGCCATAAAAGCCACGATTGATATTCTCGTACTTATCAATTAAAGTCAGGGCTTTGTGCTTAGGTGCACCTGACAATGTACCGGCAGGAAAAGTTGAAGCAGCCATTTTTACTGTTTCAGATTGGTTGTCCAGCTTTCCTTTTACTTCAGAAACCAGGTGAATAACATGAGAATAATATTGTATCTCCTTAAATACAGCAACCTTCACATCATGCGCATGGCGACTCATGTCATTACGGGCCAGATCAACCAGCATGATATGTTCAGCATTTTCCTTTTCATCCTTCGCCAATTCACTGGCCAGTTCAGCATCTTTCTGATCATCACCGGTTCTGCGAAAAGTACCGGCTATCGGGAAAATACTGGCCTCATGCTTACTCACCTTAAGCTGCGCTTCAGGTGAAGACCCAAACAACTTGAAATTCCCATAATCGAAATAAAAAAGATAAGGCGATGGATTGATTGATCGTAATGAACGATACACGTTAAACTCATCACCCTTGAAAGTGGATGTAAACCTGCGCGACAACACCAATTGAAAAACATCACCCCGGTTACAATGTTCAATTCCCATTTTAACGGAATCCATAAATGCTTCGTCATCCAGGTTGGATGTCTCACCATTAACAAGCTTAAAACGATAGGTTGAGAAACGATTACTGAAGATCAGCTTTTCCACACGATCAAGCGTTGAGGCCTGATCAGTATCCCGTAAGGCATGTTCAACCAGGGTGAGTTCATTGGAAAAATGGTCGACTACAATTACGTACCGGTAAAGAGCATAGATAATATCCGGCACCTGGGATTCCCTTTTGGAAACTTCAATATCCTCAAAATAACGAACGGCATCATACGCCATATAGCCGAATAAACCCATCCCAGGCACACTAATCCCGTCTGACTGATCGATATAAAACGAGGAACGAAAATCTTCCAGCGCATTAATCACCTGGTGACGATTTGCAATTTTATCAACATGAAGTTTACCGTCAGGAAATTTAACCTTTATCTGATCGCCTTCTACTGCAAAACTCGAAACCGGATCGCAGCAAATCAGCGACAAGCTGTTTTCATGACCGTGATAGTCAGAACTTTCCAATAGTATGCTCCCCGCAAAAACATCACGCAACTTCAGGTAAATATTTACCGGTGTAAGCGTGTCTGCCAGTAACTTTTTGGAATAAATCTTCAGTTGATGTTTCATGGTTAATCTAAATCACTATGAAAAGAAAAGGCCCGCTCCGATGAATCGGGGCGGGCCTCTTGTTAGTTATCATTCACTAACACTAAAGCATAATCCTGCACCGATTCGAATTGAACCTGTGCCACCACCATGCTGTTGTGTTAAACTTTATCATATCCTATTCAGCCTTTTTACGAGCTGTTTTTTTAGGTTTAGCAGCCTTTGTTTCGTCTTTTGACTTACCTACCTTCTTTGAAGCTGCACGTTTTAAACGAGTCTTTAAAGCCTTTTTATTTCTGGAGACTCCGTAAGAGCCTTTCCAACGCTTTCCCTTTTTTGATTTCTTATCTCCTTTTCCCATAGGTTAATTTGTTGAGCAATTATAGCAAAGGGTATTTGATTTACAAAATTCGATACAAACAAATCAATTTTGAATCCTGATTACCGTAACTTAATGACGGGATAATTGTTTAAAAAAGAGTATCCGTAAAGAGTCAAGAAGTATTAAGTTGGCGTCATTGCGAGGGAGGTACGACCGAAGCAATCTCATGATTTCATGATAAGACTGGGATTGCTTCGCTACCACTCGCAATGACGACAATTTTAGGATTGGAAGTGGATATTCACATTGTTTAATTCTTAAAACACATGATATGGCAAAAGCTTCCTTATCGTTGATTGATGCAATTCGTAAAACGGCTAAAACCCTTGAGCAAAGTAAGGAGTACCAATGGGGACATATGGGCTCCTGCAATTGTGGCTTTCTCGCCCAGCAAGTTACCCAACTCCGCAAGGACGAAATCCACCGGAGGGCCATGGAGCGTTATGGCGATTGGAGCGAGCAACTTAATGACTATTGCCCTACCAGCGGACTACCCCTGGATGATGTGATCTCCGAAATGATAGCCTTTGGGTTTGATGCGCAGGACCTCAAGCACCTGGAAAAATTATCGGATCCTGCTATCCTCAGGTCTTTCCCGTTAGGCCAGCGTGATCTTAAACACAACCTTAAAAAAGATGTAGTAGCCTATATGTTGGCCTGGGCCAATTTGCTTGAGCAGGAACTCTTAAACAAAATTGAACTCCCCGTCCTGCAGGAAACTTCTAAAGTGGAAGCGTAAACAGGATACAGTCTTTGGGTACATTCCCCTGGTTGATAAACCTGAACCAGTTAGGCAGTCGAGCTTCTTCTACAAGTCCGCATTTCTGTAGCACCCGAATAGAAGCCAGATTTTCAGCATCCACAAACGTACCAATACGGTAAACTTCCGGCAGCACCCGAATGGTTTGTAAGACCTTCAGGCAGGCTTCGGTGGCATATCCTTTTCCCCATTGGGTAGGACTGATAATATAACCAAACTGGATTTTCCCATTCTCATTGATAACACCAAAACTTCCAACTAACCGATACGAGTCCTTCAGCCGTATAGAAAAAGAATAATCCGTTCCATTGAACCATGCCGCCACGGCATACCTCAAAAAAGCCCGGGTATCTTTAACCGATTGGTGCGAAGGCCATGATACAAACTTTGTAGCCTCTTCTTTACTCGCATACGTATAAAAAATTTCTTCAGCGTCTTCGTACCTTAGACGCTGCAGGATAAGCCGGGTGGTTTCCAGTGTTTCGGGGATGGATAACCTTTGCATCGTGCTAAACTTAGGCAATTTCATGGCGAAAGGACAAAACATCGTACATCAATATTTCAAAAAGCAGCTTGCTGACGGGCTGAGAATTTTTGTGAAGGTAAACCCGATAGAATTTACCGGAACAGAAATAACCATCGGATCGTCAGGCGATATGCATGTTCGTGACCTGACTTTTGATGAACAAATTTTTGATGACCTAAAGGAAGATGGCTTTGACCATTGTAATCCGCTGGAATTTAATCTGTACTTGTCAGGATTAGCGTGAATAGGGTAATTATCATCCCGAATCTTTGAATCTTGAATCCCTAATCCAGTATATTTGCCACCGGCAAGCCGGCACGACCAGCTCCTGCTGAACTCCCCCAGGACCGGAAGGTAGCAAGGGTAGGCGGTTGTAGCGGTGCGATGTTCGGTTTGCCATTTTTATTTCCTTACCCTAACAGACTAAGGATGAGTTTTTTACCTGCAAAACTATCCGCTATTTGATGAGCCCTGCACTTTACCCCTCCGACTTGTTTCTGTATTTTTAAGCCTTAAACCATTTCCAAACATGAAGTTTTTTATCGATACCGCTAATCTTAATGAAATTAAAGAAGCCTATGATCTTGGCGTTTTGGATGGTGTAACCACCAATCCATCCCTAATGGCCAAAGAAGGAATTAAAGGGCATGATAATATTAAAGCGCACTATAAAGCTATTTGTGGCATTGTCGATAACAATGTGAGTGCAGAAGTAATTGCCACCGATTATGAAAACATTATAAAAGAAGGAAAGGAACTGGCTAAAATTGATGACAAGATTGTAGTAAAGGTGCCCATGATCAAAGATGGTGTAAAGGCCATTAAATACTTTTCAAGTGAAGGTATCCGCACCAATTGCACATTGGTGTTTTCTGCCGGACAGGCTTTGTTAGCCGCAAAGGCCGGAGCCAGTTACTTATCCCCATTTATCGGGCGGATGGATGATATCTCACAGGATGGATTGGAATTGATTGCTCAGATTCGTCATATCTATGATAACTACGGCTTTGAAACTGAAGTGCTGGCTGCATCTATACGTCATGCCATGCACTTGATCAAATGCGCTGAAATTGGCGCTGACGTGGCAACGTGCCCGTTGAATGTTATTACCGGTTTATTGAACCACCCGTTAACCGACATTGGTTTAGCCAAATTTTTAGCAGATCATAAAAAAGTTAATGGCTAGAAGTTTCTCATTTAAGTTGTAGTGTATAGAATAATCGCAAAATCGCTAACACGAAACTAAAAGATGTTTTCCACCGACCCCGTTGTACGCGTAAAAGAAGCCAACATTTTCCAGGAGCATAATACCGTTCTGGGGAACATCAACTTTGAAATTGAAAAAGGCGAATTCGTTTTTGTGGTGGGCAGAACCGGTTCTGGCAAATCATCGTTGCTTAAAACGCTTTATGCAGATCTGCCCCTGCGGTTAGGAGATATTGAAATTGCAGGGTATAATATTCGTGGTATAAAGAGTTCAGAAGTACCATTGCTCCGAAGAAAACTCGGCATCATCTTTCAGGATTTCCAACTCTTCCCCGACCGTACGGTGGGTGAAAACCTGATGTTTGTAATGCGGGCAACAGGCTGGGGTGATTCCAGCAAAATCAAAACTCGATTACAAGAAGTACTGATGAAGGTTGGGTTGGGTTCGGTAGAGAAAAAAATGCCCCATCAACTTTCAGGTGGTGAACAGCAACGGGTAGTGATTGCCCGCGCCTTGATCAATGAACCGGCCATTCTGATTGCCGATGAACCCACCGGAAATCTTGATCCGGAAGTATCGTTTGGAATTTTAAAAGTATTTCAGGAAATCAATAAAAGTGGAACAGCCGTACTGATGGCCACCCACGACTACGGCTTAATAAAAAAATTTCCTTGCCGGATTCTGAAGTGTGAAGATGGAAAGGTAATTGACTCGGCTAAAGAGCCGTTTGAATTAACGATGGAATATTGATTTATAATTATTGCTGTCATTGCGAGGTAGCCTACCTGCAGCCAGGGTAATTAGTCTATTCACTCTAATTGATTAAATCGAAATCCTGCTTCCGTCAGATTTCTCATCAGTTCCTTCCTCTTCCTGATCGATTTTATGTAATTGCTGGTTTAGCAGGTCAATCCTCACCAGTAAGTTTAGCACCAGTGCTTCTTTAACTTTCTTGCTGGGTCTTATCCTCATTTCATCTTTAAGAACCTCGTACATGGCTTCAAGTTGTTTAAAATCCTTAGTAAAGCCATTCAGCCCTGCCTCGCTCCCGCGGGAAGCTTCAATCATATCTACCTTGTCAGAAATTTCCTTCACATAAAACGACTCCACATCTTTAAACTCGTTCATCACCAAACGATTGTCGCGCGATTCATCAAATCTGGAATACAAAAGAAAAGCAGAAAGTCCCATAAAAAATACTGCTGCAGCGCGCCAGAAGATTAAGGTAGCCGAGGTTCGCTTTCCGAACATCCGGGTTTCAATATTCTTCCAAACACTTGCCGATGGTTCACGATCATCAAACGCTTCGCGATTGGCGCGGATAAATTCTTCAAGATTCTCTTTCATGACTTTTCCATTAACAGTTCCTTCAATTTCTTTTTCGACCGGTTTAATTGCGACTTGGATGTTGATTCTGTTATTCCCATAATCTCTGCTATCTCCTGATGGTCGTAACCCTCCAGTAAATATAACGACAACACAGACCGGTATCCATCCGGTAATGAATCAATGGCCTGCTTCACCCGACCAACCGTCAGTTCCGGACGATAAGCTTCCTCTTCCTGTTCTTCCCGGATATCAAAATCTTCATCTTCAGGCATTAACTCCATCTTCTTTTTCTTAAGCTCATTAATCGCCTTGTTTACCACAATACGCTTTAGCCAGGAACCAAAGGTGGCATCACCCCGGTACGCGTCAAGGTTGCGAAAAGCGTTGATAAAGGCTTCCTGAAGGACATCCTCTGCCGCATCCTCCCCACCCACAATCCTGTAAGCCACATTATACATCGCCTTAGCATATAGTTTGTATAGCCTGTAATGTGCCTGCTGGTCGCCCGCCCGGCAACGCTCAATAAGATCGTGATGAATATTCAGGACGTCCTGGCTCAACGTAAATGGGTTCCCTTTAAAATAGACAATTCAAGTATCAGAAGGTTGCTTGGTGAACAACTTTAATCAATGAAAATTAACCCTTTTTCGAGGGCTATTTTGCGCATTAAAACCAGTGCGTCCTCCCGATTATTGGGTATTTCACCCTCCAGTATAGCCTCCTTTATCCGATCTTTAATTTCACCCACTACTGGTCCTGGAGTAAGATTAAAGAATTTTATGATCTCATCACCGGAAACCGGAGGTTGGAAATTACGAAGGTGATCCTTCTCCTCTACTTCCTTCATCTTCTGTTCCACCAGGTCGAAGTTTTTTAAAAACTTATCCACCTTCACCATATTTTTTGAGGTGATATCAGCCCGGCAAAGTTTCATCAGATCATCAATATCTTCGCCTGCATCAAAAAGCAATCTCCGGATTGCTGAATCAGTAACTTCCTTGGCGAGCGGTATAGGGCGTAAATGCAAACGAACCAGGTTTTGCACTTTCACCATTTTCTCATTCATGGGCAATTTCAACCTTCTGAAAATTCCGGGAACCATGCGTGCTCCTTTATCTTCATGACCATGAAATGTCCAGCCTGCCTCTTTGTCGTAACGCTTGGTTTGAGGCTTGGCAATATCATGAAGAATTGCTGCCCAGCGTAACCATAAATCGTCCGATACTTTAGCTACATTATCCAACACCTGCAGGGTGTGGAAAAAATTATCCTTATGGGCTCGATTACCCACATACTCTACACCATGCAATAAAATAAGCTCGGGAAAAAACAGTTTAAGCAAACCGCTATGAAAAAGCATTTTGAAGCCATACGATGGCACCGGACTTAGAATTATTTTATTGAGTTCATCGGTAATGCGTTCCTGCGAAACAATCTTCAGTCGTTCGGCCTGGCTCATCATAGCCGAAAACGTGTCCGGCTCAATGTCATAGTTTAATTGCGAGGCAAACCTGGCGGCCCGCATCATGCGTAAAGGATCATCCGAAAAGGTAATAACCGGATCAACTGGTGTGCGGATGATCTTCTTTTTCATATCCGAAACACCATCAAACGGATCAATCAAATTGCCAAAAGTTTTGGCATTCAGACTTATCGCCAATGCATTGATGGTAAAATCTCTGCGCACTTGATCATCTTCAAGCGTACCGTTTTCAACAATGGGTTTTCGCGAATCTCCCCGGTACGATTCTTTCCTCGCACCTACAAATTCAAGATTGAAATCCTGATAAGGTATATGGGCAGTGCCAAAGTTTTTATAAACATGAACACCAATATCGGGGCCGAGGGTTTTGGCAACAGCCTGAGCCAGTTCGATGCCGCTACCCACGCAAACAAAATCAACATCAGTAGTGGGTCGTTTTAAGATTAAATCACGGACAAATCCACCAACCACATAGGTTTCAAGGTTGAGTTGATCTGCCGTTTCACCTACCTTTTTAAAGATTGGATGAGACAATGATGAGGCGTAGTTCATGAAAACGTTAAACATCAAAATTACGGATAAATCCTAGTAGTTATTGGTTGTGTCAAAGCAGAAAAAAGTTACTAAAAAACACTAAATTTGATCTATGAATTGGTCAGATTACATCGTTTCAGACAAAGATGTCCTTTTGGGCAAGCCAACAATTAAGGGTACCCGGATTTCAGTTGAGCATATTGTGGGACTACTTGCTCAAGGCTGGACAGAAAATGAAATTCTCGAGAATTTTCCACGTCTAACAAAGGAATCATTACAAGCTGTTTTTGCATACATCCAGGAATGCTTACATGATGGTCTTTTATTCACACCTTCCAGAAAGACAGCCTAATTAATTTCATGAGACTCTTGGCTAATGAGAATTTTCCTCTAAAGAGTGTTGTGTATTTGAAAAGCAAAGGATTTGATATTCGTTCAATTGGAACAGACAATCCGAGTATTCAAGATTATAGCGTTATGAGTATTGCAATTAATGACGAAAGAACAATTCTAACTTTTGACCGGGATTACGGTGAACTTATTTTTAAACATAATTACAGACCCAAAAATGGAGTAGTTTACCTCAGGTTAGATAAATATGAAGCAGACGAACCGGGTAGGCTAATTGAAGATTTAATCAATAAAAAGGAGTTTGACCTTAGTAACGCACTGACCGTATTAGATAGAAATGGTATAAGGCAGAGAAAATATTGAAAGTTTAACCGCTAATTATTTCAATTCCGTATAAAAGTTGGACACGGAATTAACTTCTCCTTCTTTTTCGTTTTGGTGTTTGGGTTTGCTGCCAGCCTGAAAATCAAGGCCAGCTCATGTGCACCACCACCAATCGGTCCTAATTCAGAAATAGTAAGATCATAACTGTAACTTACCTCTACCCTTTCCATTTGAAAGCCCAATACAACAACAACAGCATCCTGACTGATATTATCCTTAACATTTTGCTTAACCGGAATACCCCTGTACCAAAAACCTAACACTACGGGCTCATATAAGAAATAGGTGCCAATATCCAGCTGGTCGAACATACCTTGATTCTTGTAGACAAAAGATGGCATGATGGCTGCGGATCGCTCCCGCCTGGCAAGACCGTTGTAAAGAGGTATTCGAATACCACCATGAACGGTTGTCTTTATGGGAATAATGGCTTCTTCATCAATTAATGATCGGTTAGGTCTGTTCAAGTGCGCAGCCGAAAAACCTAACCACAGCATCCGGCTATAGATCAATGCCCCGGTACCGAAATCAAAGTAGGTTGAACTTTGAATGTTATTGTAATCGGTACTGGGTGGGAGGTTACCATCGCGATCAAACTCAAGCTGGTCACCAAAAATCAATTTATTAAAATCGATGTTTCGGTTGCCGACACCAAAGTTTAAGCCGGAGGATAACACAAATTTGTCGGATACCTGTACTTTGTAGGAATATTGAAAGTTGATCTGTGTCGACCGAAGTCCAGCAGTACCAGCTTTATCAACTGTAGCTAAAATACCAATGCCACTGTTCAGGTGATCAAGGCTATAATCATATGAAAATGCATAGGTGACATATCCGTTTGTGATATTAGGCCATTGGTTTCGGTGATTGGCAATAAACCGATGATCGGTACTGGTTCCACTGAATGCCGGATTTAGATAGAGAGGCGCAGCATAGTATTGTGAAAACTCCGGGTCCTGTGCATGGATCACAAAAACCTGTAGTAAGAAAATAACTGTTAAAATGTTTTTCATCACCGTATCAAATGAATGTCCCCTACCCTGGTAATCATGTTGCCATTCTCATACTTTGCTGTTATTTTATAGACATAGACATCCTGAGGGCACAGCTTCCCTTTGTAATATCCATCCCAACCTACTTCAGCATTTTTTGTTTCAAATAATAATTCACCCCACCGGTTAAACACCAGCATCTGAAATTCAGTAACACCGCGCATCAATGGTAAAAAGTAATCGTTACGACCATCGCCACTTCCGCTCCCGCCTAATCCAGGCGAAAATGCATTGGGGATAAGAAGTTGTGCGCCCTTTTGTACCCGTACTACGGATGCTAACGTTGTCGTATCCGCACATCCATTGGAGTTTGATACAGCTAATTGAATCGTGTAAATACCTTCCTCTTTGAATACATAGACAGGTTCGCGTTCGGTAGAGGTTCCGCCATCACCAAAATCCCACCAATAACTACTGGCCCCTAAACTTCTATTGCTGGTGTAAAGCTTATCTCCGGGTATGTAGAGTACGGTGGGTGCTACAGCAAAAGAGGCCACAGGGCTATCAAATACTTCGATAATACCTGCTTTAGTTATGGTTACCGTGTCACCCAAAACATTGGTGGCTGAAAGTGTAACAGAATAAACGCCAGGCCTTCTGTAGGTGTAAATCGGATTTACTTCACGTGAGGTACCCTCACCCGTTCCGAATTGCCAGAAATATGTAGAAGGGTCAGCAAATTGCGAAAGGTTTGTAAATTTAACCGTTAGCGGAGCACAGCCTGAGGGTGGATCAAAAGTAAAATCCAAAACAGGTGGTATGGGATTTATGATAACCGTTACCGCCTGTTGCTGAACACAAACATTATTCTTAACGGTAAGTGTAATTGTAAATGTTCCATAGGTTCCATAGGTGTGTGCACCAGGATTAACTTCAGTTGATGTCGTTCCGTCACCAAAGTTCCAGGCATATTCCCAGGGACCTGGCGTTGTCGTGTTGGTTATCGCTACCGTTGAACCCGGCAGTGTTTGTAACAAGGGTGTTGCCGCAAAAGACGCAATGATATTATCAAATGCAGGAACCACACGCGACTGCGTAGTTACCGCACTTAAGCATCCGGCAAAGTTTCGGGTTTGAAGTGAAACATCCACATTTTGTGGTATTGCAGTTCTGTTAACATTATAATTCAATATTGCTTCTGTCGATGAAGTGCTTAACACAAGTGTACCGTTAATAGTGATTGTCCACGAATATTCGGGTAGTCCCTTTTGCTGGGCTTCAAAACGAAGCCCCATCATGTTGCAATCAAAAACAAGTGTATCGATGGTGAAGATGGAAACCGGAACAGGATTTATCCTGATCAAACGTGTTGAATCTCGGTAGCATCCGGTTGTTAACGTTGTTCGCAACGTAACACGATAGTCCTGAATCAACTGACTGGTATTAATAAAATTGTAGGTAAATGCCGGAACCGTTCCGGTACTAATATCATCCAGCATACCATTGGCATCACTGATCTGCCAGCGGTATTCTGTCGGATTAAGTAATTGCGTTTGGTTATCTACTGTGAATTTTACCGACTTTGGTGAACAATTGGAATCAAACGGAGAATAGTTTGTTGAAATAAATCCGGATTGCGGACCAGGAAAAACAGTAATTGTAACGAGTGACGAAAGCTGTTCACACCCATTCACCGTTACCACCCGCAGTCTTACAGCATAGGTTTTATTCACTGTATTAAAGTTGTTGAAATCACGGACAAACAAGTTAGAAAATCCCAGGTCAGTCGGATGTTGAACGGAGTCAATCTGAAAACCAGAACCCTCATCAACCTCCCAAACAAACCGGTCGATAACATCTGGCTGACCGGCAATGGCGGTATTGGTAAAGGTGACCCTCAGCACACTGCACCCGGAGGTAACATCAGGGACAAATGAAGAAACTGGTAAAGGATCAACCGTTACAGTTTTTACAATCATCGAACTGCATTCACCCAAATCGGTTGTTACACGAAGCGCTACCTGGTAAGTTCCTGCTACCCCAAGGTTATAGCTAAAGCTCTGCTGATTGTCCAGTGCTGCGTTCTTTGAGAACGTTACCCCATCGTAGTTCATATCCCACTCCCATTGCACCAGTTGTTGTCCGGCAACAGGAACGAGTGTTGACGCATCTGTGAAGAGTGTTTGTTCACCCGCGCAAACACGGGAGGCAGTAAAGTCAGGAACTGGTTTGTTTAATACCCGAATAATAACTTCATCAGTGCTTTCGCACGAAGTCACATTATCCCGAACAATCAATCGCGCACGATAAATACCCGGGTTAATAAACGTTTCGTCAAACGGACCCAGTTGGGTTGTTGAAAAGCCTGTAGCAGGTTCTCTTCTGATCAGTGCATTGTTCTCATCAAAGAACTCCCATCGCCATTGGGTTGTGGGGGTAACTAAACCCACCGAAGCATCAACCAACCGGGCATTGAATAAAGTAAACGGAGTGTTGGGTTCCTGACAGAAGTTTGGCGTGATTACAGTGTTTGCCAAATCCCTGATTTCTATACGCGCGATAAGGGATGGCGATATGGTGATGATTCGATCGAAAACGGCCTCACAATTTCCTGCTGCATTCGAATCGCGTACGCTTAGCCTGATTAACTTCTGACCGGCTGTTGGATAACTGTATACCGGATTGCGTTGAGTGCGTGTTGCTAATGGAGCGCCTGCACCAGTATCGTTATCAAAAAAACGCCAGGTATAAACAAAATTCGCTCCGCCAATAAAAGGAGTTTCATTATCAAAATAGATATCATCACCAATGCAAAAAACGGTTTGAACTGGGCCCGCTGCATTTCCAAGTCGCGTAAAGAAATCGGGTTGAGGCGCAGGAACAATAACAATTCTTCCCGTTGTAACCTGAGGCATATTGTCGCCATTAACCAGGTTTCCATTTACCGGATTGAATGGATTTCCATCCGTCAGCACATTATCATAAGGATTACATTGATTCCAGTTTTTTAGTGTAACCTGAAATTCACGACCCACATCAGCGGGAGTCGTTACCGGAACATTGATCAGTAAACTTTGCAGGCCCGGTGCAAGAACCGGATAAATGGGATTTGTGTTGGGTGCAGGATTGAGGTAAGGAAAAACACCCGGCAAAATACTATTGACCTGCACACCCGGAATTTGATTGGCCGCTGGACCGGTACCGTATAACCATTGGATCCAACGTGCTTCGTTGTTTTCGCGCGTGGCACGAGGATAGCAATTCCAGTCACTGTTATCGGTAAAACGCAAATTGGCAGCAAAACCAGCACAAACCCTGAACTCAGCCGGATCAATGGAGATAATGTCGTTGGTCCAAACTACAACCTGTGTTTGGATGGGCACTACACTTCCGCGCGGGTTACAGGCATTGGATGCATCAATGGTTACATCATAACCACAATCAACAGGTGAATTAGGGTAGGTATGCTGAATAACAACACCGGTAGCATTAACCTGTGAATAAACTTCTTCAGGTGTACCATCACCCCAATTTATGAAGTACTGTGTACCCGGTGTCGATGATAAATAAAGGGTTTCAATGCGTACTGTAAATGGGGCACAACCACGGCTGCTGGTTAGAAATGCAAAGCCGGGCTCCATAATCTGCCCGCCACACTGAGCCTGTACAACGTATACGCTACAAACTAAAAGAAAATAAACTAATCCCGTTCTCAATCCCATCTCTAATCGATTTATAAAACCGATTAAAGCCTAACGCCATAAACAATCGGGGATTAATGTTTTACAAATGAAAAAAGGAACCCCGTGAAACACGTAGAAACCTTTTCAAATCGACCAATGGAAAAATAGAAGAATCAATTACCGGAATAGCAGGACGAAAAACATCATTAATTCCAGAAGCCTTCCTTACTGTTAAACGTAGGACAAGGAATCATCCGGTATTTCTGCTTTACACTGCGCTGCACAGGTTTTGTGGAAAATTCATAAATGAGAGAAATTTCATGCGCTCCTCCTGAGGTAGTCTCCAGCGTGGAAATGGTAAAATCGTAGCTATACCCGATAGTCAGATTTTTCATATACAGTCCCAACTGAACGACAACAGCATCATTCTGCATAAGGTTGGCCACATTTTTATTCCAGGGTTTACCCCGGTAAGAAAAGCCAACGGAAACAGGATCAACATGATAATTGATAGCAAAGTCAAATTGTGAAAAAGTTTTCCCCTGCATACGGAACATGGCTGATGGGGTTAAATATGATACCCGGTAACCTGCCGAACGTGGTGAACCATTGGCCAGGTTAATACGCAATCCAGCATGATAAGTTTGTTTCATAGGTAACCGGCTCTCGTCACCGATAAGTGAAAGATTCGGCTGGTTCATGTGGTGAAATGCTGCACCAAACCAAAAGGTGCGTGTGTAAAACAATGCACCGGAACCAAAATCAAAATAATTCTGTCGTCCCAGCCTATCCTGATCCGGGTCAATAGAATAGTATTGTCCGTCTCTTTCAAACTCAAGTCCATCGCCCAGTCTCAGCCGACTGCGATCAATACCGTTGGTACCATAGCTGAAATTTAAACCTGGTGAAAAAACCAATTTATCAGTAAGCTTGACCTTGTAGGAATATAATAATCCAACAGTGGTGCTGTTCCAGCCAGCTGACCCCATTCGATCATTTGTTAAGAGAACGCCAAATCCACTGCGCAATTCATCCACAAAGATATCGTACGAAGCTGCATAGGTAGCAAAGGCTTGTGGAAGGTTGGGCCATTGAACACGGTGAATTGCCGTAACACGCTGTTGCGGAGTAATTCCCACAAATCCAGGATTCAGATACAGCGGTGAATTGTAGTACTGAGAAAACTGAATATCTTGGGCATTCACGGAGAACAGTGTCACCATTCCAAAAAATACCGTAAATACTATTTTACAAATCTTCATACCATTATTCCGTTTTCAATTTATCGAATCAGCGTTACATCTCCAATCTGTGTGGTGCGTTGTCCGTCAACTAATCGCAGTACAAGTTTGAATACATACACACCGGCAGGCAATAAATTACCGTTGCGATCATAACCATCCCAACCGCGCAACGGTTGACCTGGAACATTCTTACTTTCAAAAATCATGTTACCCCAGCGATCATAAATCTGCATGTTAAACGAATTCGGCTCGTTGGTATTAATACCACGCACATAGGGCAAGAACACATCATTCACCCCACCAGGCCCGGATATACCCCCATTAGGTCCCGAAGGATCCGGAGTAAAGGCGTTTGGTATTCTTACCTGACCTCCTTCACGGGCAATAATCTCAGCACGGGCAGTATCGGTACACACCACGTTACCACGTACTTCACGCATCACCATGGATATTGTATACCTACCCTCTACAGGATAAAAATAGGTAGGATCTGATTCTCCAAACAATCGTTTCACTATCTCATTGGTGTCACCAAAATTCCACCAGAATGCTACGGTATCCGAAGGAACAGCTGATGGTTGAGAGAAGTTGAATGTTACCAATTCAGTATCCGGAACGAACAGCGTTGTGGGTCTTGCCTGAAAAGCCGCTTGCGGTTTCGGATAAATAGGAACAGGAACTTTACCAGGCATAGCATTGGGCCCAGTACCGGAGTTATCAGCAAATGCAACCTGACCGGTTATTGAATTGGTTGTCCGCAAGAAAATAGTATACTCGCCCGGATTGGCTATAAAGAATACCGGTAACGGTGCGGTCGATACAGCCGTAACTCTTCCATTCTGATCGATCACCTGCCATTCATAAATATCACCTGTTGCATTATTTACGGTTATCTCTATTGTAGCAGGAAAACATGCCGCATCCGGTGTATAATCGAATGCCGCCACCAATGGCGGAAGAATAATATTGATACTCTTCGAAAATGTGCTGCTACAATCTAATCCATTGGCCTGTGCAGCAAGGTTAACTGCAGTTATTCTTACATCGCGTAAGCCTGGTGAAGTGTAGTCAACTGCAAATGGTCCAACACCCGATTGTGTATTGGGCACAGCTCCAATTCCAAAATCCCAGTTGTATGCAAAGTCAACCGGATCAACTGGTACTGACGTGTTCGTAAAGGTTACTGTAGAAACTCCTCCCATGAAAGGTGGTATAACACCTTCATCAAAACCCGCAGTAACTGCACGGTATACGGTAATCGGAATTATCAATTCCGGTGAAGGACAGTTTCCGTTATTCGCTACATAAACTACCTCATAGATAATAGGATTTTGCGTGCTGGTATTTGTAAAGGTATAGCTTACTTGTTGCGTTGTGCGTACATCTATTTCCTGCCCGATATTTCCTTGTACGCGGTAGAACCACCGGTGTGTGGCCGCGCCAATGGAACTATTGAAGAAGTTGATTGTCTCCCCACTACAAATCTCATTTTTATCAGGGAAGATATTCACAAATATTTCCGGGAATACAGATACTGTTTCAAAATGTACATCCTGACAGATATCCAGGGGTGGATCAAGTGTAGTTTGCAACGTTACCTTATAGCTTATTGTTCCGGTAGGCGAAGGGTTCGTGAATACGTGAGTAATGGTTGCATTTGGGTTCGAAACAGCCGCGGTAAACGTATCCTCAGTGCCATCAAACCAGCGCCAGTTGTAGGTTACACCGGCCACTTGATTGTACTGGAAGGTTCCGGTGTACGGTGAACATCCGGTGGCAGGACCAACAATACTAAACGTAGCATCTGTTTCACCCACCGTTACCGTTACACTTTCACCCACCGGAACAAACGGACATCCATTTACATCGCTTACTGCAGTGAGCTGATAGGTGGTGGTTAGCGTTGGTGAAACGGGGATCACACGAATATTGCCCAAGCCGGTTAGCGGGAACGATGTCGTTCCATTAGCATCGGTGGCTGTATAGGTTGCTGTAAATGGCGGCTGACCATCCAATTGAAGCACCAGGAATTGAGTTTGTCCAACGCACAATGCCAAATCAGTCGTTAACCAACGACCGCCAACAGTAGGCGCTACGGTTACCACCATGGTAGCAGGGTTACCCACACATGCTGTTGGTGCCGGACCGGTAGGCGTTACCTGGTAAAGAAGTGTACCGGGGAAGAAATCGCCATTACTCAATGTTTCATTAATCACATTTCCGGTATTCGGAGACGTGAACCCGGTAATGTTTACGCTTGAAGGTGTAGCTGTCCAGTTAAAAACTGTACCCGCAACAGGACTGCTTAATGACACATTGATACTGTTATCATCGCAAACCGTTATAGCCGGAGGCAGACCAGTAACACTTGGTATCGGATCAACCGTTACATTAATCACAACAGGTGTTCCCTGACATCCGGCAGGGCTGGTTGGTGTAACCGTATACACAACATTACCTGGAGTATTGCTGTTGTTAAAGAGTGTTTGGAACAACAGACTTCCTGCACCTGGTGAAGAACCAATAACATTAGGATCTGCCACCCGCGTCCATAATCCAATGGTATTGACTACATCATAGGTGAAGGAAATATTGATGTTGCTTCCGCTACAAATCTGCTCACTCAATGAACTAGCCGTAATGATTGGTCTTGGGTTAACGGTAACCACCAATTGCACATTGTCGCCCACACAACCTACGGCCGGTGTTTGCGGACGGAGTGTATAGGTTACGGTTTGCGTAACCGGTGTAGGGTTATCCAGAATATCATCCAACATGCTGCCACTGGTAAAGATGGAACCGATTGGTGAGAAACCTGTTACACCACCTGTTGCGACAATATTCACCAACTCAAATTCAACTGATCCGGAAGAAGGAACTGTATTGGATGTTAAACTAAATCCTGTAGGAATACCTTCACACACGGTAGTCTGTGTTGGCGTTACAATTACTTTTGGTTTCGGTTCTATATTGACAATAACGTCTACAAAATTGCCGGTACAGCCATTACCTGTTTTCGCTCCGTTGGCAACCGGGGTAATTCTGTACGTTACAAACTGCGGTGTATCATCATTATTAACCAGGTTATCGGTAATCACATGGCCTTGTGGCAGGTTACTTTGAATCGGGAAGAATCCGGAAACCAAACCTGAACTTGCAAAAGCCTGATAGTTAAAGGTGATAATACCCGCTGATGGCACGGTTGGCGAGTTCAGTACAATATTGGTTAGTGTGTTGCTACAAATATCTGTTGTATTATTTACCGGTGTCGCTAAAACATTTGGTTCAACACGCAGTACAATAGGTCTTACCGGACCGCGACATCCTGCGCCAGTGATAGCTACAACATTGTACGTTACGGTCAATACACCGTTGGTATTGTTTGCAAATACATCATTTCTGATCTCATTAATATCCACAGTATTACGAGGCGCTGCGGGATTAAACGTTACTGGAGTTAGTCCTGCATCTACAACAATCGACATGATGTCATAACTTGCAGCAACAGCACTGGTAGGTGAAGTTCCTAGAATTATATTGGATGCTTCATTGCTACAAACAATCGCATTCAGGTTGCTGGCAACTTCAGGCGATGGATTAACTGTAAATATTACAAGCCCCTCATCTCCGGCACATCCTGCTGCTGAAACCGGTATTACCCTGTAACGCGCCTGCAACGGGCTGTTCGTAGTGTTCGTAAAGAAATCATTTTGAATGGCTGTTGCTGGTTGTGCTGCGCCAATAGAGGCATTACCCGGACCTGGTTGTAAACCAAGATCCCAGTTGATTTGTGTAATATTATAGGATGCTGCCGCCACAGAACCAGGTGCTACGCCTAACAACACTCCGGTAGTCACATCACTACAAGCCGGCAGTGGACTCAATGCAGGATCAATCACCGGCTCAGGATCAATGGTTACATTAATTACTTCAGGGTCACCTACACAGCCTTGCGGACTAACCGGAACTATGGTATATGATACCACCAGGCTTCCTGCAGTAACATTATTATAACGGTCGTTACGAATAGCATTGGCATTAACACCGTTTTGAACGATGGAATTTCCTGCTGCTGGTGTTAATCCTGCTGCAACGGTAATGTTTGTGATGTTAAATGCTGCGGCAGGAATAGACAAACCATTCGTTGATAAAACAATGTTGGTTATCGCATCACTACAAACGGTTGCATCCAGATTAGGATTCATCACCGGCTCAGCATTTACAGGCAGGGTTATCACGAATGGATTACCCACACAGCCATCTGTTGATGTTGGTGTTACGGTATACACGGCATTTAACGGCCCACCGGTTTCATTATGAAGTGTTTCCGCTAATGGTCCGACACCTGCCCCTGTTCCTCCTGTAATACCAGGAGCATACGTGGCGGTCCAGGTAAAGGTTGAAGGTACAAGGTTGGTAACGTTATCCTGTGGATCGAGACTAAAAGGAACATCGGAACAAACAGCCGGGCGAGTCACATTCGCACCAACCGGTTGTGGATTAATTGGTACTGTTATAGTAAAGGTGCTTCCGGGACAAGAACTTCCAGAAGCAGGTGTTACCGTGAACACTGCATTCAGCACACCTCCGGTTAAATTTTGAAGGTTTCCTGTTACGTTACCTATTCCATTGGCAGCACCCCCCGTCAATCCAAAATCATAGTTGGCTGTCCACGTAAAGGTTGATACTATTCCATTGGTAATATCCAGTTGTGGATCAAATGAGAATGCTGTGTTAGAACAAACTGGAGCTTTGGTAGCATCAGCGCCTAATGGTTCTGAACTTACGGGAATTGTGATAATAAACGGTGCACCTTCACAGCCATTACCTGAAGTAGGTGTAACGGTATAAATGGCATTCAATACACCACCTGTTATGTTGTTCAGCGTTTCAGAGAGAGGTCCTGCTCCTGCGCCAGAGCCATTCAGTAACCCTGCGTCATAAACAGCCGTCCACGTGAATGTGCTGATAATGCCGTTGGTAATATCCAACTGCGGATTGACGTTGAACGCAACATCGGAGCACACCGCTGCTTTTGTTGCATCCGCTCCCACAGGTTCTGAACGAACAGGAACCGTAATGGTAAAGTTAGGACCTACGCAATTTGTTACTGTTGATGTTGGTGTAACAGTAAACACCGCATTCAGCGTTCCACCGGTTAAGTTTGTTAACGTTCCTGCAACTAATCCAACACCATTGGCTGCACCACCAGTTAATCCGGGATCATATACTGCTGTCCATGTATAGGTTGCTGTGATCGAGTTCTGAACATTATCCTGAGGATCAAACGAGAAAGGAACATCAGAACATACTGGAGCCTTCACTGTGTTAACTGCAACAGGTTTAGGATCAACCGGAACGGTAATGGTGAAGGGAGCTCCTGCACAACCATTTGTAGAAGTTGGTGTAACAGTATATACGGCATTGAGCTGAGTAGAAGTGATATTTATTAATGTTTCTGCCACGGCACCATTACCGTTTCCTGCACCACCGGTAATGCCGGCTGCATAGCTGGCTGTCCAGGTAAAGGTTGATGTTACGCCATTGGTAATTTCAAGTTGAGCGTTGAAGTTGAACGCTACATCAGAACACACAGCTGCTTTCAAGGCATCTGCACCAACGGGTTCAGGGTTAACCGGAACAGTGATCGTAAAGGTAGATCCTCCACAACCATTAACCGAGGTTGGTGTGATGGTGTAAACAGCATTAAGCGGACCGCCTGTTAAGTTGGTTAGTGTTTCAGACAAAAGGCCTGCGCCTGCTCCTGAGCCACCTGTAAGTCCTGCATCATATACTGCCGTCCAGGCAAATGTGCTGGTAACACCGTTGATGATATCATTTTGTGGATTGAAGTTGAAGGCAACATCCGAACACACTGCGGGCCGTACAGCATTCGATCCAACAGGTTCAGGATTAATCGGCACCGTAATGGTGAATGTGCTTCCTACGCAAGAACCTGCTGTTGTTGGTGTAATGGTAAACACCGCATTCAGTTGTCCACCGGTTTGGTTATTCAGGGTTTGATTGATTACCCCTATTCCATTGGCTGCTCCACCGGTTAAGCCAGCAGGATAGGCCGCTGTCCATGTGAACGTAGCAACAGTACCATTTGTAATCTCCGCTTGCGGATCAAAACTAAAGGCTATATCAGAACATACCGCTGCTTTGGTGCTATTGGCACCGACAGGTTCGGAAGCAATAGGTACTGTAATGGTGAATGGACTACCTACACAACCGTTAAGCGAAGTTGGTGTAATCGTATAGGTAGCATTAAGCGATGCTCCGGAGAGGTTCGAGAGTGTTTCATTAATATTTCCAATACCTGCACCTGCACCACCGGTTAATCCTCCTCCGTAAACGGCAGTCCAGGCAAAAGTTGCGGTTACACCATTCGTAATTTCAAGTTGAGGATTAAAATTAAACGCAACATCAGAACAAACAATAGCTTTAATATCATTTGCACCGACCGGTTCAGGATTTACCGGAACAGTAATAACAAAAGGTGCCCCGGCACAACCTGCGGCAGAAGTCGGTGTAACCGTATAAACAGCATTCAGTACTCCACCGGTTACGTTAACCAGGGTCTCTGAAATATTTCCATTTCCATTAGTGACACCACCCGTTAAACCAGCTTGATAAACTGCAGTCCAGCTAAAGTTGGAGGCAACACCGTTGGTAATATCCAATTGTGGATTAAAGTTAAAGCCAACATTTGAACAGGCAGCAGCTTTGGTAACACTTGCCCCGACCGGCTGAGGATTAATTGGAACGGTAATGGTAAATGTAGCACCTAAACAACCACCTACAGAAGTTGGCGTTACGGTGTACACAGCGCTAAGCTGGCCTGCGGTTAAATTAACGAGTGTCTCCGCAACCAATCCAGTTCCTGCCCCTGCCCCACCGGTTAATCCCGCTGGATAAACGGCCGTCCATGTGAAGTTACTGATAACTCCATTGGTGATTTGAGTCTGAGGATCAAAACTGAAGGCAATATTGGAACAAACAACAGCCTTGGTTTGGTTAGTTGCCACCGGTTGTGGATTAACCGGCACTGTAATGATGAATGGTGGATTACCAATACAACCTCCACCCTGAGCAGTAGGAACAACAGTATAGACTGCGTTTATAGGTGCAGCCGTTAAGTTGGTTAGTGTCTCCGTTATATTTCCTGTTCCATTGCCTGCGCCCCCTGATAGACCAGCGCCATATGCTGCCGTCCACGTGAACGTACTTAGTACACCGTTAGTAATATCATTCTGTGGATCGAAGTTAAACGCAACATTTGAACATTGTGCCGCTTTAGTGACATCTGCACCAACAGGTTCTGTGTCAACAGGAACTGTTATTGTAAATGGTGTGCCTGCACATGAACTTGCTGAAGTTGGTATAACGGTATATACTGCATTAAGTACACCGCCAGTAAGATTGGTTAGCGTTTGAGCAATCTGACCTACCCCAGCAGCTGCACCACCCGTTAACCCGGCAGGATATGCAGCGGTCCAGGTAAACGTTGAAGCAACACCATTGGAAATTTCGGCCTGCGGATCAAAGCTGAATGGATTATCGGAACATACTATTGCCTTTACTGCGTTTACCCCAACAGGTTCCGGATTAACAGGAACTGTTATTGTGAATGGTGCACCCACACATCCTTCCGGTGTTGATGTTGGTATTACAGTATATACCGCACTCAATTGTATGTTAGTAAGGTTAACCAAGGTACCGGCAACATTACCCACACCATTGGCTGCCCCACCGGTTAAGCCCGCAGGATAGACAGCTGTCCAGGTAAAGGTTGAAACAATCGTATTGGTAATGCTGGTTTGCGGATTGATGTTGAAGCCAACATTCGAACAAATAGCAGGTGCTATTGTATTATTACCTACAGGTTGAGGATTAACGGGAACGGTAATGGTAAACGTTGCGCCCGCACAACCACCAGCAGAAGTTGGCGTTACTGTATATACTGCACTTAATTGAGCAGTCGTTAGATTCGTTAACGTACCAGAAACATTACCAACACCATTCGCTGCTCCACCGGTTAATCCGAAAGGATAAGCAGCTGTCCAGGTAAATGAGCTTGGTAGTGCATTGGTAATATTGGCCTGTGGGTTAATGCTGAAACCAACACCGGAACAGAATACCGGAGCAACCGAGTTAGCCGAAACAGGTTCTGGGTTTATCGTAATGACAATAGTTTCAGCTACACCGACACAACCCGCACCGCTGGTAGGGGTAATCGTGTAGGTGGCTGTTATTGGTGCCAGAGATGTGTTTACCAAGACATCTGTGATATGGAACGTGCCTGGAGCACCCGCTAAGACATTGTTACCGGCACTTCCTTGTACGGAAGCATCAGACATCACGGGTGCAGCCCAGTTAAAGGCTGTTCCCGGAGGAAGGTTAAGCGGAGATAAGAAAATTTCTTTGTTTACAGGTTGACCACTACAAATTGTTCGTGTTTGACCGGATGCAATTACCGGAGCCGGATTAACCGTTACTACAACATCTTGTGAAGGCCCCGCGCAACCATCAGGAGAAGTGGGAACTACACGGTAGGTTACCGAACCAACAGCTCCAGAAAAATTAGTCAGCGTTTGATTGATCTGGCCAACACCATTGTTACCAACTGCTGAACCACTCACTAACCCGGTAACACTGGTTACAATCCAGTTAAAAGTTGAAGCTGGAATACTTGCCGTTAATGTTAAAGCATCCTGCACCGCAGTTCCACCACACAAACTAACCGCGGGTAAAGAAGTCATCACAGGCCTGTCGTTAGCATTGATAACCAACGTGGCGGCTGCACCGGAACAGCCGGTGGGTGACACTTCCTGTACGCGTATGGTAGAAGAGTTGGCTGTACCGAAGTCAACAATAACCTGATTTAATCCAACACCACTGGCTGCACCTACAATGGCAGCATCACCTGCAATAACCGACCACGAATATGTTGATAGCGGGTTAAGCGATGCTGTTTGATAAACCACACCGGTTTGTTGTTTACAAACCGGATTGGGTCCAAGAATTACATTGGGTGCAGGACTTGCTTCAACGGTTATGGTAATGGGTTGAGGATCACCCACGCAGCCATCAGCCGATATTTCTGTTACACTGATATTATAAATATCTGCAGCGGGGGCATTGGTAAGTCCTGGAAATTGTAAGAGCACAAAGAAATCACCGGGGCCACCACCGGCAAATCGTGTATAAAATCCTGGATTATCGGGAGGTAAATTCCAGGTATATGTTGCACCGGGATTAATAGTTTGTATCTGGTAAAGCACTATCGTAGGTCCCACGCAGACATTGGTACCACCAACAATGGGGTTAATACCCGGGCGTGGATTGATTTGGAATTCAACTGATCCAACATTCTGACAGTTGGTTATTGTGTTGGTAACGCGAGCAAAAAATGTTTCGCTATCGTTAACATTATCAACATCCGTGGGAGTAGGGACAGGTATTGTTAATGCAGCATCAGTAAACCAGGCCACAGTACGATTCGCTGCTCCACCGGTTACAAGATTGTTATAGAATGTCAGGTCAACGTTATTGATTGCATTGCCCCCAATTGTCTCTTCACAAAACGAAGGATTTTGATTGACCACAGCCGGGCTGGGATTAATGGTAAATGTTATTAATCCATCTTGCGTACAACCTGGAACAACATCGGTTCGGGTTACCCGGGTATAAATTTGACCACCATTTGAAATCAGTGAGGGGCCAACAAACGGAATTGTGCGGGCTGCATCACTGAAATATTGAACGGTTCGTCCGGCTGAACCAACAATTCCTGTTATGGGGTCATTTAATGAATTAAGAAATGCCAGCGTTACCGTTGCATTTCCCAATCCGGGTGAATCTTCACAAAGTGCAGGGAGTGGATTGTTATTGGCCGGAAGTGCATGGCGTGTAACGATTACCTGATCATTACTTGAACTACAAACACCCAAGGCACTTGTTACCGTCCACGTAAACGTGGTGTTACCAACAGGTAATCCGGTTACGGAAGTTGTTGGGCTATTAACATCAGCAATAAACGGCAACAATGCACCTGCGCTGGAAACAAAAATATTATCAAAACGATGAATTTGGTTGTTAAGCACATTCAGCACCCGAACAACAACTTCAAGTGAGTTTCCGGTTAAGCCTGATACCGTAAATGTATTGAATGCCCCATCAACAGCACTGTTACCAACAATCTCACCCAATAGCACTTCAGCTCCTCCATTAATTCTGTAGAACGCCCGAATGTACTCAGCCCCACTCATTGGCCCGAACTCAGCCAACTGAATAGAAATCCTGACGTTGGGTTGAGCCGTGATATTTATAGATGGTGAGCGCCAAACCAGTTCCGCGTTAACATCATGCGCTTGCATAACACCCGACTGGACGCGCATATAATCGCCATTAACAAGACTATTTTCGAGTAACGTATTGGTATTAGGTGCGGTAATTGTCCAGCCGTCTGTAGGGTGTGTAAAGGAGATTGGATGGGGATTAGGCCCTGATAATCCTGTGCCGTCAGGATAACTAAAGGTTTGGTAATACAAGGCACTGCCTATATTCCAAGTTCCGGTGCCTCCATTATTCACAGGAGTTGCATTGAGGCTAATGTCAGGATCGCACGTTGCAAAATCTGGGCCTGCTGCGGCAGGGGAAGGGAGTCGATCAAACGTTATTGTTAGCGGATCATTAACGGCCAAACAGGCACCAGTCGGATCATCCGTTATAAGGCGTAGCTGAACTGAGCCTGCCGTAAAATCGGCAGCCGTTGGTATGTATACATCAGTTACCGGGTTGGTGTTATCAAAGTTACCAATAGCAGCACCGCTTGATTGAAAAGTACCTGAACCTGTAACCCGCTCCCACCGTGCCTGCGATGCACCTCCACCAAACGTACCCGATAAATTTACATGAAAGGGAGCAGTTGGCGGGTTATTCAAGCAATGTGTAAAGTCTGGTGGAGCGGTAACCGTTGGAGGGTTTCTAAAAACAATGTCAACAAAATCATCCGAAGGTGCACATACACCAGAAGATAGTCTCCAACGGAATGTATAGGTTCCGGGTAACGTTACGGTTACCACTGCATTTCTTGTGTTGATGTTTGGAACAAATGCTGAAGTACCTCCTGCCGGTCCTGCAGTTTGAGTCCACGTTCCTGTGGCGAACGTAGGATCATTTCCGTTTAGAGTGGCGGTAAGACCACAAACATCCTGATCGGTACCGGCTGCCGAAACAGGAGGAGTCGTACCATAGTCAATTTGCACTTCATCAAATGATGTACATAGTCCACTCACAATGGTCCACCTAAAAACATGAATACCGTTTGCAAATACACGCGCCACAGCATTCGGGGTATTGGCATTTGGCGTAAAGGTTGGTGCCGCGCCCGGGCCACTTACCCTTGTCCATGTTCCTGTTCCTACGGAAGGAACATTTCCTGCAAGGGTAGCATCAAGTGGAGCAGGAATACATAGGGACTGATCCGGACCAGCATTTGCTAACCCGGGATTGGGAGATATATTAACGGTTCTATTGACCGGGTTTGAAGAACAAAATACACCTCCCCCATAATCAGCTGTTACAACATAATTCAAAGGATAGGATCCTGCTGTTGCCGTTGCTTCAACTGTGGGTGTCTGAATATTGGTTGCATCTAAAATACCTGTGCTTCCACCCCAGGTATGTGCTGAAACTGTAGGAGTAAATCCACCGCCTGCCGCAGGTAACACCGGATTACCATTTAAAAGTAGCGTTCCTCCTTCACAAAGATCTGCTGGGTTAGGTGTAATGTTTGCAGTAGGCCGTGCTCGAACATTGACAGCTAAAGTTCTTGTGTTATCGCAACGTGTACCGGCAGTTGTGGCTGTAACATACCGCCTGGCAACCGATACCGTACCAGCACCCGTTGCTGCACCAGTTGTTACAGAAATACTTTCGGTACCCTGTCCACTATTTATTGTCCACCCAGCAGGAACAGACCAAAAGTACTCTGTAGCGAGATTAAAATTACCAGATGTTACATCTGTAATGGTGATTGGTGTAGGCGCTCCACCGGGAACACTATACACAAACGTAGAAGATGGACAAAGATTTACCGGACCTGAAATTACACCAGGCTGTGGCAGTGTCGCTCTTCTAGTAAGGGTAACTTCAGTAGGCGCACTTCGGCAGGAACCTAAGGCAACACTTGACTCTGCCGTAACCCACCAATGCTTGCGCTGTCCTGCATTAATTTGACCAGCACCGCCTCCACTTCCAGGTGTAAAAGTAGTGCCTGTTGCCACCTGTGTAGTCTGCGCAGGACTGGTCCACCATCTATAGGTTAATCCACCCACGGGCCCACTTACAGATAAAGTCCTTGAATCCGGTTCACAAATATCACGGTTCGGTACTATAGGTGGATTTGGTGAATCAATAATTCTTATAAAAGCAGTGCGTTCAACCGGGGGATTATCACCATTAATCAGGTTCACAGGAGGGCCAGGTATAGCGGGATCATCATATGGATTACAGAAATTCCAATAACGTATGGTGATTTGAAACTCATCTCCCACTACAGGAAACCCTGGACCAAAACCACCGGGAGCAGTTATAGGTAAGGTAGGCCTACGCCTACCATCATTTATCACGACAAGCGGAGTCATCAAAAACACACCCCTTGTATCTTGGTAATTGAATTGAATATTTGCACCTCCAGGGCCCGTTACAGGAACACCATTAACACTTACATTAGGTATTTTGGAGGCTGGATTATTAGTATTATAGACTATTTGTTGCCAACGTAACTGTTGATTGGGGTTTACAATAGGATCATTTGGAGGGTAGTTTGCAGGATAAAGTGAGTTACAATTCCATTCGGTCAAATCATTAAAAATAACATTAATCGGAACTCCTTCACATACTTCATGAACGTTTGTTCCTGTTGTAGGGGAAATTAATTGCACATTCCCACCATTAAAAGCATCGGTCCGCCAAGTGGATACAAGCTGAGTTTGACGGGTCGTACCGCAAGCACCAGCATTATTTACTGTAATAAACATTTGCACTCTATACTCACAATCACTGTTGGCGGGATAATTGTGAGGTCGAGTGACAGTGTAGACTGCAGAACCAGCCACAAGATCTACAATTGTGAAAGCAGATCCATCCCCCCAATCATAAAGCAATCTATAAGCTGGGCCAGCTGCCAAAGGTGCAGCAAAAGTAATATCGTACCTCATCGACACTGATACGGGGGAGCATAAACCATTTGGTGTTGTTAAACTACCACTGGAGAGTACTGGAGGCAACAAAGCACACTGAGCGCTAAGTTTTAGCTGAATGGCTGTTGAAAATAAAAATAATAACCCAAAATAAAGTAAAGCTTTAAATCTAAAATTCATTGAGTTAGTAATAAAAATTCCGTTAAAATAATCATACTATTCCGTTCAGCCAAACGTGTAGACAGTAGAGGTAAATCAAGCTTTAGATACAAATTAAAGTGGGTTAGTAACCTCCGGATGTCCCCAAGAAAGAACCAACCTTCAGCTTAGTTTATTAATCCTAAACCCCTACCTTTGCACCCCGTAACAACCATCCATGTCGGCAGCAAAATATATATTCGTTACGGGAGGGGTGACCTCATCCCTGGGAAAAGGCATTATTTCAGCCTCGCTGGGCATGCTTCTGCAGGCCCGCGGATTTAAAGTAACCATCCAGAAGTTTGATCCCTATATTAATATAGACCCGGGAACGCTTAATCCCTATGAACACGGGGAGTGCTATGTGACCAACGATGGTGCTGAAACCGACTTGGACCTGGGGCATTATGAGCGCTTTTTAAATGTGCCCACCTCGCAAAGCAACAACATTACTACCGGCCGCATCTATAATAATGTGATCACCAAGGAACGTCAGGGTGAATACCTCGGCAAGACCGTTCAAGTGATCCCGCATATCACGGATGAAATCAAGCGCAACATATATTTATTGGGCGAGAGTGGTGAGTACGATTTTATCATCACTGAAATTGGCGGATCAGTAGGTGACATCGAATCGCTTCCCTTTATCGAAGCGGTGCGCCAGGTGAAGTGGGATCTTGGTGCCAACAACGCTATGGTCATCCATCTTACGCTCATCCCCTACCTTAAAGCCGCCAAAGAACTTAAGACCAAACCTACGCAACACTCTGTAAAGGAACTGCTATCCTACGGAGTTCAGCCGGATATATTAGTATGTCGTACGGAAATGCATTTGCCCCAGGACATTCGTAAGAAGCTGGCCCTGTTTTGCAACGTGCACCTTAACTCGGTTATTGAAGCTATCGATGCCGACACAATTTATGATGTACCCATTCTCATGCGCAAAGAAAAACTTGATGAGCGTGTGTTGGCCAAATTAAAACTTCAAACCAAAACAGAGCCGGACTTAGAACATTGGAAAGACTTTCTGGGCAAACTGAAAAACCCTACAGAGGAAGTAACCATTGGCTTGGTGGGTAAGTACGTGACCCTTCCTGATGCCTATAAATCTATTGTTGAGGCGTTTGTACATGCGGGATCGCAAAACGATTGCCGTGTAAACCTGAAGTGGATTTCATCAGAAGAAATCAACACAGAAACTGTATCCCTATTGTTCAAAGGATTAGACGGCATTTTGGTAGCTCCTGGTTTTGGAGAGCGGGGCATGGAAGGAAAGATAGAAGCCATTCGTTACATCCGCGAAAATAAAATACCATTTTTTGGCATTTGTCTGGGTATGCAATGTGCTGTGATAGAATTTGCCCGTCATGTTGTTGGTCTAGGTGATGCCAGCTCAACAGAACTCAATCCCAAAACCAAGCACCCGGTTATTGACCTGATGGAGGCCCAGAAAAAAATTACTGCGAAAGGTGGCACCATGCGCCTGGGAGCCTATACCTGTAAACTGAAAAAAGGAAGCAAAGCTGCACAAGCTTATGGTGAAGCAACCATTCAGGAACGCCACCGCCATCGTTATGAATTCAACAACGCTTACCTCGAACGTATTGAGGAGGCTGGACTTAAAGCTGTCGGTATCAATCCTGAATCAAACCTCGTGGAAGTTGTTGAACTCAAAGATCATCCCTGGTTTATAGGCGTACAGTATCACCCCGAATTGCGAAGCACTGTTATGAATCCTCATCCCCTCTTTGTTGGATTTGTTGAAGCTTCGGTTAAGTATAAGAAATCGTTAACTGCATAATTTTTTTTAATCGTTTACAATGGATAGAAATTCAGCCATAGGCCTCACGTTAATTGCCGTATTGTTACTGGCTTACTTCACCTGGTTTGCTCCCAAGCCGGAAGATTTGCCTCAGCCTGCAAATCAACCGCCAACTGATCAATCTTTACCAAGTCTTGATTCTGCTGCAAAGCCATCATCATCTGATAGTACTTTGGTTGCTTCGATGGGTGAACTCGCCACTTCTCTCACCGGTCAGGAAGAATTAAAACACCTGGAGACCAATGATCTCAAAATTACCTTCACTACGAAAGGTGGAACGATCAGGGACCTGGAACTAAAAAACTATAAAACTTATCACGGCAAACCCTTGGTACTGGTTGATCCTTCTTCCAATACCTTTAAGCTACTCACTCAATATAACGGTAAAGCAATTGATTTGCATGGACTGTACTATTCTGTAAGTGAAACAAAAAAAGCCGATACCACCTTTTTAACATTTACACCTAATCTATCCGAAGGAGCATCCTGGAAGCTTGTTTATTCGATTCCTGAAAATGGATTTAAAATAGGTTTCTCCATCCAGTCATCCGGATCATCCACCCAGTTTTCTGACGAATTGGAGCTGAATTGGAATGCTATTCTTCGTCCGCTTGAAAAAGATATTAATGACAGTCGTAACAACACCACCATCACCTATTATCAAAATGGTTCCTTCGATGAACTCAGTCAGCGGTCTACAGATACGGAGCGGGAGGTACTTTCAGGAAATCTGAACTGGGTTTCTATCAAACAAAAATTTTTCCTGGCATCCATCATTTCTGAAATCGGATTTCCAGGCGGTGAAATTGAAACCTCCGTCAATACTTCCGATCCTACGGTGGTCAAGCGCGCCACGGTAAAAATTAAAATTCCAACAAAAGAAGTTACTGAAGGAAAAGCCAACTATGCCCTCTATTTTGGACCCAACGATTATAAAGAACTGGGAAAGGTAACAGAGAGTTTTGCGAAAAACGTTTATTTGGGTTGGCCACCGGTGTACTGGATCAATAAGTATGTGATCTTCCCCGTATTCTATTTTCTCACCAATACCATCGGCAATTTCGGATTGATCATCATCATCCTGGTTATTGTTTTACGAATCATACTACTTCCGCTTTCGTACCGCTCCTACTTAAGCATGGCGAAGATGAAGGTGTTGAAACCTGAGCTTGACGAAATCAAGGAGAAGTTTGGTGAAGACATGACCAAGGTGCAACAGGAGCAAATGAAGCTCTATCAGCAAGCGGGAGTAAATCCATTAAGCGGGTGTATTCCATTGGTTCTGCAAATGCCAATCCTGTTTGCAATGTTCTACCTTTTTCCGAATAGTATTGAACTACGGCAGCAATCATTCTTATGGGCCGAGGATCTTTCTACGTATGATTCCATCCTGAATCTACCGTTTATGATTCCGCTCTATGGTGATCACGTGAGTTTATTCACCTTGTTAATGACAGTCTCTACTTTGGTGTATACCTGGCAGAACAACCAGATATCCTCTGTACAAGGTCCGATGAAGTCGATGTCGTACATGATGCCGATAATTTTTCTTTTTGTACTCAACTCCTTTCCTGCCGGGTTAAGTTACTACTACTTTATCACTAACCTGATAACCTTTGCACAACAAGCCATTATCAAACGCTTTGTGAATGAAGATAAAATCAAGGAGGTAATGGAAAACCACCGCAAGATGATGGCCTCTGGTACAGTTAAGAAATCGAAGTTTATGAGTAAACTGGAAGATGCCATGAAAGCCAGTGAGGAAGCACGTAAACAATCGGAAGAAGCGCGTAGAAAGAAGAAAAAGAATTAACCGCTGACGAAACTAATCAACATTAAGGTGTGAATGGAATGTGGACAAATACGTTCCACAAGGTTCCACGCCCCTTAAGCATTCGCCTATATTTGCAGTCCTGACGCCAACCCGTCAGGACTTATTTTTTTAACGATTTAACTTCTTGTAGACGAAGGAATGGGAAAGATCATCGCGATTGCTAATCAAAAAGGTGGCGTAGGCAAAACCACATCGGCTATTAACCTGGCCGCCAGTCTTGCTGTGCTGGAACAAAAAACATTGCTGGTGGATGCCGACCCGCAAGCCAATTCGACCTCAGGATTAGGTATTAATCCCAAAGAAGTTGAAACCGGTTTGTACGAATGTATGATCGATGGTATTGACCCGCGCGAAGCCATCATCAAAAATGATCAGATCAAGTTTCTGGATATTCTTCCCTCGCATATTGATCTGGTTGGCGCTGAAGTTGAAATGGTAAGCATTGAAAGCCGTGAGGAAAAAATGCGCAATGCATTGGATAAGATTAAAGATGATTACGACTTTATTATCATCGATTGCTCCCCTTCCCTCGGACTGATTACCATTAACGCGCTCACCGCAGCCGATTCGGTAATTATTCCCGTTCAGTGTGAATACTTTGCTTTGGAAGGGCTTGGTAAGTTGCTGAACACCATTAAGATCATACAAACCCGGTTAAATCCGAGGTTAGAAATTGAAGGCATATTGTTAACGCTATACGATTCTAGAACCAGTTTGGGCAATCAGGTGGTGGAAGAAGTTCGTACCCATTTCAGTAAGATGACTTTCCAAACCATCATTCCGCGAAACGTTAAACTCAGCGAATCGCCAAGTTTTGGTTTGCCCGTAATTGTGCATGATGCAGAAAGTAAAGGATCTATTAGCTACCTCAATCTGGCACATGAAGTAATTGACAAAAATACCGTATTGAAATGAGTAAAAAGAAAGCATTAGGAAGAGGCTTGAATGCCCTGCTGAGCGACAGTGAAAGTGAAGAACGGCTGGAATCCGATCTTCCGGTTGTCCATCCCTCCCCTTCCGGAAGCATTGCCGAAATTCCAATTGGTCAGATTGAAGTAAACCCGTTTCAGCCGCGTACTCATTTTGATAAAGAGTCTTTGCAAGAATTGGCTGAGTCAATTAAAGTGCATGGCATCATCCAGCCGATAACGGTTCGCAGATTAGCCCGCGATCAATATCAACTTATTTCCGGTGAGCGAAGGTTCCAGGCCTCACAACTGGCCGGGTTAAAAACCATACCCGCCTATGTGCGTTCAGCCGATGACCAGCAGATGCTGGAAATGGCGCTGATTGAAAACATACAACGTGAAAACCTGAATGCCATAGAAATTGCGTTAAGTTATCAGCGGCTGATTTCAGAGTGTAACCTTAATCAGGAGCAACTCGGGGAACGTGTTGGAAAAAACAGGGCGACCGTAACCAATTATCTTCGACTGCTTAAGCTTCCGCCTGATGTTCAGATTGCTGTTCGCGATAATAAAATCACCATGGGGCATGCCCGTGCCATCATTAATGTTGAAAACCCGGACCAACAGTTATTTATCTTCAAAAAAATATTATCAGAAGATCTTTCCGTTCGAAAAGTAGAGGAACTGGTACGATCGCTCGGTGAACAAGCCGGTACACAGGGTAAAGCTGGCACTCCAGTTTCCGGTAATCGTGAAATTTCTAACCTACAATCCCAACTTTCATCACACTTTGGCACTCGTGTTGTTGTGAAAAGTGACGGCAAGAAGGGCGAGATTAAAATCCCATTCCTGTCGGTAGAAGATTTGAACCGGATATTGGACATTCTGAAGATGCATTAATTCCGGTACCTTTGCACGAGGCGTTTAAACCGGTATGAAAAGACTTTTAGTATTACTTTTTTTTTGCTTCCAGATAAGCGCCTTTGCCCAGCGCGATACCGTGTTGCTGTCACCTCAAGAGCGGGATACCGTGATACTTAATTCGTATGCCCAACGGTATAATCCAAAAAAAGCCTTGCTCTATGCTGCTGTGCTTCCCGGTCTTGGACAAGTGTATACCAAAAAATACTGGAAGCTCCCGCTCGTTTATGGAGGCATAATAGCAACCGGATATGCAATAAATCTTTATCAGGATGGGTATCAACTATACCGTGGGGAGTTATTTTACAACCTTGAAAATGGTATCGGTGAAAGTGGTTTTAATCCGAATACGGGATTTACCACAGCTCAGTTGCGAACCATTACCGATCGCTACAGGCGTGAACGGGACTTTATGATCATTGTAATGATCGGGGTGTATGTATTGCAGATGATCGATGCCCATGTAGATGCACACCTGAAAGAATTTGATCTGAATCCAAACCTTCATGTTCGCATTGAGCCCGCCTTCCGAAATGAAATGCTTACCGGGCAAACCGGAGGGCTATCTCTAAAGCTTCGGTTTTAACTCCATTATTTTAAGCGATAACCTGTATACTTGTATCCCCTTAGGGGATAAATAGTTTTGCATTTCGTATTGAAATATTATGAAAATTCTTCTACTGGGTTACGGAAAAATGGGAAAGATCATTGAGCAGATCGCCCTGGAACGCGGACACGAAATAGTTGGGAAGATTAGCTCACAGAATCGGCATGAGTTGAAATCCGTAAGAGCCGATGTAGCCATCGAGTTTTCAAAACCTGAGGCTGCCTACGAAAATGTCAAATTCTGCCTTGAAAACACTATTCCTGTTGCCTGTGGCACCACCGGATGGCTGGAGCAAAAGCCTGAGATTGAAAAACTTACACAAAGCTGTAATGGAACATTCTTTTATGCGTCTAATTTCAGCGTTGGCGTAAATATATTTTTCAAGCTTAACGAGTACCTGGCATCGATGATGAATACCCATAAGGAGTATACTGTGCACATAGATGAAATTCATCATACCGGAAAAAAAGATGCACCGAGCGGTACAGCCATTACCCTGGCTGAAGGAATTCTCAACCAAATTCCCTACCTGAAGAAATGGGTAAAGGAAAAATCAGATAGTCCGGAGGAGTTGCCGATCAGTTCGTTTCGGATTGACGACATACCGGGAACACACCTGATCAAATTCGCCTCCGCTATTGATGATATTGAAATACGGCACACAGCCCATTCACGCGAAGGTTTTGCAAGAGGAGCTGTGCAGGTGGCTGAGTGGTTACCCGGTAAAAAAGGAGTACTCTCCATGGAAGATTTTTTACAATTCTGATTGATAATACCTTATTTGCAGGCTTTTAAAACAAACGAAACGTGAACGCAATACTTCTTACCTTCTTAGTGATCAGACTGGGTGTTACCGTAGGGTACTGGAAACTTTTTGAAAAAGCCGGTATTGCTGGCTGGAAATCTCTAATCCCTTTCTATTCAGAATTTATACTGATGAAGGATATTGTAGGAAAACCAACCTGGTGGTTTATCTACCTGATTATTCCGGTAGTAAATTTCTTTGCCTACTATGTTTTGATTTTTGAAGTGTTAAGATGTTACGGAAAGAATTCTTTATGGAGCCAGATACTGATCATCTTTACAGGATTCTTCTATCTCATCTATCTGGGTTTCAGCCCATCAGCAAAATACCTGGGCAAATTTGATCAACTTCCCGCTGAGGAAAAGAAATCGGTTTTAACAGAATGGACAGAAGCTATCACCTTCGCAGTGGTTGCCGCCACACTTATCCGATGGTTGATTATGGAAGCCTATACCATACCCACACCCTCCATGGAGAATTCACTACTGGTGGGTGATTTCCTTTTTGTGAGCAAGTTCCACTATGGAACACGCACCCCAAAAACACCCTTGCAACTTCCGTTAACACACCAAAAAATATGGTTTACTGAAATCCCGTCTTACCTGGATTGGGTGCAACTCCCCCAATATCGATTGCCGGGTATCAGTGAAGTGAAGCATGGTGATGTGGTCGTATTTAATATTCCGCCCAAGCGATTGAATGAAAACAAGGACTATCCAGTTGACCTCAAAACAAATTACATCAAGCGGTGCGTGGCGGCAGCCGGAGAAACACTGCAGATCACAGACCGAAAAATACTGGTTAACGGACAGGAATTGAAAGACCATGCGCTGGTACAATGGAGTTATAAGATTTCAGCCACCGGAATTATAAATGAACGGAACCTGGATAAGTTAGGTATAGGCGCAGAAGATTACCAGGTTCTGGGCCGGCCAGATGAGAGCACAGTGGAGTACATCATGTGGTTGACCGCGGCTACGGCAGACGAAATGAAGGGCCTGCCGTACATAAAATCCGTTACCCGGGAAGAACATGAATTCGCTGCAGGCATATTCCCCTTCTCAGAATACTATGGGTACGGTGCAGGGACGGAAAACAATTTTAAATGGAACCTGGATAATTTTGGTCCGCTTTGGGTTCCGAAACGTGGGGAGACGATCACACTGAACGACTCTACGCTGGCCCTTTATGGATACATCATCACCGCTTACGATCACCAAAGCGATGCAAAAATCGTAAATAAAAAATTACAGATAAACGGGCAAGAGGTTACATCCTATACCTTCAATCAAAATTATTACTTCATGATGGGCGATAATCGGCATAACTCCCTGGACTCCCGGTACTGGGGTTTTGTTCCGGAGGATCACATCGTAGGTAAAGGGTTTTTCATCTGGCTATCCATCGATCCAAATCAGAAATTCCTGAACAAAATTCGCTGGAAGAGATTTTTTAAGATGATTGAGTGATTCTAATTCACCCAAAGTAAGTTCAAAGGTGATCAACAACACTATGGCTCAACAACACCTTGACCAGATCGCCTCATACCGAAGATTGGAATCAACTTAAACAGCATTCATTAAATCAAGGTTTCTGCCCGGAGAATCCATTGCGCTCAAGCACTAAAATTACCTAAACTTGTATAATACATCATTAGGTAATATATTTTACCTATATTTGTATAATATGATTCACAATCCATTTAAAGTTGGTGAATTGGTGGCGGGCGATCCGTTCTGCAACCGCACAAAGGAGATCAACCGGATTCGCAACGCCTTTTTGGATAGTCAGAATATTATACTCATCTCCCCCAGAAGGTGGGGTAAAAGTTCATTGGTTCAGGAGGTAGTCCGTATGGTAGATAAAAACGCTATCATCATAATGATAGACTGCTTTGGTATTACTTCCAGCGAGCAATTTCTTGAAAGCTACCTCACCGAATTGCTAAAGGCCTCCAGTACCCTGTACAGTAAGACAGCGGATATGGTCAAGAAATTCGCAAGCTCAATTTCGCCCTACATATCTTACTCCTATGGGCCTAACGAAGAAATCAAGTTTGGCATTAATATCCCATCCGAAGAATTTGATCCTGTTGTTATTCTTGGGATGGCGGCAAAAATCGGAAAGGATAAAAAACTTCCTGTAGTTGTATGCGTTGATGAGTTTCAGAAAATTTCGGAGTGGAAGGGTGGAGAGGCCTTTCTTGAACAATTAAGATCTGTCTGGCAGAAACATGCTAATGTTTGCTACTGCCTGTACGGAAGTAAACGTCACCTGATGAACAAATTGTTCAACGATTCTTCTAAACCCTTTTTCCGATTTGGAGAGAATATATTTCTGGAACGAATTCCAACACCAGAATGGATTAGTTTTATCCAAAAGCAATTCAAACGCACCAACAAGAAGGTCTCGAAAGAAATCGCGCAGCAGATAGTGGAATTGGTACACGGTCACTCCTACTATGTTCAGTACCTGTCCCGGCTCTGCTGGGCCAACACACCCCACGAATTAACAGAAGCCATGCTGATGGAGAGCTATGAGGAGTACCTTAATGACCACCAGGCGATGTTCAGAAAGCAAACCGAGGGACTTACAGCTTACCAGGTAAACTATATTAAAGCAGTTTTAAATCAAGAAAAGCAACTCACATCAACGCATGTTCTTAAAACCTATAAGCTAGGTTCACCTGGCAATATAAAAAGGATTGAAACATCACTTCAAGACAGCGAAATCATCGATCTTTTTACAGGCACTGTAATCTTTACCGAACCCTTCTTCGAAGTATTGTTCCGCAGATATTTTATGCGACATGACTAGAGTAGTGTCCGGTTGCGCGTTGCGGGATACGGGTTACACGTTTCGAGTTACGGGTTAGCTGGTAACTGATTTTTTTTCTGAAACCCAACCCTCGAAATACAAACCCGAACCTCGTTCTCACCAATCAATTTCCTTTAGCCCATTATTTTTCAAATACTCATTGGTCTTGCTGAAGTGTCGGCACCCAAAGAATCCCCGATCGGCAGAGAAGGGTGATGGATGCGCAGACATCAATACCAGGTGTTTCGTTCGATCAATAACCTCGCCCTTCTTTTGGGCATAAGCGCCCCAAAGCAGAAATACGACATTTGTTTTTTCGTCTGATATTTTTCTGATTACCACATCGGTAAACATTTCCCAGCCCTTGTTCTGATGCGAACCTGGTGAAGAAGCCCGAACAGTAAGGGTAGCATTTAACAACAATACGCCTTGCCTGGCCCAACGTTCCAAATTGCCCGAGGAAGGCATGGGTTTACCTAAATCCTGATGTATTTCCTTAAAGATATTCACCAATGAAGGTGGCATACGAATACCATCATGAACAGAAAAACAGAGCCCATTGGCCTGACCAGGACCATGGTAGGGATCCTGGCCGATAATTACCACCTTTACCTGGTCGAAGTCGCAGGCATCAAAAGCATTAAATATTTCCTTTCCGGGTGGATATACCGTTGCCGACTGATATTCAGACTTTACAAAGTCGGTTAATTCATGAAAGTATGGTTTTTCAAATTCCTGGCTCAGCCGCAATTTCCAGGAATGTGCTATTTTGACGTCCATTGGTCTATTTAAGGGAAAAATAAAATCGAATTTTCACTAAACATTTTTAATTACAAAAAATTAATATTTTTGATCGCATGGTAACCGAAGTAACACAGGGAATACGCGTAACCGTTGAAACGGAGTATCAGCCGGCCTACTCCAGTCCGAGCCAATACCACTATGTGTTTACCTACAAGGTAACCATCGAAAACCAAAGTGAAAATACCATTCAACTGCTGCGCAGGCACTGGCATATTTCGGACGCGGGATTCTCCTCGCGTGAAGTTGAAGGAGAAGGTGTTGTGGGTCAGCAGCCAGTATTGGAGCCTGGTCAGGTGCACCAATATGTATCCGGTTGCAACCTTAAATCAGGAATAGGAAAAATGACCGGAACATACCTTATGGAGCGCGTGGTTGATGGCGCCCAGCTAACCATTATCATTCCGGAATTTGTGATGATCGCCCCAATCCGCCTGAATTGATTGTCTGCTTTTTTTAAGATAAAAACCTATTTCAACTACTGGCTTGATGCTGTTGATGAGCACTCCTTACATGCTCCTTTCCTATTCGATTTTTATACCAAGATTATTAAGCGGGAAGTTATTGATGTGCCCTTAATCGAATCGCTGCGAAAGCAACTATCAAACGATCATCGTTCATTAGCGGTGGAAGATTTTGGTGCCGGATCAAAACACGCTTCGGGTGATAAACGAAAGATCAGCGACATCGCCAAATTAAGTCTGAGTGATGCAAAATTTTCAACCCTGTACAGCAGGATTGCGGAATACGCTAAAGCTAAAACCATCGTTGAATTGGGTACTTCGCTGGGCATCAATACACTCTATCTGGCACGGCAGCCCCAAGCGAAAGTTTACACGTTTGAAGGCTCCGCTTCCATTGCGGAAATAGCTTCCATTAGTTTTGAGTTTGGCGGTGCCAAAAATATTGAGCTGATTATTGGTAATCTGGACACAACCCTTTACTCAACATTATCGCGCATTCCTAAAATTGACCTTGTATTTATGGATGCTAACCATCGTTATGAACCTACCCTACGCTACTTTGACTCCTTACTGGGCCGATCCCATGACAAAACCATTTTTATACTAGACGATATTCATGACACACCTGAAATGGAAAAAGCATGGAATGAACTTAAGAAACATCCGTTGGTCTATACCAGTGCCGATTTGTTCCGGTGTGGCATTTTATTTCTTGATCCATCACTAAACAAACAACACGTTGTATTACAGTTTTAGGCGTTGGAATAGCCTTAAATACCGCTATTTTTGCACCATCATAAATTCTACCCTCCTATGAGTGAGCCCGTAAAAAACGAACAGCCTGAAGCACCAAAAAAATCTAACCAGAAGTATGCGATCATTATCGCTGTTCTTTCCATAATCATTATTGTTCAGTTTGTCAGCAGTTATTTCAATAAGCAGGAACGCGATCAACTTCGGGTTGAAAAGTCTTCCACGGAAGAACAACTGGCCACCACCATGCACAGGCTGGATGAAATCAGTGCCGAACTGGATCAACGGATAGCCGAAATACAACGTTTGGGAGGCGATATCAGTGAACTTACCAAGGCCAAAGAGGAGATTGAGACAAAATTAAAAAAAACCCGAACCGCCAACGGCCAGGTAATAAAAGAACTCAAAGATAAAGTTGAGGGCTATGAGTTATTGCTCAAAAATAAAGATGAGGAAATTGAAAAGCTCAAGAACGTAAACAAGGAATTACTGACCGAAAATACCACCCTTAAAGTTCAAAAAAGCAAGCTGGGTGACTCCATCAATCGGCTTACCCAAACCAAGGAAGAACTGGCCAGCAAAGTAACCCTGGCTTCACAATTAAAAGCGGAGAACGTTCGTATTGTGGCGGTGAACGATAAGGGAAAAGAGCGTGAATCACCCTTTAGAAACAGGCAGGTTGGGAATATCAAAGTTGAATTTAATCTGGCGGAAAACAACGTTGCCCCGATAGAAGGTAAAAAAATTATGATCCGGATAGTTGATCAAAACGGACAAGTGTTGTTTGATGTTGCGCGGGGTTCTGGAACGTTTATGTATAACAGCAAAGAAGAATTCTATACCGCATCACAGGAGATTCTTTTTGATAATACCCGCCAGAAGCTTACTTATCTGTATGATAAAGGTTCAGATTACGCGCCCGGGACGTACACGCTTGAAATCTATTGTGATGACTACAAAATGGGATCGGGGCAGTTTTCAGTAAAGTAGAATCAGCTAAGCTTTAGTCCCTCACCCGGTTTACAGCCAGCATCCCAAGCATCCAGTTGGGTAGTGGCTTTTCCATTGGTCTGTTTTTGATATCAAGAAACCAACCTAATTTTTCCACGATAGGAATTTTATGTGTTTCTACAAACTCAATGAGCGTTCCATCACGGTCTTCGATATAAGAGAAATGACCGGCAGCTTTACCCATATCAAAAGAATTGCTACTGTCAACAGTAAACGAATTTCCAGCCTCAGCACAGCGTTTGCCCAGGTTTTTCATGCCACGGATATCAAAGCAGACATGAATAAATCCAAGATCTCCCCAATTACGGCTTTCGTAGATTTTAGTGGGCTTGCGATCCTTCACCTCGACCAATTCAATCTCGGTAGAGCCCAGCAAATTTCCAAAAGCACCTTTGCATGGAGCATGCGCTTTTAGTAATACTCTTCTAAAGGACGATTCACCACCCTGAACACCTCTAAGGTCATCAAAATTTCCGGTCACATCATAGGCCACGCTATTATGCCCAAGAATATTTTTGTACAGGTCAACCGATTGATCCATATCAGAAACCCCAATGGTTACCCCGGAAACCCCGCCATTCGGAAAAGACTTGCGCTTGAACCAGTTATCGCTTTCGATAATCTCGAAAATATTGTTGTATGGATCGGCAACGTAAAAATGCTTTCTACCGTCAGGGGATTGAGCGGGCTCAGAGAGCACATGAACATATTTAGCCTTTAGAAATTCGTAGGCCTTTGTAACATTGCTAGATTTCAACTTTACGGCATAGACACCGGTATCCCCCAACTGTGGGATGAACGATGCAGCTTGTGGTTCTTTAGAAGTGTATTGCCAGATCTCAAATCCACCCCCACCCTGAAGGTTCATGGCCAGTATGGCATAACGACTTTCCGCAATACCGGATGTATAACGGGTCATCAACGATGCCTGTGCTGAATCCTTAAAAATTGGCACATCAAAACCAAAATGTTTCCGATACCATGCCCAGGCTTCATCGGCATCTCTCACACCAATCCCAACCTGTTGAATTCCACTTACAATATAATCCATGGGGCAAGATAATATTTTTTCATTCCCTGCTACCGACCCTTTCTTTTTATGGAGAATTCCCATCAAAAACAGCCGAATTACTTATTCCTTCCGTAAGATGATTTCATAATTTTTTATGCTGCTATCCATAATCGCCCGCTGCAACTTGCCTTCTTTAAAGAAATATTTATTGCGCTCACCACGTACATCAACTTCGTAAAACGAGTCTTTTAAAAAGGCTACCGGGGCCATCAGTCCGTAACCATCGGCCAAAACAGTGGTTCCATTTTTTGGCTCATCGAAGAAAAACCGCATCACGTTAAAATTAATAGACGATGCAATTACCCCATCATGCTTGTACTTATACATATCTACCTTAACCACGTAATGCCTTTTATCCCAAATTACAGATGAACTGAAGTCGCCCCTGTTTGATCGGGTTTTAACGGTTGAGTGGAGAAGTTTATCCTCATGATAAACGGCCGTTTGAATATGGTGTACATTAACTTTCACGAACAACCAAAAGCTAACCTTGCTTTCGATATAGTAATGCACGAGGGTGTCTATCTTTTTCCGCGTTGCCGTTAGCTCTCCGATTTTAATCCCGGCCAGTTCAATATCAAATCGCCTCACTTCATCGGAGGCAAAGCCGGAGAAAGTCAAAAAGATAAGAAGCGCTGGTAAAACGAAGTATCTGGTCACTGACGGTAATAAATACCCGACAATATGTACATTTTAAGCCCAAAATGGCACTTTCTCACCCCAAAAGAACTTTACAGGCTTATTTTTTCATTTCGGGGCCATTTTCTATCTTTGCACCCTCATTTTAAACACAATTAATAAACAATTATGAACAATTACGAGACAGTATTCATTTTGAATCCCGTTTTGTCTGAAGAACAGATGAAGGATACTGTCGAAAAGTTCGTGAACGTGTTAAAGAAAGGCAATGCTCAGATTTTAAACATCGAGCATTGGGGTCTTCGCAAACTGGCATATCCCATCCAGAAAAAGTCGACCGGTTTCTATAACCTCATCGAATTTTCGGCATCTCCTGACCTGATCAACACGCTCGAAACCGAGTACAGACGCGATGAATCGGTGATGCGCTTTTTAACCATCACCCTTGACAAAAATGCCCTTACGTACAACGAAAGAAGACGCAAAGGAGAATTCAACAAAAACAACCGTAAACCGGTACGTAAAACTGAGGAGGAGCTTGCCAAATGACATTACAGAACGAACCTATCAAGCGGGTTGAATTAAAACCCAAGTACTGCCGCTTTAAGAAAAACGGTATCAAGTACATCGATTATAAGGATCCTGACTTCCTGTTGAAGTTTATTAACGAGCAGGGTAAAATTTTACCCCGCAGGCTTACCGGTACCAGCTGGAAATTCCAGAAGAAAGTTTCGCAGGCTGTAAAGCGTGCACGTCACATGGCTATTCTTCCGTACACCGGTGATTCCTTAAAGTAATTGTCGAACTGATAAACAGATCCGAAGATGGAAGTAATATTAAAACAAGATGTACAAGGTCTTGGCTATAAGAATGACACTGTTAAGGTAAAAGCAGGTTACGGACGTAACTTTCTTATACCCAACGGACTTGCCTTAATTGCCAACGACTCAAACAAACGCCAGGTAGCGGAGAACATCCGCCAAATGGCCCACAAGGCTGCAAAACTTAAGCAGGATGCTGAAGCGCTTGCAGCTAAAATTGGTGACTTAACCATTGAGTTGAAAACCAAGGCAGGTGAAAGCGGTAAAATTTTTGGAGCCGTTACAGCTGTTCAGGTGGCTGATATTTTGAAAGGCAAAGGTTTTGATGTAGACCGTAAAAAAGTGCACTTCAAAGAACAACCCAAGCAACTGGGCACGTACACCGCAACACTCGATCTTCACAAAGAAGTGAAGCACGAAATAAAAGTAAATGTTGTAGTAGAATAAGCGAAAATTCAATAATCAACAAAAAGCCCCGCCCCCGCGGGGCTTTTTGTTTTAGAGATTTTTTGTAGCTGATGTGCAAATCCTTCATTGAAAATGTATCTTGAAGGCATCACAGCCATAGTTATGCAAAACTTTCGTACAGAAGTTGAGGTTAAGAAATCGAAAAAACAACTATCGATTCATGATCCTGTACTTACCATGGGCTCCTGCTTTGCCGATACTATAGGTGACCAACTACTAAATTCGAAATTTCAGGTTCTTAAAAATCCTTTCGGAACTGTGTACAACCCGATATCATTGCATAAGCTTCTTCACCTTTCAAATACCAATACCTTACCAGGGCCAAATTCATTCATTGAAAACAACGGCATCTTTTTAAATTACGATTTCCACTCAAGCTTGTCAGCTTTATCTCAACACGCATTAGAAGACATGCTTAAGGAAAGAATTGCGCAAGCACACAACTTTTTACGATCTGCAAAATGGCTAATGATTACCTACGGCACTGCATGGATTTATATACGAAAAGATTCCGGGGAAACCGTTTCGAACTGCCATAAACTTCCTTCTCACCGCTTCGAAAAAAAGTTAATCACACAAAAACGAATACTCGATTCATTTGAAGAAACCTACGAACAACTGAAATCCGTTAACACCAATCTTCAAATCATACTTACGGTTAGCCCTGTACGGCACGTAAAAGACACCCTGGAGTTAAATAGCGTAAGCAAATCCACCTTGCGCATTGCCTGTAATACCCTTACCGAACAACATGCTGATGTGCATTACTTCCCTTCTTACGAAATTATGCTGGATGATCTTCGTGATTACCGCTTTTACAAATCCGACATGATTCACCCCTCGTCCGATGCTGAAGCGTATATCTGGGAAAAATTCACTCGTGCTTATTTTGATACTGAAACACTCGCCTTCCTGGAGAAGTGGGAAAAAATACAATCTGGCTTACAGCACAAACCATTTCATGTGACTTCTACCGCACACCAGGCATTTCTAAAAGAGCTGATGTCACAATTAAATGAAGTCAGCTCAACCGTATCCGTTGACGAAGAACTTGCCTGGGTAAAAAATCAACTTGTATGAGCCCTCTGTTCAGAGTCTTGTTGCTATTGTATGGTGTAGGTGCACAGGCGCAGGCAACAGAACACACCTTGGCTAATGCAGCTATTGCTTTAACAAACGACCGGGTTATCTACGATCCCTCCTATTTTAAAATTGATTATCCCGGAGGCGATGTACCGGCCGATCGCGGGGTATGTACCGATGTCATCATCCGGGCATACCGCAAATTAGGTATCGATCTTCAGGTTGAAGTTCACCGCGACATGGTTGCTCATTTTAATCAATATCCTAAAAACTGGGGTTTAACTAAACCCGATAAAAATATCGATCACCGGAGAGTGCCCAACCTGATGGTATTTTTTGCACGGCACGGTATAACAAAACCCATTACTAAAAATACCGATGATTATTTACCCGGGGATATCGTTGCCTGGAACCTGGGGGGAAACCTAACCCATATCGGAATTGTCATCCACCAGAAATCGAATGACGGCCTACGCAATCTGATCGTTCACAATATTGGCAATGGGCAGGAGATTTCTGACTGTCTTTTTAGTTACAAAATCATCGGGCATTATAGTTTTCCCAAGCCGTGACAAAATCTTCATCACAACATACAAGCAAGCCAAACCGGCTGATTCATGCCACCTCACCCTATTTGCTTCAGCATGCCAATAATCCGGTAGACTGGTATGAATGGGGAAATGAAGGACTACAAAAAGCGAAAGCAGAAGATAAACCGATTATCGTGAGCATTGGCTATTCGGCTTGTCATTGGTGCCATGTTATGGAACGGGAGAGTTTCGAGAATGATGATCTTGCAACCATCATGAACGATTATTTCATTTGTATAAAAGTCGACCGAGAAGAACGTCCGGACATCGATCAGATTTATATGGATGCGGTGCAAGCCATGGGCATCAATGGCGGATGGCCACTCAACGTTTTTTTAACGCCCGATCAAAAACCGTTTTATGGCGGCACCTATTTTCCACCCAAAGCCTGGGCACAAGTGCTTCAAAACATTCATAAGGCCTGGCAAAACCAAAAATCAGAAATCATAACTTCTGCGGAAGCGTTAACCAACCACATTTCAGGAAATGACATTACCAGGTTCTTCGCTACCAACCCGAAACCCAACGCTGAGAAAATCTTATCCACTATTTACCAAAACCTTGAGAGTAGATTTGATACGACTTGGGGTGGAATGGAGAAGGCGCCAAAGTTCATTATGCCCTCCCTCTGGTTATGGCTTTTGCGGTATCATCATATAACCAAACATGAACAAGCATTAACACACATCAACCTTACCTTAACCAAAATCATTCAGGGTGGAATTTACGACCAGGTAGGCGGTGGTTTTGCACGATACGCAGTAGATGGTGAGTGGTTTGCCCCGCATTTCGAAAAGATGCTGTATGACAATGCGCAACTATTGAGTTTGTACTCAGAAGCCTACAGGGTTACAAGAAATGAAGCTTACAAAAGGGTTGTTTATGAAACCTTCCAATGGCTTCAGCGCGAAATGAGGCATCCGGAGGGTGGATTTTATTCAGCCATTGATGCCGACAGTGAAGGTGTTGAAGGAAAATTTTATTGCTTTACCAAATCAGAACTAACGATGCTACTAGGTGCTGATGCTGATTTGCTCTGCGAATTTTATGGTGTAACCGAAGCGGGTAACTGGGAGCATGGCATGAACATTCTTCACCAACACGTGGAAGAAGAAAATTTTTTGAGCAGTAATAATCTGGACAAAGAAACCTGGCATGACTTACTTTACAGAGCAAAAGCAACGTTGCTGCATGCTCGTGAATCGCGGATACCACCGGGATTGGATGACAAAATACTTACCGGATGGAATGCGATGATGATCGTGGGGCTGATTGATGCCTATCATGCTTTTACTGATGCGCGTTTTCTTCATAGTGCCCAAACCAATATTGATTTTCTTGAAAAAAACCTGATGGATGGCCCGGTGTGTTATCGGTCCTATAAAGGTAAACGAACACCAACCGAAGGGTTCCTGGAAGACTACGCCTTTCTCATACAAGCATACATCAAACTTTATCAGGCAGATTTCAATGAACAGTGGTTACAAAAGGCATCGGCCATTACGGAATACGTTATTAAAAACTTTTATGACGAAACCGATGGGCTATTCTTTTATACCAGCCTGAAAGCCGAAAAACTGATAACCCGAAAAAAAGAACTTTTCGATAATGTAATTCCTTCGTCTAACAGCGTGTTGGCCCTCAGTCTTCTACAACTGGGTACTTTTCTCGACAACACTGAATGGACGCAACTGGCGGAACGCATGGTGAATAATTTCGCTGAACTTATTCAGAAAGAACCCAACTACATGTCGCATTGGGGAATTGCCCTGATGGAAAGTATTTCAGGCTATGCAGAAGTTGTACTAGTGGGGCAAGATGCGATCACCCATAAAAATGAACTCCAAAAACATTTTTTACCATTCGCCTTGTTTATGGGAACAGAAGACCACAGCAACCTTCCGTTAGTGAAAGATAAAAAGGCCATAGGAAACCAAACCACTTTTTATGTTTGCAGGGATAAAACATGTAAGCAACCTGTTCATGAGATTGAAAAAGCAATCGGTCAGATTACAAATAAAGCTTAGTTTTACACCTTTAGCATAAGCTTGCAAAACGATCACTCATCTGACTCCCGCACAACACTGTTCGCAGAAGTACTGCTTCCGGTACCTATTGCAAAGCTGTTTACTTATCGTGTACCCTTCGACTGGAATGAAAAAGTACTGATAGGGCAACGTACCATTGTACAATTCGGTGACCGGAGAATATTGACCGGCATAATTGCCTCGCTCCACGAAACCCCACCCGTTGCATACGAAGCCAAGTACCTGCTTGAGTTACTGGATGAAGAACCGATCCTCCATGGGCATCAATTGAAATTTTACCAATGGATTGCCGACTACTACATGTGCACCCCAGGTGAGGTTTTAAATGCAGCCTTGCCCTCAGGTTTAAAGTTGTCCAGCGAATCCATGGTTCAACTTCATCCAGCGTTCGACTGGGAAAGCACGCTGTTCGAATTCTCCGAAAAGGAAACCATGCTCTTAAAACACCTTGCGTCAAAGCCCATGTCGTACAGCGAAGTGGCTTCCCTGCTGAGTATTAAAAGCATCTACAGTATTCTAAAATCCCTTTCTGGAAAAGAATCCATCATTCTGTTTGAAGAGGTTAAAGAGAAGTTCAAACCCAAAAAAGAAAAATACATACGGCTGACAACCAGACTGCTGGATCACAAAGCCCTGGAGCATGTATTTTCAGAACTTGCCAGCAAACCGAAACAAGAATCCATCTTACTGAAATACCTTCAGGATATTCCTGTGCTTCATGATCCTGTTTCAAACAGAAAGGGTATTCGTAAAAATCAGTTGATGCTGCCTGAGTTCTCAGCATCAGCCTTAAACACCCTTATTAAAAACAACATACTGGAAGAATTTGAAATTATCGTTTCAAGATTTGATTCAGGAACTGAAGAAGAACTTCCTGATGTAAGCCTGAGCGATGAACAGCTTGTTGCTCAACAATCCATCTTTCAACAATTCGAAAAACACAACACCATTCTATTTCACGGTATTACCGGTAGCGGAAAAACCGAAGTGTACATAAACCTGATTAAACGTGCACTCGAAAGCGGCTCACAGGTGCTGTACCTGTTACCGGAAATCGCACTCACTACACAAATCGTTCAGCGTCTAAGGAAAATGTTTGGTGAATCCATGGGGGTTTACCATTCCCGGTTTTCAGATAACGAACGGGTTGAAGTTTGGAATGGTGTATTAAACGGACGGTTTAAATTTGTGGTGGGCGTTCGCTCTTCCATCTTTCTTCCGTTCGATAACCTGGGACTTATAATCGTGGATGAAGAACACGATACTTCCTATAAACAACAAGAACCTGCGCCTCGCTACCATGCCCGCGATGCTGCCTTGATGATGGCACACAACCACCATGCTAAAATTATTCTGGGTTCAGCAACACCTTCGTTGGAATCTTATCACCTCGCACACAGTGGTAAATATGGTTTGGTTGAACTGCAGAAACGCTATGGCGATGCTAAACTTCCGGAAATTGTGCTGGCCAATATGATGAACGAACGAAAACAGAAAACAATAAAAGGTGAGTTTTCCGGAACCCTGCTGAAAGCCATCAGCAGTTCGTTAGCTGATAAAGAACAGGTGATCATTTTTCAGAACCGAAGGGGTTACTCCCCCATCCTTGATTGCGAAGACTGCGGCTGGGTGCCAAAGTGTATCAACTGTGCCGTAAGCTTAACGTATCATCAATTCAAACATTCACTCATATGCCACTATTGTGGTTATAAAGAATCGTTACCCACAGCCTGCCCTACATGCTCATCCAAACGACTGCGTGCCATGGGGTATGGAACAGAAAAATTGGAGGAAGAACTTAAACTTCATTTTCCTGAAGCACATGTACAGCGAATGGATCTGGATACTACACGTTCAAAAAACAGTTACGAAACCATCATCGAACAATTTGAAAAAGGCGATACGGATATTTTAGTAGGCACACAAATGGTCACCAAAGGACTTGACTTTGACCGCGTGAGTCTGGTAGGGGTTTTTAATGCCGACCGCATGATGCACTTCCCTGATTTCCGATCGTATGAACGTGCTTTCCAGCTTATTACCCAGGTAAGTGGCCGGGCAGGAAGGCGCGAAAAGCCAGGGAAGGTGGTCATCCAAACCTCCTCCACAGATCATCCCGTTCTGCAATATGTGCTCAATCATAAGATGACAGAATTTTATCAGCAGGAACTGAGTGACAGGCAAAATCATTTGTATCCGCCCTTTAGCAGGCTGATTGAACTAACGGTAAAACACATAGACCGCAAAATAACCCGTGAAACTGCCTTGGCACTTTGTGATCAAATTACGCAACATGTGCCGGGCATCAGGGTTCTTGGTCCGGGTGAGCCCATGATCTCGAAAATAAGAAATCAGTACCTGATGAATATTTTGATTAAAATTCCGCGCGATTCAGGTAACCTGGGCCAGATTAAGCATCAACTGGCTGCGATCACCAATGAACTTCTCCTGGATAAACAATTTCGGAATACCCGGGTGATTGTTGACGTTGACCCTGTATAGAGTCAACTATTATTGCACCGCTTTATAAAGCTCAATTTTGGTGAGCACTAATCCTCCCGGAAGATCCGCCAATTGTATTTCGGCACCCTCGGTTAGCGTTAATAGATTTTTTTCTTCAAAAACGAACGTAATGTTAGGAAGTTCTTTTACTCCAATGTGCAATACGCCAGCATTGGGAACCCACAGATCTTCAATGGTGTAATAATTTTTAAGGTCGGCCAGGTTGCTGGTTTTCGGACTGATTCCCTTTTCCGTAGTGAACGGTGGTGTTAAAACAGTCATGGCAATGATATCACCATAACCAACCTGAACACTTAAGTTAAACTCATCGCTTTCAGCCAGGCGAATAAGATACAAACCACTATCATCCTCCTCTTCGTAGGCATTTTCCATTTCAGCCACAGGCAAATTATTTTCAACCAATTCAAATGCACCACCCAGGTTAATGTTACCGATACCCTCGCTGGTAATTTTGTACATTAAGTCATTGGCATACGCTGAGTTTAAATCATCTTGAGCTGTCTCACTTTTTTTTGAGCATGAAATGACAACCATCAGCAAACCAAGAATAAACAGGACTCTCATCATGGCAAAATTAGTTTATAAAACTAAAGTAACGATTACTGCAAAATCTCCCAATCTTCATTGAGTACTGGTATAGCCTGATGGGCCGTTAAATCAAACTGACAGGGAACTACCGAGATATAATTATTGGCAATAGCCCATTCATCGTTATCTTCACCTTTGTCGAAATTCACAAAGTTGCCCGTCATCCAGAAATAACTCCTACCGTTTGGATCATGTCTTTGTAAAAATTCCTCTACCCACTTGGCATTCGCCTGGCGGCAGATGCGAACACCTTTAATAGCTTCATTTCGCTTTGGTGGAAAATTTACATTAAGCGCAACACCTTTTGGTAAACCTTTGGTTAATACTTGTTGGGTTATAGATTTTACATACGCCTCAGTATGAGAAAAATCAGCATCGTGGGAATAATCGCAAAGCGAAAAACCAATAGAAGGTGTACCCTCTATAGCACCCTCTATGGCGGCTGACATGGTACCCGAGTACAACACGCTTATGGAGGTGTTGCTACCATGATTAATACCACTTACCACTACATCAGGCTGTCGTTTATCTTTAAGGACAAAGTGGCGCGCCATCTTCACGCAATCTGCCGGTGTACCTGAACACTCAAAGGCGGTGATCCCATCAAAAATTCTGTTCTTCTCTAACCGCAAGGTTTCACCAACCGTAATCGCGTGACCCATTCCTGACTGCGGGCTATCCGGTGCCACTACCAGAACCTCGCCAATATCTTTCATTACATTAATTAGCGTACGGATACCTTTTGATGTAATGCCATCATCGTTTGTAACCAGTATAAGAGGCTTTGCCATGTTCACTTAGCTAAGAATTAATAAACAATACATTAATGAGGTGCGCAAGCTAAGCGCTTGATGCGATATTCCGAAATCAGAATAAGGAATTGTAATAGGAAACAGTTTTAGCAAAATCATATCGGTCCTCGATTTTCAACCGGTTCGCTTTCATGTAGCGATCAACATTATCGGCTTTGTTGCCCATCAGTTTCAACAAGTCGCCTCGTTTACCCAAAAACTCATTAATGTTGCCTTTCTCATCCATCAAAAAATATTTATAAACCAACACCAATCGCGTATACGATCCGTAATAGTAAGGTGAACTGTAGGTACGGTATTCCAATGATTCACGCGATAGCAAGGTCATTTTACCGTCTTCCAGTAATTCAAAAAATACCGGAGTTTTATAATTACCTGAAGCGGCAAATGGTAAGGCAAAGAAATTACGATACCGCTTTTCTGTAGTATCGAAAATTTCAAAAAACAGAACTTTGCGTGCGGTAAAGGCTTCTATCTGGGTACGCTGATTATTAAATTGAACAAGATCCTGCTGAAGATCATATTTAACTAGCCCTCTAAGGGTATCACCCGTTTCCAACACAATTTTACCTTCGTGCCATAATTCAAAAGGCCATTGTTGCGCAGCGACCCACTGGAATGACAGAATAAAAAATAGTATGGATAACGTAACTCTCATTATTGCTTTAAAATAGAATGCCCCAACTTATCGCGCTTGGTTGCCAGGTACTTCTCATTATGTGGATTCGGTGAAATCTCTATCGGAACATTATCAACAATTTCCAGACCATACCCCATCAAACCGACACGCTTCTTAGGATTATTCGTAATCAACCTGATCTTGGTTACATTTAAATCACGAAGTATCTGAGCACCAACACCATAATCACGTTCATCCATATCAAAACCCAGTTGAAGGTTGGCTTCTACGGTATCCATACCTTCTTCCTGAAGCTTGTATGCTTTTAATTTATTCAACAGTCCTATTCCTCTGCCCTCTTGCTTCATATATAATACCACTCCCTTTCCTTCCCGTTCAACCATTTGCATGGCATGATGCAATTGAGGACCACAATCGCATCGGCATGAACCAAATATATCACCGGTTACGCATGATGAGTGTACGCGTACCAGTACAGGCTCATCCGCCCCCCAGGTTCCTTTTACCAATGCCATGTGTGTTTCCTGCGTATTCGTTTGCTGAAAGGCAATCAACTTGAAATTTCCATAGTCTGTTGGCATATCTACCTCAACCTCACGGCTTATCAGCGATTCCTTCCGGATACGATATTCTATAAGATCTTTAATGGAAACCAGCCGGAGATCAAACCGTTCAGCAACCCGCTTCAAATCGGGTAGTCGGGCCATCGATCCATCTTCGTTCATAATCTCCACCAAAACTCCTCCGGGCTTAAAGCCTGCCAACCGGGCAAAATCTATGGTTGCCTCGGTATGACCTGCCCTTCTTAAAACACCGCCACGTTTGGCGCGCAACGGAAAAATATGGCCGGGCCTGCCCAAATCTTCAGGACGGGTTTCCGGATCAACCAGAGCGCGAATAGTCTTAAATCGGTCGTGCGCTGAAATACCTGTGGTGCACCCATGCCCGATGAGATCAACCGAAACCGTAAAAGGTGTTTCGTAGGTTGCCGTATTTTTACCAACCATCAAATCGAGCTGCAATTCATCGCAACGATCTTCAATCAATGAGGCACAAATCAACCCCCGACCGTGTGTGGCCATGAAGTTTACGATCTCCGGGGTAACGCATTCCGCTGCACAAATAAAGTCGCCTTCATTTTCACGATCTTCATCATCTACCACAATAATTACCTTACCATTTTTTATATCATTAATGGCCTGTTCTATTGAATCCAGTTTAATTGGCTCTTCCATGTTAAAACTTTAACTAAATATTACCTTCAACATTACGATTGAAACAACAATCGTGACACTTATGTTCCTATCCTTTTGACACTACAATCCCCAAAATACCCGCGAGCTCCTTTTCAGAACCCTTCAACTGGGCATGCACTGCCATATGCTTATCGAGGGTGGCATCGTCCTTTACATCTTTCATCTCCTTCAGATTTTCTTCCATCATTTTTTGTATGAGTCGGAATTTTAATCGTAACACATTCGTCATGGTTACATCGTGCATGACTTCCTTTTCATGTGGAAAATAAATATGAAACTTCTCACTCCAATGTGGCGAGGTTTCATAGCGAGAGGTCATCAGATCAGCTACTGCACGCTTAACGCCATCCGATCCATTTTCTAAAAAATAAAAGTTATCGATACGGGTATTGGTATCAACTCCCTTTCTGAACGCATCTAATATTTCCCTATACACCGGGTTGGTAAACTCCACATCTTCCAGTTCTTCCAGTAAAAAATCAATTACTTTTTGATCGTCACCTACCCCACTCTCGGCATAATTCAATAACAGCCTGATTGTCTCGCGTTCCTGCATCTGCACCATAGCCAGCGGGTCTGTCTTCCCTGCCTGAACAACTTCTTCGACAAATTCCGGCAACGGTTCATGTACATCATCACGCATCCGCTCCTGCTCACGCTTCTTCCTTTCCTGTATGATGATCTTGTTCAGCTCCGTCAGCAAAACCGGCTCCTGAATTTTCAACAGGTCACTGGTTTCTTTGATATAAACCGATCGTTTAATGGGATCAGGTATTAACGAGATGCTGGTCACAATCTCCCGGATGGCTTCTGCCTTTTTAATCGGATCCTGCCTGCCGGCAGGCAGGTCGCGAGAAGCATCAGCAGAAAGCAAATCAATCTTAAAGGATATAAAATCCTTTGTATGACTTTTCAGGTATTGCTGAAACTCTGTGCTGCCCATTTTCTTTGAGTAGCTGTCCGGATCTTCACCGTCAGGCAACAATACAACGCGCACGTTCAAACCACCCTTTAGCACCAGGTCTATCCCGCGCAGCGCAGCTTTAATACCAGCTGAATCACCATCGAATAATACGGTTACATTCTCGGTGAACCTGCGCATCAGTCGTATCTGCTCTTCGGTTAATGCCGTACCTGAAGAGGCTACCACATGCTCAATTCCTGAAAGATGAAGTGAGATGACATCGGTGTAACCTTCAACCAAATAACAGAAATCATATTTTCTGATTTCATTTTTGGCCTGGTACAAACCATACAGCACCTGGCTCTTATGGTATATCTCCGTTTCAGGCGAGTTGATGTACTTGGGCTGATCCTGCCTACCGGCAGGCAGGCCCTTTTCTTTGGTGAGAATGCGGGCGCCAAAGGCCACCACTTTCCCGGAAAGATTATGAACTGGAAAAATTACCCTTCCGCGAAAGCGGTCGTATATCTTATCATCTTTTCTAATAATAAGTCCGGCCTTTTCCAGAATGTTTTCGCTAAAGCCAGCTTTCTTCGCTGCCTCTTCGATATGATGCCACTCATTGAGGCTGTACCCTAACTCAAACTTCTCCAGTATGTTGTCATTGAACCCACGCTCACGAAAATAACTCAGCCCGATGCTCTTTCCTTCCTCATGCTTGTGCAACAGGTTTTTATAATAATCCTTTGCAAAGTTCATTACGATATACAGGCTGTCTCGCTCGCTTTGTGCGGCAACATCCTCCGGAGTGCGGGCATCTTCTTTGATTTCAACCCCATATTTTTTAGCGAGGTACTTCAACGCCTCTACATAGCTCATGCCCTCATGCTCCATCACAAACGTAATACCATCACCCCCCTTACCACTGCTGAAGTCCTTAAAGATGCCCTTGGAAGGCACCACGTAAAAAGAAGGCGTTTTCTCGTTGGTAAACGGACTTAACGCCTTGTAATTCTGCCCCGACCGCTTCAGAGAAACAAAATCGCTTACCACATCCACAATATCGATGCGGTTACGGATTTCGTCTATGGTTTGGCGGGAGATCATTCAATTTAAGGTTAGAAAACCAAACTATATCCGCTCCTGGAGGACTTATCAATTCCTTTTTCCAAATCTTGGCGTTGAGACTGGTAGTTTGATATTTCTTTTGTTAGATACTTAACATATTGATCGCTCATAAAGGAAATAAATGGTTCAAGTGATTTTTGTTCCCTCGAGTTGGTCAATCCATCAATATATGCATTTCGATCTTCGTAAAAAACAGGGCTGATGGGGAGATCGTGATAGTGTTGAATGAAATTCATCAACAGTCTGCTGGTCCTTCCGTTACCATCTGCAAAAGGATGAATGGAGACAAGATCAAAGTGAGTTGTAAATGCCAGCGTCAAAATATCAGGTATAGACTTAACATTATCTATTGACTGATTCAATTTAGCCACCAGCTTGAGCAACATTGAACCAATCTTATCATAGTTAACAAAATAATGATTTCCAGCTCTTACGTTATTAAGTCGAAGTTCGCCTTTTGAGGAATCATAATTACCGAGTGGTGTATGTATAACCGATCCCGTTTTTTTCATAACTAAAGCCGCTATCGACTGAATAAGTTCTACAGTTATAGGTGATTTAGCTTTTGCCAATTTCAATGTTTCGATCAAGGCGTTGTAATGATCAAGCACCATTTGTTGGTGAATGAAGGGCTTACCTTTTGGTGATAGTCCTTTGTCGATAAGGACTTCTGCTTCAGGCAGTGTTAATGTGCTTCCTTCTAGGGCTGTGGAGTGGAAAGTAATGCTGATGTTATTAAACTTATCAAAGTCAATAACATCCTGAAATGCCTCTTTAAACACGGGAATCAAGCTCTCTATTTCCTTCCAGCGAGTCATTTTGCCTTTATTTGTTTGGATGCGCAAAGATACTCTTTCCGCCCCGAAATCAGCGGGAAAACCATCGGCTAATAAGTTTTGTTTTAGTAAACAGCAGCCCTAAATTCGCGCAAATTCCTATCATGAAGCTGACAGAGAACGATATCCTCAAAGCCCTCTCCACCGTAGAAGACCCTGACCTGAAACGTGACCTGGTAAGCCTGGGGATGATCCGCGACCTGAAGGTTTCAGAAAAGGAGATTGCATTTACGGTTGTACTGACTACCCCAGCCTGCCCACTTAAAGAAAAGATCAGGCAAGAGTGCCTGGATGCCGTTGAAGCTGTTGTTGGTGAAAACTTTCCAATTAACATTCACATTACGTCATCGGTAACCTCCAGCCGCAACAATGCCCCCTTACTTCCGCAGGTTAAAAATATTGTGGCAATCGCTTCCGGTAAAGGCGGTGTTGGCAAATCAACCGTAACCAGCAACCTGGCGGTTGCCCTGGCACAAAGCGGTGCCAAGGTTGGTTTGATTGATGCGGATATTTACGGCCCTTCCATTCCTACCATGTTTAACTGCGAACATGAGCAGCCCGCGGTCCAGGATGTCAACGGCAAATCGATGATTTTACCGTTAGAACAATATGGTGTTAAACTTATGTCGATTGGGTTTCTTACACCACCCGACAGCGCTGTAGTGTGGCGCGGACCGATGGCCAGCGCTGCCCTCAAACAATTTTTCAGTGAAACCCTTTGGGGTGAACTGGATTACCTGTTGATCGATCTTCCTCCCGGAACGAGTGATATCCATTTAACCATGGTGCAAACAGTTCCGGTTACAGGAGCCGTAATCGTAACCACACCACAAAAGGTGGCATTGGCCGATGCCAATAAAGGAATGGCCATGTTCAGGCAACCACAAATCAATGTGCCCATACTGGGTATTATTGAAAACATGGCGTTTTTCACCCCGGAAGAACTTCCCAATAACAAATACTACATCTTTGGAAAAGATGGTGGCAAGAACTTATCGGAAAAATACAATGTTCCCCTACTCGGACAAGTGCCTTTGGTACAGAGCATCCGCGAAAGCGGAGACTCCGGCTTACCTGCGGTGATGAAGGAAGGTGTTACGGCTGATGCCTTTCGCGAACTCGCTGAATCATTGGCACGGCAGATTGCCATAAGAAATGCTAACTTAGCCGAAACAAAGCGAGTTGAATTGAATGTGTGATGAATACGCTGACTGATCTTACCCAACGCATTGAAGAATCATTGGATTCCATACGTCCCTACCTGGAAGCTGACGGTGGCAACGTACGAATTCAAGAAATAACGGATGGGAACATTGTAAGACTGGAATTTCTTGGCGCTTGCGGCAGTTGCCCCATGTCCACCATGACGTTTAAGGCGGGCGTAGAAGAAGCTATCAAAAAGGCCGTTCCGGAAATTAAGGGCATAGAAGTTGTAAACCTCACGGTTTAGACTCCAATGACCTGTGACCAATGTCCATTTTGGTTACGAATTGTATATTTGAATAATATAATCCTGTTATTCTGTCCAAACTGTTGATATCGTGCGGCATCTCCTGATTTTGTTGGCTTTAATCATGCAACTAACAGCCTTGCACGTTACCGTATTTGCTCAGGAAAAATGCGGCACCGTTCCCTACATGCAGCAACTCCGCAATGAGGGTAAACTTCGCCAGACAGAAGAACAATTTGAAAAATGGATGACATTCAAACGACAGTCCTGGCGTTCCAATCAGCAAACACCAAACGAAAGAAATAAACAAACGCAAGGCGAACCCTACCAGATTCCGGTTGTTGTTCACATCATTCACAATGGTGAGCCTATCGGTAACGGAACCAATATTTCCGATGCCCAGATCTTATCCCAAATCGAAGTAATCAATAAAGATTTCAAAAGATTAAATACCGATGCGGTAAATACCCCGGCAGAATTTCAACCTGTAGCGGGGAGCCTGGATGTTGAATTTATTCTGGCCAGACGTGATCCAAACGGTTTACCGACAACAGGCATTAATCGTGTACAGGGAACGAAGACATCGTGGACCATGAGTGATAACGCCATCTTTAAATCATTGAGCTATTGGAATTCCAACGACTACCTGAATATTTGGGTTGTTAAGTTTTCAGGATCTACCATTGGTTATGCTCAATTTCCAGTGTCTGAACTTGAAGGACTTGAAAATTACCGTGACGGTCTTGCCGCTACAGATGGTGTTGCTATCGATTACCTCGCATTCGGTACCATTGATGCCGGCCCTTTCGACCTGGATCCGAAATTCAATAAAGGCAGAACGGCCACACATGAAATCGGGCACTTCTTTGGACTTCGGCACATTTGGGGAGATGCTAACTGTGGAACAGATTACGTAGAAGATACACCAACACAACGTTCCAGCACCAGCAATTGTCCAAGTCACCCGCAAACAACAATATGCGGTACTTCCATTGTTAAAATGTTCCAGAACTACATGGATTACACCAACGATGCCTGCATGAACATTTTTACGGAAGGACAAATCGGGCGGATGGAAACTATTTTAAATGACGATGCGGTACCCAGAAGAAAGAGCCTTCTTACCTCACCAGGTTTACTGGATCCATCGTGTACTAAAATTGATGTTGCCCTACTGGGCGTGATAAGCCCGGGGGTAATTAATTGCAATCCACAAGCTGAGTTTAAAATTAATATCCGGAATGTCAGTTGTTCAGCTATCGCCTCAGTAAAAACAGTCCATTCTGTGAATGGCGGCTCCTCGGTTAGTAATACCATCACCTTCAATACCCCTCTTGCAATTAACGAACAACGCACCATTACTATTCCCGGTGTAAATTTCAGCGAGGGGATAAATGCCGTTTCCCTACAAGTTACCGAAGCAGACAATAAAGCTGATGAAGATCCTAATAACTCTTCCTTATCCATTAACATTACTGTTGATCAATCACAAGACAGAATTCCTTTACGAGAAAATTTTAATGCACTGAATTGGCCTATCGTGAACCCGCAAGATGGTTTAGCCTGGCAGATTACGGCTACCAACTTTGGAAACTCCGCCTCGGTACAGGCTTTCAATAATGGAGCTATCGGTCATGAATCATGGCTGGCCTCACCGGTTTTAGATTTCAGCAATACTGCTAAAGCCAGTATATTTTTTGATTTGTCTTATGCCTGGAATCAAACCGCTAACGACAGGTTTAGGATTCTTGCCTCTACAGATTGTGGTGTCACCTATCAACCGCTTTCGTTCGACAGATCAGGTTCAGCCCTTTCCAGTGCAGTTTCAGCAAATCCCTGGATACCCACCAGTCCATCGCAATGGCAACAGCGTCACTTTCTTAATTTAAATAATTTGGCCGGTCAACAAGAGGTACGGCTTGCATTTGTTTTCACGAATGCCACCGGAAATAATCTTTACCTGGATAACATCGAATTTTACGTTTCGGATAACCCCAATCCCGTGGATATCGGTAGCGATCTTTACTCGATTTACTGGCGGACTAATTTTGAGGCAATCATTACGTTCGATTTACCCGAACGCATGCCTGTTGGTATTTATGTAGTGGATATTATGGGACGCGAATACCTGAACACTACGGCACCCGATATACTCAATCAAACCTTTCCTATCGAATTGAACGGAGCAGCAACCGGAATCTACATCATGAAAATCCGGATTGGTAACCAGTTCTACACGTCCAAGTTTTTTCTTTCCCGGTAAAGGGCCCGAACGTTTGCTGGGGAATTGATTATCTTTGAACCTGCTAATTATTGGTGAATGACAGTTAAAAGGAAAGTAGCCCTACTCTATGGAGGACGGTCCGTTGAACATGGAGTATCGGTTAATTCAGGCCGCAACATTTTTGAATTTATTGATAAAGAACGCTTTGAAGTCGTACCTATCGGCATCAGCCAAAACGGCCAATGGTTCTTAACACAAGGCGTAACAAAGGAAGTTGAGCAGGGAAAAGCATTGGGCTTAATCCTTGATCCGAAAAATGCCGGACTGATTTTACTGGCCAGTGGCGATCGTATTAAGATTGACCTTGTTTTTCCTGTGCTGCATGGTACCGATGGCGAAGACGGGAGTATACAAGGGTTGATTAAGGCGCTTGACTTGCCCATGGTGGGTACAGGGGTATTAGGCTCCTCCGTTTCAATGAATAAGATAATTGCGAAAAAGATGTTGAAAGAGGCAGGTGTACCGGTTACAAAGTTTTTAACCTTTAACTATCGCGATAAAAAGAAAATTAACTTTGAGGAGATTGTTAAAAAACTGAAACTCCCCTTCATGGTGAAGTCGGCCAGTCTGGGCTCTTCCGTAGGTGTTTCTAAAGTTTCGAAGAAGACTGAATTCAAAAAGGCGTTGGATGAGGCCTTTCGGTACGATCATGAAATCATTATTGAGGAGTTTATTACCGGCCGTGAAATAGAGTGTGCCATCATGGGAAACACTCCGGCCATTGCCTCCAACCCCGGAGAGATTGTGATTCAAAAAAACTATGCTTTTTATACGTTCGATGCCAAGTATGTTGACCCGGATGCTGTAAAAATTGAAGTACCCGCTAAACTGGATAGAGCATCTGTTAAAACTATACGTGAAGTTTCTTTAAAAGCATACGAAGCATTGCGCTGCGAAGATTTTGCCCGTGTTGATTTGTTCCTCACAAAAAAGGGAAAGGTTTATGTAAACGAAATCAATACTATTCCGGGTTTTACCAACTCCAGTATGTTCCCCATGATGTGGAAAGAACGCGGTATCAGTTTTACTGACATGATCAGCAAACTTATTACCTATGCCCTTGAGCGTTTTGCCGAGAGTAAACGTATTGAACGCGGATATGAATCATCATTAAAATTCTAACCAGTCTACCTGCAAGAATCCTGAAATGAAATCTACGATAAAAAAATACACATCAACATTAGGCGGAGTATTAATCAGCTTAGGCATTACTTCTGTTGTAGGGCTGATCTTATTACTTTTTTACTTCTATGTTTACCTGCCCTCTGCTACCAATCATGGTGAAACCATAACGGTGCCCAGTGTGGAAGGCTTGAACATTTCGGAACTTGAAGATTTCTTGGTCAAGCGTAACCTGCGTTATGAAGTAAATGATTCATCCTACACCGATGACTATCCACCCCTTACGGTATTGCGGCAGTTTCCGGCAGCCGGTGCAAAAGTAAAAGAGAACAGGGTGATTTATATTTCGATAAACCGTGTTACACCTCCTACGGTTCCACTTCCAAACCTGGTGGACGGATCACTGATCAATGCTGAGGCAGTATTACGCGGTAATGAATTAAAACGCGGACGCATTCAGTTGGTGCGCGGACCATTTCTGAACCTGGTGAAAGAGATGCGTTTTGAAGGTGAGAAAATTGCGCCCGGTACACGCATCCCGAAAGGATCAATCATTGACCTGCTGGTGGAAGATGGAGGTAGCAATACGGTACCTGCACCTGATGTACGCGGCTATACACTGGAGGATGCTAAGATCCCCATCTTTGGATCAAACCTTAACCTGGGTGAGATACATGTGGTTGGGGATACCACCGGCCGCGAAGCCATTGTGGTATTGAAACAAAAGCCCCCTGCCTATCAAAATATTAAGGTGGGCGATGTCGTTGAGTTATGGGTAGGTAAAAAAGGGACGCCCGTGCCTGAAGAGGAAGAAGAAGAGCTGGATGAAATAGATAATCAGGATTAACACCAAGACGTGTACGGAAAGCAAATAATTCTTTTATTTCTTTGGTTAATTCCGTTGGTTGGCTTTTCCCAGCTAAAGCGCTACCCTATTCAACAAAATATCGGATCCAATTCGCAGCCCTCCTTTAAAACAAAAACCCTGGAGCCCATGTCACTTCCCTTTTGGGATGACTTTTCATCACCCTCCGTTATCAGCGACACCTTATGGGAAAATAAAATCACGGTTTGGATTAACAATAGCATGGCCATTAACCCGCCTACCATTGGTGTTGCCACCTTCGATGGGTTGAATGAAAACGGAATAGCGTATCGGCCAAACCCTGATCAAACCCTTGATGTAGGATTTACCGACAGCCTTGAATCTCGCAAAATTAAAATGACAGAGGTATCTCTTTTCCAAAGAAACACAGTATTCCTTAGTTTTTTCTATCAGTGGGGAGGCAACGGTGAGATTCCTGATGCCAATGATTATCTCCGTGTAGAATTCCTAAACAACACAGGAATATGGGAACCCATGCTTACCTTGCAATCAGATGAGGGACAACTGCCTGATCAATTTTATAGTGCTTCTATCCGTATTAACCAGGAAAGATTTTTTCATGATGATTTTCAATTCCGCTTCCGGTCCTTCGGCAGGCAATCAGGCCGGTTTGATACCTGGCATGTTGATTATGTTTACCTGAACAAAGGCCGTTCAGAAAATGATTTAACTATTGGCTTTCCGGACAGAGCTCCGCATAAACTATTGGGCCCTTTATTTAATTCCTATTACGCTGTTCCCAAAAAACACTTTTTTACAGATCCCGAGGAAAATACCGGCTTACCTGAATTTGGAGTAACCAACCTTAGCAGCATTCCGCAACCTTCAAACTATAACCTGGATGCAACTGTTTTTTCTTTTTTAAATGAAGTTGAAACTGAACAATTCTTTCAGGCAGCAACCTTCTTCCCTGTTCTGCCTTCCATGCAGGCCTTTGAAAAACGTATTATCCCGGTGGGGGTTAAGCCTGATCTGTCTCCCTTTGCTGCGAATGACTCATTGCACATAACTGTTCGAACAACCTATGTAACCGGAGACTCTGTTAACACAGGTTTCGAACCCATAAACTTTTACGCGAATGATACGATTCAACAATCGTATAAACTATCCAACTACTATGCCTACGATGATGGCGTTGCAGAATATGCCGTTGGCCTTACTCAACCGGGAAATTTAGTAGCCTATAGATTTGTGATGCAGACACCCATAGCTGATACTGTTATTGGTTTGCATGTATATTACCCAATAACAACAGGAGTATCAGCCAGTAATGCAACGTTTTATGTCTGGAATAATCTTCAGGGAAAACCCGGGCAGATTCTGCTGGAAGAATTGGTTCCTGTTCAGCCCAGAACGAATAATGAATTTGTGCAACGTAATTTCACACAATCAGCTATTGTCAAAGATACCTTCTATATTGGCTGGCGCCAGCCCACCAGCCGTGTGGCGGTTGGTCTGGATGCCAGTCAAAATACGGGGGATCAGATTTTCGTAAACATTACAGGAAGTTGGGTGCCCAATACTGATGTTACAGGAAGCCTGATGGTGCGCCCACGTTTTGGAAAAGGCAATCCTATTACTTCAACCGAAGGTCGTATGAAGGGCCATGTGTCCATCTATCCAAATCCAAATCGGGGTGAGTTTTTTATTGAAGGTGATGTTGAACGATTAGAAATTCTCAACTCGGGTGGACAACCGATCACCTTTGAAACAGAATCACTCAACAACCGAAAGCGAATACGCATTTCCTATCCAAATCCGGGTCTCTATTTGGTACGATACTTCAGCAATACCATTCCCCAAACGCAAAAGTTAATTATACACGATTAGCTTTAATACGCTGTAAGTTCAATCGGCTTGGGGCTAAAGCAAAGCACAAAAATGATCAGGGCAATCCAGCCTAATACCTGACGATTAACATCAAGCGGTTCTTCAATTTCAGATGGCGGATGCTCCACCCCTGCCAGCCTTCCAATGATGAAGGCAAACAATAACCAACCCGTATAACCTTGTAAGGAAGGATCGAACCATGTGAGCATAAACTGCCCGGCAAAAACAAGAAGAGCGTACATCACCGTATCGCGCATGGGTAGCTTCAATCCGCGAAAGCATAAGGTTAGAAAAATAACATAGGCCGGAATGTAAATGATCAAATCTTCAAAAGACATGTGTGGATGCACCAACCCCAATCCGGCATAAAAAACAAAGCTGACGAAGATGATGGAGGCTACCAGTTTATGAAGGCGGAAACCAATTAACCCGTAAAGCACATGACCGCCATCCAATTGGCCGATGGGCAGGAGATTTAAAGCCGTGAAGATCAACGCCAGGAAACCTGCAAACAAATACGGATAGTGCATGATTTCATGCGGGTTGGGCATACGCTCCGGGTCAGCTACAAATTTTTCAAAAAATAAAAACAACAAGTTTTTACCGATAACCACATCAACAATTCCCTCTTGCTGACCATAAACCTTATCGGCATACTCTAGGCCATATTGTTCATACTCCGGATGAATCTGAAAAATGTATTCAGCAGGAGGCAGATTTGTGAATCCATAAAACAATACAATCATGGCCATTACAAAACCGGCCAGCGGGCCGGCAATACCAATATCAAAATTTATCTTTTTTGAGGTTATGCGCTCACGTAACCGGATTATCGCACCCATGGTACCAATAGAGAATGGAAAGGGTGGCATGGGAATATAATAAGGGAGACTTGAGTTTACCTGGTAATGGCGTGCAGTAAAGTAATGTCCAAACTCATGTACGGTAAGAATTAAAAGAAATGGAACAGAGAAATGCATACCCGAAAAAAAATCAGCCCAGGTAAAAGGGCCGTAAATGGATTTACCATGCGTCCATTCTGCCCCCGCAATAGTAGTGGTAACAAACGTGGCAATAAATAGAAATAGTTGAAGAATAATCCGCCTTGCTTCCTTGCTCATAATTTCCTGAAATAATCCAACACGCGATCGGGATGTTCTACTAAAAATGTTTGTATGCCTAACGCTGAAGCGGCTTCAATGTTCTCTTTATTATCATCAAAAAATAAAGTTTGCTCTGGATTAAAATTATTCTCATCCAGCACTTGTGTAAAAATTCCAGGTTCAGGTTTTCGTTTACCCACCAGGTGGGAATAATAATGGATGTGAAAATAATTATTGAGGGAGGAAGCTGATGATACCTGCGGTAACATGTGTTGATTTACAAAACTAAGGTGAATATTATTCGTGTTGCTTAGCACAGCTACTGAAAACCTCTGCTTAAGATTATCCAGCAATTGAAGTTTGGCTATTGGCAGATCAACAAGCATGGCATTCCAGGCAGTGTCAATCTCCTTATCTGATGATGCGAAGGAAAAAATACGTTGCAAAGCTGATCGGAATTCTGAATCGGAAATTTCACCTCTTTCGTACTCAAAAAATTCGGGATTTTTCTGATACGTCAACCGTACCTGTTGAGGGGTAAAACCCGATAGTTTACAAATTGCCTGAATGGTATTATCCACAGACAAATCGATGATGACACCACCAAGGTCGAAAATCAGGTTTTGGGGAATCAAGGGTTGGGGGAGATAAATAAGTGGGCCCAGCAGGGCACGATCCTGCGACCCCCTGATTATGAGTCAGGTGCTCTAACCAGCTGAGCTATGGGCCCTTATTAAAGAACGACTTAAAAAGAGGTGCAATGATAAATATTAGGATTAACATTCACAATGAAAATCCAGTGATCGAGTCATATTCCTACTTCACCACATGCACCCAGCTTTTACAAAATGCCTGATCGCCAATAGTTACGGTATAGTAGTAAATACCAGCATCCAAATCCTTGGCTGACCAATCATACTGGTAATTAGGTGACTCAAATACTTTACCGCCCCAGCGATTGTGAATGGTAAGGCCAACAGTAAGCCCGGCATCAGCAGGTGTTTTTCCTCCTGAGCCATATTGTATTACAAACCTATCGTTTTGACCGGGGGTTGACTCGGGTGTAATGACATTTGGAACAAGTATAGTGTACACTGGCAATGTTGCCTGTTGCTCATAAACACAAAACTCTTTGATACCGGCAACCTTAACCGTATAGGTACCATCCTGACTATAGGTGTGGACATATTCGGGTAAATCGGTAGTAAAGCCATCACCAAAGTCGAGCAGGTAGTTTTCATCTGCTTTTTGCTCTGTTTTATTCTTTAAGAAAACCTGGGGGCGGGAAAAACAATCTGTCACAAAACCGTACTCCATTTTAACATCAATGAATGGGACAACCTCAATATTAACGGTGTCTTTAACCTTGCATCCATTGGCATCTGTTATGAGTACAAAATATTGGGTGGTCTCTTTTGGTTGTATCACTGGTGAACTTAAAGGACCATCCTTTGTACTCCATTGGTAACTTACACCACCACTTCCTGAAAGTTGATAGGTTGTGCCATAACAAATAACATCATCCTCTTGAGCTTTCAGTAAATTCCGGAAAACACGCACGGTTTTAAAAGCTGAGTCAATACCAACACAGGTATTCAAATCAATTGCGCGTAATCGAACAAGATAAGTTCCCTCCTCCTTATATTGATGTAAAAATGATGTTGTGTCGGTTTTTACCAACTGTGTGCCGTCACCCAAATCCCATTCATAAAATTCTCCACCTGTACTGAAATTTTGAAAGCGGATCGTATCTGGATAACACAACACATCCAGGCCGGGCGCATCAAACGCTACTGAGTTGGTTTGCAGCCGTGCGCGTAGTGAAGAAAGATCAAATTTAAAAGCAGCGTTGTTACAATTTGCACTGTTGTTGGTACGCGACCATGCTCCCGGTGTGGTTGGAAAATCTGAACTTGGCAACCCGGTAGCGCTTAGCGAACGACACCCGGAGCATACCGCATGGTAAACGATACCACTTTTGTCAAACCGGCTCGTGCCACCATCAACATGCGTGCGCGATATATTTCCTCCCAGATAGGTTGCATAGAGTAGTTCAGAGGCATCTGCTGTAAGCACAATAAAGTAAAAATCAGATCCGCTGGTTGTTTTTTGCAGCGCGTCATTGGTAACGGGCATTCCTGAAGTACTGGAATTCCAATACCCCAAACCACCATTAATTAAACCACCCCACCCCGACATGTAAAGGTTATTACAATCGTTTACCAAAAATGCTGTGGGTGAAATATTGGGTATACCTATACCGGATCCGAATCGTGTAGAAAATATCAACGTGTTTAATTCACCATTAAACTTTTGCACAAACTGACCACTGTTGGCATTGCTGTACACACCTGGCGTAGTCGGAAAATTTCCGTTGGTTTGGCCGTATGTATATACATCACCATTCTTGTCAAGATCTATAAAATAAACCTGGTCAAACCCTGATGTACCAGTGAATGTGGAATACGCAATAGAATCACCTTCGGAAGAAATTTTCATCATCCAGCCATCCACTCCTCCGGCAATTAATGATTGATACGAATTAGACGTGGTTGGGAAATCAGCGCTGGCCGTTCCGCCACCCAGATAAATTGCATAAGTACTATCGAACTTAATAGTATGAGATGCATCAAAATTATTTCCGCCAATAAAAGCAGACCAGATAATCTGCGTAAGCATGGCATCCATTTTCACCACTACCGCATCACTGCCACCACCCCGATAGGTTGTACTGAAACTATTCACGCCAGGAAAATCTGGTGAGTTTGTAACGGAACTGATGTATATATTTCCCAAACTATCTGTGATCACATCGCCACGCATTTCATCGCCATAGTTTCGCACCAGTGGACTACCAGGCTGATTCAAGCCATCATTTTGAGAACCGCCCAGATAGGTTGATGCTTTGAGTTGATCACCATCTCTGCTTATTCTGGAAAGGACAATATCGGAACCACTGAAATACTGAATAACATTTGTGCCCAACGGAACACCTCCATTAAATACACTACTGAATGCAGATGCAGTAGTGGGAAAGTCGAAGGAACTGGTTGTGCCCAGCACAATAAGGTCCTGTGTCCTCTCATCCATCACCAGACTATGAGGTGTCTCGTTGCCCGATCCGCCCAGGTAACTGGCATACAACAACTGGCTGCCAGTTGAATCATACTTCAGAATAGCGATATCGTAGTTACCACCATAAGTCGTCTGAAAGGCTCCTGGGCTTGCCGGAAATGAACCTCCAAAAGAAGAATTATTTACAATACCAGAAGAATACAGCGTACCCCGTTCACCGGGTGTGGCTGTGCTTCCCCAATTATCAGCTGATGAGCCAGAAAAGGTTGAGAAGATAAGCAATGGATCGATTACTAATTCATAACAGGCATCATATCCTTCCGGAAAACGAAAGCTCAGTGTGTTATTATGAAGCACATATTCACTTTTAACCTCGCATTTTTGACCATCGATGACTTGGTAAGTAAAGGGTTTCTTTTCGATTAAATAGCCAACTGAAGTAGCCATGATAAGATTTCCATGATCCAGGTAAAGCTGATCTGCTCCATTTATTTCAATTTGCACCTGCCCTGCATAGGCAGCAGGCTTTACAATAAAATCATACTTGAGATTTTGATTGACAGAACTAATCCGAAGATCAATACCTGAATACAAATCAGGATAAACAACTTCAGCAAAGGCATAAGCCCGCGAAGCCCATTGGGACGTATCATTGCCCAGAAAAAAATTATAATATTCTTTTGATGGTATGGATGCTACCGATGGCCTTAAAGCAAGCGCACCGGGAAACCGTATTTGAACATGATGCCCATCCATCCTGTCATCCATCTCTTCTGTTCCATCTGATTCGCTTATATGACCGTGCAATCGTAAATGCGCTTCATTAGCTTTTTGCTGATCAAATAAATACAGGGAGAACTGACCCGGTGAAAGCATCAATCTTCCAGCCGGTGTACGTGCTGCAAAATTTATTGACTCAGGCCACTGACCTTTATTCTCAATAAATTTTAAAGCAGGTGTTTGTGCTGATCCGGCCAACGGAGCACTGAAAAGAAATGCTATAAATAACCTGAAGTAAACCTGTTTCATCACTACCTAACAACAGGGCAAAATACTAAAACTTACGCATTGATTACCCTTCTTTTCGAAGCACCTGAAGTGGCGGAGTAGCGATCACTTCGCGCGAATTCCACCACCCGATGATCATGGTTAGCAATACTACCCCGGCCGTAATTGTAACCACTTCCAGCCAGTTAAAGGCGAAGGTTATTTTAAAGAAAAAGGTGGTTAATAAATAGCCACCACCAAGGGAAAGAAACATGCCGGTAAGCGCTGAAAATAAACCCAGGTAGGCATATTCGATAAGTGTAATTTTCATGATCTGTTTAGTACGTGCACCTATGGTTCGCAATAACACATTTTCCTTCATGCGAACATATTTACTGTTGATGACCGCACCGGTTAATACCACCAATCCCGTAACGATACTGAACAACGCAAGAAACCTGATTACCGCGCCAAGTTTGTTAAACAAATCATTTACTGTACTCAGGATCAACCTCAAATCAATAAGCGAAACATTGGGGTATTGCATGATGAGTTGCTGCTGAAAACGGTTGGCTGCCTGTTGGTTGTCAATACGGGTTGCCGTAACATAAACCTGTGGAGCCTCTTCCAACACACCTGTCGGAAATACAAAAATAAAATTAGGCGGATCTTTCGGCCATTCAACTTTACGTATGCCACTGATAAAAACTTTAACAGGTATGCCCTGAACATCAAATACCAATGAATCACCCTCCTTAACACCCAGCTCTTCATGTAATCCCTCGGATATGGTAACCCAAACCGAATCGCGACCAAGAGTTTTGTGATGCAGTTCACCACTGATTAGCTCTTCAGACAGGTGCAGGCTGTCACGATATGTTACGCGGTACTCACGTGTCAACGCCCAGTTCGGAACCCGATCGGTGGTGTCTTGCTGAACTTCTTCCACGGTTTTATTCTTCAGTTCTTTTAAGCGGCAGGTAACAATAGGCACAACCTGATTAACGGTAAGGCTATTCTCTTCCATTAATTTTACAACACCGTCTTTTTGTGATGGCTGAATATCAAACAGTATGGTGTTGGATTGATTCTCCTGCCCGCTAAACTCAACCTGACCTAGTAAACTCTTTTCTACAATATTCAGGGTAGTTATAATAAAAGCGCCCAACCCAATCGCCACCATCAAAACCCGTGTTTGATTATTGGGGCGGTAAAGATTGGACAATGCATGTCGCCAGATAAAAGAAGAATTAGACGGAAAAAATCTACGTACCAGGTAAAGCAAGGCTATTGCTACCAAAGTAAGGGCACCCAATGCCACTGCAAGCCCGGCAAAGAATGAAAGTCCGATCAGAATATTACGTGTTTGTAGTGCTGCGAACACTAATGGAAAAAAAGCAATGAGTATAACAACAAGAACCCTGGCTTTCGAAAATATTTTAGCCGGTTCAAAGTCTGCACGCAAAACGGTTAACGGTGGCACAAACCTTACGGCCATTAACGGAAGCATAGAAAACAAAAGCGATACAACCGTACCCACCATAATCCCCTTCCAGAAGGATAACCATGATACCGAGAAGCTGACCTCCACCGGAAGCAATCCCTTGAACGCAACCGGAATAATCTGCTGAATCGTTAAACCCAATGTGGCACCAACCAGGCTACCGATTATTCCCAATAAAAAGATCTGAATAAAATAAATATTAAAAGCTTGCCAACCGGACGATCCCACACAACGAAGCACGGCCACTTCATCGCGTTTTTCGCGCGCATAAATATGTACAGAACTGGCCACTCCAATGCAACCCAAAATAAGTGCTACAAAAGCCAGCAAGGAAAAGAAACGGTATACCGATTGAAACGCCTCCCCTAGTTCTTCCTTGCGTTCCTGAACGGTATCATACCCGTGTCCGTATTTTCTTACTTCTGTTTTAAGTGTTGTCACCAACAACTCCGTTTGTACCTCACTCTCTGTTTTAAAATAGTTTCGATAATTTACACGACTGCCGTACTGAACCAACCCGGTTGAATCGAGTTGAGCCATGGCAATGTAAACTGAAGGAGTGAAGGTGGAGAGTATGCCACCTCCGCCAGGAATTTTTGTAACTACACCGGCTACTTCAAAGTATGAGTTGCCGATACGAATCGAATCGCCTGAGCTAACTTCATATTGACTTGCTAAAGTTTCGTCCAGTAAGGCATAGCCTTCATTGCGCATTTTCTGGTAAGCATTCGGTGGCAGCGTTTCAATGCTACCGTAAAATGGAAAATCACCTTCCAGCGATACCAGTCTGATTAAACGTGATTGTCCGGAGTTTACAAACAAAACCATCGAAGCCATGTCGGCTTCACGGGCTTGCGGAAACTTAGTGGAATCAAAAAGGGAAAGAAGTTCTGGCTCAAATTTTTTGTTTCCGTTAATTACCAGGTCAGCGCCTAACAATTCCTTCGCATTGCGGTCTATATCCTGTTGCAATGATTCATTCAGTGAATCCAATGAAACTACAGCGGCAATTCCGGTAATCAGCGAAGCTGCAAATAAAAATAACCGTGAGAAATTATGACGGGCATCACGCCATGCCATCGTCCACACCCAACGGTCCTGAAAAATATTCCGGGTCTTACGCTTTATCTTTATGATATATTCGATCATAAAGCAGCAACGATTTCTTCTTCAACCAATTTTCCACCCTTCATGCGCAAAATACGCTCGGTTTTTCGGGCCAGCTCAAGGTTATGCGTTACCAATACCAGTGTTGTACCTTGTTCTTTATTCAGGGTAAACAGCAAATCAGTAATGTGATGGGAATTTTCTTCATCCAGGTTGCCGGTTGGTTCATCGGCAAAAAGAATTTTAGGGTCAGTAATAAACGCGCGCGCCATGGCAACACGTTGCTGTTCCCCTCCTGATAATTGTGATGGGTAATGGTGCATTCTGCCCTCCAACCCAACCCGTGATAATAATTCCTTTGCTTTCGCAGAAACATTCTTCACACCGCGTAATTCTAACGGCACCATAACGTTTTCCAGGGCGGTGAGTGTTGCCAGCAACTGGAAATTCTGAAACACAAACCCAACATATTGATTGCGGATATAAGCCCGGTCATCCTCACTCATGGCATTGAGTTTAAAGCCCATTAGTGAAATCGTTCCGCTGCTGGCCACATCAAGTCCGGCACATAACCCTAACAAAGTTGTCTTGCCACTACCGGATGGCCCGATTATCGCTACTGTATTACCCTGATGGACAGCAAAACTCACCTTATCCAATACGGTAAGCTGGGCAGCTCCTGAAGGGTACGATTTGGTTAATTCTTCTGCGAGGAGAACAAGCTGGGACATAGAATGATTTTCAGATTACAGAATTCGATTGACGATGTTGCAAGATAAACTAACTTTAAAGCTTTAACGTTTAACCCTTAAACTAATTCCATGGTCGGAAAGTTTAGCTGGATTATTGTATCACTTCTATTTCTCCAAGGTTCAACTACGGTGAAAACCATCATGTTCTATGGTGACAGCCTTACAGCCGGGTACGGGCTATCAACAGAAGAAGCCTTTCCTGCCCTGCTTGAAAAAAAGCTGAATGCCCAATCGATAAGATGCAAGGTGATTAATGCCGGGTTGAGCGGTGAGACTTCGGCCGGTGGATTATCCCGTATTGACTGGGTATTGCGCCAACCGGTTGACATTTTTGTGCTCGAATTAGGCGGAAACGATGGCCTGCGTGGTCTTCCGCTTGAACAAACCAAAGCCAACCTGCAGGCCATTATAGATAAAGTGAAAGCCAAAAACCCGAATGCTAAAATTGTTGTGGCCGGTATGATGGTGCCACCTAATATGGGAAAGGATTACACCACACAATTTAAAGATGTGTTCCCTGAACTGGCTAAGAAAAATAAAGCAACGCTAATCCCCTTTTTATTGGAAGGTGTAGGCGGAAATGAAAAATTGAATCTTCCTGATGGTATTCACCCGAATATAGAAGGGCATAAGATTATTGCAACTAACCTGGTGAACTTTATAGGTCCGCTGCTATAATTCGCTACCTGGACTTTAGTGGAGTTTGGTGTTTTTGAGATTTAGTGGCTTGCCCCATTTTTTTCAAAAGCATGAGTTACAATTTCTTCAGGCATTCAAATAAAAACGTAATGACATCCTGTGTAACAGGATCATCATCTCTTCCAAATTCACGATGCATGGATAAACTGTTTTTCTTCGGATAGCCCTTTATCTGAATAGTGATGTCTGATTCCTTGAATTTTCGGGCGAGATTAACAGCATCGCTTTCCGTAGGAGTTTTACTTCCGGAATAGGCCAGAAAAATCGGTGGTACTAACATACCCGATTTGATATGCGTTACCGGAGAAGCTTCAGCCCACTCCTTTTCCGTTAGTCCAAAAGTATCCAGGCACCAGTCCTTTACTTTGTTGTTGTTATCCGGAATAATCTTAGCAACATCAAACCCGAGACCATCAATTGAAATTACACCCTTAATCATATCCAGAGAACCGTCAGCTTGCTTCATGTAGTCTTCATTCACGGTAATCATTACCGACATCTGTGCACCGGAAGCATATCCCATCAAAAAAATCTTATCCTTATCGCCACTGTAATGCACAATGTTGTTATAAACCCAAACAAGGGCGTTGGCAACATCCTGCATATGACCAGGATGTTTTACATCGGGCGAAAGCCGGTGATTAATGCTGATAAAAATATAACCCTTAGAGGTGAAGTACTCAGGCTTTACCCCAACATCACTTTTATCGCCAAAGGCCCATAAACCACCATGCACCCAAATAATAACCGGGGATTTACTCCCCTTCTTGGGCATATAAATATCCAAAGCATTAAGTCGCGGATCTTTGGCCAGTTTGGCATACTGAAGATCAAGCACTTTAAAGTAAGGTCCGGTATCACCTTTACGCTGACCCCATAAGGACATGGAACATAATAAAGCGCAAAAAATTAATAAACGCTTAACCTGCATACGTGTAAAAAATGGTAAACATTGTCTCCTTATTCGCAGTTAAAATATCAATTATTTGGCCAAAAAAATAATTATCAAACCACCCCATACACCTATTTTCGCCCCTTGATGAAAAATGAAAGACTTCTCCTGCTCATTCTGGCTGCCGCCATGTTTACTCATATTATGGATTTTATGATCATGATGCCCTTGAGTCCTTCGCTGATGAGCATTTTTGATATCAACGCACAGGAGTTCAGTTTACTCGTGTCTTCATACACCATAACGGCTGGGGTAACCGGCTTTCTGGCGGCTTTTCGTATAGATCGCTATGATCGAAAAAGTATGATGCTGGTGATGTATCTTGGATTCACCTTAGGCACATTAGCGTGTGCTATCGCTCCTTCTTATTTTTTCCTGCTCATGGCCCGTTCGGTGGCAGGAGCTTTTGGTGGCGTTCTGGGCGCCTTGATTCTTTCTATTGTTAGCGATGCCATTCCGCTTGAGCGAAGAGCAAGCGCCTTGGGAATTGTGATGGCTTCTTTTTCAGTGGCTTCTGTATTTGGTGTACCTTTTGGGCTATTTCTGGCCAGCAAATTTAGCTGGCATGCCCCCTTTCTCTTTTTGGGGATGTTAGCTGCCCTCATCTTCGTATTAATGTTTTGGTTTATTCCTCCGCTTAGGGCACATCTGGACACGGGTAATGGAATCAAGAAGCCTATGGAGATATTGAAAAACATTTTTGGTCAGCGAAGTACACGACTTGGATTGACCTTCGCTGCTGTTCTAACCCTGGGTCATTTTACTATTGTTCCTTTTATCGCGGCCTATATGGTAGGCAATGTGGGCTTCTCCAATGACGAACTCGCCTACATTTACCTGGTGGGCGGAGCGCTCACTATTTTCTTTTCACCGTGGGTAGGCAAAATGGCCGATAAACACGGACGATTAAAAATCTTTACCATCTTCGGCAGCCTGGTGATTATTCCGATTGTAATCATCACCAACATGCCGCCCACACCATTATGGGCTGCACTGATTGTGGCCGGTATATTTTTCATTTTCAGTAACGGACGTATGGTTCCTTCTACCACTATGGAAACGGCAATCATAAGCCCGGAAAGCCGTGGAAGTTACATGAGCATCCGGTCATCGGTACAACAGCTAACCTCTGGTCTGGCTTCCTTTGTTGCGGGAACTATCATCAGCGAAAAAGCTTCTGTATTTGGGCCGGATGCGAAAGCACTGGTGAATTATGGTTATGTAGGATTAATTGCCGTTTTCTTCAGCCTGGTATCGCTGTGGTTAGCCCGAAAACTTCAGGTAGCTCAAGGTGCTTAAATACACTTATCCTTTATTTTCTTGATCATGATCAATGCAAACTTCTGATATAGTTGTAAGCTTTGTGAAATAAATTTATCACCTATGAACCCCGACAAATTATTTCTCATCTGCAATAACCTGGCATTGGCAGGCTGGCTTCTGATGGTTGTTGCACCGCGCTGGAAGTGGACGTTCAGCATTATTGTTTCCGGTGCAGTAATCCTGTTACTCAGTGCCGTTTACCTGACTTTGATTGTGCTTTATTTTGGTGAAGGCGAAGGTAATTTTAGTTCTCTGGATGGCGTAATGAAGTTATTTGAAAATCGTGAAGCCGTGTTAGCCGGATGGGTGCATTACCTGGCGTTCGATATGTTTGTTGGCACCTGGATAGTTAGCAACAGTCAAAAACTAGGCATAAAACATTGGTGGATCGTTCCGTGCCTGTTTTTCACCTTTATGCTTGGGCCTATCGGATTGATACTATACTTCAGTGTACGTGCCGTCCACACGAAAAAAATCCTTCATGAAAATTTCTGAATTCATTCCAGGCATTAGAAACCTGAACCCGCTGCTGTACTATACAGGGCTGGGGCATGCAGTACTCTTTATCATTTTTATCCCTCTTTTCATACTGGATGACCGGTTAATAACCGGCATTAATGCGTGGATAAAACCCATGAAGTTCGCGCTATCCATTACCATCTATCTGTGGACATTCGCGTGGCTATTGCAGTACGTAAAATCTGTCAAAAACGTAAAATTCATCAGTTGGGGCATAGTTATCTGTATGATTGTGGAAATGGCTATTATAACTGTGCAGGCAGCGCGTGGTGTTCCTTCACATTTTAACATAACCTCCGTTCCTAACGCCATTATGTTTAGCACGATGGGGACTTTTATAGGAATCAATACTTTCTTAGTGCTCTATACCCTCATTCTATTTTTTACAAAGGCCGTAAATATTCCCGACCACATAACACGTGTTGCCTGGCGGGCCGGGTTACTTCTATTTTTTCTTGGAGGTATATCGGGTGGGCTAATGGTAACTAATCTTGCACATACCGTTGGCGCACCTGATGGCGGGCCTGGACTACCCTTCGTTAATTGGAGTACGGTGGCCGGTGATATCCGGGCAGCTCACTTCATAACCCTACACGGATTACAACTTGTACCGCTAATTATATTTGCTTTTCGTGATCGGGTTAAATTTCAATTACCCTTTGCGCTGATAACATTCTTCTTGTATTCAGCACTTTGTATTGCCCTTCATTTTCTTGCTTTATCTGGGAAACCGATAATCAGCTGAGCCTGTTGCACAGACTAGCTCATTTTAAGTTTCATCATCGTCAGTGAACCCATCATGGATGTATAGCTGCAGAAGAAAGCATTATTGTTTTGAAGGCATCGGAAAAAATACGGACGTCACTTTCTTATAGGCTTCAAACTCCGGATTTCCCGCATATTTACGCTCGAGCATCGGCACTCCGGAAACATAACGCACCAGGTATGTTATGGTTAACGGACCGACAATGGTCATCCAACCTCCGGGCAAGGTAACAGCCATGAGAAAAATCCCCCACCATTGTACCACTTCACCAAAATAATTTGGGTGTCGTGTGTAGCGCCACAACCCAGTAGTGATAATTTTTCCTTTGTTTTCAGGTTTGGATTTGAATTGTTTTAGCTGATAGTCTCCAACACTCTCAAAATAAAAACCAGTCAACCAAATTAAAATACCAACGACATCAAGAAAATGGAAACTAAAAGCTGAATGAATATTAATATAGATTACCGGTAACACGGTTAGAAAAAGAAATAATCCCTGCAGCATGAATACCTGAAGGAAACTGCGCAGGTAAAAGTGCTTCCACTCCATACGCCACTGATGGTACCGAAAATCTTCCGACTTGCCCTTATTCCGAAGGAATATATGCCACGACAATCGCAACCCCCAAACGGTAACCAGCACGTTAACCAGTAATGCCTTCTGTGATTGATCAGATAGTAAATAGGAAATCCAGGCCATAACCACAAAACCTAAACCCCACGCTATGTCGGCCACATCATTACGTTTAATGAGTATGGAAACAAAAAACCAAACCAGCATATAGCTGAACAATGCCAGCGCAAGAATCAGGTAATGGTTCATAGTCCGAGCTTAACGGCAATAAAGTAAGTAGCTGTTGCAACACTAGCGGAAAGAACGGTACCCCAAAGCATATCTACAACCACCATTTTTACAGGCCAGTCTTTCAGGGTAGCCAGGTTGGTAAGATCATAGGTTGCGTAGGTGATCAATCCGAAAAAAGCGCCCATCCAAAGTGCCCGTGTCCATTCTTTCTTTTCAACGGCAGGCTCAATGACAAATACCACCAGGCCAACAAGAAATAAGGTATAGAAAATAATAGCAGCTGTCCAGTTTACATCGGGCTTCATTAAGAAGCCGATCTGGTTTTTATAGAAATCACGGGCAATATAGCCAATCCAAAGGATGTCAATGGCAAAGAAAACGGGGAGGGCGATGGCGTAGAGTTTTATAGACATATATTTCTAACACTACAGCCCATCATTTAGTTTAGGTTCCGTGGTATATGAAATCAGGATAATAATAGGTAGTATAGGCACACCAATGAATGTTGTCCGCTGATGCCGCTGCTCATTATCGCCTTTGGAGTTGCCCTGCAGGTTTATCTTACCTACAAAAAAATCAGTCCATTTTTGTCCTTACTGATCGTAGCCATTATCGTTGGGCTTCTGTTGGGGATACATCCTTCCGAACTCGTTGTGTCTATTGAAAAAGGTGTTGGCAGTACACTTAGCGGATTAGCATTAATTATTTGCCTTGGTGCTGTGTTGGGGAAAATCCTGGAAGTCAGCGGGGCTATCAATCAAATCACTTCCAATTTGATTAAAAATTTTGGACAACGTCATGTGCAATGGGCAGTGTTACTAACTGGCTTTTTAGTCGGTCTTCCGCTTTACTACAACGCAGGGTTCATCATTCTTGTACCCCTCGTTTTTTCCGTAGCCAGGAGAACTGGTCTACCCCTTTTATACATAGCCATCCCAGCAGCCGCCTCGCTTTCAGCAACACACTGCTTTCTTCCGCCTCACCCAGGCCCTGTTGTATTGGCTAATGCTTTCAAAGCCGATCTTGGTCTAACGTTAGTCTATGGCGTAATCGTGGTAATCCCTATCGTAATTATTGCCGGCCCGTTTCTTGGCAGGATATTGAAGAATATCGGAGCAACCTCCAATAGTAATTCATTTCTTGCGCAGCCTATTGAACCTGCCAATCCGCCTTCACCATTTGCCAGTTTTATCGTTGCTTTAATGCCGGTAATGCTTATTTCGTTAGCCGTGGTTGTTGATACATTTTCTTCATCGGAAGGAGTTACCTGTTCAATCATTCGATTTTTCGGAAACCCAACTATTGCATTACTGACTTCTGTTTTACTGGCGGTATATTTTTTAGGAACCAGAAGAGGCATTGGTATATCAACCGTAATGAAATGGTTAACCGAAGGCATTAACGGTATTGCTATGATACTGCTGATTATTACAGCAGGGGGTGTATTAAAAGAAGTTCTGATATACAGTGGCACAGGTGAGTACATCACATCATTCAGCAGTCAGTGGCATATTCATCCACTGTTATTTGCATGGATGACAACAGCTCTTCTTCGGGTTGCACTCGGATCGGCTACTGTTGCTGGTTTAACTGCAGCCGGAATCGTATCTCCATTGATTAATAATGGTCAGGTCTCACCTGAGTTGATGGTACTTGCTGTTGGAGCAGGTAGTGTGTTTTGCTCTCACATTAACGATACCGGTTTTTGGATGTTTAAAGAATTTTTTAACTTATCTCTAAAACAAACTTTTATGTCATGGACGGTGATGGAATCGTTGATTTCTGTTTTAGGCTTACTGGGCATACTTGCACTTCAACAATTTATTTAACCAAATAAACTTGTTCGTGGATCTAACAGCAGTACCTATTGTACTACTTATGCCCAAATTTCCCATTTCAATTAAAGAACCAAGGCAATAAAAATTTTAAACCGGAATTGTTACTGATTCTAAACATAGTCGCGTGGCGTACAAGGTCAACGGATAGAAAACTCAATAAGTATTACTTGCATTCAAGTCAAAAATAAAAACATGAAAAAGAAACTTACAAAAGACCAACAACAGGAATTACTCACAACCCTAAAGTCTCGGTTTGAAAAGCATATGAACAGGCATAAAGGCATTGAATGGGATAGGGTTCAAACAAGGCTTGAAGCAAACCCGGCCAAGCTATGGTCCCTTAACGAGATGGAAAAAACAGGCGGTGAGCCTGATGTAATCTATTTTGATAAGCGATCAGGTGAACTCATTTTTTGTGATTGTTCGGCAGAAACTCCAAAAGGCCGCAGAAGTATTTGCTACGATCATGAGGCATTGGAGTCGAGGAAAGAACACAAACCCAAAACCAGTGCCGTGCAAATGGCCGAAGATATGGGTATTGAACTTTTAACAGAAGATCAATATCGGAACTTGCAAAAACTAGGGCCGTTCGATACTAAAACTTCAAGTTGGCTAAAAACCCCGGTTGACATACGCAAACTTGGCGGTGCCATTTTTGGCGACTACCGGTTTGGACACGTATTCGTTTATCATAACGGAGCCGAATCGTACTATGGTGTAAGAGCTTTTAGGGGTTTGCTTAAGATTTAAAATCAGTGACGAGAATTTCTTGTGACACCTTACTGAATTGTTATCGGTAGAATTCAATCTCGAAATCATCCCCTCTTGCCTGCCCAAGCAATAGCGTACCAGGTGCCTAAAAAGTGCGGAGAGACAGGGATTCGAACCCTGGATCCACTTACGCGGATAACGGTTTTCGAGACCGCCCCATTCGACCGCTCTGGCATCTCTCCTTTGGTTTTTTGAACCTATAAAGTTAGCTTCACGAATCTAAATCAAAAATAAATTCCCACCCATATGAAACGCAAAGCAACAGCCGTTTGGCAAGGTTCCGGTAAAGAAGGTAATGGTCATTTAAGCACACAAAGCACAGTGCTCACCAAAACACAATACTCATTCAGTTCGCGCTTTGAAGAAGGTGTAGGAACCAATCCGGAAGAGCTCATTGCTGCGGCCCATGCCGGCTGCTTTACCATGAAGTTAAGTTTTGTATTGGGTGAGGCCGGGTTCAAACCCACTGAATTATCAACCACCTGCACCATTACGTTAGAGAATGGAGCGGTGACAAACTCCGACCTGGTGCTCAAGGCTAACGTTCCCGGCATTTCAAAGGAAAAATTTGATGAATGTGCGGAGAATGCAAAAGCTAATTGCCCCATTTCGAAACTGCTCAATACGACTATTTCACTGAGTGCATCATTAGTTTAGCGCCAGGGCTTTCTACTCGAATCGCAACGATTCAATAGGATCAAGCTTGGATGCTTTGTGTGCAGGATAATAACCCGCCAACAACCCAACCAACACGCATACAAACAGCCCGAAGAAAATCCATACCCAGGGAATGATATAACTATCCATGCCTAAAAAGCGTGCGCCCAGGTTTCCGATTCCTATGCCCAGCAACACACCCACTGCCCCGCCCAATAAGCAAACCACAATGGCTTCGGTTACAAATTGCTGGCGAATGCGCAGGGGTGTTGCACCCAATGCTTTACGAACACCAATTTCACGTGTACGTTCTGTTACCGAAACCAACATAATATTCATGAGGGCAATGGATGAACCCAACAGCGTGACAAAACCAATTAAAAATCCCGCGGTGCGCACATAGCCCGCCAATTGTGCTGTTCGCTCGGCCAAGGATACACTCCGTTCCAACTGAAATGAATTCTCATTACCCACATGGTCTTGCCGGATTCTGCGCATCACGCCCGTAGCTTCGCCCATCGCATTATCTACCTCATTAATATTTACAACGCCTACTGTCAACCGGTACCATAGGCTTCGTCCTTTCGCCATTTGATTGGCTACACGAATGGGAACAATAACCATATTATCAAAATTACCTTCAAATGATTGTCCTTTTTCTATGATTACGCCAATCACCTTAAACTGCCCACCCAAAAAAGAAATCTTCTCACCTATCGGGTTTTCATTTTCCTTAAACAAGGTGGTGAAAATTTTGTGCCCGATAATTACCACCTGCGTTCCGTACTCAATCTCAATAGGAGAAAAATTCCTGCCCTGCTTTAAGTCAAGTCCTTTAATGGTTACATAGTTTTCATTGGCTCCTAAAACAGTCACATTGGGGTTAGTCTTATTAGATAGGCGCTTCACCTCAGCTATTTGGGTTAAGTTAGCCGACAAACTTACTGTAGCTGGAAACTCATATTGATTGGTGAACCGTATCACTTCATTGAATTTCAGATTCGGGTATAATTTTTCTGTAACACCCTGGGTACTTCCTCCCCTATTGGTTTTGGAAGTAATATCGAATGTATTTGCCCCCAGGGAAGAAAGACTGCTGTTAATGGACTTCTCAACACCATCCACAGCGGTTAGTGCACCCACCAGGGCTGTAATACCAATGGCTACAATGAGTGCGGTTAACACAGACCTGAGCAGGTTGGCCTGCACTGACCGTAAACCCTCCCGCATATTTTCTATTACGTTCATAAACTGTTTTAGGACACCAATACGTTGATCAATATGGGCCAAATGTTACACACTGGCCCGCTTTTTTATTTTTTGGGGTGCTTTTTACAAAAAGAACCTAAATTTGTTAGCAGTAATAAACGTAAAACTACATATATCGGGTTATGGGCAGGATGCGGGGCACACTTTTGTTTGGATTATTATTGGTCGGCAGTCTGGTAAAGGCCAATTACTTGTTCATTCCTATGGATGAACGACAATCCAACCATTTGAAAGCATACGGTATTGCCTATTGGATATTGCGAAGTGAAACGGAAGTCGATTGGCTACTCAATTACCGAGGAGGTAGTTTTATGGTAAAGTTTCATCCGGCCATCCAGAATGAGTTGGTCATTCGTGGGGTGAGTTTCGATGTTATTTCAGATGCCCAGGCAAATCAGATCATCAGCGAAATTGCCAGCCCGGCCGTCAACTACGACATTATGAAGTTGGAGAAGTACCCGCGCATAGCGGTGTATTCACCCAAAACCGCACAACCCTGGGACGATGCCGTTACACTTGTACTTACCTATGCCGAAATTCCATATGATGTCGTGTATGATGACGAAATACTGGCCGGTGTTTTACCCAAATACGATTGGCTTCACCTGCACCACGAAGATTTTACAGGGCAGTACGGAAAATTCTATGGTTCATTCTCCAACATGCCCTGGTATATTGAAGCCCAACGCGATGCTGAAGAAACAGCTCGCAGAAATGGTTTCCATAAAGTATCGCAATTAAAACTGGCCGTAGCCAAACGGATAAAAGAATTTGTTGCCGGTGGCGGATTTATGTTTGCCATGTGCTCAGCCACCGACAGCTACGACATAGCATTAGCCGCAGAAGGTGTTGACATTTGCGAACGCATGTTTGATGGTGATCCGGCTGATCCACAAGCGCAGGAAAAAATCGACTTTGAAAAAACATTAGCCTTTACTGATTTTAAACTGGTGCGCGATCCGTATCAATATGAATTCTCGTCCATCGATAATCCACCAAACGAACGCGGACTACGTCAGGCTAATGACTACTTTTCACTCTTTGAATTTTCCGCCAAGTGGGATCCCATACCCACCATGCTTACCCAAAATCACACCCGAGTACTTAAAGGATTCTTCGGGCAAACAACAGGATTTAAGAAGAATCTGATTAAACCTGAGGCTGTTATTATGGCTGAGAATAAAGATATCAAGGAAGTCAAATACCTTCATGGCGTACTCGGCAAAGGTTTCTGGACATTTTACGGAGGACACGATCCAGAAGATTACCAGCACCAGGTTGGTGAAGAGCATACCGACCTTAACCAGCATCCCAATTCTCCAGGGTATCGGCTCATCCTAAACAATGTTCTTTTTCCCGCTGCGAAAAAGAAAAAGCAGAAAACCTGATGTTATTCAATGCATCCGGTCCCCTCTCATTTTTAGCCTGGCCATTATTTCCGCCTCTTCTTCCAACCACTCACGCCAGCGTTTATCAACTGCTTCCGCAGGCATATATTCTTTAGCCAACTGTAAAAAGTTTTTATAATGCCCGGCCTCAGAAACCATCAGCTCATAATAAAACTTCGATAGTTCGGGGTCATTAATATTTTTCCATAGCATTTTAAACCGCTCAGCACTGCGTGCCTCAATAAGTGCATTCATCAAAAGTTTCTCCACCAGCTGTTGCTCACGGCTTCCCCCACTTTTTAATACTTTATTCAACGCTTCTACATATTCATCCTTCCGTTGTCTCCCCAGCTTGTAGCCACGTTTTTTTAATTCTTCCGTGACGCGTTCAAAATGCCCCCACTCTTCCGCCACTACCGGAGTCAACATTTCCACCAGCTTTTCTTTTTCAGGATACAAAACGATTAAAGAAATACAAGCTGAAGCAGCCTTTTGTTCGCAGTAGGCATGATCCACTAAAATATCTTCAATGTTCTTTTCAGCGATATCAACCCACCGCGGATCGGTAGGCAGTTCAAGACCCAGGGTAAACTTATCCTTCATACGTTCACAGAAACTTTCATCATCGAATGAACACTAATCGTAAAATGACCAGTCAAAACCAAAATTAAATACATTCACTACACCCGGATAAAAGGGTGTTGGCACATCGCCATAGCCGTTGAAGACCTTAAAAAGGTTACTGTACTTTAAGAAAATTCGTCCACGTATAATCTTGGCATTAAGAAACACATCCGCCAGAGGAAATGCCGGGCTTTTAAAATCCTGTTGGGTATGAAATTGTTGAATAACCGGATCATATCCATAGGCATAGTAAGCCGACTTCCAATGAAAATCCAGACCCACCTGGAAATCAAAGTTTCCATGAAACCAGATGTTGGCATAGGCCAATTGAGCGTTCACAAAAAACTCAGGCAACTGGATTGCGTTATCAGCATTTTCCAGAATTTTGGAATAAATCACCTGACCACTCAGTGTTGTGTTTTTCACAGGCGTAATCCGAAGGGCCAGTTCAGGTAACGCCAGGGTCTGAAATCCGGTTGACTGTACCGGAAGCACCGTTTGATCAACTCCAAAGTCTCCCTTTTTGAAAAAAATAAAGTTCTTAAATGTTGTAAACCTTATTCCCGGATAAAGCCCAAGCCAGTCTGTTTTTACTTTCAAATTTCCTTTCAACTCATTAGACTCGACTTCATTAAAGAAATTTTGCCAAACATCATGGCTGCCGCGATAGGCCTGCTGAAGAAATGTTGGACTTGATACAGATCGTTTGATTGATGCCGTAAACCATTTGGTGTCAATTGCGCCTTCCACCCTGTACCGATTGTCCAACATAGATTCCAATAGCCCGCGTACTTCAATTAGGGAATCCAACTGCAACGCCATGCGACCGCCAACATAAAATTCACTTCCTTTTGTTGGTAAATAAAAGTCCTCCTGATTGAAATATTTATACTGCATATCATAATTCCTAAGCGCTACATAGCCATTATAAAAGAGTTTCAACAGATTTCCTTTAATCCCAATCTCGTTGCGTATGGTATTAAACTTAGTTTGATCATCGGTGGTAGCGCTATCTACCACAATCGCATCAAAAAATTCCTTATAAGGCTCGGCAGAATAATTGTCCTTGAATTGATATCGCCTCCTGTCACTATCAACTTGGTGATATACCTGAAGTGCTTCACCAATTTTGTATTGATGAAAAAGATGATAGTTTCTGCTCAGCACATTGCTTTCAGCGCTGGTAAGCCAGGGTTGTGCATTGTTTTTGAAAAGATCATCCAATAAATAACTGCTACCGGTTTTTACGCCTCCATATTCAAAAACCCGATGGTACATGCGTCTGAAACTACCCAACACCGTATAGGCACTATCCTTACTATGGTAACTCATAAATACATCGTACGATTCACTACGTGCATTACGGTCGCCTTTCCCCTGCCGTTGAATTTGCTTATCACTGAAAATACCATTGTAATGAAACCCGAAGTTCCAGCGAGGATTTATATTTCTGGCATAGGTAACATTGGTTAATGATCTTCCACTACCCCCCAGAATGACATTCAAATTAGAATACGGAGACCGTGTATTATAGTATCGTGGAGCATTAACATCCCAGTAAAGATCATAGGTAGTAAACCCTGAGCTAACACCAATGATTGAGGGAACCTCATCATAAATCTTCCGCGCAGAGGTTCCAATGTTTCCTAAATCCTGATAAAGATTATTAAACCTGTTTATGAATGAAAACCTGTGAAAATCCCTGATCACCGTATCAATCGGAAACGTATTCCATCGGTTAAGAAAAATATTCTCCTCATAAAAAACCCGGGAGGTAGTTGGCCCATAAATCTGTTTGGTCGTATCATCGATAATGGACGAACGTGTGCGCAGGGCCGGCTCCTCTTCCTCTTGTGCCTGTAATGATAAGCTGAGCAGTACGGCAGCAAAGGACAGGACAAGTCGAAAAAAAATTTTTCGCCATGATCGTTGGAGTTTCGAATGTGTGATTAATAATTTAGCCACGGTCTACAAAATCGCGTACAAGCACATCAAAATCCTTACCATTTCCGATAAACTTCATTTCAATCGGTAAATAAAAAACAGGCAGTCGGGCTGTAATCTCCTTCAACTCATCACTTTCCAATTTTACTTTATCTTTCTCCGTAGTTAAAATACAAACAGGTTCGTTATATTGATTTATCAACGTTTCTAGTTCCAGCATATCGGTTTTGGTATAGAAATAGTGATCGCGGTATTCCAGATGTTTGATCAACGTAAAATTCTTCTCTACATATTCTTTGAGTGGTGCGGTTAAGGCAATCCCTGAAATTAAAATTACCCGACCGACAAAAGGTTTCTTATGATCCATTAACGGCTGTGGTTCACCATACCGAATAGTGGCGAAAAACACAGGCTTGGTACTGAATTTATGAACCTCATGCATCATCTTCATCATTTCATTTTCACTCAGGTTTGAAGGGCACTTGGTAATAATAATGGCATCAGCCCGGTTAGCACCCTCAGGCCCCTCCCGCAATCTGCCCAGAGGCATTACATGATCCTTATAAAAGGGATTACTGTACTCCGAAAGTAAAATTGAAAACCCTGTTACTACCCTTCGGTGTTGAAACGCATCATCCAATACAACAACCTGTACCTCTGGCTTCTGATCAAGGATATGAGGTATAGCAAAGGCGCGATCTTCACCCACGGCAACAGTTACCGTATTTCCGTATTTTTTAAATAATTGAAAGGGTTCATCACCCAGGGTTCTGGCTGTATCAGAGTTTGTGGCAAGGCGAAATCCTTTAGTCTTTCTTCCGTAACCGCGACTTAATGTTGCCAGTTTATGCGATCCGCTCAGCAGGCGTATCAGATACTCCACCATAGGTGTTTTACCCGTACCGCCAACAGCCAGGTTACCTACCCCGATAACCGGAATTGTAAATGACACGGAAGGCTTTAGCTTCAGATCGTACAGCCGGTTTCGGATGTTCATTAAAACATCGTAGATAACTGCCAGCGGCCAAAGCAAAAGCTTCAAAACAGACATGAATAGTGTAGCTTTGTTAGTTAAAAATCAAAAGTACGATTAACTCAGTGATTCATGAAAGTATCTGACGTTACCCACTACCTGGAATCCATGGCGCCCCGTTCCTATCAGGAGTCATATGACAACTCCGGTCTATTAACGGGCAGCCCCGATCAGGCAGTTAAGGGAATACTGGTATCGTTAGATTGCGTAGAGGCGGTTGTGGAAGAAGCTATTAAGCTCAACTGTAACCTGATCGTAGCCCATCATCCAATCATCTTTAAAGGACTGAAGAAATTAACCGGCAGTAACTACGTGGAGCGAACCATAATAAAGGCTATAAAAAATGATATTGCCATTTACGCCATCCACACCAATCTGGATAATGTACATACGGGCGTTAACAAAAAAATAGCGGAGAAAATTGGTTTGCAAAACTTGAAAATACTCGCCCCAAAACCCAATACCCTTTCCAAACTGGTAACCTTTATTCCACTTACCGATAGTGAAGCAGTGCTTGCTGAACTTTACAAAGCGGGTGCAGGGCAAATCGGGAATTATAAAAATTGCAGCTTTCAGGTAACGGGCACCGGTACCTTTATGCCCAACGATCAGGCGAACCCACACATTGGAAAAGTTAATCAGCAGGAATTGGTAAATGAAATACGGGCTGAAGTCATTTTCCCATCCCACCGGGAGGCCCAAATTATTCAAACCCTGAAAAAAGCTCACCCGTACGAAGAGGTGGCCTATTATATCACAACGCTGAATAATGAAAATCAGGAGGTAGGCTTTGGCATGGTGGGTGAACTGGAGAATGAAATGGAACCTACCGTGTTTCTAAGACATCTTAAAAAAAGCATGGAACTGAAGGTAATCCGCCATACCCCTATACTGGAAAAACCCATTCGTAAGGTGGCTTTATGCGGTGGGTCGGGTAGCTTTCTGCTTCCAGCCGCTATTCATTCAGGTGCCCAGGTTTTCATAACCGCAGATTTCAAATACCACGAGTTCTTTGATGCTGATAATCAGATCATTATAGCTGATATAGGGCATTATGAAAGCGAGGTTTTTACGAAAGATTTACTAACCGATATTTTGAAAGAAAAATTTCCTACTTTTGCAGTCAATTTTTCCGGAACTAGCACGAATCCAGTACGTTATCTTATAGATTAAAATACTAAATGGAAACTCAGACCGTAGCACAGAAACTCGAAGCACTTGTTAAACTGCAAACCATCGACAGCAAATTAGACGAACTGATAAAATTAAGAGGTGACCTTCCCGATGAGGTTCAGGATTTGGAAGATGAAATGACGGGGTACAACACCCGCCTCCAACGCCACGAAAACGAGTTGAAGGAAATCGAAGAAGGTATTAAGAAAAGCAAAGAAGGTATTAAGGAAGCTGAAAAGCTTATCAAAAAGTATAACGAACAGCAGAAAAATGTTCGTAACAACCGCGAGTTCGATGCCATCACAAAAGAAGTTGAACTTCAGGAACTCGAAATCCAGATCTGCGAAAAGCGCATTAAAGAAGGCAAAGACTTAACCCAGGCTAAAAAGGATGAAATAGCCAAAACTGAAGCCTTGATTGCCGAACGTGGCGAACACCTGGACATCAAAAAGAAAGAACTTGACGGAATATTGGCCGAAAGCCAGGAAGAAGAAAAAAGACTGTTGGCCGAGCGCGAAAAAGCAATCAAGAAAATAGAAGACAAAACCCTGTTAAAATACTACGAACGCTTACGCGGAAGCCTTACCAATGGCCTGGCTGTTGTTCGTGTAGTGCGTGGCGCTGCAGAAGGATGTAACATTGTTATCCCGCCTCAAAAAATCGCTGAAATCCGCGAGAAGAAAAAAATTGTTATTGATGAACATTCCGGTCGTATCTTAGCTGATGTGGACATGGATTCACTGGATGACAGTGATAAACCCAAAAAGGCTGGCGCCCCTGCAACGCCTGTCCGCAGAAGAAAAGCGGTTGGATAAATTCACTCCGATATCATTCAAAAAGGCAGGCCTGTTGACCTGCCTTTTTTTATGGGCATGCTCCGGCCTTTATGCCCGGCAACCGCAATGGTTGGGTCAGGAGCCGTATAAAAAGGCCTATGATCTTTGCATCAACTTAATGCTTGATGAAAGTAGGGTGCTTTTACCATCACCGACAACACCAGAGGCCATTTACATTAGTTCGTTAGCCGATATACTGGAATTACTGATAACGGAAGATGTCACCCGGTTTGCAGCGCTGGAGAAGCAATACGAAAAACGCATCGAGCTATTAAAAAAAATAAGTCCGGCAACGAATAAAAGTCTGTTTGTCCTTGCCGAACTCCGCTTACAATGGGCTTTTGTTTACCTCAAGTTTGGGCACGACTTCACAGCGGCCTGGAACATTCGGCAGGCGCACATCCTCACGCAGGAATGCCAACGAAAATTTCCTGAATTTCTTCCCATTCAAAAAACTTCCGGTGTACTGGAAGTGATGTTGGGCTCCGTGCCGGAAAAATATCAATGGGTATTAACGATGTTAGGGATGAAGGGATCGGTAGAAACCGGTCTCAATCAACTTAGGATGGTTCAACAAGATGAAGCATCCTTATCCTTTGAAACCAATCTGCTTTATCATTTGATTGAAGGATTCGTGCTGCAACAAACCGACTCAGCGCTGGTTGCCCTGGAAAATCTACATCACCAAAATCCAGAAAATAAATTAATCATGTTTCTGGGAGCCTCATTAGCCATTAAAAATTCATCCAGCGAAATGGCTATGATTATACTGGAGAAATTAAAAGGTCAGGCAGGCGGACTTACCATTTACTATGCCGATTACCTGTTGGGAGAAGTGTACCTGCATCAAGGAAATTATCAAAAGTCCATTCAGGCCTACAGAAGGTTTATACAGACATATAAAGGAAGCAACTACATCAAAGATGCTTATTACAAAATAGGCATTGCGTATTGGCTGCTTACTATGCCCGACCAGGCTCAGGTCAATTTTGAACTGGCCAAAAAAAATGGGAAAGAGGCAGCTGAGGCCGACAAGTATGCTGTCAGAAGTCTTGCCGAAAATGATTTTACCAACATCAAGTTGACCAAAGCCAGGTATAGTATTGATGGTGGTTATTACGATGAAGCCATTCGGCTGCTTAAATCAATTAAAAAGGAGGAGCTTGTATCAAGTCGTGAATTAACGGAATATCACTATCGGTTTGCCCGCTTATATCATAAACTAAATCAGTTAACGGATGCGAAGAAATTCTATGCTCAGGCTATTGACTTAGCCGGCACAGAAAGTTGGTATTTTGCACCGAATGCCTGCCTGCAACTGGGTTATATTTTCAGGGATGAAGGTAATTTAGAGGAGGCACAAAAATACTTTAACAAGGCAATGAGTTATAAGAAGCATGCCTATAAAAACAGTATTGATAGTAAGGCTAAGTCAGCGTTGGCACAATTAAAAAAAATAAAATAATGACTACGCTACTGAAAGCTCCTTCTTTAGCTGAGCCAAATGAACCGTGTCATTATAACGCTCAACAGCGAACATCGATCCTGTATAATTCAATATGTACAAGCATGAATTTTCGTGCTCAAACATATCCATACTTCGGAGCGGATAATTCAACAGATAACACAGCAATATCCGAATGGCACGGCCGTGCATACAAATGAGAATCGTGTTTTCATTCGGCTTTTGCTGAATATAATCAATTGCAGGTTTCATTCGCTTCACCACATCCTCCGGACTTTCTCCGCCCTCAATGCGTAACTGTGTTTCACCTTTACGCCATTGCTCCAGCATGTAGTGGTAGTAAGCATCTTCCTCAGGTGTGATAGACTGCCCCTCCTTCTTGCCCCATGATATTTCATTCAGGCCAATCAGGCGTTCATGAGGTATATCTGCTGCAATAAAATGTTCAACCGATTCAATGCTCCGTTTTAAAACAGATGTATAAACTTTATCAAACGTAACGTGTTTATAAGCATCATAAAATGCTTTCGCCTGTGCCCTTCCAAAGTCGTTCAAACTGCTGTCCACACCACTGCCCTGAACAATGCCCCGAAGGTTAAAATCAGTCTGTCCATGACGAACAATGTATATTTTTTTCGTGTTCAATTTGTAGCTATTTTGGCCCTGTTTTGAGGGAAAAACCTAAAAACTGCCGCAAAAATAGAAAAAGAATTCACCTTACCATTTTCGACAATAACGAATGTCTTTATTTAGCCCTAACGTAACACTTGAGGCCTTAAACAAAATGTCAACCAACACCATGGTTGAACACCTCGGTATCATGTTCACGGAAATCGGTGATGATTACATCTCAGCCACTATGCCGGTGGATCATCGCACGCATCAACCCTACGGTTTACTGCATGGAGGCGCCTCCGTAGCACTTGCCGAGACCCTAGGAAGTGTTGCTGCCCATTGTTGTATTGATACTGCCATCCAATACTGTGTTGGACTGGATATCAATGCCAATCACGTTAAAGGAATTAAGGAAGGTATTGTCACCGGCACCACAAAACCAATACACATTGGTAAAAAAACCCACGTATGGGAAATCCGGATCACCAATGAAAAAAAAGAGTTGATTTGTATCAGCCGCATCACCATGGCTGTTATCGATAAGCGTTAGGATATGAGTCACATACAAACGATATCAGAAACCATTGATATTCCTATTGAACTGGAGGATTTACTGGGACGACTCATCGTGTTTACCCTGGAACACGATTACTCCCTGGCCGCCTGGCGCCTGCCTGAATCTGCTACCACGCATATTATCCTAACCATTAAACCAGACTACTATCAACTTACGGATACTTTTGAGGAGATCGGATCAGGATTCATCTTTCATCCTTTTGATTCCCAACAGTCCGGCATCTTCATCAAATCCGACATTCAATTTGTGTTTGAACAAGGAAAGCTTAAAACCGATGAACCTTCATCTGCAAAAGCAATGGAATGGTTGGTGAAAAATATTGTTGAACCTTCAGACCTTCATACAAAAGCTAAGTTTCCTGCATCGAAAAAATTAAATAAAACCACTGATTTTATTGAACTTGTCAGGCACGCTATCAACCAAATTGAACATGGTTATGCCGAAAAGATTGTTCCTTCGCGCGTTAAAGCAGTAGAACTTTCACCTGCGTTTGATGTTCAGGACGCATTCCTGCGATTGGAGAATAGCTATCCCAATGCATTGGTTTCATTTGTATATACCCCAAAGCACGGGGCCTGGCTGGGTGCATCCCCAGAAATTCTGGTGTCGGTTCAGAAAAATATTTTTCGAACAGTTGCGCTTGCCGGAACACAAGCGCACACCACGGGCATGAACCTCAAACAAGTAGCCTGGACACAAAAAGAAATTGAAGAGCAGGCCTTGGTGAGCCGATACATTATTAACTGCTTTAAGAAAATCAGGCTACGTGAATTTGAGGAACATGGACCGAAAACTGTTGTAGCAGGAAACCTGATGCACCTTAAAACAGATTTCGCTGTGGATATGAAAGCCACAAACTTTCTGCAATTAGGCTCTGTTATGTTGCGACTCCTCCACCCCACTTCAGCGGTATGCGGAACGCCATTGGAAACCTCACGTAAATTTCTGCTAGAACATGAAGGTTATTCGCGTGAGTTTTATTCCGGTTTTCTCGGCCCTGTAAATATGCATGAAAGCAGTCACCTTTTTGTAAACCTAAGGTGTTTGCAACTCTTCGCAGATCAGGCATGGTTATATGCAGGCGCAGGTGTTACAGCCGATTCTATTCCGGAAAAAGAATGGGAAGAAACAGAGATGAAGATGAATACCTTGCTTCAGGTTATCCGCTAACGTGGCATGACGCGCTTTCAGCCGATATACGATATTGCCGAACTATGTGCCCGTAAAGGACTAAAGCACGCAGTGCTCTCCCCGGGATCACGGTGCGCCCCGCTTACACTTGCTTTTACCCGTCATACCCAGCTTGAATGTAAAACCATCAGTGACGAACGAAGTGCCGCCTTTATCGGATTAGGTATTGCACAGCAAACCAAACAGGCCACTATTCTTATCTGCACTTCCGGAACAGCGGTGTATAATTTTGCACCGGCTGTGGCAGAAGCATTCTTTTCCAAAACACCACTTTTAATTTTTACAGCCGATCGTCCGGCTGAATGGATTGCACAACAAGATGGTCAAACTATCTATCAGGAAAATATCTTCGGAAAACACGCCAAGAAATCCTTTCAGTTGCCGCAGGATTACGAACATCCCGATAGCCAGTGGGCAATTAACCGCATTGTAAATGAAGCGATTAATGAAACAACCCAATATCCACCAGGGCCGGTTCATATAAATGTACCTTTTCGCGAGCCCTTGTATCCTACCGCTTCGGAAGATTTTTCTTATAGTAAATCTGTCCGGACGATTGATGCCGTTAGCGGAGAATTAAGTTTATCAAAGACATTACGCAAACAGTTTATTAAAGAATGGTTGGGTTATCATAAAGTGTTGATCGTTTCCGGTCAGCAAGGCTATCACGAACCCACAGCTAAACTGCTTGAACAGGTTTGCAGCAAACACAACCTGCCTATAGTTGGTGATGTTATTTCTAACCTGCACATCATTGAAAACCTGGTTCGTCATGCCGATCTGTTTTTAGGGCAGGCCAATAATGAAATCAAAAAATCACTTCAGCCCGAAGTGCTGATTACCTTCGGAGAATCTGTTATCTCAAAAAATCTAAAACTATTCTTGCGTCAGTATCCGGCAACCATACATTGGCACATTCAAACATCAGGCACTCCCTCCGATAGTTTTCAAAGTCTGACACGCATTATTCACGCAGAACCTGCTGAGTTTTTTAATCTTCTGGACTCTTTTGACACGTCTGAAAATTTCGATCAGCAAAAACGAAGTAATTACCAGAAACTCTGGGAGGTTGAGGAACGAAAAACCAATCGCTTGCTTCAGGAATTCTATCCACAGGAAAGTTTTGGCGAGCTTGAACTCGTCAAAGAAATCCTGCAACAACTTCCCTTACCCTGTAATCTTCACCTGGCAAACTCCATGAGTGTTCGTTATGCCAACTTCATCGGCCTTACTGCCAAACAAAAAGGAATTGAAGTCTTCAGCAACCGGGGCACCAGCGGCATTGACGGGTGCACCAGCACTACTGTAGGACATGCGTTGGCCAGTACTGTACCCAATATTTTAATCACCGGTGACATGGCCTTTTTTTATGATCGAAATGCATTCTGGCACAACTATCCAATAGCTAACTTCAGGGCGGTGGTCTTAAATAATCATGGCGGTACAATTTTTAATCTGATTGATGGACCATCCTCATTGCCCGAATCGGATGAATATTTTATTACACGGCAGGCACTATCCGCAAAAAAATTATGCGAGGAATTTGGTTTCGATTACCTGAAAATCGATAACAAAAGAAAAATCAAAAACACATTAAAAGACTTTCTGGATTTTGACGGGAATACAAAAATTCTCGAACTGGAAACTTCACACGAAATAAACAAAGCTATTTTTGAAACGTTAAAAAAGAAAATAAAAACGAGCTATGAATCTTAAGTATCCCTGGAAACCGATTAAAGAGTACAAAGAAATTTTGTTTCATAAATATGAGGGTATTGCCCGCATCAGTATTAACCGTCCGCAGGTTCATAATGCATTCACACCCCTTACAGTACAGGAAATGATTGATGCCATGTACATCTGTCGTGAGGATGCAGACATTCGTGTAGTGGTATTAACCGGTGAAGGCGGTAAAGCGTTCTGCAGCGGTGGCGACCAGAGTGTGCGTGGTCATGGTGGTTATGTTGGCCAGGATGCCACGCCTCGTTTGAACGTTTTGGATCTGCAAAAGCTGATTCGCTCCATTCCTAAACCGGTTATTGCAGCCGTGGCCGGCTGGGCTATTGGTGGCGGACATGTACTGCATGTGGTTTGTGATCTTTCCATCGCTGCGGAGAATGCCCGCTTCGGACAAACGGGTCCTAAGGTTGGCAGCTTTGATGGCGGATTTGGCGCCTCCTACCTTGCCCGCATTGTTGGACAGAAAAAAGCACGTGAAATCTGGTACTTATGCGATCAGTATGATGCACAGGAAGCGCTTGATATGGGGCTTGTGAACAAAGTTGTTCCCCTAGAACAACTCGAAGAAACGTACGTAACCTGGTGCAAAAAAATTATTGCTAAAAGTCCGCTGGCTATCCGCATGCTAAAAGCCTCTTTCAATGCTGAACTTGATGGGCAGGCCGGTATTCAGGAACTGGCCGGCAATGCTACACTCCTGTATTACCTGAGTGACGAAGCAAAAGAAGGTAAGAATGCCTTTTTGGAAAAGCGTGAGCCTAACTGGGATAAATTTCCTAAATTCCCGTAACAGAGTGAATAATATGGACATCCAGAAGCGAGAGATCTATCGCTCCATTGCTGAAGTAGCCTACGTTATCGCCAAAGCCGATAAAGGTTTAAGTGCGACAGAGCGAATGGCCTTCAATGACATCATCCAAAAAGAACTGGACTATGATTCCTGGGTGGCGCAAAGCCGCTTTGAGTTGCTGGATGAAGTAACCCAGCCTTCGCTCGAGGCTGCTTACAAGGAAGCCATGGTAGATTTTAAGCGCTATAAAAATCATCTCACTCCAGAATTAAAAGAGAAGGCTAAACGTGTTGTTAAACAAGTGGCAGAATCCTGCTGTGGGTTTTCTGCTAAGGAAGCGTTGATCCTCACACGGTTTGAGCGAGACCTGGATGAATTATAACCCAACTTATTTTGAGCTATCCATTTGATTCCATTTGGATTAACCAGCGTGAAGTTTCCATTCACGAACTACTCCTGGGTCATGTTAGCGCACAATCCAAGTATGAGGCATCCACCCTTGATTTCATCTCCGCATGGTTAACAGGACAAGAAACGTTCATTCTTCAAACGAGTGGCTCTACCGGGCCTCCAAAAAGCGTCACTTTTACGCGCATGCAACTTCACGCCAGCGCTGCCCGAACAGTGCGCGCACTCGGGCTTGAAAAAGGTATCACTGCTCTTGTTTGTCTGAACACCAAGTACGTTGCCGGAAAAATGATGTTGGTCAGGGCACTGGAACATGATATGAAAATTCTGGTTGTGGATCCAGGTTCAAATCCATTTCAACAAGTGTCTCCGGGCACCAACCTTGATTTTATGGCTGTTGCACCCCTTCAACTTCAGACCTTATTGGATAACCTTATGAATAATAATCGCCTGAACCTGATGAAAGCAATTCTGGTTGGAGGAGCACCTGTTAGTCTGAAATTAAAGAACAGTATCAAAACCCTGACTTGCCCGGTATACGAAACTTACGGCATGACCGAAACCATCTCAAACGTAGCCTTCAAACTCCTGAATACATCCAAAGCCTCCAATTACTTTATTCCACTGCCTGGTGTAAACGTAGAAGTTGATGACCGTGGCTGTTTGATCATTCATGATGCCATTCAACCTGACCCCATTATTACCAACGATGCAGTTGAAATCACAAAAAATGGTTTTCGCTGGTTAGGCAGAGCTGACCATGTAATTAACTCAGGTGGAGTCAAAATCCATCCTGAAAAAGTTGAATCGGACCTTGAAATGGTTTTTAAAACCCTTGAAACATCCTATAATTACTTTATTGGAAGCTTGCCGGACGACCTTCTGGGAGAAACCGTGACATTATTTATTGAGGGCGAGCACATTCATCCAGACGATGTAGTTAAGTTAAGAGAAGCTTTTAACCAGTTTCCTGAAAGACTGCATAAACCACGAAAAGCCGTGCTAATCCCTGAATTTCAATACACCCAAACCGGCAAAATCAACCGAAAAATGGCTCAGGAGGGGTCTTTTAAACTCATTCCTGAATTAGTAACTCATCCTTAATTATGCCATAACCCCCTGGCAAGTTCTGGTTTATACTTTTGTTTCGCATTTCAGTTACCTTTTATGGCTAAAACGAATGCACAGCGGCTTCAATAAATCGAAATTTTTAGTAAGTTTGTTTGTCTATAGGTTGTTGGCTTTAAATCCCCGCCTTTAATTCAGGGCTTTAAAGCACATTGTTTTTATTAAAAAAGAACCATGAAAAAGGTACTGGTCATCGAAGATGACGAGCCTTTGTGCTGGCTGCTGGAGAAAATTCTTGGCAAGAAGTACGAGGTATTTATAATGAATGACGGAATGGAAGCTTTGTCCTGGTTATCATCAGGTAATACTGCTGACTTAATCATTTCCGATATACGAATGCCTTCTCTGGATGGGGTTCAATTGCTGGAAAATCTCAAGCAAAGTGGACTTTATAAGCATATTCCTGTAATAATTTTATCTAGCTTTGAAGATCCAAGAAAAAGAAAAGAATGTCTGGATCTTGGTGCTGTTGATTACTTTATTAAACCCTTTGAACCGCAGCATTTAGAGAGCCGCGTGAAAGAAATTTTTGTGAAGTCTATGATTGCTAAAAAATGAGTGCCGATATATTGAAAATATCTTCGAGTACAGCGTCAGTCTTTGAGCAAATGACTGACTCACAACCCTCCGAAAGGCCACTTGTATCTTACACCATTGTTAAAATCAAAGCAACATCAAGTGTCCAGTTAGAAGACTTTCATTTAGACAACACCTTTATTTCCTTTCTAACCGCTGATGACGCTGTTCAAAAAATTACTGATGACCTGATCAAGCCCTCAGCGGTATTTATTGATGTTGATGTCGATAAAGCATCATTGCAAAATTTATACGAAACACTTTTAGCTCATTGCATACCCTATATCTTATTTACCGGAAAATTCGATCCGGAGGCAAAGTGCAAGGCCGAGCAACTAAAAGTTGATGATTATCTTTTTGGTGCAATCAATTATAGCTTATTAAAGCGGATTGATATCATCCGAAAACTTAAAATCTACAAAGCCAACCGGGAGAGCATTTTAAAATCGCAGCGTTCAAAAGCTATCCCTAAGGTGAAGCTATGGAGGTTAAAGCGTACGGTAGATATCATGGTTGCATTATCGGCAATCATTATCCTCTCTCCGATTCTAATAATCATAGCGCTCATTATCAAACTTGAGTCCAAAGGCCCTGTTTTCTATATCGCCAAACGTGCCGGTGCCGGTTACAAAATCTTTAACTTCTATAAATTTCGGTCCATGCGGGCTGGTGCTGATCAGGAGCTGAAAAAATTTGCCGCCCTTAATCAATATGGTACAGACGAGAGCGACAGTGTATTTTTTAAGATCAAGGATGATCCACGGATCACTAAATTTGGCATGTTCCTTCGTAAAACGAGTTTAGACGAAATTCCTCAACTACTCAATGTACTTAAAGGTGATATGTCACTAGTGGGCAACCGTCCTCTACCATTATATGAGGCAGAGAAGTTGACAAAAGATCAAATCGCCTGGCGTTTCCTCGCCCCTGCCGGGCTTACCGGCTTATGGCAAATTACCAAACGCGGGAAAGATGATATGTCACCAGAAGAGCGGATTCATTTAGATATGGAGTATGCGATGAATAATTCGTTTTTGGGGGACATGAAGATAATACTTATGACATTCCCGGCCCTGTTGCAAAAGGAAAAGGTTTAACCGTATATCTTTAGACAGGGAAACCTCTCCATGTTTGAATTACTGCTATTTATATTTTTTTGTTTTAATACTTTTTACGTATTAACACTTGCTGTTGCCGGTCATTTCTACACTAAAAAAATTGTTCCTCATTCATCGTCCTTCAAAAGGATCGCCATTCTTGTTCCGAGTTATAAGGAAGATAGGGTAATAATCCACACCACGAATGAACTCCTGAAACTTGATTATCCGAGATCGAGATTTGATGTTATCGTTATTGCTGACTCCTTACAGCAAGAGACTCTTGATATACTTAGAACAACTGAAGCCATTGTTGTACCCGTTGTTTTTGAAAAAAGCAGGAAGAGCAGATCATTAAATTATGCATTTAATCACATCGATGAGAATTATGATATCGCAATTATTGCCGATGCTGACAACATTCTTTCCATTGATTTCTTAAAAAAAATTAATGACCTGTTCAGTGCAGGTTTTACAATTGTACAGGCTCAGCGGGTAGCTAAGAACTTAGATACTCCCATGGCCATGCTGGATGGCGTTAGTGAAGCCATTAACAACCATCTTTTCAGACAGGGAAGTAATGCGTTAGGGCTTTCATCCGCCCTTATTGGATCTGGGATGGCTTTTCCATTTAAATTAGTAAAGGAAAAAATATCTAAAATTGATTCCGTTGTTGAAGACAGGGATTTACAACTTGCACTACTCGAAAGTGGTTACTCTGTAACCTATCAAAAGGGAGTGCTTTTGTTTGACGAAAAGGTTGAATCACCAGAAGCATATAAAAATCAGCGAAGGAGATGGATAGCCGGCCAGTATTCCGTACTTAAGCAAAATCTTATTAAAGGTTTCCGACTGCTCTTTAAGGGAAATCTAAACTTCTTTAATTCGGCCATCATTCAAAATATACTTCCATCAAGAATTATCAGCCTAATTAGTCTGGCTTTAATCTGTTGTTTAGTTGCGGTTTTATTTCATGATGTAAATATTACTATTAGATGGTGTTTACTCACACTTCTTTATCTATTGGCACTGACCATTTCAATACCCCGGGTTTTCTATACAAAGAAACTTCTAAAATCACTCATTATCGCTCCAGTTGTAATCATTAAGACCATTCAATCAATAATTATGTCTGGGGGTGCCGGTAAAACATTTATCCATACTGAACATAAGCAAAGAGAAATCGACTCTACGTTTCTTCCAAAATGAATTCCAGGGATCCTTTCATATCAATCATAACGATCAATTTTAATAATGTAAAAGTTACGTGTGAGTTTCTTGAGTCAACAAAAAATCTTACTTACACAAATTTTGAAATTATTGTGGTCGATAATGCTTCAAATGAGAACCCCATTTCGGTGATTTCCAGAAACTACCCTGAAGTTAAACTGATTATAAATGACAAAAATCTTGGGTTTTCAGGTGGAAATAATACCGGAATTACGACTGCAAAGGGCGACTATCTCTTTATCGTAAACAATGATACCGAGGTAACGCCAGATTTGTTTGAAAAATTACTTGCACCTTTTCAAAAGGACAATTCAATTGGTGTTGTTAGTCCGAAAATAAAATACTTCGCCCATCCTGACATTATCCAATATGCAGGCTTCACTACCATTAATCCATTTACAGGCAGAAACAAATGTATTGGTGATCACGAGATTGACAAAGGTCAGCACGACAGCCCTGGCTACACACCCTATGCCCACGGTGCTGCTATGTTTGTAAAAAAAGAAGTAATTGAAAGAGCCGGAACGCTGGCAGACATTTTCTTTTTATACTATGAAGAGCTTGATTGGTCAGTAAGAATACAAAAAGCCGGGTATAGAATATATTTCGAGCCACAGGCAATAATTTATCATAAAGAATCATTATCCGTTGGCAAAAACTCTGTGCTAAAAACATATTATCTCACACGTAACCGGATTCTTTTTATGCGCAGGAATGTATCAGGGATAAACAGTTTCTTTTGGCCATTTTTCCTTATCCTGATATCCTTACCAAAGAATACTATTAGTTTTATTATCAAAAAGGAGTTTGATCACCTGAAAGCTTTTTATAATGGTATTGTGTGGAATCTTACCCACCTTAAAAACGGAGCCAAGCGATCATTCCTGGTAAAAAGAAATTCATGAAAATTGGAATAGAGGTTCAACGACTTTTCAGAAAAAAAAGATTTGGCATTGAAATAGCTGCCTTTGAACTTTTGCATGAACTCCATAAACTAAAAACTAATCATCAATTCATCATTTTAGCGGCAAAAAGCAACCATGAAAACACATTGAACAATTGCGATTTTACTGTGCGACAAGTAAGGGGAAAATTGTTTTTTGACTTTGAACAATTTTTTTTACCCCTTGCAGCCAACCATGAACAACTGGATGTACTCCACTGTACGGGTAACACCACACCGCTATATTGCAGTAAACCTATTGTTCAAACCCTTCACGATATTATTTTTTTAGATCCTATACCTAAATCAGACTCCTATTACCAACGGTACGGAAATTTATACCGCAGGCTTGTCGTTCCTCTGGCATGTAAAAAAAGTAAAGCCATCATTACCGTATCGCATTATGAAAAAAAAAGAATGATTGAACGACTGAAAATTGAAGAAAATAAAATTCATGTTATCCATAATGGTGTGAGCGCTCAGTTTAAAAGGACTATCGATCCTGAAAAACTCAAGGCAACTCAAGTAAAATATAAGCTTCCTGAGAATTTTATACTTTTTCTGGGCAACACCTCAGCCCGCAAGAATCCTGAACGCGTTTTAGCTGCTTACCTGGCGTATGCGCAAAAATCATCAACACCACTTCCCCTTGTTACTCCCGGGTTACCACGTGACTTCATTCTTAGTAATCTAAATAAAAACGGAGCGATTAAGTTTATAAATGAAATTTACACGCCAGGATATATTGACCAGGATGATCTGGTACATCTTTATTCACTGAGTAAACTTTTTTTATTTCCTTCCCTTTCGGAGGGATTTGGAATGCCGGTATTGGAGGCTATGGCCTGTGGTGTTCCTGTTATTACTTCCAATACTTCAGCCCTGCCTGAAATTGCCGGGGATGCAGCAAAACTCATTGACCCCAACAACGCAGAAACCATAAGTAATGCCATACAAGAACTGGTTGAACGTCCGGGACTTTTGGAGGAATACCGCAAGAAAGGACTGAAGCAAGTTCAAAATTTTCAATGGAAACTTGCAGCAGAGAAAACAATGGATATATATGAGCGGGTTCACCATAAAACACTAAATCGCTAACAAGCATGAAATGAATTTTACAATGACTAAATTCAAGCTCTTAGTTATTATAAGTTTTGCTTTACAAATTCATGTGTGCAAGGGAATTGAATTTGTTGACGCTGATTCTTTGCCAAAAGGACAAGTAAAAACCATTACTATCCCAAAAAATTCCCTTATTAAAACTGGAGTACTACCTGCCCAAATTAATGAGGCTTCAGGTCTTGCTGTAGCTGACCAGAAAAATTTCTGGACCCACAATGATGATGGTATTCCGGTACTTTATTGTATTGATGACACCGGCAAATTAATCCGGACGCTCTACTTAAATAATCTAAACAAGGGATGGGAAGACCTGGCCCGGGATAAAGAAGGGAATCTTTATGTTGGCGCATTAGGCAATAATAAAAACGACAGAAAAGATTTAAAAATACTAATTATAAAAAATCCTGAATCCTTTACAGAGAAAGTTTACAATGCAGAAGTAATAAACTTCACTTATGAAGATCAGCGTGATTTTCCTCCAATGCCAGCAAAACTGAACTTTGATTCAGATGCAATGATTGTGCACAATGATTCACTTTTTATTTTTACCAAAAACAGAACTTTACCCTTTACAGGTTATTCAAAAGTGTATCGCTTACCTAAAATTCCGGGGCAACCTATAGCCACATTAGTTGACAGTATTTACATTGGAGAAGGACCCATGATGGACGACTGGATTACCGGGGCTGACATTAGCCCAGATGGCACCACATTAGCGCTTTTAGGCCACAGCCGAATTTGGCTTATAACTGATTTCCGGGGTAGTCGTTTTTCCACTGGTAATGTGCTTAGAATAGAACTTGGTAACTACTCCCATAAAGCCGGCATCGCATTTACATCAGCCAATGAGCTATTCATTGTAGATGAAAAGGAATTTGGTATTCTGGGGGGTGATCTTTACAAACTGGATATTTCCGCGTTTAGAAAATAAATATGCTTTTGACGCCAAAATTGACATTTTAGCCACAAACTTGATAAACCCAGGTCAATTTTGTTTACCTAATGCAAAAATTGTAGATTTAGTGTTGATTTACTTTGGCTTACAAAAGTTTGCTATGCACCGTAAACTTTAACCTGCTTAACCATGTCCTACAGATCATGCTTTACCCGTGGAGTAGCATCCATGCTCGTTGCACTATTTGTTTCAGCAACTCCACTCCTGGCACAAAACCAAACTGCAAAAATAACACCCACCAGCCAGATTGGATATTACGAATATCTTCCCCCCGACTACAATTCAAACTCCAATAATTATCCCATAGTAATTTTCTTTCATGGGATGGGGGAAAGAGGCAACGGAACTACGGATCTCCCTATGGTTGCATACAATGGCCCACCTCGGTACGTTGTTGAAGGATATAAATTCCCATTCATATTAATATCACCCCAGCTAAAAGCTAGTTTTGGGTTTTGGCCGGTATGGTATATGGATGAAGTAGTTGAACACGTAAGAACTTACTTACGTGTCGACCCATCCCGGATTTATATCACTGGTTTAAGTTTAGGCGGTGGAGGTGCGTGGGAATACACCTATAACTTTCCTCAAAAAGTTGCAGCTTTGGCACCTATTTGTGGTGGATACAATACCCTTTCATGGGCCTGCACTTACCGAACAAACAGCATACCCATTTGGGCATTTCATGGAGACGCAGATTCGGTGGTTCCTATATCAAGAACCACCAACATGATTAATGCGATTAATGCCTGTACCCCAGCCATTATTCCAACACCAATCTACACAATCTATCCAGGGGTGTGGCACGATGCCTGGAACTATGCTTACCGAACAGATAATTCTTTACATACACCAAATGTTTATGAGTGGATGATGAGCAAGGTAAAGCAAGGTGTTTCCGTAAATGCCGGACCAGACAAAAACCTTTCCTTGCCAACAAACTCTACTACAGTTAATGGGGCGGCTTCAACCACCACCGGAAGCATTACATCATACGCATGGACCAAAGTAAGTGGTCCTGCTGTAACCATGACAAATGCAAATACCCCTACTTTATCATTATCAAACATGGTTGAGGGGGTTTATACCTTTAGGCTTACAGCAACCAATAGTGCTTCACAGACAGGCTTCGATGATGTTAAAATTTCAGTTTTTAGTGGTAATCAAAATCCGGTTGCCAATGCTGGTGCTGACAGAACGATTACCTTACCAACAAATTCCCTTAACCTGGTAGGAAGCGGCTCAGATCCTGACGGCTCTATTTCTTCCTATCTATGGACGAAAGTGAGTGGCCCTGCAGCCACAATGGCCGGCACCACAACAGCTACCCTTAGTTTGAGTAACCTTGTCCAGGGAAATTATGTCTTCAGACTAACGGTTACCGATAATTTAGGAGCTACCGGATCTGACGATATTAACGTAACTGTTAACCCGGCAGCCGTCAATCAACTTCCTACAGCACATACAGGTGGTAACAAAACTGTTAACCTCCCTACCACCACAGTTACCTTAAATGGATGGGGCAGTGATACGGACGGCTGGATTGCAGCATACTTATGGACAAAAATAAGTGGACCTACTGCTACGCTCACCAATACTACAACTCAGAATTTAACCATGTCAGGTCTGGTTGCTGGTGTATATGTGGTGCGGCTTACAGTTACCGATAATAGTGGTGCAACAGCCTTTGAAGAGGCAACTGTTACCGTAGTTGGTACGAACCAATCGCCTTCTGCGAATGCCGGCTCCGGCATTACACTCACGCTTCCAACCAACTCCACCAACATAGTGGGATCAGGATCTGATCCTGATGGCTCAATTACTTCATATTTATGGACCCAGGTTAACGGACCAAATACTGCAACCATAACAAATGGTTCATCCCCCACGGTTACTGTAAGCAACTTAGTACAGGGTGTCTATACGTTTCGCCTGACCGTTACCGATAATAACGGTGCGACCGGTTTTGCAAATGTTACCGTTACTGTAAATGCTGCTCCCGTAAATAATCCTCCACTGGCAAATGCTGGCCCCGACCGATCCATTACCCTGCCTACCAACTCGATTGTGATTAATGGATCCGGTACGGATTCTGATGGTACCATTACAGCCTATAGCTGGACAAAACAAAGTGGGCCTGCCGCTACACTTGCAAATCAAAACACTGCAAACCTGACGGCTTCAGGACTTGTGGAAGGTACTTATGTTTTTAGGTTGACAGTCACCGATAACCAAGGTGCAACAGGTCAGGGTCAAATGACTTTAACCGTGTTACCTGCAGCGATTAACCAATCACCAATTGTTAATGCGGGGGCAGATGTTAGTCTTACCTTACCAAGTAACAGTACAATACTGCAGGCTACAGCAAGCGACCCTGATGGATCGATTGCATCTTATCAATGGCAAAAAATCAGCGGGCCAACATTTGCAGGCACAGGAAACACCACAGCAAATTTTTCATTGAATGATCTGCAGGTTGGAACCTATATTTTTCGAATAACGGTAACCGATAACCAGGGAGCCACAGCCAGTGATGAAGTGAGCGTATTTGTTTTTGCCGCCAATCAGCCTCCCCTTGTAAGTGCCCCGGCTGACCAAACCATAACGTTGCCAACATCAACAACTATCTTAACTGCAATTGCAACAGATGCTGATGGCACTATAGCTTCCTATTTATGGACTTATATTTCCGGACCCGCCAGTCCAACCTTAAGTGGTGCAACAACCGCCTCGTTAACAGCAAGCAACCTGATTCAAGGAACCTATACGTTTAGAATCACGGTTACCGATGATGACGGAGCAACTGCATTTGATGAGGTGAATGTGGTTGTGCAGTCGGCAACGAATCAATCACCCATTGCTAATGCTGGTCCGAACAAGTCAATTACGCTGCCAACCAACTCCACCAATTTCACGGGCTCAGGAGTAGATCCGGATGGAACAATTGCAGGCTACGCCTGGGTACAAATAAGTGGTACGGCAGCTACACTTACCAATGCCAATACCGCTACACTTACAGTACAGGTGCCATCTGATGGCATCTATATATTCCGTTTAACCGTAACCGATAATATTGGCGCAACCGGTTCAAGCAATGTTACGCTCACCGTTAATCCAGCTGCGGTTAATCAGCCTCCAATTGCTTCCGCAGGCGCAAATCAAACACTAACCCTTCCTGTCAATTCTACTAACCTCAATGGGTCAGGTTCCGATCCGGATGGATCAATTGCGTCATACTTATGGACTCAGTTAAGTGGGCCTGCTGCCACATTAACCAATGCAAGCTTTCCTACTGCTTCTGTAAGTAACCTCGTAGAAGGAGTCTATGTATTCAGGCTTACTGTAACTGACAATGAGGGATTGACTGCATTTGCACAGACAACAGTAACCGTTTTACCAGCTGCAGTTAACCAACCTCCACAGGCATTTGCAGGACCCGATCAGGTGCTTACATTACCCGTTAATAGTACTACGCTTTTTGGCTCGGGAAGTGATGCAGATGGTATAGTGGTGTCTTACCTGTGGACCAAACAAAGCGGGCCAGCGGCAACACTAACAAATGCTACAACAGCAACACTCTCCATTGCCGATATGCTTGAGGGTGTCTATGTTTTAAGATTAACCGTAACCGATGATAAGGGAGCAACCAGCAATGACGATGTTACCGTTACCGTAAATGCGGCTTCTGTAAATCAACCTCCCATTGCCGATGCCGGACCAAATTTAATTATTACACTCCCGACAAACAGTGCGAATATCAACGGCTCGGGTAGTGATGCCGATGGCTCTGTCACAGCCTATCTATGGGCTAAAGTTTCAGGACCTACCGTAACCCTCGGGACATTAACTAATCCTACCCTTTCTGTATCGAACCTGGTAGAAGGCATTTATGTATTCAGGTTACAGGTAACGGATAACAGCGGAGCCACGGCTACCGATGATATGACCCTTACCGTAAATCCAGCCTCGGTCAATCAAGCTCCTATCGTTAGTGCAGGACCCGATAGAACAATTTTTTTACCTACCAATACTATCCAACTATCAGGCAGCGCCAGTGATCCGGATGGCAGCATTGTGACTCGCTTATGGACCCAGATTAGCGGGCCGGTAGGGGCAGTTTTGGTAAATACCAATAGTACATTGCTTACGGTAAATAACCTTGTTGAAGGGGTGTACCGGTTCAGGTTTACCGCTACCGATAATTTATCAGCAACCGGATCGGCTGATGCACTGGTAACGGTAAATGCAGCAACAGTTAACCAGGCTCCCTTTGCCAATGCTGGTGCAAATCAGACAATAAAACTTCCAATCAACAGTATAACACTCAATGGGTCAGGAAATGATCCGGATGGCACAATTGCGTCCTACGATTGGGTTAAGTTGAGCGGTCCTTCATGTACATTAGCTAATCAAAATACACCTTCCCTATCGGTTACAAACATGGTAGAAGGAACCTACCAATTCAGGCTAACGGTTACCGATAATCTTGGCGCAACCGGATCCAGTCAGGTTACGGTTACCGTTTTACCGGCCACTACTAACCTTCCGCCAACGGTAAATGCAGGCGCTGACATCAATGTTGTTCTACCGATAACCACTGCCGTGCTAACCGGAACAGCCACCGATGATGGTACAATTGCATCCGTTCTTTGGACAAAACTTTCCGGGCCCGCAGTTACCATGAATGGTACAACAACCACAACATTATCCCTTTCAAATTTGGTTGAGGGCATATACGTTTTCCAATTAACAGCCACAGATGATGGAGGACTTACAAATTTCGACAACGCCACTGTTCATGTCTTCCCTGTACCGGCAACAAATCAACCTCCAGTAGTTGATGCCGGAGGAGATCGCATGATTCAACTCCCGGTAAATGCTATTAAAATTACCGCAAACGCCTCAGACCCGGATGGAATTATCTCCTCTTATTTATGGACACAGAATGCAGGAAGCCTGATAACAATCGATCCAAATGACACTACTTTTTTGGATTTAACTGACCTTGTTCCCGGCACGTATCAATTCACGGTTACCGTTACTGATGGTGAAGGGCTCTCTGCAAACGATGTTGTCAATCTGCAAGTGCGTGAGGAAGATCCTGTAGTAAAACCTACGAATACCTTTTCACCTGATGGAAAAGGTGATATCAAAACCGAAACATGGCACATTACCAATGCTGATTTATTGGATGACTGTACCGTGGAAGTATTTAACCGGCAAGGTCAAAAAGTGTATTCCTCAAAAGGCTATACCACAGAATGGAATGGAACTTTTAATGGCTCATTACTTCCTCAGGGTGCATATTTTTACGTTATTCGTTGTCCGGCTAAAAAACCCATAAATGGATCGGTGACATTAATCCGGTAAATCTACATGACTTTCTTAAGAACCCTCCTCACGCTCATTCTTCTTCAGGTTTTGCTGAGCCCCGTAGTGGCTCAGCAAAACCTGATTTATAATCATTACTTTCTTAATCCTTATCTGTTAAATCCTTCCTTTATTGCTCCGAATGGATACAGTGAATTAAACCTGAACTTCCGTAAGCAATGGGCTCAGTTTGAAGGTGCACCAACCACCTTAACAGCTAACCTTCAAATGCCAGTCAATTATAAAATGGGGTGGGCCGTTAATTTCTACAACGATCAGGCAGGCATTCTTCAAACCAATGCAGGCGCTGCTTCCTTTGCCTACCACGTTTATTTAGGCAAGAGTACCGAAGTAAATCATAAAATAGGATTTGGTTTATCCATGGGCTATTCCATGAGCCGGGTTGATTTAAGTAAAGTAGATGACCCAACTGATCCATCATTATCCAACGCCAACACCTCAAACCTCGATGGGCAATTTGGTGTACACTATCAATTCAATAATCTGAGAATAGGATTTGCGTTACCCAGCTTATTTGCCACCAAAGTTATTTCTCAAGATAATTTCAATACACCTGAATTTGATGCGTTGAAAAATACCTTCTCTTCTATCAGTTACAATTTCAAACTCGGTAACCGACTCGCGTTTGAGCCATACTTTTTATACAGAACCAATGAGATTAAAGAGAATCAATTTGAAGCAATGGGTATCCTTAAAATTGATAACCTCTTGTGGGCAGGCGGTTCTTACAGGCAAGACTATGGACCTGCAGCTTTTCTTGGCTTCTTTCTAAAAGAAAAACTAAAAGTAGGGTATGCCTATGAGTTTGCTCCTGATGTTGTTGATGGTTTTGGTACCGGATCACACGAATTCCATGTGAGTTTACGTCTGGGTAAAAAACAAGTTAGTCGACCTTCCGCAGCTACAACATCCAAACAGCCCGCGGAGGAACCTGCCAAACAAGAAAAAGTAGTCGAGAAAACTGAGCCACAGGAAATACCCGTTGAAGTGGCGGTGGCTGCAGAGCAACCTAAACAGGACGTACCGGTTGAACAGCCTAAGGTGACACCCGAAGTAAAACCGGAAGAACCTAAAGTTGCAGAAAAAGTAGTGGAAGAAAAGTCCGACTTACCTCCGGGGTACTATGTAATTGTTGGGGCTTTCAAATACAGTACAAACGCGAACAAGTATGCGAATGAGTTAAAAATCAACGGGTATCCTGCCACTGTAACTTACTCTGCCCTTAGAAACTTCAGCTATGTACATGTGGGTACCTTTACAACCTTAGAAGAAGCCAGAACCGTGCGTGATGAATACCGTGCAAAAAGCAGGTTCTACTTCAGGGATGCGTGGATTCTTTTGGTTAAGTAAAAAATAAAACTTTCAAAACGGAGGCTGTCTCAAAAGTCAACTCAGTCTTAGGGTTAAGTTGAGACAGCCTCCTGTTTTTTCTATAGTTGTATGGCGAGAATTACCTAGTTAAACCTTTTTTTATTGACAATTAGAGATCAGGATAAATGACCCAAGCGTAATTATCTCTCAATTCATAGAGCTTAATTAATGACACTGCTGAGGGTGGTCCAAGTAGCGTAACATCCTCTGGAATCCAATTTGATGATAAGGTTAAATTACCTGATCGGCTATTATCCAGTACAGACTGATATACATCATTAATAATTTGATCTACAGCACCAACCGTAAGCTTAGTTGGGCCACTTATTGATATATTAGTAAAAATAGCACTTTCTGGCAACTGAAGCTCTTCCAAATTTAAGGCCGCAGGTAGCCAGACTGAAATCAAATTTGTATTATGGGTGAGATCAATGACTCTAGGGGATCGCGATAAGCCGATCGTAAATTCTTTCAAAGCGGATAATCCTTGCACATTAATAGCATCCATCCTTCCTATCCCATAAAAAGAATGGAAACTGGTAATATTTTGAATATCACCTGTAACGTTAATTGAATAATTTCCTTTTGCAGAATACTGGTGAATCAAGTCGATACCAACTATACTTAGCTCAAACACTTCATGGCTGCCATCTCCCCAATCGACATTTATTGTGCCAGACTCACCATGCAAACGAATCTCGAAGCCAAATCTAAATGTATTATACTCCTCATCAACATAAGCAAGCATAGTGAATAAAGAGGGCACCAGGTAAACTTTTAGTGGAAGATTGTTTAATGACGAAATCAGTTCACTATAAACAAATCGCTTTCGATAGGTTGTATAGCCTTCCCGTTCAACCTCCAGCAAAAAGGTATCTTCAGAATTTCCCGGAAAAGAAATCAGGTTAATACCAGCAGGTAACGACCATGATTTAACAACCGCATCATCTTTAAGGATACGAACCGTTGAGGCGCTTAAGGAATAACCTTGATCACCTACCGTAAAAACTGATAGCTTTAGCGGGTTTACTGTATTAATTAAGAAGGATGTATATCCAAAATCTTCTGGAATTTGTTGTGTTACATCTATTACCTCCATTTCTATATTGGAAACCCTATTTTTATTGACAGAAATACCATACGGCAAGGGGTTTACTACCGCTTTCGCCAACGTTGAGCCACGTTTAGGCGTAGCATACAATACCTTATTCGAATCTGTGACCAATAAAAAGTCGACAATTTTATAATACCCTGGCGTTAACTCCATGGGCTCAGTCATAAAGCTATCACCCACACGTAACAACTTCAACTCCTTGAGCGTAATAACCGGGGCACCGGCATTATTCTCCAGACTAATTAGTAACGAAGCTGGAACATCGACATTCTGTAATCTGCCTCCAGTATTATCTAACGAGGTAAGTACACAGGTAAACTGAATTTTTTCAGGAGCGAAGGGTTCACCCTCATCCGTACACATCTGTAGGAATGCGCTCATGAACAACAACACTAACCAAAGAAGTGATTTTTTCATGATTTGATGTATTTAAAGGTTGCAAAGAATGAATATCGCCTTATGGCAACAACAACCTTAAAAAAACTCACTCCATTTCGCAATGAGTTTATTCATCACATAATCTGAGTTAAATCATAACTATTACAACGATACACTTTTGCGCGATCAGCATTACATTAGTTGAGTACGTAGAAATATGAATTATTACCGAGAAGTTGATTCAAAACAATAAAAAAAGAAGCATTATTTACTTCTTAAGAAAGGATCGGAATAAATATCCTAAGTGTGATTGTCGCTTAATTAATCGGAAATAAATCCGACTTTAGAATGATTCTAGTTATTGAAATAATGATTTTCCATTAAATATTTTCCCGTTTCCACAGCAATTTCATGGTAGCCGCGTTCATTGGGATGCCCATCGTACTTAAAGAAGTAGGCATTCTTTTCTTTCAGGTTTTTGAAATGTTCAGTAAGCTCAACGTAAGGAATTTTATTGGCAGTCGCAATGGAAGAATAAACAGAATCAATATGATTGTTCTCCATGAAGTATTCATTTAAAACATCCGAAGGCATTCGCTCAACAGTATGGCCCGTAAAGTAATTCATGGGTAAATTAATGAATATCAGTTCTGCATTGTTTGCCCTGCATACCTCGCTCATTTCGGCAACATCGTCTCTCATCTTTTGTATAGCCTCGCGTGTAGCCGGGTGATTGGGGTTATTGAAAATCGTTACGCGGTCAGGAAAATCAACATAGTTATTTAACAATCCCGGGTTTAAGTTTCCGGTTTTGAATAACTTCTGAATGGTGTCGGCTAAGGTAGTAAAGCGTAATTGTCGCAAGCCTTTAAAGTCTTTAATTAATCCCTTGTTGTCGGCTTCCCAAACGGCTTGAATATCAATTGCGCCTGAATCATTCCGGCTCATTAGCTTAAGATAATTTCCAAACGAAGCCATCAGGAAAGCGCGAACCAGGTATTTGGGATTGTTGCCATCATCTTTTGTTTCAGCGAGCAATTTATTCTCAAATAACTGCGCCAGGTCATCCAACTGAAGTACGCCCACCAATACCAAATCGGGTTTTAACAACGGCACAGCGTCAGCCATGAATTGCTTGTAGGTGGTGGTGAACTGACCGCCTTGTCCGCAATTAATCACCTCCACATTGGTGTAACCGTTTTCTTTCAGGTAACTCTCCATTTGCATGGGCCAGCTAAATTCAATGTTAACTCCCCACCCAAACGTCCAACTGTCGCCAAAACATAAAATTCTAAACGTGTCGCTGGCCTTCTCAAGCTTCACTTCTTTGTTGCGTAATCCCAGGCTATTGATCGTTGCCGTATAATCAAACTCAACGGTTTTATAAACAGCAACTGAATTGGGCTTAAAAATCAAACCATCACTTTTCACTTCACGATTGGAAGCGCTTTCATTTTCGGAACCGGTAAATACTCCAATTAAAAAATTAATAAGTATCAGAAACCCAAGGATTATACCAACGTACGAACCATTAAAAATCAGATTCTCTGTTTTCTGCGATAAACTTTTTTGTCGGGTTATATATACGATGGCCAGTATTCCGATGGTTGGTATCAGCCAAAAAATCAAACTCAGTATTTTTGATTCATATACTCCATACGTTGAGTAATAGAGATAGAATGTTAACGGATTCCAAAGGAGAATAACAAGGGAAATAAAGAACAACAGTACATTCTTCGAATTTTTCATAACAACCTTCTGGATAGTAATTGTTCTAAATTGAATCTGGAACTATAAATGCGTAATGTTTTTTCACTGAGTCGCTAAGGCGCAAAGAAAAGGAATAATTTTAAGAACTGCGGGGAGAATTTTCTTTGATCACCTTACCCGGAACACCTGCCACCACACAATTGTCGGGAATATCGTGTGTGATCACACTGCCTGCACCAATCGTTACCTTGCTTCCAACCTTAATGTTCGGAAGAATCACGGCCCCACTTCCCACGCTGCTCAAATCACCAACGGATGCACCACCCAATAGCGTAGCCCTCGGTGAAATTTCACAATAGGAACCTACCTTTACATCGTGATGGAGGGCTGCAAACGCATTGACCAGGGTTCCTTCACCAATTACCACACTGTTTGATACCAGGGCAAATTCCATAATGTTTAGGCCTGCTCCAAGGGTTACCTCAAAATGACCGATGCGTGCCGTTTCTGCCATAACGGAATGTAAACGCCCACCGGCATTCAATAATTTTTTTGCCACAATCGCCCTTGCCTGTGTACCACCCAGCCCGAGAATGAATCGATTATCGCTTTTAAAAACATCTGCCAGATCTGCCAGGTGATTGACAATTGGAAACTTGCCGTAAAAATGTTTGGGGCCATTTACATTCACGTCATCAAAAAAAAGCAAGCCGTCCGCTAGTTGTTGTACATACAACAACTCCAGTACTTCCTTCGCATGTCTGCTGGCACCGGCTACTAACACGATCAGTTATTTTGAACCCTTAACATTATCCGCGCCACGAAATCAATTTCTTCGGAAGTAAGCGTATGGTACAGCGGCAAGCACAACACCCGGTTGCTAACGGAACGGGTTATGGGCAATTCTGCCCTTTCCAAATACGGCAATTCATCCAGTGAAGGAAAAAAGTATCTGCGCGGGTAAATCAAGTTTTTATTTAACTCCTCCACCATCCGAAGGGTAATTTCCTCGGTTGGTAATACTACGGCATAGTAGGCGTAATTGAACGTGGCTTCTTTTGCAATGGCGGGCTTCTGACACTTCAGGTTCTTCAGCACCTTATCGTAATATTCGCTTTGTATTTTTCGTGCGCTACGAATGGCATCAATGTGCGAAAGATTAACCAGCCCCATGGCCGCATGATATTCAGAGTTCTTTCCATTAATGCCCACCTCCGCAAATTTTTCCGGACCATCATGCCCGAAGTTGCGCATGTAGGCCATACGCTTCAGCAACTCCGCAGAATTCGTAACAACGCCCCCTCCTTCTATGGTGTGAAAAAGTTTAGTGGCATGAAAACTTGCCGTGCTTACATCGCCAAATTCGAAAACCGACTTTCCCTTATAAAGCGTACCAAACGCATGCGCTGCATCATAAATCACTTTTAGGTTGTGCTTTTGCGCTATGGCTTGTAGCGCATCAATGTCGCACGGGTTGCCGTACACGTGTGTAGCCAGAATGGCTGAGGTGTTGGGAGTTATTGCCGCTTCAACTTTTTTAGGATCGAGGTTGAGTGTATTCTTGTCAATGTCGACAAACACGGGTTTGCAGCCTTCCCAAACAATACTGCTGGTGGTAGCCACATACGAAAAAGGCGTAGTGATTATCTCCCCTTTCAGGTCCAATGCCTTTATGGCTATTTGTATGGCAATGGTTCCGTTGGTAAGAAAAAGCAAATGATTAACCTTCAGGTATTCTTTCAGCTTCAGTTCCAGCTCATTTACCAGCGGACCATTGTTAGTCAGCCAGTTGCGCTGCCAAATTCCATCCAGGTATTTTTCGTACTCGTGCTGTGGCGGAAGAAATGGCTTGGTAACAGGAATCATAAGTGTACTAAAAATTAAATGGGGGCAGTATGCCTAAAATGTTAACCTCAAAATTATGGTTAGTTTTGATATTATCTAATTCGAGTATCCGTTTCAAGGGCCATATCACTTCAGAAAGTATGCTTTATTTTATAAAACTATGTCATGGCGCCTGCCAGCAGCAGTCAGGAACGGACAGTCGGGATTTGTGATGGGGCGAAGCAATCCCAAACTTTACGGTTAGTTCTCACTATTTAGTGTGGGATTGCTTCGTCACAGAACGATTCGCATAGTTGATTAAGCCCCGTCAATGTTC